>Ga0209794_1000079_pt1 | contig 253406 bp, 249 predicted proteins | sample EBPBio232013_DNA_FD_185869 | JGI IMG/M metagenome (GOLD analysis project Ga0209794, IMG submission 185869) | Wastewater treatment Type I Accumulibacter community from EBPR Bioreactor in Madison, WI, USA - Reactor 1_5/23/2013_ DNA (SPAdes)... | ecosystem: Engineered > Bioreactor > EBPR >...
CTCCATCGGCATGGCGCAGGACCCGGGTCGCATTTTCCCGGGCAAGAAGATGACCGGCCACATGGGCGACGAGACCGTCACCACCCAGAACCTCGACCTGATCCGCATCGACGAGGCCCGTCAGCTGTTGCTCATCAAGGGCGCCGTGCCCGGCGCGCGTGGTGGCTTCGTCACCGTCCGCCCGGCTGTCAAGGCCAAGGCCGCTGCCAAAGAGGGGGCCAACTGATGCAGCTCGAACTCCTGAACGACCAAGGCCAGGCGGCGTCCAAAGTCGACGCGCCCGAGACCCTGTTCGGTCGTGACTACAACGAAGCGCTGGTGCACCAGCTGGTGGTGGCCTACCAGGCCAACGCCCGCCAGGGCACGCGTGCCCAGAAGGATCGCGCCCAGGTCAAGCACAGCACCAAGAAGCCGTTCCGCCAGAAGGGCACCGGCAACGCGCGTGCCGGCATGACTTCCTCGCCGCTGTGGCGTGGCGGTGGCCGCATCTTCCCGAACAGCCCGTTCGAGAACTTCAGCCACAAGCTCAACAAGAAGATGTACCGCGCCGGCATGGCGTCCATTCTGTCGCAGCTGGCGCGCGACGGCCGCCTGGCGGTGGTCGAGTCGATCAAGGTCGATTCGCCCAAGACCAAGCAGCTGACGCAGAAATTCAAGGACATGAAGCTCGACTCCGTGCTGGTCATCGCCGACGAGGTCGACGAAAACCTGTACCTGGCGTCGCGCAACCTCGGCAACGTGCTGGTGATCGAGCCGCGCCACGCCGATCCGGTGTCGCTGGTGCACTACAAGAAGGTGCTGGTCACCAAGGGCGCCATCGACCAGCTCAAGGAGATGTTCGCATGAGCCGCATCAACCCGACGCCGAAAGAGCGCCAGTTCGACGAAGGCCGCCTGATGCAGGTGCTCGTCGCTCCGGTGATTTCCGAAAAGGCCACGATGGTGGCCGAAAAATCCAACGCCGTCACCTTCAAGGTGTTGCAGGGCGCCACCAAGCCTGAAATCAAGGCGGCGGTCGAGCTGCTGTTCAACGTGAAGGTCAAGGCCGTTTCCGTGGCCAACATCAAGGGCAAGACCAAGCGTTTCGGCCGTTCCATGGGTCGTCGCGACCACGTGCGCAAGGCCTATGTCCTGCTCCAGGAAGGCCAGGAGCTGAACCTGTCCGGGGAGGCCGCGTAAGCCATGGCTGTCATCAAGATCAAACCGACTTCGCCGGGCCGTCGTGGCCAGGTCAAGATTTCGCGCGACCACCTGCACAAGGGTGAGGGCTATGCGCCGCTGCTGGAGCCCCAGTTCCAGAAGGCCGGCCGCAACAACAATGGCCACATCACCACGCGTCACAAGGGCGGCGGCCATCGCCACCACTACCGCGTGATCGATTTCCGTCGCAACAAGGACGGCATCGCGGCCAAGGTCGAGCGCATCGAGTACGACCCCAACCGCTCGGCCCACATCGCCCTGGTGTGCTATGCCGATGGCGAGCGCCGCTACATCATCGCCCCGCGTGGCGTCGAGGTCGGCAGCCAGCTCATGAGCGGCTCCGAGGCGCCCATCCGCGCCGGCAACACGCTGCCGATCCGCAACATCCCGGTGGGTTCGACCATTCACTGCATCGAGCTCAAGCCCGGTGCCGGTGCGCAGATCGCCCGTTCGGCCGGCACCTCGGCCACGCTGCTGGCGCGCGAGGGCACCTACGCCCAGGTGCGCATGCGCTCGGGCGAAGTGCGCCGCGTGCACATCGAGTGCCGCGCCACCATCGGTGAAGTGGCCAACGAAGAGCACAGCCTGCGCCAGTTCGGCAAGGCCGGCGTCAAGCGCTGGATGGGTATCCGCCCGACCGTGCGTGGCATCGTGATGAACCCGGTTGACCACCCGATGGGCGGCGGCGAGGGACGCAGCAAGTCCGGTCGCCACCCGGTGGACCCATGGGGCAACCTGACCAAGGGCTACCGCACGCGCAGCAACAAGCGCACGCAGGGCATGATCGTGTCGCGCCGCAAGAAATAAGGACCTCCGCAAATGACTCGTTCTCTGAAAAAGGGTCCGTTTGTGGACCACCACCTGCTCGCCAAGGTCGACAAGGCCGTGGCCAGCAAGGACAAGAAGCCCATCAAGACCTGGTCGCGCCGCTCCATGGTGCTGCCGGAATTCATCGGCCTGACGATCGCCGTGCACAACGGCAAACAGCACGTGCCGGTGTACGTGACCGACCAGATGATCGGTCACAAGCTGGGCGAATTTGCGCTGACGCGGACCTTCAAGGGTCACGCGGCAGACAAGAAAGCCAAGAAATAAGGAAACACCATGGCAGCAACGGAAACACGTGCAGTCCTCCGCGGCGTTCGCCTGTCGGTGGACAAGGGCCGTCTGGTGGCCGATCTGATCCGCGGCAAGAAAGTGGATCAGGCGCTCAACATCCTGAACTTCACGCAGAAGAAGGCCGCCGTCATCGTCAAGAAGGTGCTCGAGTCGGCCATCGCCAATGCCGAGCACAACGACGGTGCCGACATCGACGAACTGCGTGTCAAGACCATCTACGTCGAGCAGGGCATGACGCTCAAGCGCTCGGCGGCCCGCGCCAAGGGCCGCGGTGCGCGCCTGTCCAAGCCCACGTGCCATGTGTACGTGACGGTGGGCAACTGAGGAAGGCCACGAGAAAACCATGGGACAGAAAATCCATCCGACCGGCTTCCGTCTTTCGGTCAGCCGCAACTGGGCCAGCCGCTGGTACGCCAGCAACCGCGACTTCGCCGGCATGCTGGCCGAGGACATCAAGGTGCGCGAGTACCTGAAAACCAAGCTCAAGAACGCCGCCGTCTCGCGCGTGCTGATCGAGCGTCCGGCCAAGAACGCCCGCATCACCATCTACTCGGCGCGCCCGGGCGTGGTGATCGGCCGCAAGGGCGAGGACATCGAGAAGCTCAAGAAAGAGCTGGCCGACAAGCTGGGCGTGCCGGTGGCCGTCAACATCGAGGAAGTGCGCAAGCCCGAAGTCGATGCCCAGCTGATCGCCGACTCGATCACCCAGCAGCTCGAAAAGCGCATCCAGTTCCGCCGCGCCATGAAGCGCGCCATGCAGAACGCCATGCGCCTGGGCGCCCAGGGCATCAAGATCATGTCCTCGGGCCGCCTGAACGGCATCGAGATCGCCCGCACCGAGTGGTATCGCGAAGGCCGCGTGCCGCTGCACACGCTGCGCGCCGACATCGACTACGGCTTCTCCGAGGCACAGACCACCTACGGCGCCATCGGTGTCAAGGTCTGGGTCTACAAGGGTGACAACCTGGGCCGTGCCGACGCGCCCTCGCTGGACTCGACGCCGCGCCCCGAGGGCGAGGAGCGCCGCGGCCCGCGTGGCCCGCGCCGCGATGGCCGCGGTGGCCCCGGCGGTGACCGCCGGGGCGGCCCGCGCCGTGATGCGCGCGGTGGCGGCACTGGCGCGCCCGCCGATGGCAGCGACAAACCCGCGGAAGGCCAGGGCGCCGACGCACAACCCGCCGTTAAGCGCGTCCGCAAAGCCGCCGCGCCCGCTGCAGCAGCGGACGGCGCCAAAGGAGAGTAAACATGCTGCAACCCGCACGCAGAAAGTACCGCAAGGAGCACAAGGGCCGCAACACCGGCATTGCCACCCGTGGCAACACCGTGGCCTTTGGCGACTTCGGCCTCAAGTCCACCGACCGTGGCCGCCTGACGGCGCGCCAGATCGAGTCCGCGCGTCGCGCCATTTCGCGCCACGTCAAGCGCGGTGGTCGCATCTGGATCCGCATCTTCCCGGACAAGCCGATCTCCACCAAGCCGGCCGAGGTCCGCATGGGCAACGGCAAGGGCAACCCCGAGTACTACGTGGCCGAGATCCAGCCCGGCAAAGTGCTGTACGAGATCGTCGGCGTGCCCGAAGAGCTGGCGCGCGAGGCGTTCGCCCTGGCGGCCGCCAAGCTGCCGCTGCGCACGACCTTCGTCGCACGCATGGTTGGCCAGTAATCAGGAGGAACACCAGATGAAAACCGCTGAATTGCGTCAGAAGGACGTCGCCGGCCTGGAGGCCGAAGTGAAGGCGCTGCAGAAAGCCCATTTCAACCTGCGCATGCAGAAGGGCACGCAGCAGCTGAGCAACACCAGCCAGCTCAAGGCCACCCGCCGCGCGATTGCCCGCGCCAAGACGTTGATCGTCGAAAAGCAGGCTGCCGCCAAGTAAGGAGTGACCATGACGGAAACACAAGCATCCCTCAAGCGCACCCTGATCGGCAAGGTCGTCAGCGACAAGCGCACCAAGACGGTGACGGTGCTGGTCGAGCGCCGCGTCAAGCACCCCATCTACGACAAGATCGTCATGCGTTCGAGCAAGTACCACGCGCACGACGAGAATGGCGAGTACAAGATGGGTGACACGGTCGAGATCACCGAGAGCCGCCCGTTGTCCAAGACCAAGAACTGGGTCGCCACGCGCCTGGTGCAGAAGGCCGCTCAGGTCTGATAGCCCCGCTGCCTGCCCGCCCAAGTCAGGGCGCTGGCAGCGCATTCCGCCAAAACAGCCCACAATCCGTGGGCTGTTTTCATTGGTGCCGCCGCGCCACGCTGCCGGCACCTTCCCGCCATTCCCAAGGAGCTCATCACATGATCAAGGTCGGAGACGCACTGCCCGCCATCACCCTGTCCGAATATTCCGAAGTCGAAGGCAACGGCTGCAGCATCGGTCCCAATCCGGTCGACGTGCGGAAGGCCGCCGCCGGCAAGACCATCGCCTTGTTTGCCGTGCCGGGCGCCTTCACGCCCACCTGCTCGGCCAAGCACGTGCCCAGCTACCTGCAGCACGCCCAGGCGCTGAAGGCCGCGGGCGTGGACGAGATCTGGTGCCTGGCGGTCAACGACCCCTTCGTCATGGGTGCCTGGGCGCGCGAGCAGAAGACCGGCAGCCAGATCCGCATGCTGGCCGACGGCGACGCCGCGTTCGCCAAGGCCACCGGCCTGACGCTGGACTTGAACGGCAAGGGCCTGGGCCTGCGCAGCAACCGCTATTCGATGCTGGTCAAGGACGGCAAGGTGGTGACGCTGAACATCGAAGGTCCGGGCAAGTTCGAGGTCAGCGACGGCGCTACCCTGCTGGCGCAAGTCCAGGGCTGAACCCGTCCTCTGAACACTATTAAAAACGTAGCTGCTGGCGCTCGCCGATCGGGTGCCAGCGTCAAATTGGTTGCCGAAATCGACCATGCGGGCGCGGCGACCACCGCGTCAGCGCACGCTCAGCCGCGCAGATCCACCTTCAGGTAATGAGCCCCCGGCAGGGGGTTGTGGTAGTAGGGCGGGATTTCTTCGAAGCCCAGGTCTTCGTACAGTGCCCGCGCCGCCTCCATGTCGTCCAGGGTGTCCAGCAGCACGCTGTCGTAGCCCAGGCGCACGGCCGCTTCCAGCACCGCCTCGGCCAGCCGGCGTCCCAGGCCGAAGCCGCGAAACGCCTTGCGCACGTACAGCCGCTTCATCTCGGCGGCGTTGGCGTAGTCCACGTCGTCGATCGGGCGCAGGGCGCAGCAGCCGGCCAGCTCGCCATCGACCCAGGCCAGCAGCAGCGTGCCGCGCGGCTCGGCGTAGTCGCCGGGCAGACCGGCCAGCTCGGCCTCGAAACCCTGAAAGCACAGATCCACTCCCAGCTGAGCGGCGTACTCGCGAAACAGCGCGCGCGCCGCCTCGTGGTGCCCGGCGTCCTGGGCGGCGGCAATGTGAATCGGGGGGCGGGTGGTCACGGGCGGTGTGTCGGCAACCAGCGGCTCGGGGCTGGCGGTAGCGCTGCGCTCTCTCGGCCGTTCAGTCTACCCCAGGGCGCCGCGGCTGCCCAGTTGCACCACCGCGTACACCACGCCCGCCGACACCGCCAGCAGCAGCAAGGCCAGTAGGCGCGTGGCGGCGCTGTCGCGCGCCGACGGCACCGGCTCATCCAGGGTCTTGTCGCCCAGCACCATGGGCCCCACCAGATTCTGGCGCCGCAGCCGGTACAGCACGATGGCCAGCACATGCAGTACCACCAGGCCGATCACCAGGTACTGGCCCCAGTGGCTGTGCCACTCGGTCATGCGAGCCACCGTGGCGCCGGACACCAGGGTGGTGAGCGGCCCGGAAAAGGCGATGTCGTCGTCGCTGAACAGGCCGGAGCCGACCTGCGCCCCCAGCACCAGCAGCATGGCCAGCACCGACAGCGCGCCCACTGGGTTGTGGCCGGCGGTGTCGGCCGCCGTGGCACGGCCGCCCAGGTAGCGCGCCAGCCGCGCCGGCGTGGGAAAGAAACTGGCAAAGCGCGACCAATGTCCGCCCATGAAGCCCCACAGCAGCCTAAACAGCAGCAGCGCGAACACCACCTGACCGAGTCGTAGATGCAGGTTCATGGCGTTGCCGCCCACCTTGGCCGTGACCACCAGCGCGACCACGCAGACGAATAGAAGCCAGTGGAACAGGCGGGTGGGCAGATCCCAGATGCGGACGGTGCTCATTGGCGGAAACTTGAAAACAAGGCGAGAATGCCGGGGTGGCCTGGCGGGAACGCGCCGGCCACATGAACCATCCAATCGATGGGTGTCCGGGGCGTTGCCGTCAGTGTATTCAATATTCACGGTCGGCATGCCGCGGCGCCCGTACCGCCCCTGCGGCCGCCGCGCTCCGGTTCGGCGGCTCTCGTTTTATTCAAGGAGTCGTTCGCATGAGAAAAATCCGCTCGATCGGGCTGGCGCTGGCGGTGGCCGCGCTGGCTGTCCCGGCGCTGGCGCAGCAGCAGTACGCCAAGGCCGAAGACGCCATCCATTACCGCCAGGGCGCCTTCACCCTGCTGGGCTACCACTTCGGCAGCCTGGGCGCCATGGTCCAGGGCAAGGTGCCGTTCAACGCCGCCCAGGCGGCGATCGACGGCGACGTCATCGCCATCGCCTCCAAGCTGCCATTCCACGCCTTTGCCGAGGGTTCGGACAAGGGCCACACCGGCGCCAAGGCCGAGATCTGGAAGGAGCAGGCCAAGTTCACCGACCTGCGCGACAAGATGCAGGCCGAAGTGGCCAAGGTGTCCGCCGCCGCCAAGAGCGGCAACCTGGACAACCTGAAGGCCGTGTTCGGCGCCGCCGGGCAGAGCTGCAAGAACTGCCACGACAACTACCGCCGCCGTCTCTGAGGCCTCCAGATCGCTATTGAATAAGGAGCTGCTGACGCTTGTCACATGGGCGTCAGTGCCGGATTTGACAAAAAAAGCCGTGCGGGACGCACGGCTTTTTTTTGTGGTCGGGGCGGCGCGTGCCTCAGGCGGCCAGCAGCTTCTCGATCAGCTTGTGCAGCTCGGCGAAGTCGGGTGCGCCGACGTAGCGTTTGACGATTTCGCCCTGCTTGTTGACGATGTAGGTGGTGGGCGTCAGCTTGACGTCGCCCCAGGCCCTGGCCACGGCGCCGGTGTTGTCGATCGCCACCTTGAACGGCAGCTTGCGCGTTTCGGCGAAGTTGACCACGTAGCTGGGCGGGTCGTACTGCATGGCCACGGCGATGGTCTCGTAGCCGCGGGCCTTGAACTTGTCGTGGGTGGCGACGATTTGCGGCATCTCGGCCACGCAGGTGGTGCAGCTGGTGGCCCAGAAGTTGACCAGGGTGACCTTGCCCTTCAGGTCGGCCGTGGTGTGGCTGCTGCCGTCCAGCAGCACGAAGGTCGAGGGCGGGGCGGCGTCGCTGCCGCAGGCGCTCAGCAGGCTGGCGCCCAGCAGCAGGCTGGCGAGGGCGATGCGGCGGGAGGTATTCACGGCAGCGATTTTAAGTTTGGGGGCTTGGCCCTGCACGACGCATGGGCGCGCGGCGGTGTGGGACCGCTGCCGCACACGAAAGTTCGGCTGCTCCTGTCAGCCTCAGGCCAGCTCCAGCAGCAGGCGCGTCATCGCCTCGGTCTCGCTGATCATCGGATCGTGTCCGGTCGCCATCTCCACGATGCGGCTGCCGGGCAGCCAGGCGCCGTCCCAGAAGGCCGGGTCGCGCACGCGCTGGCGGATCACGTCGATGGTGGCCAGCTTGGGCGCCGTGCAGTCGATGAAGCTGCGCGGCACGCGCGCCACGCGGCGCGCATCGAACTCCAGCGGCTCGGTGTAGGTGTGGCCGGGGTGCGGCACCTGGCGCCGCGCCACCCAGGCGTGGTCTTGCGCCGACAGGCCGAACACGCCTGGGTCGGGCGCCGGAAAGCTGTACGTCGGGCTGACTTCGGCGGCGTGCAGGCGCTCGCGCCGCGTGGCGCTGGCGTGCGTGGCGCTCCAGCTCTCGCCCGGCTTGGGCACCACGGCGTCGACGTAGACCAGGTGGCGCAGCGTGCCGGGCGGTTCGCGGTCGGCCACCGCCGTGCCCAGCATGCCGGCGTAGGAATGCACCACCAGGATGCAGTCCTTCATCTCCTCGGCCGCCAGCGCCTGGCGCACGTCGGCAATGTGCGTGCCCAGGGTGATGGCCGGTGACAGCAGGTGGGCGCGCTCGCCCAGTCCGGTCAGCGTGACGGCGTGGGCGTGGTGGCCGGCGCGGATCAGCGCGTGCTGCACCGGCCGCCAGTACCAGGCGCCGCCCCAGGCGCCGTGAACGAGCAGGTAGTTGGCCATGGGGGTTCCTTCCAGATGGTTGAAGAACAATGCCGTTGGGCACGTCATCATGACGAAATGACGCCGGCTGCGCCGGGCATGACGGCATGACTGGGGCGCCCGGGTGGCTCCGTCGGTCATGCGCCGCAGGCGCGTCATCGAAGCGCCAGCGAGGTCATTTCGTCATCTCGTCAAATCACCTGCCGCGCCCGCGCCGCCGCGATGCGCGCCGCGTCCCAGCCCAGCAGCTCGGCCAGCACCTCGTCGGTGTGCTGGCCCAGCAGCGGCGGCGGGCGCTCGGTGCGCACGGGCGTCCTGCCGAGCTTGAGCGGGCTGGCCACCAGGCGCAGGTCCTGCTTCAGCGGGTGCGCCCAGTGGTCGACCATCGCGCGCGAGCGCACCTGCGGGTCGGCAAACACCTCGTCCAACCGGTTGATGGCGCCGCAGGGCACGCCGGCGGCCTCCAGCGCGGCCAGCCAGTCGGCCTTGGGGCGCGACTTCAGGATCGGCTCCAGCAGCGGCACCAGCTCGGCGCGGTGCGTCACGCGGTGGCGGTTGCTGGCGTAGCGCGGGTCGGCGGCCAGTTCGGGGCAGCCCGCCACGGCGCAGAACTTGGCGAACTGGCCGTCGTTGCCGACCGCCAGGATGATGAAATCCTTGCTGCCGTCGGCGGCCGGGGCGACCTCGAACACCTGGTAGGGCACGATGTTCTGGTGCGCGTTGCCCATGCGCCCCGGCACGGTGCCGGCCACCAAGTGGTTGGCGCCCAGGTTGGCCAGCATGGCTACCTGCGCGTCCAGCAGCGCCATGTCGATGTGCTGGCCCTCGCCGGTGCGCTCGGCATGGCGCAGCGCCGCCAGGATGCCGACGGTGGCGTACATGCCGGTGAACAGGTCGGCCACCGCCACGCCCACCTTCTGCGGGCCGCCGCCCCAATCGTCGCGCTCGCCGGTCACGCTCATCAACCCGCCCATGCCCTGGATGATGTAGTCGTAGCCGGCGCGCGGTGCGTACGGCCCGGTCTGGCCAAAGCCGGTCAGGCTGCAATACACCAGCTTCGGGTTCAGGGCCGACAGGGCGGCGTAGTCCAGCCCGTAGCGCGCCATGTCGCCGACCTTGAAGTTCTCGATGAACACGTCGCAGTGGCGCACCAGCTCGCGGATCAGCTGCTGGCCGGCGGGCTGGGCGATGTCGCAGGTGAGCGAACGCTTGTTGCGGTTGGCGCCCAGGTAATAGGCTGCCTCGCGCGATTCGGCGCCGTCGTCGCCCACCAGAAAGGGCGGGCCCCAGCTGCGCGTGTCGTCACCGCTGCCGGGGCGCTCGACCTTGATCACGTCGGCCCCCAGGTCGGCCAGGGTTTGCGTGCACCAGGGGCCGGCCAGCACGCGGGACAGATCGAGCACACGGATGCCATCGAGCGAGTTCATGCGGCCATTATTGCCGCGCCGCCGCGCCCGATAATCAGCGCCATGATTGCTGTGCGCGCCACCCTTGCGGCCACCGCCTGCGCCACGCTGGCGGCCTGCACGCCCACGCTGGACTGGCGCGAAGTGCGCCTGGCGCCCTCGCCCGCCATCGCCCTGCTGCCCTGCAAGCCCGACCGCGCCATGCGCAGCGTGCCGCTGGGCGGCGAGCCGACCGAGCTGGTGGTGGCCGGCTGCGCCACCGGCGGCGCCACCTTTGCCCTGATGGCCGCCCGCCTGCCGGCCGGGCGCGACGCCGACGCCGTGCTGGCCGGCTGGCAGCAGGCCACGCTGGCCCACATGCGCGCCAGTGGCACGCCCGAGCGGCGCCCCTTCACCCCGCCCGGCGGCAGCGCGCTGGCGCACGCCCAGCGCGTGGTGGCGCAGGGCCAGGGCCCGGACGGCCGCCCGGTGATGGCGCAGGCCGCGTGGACGGCGCGCCCCGGCGCCGGCGGCGCCACCGAGCTGCTGCACGCCGTGGTCTATGCCGAACGGCTGAAGCCCGAGGCGGCCGACGCCTTCTTCGAGGCCATCCGCTGGTGACGCCCGCGCCCGCCGCCGACCACCGGCTGCCGCGCCGCGCGGCGGTCATCGTGTTCCTGGCCTTCGCCGGCGCCTACTTCCTGTCGGCGCTGCTGCGCGCCGTCACGGCCACGCTGTCGCCGGTGCTGACCGCCGACTTCGCGTTGCACGCGCGCGATCTGGGCCTGCTGGCGGGCGGCTACTTTCTCGGCTTTGCCGCCATGCAGCTGCCGCTGGGCGCCTGGCTGGACCGGCACGGCCCGCGCAAGGTCAGCGTGGCGCTGCTGGCCATTGCCGTGCTGGGCTGCGCGGTGTTCGCCCTGGCCCAGGGTTTTGCCGGGCTGCTGGCCGCGCGCCTGCTGATGGGCATGGGCGTGGCCGCCGGCCTGATGGCGCCGCTGACCGGCTACCGCCGCTGGTTCGACACCGGCCTGCAGCTGCGCGCCAACTCCTGGATGCTGATGACCGGCTCGCTGGGCATGCTGGCCTCCACCCTGCCGGTGCAGTGGCTGCTGCCGCTGGTGGGCTGGCGGCCGCTGTTCTGGGGGCTGGCGGCGCTGGGGCTGCTGGCGATGGCGGTGATCGCCCTCGCCGTGCCGGGTTGGTCTCACCAGGGTGATTCAAAAATGATAGCTGCTGGCGCTCACCCCACGGGCTCTGGAGGCCGAAATGATTCGTATCTGGAGATCGTGCGCCGACGCGAGTTCCGGCGCGCCTGGCCGCTGGGCATGGTCAGTTTTGGCGGCATGGTGGCGATCCAGTCGCTGTGGGCCGGGCCCTGGCTGACGCGCGTGAGCGGTCGCAGCCCGCTCGAAGCGGCCACCGGCCTGTTCTGGATCAACGCCGCCATGCTGCTGACCTTCTGGACCTGGGGCCTGCTGCTGCCGCGGCTGATGGCGCGCGGCATCACCATCGACGCCCTCGTGGCGCGCGTGCAGCCGGCCAGCTTCGTGGTGCTGGCGGCGCTGCTGGCGCTGGGGCCGGCGGCCGGCGCGTGGGGCTTCGTGCTGCTGGCGCTGTACTGCGTGCTGTCCACCCCCTCGGCGCAGGTGCAGCCAGTGCTGGCCATGGCCTACCCGCCGCGGCTGGCCGGGCGGGCGCTGTCGGCCTTCAATCTGGTGATCTTCGTCGGCATCTTCCTGGTGCAGTGGGGCATCGGCCTGGGGGCGGACGCGTTGGCCGCGCTGGGCTGGAGCGAGGCCGACGCGCTGCGTGGCGCGCTGGGCGTGTTCGGCCTGCTCAGCGCCGCCTGCTGGCTGCACTACGTGCTGGCCGGGCGCGGATAATCCGGCCTGCCATGAACGCCGTCCTGCTGATTGCCCACGCCCCGCTGGCGCACGCCCTGCGCGAATGCGCGTTGCACGTGTTCGCCGACGCCGGCGACGACATCGGCGCGCTCGACGTCGACGCCCACGAGCCGCCCGAGCAGACCCTGGCGCGCGCCCAGGCCCTGCGCGCGCGCTGGGGCGAGCGGCCGGTGCTGGTGCTGACCGACGTGCTGGGCGCCACGCCCTGCAACGTGGCGCGGCGCCTGGCCGACGGCGAGCACACACAGCTGCTGGCCGGCGTCAACCTGCCGATGCTGCTGCGCGCCATCACCTACCGCGCCGAGCCGCTGGCCGCCATGGCGCAGCGCGCGCTGGACGGCGGCGTGCGCGGCGTGGTGGCCGTGGCGCCGGCCGCCGCCACCGAACCCGCGCTGAAGGGCGCCGCATGATCAAGACCGACATCACCATCAGCAACAAGCTGGGCCTGCACGCCCGCGCCGCCGCCAAGCTGACCAAGCTGGCCGCCGGCTACCCCTGCGAAGTCTGGATGAGCAAGGGCGAGCGTCGCATCAACGCCAAGAGCATCATGGGCGTCATGATGCTGGCCGCCGGCATTGGCAGCACCGTCACCCTGGAGACCGACGGCGAGCAGGAGCAGCCGGCCATGGACGCGCTGCGCGCGCTGATCGACGACAAGTTCGGCGAGGGTCAATGAGCTTTTCCATCCACGGCATCAGCGTCACCCGCGGCATCGCCATCGGGCGCGCCGTGCTGGTGGCCTCCAGCCTGGTGGACGTGGCGCACTACTTCATCACGCCCGGGCAGGTCGAGGCCGAGATCGCCCGCCTGCGCGTCGCCCGCAACGCCGTGGTCGAGGAGCTGCAGCGCATGCAGGCCGAGATGCCGCGCGACATGCCGCACGAGCTGGCCGCCATGCTCGACGTGCACCTGATGCTGCTGCAGGACGAGGCGCTGACGGCCGAGGTGCGCCGCTGGATCACCGAGCGCCTGTACAACGCCGAATGGGCGCTGGCCAGCCAGCTGGAGGTGCTGATCCGCCAGTTCGACGAGATGGAGGACCCCTACCTGCGCGAGCGCAAGGCCGACGTCGAGCAGGTGGTCGAGCGCGTGCTGCGCCGCCTCAAGGGCGCCGCCGCGCCCACCGTGGTCGCCGCCCCGCGCGCCAGCCGGGCGGTGGAGCCGGCGCTGGGCGACATCGACGTGCCGCTGGTGCTGGTGGCGCACGACCTGTCGCCGGCCGACATGCTGCAGTTTCGCAAGAGCGTGTTCGCCGGCTTCGTCACCGACGTCGGCGGCAAGACCAGCCACACCGCCATCGTGGCGCGCAGCATGGACATCCCGGCGGTGGTGGGCGCGCGCTCGGCCAGCCAGCTGGTGCGGCAGGACGACTGGGTCATCATCGACGGCGACGCCGGCGTGCTGATCGTCCAGCCCTCGCCCATCATCCTGGCCGAATACGGCTTCAAGCAGCGCCAGGGCGAGCTGGAGCGCGGCCGCCTGGCGCGCCTGAAGCACACCCCCGCCGTCACGCTGGACGGCCAGCGCATCGAGCTGCTGGCCAACATCGAGCAGCCCGAGGACAGCGCCGCCGCGCTGGCCGCCGGCGCCGTCGGCGTGGGGCTGTTTCGCACCGAATTCCTGTTCATGGGCCGCCAGGGCAGCCTGCCCGACGAGGAGGAGCAGTACGCCGCCTACCGCGCCGCCGTGGAAGGCATGCACGGCCTGCCGGTGACCATCCGCAGCATCGACATCGGCGCCGACAAGCCGCTGGACGACCGCCGCCCCGACACCCACCTGAACCCGGCGCTGGGCCTGCGTGCCATCCGCTGGAGCCTGGCCGAGCCGGTGATGTTCCTCACCCAGCTGCGCGCCATCCTGCGCGCCGCCGCGCACGGCCAGGTGCAGCTGCTGATCCCCATGCTGGCGCACGCCAGCGAGATCCGCCAGACCTTCGAGCTGATCGAGCGCGCGCGCGCCCAGCTCGACCAGCGCGGCCAGACCCACGGGCCGGTCAAGGTGGGCGCCATGATCGAGATCCCGGCGGCGGCGCTGTCGCTGCGGCTGTTCCTGCGGCACTTCGACTTCCTGTCCATCGGCACCAACGACCTGATCCAGTACACCCTGGCCATCGACCGCACCGACGAATCGGTGGCCCACCTGTACGACCAGCTGCACCCGGCCGTGCTGCGCCTGGTGGCCGACACCCTGGCCGAAGGCGCGCGCCAGGGCAAGCCCGTCAGCGTGTGCGGCGAAATGGCCGGCGACACCGCCATGACGCGCCTGCTGCTGGGCCTGGGGCTGCGCAGCTTTTCCATGCACCCGTCGCAGATCCTGGCCGTCAAACAGGAAATCCTGCGCGCCGACACCGCCAAGCTGGCGCCCTGGGCGCAGGCGGTGCTTGGCAGCGACGAGCCGGCGACGCTGCTGCAGGCGCCGTAGTCGCGCTGCACGGCGGTCGCCGCGTTTGGTTTTGCGCACTTTTGCGCACTTTCGCGCACTTTCGCGCACTTTCGCGCGCCAGCCCCGGTCAAGCCGACGGGCGGGTGGTTGAGAATGGCAGTTTTTGGAACCGAGGATCCCAATGTCGAGCGCATTTAACCTGCTGTCGCCCTGGAGCCGGGCCCTGCCTGGCCTTGCTCTGCTGTCCCTGCTGGCCGCCCCGGCGCAGGCCCTGGACAACCCGCGCCCCATCACCTTCGTGGGGCAGGCGGTGCCCGCGCCGGCAGCCAGCGTCACCGTCACCAGCGTCAATGGCAGCATGACGGTGGCGCCCCATACGGCCACCGACGGTCTGTTCTTCCCCAACGCGGGTCCTTCCTGGTCGCCCACATATGGATTGATGCAGCCGAATGGCACCACCATCCTCGTCACGCCGGCCAGCAACGCCGTGCCCTACCAGATCGACGTGCGCGACCAGCGGGCCTCCAGCGTGCAAGTCATCTGGGCCGAATGTCTGCCGCCGCACACCACGGGCGACGCCTACAACAGCTGCAATCTGGGCGACACCACGCTGTTTCCGCGCACCAACTATCCTGTGAGTGCCCCGCCCTATACGGAGATACCGGATGTGACCTGGGACGGCACCTACCTGCGCATCTCCACCCCGGGCGCTGGCAACATGCAAAGCAATGGCCTGTTCATCGACCTGCCGCCCTATGTGCGCCAGGTGCAGTTCACGGCCTACAGCTCCGGCAATCCCGAAGCCATCTTCGGCACCGTGCGCGTGGCCGATGCGCCCAGCGTGAGCAAAACCTTTGCCCCAGCCCAGGTGATGACGGGCGGTCAAAGCACGCTCACCATCACCCTCAAGCACCCCATGCTGAACGTGGCGGGCGATATCACCGGCGTCAACCTGACCGACCTGCTGCCCGCGCCGCTGCAAATCGTCAGCGCCAGCCACACCTGCGCCGCCGGCACGCTGACGGCCGCTGCCGGCAGCAACAGCATGGCCCTGACCAACGCCACGCTGCAGCAGGGCGGCTGCCAGATCACCGCCGTGGTGACCTGGCCCGACAGCGCCGAAGGCCGCAGCGCCTGCACGGCCACGCCGCAGCTCACCAACACCATCACGCCGCCAGCGCAGTTCAGCACCGCCGTGGGGCAACTGGACACGCCGGCCACGGCCACGCTGACCTGCTCGGGGCTGAAGCCGCTGCCGCCCACCCCGGTGCCTACGCTGGACGCGCGCGCCCTGCTGCTGCTGCTGGCGCTGATCGGCCTGGCGGGCGGCGGCGCGATGACGCGGCGCAAGCCCTGACGACGGGCGCCGCATCGGGGCGAATGCCCCTATCGTTGGAGTAAACCGACACCACGGCAGGGTGGGCGCTGGTACCTTGGCGGCTTTCTTTACAGGACGCCGACACCATGCCCAAGACCCTGATCGAACCCTTCCGCATCAAGAGCATCGAGCCCATCCGCATGACCACGCGTGCCGAGCGCGAGCGGCTGCTGGCCGAGGCGAAGCTGAACGTGTTCCAGCTCCGTGCCGACGACGTGCTGATCGACTGGCTGACCGACTCGGGCACCGGCGCCATGTCCAGCCGCCAGTGGGGCGCCATCATGGAAGGCGACGAGAGCTACGCCGGCGCGCGCAGCTTCTACCGGCTGCAGAAGGTGGTGCAGGACATCACCGGCATGGCGCACTTCGTGCCCACGCACCAGGGCCGCGCGGCCGAGAAGGTGCTGTTTGCCGCCGTCTGCAAGCCGGGGCAACTGGTGCCCAGCAACTGCCACTTCGACACCACGCGCGCCAACCTGGAATACGCCGGCGTCGAGGCGGTGGACCTGGTGATTGCCGAGGGACTGCAGCCGGCCCTGATCCACCCGTTCAAGGGCGACATCGACCTGGCCCGGGTCGAGGCGCTGCTGAAAAGCGACGGCGCGCGCATCCCGTTCGGCATGCTCACCGTCACCAACAACACCGGCGGCGGCCAGCCGGTGTCGATGGCCAACATCCGCGCCTATGCGGCCTTGCTCAAGAAATACGGCAAGCCCTTCATCATGGACGTGTGCCGCTTTGCCGAAAACGCCATGTTCATCCAGATGCGCGAGCCGGGCTACGAGCACACGCCCGTCAAGGACATCGCGCGCGAGATGTTTTCTTACGCCGACGGCGCCACCATGAGCGCCAAGAAGGACGGCATGGTCAACATCGGCGGCTTCATCGTGCTGCGCTCGGACGAATGGCTGGACGCGGTGCGCAACGACCTCATCATGATGGAGGGCTTTCCGACCTACGGCGGCATGGCCGGGCGCGACCTGGAGGCGCTGGCCGTCGGGCTGGAGGAGGGGCTGGACGAGGACTACCTGCGCTACCGCCTGCGCACCGCCGAGTACCTGGGCGAGCGGCTGGAGGCGGCGGGCATCGGCTTCGTCAAGCCCACCGGCGGCCACGCGGTCTACATCGACGCGCGCACCGTGCTGCCGGACATGCCGCAGGCGCACTACCCGGCCTGGGCGCTGTGCAACCAGCTCTACCTGGAGGGTGGCATACGCGGCGTCGAGGTCGGCTCCGTCATGTTCGGCAAGCGCCTGCAGGACGGCACCGAAACCTTCCACCCCATGGAGCTGCTGCGCCTGGCCTTCCCGCGCCGCATGTACACGCAAAGCCACTTCGACTACGCGGCCGAGGTGATCGCCGAGGCGAAACAGCACGCCGCCAGCGTGCGCGGCATCCGCATCGTCAAGCAGCCGCCGTTGCTGCGCCACTTCACCTGCGAATGCGCGTGGGTGGAATGACGAAATGACGGAATGACTTCGCCGCTGCCCGGCTTCAATGACAGATGGCGGCCGCGTCCATGCAAGCCCGCTCCGCCATGGCGGCGCAGCCGCCGTCATCGAAGCGCAAGCGAGCTCATTCCGTCATGGCTCAGCGCGCCCGCGTCCCCACCACCGCCGCGCCCAGAATCAGCGCCGTCGCCAGCGCAATGCTGCCGCTGAGCGGCCGGCCCGTCACCCACAGCAGCAACAGGGTGGACAGCAGCGGCGTCAGGTAGCTCAGCACGCCGATCTGGCGCGCGTCGCCCAGCTTCAGCGCCGCGTCCCACAGGAAGAACGCGCCGCCCAGCGGCCCCAGGCCCAGCACGGCGATCAGCAGCATGTCGCGCGCGCTCAGGCTCACGGCCGGCTCCAGCCACGCATGGCACAGCAGCGACAGCAGGCCCGACACGCAGCCGAAGGTGCCGATGGCCGCCGTGGGAAACGCATGGCGCGTGCTGGCCAGCCGCTTGCAGAGCACCGAATAGCTCGACCAGATCAGCGCCGCGCCCGCCGCGCAGGCAAAACCCAGCGCCGCCAGCGGGTGGCTGGCGCCGCCCGATTCGGCGCCCGCGCCGCGCCCCAGGATGGCGATCACCGCGCCCGCCAGCCCGGCCAGCGCGGCACCCAGGTGCGCCGGCGCCAGCCGCACGCCCGGCAGCAGCAGCGGCGCCAGCACCACGATGCCCAGCGGCCACAGGTAGTTGACCAGGTTGGCCTCCACCGGCGGCGCCAGTTGCAGCGCCGTGAACAGCAGGAAGTGGTAGCCGAACAGCCCGTACACCCCCAGCGCCAGCGCGCGCGGCGTCACCGCCAGCCGTCGCACGTCAAAGCGCACCAGCGGCAGCGCGATCACGCTGCCCGCCAGCAGGCCCAGGCCCGTCAGCAGGAACGGCGGCACGTGCGCCAGCGACGCCCCCAGCGTCGCCAGCGAGGCCCACAGCGCGATGGTGGCCAGCGCCAGCAGGTTGGCGCGGGCGTGGCCGGAGCGTGGTTCGGCGGGCATGGTCGACAGGTGGCGCATCTTAGGGCCTGTTGCTGCACTGGCCCGCAGCGGTCAGCCCCACGCATCCCCGCGTCCTGGAGCGCCGGCCGTCGCTTGGCGTGCCCAGGGCCTCGCTCAGGACTCGAACTTGATGTTGGCCCGGATCACCAGATCGCGCAGCCGCGTCATCTCATCGCGGATGAACTGGCTGAACTCCGCCGGCGTGTAGCTCACGCGGATGGCGGCCTCGGCGTCGAGCTTGGCCACCATGTCGGAGTGGTTGAGGCTGGCCTTGATGGCCTGGTACAAGGTCTCGGTCAGGCGAGGGTCCATCTTTGACGGGCCCATCAGGCCGAACCAGGCGCTGGACTCGAAGCCCGGCACCGTGGCCGACAGGGGGGGCACGTTGGGCAATTGCGCGATGGGGGCCTTGCTGGTCACGCCGAGGGCCTTGATGCTGCCGGCCTGCACATGCGACATGGCCGATGCCGAGCCGACGAACAGCAGGTCCACCGCGCCGGCCATCAGGTCGGTCAGCGCGGCCGAGGTGCCCTTGTAGGGAACCGACAGCATGGTGGTGCCGGTGCGCAGCTTGAAGTCTTCCGTCGCCAGGTGGATCGACGAGCCCAGTCCCGCCACGGCGAAGTTGAGCTTGCCCGGATGGGCCTTGGCGTAGGCAATCAGCTCGGCCGCGGTGTTGAACGGCGCGTCCTTGCGCGCCACCAGCAGGTTGGGCAGGCGCGCCACCATGGTGAGCGGCGTGAAGCTGTCCAGCGGGTCGTAGGGCAGCTTCTTGTAGATCAGCGGATTGACGGTGAACGCCATGGCCGTCATCAGCAGCGTGTTGCCGTCCGGGGCGGCGCGCGCGACCAAGCCGTCGGCGATGGTGCCGTTGGCGCCCGGCTTGTTGTCGATCACCACGCTGCGTCCCAGTTGCTCGCCCAGTACCTTGCCCAGCACGCGCGCCAGCGTGTCGGTGGAGCCCCCGGCCGTGCTGCCAACCACGATGGTCAGGGGTCGGCTCTGGGCCTGGGTCAAGCCACCGAGCGCCAGCAGCGGTGCCGCCATCAGCGCGTCCAGGATGAATCGTCTCTGCACAGGTCGTGGCATCTCAGCTCCTTGATGGTTCTGTCAGGCGAACGCTACGGGGTCAATCTAAAGGGCTGGCGGCCGGGCGACAGTCGCCTCAGTGACCCGTCTTCGCGTCCGCACGGCTGGCCCGCCTGGCGACCGATCAGGGCGCCAGCAGCCGCGCCAGATGCCCGGCCAGCGCCTGCGCGGCATCCATCCAGGCCACGTCCACGCCCAGCGTGCGCAGGTCCACCGTGCGCAGCCCGGCGTAGCCGCAGGGGTTGATGCGGCCAAACGGCTCCAGGTCCATTGCCACGTTCAGCGCCACGCCGTGGTAGCCGCGGTGCTGGCTGATCTTGATGCCCAGCGCGGCGATCTTGCCCAGGCCGGTGAAGTCGGGCGGCGGCGCGGGCTGGCCGGGCTCGCGCCGCTGGGGGCGCTGCGCCAGCGGCGCGTGGCCGAACGGGTCGGCCAGCCGCACGTAAATGCCCGGCGCGCCCGCCACGCGGTGGCCGGTGACGCCGAAGTCGGCCAGGGTGCGGATCACCGCCTCCTCCAGCCGGTGCACGTATTCCTTGACGAAGTAGCCGCGCGCTGACAGGTCGATCAGCGGATACGCCACCACCTGCCCCGGCCCGTGGTAGGTCACCTGCCCGCCGCGGTCGGTCTGCACGACGGGAATGTCCCCCGGCGCCAGCACGTGCTCTGGCCGGCCCGCCAGGCCCAGGGTGAAGACCGGATCGTGCTCGCAAATCCATAGCTGTTCGCGCTCGCCAGACGGGCGCTGGGCCACGAAATCCTTCATGGCGGCAAAGGTGGGCGCGTAGTCGACGCGGCCGAGAAAGCGCACCTCCAGCGTCATGCCAGAACTGTATCCAGTTGCTGCGCCAGGCCCAGGCCGTCCTGCGTCTTCATCAGCCAGCCGAACACGGCGCGGCCGCCGCTGCGGCGCGCCCACAGCTCGCCGATCTGGCGCTTTTCGATCTCGCCTGGGTCGCTGGCCAGGTGCGCGCCCTTGTATTCGAGCAGGGCGATGCGCCCGTCCACCAATTCGGCCACGAAGTCGGCGAAGAAGCGGTTGCGCGACGTCGGCAGCCAGAAGCCCGCGGGCGCGACGTCCAGGTTGCGCACCCAGTGCTTCACCTTGGGGTGGCGATCGATCAGTTGCGCGCAGGAAAATTCCTCGCCCTCGCTTTTCAGATCGGCGATCACCGGGTAGTAGTGCTTGCGAAATTCGTAGCGCCCGCCGTAGCGGCTGCCGGCCGGTGCTGGGTAGTCGCCGGGCTCGAACACGTGCGGGTGCGTCCAGTCGGGCTCGACCTGCCAGCCGCCGTCCAGCACCAGTTGCCGAAACCGCGCCTTGGCCGCGGCGTCGCGCAGGTCGCCTGCCTTGGCCTGCAGCGCCCGCGCCAGCGTGAAGCGCGCCTGCGCCAGGGTCTCGATCGGCACGCGCTTTTCGTGCAGCAGGCGGTTGACCACGGCGGCAAACCAGCTCTGGCGCTGCGCCGGGGTGAACTCGGGCAGGCTGGCGTAGAGCGACTGCTCCAGCCAGCGCACCAGGTCCTGCGCGCCGATGCCGCTGGCGCCGTATTCGAGCGCGATCTGGCCGGCCTCGGCCGGGCGCAGCCGCACCTGCTCGTCCTTCAGGTAGATTTCGAACGCGCGGCCTTGCTCGACCACCTGAAAGCCGGGCAGGTCGATCGCCTCGGGCGTGAGCAGGTCGATCTCCACCGCCTCCAGCAGCGCCTCACGCTCCAGCGGCCACAGTTCGGTCTGACCGGTCTCCCGATACCCGAGCGGCGGCACCGGCGCAAAGCGCTCGCCGCGCGCGGCCGGCGCGCTCTGCGCCGCCACCAGCGCGTTGTGCTGCGCGATCTGCTCGCGCACGCTCTGCTGCTTCTTGGCGCCGCGCACGCCGGCCAGCAACTGGCCTTCCAGCTCGGCGCCGATGTGGCCGCTGACCACCACGCGCGGCGCGCCGGCGATGGTCTGCACCGCCACGCCGGGCAGCGCCGCCAGCGCGTCGGTCGGTGCGATTGCTTCAAAATCAGTAGCTATCGGCGCTTGCTGTACGGGGGCTGGAGCCTGATATTCCTCAAAAAGCGGCAGCGATGCGGCCGGCGCCAGCATCGACGCCACGTCCAGCGCCTCGAAGCCCATGCCCTGGATCAGCCGGTCGGCCAGCGCGTGCGCCGCGCTGGAAAACTCGGCCTCGCACACGTGCGCCCAGGCGCGGTTGAGCGGCTCGCGCCCGCGCCGCGTGGCGTAGGGCATGCGCAGCACGCGGCCGAGCAATTGCTCCACCGCGGTGGCGCTGGCGAGCTTTTGCAGCGAGCACAGCACATAGGCAAACGGGCAGTCCCAGCCCTCGCGCAGCGCCTGCACGGTGATGACGTGGCGTACCGGGCAGTCGCGCGCGGCCAAGTCCAGCCCGTCCAGCTCGCGCGTGCTGCCTGTGGCCACCGCCACCTGCTCGGGCGGCACGTGCAATTCGTCGATCAGGTGCCGGCGCAGCGCCTCGGGCGGCACGGCGTCGCCCGCGTTCTGCGCCTGATACAGCGCGATCGGCCGCACGTAGCCGGCGCCGGCGGCCTCGTCCTTCAGCGCCTCGGCCTCCAGCGCGGCGCGCGTGCGCACCGCCGCCAGCACCGCCTGCGGCCAGCCCTCGGGGTGCTCGGCCAGGGCGATCGGCAGCTTGATCATGTGCTCGGCCGCCAACTGCTGCGCACTGACGTGGTCCAGCACGTTGGTGCGCGCGGCGATCGGCGTCGCCGTCAGCTCCAGCAGGCAGGCCGGGTTCAGGCGCTTGAGCGCCGTGAAGCTCTTGTCGGTCTTGGTGTTGTGCGCCTCGTCGACGATCACGATCGGCTGGTGCAGCGCCAGCCAGTTGGCCAGGCTCTGGCGCGGCTGGCCGACAAAGCCGCGCAGCAGGGCGCGGCCATCCTGCGCCGCCTCGTCGGCCGTCACGCAGGCGTCCGGCAGCGCGGCCAGCGCCGCCAGCGCGCGTGGCTGCTCGCTTTCCGCCGCCTTGAAGTGGCGCTCGAACGCCTCGGCAAAGCTGTAGACGTGGCGCTGGTCGGTGTCGTCGATGCGAAAGCTCTGGATCGTGGCGACCACCACCACGGCCGACCGGCCCCAGTCGGGCGGTGCGATCTGCGCCACGTCTTCCAGCGCGCACACGCGCAGGCGGTCGCCGTAAGCGTCGGCCAGCACCTGGCGCACCGGGTGGCCGGGCGTTTGCAGGCCTTTGAGCGTCTGCGCGCGGATGGCGTCGCTGGGCACCAGCCACACCGCCACCGGCGCGTCGCTGGCGCGCCAGTGCCGCGCCAGCAGCGGGATCGCGTGTGCCGCCAGTAGCGTCTTGCCGCCGCCGGTGGGAATGCGCAGACACACGCAGGGCACGTCGGGGCCGAACGGCTCGCTTTGATAGGGCCGCCCCGCCAGCGCCTCGAACGCCCGCGCCGCGCCCCCCACCTGCGCCGCCTGGGCAAAGGCGGTCAGCGTGTCCAGGGCGGTTTGCTGGTAGGACTTGAGGGGGAGGGTGGGCATGGAGCGGGTTTTGGCGGGGCGGAAAAGTTGTTTAGCAATCGGCTAAACAGACGCCTTGAAGAAGCCGTTTAAACAACATAACTGGTTGATTTTGTTGAAGTTTGTCTTGTGGAGTTGTTTGATGTTGTTTAGCGCTGCCTAACTTTCGGGATCGTTTTCGTTCTTGATGCGCCACATGGCAGCGGGTCCGCGCGCGGGTCCGCTGGGGTCCACTTCGATCTTGCGCCCCTTGAAGCCGCGCAAGCGCAGCGACGTGCGCAGGTTCTTGACCTTAGTTTCCTTGGCTGCGTGGCTCAGCGTGTCGGGCAGTTTGTTGAACACCAGTGCCGACAGCTCGCGGCCAGGCGCTGGCCCCAGCGTCAGGCGCCGCAGAATCATGTCCTTGTAATAATCGTCATCGAAGCCGCGGTTGAGCACGTACTGGTTTTCGGTGTTGGTGGCAGCCGCCACCAGCGCCGACACGGTGAGGTGCGGCGCGCGCCCTTCCAGCAGGCCTTTCTGGCGCAGCTCCTTGATCTGCGCGCCGTCCAGCCTCAAGCCCTTTTGCACCCGATCCAGCCACAGCACGTGCTCCAGCGGCAGGTCTGTGCGTGCCACCAGAAGACGGCCATAGTTGGGGTCGATCTCCTGTCCGTAGATATTGAGCACCGTGCGCGCGCCGTCCGAGCCTTCGTAGTCCGGTAGCGGCAGAAAGCGCCGCCGCTGCGTCTCGGTGATCTCGTGCAAACCGAAGCCCGACTTGTCGATCATGCCGATCAGGTTCATCGCCTTGGCCAGCAATTCGTTGCGGTACACCTCGGGCGTGCGACGGTCGATCATGTAGTCCTCGGGCCGGCCGTCGATGAAGCTGCCGCGATTGGTCATGCGCACCCGGCCCGCGAACTCCTCCACCACGATGCGTCCGGCCTGCGCGTAGTCCTGGTGCGCCACGCAGTTGTGCAGTGCCTCCAGCAGCACGCGCTGGTCGTAACGCGGCAGCTCGGTCGCCAGCAGCTCGTCGGTCGGAAACAGCTTGATGTTGGGGTTGCGGATGCGGCCAACCACAGCCGACGTGCTCAGGATGAAGGGAGGATGAAAATGCTCGCCCACCCGCTCATCGGGCAACTTCCACGTGATCTCGGCCGGGTTCGGCGACAGCAGCGCCGTGGCGCGCTCGGGCCGGCCCAGCAGCAGCAGCGCGGCGCGCGTCAGGCGACCGTTCAGCGCCAGGCCGGCCTTGTCCAGGAACTTCTCGTCGCTCCAGCCGGTTATGTCTGCGGCCCAGCGTTCGCGCTGGTGCTTGGCGGCGTATTGCTCGCGTGCGCGGGCCAGGGCGGCGGGCTCCAGATCGTCCAGCGTGGCCGCGGGCACGGCCACGGCGCTCCAGTCCTCGCCCGCCACGTGTTCGGTCAGGATGGCGCGGCGCCGCTCGGGCCGCAGCTCGATCAGGCTGTCGCCCTCACGCTGCCAGGCCTTGTCGTGCGCCAGCACGACTTCGCGTGGTGCATGGCGCGGCACCTGCACCAGCCAGACCACGGCGCCGCTGTCGCTGGCGCGCAGTTCGTCTATGCGCAGGTCCAGCGGCGGCAGCCCCGGCGTCTTGCCCAGGATGCGGGGCTTCACGTTCTCCAGCGTGTAGTCGCCGAAGTCCTGAATGCCCGTCACGGCCAACGTACCGTCCCGCACGCCAATCACCACCGTGCCGCCCTCCATGTTGGCCAGCGCCGAGACGTAGGAAACCAGATCTTCGCCCTTGCGCCCCGAAATGCACGACTTCAGGCTGTGCCACTCCTTCCATTCGTGGCGCTCGTTCTCGCGCGGGTAGCGCGCTTGCAACCAGGCCTGAAGCTGCGCTGCCGTCATGCTGTCTGCCATGCCCTCACCCCGCCCGGATGTCATGCGGAATGTGGCGGAACGTCACGCGCGCCTGCGCCAGCCGCGCGGGGCCCAGGCGGCAGGCTTCGCCGTACACCACCAGCGGTGCCTGCGGCGCGGCGCTGCCCGCGTGCAGCGCCAGCAGGGCGGCCAGCACTTCGCGCGTGAGCACGTTGCCGCCGGACGGGCGCTTGTCGCCCAGGATGCCGTTGAACAGCAGGTAGATGGCGGCGCGCGGGGCGGGCGCGGCGGCCGGCGGCGCTTCGGGTGAAATTGGGCTTTCGCGCCCGTCCGGCAAGCGCGGGCAGCTATCCAAATCGTAGTGAATGCCGAGCAGCGGCGTGCCGGGGCGGGCGCCGCAGGCGGGGTCGGCGGGGGCGTAGGCGCGGCCGGTTTCCTGCTGCCAGACGAAGGCGGCCAGGGTGTCGAAGCGCACCTCGGGGTGGATGTGGCCGGCGGCGTCGAACACCGGCGCGCCCAGCTGCATGAAGCGAAAGCCGCCGCCGCCGGCCCAGCCCACGGCGCGGCTGATGCCGCCTTGTTCGCCCTCGACGACTTTCAGCAGCCGCGGCAGGCAGTGCGTGCGCGCGTGCTCGCCCATCTCGATGCCGATCCAGCGCCGCCCCATCTTGTGCGCCACCGCCGCCGTGGTGCCCGAGCCGAGGAAGCTGTCCAGGACGAGGTCGCCGGGGTGGGTGGCGATGTGGAGGATGCGTTGGAGGAGCGCTTCTGGCTTGGGCGTCGAGAAAGGAACGTCGTTGGGAAAGAGTTCAACGATTTCCGACTTGGCGCGCCCGTTCGTGCCGACCTCCGTATGGGGCCAAAGGGTCGACGGGACGAGACCGGCTTGCACTTCGGAGAGAAATTTCTTCACGCGGGGCGCGTTGTTCCCGTGCTCACCGAACCAAATGCGCCCATCGGCCACCATTTCGTCGAACCGTGGCTTCGTGTAAAGCCAGCAGCGCCCCGGTGGCGGATCGATCGTTCGGCCCGATGGTGTCGTGATGGTGAAGAACTGGGCTTCGCGCCTGCCTTTTTCCGCCTTCGCATGAGCTGGCAGAGAGGCCCAGTTGCCACGTGGATCGCTGTCTGGATTGGTGAACCGTTCGAGTTGCTCATCCGATGATGGCAAAAGGTTGCGCACCGATTTCCAAGGCTCTTTGTTCTTGGCGAACACGAGGAGATGGTCGTGAACCGCTGAGATATCCGTTCGATTCTCGCGTGTGTGGGTCTTCTGCCAGAAAACGTTCGCCACAAAGTTCTGCCGCCCAAACACCTCATCCATCAGCACCTTGAGGTAATGCCCCTCGTGGTCGTCGATGGTGACCCAGATCGAGCCGTCCTCACGTAGCAGCTCGCGCAGCAGTTGCAGGCGCGGCAGCATCATGGTGAGCCACTGGGCGTGCTCCAGGTTGTCGTCGTAGTGCTCGAAGGCGCTCTGGGTGTTGTAGGGCGGGTCGATGAAGATGCACTTGACCTGGCCGCGATGCAGCGGCAGCAGGGCCTTGAGGGCCTGCAGGTTGTCGCCCTGGATCAGCAGGTTGTCGGCGGCGGCGCGCGCGTCGCCGTGCTGGCTGACGGGCGCCAGCAGCCGGTAGGGCACGCGGGCGCCGGCGCCAAAGGCGTCGGGGCGGCCAAGCCAGTCGAGGGTGGGCATCGGTCAGCGGCGGGGGGGGGGGTGTGTCAATAGTCAAAAATCATAGCTGCTGGCGCACGCCAGACGGGCGCCAGAGGCGGTTTTGACTAGATCACCACCTTGACCATCGGGTGGCTGCTGAGGGCGCGGTACAGGTTGTCGAGCTGCTCGCGGCTGGTGGCGGTGACGGTGAGGGTGATGCCCAGGTAGTTGCCCTTGGCGCTTTCGCGCAGCTCGACGGTGGCGGCGTCGAAGCCGGGGTCGTGCTGGCGCGCCAGCTCGGTCATGGCGTGCACGAAGCCGTCCTGGCGCAGGCCCATGACCTTGATGGGAAAGGCGCTGGGGTAGTCGATCAGCGAGTCGCGGCGCGGGTCGGCGGGCGGGGCCGTGGGGTCGGTGGGGGCGGTCATGCGGCGAACAGGGCGTCCTTGGCGCGCTGGTAGGCGGCGTACAGCCGCTGCGTGACGGGGCCGGGCCGGCCGTCGCCGACGGGCTGGCCGTCGAGCGTGGTGATGGGCAGCACCTCCTTGGTGGCCGAGGACAGCAGCAGCTCGTCGGCGGCCAGCACCTCGGCGCGCGGGATGCGGCGCAGCTCGAAGCCGATGCCCTCCTGGCGGCACAGCTCCTCGATGGCGCCGTAGCGGATGCCTTCCAGCACCAGGTGGTCCTTGGGCGGGCCCATGACCGTGCCGTTCTTGACCACCCAGACGTTGCTGGAGGCGGCCTCGCTCAAAAAGCCGTCGCGGAACATCACGGTCTCCAGCGCGCCGGCGTCCACGCTGATCTGGCGCGCGAACACCGCGCCCAGCAGGCTGATGGTTTTCAGGTGCGCCTTCTGCCAGCGAAAGTCGTCCGCGGTGACGCAGGCCACGCCCTGCGCGCGCTGCTCGGCGGTGGGCGGCTTCATGGGCAGGCAGGTGGCGAACACCGTGGGCGTCAGGCCGGGCAGCATGGGGTGGTCGCGCAGCGCCACGCCGCGCGTGACCTGGAAGTAGAAGAACCAGTCCTGGGGCGCGGGTTGGGCATCGTTTGTGGCGTCGGCGCTTTGTTGGCGGGTGTAAGCAGCTATCAGATCAAGAGCGATCTGGCGCCACTCGTCGGCCGTGTGGGGGTTGGGGATGCGGGTTTCGCGCAGGCCGCGCTCGAGCCGCGCCATGTGCTGGTCAAAGCGGAACGGCCGTGGCGCGTGGCCGGGCCGGCCGTAGATGGCGATGCCTTCGTAGATGCCGTCGCCAAAGATGAAGCCGCGGTCCAGCGGGCTGATGCGCGCCTCGCGCAGGTTGGTGATCTCGCCGTTCAGGTGGCACGGCAGCGGCGGCAGGTGGGCACAGGGGTCGTGGGGCATGGAAGTGTGGCGTGGCGCAGACAGCGCGCATTGTCGCGCAGGCCGATTCCCGCCGGCCCGGTGTGTGAAAAGCCCGGATCGACTTCGGACTAACCCTATAATGGGGGGCTTTGCAGTCGCAAGCAGGTGTTAACGCATCGTCAACTGCGTGAAAGCCGACATGGCCACAATCGCTCCCGAAGCACTTCAGCCGGAGCGGGCGGGGTCTGCCGAGGAGGCGGATGACGCCCCCGACGCCGGTTTCGAGCCCCTGAGCGCCGAGCAGGCAGCGCAGTGGCGCGCAGCCCATCCCCCGCAGTCGCCCTGGCCCGTGGTCGGTGCGCAGGCGGTGGCGGGGCTGGTGGCGGTGGCCTTGGGTTGGTGGCTGTCGGATGGCGATGTCGCTGTTCGGTGGTCCGTGGCCTACGGCGTGCTGGCGGCATGGTTACCCGCGGTCTTGTTTGCCCGCATGGTGGCCCGCCGCATGCGAGTGCAGGCCCACGCCGGCGGCGCCCTGATGGCGCTGATGGTGGGGGAGGGCATCAAGATCGCGTTGACCGTGGCGCTGCTGCTGGCAGCCCCCCGGGTGCTGACGCAGGTGCACTGGCTGGCCTTGCTGGCCGGGTTCGTGGTGACCATCAAGGCGGCGTGGCTGGCCTTGTGGTGGAGTTCGAAGCGCCGGGCGGCCATGCCGCGCGGCGCCGCAATCGGTTCGAAGACTGGGTGACACATGGCCACTGATGCTGCGCAGGGACAGACCGCTGGAGAGTACATCCAGCACCATCTGCACCACCTGCAGAAGAATTTCGCTTTCGAGAACGTGACGCAGACGTCGATCATCGACTTCAGCCTGTTCAACGCCGACTCGGTGTTCTGGTCGATCCTGCTGGGCGCGCTGGGCTGCTGGCTGCTGTGGCTGGGCGCGCGCAAGGCGACCTCGGGCGTGCCGGGGCGTTTCCAGGCGGCGGTCGAGATCATGTCGGAGATGGTCGAGAACCAGGCCAAGGGCGTGATTCACAACGCCAAGAGCCGCAAGCTGGTGTCGCCGCTGGCGCTGACGGTGTTCGTCTGGATCTTCGTGATGAACGCCATGGACCTGCTGCCGGTCGACCTGCTGCCGATTGGCTGGCAGATCGCCACCAGCGATCACCACGCCTTCCAGCGCGTGGTGCCGACGGCCGATCTGTCGACCACGCTGGGCCTGTCGGTCAGCGTGCTGCTGGTGTGCCTGGTCTACAACGTCAAGATCAAGGGCGCCGGCGGCTGGGCGCACGAGCTGGTGACCGCGCCCTTCGGCGCGCACCCGGTGCTGTGGCCCATCAACCTGCTGATGCAGATCATCGAATTCGTCGCCAAGACCGTCTCGCACGGCATGCGACTGTTCGGCAACATGTTTGCCGGCGAACTGGTCTTCATGCTGATCGCCCTGATGGGCGGCGTATGGGCCTGGCAGTTCAACCCCCTGACGGGCGGTTTCTGGCTGGGTGTCGGGCACGTGATTGCGGGATCTGTGTGGGCCATCTTCCACATCCTGATCATTACGCTGCAGGCGTTCATCTTCATGATGCTGACGCTGATCTACGTGGGTCAGGCGCACGACGCGCACTGAGTTCCGCAATTTTTCCCTTTCCTCAACTCAACCTTCCTTTTTTCACTAGGAGCAATCATGGAAAACATTCTCGGCCTCGTCGCTCTGGCTTGCGGTCTGATCGTCGGTCTGGGCGCCATCGGTGCGTCGATTGGCATCGCCCTGATGGGTGGCAAGTTCCTCGAATCCTCGGCGCGCCAGCCCGAGCTGATGAACGAGCTGCAGACCAAGATGTTCGTGCTGGCCGGTCTGATCGACGCCGCCTTCCTGATCGGTGTCGCCATCGCCCTGCTGTTCGCCTTCGCCAACCCGTTCGTCCTGAAGTAATCGGCGGATCCTTTCACGACTGAAAGGAGTCGAACCGTGAATATCAACGCGACCCTGTTCCTGCAGGCCGTTGTCTTCGCGATCCTGGTGTGGTTCACGATGAAGTTCGTGTGGCCCCCGATCACGAAGGCGCTGGACGAGCGGGCTCAGAAAATCGCCGATGGTCTGGCTGCCGCCGACAAGGCCCGCACCGAACTCGCCGCCGCCAACCAGCGCGTCGAGCGGGAGCTGGCCAGTTCGCGCAACGACGCGTCGGCCCGCCTGGCGGAGGCCGAGCGCCGCGCGCAGCAGATCATCGAGGAAGCCAAGGTGCGTGCCACCGAGGAGGCCGGCAAGATCGTCGCCGCCGCCAAGGCCGACGCCGAGCAGCAGGTGCTGCAGGCGCGCGAGGCCCTGCGCGAGCAGGTGGCCGCGCTGGCCGTCAAGGGCGCCGAGCAGATCCTGCGCAAGGAAGTCAACCCGACGGTGCACGCGGACCTGCTGAACCGCCTGAAGACCGAACTGTGATCCCGCGCCCGTGACGCGCAAAGGAAAAGCCCATGGCAGAACTCGCCACCATCGCAAGACCCTACGCCGAAGCCCTGTTCAAGGTTTCGCGCGCTGATCTGGCGGCGACCCAGAGCTGGATGGATGGCCTGGCGGCCGTGGCGGGCAGCGAGCAGCTGCTGCAGTTCGCCGCCAACCCCAAGGCCGGCGCGGATCAGGTGTTTCAGCTCGTCAGCGGCGTGCTGGGCAAGCCCTTGCCCGAGCGCGGCGCGAACTTCCTGCGCACCGTGATCGACAACGATCGCCTGGCGGCGCTGCCCGAAGTGGCACGCCAGTTCCGCCAGCTGGCCAACAGCGTGACGGGCAGCGCCGATGCGCTGATCCAGAGCGCGTTTCCGATCGACGGCGCCGAGCTGGCCGCGCTGACCGCCACGCTGGAAAAGCGCTTCGGTCGCAAGCTGGAGCCCGCCGTGCAGGTCGAGCCGTCGCTGATCGGCGGCGTGCGCGTGGTCGTCGGCGACGAGGTGCTGGACACCTCCGTCAAGGCCCGCCTGGAACAGATGAAGATGGCCCTGACCGCCTGAGTCCGCTCAGGCCGGGCTCCTCGATAACCTCAAAGGACAAGGAAAGAGTCATGCAACTCAATCCCGCAGAAATTTCAGAACTGATCAAGAGCCGCATCGAGGGCCTGGGTATCAGCGCCGACGTGCGCAACCAGGGCACCGTGGTGTCGGTCACCGACGGCATCGTGCGCGTGCACGGCCTGTCCGAGGCCATGCAGGGCGAGATGCTGGAGTTCCCGGCCACTCCCGGCGGCCAGCCCAGCTTCGGCCTGGCGCTGAACCTCGAGCGCGACTCCGTCGGCGCCGTGATTCTGGGCGAGTACGAGCACATCTCCGAGGGCGACACCGTCAAGTGCACGGGCCGCATCCTGGAAGTGCCGGTCGGCCCCGAGCTGATCGGCCGCGTCGTCAACGCCCTGGGCCAGCCGATCGACGGCAAGGGCCCGATCAACGCCAAGATGACCGACGTGATCGAGAAGGTCGCGCCGGGCGTGATCGCGCGCAAGAGCGTGGACCAGCCGGTGCAGACCGGCCTGAAGTCCATCGACTCGATGGTGCCCATCGGCCGCGGCCAGCGCGAGCTGATCATCGGCGACCGCCAGACCGGCAAGACCGCGGTGGCGATCGACACGATCATCAACCAGAAGGGTCAGAACATGACCTGCGTGTACGTCGCCATCGGCCAGAAGGCGTCGTCCATCAAGAACGTGGTGCGCGCGCTCGAAAAGGCCGGCGCCATGGACTACACCATCGTGGTGGCGGCCTCGGCCTCGGAGTCGGCGGCCATGCAGTACGTGTCGGCCTATTCCGGCTGCACCATGGGCGAGTACTTCCGCGACCGCGGCCAGGACGCCCTGATCATCTATGACGACCTGTCCAAGCAGGCCGTGGCGTATCGCCAGGTGTCGCTGCTGCTGCGCCGCCCGCCGGGCCGCGAAGCCTACCCGGGTGACGTGTTCTACCTGCACTCCCGCCTGCTGGAGCGCGCCGCGCGCGTCAACGCCGACTACGTCGAGGCCTTCACCAAGGGCGAGGTCAAGGGCCAGACCGGCTCGCTGACGGCGCTGCCGATCATCGAGACGCAGGCCGGCGACGTGTCGGCCTTCGTGCCGACCAACGTGATTTCTATCACCGACGGCCAGATCTTCCTGGAAACCAGCCTGTTCAACGCCGGCATCCGCCCCGCCATCAACGCCGGTATCTCGGTGTCGCGCGTGGGTTCGTCGGCGCAGACCAACTGGATCAAGGGCCTGTCCGGCGGTATCCGTACCGACCTGGCGCAGTACCGTGAGCTGGCCGCGTTCGCGCAGTTCGCCTCGGACCTGGACGATGCCACGCGCAAGCAGCTGGACCGCGGCGCGCGCGTCACCGAGCTGCTCAAGCAGGCGCAGTACAGCCCGCTGCCGATCAGCCTGATGGGCGCGTCGCTGTTCGCCGTCAACAAGGGCTTCATGGACGACGTGGACGTCAAGAAAATCCTGCCGTTCGAGGCCGGCCTGCACGGCTACCTGAAGGACAAGCACGCCGCGCTGCTGGATGCCATCGAGAAGCACGGCGCCCAGTGGGACAACAAGCCCGCCAAGGACTCCGACAGCGACGCCAAGAAGGCCTTCAAGAAGCTGTGCATCGACGCCGAAGCCGAATTGACTTCCGCCATCCAGGCCTTCAAGAAAACCTTTGCTTGAAGCCTTGACTTAAGGAGGCTGAAACAATGGCAGTCGGTAAGGAAATCCGCGGCAAGATCAAGTCGGTGGAGAACACCAAGAAGATCACCAAGGCCATGGAGATGGTGGCGGCAAGCAAGATGCGCAAGGCGCAGGATCGCATGCGCGCGGCCCGCCCCTACGCCGAGAAGGTCCGCAACATCGCCGCCCACCTGGGCGAGGCCAACCCCGAGTACGTGCACCCCTTCATGCGCAGCAGTGACGCCAGGAAGGCGGGCGTGATCGTGGTGACCACCGACAAGGGCCTGTGCGGCGGCATGAACACCAACGTGTTGCGTGCCGTCACCGCCAAGCTGCGCGAGCTGCAGGACGCGGGCACGCAGGCGCAGGCCGTGGCCATTGGCAACAAGGGCCTGGGCTTTCTGACCCGCATCGGCGCCCAGGTGGTGTCGCAGGTCACGCAGTTGGGCGACACCCCGCACCTGGAAAAGCTGATCGGCCCCGTCAAGGTGCTGCTGGACCAGTACGAGAAGGGCGAGCTGAACGCGGTCTACGTGGCCTATACCCGCTTCATCAACACCATGAAGCAGGAATCGGTGATCGAGCAACTGCTGCCGTTGTCGGCCGAGAAGATGCAGCAGGAGACGCACGACAGCGGCAAGCAGCTGGCCTGGGACTACCTGTACGAGCCCGACGCGCAGTCGGTGATCGACGACCTGCTGGTGCGCTACGTCGAGGCGCTGGTGTACCAGGCCGTGGCCGAGAACATGGCGTCCGAGCAGTCGGCGCGCATGGTGGCCATGAAGGCCGCCACCGACAACGCCGGCAACGTGATCAACGAGCTGAAGCTGGTCTACAACAAGACCCGCCAGGCGGCGATCACCAAGGAACTGTCCGAGATCGTCGCCGGCGCCGCCGCCGTCTGACCCCGTTCACACACGAATCAAGTTATTGGAGCAAGACATGGCTCAAGTTCAAGGAAAAATCGTTCAGTGCATCGGCGCCGTGGTCGACGTGGAGTTTCCGCGCGACCAGATGCCCAAGGTGTACGACGCGCTCAAGATGGAGGGCTCGGCGCTGACGCTGGAAGTGCAGCAGCAACTGGGCGACGGCATCGTGCGCACGATCGCGCTGGGGTCAAGCGACGGCCTGCGCCGCGGCATGATGGTGACCAACACCGACAAGCCCATCACCGTGCCGGTGGGCCAGGCCACGCTGGGCCGCATCATGGACGTGCTGGGCAATCCCATCGACGAGCGCGGTCCCATCGACCAGGCGCTGACGGCCCCCATCCACCGCAAGGCCCCGGCCTATGACGAGCTCTCGCCCTCGCAGGAGCTGCTGGAAACCGGCATCAAGGTGATCGACCTGATCTGCCCGTTCGCCAAGGGCGGCAAGGTGGGCCTGTTCGGTGGCGCCGGCGTCGGCAAGACCGTGAACATGATGGAGCTGATCAACAACATCGCCAAGGCGCACTCGGGCCTGTCGGTGTTTGCCGGCGTGGGCGAGCGTACCCGCGAGGGCAACGACTTCTACCACGAGATGAGCGACTCCAAGGTCGTGGTGCAGGAGAACCTGGCCGAGTCCAAGGTGGCCATGGTTTACGGCCAGATGAACGAGCCCCCGGGCAACCGTCTGCGCGTGGCGCTCACGGGCCTGACGATCGCCGAATCCTTCCGTGACGAAGGCCGCGACGTGCTGTTCTTCGTTGACAACATCTACCGCTACACCCTGGCCGGTACCGAAGTGTCCGCCCTGCTGGGCCGCATGCCTTCCGCCGTGGGCTACCAGCCGACGCTGGCCGAGGAAATGGGTCGCCTGCAGGAGCGCATCACCTCCACCAAGGTCGGCTCGATCACCTCGATCCAGGCCGTGTACGTGCCGGCCGACGACCTGACCGACCCCTCGCCCGCCACCACCTTCGCCCACCTGGACTCCACCGTGGTGCTGTCGCGTGACATCGCGGCGCTGGGCATCTACCCCGCCGTCGATCCGCTGGACTCCACCAGCCGCCAGCTCGACCCGCTGGTGGTCGGCGAGGAGCACTACAACGTCGCCCGCCAGGTGCAGGGCACGCTGCAGCGCTACAAGGAGCTGCGCGACATCATCGCCATTCTGGGCATGGACGAACTGTCGCCCGAGGACAAGCTGGCCGTGGCGCGCGCGCGCAAGATCCAGCGCTTTTTGTCGCAGCCGTTCCACGTGGCGGAGGTGTTCACCGGCTCGCCCGGCAAGTACGTGTCGCTGAAGGACACCATCCACGGCTTCAAGATGATCGTGGGCGGCGAGTGCGACCACATGCCCGAGCAGGCCTTCTACATGGTCGGCACCATCGACGAGGCGATCGAGAAGGCCAAGAAAGTCTGAACTTCGGGTTCGGCGTCCGGCGTTCCGCGCTGAGCGGGGTGGGCTGAAGTTTTCGCCACCACCGATCCACGCGCAACGCCCAACCAGGAGAAAGCATGGCCAATACCATTCATGTGGACGTGGTGAGCGCCGAGGAGTCGATCTTCTCGGGCGAGGCCACGTTCGTGGCGCTGCCCGGCGAAGCCGGCGAACTGGGCATCTACCCGCGCCACACGCCGCTGATCACGCGCATCAAACCCGGTTCGGTGCGCATCCAGACGCCGGGCGGGGGCGAGGAATTCGTCTTCGTCGCCGGTGGCATTCTGGAAGTGCAGCCCGACGTGGTCACGGTGCTGTCGGACACCGCCATCCGCGGCAAGGATCTTGACGAAGCCAAGGCCAGCGAGGCGCGCAAGCAGGCCGAAGAAGTGCTGAAGAACGCCAAGAGCGAGATCGACATGGCGCGCGCCACGTCCGAGCTGGCGGTGCTGGCGGCCCAGATCGCGGCGCTGCGCAAGTACCGGCAAAAGCGCTGAGGGTGCCCGGTCGCCTCGGCGCCAACCGCGATTTGTACACAAGCCCGCTTCGCAGCGGGCTTTTTTGATGGCCCGCCGCGGGCGCGCGCGTCACGTCCTTCTACAATTCACCGATGTCCTCTGACAAGGTCCATGCCGGCCAGGGTGCCCAGATCAAGGCCGCCGCCTTGCTCGTCACCGAAGGTGCTTTGGTTGAACTCAGCGCCGCCGACGCGCGCCAGGTGGTTGGCTACATGCAGCCGCAGCGCGTCAGCGCTGGCCGTGTCGTGATCCGCGCGGGCGATGCCCGGCGCAACGATTTCATGGCCCTGGTGCTGGACGGCGAAGTCACGGTGGAAAACGCACCGGGCGCCATGCACGAGAGCATGGTGGTTTCGGTGCTCGGCCCGGGCAGCCTGATCGGCGAGATGGGGATCGTCGACGGTGGGGCACGCTCGGCCACCTGCACCGCCACCACCGACCTCATGCTGGGCGTGCTCACGCGCGACGCCCTGTTGCAGATGATGGAGGACCGCCCGGCCGTGGCGGCGCGCCTGATGCTGGCGATTGCCAAGCGCATCGCCGACCATCTGCGCGAGACCAACCGCAAGCTGATGACGCTGGCGCGCGTCAGCAAGGCGCTGCAGCAGGAACTGGACGCCGTGCATGCGGTGAACAAGCGCCTGCTGGATCAGGCGCCGCCACCACCGCCGGCGCGTTCGGCAGCGGCTGGCCCGGGCTGAACAACCCACCCAGGACGGCGCCGTCAGCGCAGCACGGGTTCGTCGGGCAACTGGTTGACGGCTTCGCCGGGGGCCTCGTCGGCTGCCGGAAAGTGCGCCACCAGCACGGCCGACACTTCTTGCAGCGCCTGCGTCAGGCCGTCTTCGAAGCGGTCTTCGCGCAGCGCCACCCCCAGGCGCGCGACGGTGTCGCGCCAGACCGCGGCGTCGACGAAGCGCGCCACGCCGCGGTCGGCCACCAGCTCGATGGCCCGCTCGGCCAGCAGCACGTAGATCAGCACGCCGTTGTTGTGCTCGGTGTCCCACACGCGCAGCTTGGCGAACATCATCAGCGCGCGCTGGCGCACCAGCTCGGGCAGCGGCACGCGCTGGCGCAGATGGCGCCACAGGTAGCTCGCCGGCAGGCTGCCTTCGACGCAGATGCGCACCTCGCCGGTGTGCCGCTGCTCGCTGGCGGCGACGTCGCGGCGCAGGCGCTCGGCCAACGCCGGCGGGACGGCGCGCGCCGCATCGGTGTGGTCCAGCCAGGTGTGGCGCAGCAGGCGCTTCAGGGTTGGAAACACGCTCACCATCCTCCGCTGGCGCCGCCGCCGCCAAAGTCACCGCCGCCGCCGGAGCTGAAGCCACCCCCACCGCCACCGCCACCGAAGCCGCCCCCGAAGCCACCGCCCAGTCCGCCGCCGGAAGGCGGCAGCCACGGCCCGCCACCGCGCGAGCGCGACGAGGGCAGGGCGCGCGCCAGCCCTCCGAGCAGCACGACGAACAGCGCGATCGCCCCGGCCAGCAGGCCCAGCAGCAGGCTGGCCGTGACGGCGAAGGCCAGCCAGCCGACACCGGCGCCGGTGGCCAGCGCGCCCAGCTTGCGGCCCAGGATGGCGCGGGCGATGGCGCCGATCACGGGCACGAAGACGAACAGCAGGATCAGCAGTTCGAACAGGCTGAAGCCGGGTTCACCGCCGGCCCACCCGGCGTCGGCCGGACGCACCGGCGGCAGCGGCTCGCCACGGATGCGCGCGCCCAGCTGGTCGATGGCCGCGTCCAGCCCGCCCGCGTAGTCGCCCTGACGAAAGCGCGGCGCCATGGCTTCGTCGATGATCTGCCGCGCCGCGATGTCGGGCACGGCGCCTTCCAGCGTCTTGGCGACTTCGATGCGCATGCGCCGGTCCTGCACCGCCACCAGCACGATCAGGCCGTCGCCGACTTCGCGGCGCCCGATCTTCCAGCTGTTGCCGACGCGGTTGGCGTAGGCGGCGATGTCCTCGGGCGCGGTGCTGGACACCAGCAGCAGCACCACCTGCGCGCCCTTGTCCTGCTCCAGTGCCGCCAGCTTGGCCTCCAGGGCGGCCTGGCGCGCCGGCTCCAGCGTGCCCGTGGTGTCGACCACGTGGCTGGTCAGCGCCGGCACCGGCTGCAGCGGCTGCGCCGTCGCCGACAGCGCACTGAAAACTATCAATACGATAGCTGTCAGCGCTCTCAGGACAGGCGTCAGGAGCACTTTTGATGCCAAACGTGGTGGCTGTCGATGGGGCGCGTCAGCGCGAAGCCGCCGGCTTGGTGCCGAAGTCCACCCGCGGCGCGGTGGAGATGGCGGCTTCGTTGGCGACGCTGAAGTTTTCCTTCGGCTTGTAGCCGAACACCATGGCGGTCAGGTTGGTCGGGAAGCTGCGCGCCAGCACGTTGTATTCCTGCACCGCCTGGATGTAGCGGTTGCGCGCCACGGCGATGCGGTTTTCCGTGCCTTCCAGCGCCACGCGCAGTTCGGCGAAGGCCTTGTTGGCCTTCAGGTCGGGGTAACGCTCGACGCTCACCATCAGGCGGCTGAGCGCGCTGGACAGCTCGCCCTGGGCGGCCTGGAACTGCTTGAAGGCGTCGGGGTTGGTCAGCGTCTCGGGCGTGACCTGGATGCTGGTGGCCTTGGCGCGCGCCTCGATCACCTTGGTCAGCGTCTCCTGCTCGAAGCTGGCCTCGCCCTTGACGGTGGCCACCAGGTTGTCGATCAGGTCGGCGCGGCGCTGGTACTGGTTGACCACCTCGCTCCAGGCCGATTTGGTGGATTCGTCCAGGCGCTGGAAGTCGTTGTAGCCGCAGCCGCCGAGCGACAGTGCCGCCGCCAGCACGGCAGCCATCTTGATGAACCAGCGAGTCATGTGCATGTTTCCTTTTTTCGGTGGGCGCGCCAAACGCGCGCGGACGCCGCAAGCATAAATGGGGTTGGGTGCCGGCGGCGCAAGGGAGCGCGCCAGGCGCGGCACAATCCGCACATCGGTTTCATTTCCGCATCACACGACGCCGCGCCATGCCCAGAACCCGCTACCGCGCCGCCCAGGTCGGCGGCTCCGCCGACGAAGTCGAAGTCGCCTTCTACGAAGCGCTGCACCACGGCGACCTGGAGCAGCTGATGGCTTGCTGGGCCGATGAGGAGGACATCGTCTGCGTGCACCCGGGCGGCCCGCGCCTGGTGGGCGCGGCGGCGATCCGCCAGGCCTTCGAGGCGATGTTCGGTCAGGGCAGCATCCGCGCCACGCCCGAGCGGCTGCGCCGCGTCGAGGCCATGGGCGCGGCTGTCCACAACGTGCTGGAGCGCGTCGACCAGCACACCGCCGAGGGCACGCGGCGCGCCTGGGTGGTGGCCACCAACGTCTACCTGAAGACCACGCAGGGCTGGCGCATGGTGCTGCACCACGCCAGCCCGGGGCGCAGCGAGGTGGCCGAGGTGTCGGAGCCGGCGCCGCTGCTGCATTGATCCAGCCCGGTGCCGCGGCAGGGCGGATTTCGGGTCGGAACGCGCTTTGGCGCGCCACGGGCTCGCGCCAGCAGCTATAAAAATAGAAGTTCAGCGCCGCGCACGCCGCCGGCCGGCCGGGCGCAGCGCGGGGCGGCCGGCATAAGATGCCCGCATGGATGACATCGTGCGCCAGGCCATGGTCAAGTGGCCGAACGTGCCGCACTGCCACGGCTGGCTGGGGCTGGACGCGCGCGGCAACTGGTATCTGCGCGACGCCCAGGCGCAGGCGCTGGGCGGCTTTGCCAGCGGCGTGGCCGGCGCGCGCGGCACGCGGCTGCGGCACGAGCGCCTGATCGAGTTCATCCAGCGCAACTACGCCGCCGACGAGGCGGGGCGCTGGTTCTTCCAGAACGGGCCGCAGCGCGTGTTCGTCGAGCTGGAGGCCGCGCCCTGGGTGTGGCGCGTGGCGCCGGACCGCGCCGTGTCGGCGCACGATGGCCGTCCGGCCAGGGTGCAGGCCGTGTTCGTCGACGAGCAGGGGCGCGTGTTCCTGCGCACCGACCTGGGTTTCGGCATCGTGCATACGCTGGACATGGTCGCGGTGGCCGACGCCGTGGAGGCCGGTGACTGGGCGCCCGAGCCGGTGCGCGGCGCCGACTTGCCGCAGCGCGAAGGCTATCTGCTGAGTCCGCAGGCGCACCCGCCCACGGCCTGAGTCAACTCGTCGATTGCTTCTGAATCGATAGCTGCTGGCGCAGGGTGGGCGGGCGTCAAAGCTATTTTTGATCACAAAAAGCCGCTGGACCAGCGGCTTTTCAGGGTGGGCAAGCGCGATTTGGCTTACTTGGCGGCATCCACCATGAACTGCACGGCGGCGCGCAGCTCGTCGTCGCTGGCGGTGGAGGCGCCGCGCGGCGGCATGGCGCCCTTGCCGTTGATGGCGATCTTCATCATGGTGTCCATGCCTTCGGCGATGCGCGGGCCCCAGGCGGTCTTGTCGCCCAGCTTGGGCGCGCCGGCCACGCCGGCGGCGTGGCAGGTGACGCAGGCCTTGTCGTACACCGACTTGCCGACCGCCGGGTCGGCGGCGGCGGTGCTGGTGGCGGGCGCGGGGGCCGCCGCGGCCGGGCTGGCGGTGGCGGTCGGCGCCGCTGGAGCGGCGGCAGGTGCCGGGGTGGCGGCCGGCGCCGCAGTGGCGGCGGCACTGGCGGCGCCGGCGGGCGCCGCGGGCTCGGCCAGCTTGCCGCCGGCGGCATTGGCCATGTAGACCACGGCGCGGCCGATCTCCAGGTCGCTGAAGTTGCCACCGCCCTGCGGCGCCATGGCGCCCTTGCCCTTGAGCGAGGAGTTCAGCAGCGCCGCATAGCCCTGGCCCAGGCGCGGGCCCCAGTCACCGGCGTTCTGGAACTTGGGCGCGCCCGACACGCCGGTGGCGTGGCAGGCCGCGCACTGGGTCTTGTAGACCTCTTCGCCGCTGGCCAGCGGCCGGTTGGCATCGCGGATCTCGACCGTGCCGACCTTCTGCAGGCGCAGGGCGATGGCGCGCTCCATGTCGGACGCGCCGGGCGCGGTCTTGTTGCCCGAGGTGACGTAGGACACCAGCCCGATGATGATGAACACCGGCAGCACGAAGGCCGCCATGCTGACCCAGAACAGTTGCTTGGGTGTCTTGATGGGGCTGCTGTGGCCTTCGTCGTGCGTGTTGTCGCTCATGGCTTCCTCGGGGGTCTTGGCGTGGTTGTCTCTTTGATCTGGCTCAGGCGCGGTGGCAATCGGGCCGGTGCCGGGCCGCGCGCGTGACAAAAATCAATTATAGGGACAGCGTGTGGCGCCGCGCAGACGCTGTGCCCCGGCTGCCGTGCCTCAGCCGCCGCCCGCCGCCGGCTCGCGCCAGCCGCCGCCCAGCGCCTTGTACAGCTGCACCTCGTTGGCGCGCTGCGCCAGCCGCGCCTGCGCCAGCGCCTGCTCGATGGCGAACAGCGAGCGCTGCGCGTCCAGCAGGTCGAGCGAGCTGGCCACGCCGTTGCGGTAGCGCAGGTCGGCCAGCCGGAAGCGCTCGCGCTCGGCTTCGGCTTGCGCCTGCAGCGCCGCCAGCTGGTCGGCCAGCGTGGCGCGTCCGGCCAGGGCGTCGGCGGCTTCGCGGAAGGCGCTCTGGATGGCTTTCTCGTATTGCGCCACGGCGATCTCGCGTGCCGCCTGCGCGGCCTCCAGGCCCGCCTGGTTGCGCCCCATGTCGAAGATCGGCAGCGTGATGCTGGGGCCGAACGACCAGGCCTTGTGGCCGCCGGAGCCGAACAGGCCGTCCAGGTCGGCGCTGACGCGGCCCAGGCTGCCGGTGAGCGTGATGCGCGGAAAGAAGTTGGCGCGCGCCGCGCCGATGCTGGCGTTGGCGGCGATCAGCTGCTGCTCGGCGGCGCGGATGTCGGGCCGGCGCAGCAGCAGCTCGGACGGCAGGCCGGCCGGCACCGGCGCGAAGGCCGGCAGCTCGGCCACCGGCGCGACGACGGCGGCGGGCTGCGACAGCGCGCTGGGCGCCGGGGGCGCTTCGACGGCGGGCAGGGCGGGAATCAGCCGCGGCGGGATCGGCTGGCCGACCAGCAGCGTCAGCAGGTTGATGTCCTGCGCGCGCAGCCGTTGCTGCTGCGCGCGCGTGGCGCGTGCGCTGGCGGCCAGCGATTCGGCCTGCCGCAGATCCAGTGCCGACGAGGCGCCGTGGTCAAAGCGCAGCCGGATCAGGCCCAGCGACTGCTCGCGCGTGCCCAGCGTGCGCTCGGCCAGGGCCAGCAGCTCGGTGTCGGTCTTCAGCTGCAGCCAGGTGCTGGCGACGCTGGCGATGAGGCTGATCTGCGCCGACTTGCGCGCCTCCTCGGTGGCCAGGTAGCTGGCCAGCGCGGCGTCCTTGAGCGCGGCGACGCGGCCGAAGAAGTCCAGCTCCCAGGCCGACACGCTCAGGCCGACGCTGTAGTTGCTGCTGACGCTGGGTCCGCCCAGCGCCTGCATGGGGTTGGGGGCCGAGCGCGTGCCGCTGGCGCTGGCGCCCACGGTGGGAAACTGGTCGGCGCGGCGGATCTGGTACTGGGCGCGCGCCTGCTCGATGTTCTGCACCGCCACGCGCAGGTCGCGGTTGCCGGCCAGTGCCAGCTCGATCAGGGTGCGCAGGCTGTCGTCGCGCACGAATTGCTGCCAGGGCAGGTCGGCGGCGGCCGGCGCATCGCTGGCGGCGCCGCCGGTGGCCACCGGCCAGTCGGTGCCGACCGGCGCGGCCGGGCGCTCGTAGGGCGGCACCAGCGAGCAACCCGCCAGCAGGCCGGCGGCCAGCAGGCCGGCCAGCGCCGCCGGGGCGCGCAGGGGGCGAAGAGGTGCGTGACTCATGACGGATCCTTGTTGATCGGCGGTTGGGCGCCTTCGTGCAGCGCCTGGCGCTCGGCCTCGCTCATGCCGTGCTCGGCGGCGGCGACATAGGCGTCGGCCGACGCGGCGGTGATGCCGGCGTGCTCGGCGTGTTGCTGCGAGCGCTCCAGCTCGCGCTGGTTGGGCTTGAACAGGGTACGCACCACGACGAAGAAGATCGGCACGAAGAACACCGCCAGCGTGGTGCCCACCAGGATGCCGCCCATCACGCCGGTGCCGATGGCGCGCTGGCTGGCCGAGCTGGCACCGGTGGCGATGGCCAGCGGCAGCACGCCCAGGGTGAACGCCAGCGAGGTCATGACGATGGGGCGAAAACGCAGGTGGGCGGCCGCCAGCGCCGACTCCAGCGCGCTCTTGCCTTGCGCCTGCAGGTCCTTGGCGAACTCGATGATCAGGATGGCGTTCTTGGCCGACAGGCCGATGATGGTGATCAGGCCAACCTGGAAATACACGTCGTTCAGCAGGCCGCGCCCGGTGACGGCCAGCAGCACGCCCAGCACGCCCAGCGGCACCACCAGGATCACCGCCAGCGGGATCGACCAGCTCTCGTACAGCGCCGCCAGCGCCAGCACCACCGCCAGGATGGCGAAGCCGTACAGCACCAGCGCCTGGTTGCCGGCCAGCTTTTCCTCGCGGGACTGGCCGGTCCACTCGAAGCCGAAGCCCTCGGGCAGCCGCCTGGCCAGCTGCTCCATCTCGGCCATGGCCTCGCCCGAGCTGAAGCCCGGCGCCGCGCCGCCGTCGATGCGCATGGCCGGGTAGCCGTTGTAGCGCACCGTCTGCATGGCGCCGGTGATCCAGCGCGTGCTGGCGATCGCCGACAGCGGCACCGGTTGTCCCTTGCCGTTGGGCACCGTCAGCTTCAGCACGTCGTCGGGCGTCATGCGCGCCGGCCCGTCGGCCTGCACCACCACGCGCTGCAGGCGGCCGGCGTTGGGAAAATCGTTGATGTAGGCCGAGCCCAGCGAAGCCGAGATGACGTTGTTGATGGCGCCAAAGCTCACGCCCTGCGCGGCGGCCTTGTCGCGGTCGATGTCGACCTGCAGCTGGGGTGCGTCTTCCAGGCCGCTGGGGCGCACGCCGGCCAGCACCTTGCTCTGCATGGCCATGCCCAGCATCTGGTTGCGCGCGGCCAGCAGCGCGTCGTGGCCACGCCCGCCGCGGTCCTGCAGCCGGAAGCTGAAGCCCGCGCTGACGCCCAGTTCGGGGATGGGCGGCGGGTTGAGCGGGAAGATGAAGGCGTCCTTGACGCGCGACAGCGCCCCCATGGCCCGCCCGGCCACGGCATCAGCCGCGTGCTGCGGGCCCGTGCGCTCGTCCCAGGGCTTCAGGGTGACGAAGGAGATGCCCGCGTTCTGCCCCTGGCCCGAGAAGGAAAAGCCCATCACCGCCACCATGCTCTGCACTTCGGGCTGCTTGAGCAGGTAGTCCTCGATCTGCTCGACCACGGCCTGCGTGCGCTCGGTGGTGGCGCCGGGCGGCAGCTGGATGTTGACCAGCAGGTTGCCCTGGTCTTCCTGCGGCAGGAAGGCGGTGGGCAGGCGCACGTACATCCAGCCGACCACGGCGGCCAGCAGCAGGTAGATCAGCATCAGCCGGCCGCTGCGGCGCAGCAGGCGGGCGACGACGCCTTCGTAGCCCCGCGTGGTGCGCGAGAAGCCGCGGTTGAACCAGCCGAAGAAGCCACCCTTGTCGTGGTGGTGGCCAGCCGCCACCGGCTTGAGCAGCGTGCCGCACAGCGCCGGCGTGAGCGACAGCGCCATGAAGGCCGAGAAGAAGATCGACACCGCCATGACGGCGGCGAACTGGCGGTAGATGTTGCCGGTGGAGCCCTTGAAGAAGGCCAGCGGCACGAACACCGCGATCAGCACCGCCGTCACGCCGATGATGGCGCCGGAGATCTGGCTCATGGCCTTGCGCGTGGCGGCCAGCGGCGGCAGGCCCTCCTCGCTCATGATGCGCTCGACGTTCTCGACCACCACGATGGCGTCGTCCACCACGATGCCGATCACCAGCACCATGCCGAACATGGTCAGCACGTTGATCGACATGCCGAAGGCCAGCAGCGCGCCAAACGTGCCCAGCAGCGCCACCGGCACCACGATGGTGGGGATGATGGTGTAGCGCCAGTTCTGCAGGAACAGGAACATCACCAGGAACACCAGCGCCACCGCCTCCAGCAGCGTCTCGACCACCTTGCGGATCGAGATCTTGATGAAGTTGGAGGCGTCGTAGGGCACGGTCCAGCTGACCCCCGGCGGGAAGAAGGCCTGCAGCTCGCTCATGCGCGCGCGCACCGCCTCGGCCGCCGCCAGGGCGTTGCCGGTGGGCGACAGCTGGATGCCCATGCCGGCGCCGGGCTCGCCGTTCAGGCGCGCCGCGCTGGCGTAGCTTTGCGCGCCCAGCTCGATGCGCGCCACGTCCTTCAGGCGCACGGTGGAGCCGTCGGGGTTGGCGCGCAGCACGATGGCGCCGAACTGCTCGGGCGTGGACAGCTGGCCCGGCACCACCACGGTGGCGGTCATGGTCTGGCCCGCCACCAGCGGCTGGTTGCCGATGGCGCCGGCCGCCACCTGGGCGTTCTGCGCCTGGATGGCGCTGGCGATGTCCGACGGCGCCAGCTTGTAGCTTTGCAGCTTGCTGGGCTCGATCCAGATGCGCATGGCGCGCTCCGAGCCGAACAGCTGCACCTGGCCGATGCCGGCAATGCGCTGCAGCTCGGGCTGCACGTTGCGCGCGGCGTAGTCGGCCAGGCCGGTGACGTCGACGTCCGGGTTGGTCGACGACAGCATCACGAACATCAGGAAGTTGGCGCGCGACTTCTCGACCCGCACGCCTTGCTGGTTGACCACCGCGGGCAGGCGCGGCGTGGCGCGCGACAGGCGGTTTTGCACCTCCACCTGCGCCAGGTCGGCGTTGGTGCCGGGCTCGAAGCTGATGGTGATCTGGCCGGTGCCGTCGGCCTGCGCCACCGACTCCATGTAGGCCAGGCCGGGCGCGCCGTTCATCTCGCGCTCGATCACGGCCAGCACCGAGTCTTCCAGCGTCTGCGCCGACGCGCCGGGGTAGGCGGCGCTGATCACGATGGTGGGCGGCGCCACCGGCGGGTACTGCGCGATCGGCAGCTGGGTGATGGCGGTGGCGCCGATCACCATCAGGAACAGGGCAATCACCCACGCGAAGATGGGTCGGTCGATGAAAAAGCGTGCCATGCCGGTCGATCCTCAGTTCGACGCGGCGCTGGCCGGGGCGCTGGCGGGAGTCGCGGATGCTCCTGATTTGGGAGCTGCTGGCGCTTGTCCGGCGGGCGCAGCGGCCGATTTTGGCTGCCATGGCACGGGCTTGACCACCTTGGCGCCCAGCATCAGCTTCATGGCGCCTTCCACCATCACCTGCTCGCCCGGCCGCAGGCCGTCGGTGACGATCCAGTCCTGGCCCTGCGCACCGCGCACGGTCACCGGGCGCGGCGCCACGCTGCCGTCGGCGGCCACCACCATCACCGAGTCGCCGCGCGTGCCGCGCGTGACCGCCTGCTGCGGCAGCAGGATGGCGTGCTCCACCTGCGCCTGCTCGACGCGCACGCGCACGTACATGCCCGGCAGCAGCCGGCCGCCGGGGTTGGGCAGCTCGGCGCGCAGGCTGACCTCGCCGGTGGCGGGGTCGACGCTGAGGTCGGTGAACAGCAGGCGAGCGCTCTGGCCGAACGGCTGGCCGTTGTCCAGCAGCACCTGCACCTTGGCCGCCTCGGCGCCGCTGGCGCGCGTCAGCCGCCCGGCGGCCAGCGCCTCGCGCAGCTGCAGCACCTGGTTGGCCGACTGCGTGATGTTGATGTAGAGCGGATCGATCTGCTGCACCACGGCCAGCGCGGTGCCGCCGTCCTGCTGCTGGTTGACCAGCGCGCCCTCGGTCACCAGCGCGCGGCCGATGCGCCCGCTGATCGGCGCCGTCACCGTGGCATAACCCAGGTTGATGCCGGCCGTGCGCACCGCCGCCTTGCCGGCGGCCACCTGCGCCTGCGCCGCTTTTTCGGCGGCCACGGCGGCGTCGTACTCCTGCTGGCTCACCGCGTTGGCGGCCACCAGCGGCTTGTAGCGCGTGGCCGTGGCACCGGCCTGCGCCAGCTGCGCCTGCGCCTGCGCCAGCTGGGCCTGGGCGCTTTGCAGCGCGGCCTCGTAGGGCGCGGCGTCGATGCGGAACAGGGTCTGCCCGGCCTTGACGTCGCTGCCCTCGGTGAACACGCGCTTTTGCAAGATGCCGGTGACGCGCGCGCGCACCTGGGCCACGCGCGAGGCCTCCAGCCGCCCGGGCAGCTCGGTGGTCAGGTGGACGGTGCCGGGCTGCACCGCCAGCACCGCCACTTCCGGCGGCGGCATGCCGCCGCCGGGGCCGGCCGGCGCGCCGGCGCCCGGCTTCTTGTCGCCACAGGCGGCCAGCGCCAGCAAGGCAATGAGGCCCAGCGGCGCCAGACGGCGCGCCAGCGCGGAAGGGGCGGCTTGGTGTTTGGTCATGATGCTTGTTCTTTGCGACGGGGAATCGGTGGGCCTTGCCGTCAGCGCCAGGCGGCGGCGATCGCAGCCGGGCGGTCGCGCGGCACACTTCGCCGGGGCGCCGCCCAGGCGGGCGTCAGGGACAGCAGACAATGGCGCGAATTATACATACATACTTGAATGTATGCGGTAGAATCGGTGCCATGCCCACTGTGAATCACGGCGGATTCTTCCCGTTTTCCTGATTTCCTGCATGGCCCGACGCACCAAGGAGGACGCCCTTGCCACCCGCGCCGCGCTGCTGGACGCGGCCGAGCGCGTGTTTCAGCAGCGCGGCGTCTCGCGCACCTCGCTGGCCGACATCGCGCAGGCCGCGGGGGTGACGCGCGGCGCGCTGTACTGGCACTTCAAGGACAAGGCGGCGTTGTTCAACGCCATGATGGACCGCGTCGCGCTGCCGCTGGGCGCCGAGCTGGAGGGCCTGCTGGAGCGCGGCGGCGACCCCTTGCAGGGGCTGTGCCAGCATCTGCGCGAGGCGCTGCGCCAGATCGTGCACGACGAGCAGACGCGGCGCGTGCTGCGCATCGCCATGCAGAAGGTCGAGCACGCCGAGGAACTGGGTCCGGTGATCGACCGCCACATCCAGATGCACCGCCTGAACACCGAGCGCGAGCGCCAGGTGTTCGAGCGCGCGGCCGCGCTGCGCCAGCGCGCGCTGCCGGCCCCGGCGGCGCAGCTGGCGCATGGCTTCTACGCCATGGTGCACGGGCTAATCTACAGCTGGCTGCTGGACGAGGGGTTCGATCTGGAAGCCACCGCCGCGGTGTCGGTGCAGGCGTTTCTGCGCGGCATCGGGCTGGAGCTGGTGCTGGCGGCGACGCCCGCCGGCGCCGATGGGCGATAATGCCCGGCTTGCACTGCACGCGGCTGTAGCTCAGTGGATAGAGTATCGGCCTCCGAAGCCGAGGGTCGTGGGTTCGATCCCCGCCAGCCGCGCCAGATCATTAAAAAAGCCTTGGCAGTGCCAAGGCTTTTTTGTTGTTTGCTACTTTATAAATAGCTGTTTGCGCCCGTTGGGCGGGCGCTGGCGCCTATTCTTCCAGTAAGGAACGCAGCATCCAGGCGGTCTGCTCGTGCACCGTCATGCGCTGGGTCAGCAAATCGGCCGTGGGCTCGTCGCCGGCAGCGTCGGCCTGCGGGAACAGGGCGCGTGCGGTGCGTGCCACGGCTTCATGGCCCTGCATCAGGATGCGCACCATCTCCAGCGCACGCGGCGGTTGCTCGGGGGCGTCGGGCAGCGAGCTCAGCTGGCCGAAGGCACCGTAGGAGCCGGGTGCCACATGGCCGAGCGAGCGGATGCGCTCGGCGATCGGGTCGACCGCGTTCCACAGTTCGGTGTACTGCGCCATGAACATGGCGTGCAGCGTGTTGAACATGGGGCCGGTGACGTTCCAGTGGAAGTTGTGCGTGGTCAGGTACAGCGTGTAGGTGTCGGCCAGCAGGCGCGACAGGCCCTGGGCGATGGCGGCGCGGTCCTGCTCGCCGATGCCGATGTTGATGCGGGGGGCGTTCATGGTGGTTCTCCTGTGGGTGATGGTGCAAGCGCCCGCGGGGCGCGGCGCGTGGGCAGGGGCCGGCACTTGCGCGCCGGCCCCTGGCGGCCTGGTCAGGCCGGCAACGCCACCAGCGGGTGGCCGGCCATCGGGTCGTCCTTCTTGGACGCCAGCGCCTGCGCCAGGTTCAATCCCAGCGCCTGGGCCACGCCGGCGGCATAGGCCGGGTCGGCCGCGTGGCAGTTGCGGATGTGGCGGTGCTTGACGAACTCGGGCGCGTCGCCCATGGCGCGGGCAGTGTTGCCGAACAGCGCCTGCTTCTGCGCATCGCTCATCAACTGGAACAGCTTGCGCGGCTGCTCGAAGTAGTTGGCGTCGTCCTCGTGGAAGCTCCAATGCTTGGCGTCGCCATTGATCTTCAAAGGCGGCTCGGCGAACTCGGGCTGTGCCTGCCACTGGCCGAAGCTGTTGGGCTCGTAGTGCGGCAGGCCGCCGTAGTTGGCATCGACGCGGCCCATGCCGTCGCGGTGGTTGCTGTGCACCGGGCAGCGGGCGCGGTTCACCGGGATTTGCTGGTGGTTGGTGCCCAGGCGGTAGCGCTGCGCGTCGGCGTAGTTCACCAGGCGCGCCTGCAGCATCTTGTCGGGGCTCACGCCGATGCCGGGCACCAGGTTGCTCGGGGCAAAGGCGGATTGCTCGACGTCGAGGAAGAAGTTCTCGGGGTTTTTGTTCAGCTCGAACTCGCCCACCTCGATCAACGGGTAGTCGGCATGCGGCCAGACCTTGGTCAGGTCGAACGGGTGGTAGGGCACCTTCTCGGCATCCGCCTCGGGCATGACCTGCACGTACATCGTCCACTTCGGGAAGTCGCCGTGCTCAATGGCCTCGTACAGGTCGCGCTGGTGGCTTTCGCGGTCTTTGCCAACGAGGGTTTCGGCTTCCGCATCGGTCAGGTTCTTAATGCCCTGCTGGGTCTTGAAATGGAACTTGACCCAGAAGCGCTCGCCCGCCGCGTTCCAGAAGCTGTAACTGTGCGAGCCAAAGCCGTGCATGTGGCGGTAGCTTGCGGGGATGCCGCGATCGCTCATCACCACGGTGATCTGGTGCAGGGCTTCGGGCAGCAGCGTCCAGTAGTCCCAGTTGTGGGTGGCCGAGCGCATATTGGTGCGCGGGTCGCGCTTGACGGCCTTGTTCAGGTCGGGGAACTGGCGCGGGTCGCGGATGAAGAACACCGGCGTGTTGTTGCCCACCATGTCCCAGTTGCCCTCCTCGGTATAGAACTTGAGGGCAAAGCCGCGGATGTCACGCTCGGCGTCGGCCGCACCGCGCTCGCCGGCCACGGTGGTGAAGCGGGCGAACAGCTCGGTTTGCTTGCCGACTTTTTCAAACAGCTTGGCGCGGGTGTACTTCGTGATGTCGCGGGTCACCGTGAAGGTGCCGAAGGCGCCCGAACCCTTGGCGTGCATGCGCCGTTCAGGGATCACCTCGCGCACAAAATTGGCGAGTTTTTCATTGAGCCAGACGTCCTGCGCCAGCAGCGGGCCGCGCGCTCCGGCGGTCAGGCTGTCGCGGTTGCTGGGCACGGGGGCGCCGAAGTCGGTGGTGAGATGGGTGACGGGGCACTTCATCTTGTCGTTGCTCATGGGGTACTCCTTCGGTCGGGGTTGAAAAAGGCAAGGCCAGATCGCAAGGCAATCATAGAAACAACAAATTAAAAATGACAATCAATTGTCTTTATCAACTCGTTAGCCGCAGTCAACCCGACGCGTCCATCAAAACTGCGCAGGCCCTTGGCGTGCCGTGGCGCTCACCCTCGCCTGGGGCGCGTCGATCACGCGGCACTGGCGGCCGCGTTCTGCGGTTGCTTGCAGATGGAATCAGGGGGCGCCGGCGGGCGCCGGGGTGGGCACCACGTCCTGCACCCGGCGCGGTGTGCCCACTGGGGCGCTGGCCTGACCGCGCTGTAGCGCGGCGATGTCGGCCTCGCTGGGGTAGACACCGGCCAGCCAATAGTCCATCACCCGGCGCACCAGCGGCGCCGCGTGGGCGGCGCCGAAGCCGGCGTTCTCGACGATGGCGGCCACGGCGATGCGCGGCTGGTCGGCCGGCGCAAAGGCGATGTACAGCGAGTGGTCGCGCTGGTGCTCGGCCAGCTTGGCGGCGTTGTAGCGGCTTTTCTGGCCGATGGTGACGGCCTGCGCGGTGCCGGTTTTGCCGCCCGACAGGTAGGGCGCGCCGACGAACACCCCGCGCGAGGTGCCTTCCTGCGTCACGCCGACCATGGCACGCTTGACCAGCGCCACATGTTCGGGCCTGTAGCCCAGGTTCTGCCCGGGCGACTGCGGCAGCTCGTGCAGTTGCAGGCTCAGCGCGTCCTGCCGCGCCTTGACCAGGTGCGGCACGTGGCGCACCCCGCCGGCGGCCAGCGTGGCGGTGGCGCTGGCCAGCTGCAGCATGGTGAAGTTGTTGTAGCCCTGGCCGATGCCCAGCGAGATGGTCTCGCCGGCGTACCACTTCTGCTGTTCGGGGCGCTTGTAGGTGGCGCGCTTCCAGTCGGTGGAGGGCAGCACGCCGCGCGTCTCGCCAGGGATGTCCAGGCCGGTGATCTGACCGAAGCCCAGCGGCTGCATGAAGTCGTGGATGGCGTTGACGCCCATGTCGTTGGCCAGCTGGTAGTAATACACGTTGCTGGACTTGACGATGCTGCGATGCAGATCCACCGGCCCCAGCGCGTGGCCGGAGCGGAAGGTGTGGCCGCCGAAGGTCCAGGAGCCGCCATCCATGGTGACGCTGCCGGCCGTGCGCTTGCCGGTTTCCAGCGCCGCCAGGCCCATGAAGGGCTTGTAGGTGGAGCCCGGCGGATAGGTGCCGCGCAGCGCGCGGTTGAGCAGCGGCTTGTCGATGGAGTTGTTGAGTTCGTCCCAGCTCTCGTGGTCGATGCCTTCGACGAACAGGTTGGGGTCGAACGTGGGTTTGCTCACGAACGCCAGCACTTCGCCGTTGCTCGGATCGATCGCCACCAGCGCGCCGCGGCGCTCGCCGTACATGTCCTCGATCAGCTTCTGCAGGCGGATGTCGATCGACAGCCGCACGGCATCGCCCGGCGTCGCCGGGTGGCTGCCCAGGCGGCGCACGGCGCGGCCGCCGGCCGAGGTTTCCATCTGCTCCCAGCCGGTGCCGCCGTGCAGGGTCTTTTCGTAGCTGGCCTCGACGCCGAGCTTGCCGATGTAGTCGGTGCCGCGGTAGTTGGCGGCGTCGTCCGAGTCCTCGATGCGCTCTTTTTCCTTCGGGTTGATGCGGCCGATGTAGCCCACCACGTGCGCGCCGGTCTCGCCCAGCGGGTAGTTGCGAAACAACCGCGCCTTGATCTCCACCCCCGGGAAGCGGTAGCGCTGGGCGGCAAAGCGCGCCACTTCCTCGTCGCTCAGGCGGGTGCGGATGGGCAGCGACTCGAAGCTGCGCGAGTCCTCGCGCATGCGCTTGAAACGGCGCCGGTCGCGCGGCGTGACCTCGATCACCTGGCCGATGGCGTCGATGGTGTCGTCGATGGCGCGGCCGGTGCGCGAGGGCGTGATTTCCAGCGTGTAGGCCTTGTAGTTGGTGGCCAGCACCACGCCGTTGCGGTCGGTGATCTCGCCGCGGTGCGGCACCACCGGCATCACGGCCGTGCGGTTGGACTCGGCCTGGCGCGCCAGCTCGTCGTGGCGCAGCACCTGCAGGTGGTACAGCCGCCAGCCCAGCAGCCCGAAGGCCAGCAGCACCGCCAGGCCGACCACCGCCAGCCGGATGCGAAAACGCATCAGCTCGGCTTCGACGTTGCGGATCTCGGTCATGGCCTGGCGCGTGCGGCGTGGCGGCGGCGCGGGCCGGGACGCGGCGCGCACCGGGCCGTCGATACGGTGAACGCCATCACGCCGCGGGTACTTTCAAAATGATAGCTATTTGCGCTTGTCTGTGGGGCGCTGGTGGGTGATTTGACCATGATTTGGCCTACAGCGGGCGGTTGGCGTCGGGGTTGGGCGCGCGGCGCTGCGGCGCCAGCAGCAGCCAGCCGACGACGGGCCACATCAGCGCCTCCAGCACCGGCGCCAGCACCACCGGCCAGCCCGGGAACACGGCGCCGCCGATCAGCCGCAGCACGACGGTGATGGCGTGCGCGGCCGCGAACAGCGGCATCAGCTGCAGCGCCTGGCCCGGTACCGAGAACCACAGGATGCGCCGGTGCACCATGATGGCGAAGTAGATCAGCACCGCGTAGGCCAGCGCGTGCTGGCCCAGCAGCGAGGCCTGGTGCACGTCCAGCACCAGACCGAACACGAAGGCCACCGCCAGGCCGACGCGGCGCGGCTGGTGGATGCTCCAGAACACCAGCACCACGGCCAGGAAGTCGGGCATCCACGGCACCCGGCCCAGCGGCAGCAGGTCCAGCATCAGCGCCACCAGCAGGCTGCCCCAGATGAAGCCGGGGCGCGCCGGCAGCAGCAACTGCTCGCCACGCGGCATGATCATGGCCGGCCCCCTGGGGCGGCGCGCCGGCGCGGCGCGGCCGGTGGCGGCGCCGACGCGGCGGGCGCGGAGGCCGGCGCCGCCGTCGGCGCGCGCCCGGTCGCCGCTGGCGGCGGCGCGTCGGTGACCTGCGGTGTCGGCGGCGCCAGCACCATCACGTGCGTCACGCCCTGCAGCCGCGCCAGCGGCGTGCAGCGGATGCGGGCAAACGAGGTGTCGCTGCGCCGGTCCACCGTGGCCACCCGCGCCACGGGCAGGCCCGGGGCATAGACGCCATCAACGCCGCTGGTGACCAGCAGATCGCCTTCTTTCACGTCCTCGTTCACCGACATGTAGCGCAGCTCCATCGTGCCACCGCGGGGCGCCGGATCGCCGTAGGCGACGCTGCGCGTGCCGGTGCGGGCGTTCATCACCGGGATCACCTGGTCGCGGTCGATCAGCAGGGTGATTTCGCTCACGAAGGGGTAGACGCGCGTGACCTGGCCCAGCACGCCCGACTCGTCCATCACCGGCGAGCCCGGCTGGATGCCCTGCAGCTGGCCCTTGTCGATCACCACGCGCCGGCTGTAGGGGTCGGTGGCGTCGTACAGCACCTGCGCCGCCACGCTGGCCACCTGCACGCGCGGGCGCAGCTCCAGCAGCTCGCGCAGACGGGCGTTTTCCAGCAACAGCTGCTCCACCTGACCGGCGCGCTGGGACTGCTCGGCCAGCTTCAGCCGCGCCGCTTCCTCGGTGGCGTGCGCGGTCTTGAGTTCGGTCAGGTAGCCCCCCAGGGTCTGTGCCATCTGCACTGGTTGCAGCGCCAGCCACTGGGCCGGGTACAGCACGGTGGCGATGGCCGCGCGCAGCGGCTGCACGATGCGAAAGCGCGCGTCGGCCACCATCAGGAACAGTGCCAGCGCGCTGAAGAACACCAGCCGCGACAGCGCCGACGGCCCCTGCTTGAAGAAGGGGGGCGGCGTGCGATCGAGCGTGTCCAGCGGCATAGCGCGTCAGGCCGGGATCCCCTGGGATGAGCGGAGTGCTATTAATGTAATAGCTTTTCGCGCTCGTCTGTAAAGGACTGAAGCCGATTTTGATGCGGTGTGTACGGGCTGGATCGCGGGCCCGTGGAGAGTCGGCGGGAATCGGGTTGCGAGTTTCAGTGGCCGCGCAGCAGGCCGTGCGCGGGCGCTCGTGGCCGGGGTCCCCCCGGCCACTGAGCGCGTCCCCTTGCGGGGAAGGCGCGCCAGCGCCTCAGGGGTGGGTGTCATTCACTCGTGAAGATGCTGCCCAGTCGCTCCATGCGCTCCAGCGCCAGGCCACAGCCGCGCACCACGCAGGTCAGGGGCTCCTCGGCCACCAGCACCGGCAGGCCGGTTTCCTCGGCCAGCAGGCGCTCCAGGTCGCGCAGCAGGGCGCCGCCGCCGGTCAGCATCATGCCGCGCTCGGCGATGTCGGCGCCCAGCTCGGGCGGGGTTTCCTCCAGCGCCTTCTTGACCTCGGAGACGATGTTGTTGAGCGGCTCGGTGAGCGCTTCGAGGATTTCGTTGCTGCTGATGGTGAAGCTGCGCGGCACGCCTTCGGACAGGTTGCGCCCCTTCACTTCCATCTCGCGCACCTCGCTGCCGGGGAAGGCGCTGCCGATCTGCTTCTTGATCGCCTCGGCCGTCGGGTCGCCGATCAGCATGCCGTAGTTGCGGCGGATGTAGTTGATGATGGCGTCGTCGAACTTGTCGCCGCCCACGCGCGCGCTGCCCTTGTAGACCATGCCGCCCAGGCTGATGACGCCCACTTCGGTGGTGCCGCCGCCGATGTCCACCACCATCGAGCCGCTGGCCTCGGACACCGGCAGGCCGGCGCCGATGGCGGCGGCCATGGGCTCCTCGATCAGGTAGACCTCACTGGCGCCGGCGCCCAGGGCGGATTCGCGGATGGCGCGGCGCTCCACTTGCGTGGAGCCGCAGGGCACGCAGATGATGATGCGCGGGCTGGGCTTGAACAGGCCGCGCGGGTGCACCATCTTGATGAACTGCTTGAGCATCTGCTCGGTGACGGTGAAGTCGGCGATCACGCCGTCCTTCATGGGGCGGATGGCCTCGATGTTGCCCGGCACCTTGCCCAGCATGGCCTTGGCCTCGCTGCCCACCGCCTGGATGGTCTTCTTGCCCTGCGGGCCGCCTTCGTGGCGGATGGCGACCACCGAGGGCTCGTCGAGCACGATGCCCTTGTCGCGGACGTAAATCAGGGTGTTGGCGGTGCCCAGGTCGATGGCCAGGTCGGTGGAAAAGTACCGACGGAGAGCTCCAAACATGAAATACCCTTCTGGGCTGCCGGCCAGCACCAGACGCCGGCAACCGTTGATTCAATGCGAAATGAGCGTGATTTGGCGCCAATATCGGCCAATTCGGGGCCGTTGCGCCAAAGGTCGGATAATAACGCATCGCCGCCCGGCGTCCCTGCGGCGACGGCGGCGCAACACCCCATCGATCCCCGACATTCCGTGCCTTTTTCATGGCCCTGACACCTGACGACATCAGCCATATCGCGCACCTGGCGCGACTTGAGCTGACCACCGAACAAAGTGAGCGCATGCTCACGCAATTGAATGATTTCTTTGCCATCGCCCAGGCGATACAGGCCGAGGACACCACCGGCGTGCAGCCGCTGGCGCACCCGCTGGCCGCCATCCAGGACGTGCAGCTGCGTCTGCGCGACGACGTGGTGAGCGAGCCCGACCGCCGCGCCGCCTACCAGCAGGGCGCGCCGGCGGTCGAGGACGGCCTGTTCCTGGTGCCGAGGGTGATCGAATGAGCGCGCTGCATGATCTCGCCGTGGCCGAGCTGGCCAGCCGCCTGCGTGGACGGCAGGTGTCGGCGCTGGAGCTGGCGCGGCACCTGCTGGCGCGCAGCCAGGCCCATGCCGGGCTGGGCGCCTTTCTGGCGCAGGACGAGGCGGTGACGCTGGCGCAGGCGCGCGCCGCCGATGCCCGGCTGGCAAGCGGCGATGCGCCGCTGCTGACGGGCGTGCCGGTGGCGCACAAGGACGTGTTCGTCACCACCGACTTTCCCACCACCGCCGGCTCGCGCATGCTGGCCGGCTACCGCTCGCCGTTCGAGAGCACGGTGACGGCCAGGCTGGCCGAGGCCGGCATGGTGTGCCTGGGCAAGCTCAGTTGCGACGAGTTCGCCATGGGCTCATCCAACGAGAACTCGGCCTTCGGACCGGTCAAGAACCCCTGGGATCCATCGCGCGTGCCGGGCGGCTCCTCGGGCGGCAGCGCCGCCGCCGTGGCCGCGCGCCTGACGCCGGCGGCCACCGGCTCGGACACCGGCGGCTCGATCCGCCAGCCGGCCAGCTTCTGCGGCCTCACGGGCATCAAGCCGACCTACGGGCGCGTGTCGCGCCACGGCATGATTGCCTTTGCCTCCAGCTTCGACCAGGCGGGCGTGATGGCGCGCAGCGCCGAGGACTGCGCGCTGCTGCTCTCGGCCATGAGCGGCGCCGATGTCGATCGCGACTCGACCTCGCTCGATTTGCCGGCCGAGGACTTCACGCGCGGCCTGCACGACTCGATCGACGGCCTGCGCATCGGCATCCCGCGGGAGTTCTTCGGCGATGGCCTGGCGGACGACGTGCGCGCGGCGCTGGACGGCGCGCTGGCCGAGCTGTGCAAGCTGGGCGCCCGGCTGGTGGATATCCGCCTGCCACGCACCGAGCTGTCGATCCCCGTGTACTACATCCTCACCCCGGCCGAGGCCAGCACCAACCTGAGCCGCTTCGACGGCGTGCGCTACGGTCACCGCGCGCGCGACCACGTCGACCTGGAGGACATGTACAAGAAGAGCCGCAGCCAGGGCTTCGGCGAGGAAGTGCAGCGCCGCATCGTGATCGGCACCTACGTGCTGTCGCACGGCTACTACGACGCCTACTATGTGCAGGCGCAAAAACTGCGCCGCATGATCGCCGACGACCTGCAGCGCGCCTTCGGCGAGTGCGACGTCATCGCCGGCCCGGTGTCGCCCGGTGTCGCCTGGCCGCTGGGCACGCACAGCGCCGATCCGGTGGCGGCCTACCTGGCCGACATCTACACGCTGACCGCCTCGATGGCCGGCCTGCCGGCCATGAGCGTGCCGGCCGGCCTTGGCGCCAGCGGGCTGCCGGTCGGCCTGCAGCTGATCGGCAACTACCTGCAGGAAGGCCGCCTGCTGAACGTGGCGCACCGCCTGCAGCAGGCCAGCGACTGGCACACCCGCAAGCCCCAAGGGTACTGACGAGGGGCCACACACACCATGAGCACATTGATTCAGGGCTACGAGGTCGTCATCGGCTTCGAGACGCACGCCCAGTTGCAGACCAAAAGCAAGCTGTTCAGCCGCGCCGCCACCGCCTTTGGCGCCGCGCCCAACACCCAGGCCAGCGCGGTCGACCTGGCGCTGCCCGGCACGCTGCCGGTGATGAACCGCGAGGCCGTGCGCTGCGCCATCCGGCTGGGCCTGGCGCTGGGCTCGCGCATCGCGTCGCGCAGCGTGTTCGACCGCAAGAACTACTTCTATCCCGACCTGCCCAAGGGCTACCAGATCAGCCAGTTCGAGCAGCCGGTGGTGCAGGGCGGCGAGGTGTCGTTCTTCGTCGGCGACGAGAAAAAGACCGTGCGCCTGGTGCGCGCCCACCTGGAAGAAGACGCCGGCAAGTCGCTGCACGAGGACTTCCACGGCATGAGCGGGATCGATTTGAACCGCGCCGGCACGCCGCTGCTGGAGATCGTCACCGAGCCCGACCTGCGCGGCAGCGCCGAGGCCGTGGCCTACGCGCGCGAGCTGCACAAGATCGTCACCTGGATCGGCGTGTGCGACGGCAACATGCAGGAAGGCAGCTTCCGCTGCGACGCCAACGTCAGCGTGCGCAAGCCCGGCGCGCCGCTGGGCACGCGGCGCGAGATCAAGAACCTGAACAGCTTCAGGTTCATGCAGCAGGCGATCGACTACGAGATCCGCTGGCAGATCGAGCAGTTGCAAGACGGCCACGCCATCCAGCAGGCCACCGTGCTGTTCGACCCCGACAGCGGCGAAACCCGTGCCATGCGCACCAAGGAAGATTCGGCCGACTACCGCTACTTCCCCGATCCAGACCTGCCGCCGCTCTGCATTTCAGAGCAATGGATCGAGCAGGAGCGCGCGCAAATGCCCGAATTGCCGCGCCAGATGGCACAGCGCTTCGTGGTCGAACACGGTCTGCCCGAGTACGACGCGGTGACCTTGACGCAGACGCCGGCGATGGCGGCCTACTTCGAGCAGGTGGCTGCCGCCAGCGGCCAGCCCAAGCTGGCCAGCAACTGGATCATGGGCGAGGTGTCGCGCCGGCTGAACGCCGAGGAGATCGGCATCGAGGCGGCGCGGGTGTCGGCGGCGCAGCTGGCGCGGCTGATCGGCCGCATCCAGGACGGCACCATCAGCAACGCCGCCGCGCGCCAGGTGTTCGAGGCGCTGTGGACGGGCGAAGGCGCCGGGGTGGACGCGGTGATCGAGGCCAAGGGCCTCAGGCAGATGAATGACACCGGCGCGCTGGAGCAGATCGTCGACGAGGTCATCGCCGCCAACCCCGACAACGTGGCGCAGTTCAAGGCCGGCAAGGACAAGGCCTTCAACGCCCTGGTCGGCCAGGTGATGAAGGCCAGCCGCGGCAAGGCCAACCCGCAGCAGGCCAGCGAGTTGCTGCGGGCGCGTCTGGGTGCCTGAAATAGCTATCGTAAGGATAGCTGCTGGCGCAGTCTGGTCGGGCGCCGAGGCGGTTTTGGGTTGAAATCAGCGCTTGGGCGCGTCGCCCGGCCGGGCCGCCCACAGCGGTTGCAGGCGCAGCGCCTCGGCGTCGAAGCGGGCGTGGATGCGGCGCTGCTCCTCGTGCTGCGCGGCGATGGCGCGGCGCTGGGTGGCCACCGCCTCGGCGTTGTCGGTCAGCGCGCGGCGCAGCTTGGCCGGAGCCTTGGCCGGGTTGCCGGCGTAGAACTCCATCTCGTCGTCCAGCGCCTTGCGTTCGTGGCCCAGTTCGGTGATGCGGTGCTCGGCCGCCTGGATGACGATCTGCGTCTGCGACAGCTCTTCCGCGCGGCCGGCGTCGTGCGCGGCCTTGTCCGGGTAGCGGGTGATCAGCGCCTGGTCGCGGCGCTGGATGTCGCGCTCACGCTGGCGCTTGAGCGCCGCCTCGCGCTCGCGCGCCTCATGGGCCTCGCGCTCGGTGGCGGTGAGGGCGGGCGGGATGATGCGGCGGACGGTGCCGTCGCGGTTGAGCTCGCGTTGTTCGCGGTCGATGCAGGCCGGGATGGGGCGGTCGGAGGTCAGGCGCCGCCCGTGGGCGTCAATGCAGGTGTAGATGCCGGCGGGCGCCGGCGTGCCGCTGCCCTGCGCCAGCGCGCCCGTGGTGCCCCACAGCAGGGCGCACGCCGCCAGCGCACACCAGCGCCCCGGCGCGCGCGGGGCGACGGGGCGGCGGGTGTGCGAGGGCGAGGCGTTCATGTCGTCTGCTCAACGCCGTATCGTGCCCGATAAGCCGACACGGCGCCGAAATGGGCCGAGAAGTGCTCAGTATGTGACAAATGTTGCAGCAAGTGTGACAGGGTGGCGATGGCGCACACCTTCAGGCCCAGCGTGTCGCGCACGTACTGCACGGCCGACCAGGGCACGTCCTGGCCGTTTTCAGTCGCCATTTCCTGGCGGTCGAGCGCGATGGCCACGGCGTGCGGTGTCGCGCCGGCGGCCTGGATGAGGGCGATCGATTCGCGCACCGCCGTGCCGGCCGAGATCACGTCGTCGACGATCAGCACTCGCCCCTTGAGCGGCGCGCCCACCAGCGTGCCGCCTTCGCCGTGGTCCTTGGCCTCCTTGCGGTTGTAGGCAAAGGGCTTGTTGACGCCCAGCCGCGCCAGCTCGACCGCCACCGCCGCGCCCAGCGGGATGCCCTTGTAGGCGGGGCCGAAGAGGACGTCGAACTCGATGCCCGAGGCCAGCAGGGCGCGCGCATAGAATTGCGCCAGCCGGCCCAGCTTGGCGCCATCGTCGAACAGGCCGGCATTGAAGAAATAGGGCGACACGCGCCCGGCCTTGGTCTTGAATTCGCCAAAGCGCAGCACGCCGCTTTCGATGGCGAACTGCACGAAATCCTGCGCCAGCCGGCCCTGATCGTCAGGGCTTGGCAATGTGTCGCTCATGGGGGTCCATTCCTTGTTCAAGCTCACCAGCCTCAATCTCAATGGCATCCGTTCCGCGGTCACCAAGGGCGTGCCCGCCTGGCTGGAGTCGCACGCGCCGGATTGTATTTGCGTGCAGGAAATCAAGGCCCAGCACCCCGACCTGGCCGGCCGCTTTGAGCAGCTGGCGGGCCTGCGGGGCTACTTTCACCTGGCCGAGAAAAAGGGCTACTCGGGCGTGGGCGTCTACACCCGCCATGAGCCGAGCGCGGTGCTGGCCGGCTACGGCTCGGACGAGTTCGACGCCGAGGGCCGCTTTCTGGAGGCGCGCTTCGACACCCCGCGGCGCAAGTTCTCGGTCATCAGCGCCTACTTTCCCAGCGGTTCATCGGGGCCCGAGCGGCAGCAGGCCAAGTTCCGCTTCCTGGCCGAGTTCTACCCGGTGCTGCAGCGCCTGGCGGCCGAGCGCGAGTTCATCCTGTGCGGCGACGTCAACATCGCGCACCAGGAGATCGACCTGAAGAACTGGAAGAGCAACCAGAAGAACAGCGGCTTCCTGCCCGAGGAGCGCGCCTGGATGAGCCAGGTGCTGGACGAGCTGGGCCTGGTCGATGTCTACCGCCACCTGCACCCCGACACCACCGGCGAGTCCTACACTTGGTGGAGCAACCGCGGTCAGGCCTACGCCAAGAATGTCGGCTGGCGGCTGGACTACCACCTGGCCACGCCGGCCATCGGGCCGCAGGCGCGCGCGGCGGCGGTCTACAAGGACGAGAAGTTCAGCGACCACGCGCCGATCACCATCGAGTACGCTTTCGCGCTCTGAGAATGCTATATATTGCATAGCTGCTGGCGCTTGCCCAGTGGGCGCCAGCCCCTTGTTTGATCTGGAGTTCCCATGAGCAAGGCCCTGCGCCTGTCGGAGAAGTGGTTTCAGCGCGGCCTGTGGCTGGTGGCCCTGGTGTTCGCCAGTTTCCTGATCGGCCTGGGCAGCACCGTGGTGGGCGATCTGCCACGGGTCGAGCACCGGCTGGCGCTGGACGACTTCATGGACCGCGCGGCGGCCCAGGCCGCGCGCGACACCATCCAGGCCGGCGAGCGCCAGGCGCAGGACCGCTCCGACGCGCTCGAGCAGGCGCGCCTGAAGCTGCAGGTGGCGCAGGCCGACGTCAGCACCCAGCGCCAGGGCTTCGCCAACTGGATCGCCACCCGCCGCGCCACCGAACGCGCCGAGCAGGACCCCGAGGTGATTGCCCGCACCCGCGCGCTGGACGAGCTGCAGGCGCGCGAGCGCGCCGCCCGCGCCGAAGTCGAGCGCCAGCAGCAGGCGCTGCTGGACGCGCGCCAGTCGATCGAACAGGCGCGCCGCGCGCTGTCGGACATGGAGCGCAACGCCCAGGGCGCCCACGCCCAGGCGGTGCGGGTGCAGGAGCTGCGGGTGTTCGGCTACCGGCTGGCGCTCACGCTGCCCCTGCTGCTGCTGGCCGGCTGGCTGTTCGCCAGGAAGCGGCGCAGCACCTGGTGGCCCTTCGTCTGGGGCTTCATCGGGTTCGCGCTGTTTGCCTTCTTTGTCGAGCTGGTGCCCTACCTGCCCAGCTACGGCGGCTACGTGCGCTACATCGTGGGCATCGTCGCCACCGTGCTGGTGGGGCGCTGGGCCATCGTGGCCTTGCAGCGCTACCTGGAGTGCCAGCGTGCCGCCGAGGCGCAGCCCGATGCGCAGCGCCGCGCCGAACTGGGCTACGACACCGCGCTGGCGCGCCTGGCCAAGGGCGTGTGCCCGGGCTGCGAGCGCGCGGTGGACCTGAAGGACGGCCGGACCGACTTCTGCCCGCACTGCGGCATCGGCCTGTTCGACCACTGCGGCCAGTGCCAGGCGCGCAAGAGCACGTTTTCCCGCTTCTGCCCGGCCTGCGGCACGTCGGGGCGCTCGGCCGCGTAGGGCACGCCGTGTGTGTGATGCCCCCTATTCGCTATTGATTTAATAGCTGCTCGCGCTTGCTGCAGGCGCGACAGGAATCGATTGAAGCCGAAATCCCGGCCTGCCGGCGGCAGCCGTTGCGCGCTGGGTCAGCGCAGCAGACCGGCCAGCCGCCGCGTGATCAGCGCCTCGGCCTCGGCCATGATGCGGTCGATCAGCGCCTTCACCGTCGGCACGTCGTGGATCAGGCCGGCCACCATGCCGCAGCTCCAGGCGCCGGCGTCCATGTCGCCGTTCTGCATGATGCGCGGATAGACGCCGGCCACCTGCTCGATGATGTCCTCGAACTTCAGGTTGGTGCCCAGCTCCTTTTCCTTGGCCAGCAGGCGCTCGACGGCGGCGTTGTTCAGCACGCGCTCGGTGTTGCGCAGCGGGCGCATCACCAGGCGCGTGTCCAGCTCGCTGGCGGCCACGATGGCCTGCTTGACGCGCTCGTGCACCGGCGCCTCCTGGGTGGCGATGAAGCGCGTGCCCATGTTCATGCCCTCGGCACCCAGGGCGAGCGCGGCCACCAGGCTGCGCCCATCGGCCATGCCGCCCGAGGCGACGAAGGGGATGTTCAGCTCTTCGGCCGCGCGCGGCAGCAGGATGAAGTTGGGCACGTCGTCCTCGCCCGGGTGGCCGCCGCACTCGAAGCCGTCCACGCTGACGGCGTCGCAGCCGATCGCCTCGGCCTTCAGCGCGTGGCGCACCGAGGTGCATTTGTGGATGACCTTGATGCCGGCCTCATGCAGCAGTGGCATCCACTTTTGCGGGTTGTTGCCTGCGGTCTCCACGGCCTTCACGCCGCCGTCGACGATGGCCTTGATGTAGCCCGGGTAGTCGGGCGAGCTGACGGTGGGCAGAAAGGTCAGGTTGACGCCAAAGGGCTTGTCGGTCATGGCGCGGCAGCGCGCGATTTCCCTGGCCAGCAGCTCGGGGGTTTTTTGCGTCAGGCCGGTGATGAGGCCCAGCCCGCCGGCGTTGGAGACGGCGGCGGCCAGCTCGGCAAAGCCGACGTAGTGCATGCCGCCCTGGATGATGGGGTGCTGGATGCCGAACAGTTCGGTGATGCGGGTCTTCATGGCGCGGGCTCCGGGTGAATCGGGTGGGGTGGACAGAACGCGACAGCATAGGGGCGGCGCGGCGCCCGGGCAGTCGCGTGCGTGCCAGCCGGCGTCAGAGCCTGTGAAAAAATAGATCGCGTCCGAAAGGGGCGTCAAAACGCGTCCGATCGAGGCTGAGTGCCGCGGCTCCAGTGGCCCCCGCGGGCCACTGGACGGCACGAAGAAGGTCAGCCTCTGGCTGATCGGCGCCCTGCAAGGGCAAACCGCAGCCGTAGCTGGGGCTACGGCGAGGATTTGCAACGAAGCGCGGGCGCGTTTTGGCGGCTCGGGCGGGCGTGAGATATTTTTTCACAGGCTCTCAAACGCCGCGCGCGCGGTCGGCGGCAAAGCGCTGGCGGAAGGCGCTGAACGCCCCGCCGTCCAGCGCCGCGCGGACCTCGCGCATGAGCCGCAGGTAGTAGTGCAGGTTGTGGATCGACGCCAGCATGGGCGCCAGCATCTCGCCGCAGCGCTCCAGGTGGTGCAGGTAGGCGCGCGAAAAGCCGCCGCGCCCGCCGTCCTGCCAGGCGACGCCCGATTCGCCGGCGCAGGCGTGGCAGGTGCAGGTTTCGTCGATCGGGCGCGGGTCGCTCTTGTGGCGGGCGTTGCGGATCTTCAGGTCGCCAAAGCGCGTGAACAGGTGGCCGTTGCGCGCGTTGCGGGTGGGCATCACGCAGTCGAACAGGTCGACGCCATGCTGCACGCCGTACACCAGGTCTTCCGGCGTGCCCACGCCCATCAGGTAGCGCGGCTTGTGCGCCGGCAGGCGGTGCGGGGTGTGGGCGGTGATGCGCAGCATGTCCTCCTTGGGCTCGCCCACGCTGACGCCGCCGATGGCGTAGCCGGGCAGATCCAGCTCGACCAGCCGCGCCAGCGATTCCTCGCGCAGGTGCTCGAACATGCCGCCCTGCACGATGCCGAACAGGGCGTTGGGGTTGGCCAGCCGCGCAAACTCGGCCTGGCTGCGCCGCGCCCAGCGCAGGCTCAGCGCCATGCTGGCGCGCGCCTCGGCCTCCGTCGTCACGTGGCCGCGCGTCTCGTAAGGCGTGCATTCGTCGAACTGCATGACGATGTCGCTGTTCAGCACGGTCTGGATCTGCATGCTGACTTCGGGCGTCAGGAACAGCTTGTCGCCGTTGACCGGGCTGGCGAACTTCACGCCTTCCTCGCTGATCTTGCGCATCTCGCCCAGCGACCAGACCTGAAAGCCCCCCGAATCCGTCAGCATGGGCTGCTGCCATTGCTCGAAGCCGTGCAGGCCGCCGAACTGGCGCAGCACGTCCAGCCCTGGGCGCATCCACAGGTGGAAGGTGTTGCCCAGGATGATCTGCGCGCCCATCTCGCGCAGGCTGCGCGGCAGCACGCCCTTGACCGTGCCGTAGGTGCCCACGGGCATGAAGATGGGCGTCTCGACGACGCCGTGGTTCAGCGTCAGGCGGCCGCGCCGGGCATGGCTGGACGGGTCGCTGGCGAGCAGCTCGAAGCGCAGCATGGCCGCGCCGTCAGGCCGCCAGCGGCTTGCGCGCGGTCACCAGGAAGCCCGGCAGGGGCTGGCCGCCTTCCATGCGCAGCGTGGGCAGGTGTTCGATGGTGACCGCGTCGAAGCCGGCTTCGCGGCACTGGCGCTCGACGGCGGAGGCCTTGTGGGCGTAGCGGTTGCTGGCCTCGCGCAGCACCAGATCGGCTTCGTCCTCGCCGGCCGCCTCGCAGGAGAAGATGAAGTGCCCGCCGGGCTTCAGGATGCGCAGCGCGTTCGGGATCACCGGCGCCAGCTCGCCCACGTAGACCAGCACGTCGGTGCAGGTGATGGCTTCGTAGTGGTCGGCCGGCGTCTCGCGCAGGGCGTCCAGCACGTTGACGCGGTGAAAGCGCGAATAGAGCTGGTGGCGCGCGGCCTGCTCGATCATCTTTTCAGACAGATCGACGCCGATGATGTGCCCCTCGATGCGGCCCAGGTAGACCGCCACCAGGCCGGTGCCGCAGCCCAGGTCGAGCAGGTTGAAGCGGCGATCGGGGTGCAGCGCCAGCAGGATTTGGGCGACGCGTTCGGGGACGCGGTATTGCAGGCCGCGCACCAGGTGCACGTCGAAGTTTTGCGCGAAGGCGTCGAAGATGCCCGTCACGACCTGGGCCGGCTGCGTTGCGGGCGTCTGGTCGTGCACCACGGCGTGCCAGTAGCGCGCGTTCTCGTCGAAGGGTTTGAGCGCCAGCAGGCGCTCGGCGTACGTCCGCGCCCGCGGCTGATCGCGCATCTTCAAGGCGCAGCTGAGCAAGCCTTGCAGGGTCTCCTCGTGGTGGGGCAGCCGCTCGAGAATGAATTCATAGTGGCCGACGGCGTCCGCCGGCCGATCCTGCGCCACCAGAAAGCGCGCCAGGAACAGCCGGATGCCGGCGTTGTCCGGGAAGCGCCGCGCGCCTTCCTCGGCCCAGGCCAAGGTCTGGTCGTGGCGCTCCGAGAACAGCGCCACGTTGATGGCCCCCACCATCACCTGGGCATCCCTCGGCGCATTGGCCAGCGCCTGCATGGCCAGCCGCATGGCCTCGTCGCCCTGCTTCTGGCGTGCCAGCAGCAGGGCCAGTTCGATCTGCGCCACCTGCCAGTCCGGCGCCAGCGCCAGCGCACGGCGTGCCGCCTGGGTGGCGTTTTCGAGGTTGCCCACGCGCTCCGCCATGCGCATGCCCAGCAGCGGCAGGCGTGCATCCCTTGGGGCCTTTTTCTGCGCCGCGTTGAGCGCCTGCGCGGCCTGCGGCAGCTGGTTGGCTTCGATCAGGCCGCGGATGTGCTGCAGCTCAAGCGTGAACGGGTCGGCGGTGGGGGGTGTGGCGGACATCTGGGGGAGCCTGCGGGGAGGGTTCTGACAAGGCCGATCGGCCAGGGCGGGACGTCGATCGCGGACGTTTGGCGGCAAAAACGGGATTATCCGGCATCGCCGCGGGCCACGCGGGCGGCCCGGTCGGCGCGACACGGGGGCGCCAGCGCCAGAGCCGGCCGGTGGAACAAGACCGTCGGTCACCCGCCGCCAGGAAATATCAAAATGATAGCTGTCCGCGCTTGCCAGAAGCGCGCGACAACCATGATTCGCTTCAATTGTCCTGTGTCGCCCGCACCAGCCACATGGCGTCGCCATAGCTGAAGAAGCGGTAGCGCCGCGCCACCGCGTGCGCGTACAGCGCCATCACGTGCGCGTGGCCGGCCAGGGCGCTGACCAGCATCATCAGCGTGCTGCGTGGCAGGTGGAAGTTGGTGATGAGTGCATCGACCACCCGAAAGCGAAAGCCCGGTGTGATGAAGATGTCGGTGTCGCCGCTGGCCTGGCCGCTGGCGGCCCAGCTTTCCAGCGTGCGCACGCTGGTCGTGCCCACCGCCACCACGCGGCCGCCGCGGGCGCGGCAGTCGGCGATCGCCTGTGCCGTCTCGGGCGGCACGTGGTAGCGCTCGTGGTGCATCACGTGCTCGGCCAGGTTTTCCGTCTTGACCGGCTGGAAGGTGCCCGCCCCGACGTGCAGCGTGACAAAGGCACGCTGCACGCCACGCGCGGCGATGGCCCGCAGCAGCGGCTCGTCGAAGTGCAGCGCCGCCGTCGGCGCCGCCACCGCGCCGGGGTGGCGCGCGAACACGGTCTGGTAGCGCGCCGCGTCCTCGTGCGAATCGGCGTGCCCGATGTAGGGCGGCAGCGGCACATGGCCGTGCGCGGCCATCAGCGCATAGGCATCGCCGGAAAAACGCAGGTGAAACAGCGGTCCGCCCGCGTCCGGCCAGCGGCCCAGCAGCTCGGCCGTGAAAGCGCCGTCGGCCATGCGCAGCACGGTGCCGGGCAGCGGCTTCTTGCTGACCTTCATGTGCGCGGCCACGCTGCCGTCGGGCAGCACGCGCTCGATCAGCAGCTCCAGCTTGCCGCCGCTGGGCGCCACCTCGGCGCCGGGCCGTCCCAAGCCGAGCTGTGCCGCCTGGGGGGAGCGACGTGCACGCGGCGCCGGGGGGGGCGGTTTATGTCCGTACAGCCGCGCCTTGACCACCTGGGTGTCGTTGAACACCAGCAGATCGCCCGGTTGCAGCAGCGCCGGCAGATCGCGAAACACCCGGTCCACCGGCGCCGCGCCGCTGCCGTCCAGCAGGCGCGCCGCGCTGCGTTCGGGCGCAGGGTGCTGGGCGATGAGTTCGGGAGGCAGAGCGAAATCGAAATCGCTCGTGGTGAAATGGCCCTCCCCCGTGGCTCCACTCGCTGCGCGATGTTGCGCCTCCCCCCTCAAGGGGGCGCGCCCGCTGGCCGGGGAAACCCCGGCCAGGAGCGCACTGGCTTGGCCTGCTCCGCGGCCTTCGGACTCTTTGGGTTTCATGCTGTGCGGGGGCACTGAACGTCAGCGCTGGCCAAGATGCCGCAGTGGGGTGGGTGCGGGCAGAATTGTCCCATGCCTGAGGATTCGCCCCCGGTCGCCGCCAAGCCGCTGTCCGCGCCGCAGAAGGCGCTGCGCAAGCTGGGCCTGGTGCGCCCGATCGACCTGGCGCTGCACCTGCCGCTGCGCTACGAGGACGAGACGCGCCTGACGCGCCTGGCCGACGCGCGCGACGGCGATCTGGTGCAGATCGAGGGCCAGGTGACGCAGCAGGAGGTGGCCTGGCGCCCGCGCCGCCAGCTGCTGGTGACACTCGACGATGGCAGCGACCAGGTGGTGTTGCGCTTTTTCAACTTCTACCCGTCACAGCAAAAGCAGATGGCGGTGGGCCAGCGCCTTCGCGCGCGCGGCGAGCTGCGCGGCGGCTTTGCCGGCCTGAGCATGATGCATCCCACGGTGCGCGCCGCCGGTGGCGTGTTGCCGCAGGCGCTGACCCCCGTCTACCCCACGGTGGCCGGCCTGCCGCAGCCCTACCTGCGCAAGGCCGTGCTGGCGGGCCTGGCGCAGGCCGACCTGCGCGAGACGCTGCCGGACGAGGTGTTGAACGAAATCGACCATTTGCGCCCGTGGGACCTGCGCAAGGCGCTATCGTTTTTGCATCACCCGACGCCCGACAGGTCGCTGGCCCAGCTGGAGGACCACAGCCACCCGGCCTGGCAGCGCCTGAAGGCCGAGGAGCTGCTGGCGCAACAGCTGTCGCAACTGACGGCGCGGCGCGCGCGCGAGCACCTGCGCGCGCCCGCACTGCACGCCGCGCGCGGCGGCCTGCACGAGGCGCTGCTGGCGGCGCTGCCGTTTCAGCTGACCGGCGCGCAGCGGCGTGTGGGTGAAGAAATCGCGCACGATCTGGCGCGCGCGCAGCCCATGCATCGCCTGCTGCAGGGTGACGTGGGTAGCGGCAAGACGGCGGTGGCCGCGCTGGCGGCCTGCATCGCCATCGACGCCGGCTGGCAGTGCGCGCTGATGGCACCCACCGAAATCCTGGCCGAGCAGCACTTTGCCAAGCTGGCCGACTGGCTGGCGCCGCTGCTGGCGCCGCGCGGCCTGCAGGTGGCCTGGCTGACCGGCGGCCAGAAGAAGAAGGACCGGCAGGCCATGCTGCAGGCCATCGCGTCGGGCGCGGCGGCGCTGGTCATCGGCACCCATGCCGTCATCCAGCAGCAGGTGCGCTTTGCGCGTCTGGGCCTGGCCATCATCGACGAGCAGCACCGCTTTGGCGTGCAGCAAAGGCTGGATCTGCGCAACAAGCTGTCGGAGTCGCCCCAGGGCGATGCAACGGCTTGGGAGCCGCACCTGCTGATGATGAGCGCCACGCCCATCCCGCGCACCCTGGCCATGAGCTACTACGCGGACCTGGACGTGTCGACGCTGGACGAGCTGCCGCCCGGCCGCACGCCGGTGCTCACGCGGCTGGTGGCCGAATCGCGCCGCGACGAGGTCATCGAGCGCATCCGCGCCCAGATTGCCCAGGGTCGGCAGGTGTACTGGGTCTGCCCGCTGATCGAGGAAAGCGAGGCGCTGGATTTGCGCCACGCCAGCGCCACGCACGCCGAGCTGGCGGCCGCGCTGCCCGGGCAGGCGGTGGGGTTGCTGCATTCACGCCTGCCGCCGGCCGAGAAGAAGGCGGTGATGGCCCAGTTCGCCAGCGGCGCCATGCCGGTGCTGGTGTCCACCACCGTGATCGAGGTCGGCGTGGACGTGCCCAACGCCAGCCTGATGGTGATCGAGCACGCCGAGCGCTTCGGCCTGAGCCAGCTGCACCAGCTGCGCGGGCGCGTCGGCCGCGGCGCCGCGGCCTCGGCCTGCGTGCTGCTGTACGCCACGCCCGAGGGCGGTCGGCTGGGCGAGACCGCGCGCGAGCGCCTGAAGGCGATGGCGGAGACCAGCGACGGTTTCGAGATCGCCCGGCGCGACCTGGCCATCCGCGGCCCGGGCGAATTCCTGGGCGCGCGCCAGTCGGGCGCCGCCCTGCTGCGCTTCGCCGACCTGGCCGAGGACAGTGCCCTGCTGCAATGGGCGCGCCGCGCCGCGCCGCGCCTGCTCGACCGCTGGCCCGAGCTGGCGGCGCGCCACGTCGACCGTTGGCTGGGCGGGCGGGCGGACTACCTCAAGGCCTGACGGTGGCGCGCACGGCCGATGGGCGGTGCTCAGTCCAGCGTCAGGCCGATCGACTTGATCAGGGCCGTCCAGTCCTGCAGATCCTTGGCCACCGTGGCCTTGAACTGCTCCGGCGTGGCGAGCGGCAGGTCGGTGAAGTTCAGTTCGTGCATGCGCTTGGCGACGGCCGGGTCTTTCAGCGCGGTCTGGATCGCTTCGTTCAGCTTGGCGACGATCGCCGGCGGGGTCTTGCCGGGCGCGAACACGCCATACCAGGAGTAGGTGGTGAACGGGTAGCCGGCTTCGTTCAGCGTCGGCACGTCGGGCAGCTGCGGCAGGCGGGTCGGGGTCGAGCTGGCCAGCGCCTTCACCCGGCCTGAACCAACGGAATGCTGGTCGAGACATCCGACCAGTTGGCGTCCACCTGACCGCCGACCAGATCCTGGTTGCACGGCATGCTGCCCTTGTACGGGACGTGGGTCATGGTCAGGCCGGCCTGCTTCATCAGCACCTCCATGGTCAGGTGCCCGCCCGAGCCGGCACCCCAGGAGCAGTAGTTGAGCTTGCCGGGGCGCGCCTTGGCGTAGTCGACGAACTCCTTGAGGTTGCTGACCGGCAGGTCCTTGCGCACCATCATGATGTTGCCGCCGCGGCCGATCTGCGCCACCGGGGCGAAGTCCTTCAGGGGATCGAACGGGGGCTTTTTCAGCAGCACGGGGTTGACCACCATCGCCGCGGTGTAGGTGAACAGCAGCCGATAGCCGTCGGCCGGCGCGCCGAGGACGTTCTCGGCGCCCAGCAGGCCGTTGGCGCCCGGGCGGTTGTCGATGATGAAGGGCTGCTTGAGCGCCTTGCCCAGGACGTCCGCGAACATGCGCGCAATGGTGTCGGTGCCGCCACCGGCGGCCGTGGGCACCACCAGGGTGACGGGTTTGCTGGGGTAGCTGGCGGCGTCCTGGGCTTGCACGGCCAGGCTGGCGGCAAGGGCGACGACGGCGCAGGTGGCGCGCAGGGCGAAAGAGGTCATGGTTGTCTCCTGGTGAAATCGTCAATGAATGCCAAAGCGGTCCTGCGTGCCCTGCTCGATCATGTCGGCGCCCACACGGTACAGGTTGCGCGACACGTAGCTGGGCACCTGCCTGGCGCGTTCGCGCAGCCACCGGGCCTTGAGCCGGCGCGCCTGCGCGATCTCGGGCGCCGGGCCGCTGGCGGTGGCCAGCAGGTCGATGACGTGCAGCGCCAGCTGCCAGCGGCCGGCGTCGGCCAGCGCCTGGGCGCTGGCGATCACCGCCGCCTTGTCGGTGATGGCGGCCGCCACGGCCTCGCCCACCGCCTCGGGTGGTTCGGGGTGCAGGGTGGTCGGGTTGCGGTCCCACCAGCCGTTCTCCGAGCGGTAGATGTCGCGCACGATGTAGCTGGGGTCGCCATAGGTGGGCTTCATCCAGGGCACGGCGAACAGCTCGTCGGGGTAGTGCATGGCGGCCAGCACCTGCTGCTCGTTGCGGCCTTCGTTCATCAGCCGCACCACCTCGGCGCGCAGCCAGCGCAGCGCCCGGGCGGTGTGCAGCAGCACGCGCTGCACCTCGTCCTCGCCGGCAATCACCGGGCCGAATTCGCGCACCGCCGTGACGGGGCGCAGCGCCGCCATGGCCTCCAGCGTGCCGGCCCAGCGCACCGTGTCGCGCAGGGTGCGAAACGGCGTGCCGATGTTGGGGATCGAGTCGAGCAGGGACGGGCCGCCATACAGCAGGCGCTGGCCGGGGTGCCACAGGGCGATGGCGTCGTCGGTCTCGGAGGGCGCCCAGAACAGCTCGACCCGCTGCTCGCCGCTGCCGATGACCAGGCGCTCGCCAAAGGTCTCGGTCGGATCGTGCATGGGCAGGCGCTGGTCGAAGAAGCCCGGCGCCCGGTTGAACTGGATCTCGGCCATGCGGTGCTGCAGCGCCTGCGTTTCGCGGTAGCGCGCGTAGCGGCGCCGCAGGTTGGCGTGCGCGATCAGGCGCGGCGCCGGCTCGCCGCGCTGGCGCGCGTGTTCCAGCCACACCGGCACGCCCGAGTTGTAGCCGATGTGGCCATGGCTGTAGCACAGCGCGTGCACCGGCGCGTCGCTGAGCTGGCGCAGGGCGTCGATCATGCCCTGCGTCACCTTGCCGCCGGGGCCGGCGTCGATCACCACCAGGCCGGCGTCGGTCTCGGCCACGAAGGACTGTCCCTGCCCGCGCAGGATGTGCAGGCCGGGCGCCACGGTTTCGCTGCCGCTGCCCACCAGCAGCAGCGGCTTGTCGTCATCCGAGGGGTTCATGGCGGGGCTCCAGTCTCATCCAGGCATTCCAGGGCCGGCAGCGTGTAGCGGCCGTCCAGCAGTTCCTCGCGCGGCACGTAGGCGCGCAGGCAGACATAAAAATCGCCGGCCGGCGCCGGCAGCCAGTTGGCGTGCGCGGCGGCGTCCGGCGGTGGCGCGTGCTGCAGATGCAGGGTCAGGCCGCCGTCGGCGTCGGGGCGCAGGCCGGGCGTGCGGTCTCCGATGGCGTAGCGGTCGATGGGGTTGTCGACCAGCATGTAGTCGCGGGCGTCATACATCGTGAGCGACCAGAAGGCATCGACCGGCGGCAGCGCGCCGGGGGCGAAGCGCAGGCGGTAGCGGTGGGCGCCGCTCAGCGGCCTGTCACGTCCGTCGTGCCAGGCGATCGGGTAGGTGGCCTCGCGGCTCTCCAGCATGCCGATGTACTTGAGCGCGACCTGCGCTCGCGCCAGGTAATCGCTGCCGAACTGGCCCTCGATCAGTGGCGGCTGGTTCCAGCCACTGGGCAGCAGGCGCCCGATCTGGGCCCGGCGCAGGCGCGGCAGGGTGGTGTCGAGCGCGTCTTGCAGCACTTGCGCCTGGGCCGGGGTCAGCGGCGCGGCGTCGGGGCCGATGCCGACGGCGGCAAAGCGTGCCAGCAGCCTGCTTTCATCGGCGGGTGGCGGGTTCTCGCGCAGCGCGGCGTTCACCTGCGCGGCAAAGTGCGCCGCGCTGGCCGGCGCCTTGGGGTCGCACGCCGGGTCGAACGCGCGCGGCACCGGCGGGCGGCCCGCCACCCAGTCGGCCAGCGGGCGCAGCATGAAGCCGTCCTGCAGCGCGTTCACCGCCGCCACGTCCTGCGGACCATCGACCAGGATGCGGCCGATGATCCACAGCCAGCGCGTGGGCGCCTGGATGCGCGCGCCGGGCGCGTCGAACGCGGCCGGCAGTTCGCCCTGCCAGCCCGGCGGCACGACCACGAACGAGCGCGCCTGGGTGCTGGTCAGGCGCTGGCCGAGGTGGGCAAACGGGTTGGTGTAGAAGTCCAGCAGGCCCAGCACGTAGTAGCGCCCGGCGGTGTCGGGCACGTCGATGACCAGCGGGCCCGCGCCCAGGTCCAGCCAGGCGTTGGTGTAGAGCGTGTCGTGGTTGGGCGTGACGACCCGGCTGCCGCCGGCGCGCAGCAGCTGGCGCGCGTGCACGAAGGTGTTGCACCAGCGCTGGGGCGCCGGTGCCTCGGCGCCGGACTCGGTGCGGCGCGGCGAGGTGGCGGCGCGCATGCGGGCCATTTCGTACAGCGGGTAGGCGTAGACCACGGCCGCTTCGGCCAGGTCGGCCGGCGCGGCAGCCGAACGTTCCGTCGGGTCCATGGTCAGTCCTTGAGCGGCTGCAATTCGGGGATGCGCCAGTCGCGGAAACCTTCTCGCGGGTGATACATGCGCAGGATCAGGTAGAAGCGCCCGGCCGGCGCGGGCAGCCAGTTGCGGGTGTCGGCGGGCCGCTGGTGGCCGATCTCCAGGCGCAGGCTGCCATCGGCCGCGTGGTGCAGGCCGGGTGTGCGGTCACCGATCGAATGGCGCTGGATGGCGTTGCCGTACAGGAAGCGGTCGCTGTCGTAGAGCGTGACCGACCAGAAGGCGTCCACCGGCGGCAGCTCGCCGGCCTCGAACTGCATCACGTAACGCTGCCGGCCATCGAGCGGCTGCTGCTGGGCGTCGAAGTGCGCCGCCGCATACACCGCCTCGTCGGTGGCCAGGGCCCCCAGGCCCAGGTAGGCCACGCGGGCGCGGCCCAGGTATTCGTTGCCATAGCGCCCGGTGGCGCCGTGAATCATCCACGGCCGGGGGCGGCGATTGCGTCCCTGGGCGGCCACCAGATTGACCCCATCGGCAAAGCCTTCGACCAATCCCTGGCGCACCGGTTCGTCCAGCCCGTCCCAGGCAAAGCGGGCCAGGGGCAGCAGGCCGATCTGGCCAAACCAGGCCACCAGACCACGGTCTTGCGTCCGGCCGGGCGCTTCGGCCATGGCCTGGCAGAGGTTGGTGAAAAAGCGTGGCGCCACCTGGGCCGCGGGTTCGCCGTTTTCAAAGGCGGCGGCCATGGCATCGACGGGCTCGCCCATCCAGTGCTCGACGGCCGCCGGCCGCGCGCCGTCCGGCGTGCCGGGCGCCGGGCGCAGCACGATGTCGGCCTGCAGGCGGCGGGCCGCCGGCCGGTCGCTTTCATCGCCCACCACGATGCGGCCAATCAGCCACACCAGGTCGGTGGGGCAGCGCACCACGCGGTGACCCCGCAGGGCTTCGGGCACGCTGCCGTGCGGGCCGACCAGCACCACGGTGCCGCCGTCGGTGCCGCAGTTGCGCGGACCCAGGTTCTCGAAGTTCTCGGTGTAGGCGTCGTACAGCGCCAGCACGAAGTAGCGGCCGGCGTGCGCGCTGGACGAGGGCACGGTGAGCAGCTGCGGCCCGTCCTTCAGGTGAATCCACGACAGCGTGTAGAGCAGGTCGTTGGCGGGGGTGACCACGTCGCGGTCGGCGTCGGTGGAGGGGCGTTCGCCATGGTGCAGCGTGTTGCAGCGCATGCCGCGTGCGTCCATGTTGCGCGCGTCCGCCTGGCCGGCATCGCGCGGATCGGTCTGCTTGCGGCAGGTGCGGTAGGTCTCGGTGACCGGGTAGCCGTAGACGAAGGCGGTCAGACCGATGGAGCGCGCCAGGGCGCGCCGGGCCTGCGACAGATCGGGAGGGATGCGTGTCATTGTCGGATCCTGGGTGTCGAGTGGGGTCAGTCGACGGTCACGCCGGTGTCGCGCGCCAGCTTCAGCAGCTTGGGCAGGGCGTCCTTGTAGAGCGCGGTGGCTTCGGCCGGGGTGTCGCCCATGGGCTCCAGGCCCAGGCCTTCCATGCGCTCCTGCACTTCGGGCTGGCGCACCACCAGCGCGACTTCCTTGCCCAGGCGCTCGACGATGGCGTCCGGCGTCCTGGCGGGGGCCATGAGGTAGTAGGGCGCCGTGGTCATGTAGACGTCATCCTTGTAGCCCTGCTCGGCGAAGGTGGGCACGTCCGGCAGCGCCTTGGTGCGGGTCGACCCGAATACCGCCAGCGGGCGCAGCTTGCCGGCGGTGATGTGGGGTTTGAGCGCCGCCGTGGAGCCCACCGCCATCGGGATCACGCCGCTGATCAGGTCCATGGCCATGGGGGCCTCGCCCTTGTACGCGGCCAGCGCCGTCTGGGTGCCGTAGGTCTTGTCCATGAAGACCTGCAGCTGGTGCGGCTGCACGCCCGGGCCCCAGGAGCCCATGGTGTATTTGCCGGGCGCCTTCTTGACCAACTCCAGCAGCTCCTTGTAGTTCTGCGCCGGCACCGACGGGTTGACGGCCAGCACGGTGCGCGGCAGCGCGATGTCCGAGATCAGGCGCAGGTCGGTCTCCGGGTCGTAGGGCAGCTTCTTGTAGATCGCCTTGAACGAGGTGACCGCGCCGGGGATCGTCAGCAGCACGGTATAGCCGTCAGGCGCCGCCTTGGCCACGTAGTCGGCACCGATGATGCCGCCCGCGCCGGCCTTGTTCTCCACGATGACCGGTTGGCCGAGTCGCCTGGACAGCCCGTCGGCGATCGCGCGGGCCAGCGTGTCGCTGCCGCCGCCGGCGGCGAACTGCACCACGATGCGCACCGGCTTGCTGGGGTAGCTGGGCTGTGCCCAGGCACTGGCCATGGGCCAGGCAAAGGCGGTGCTCAGACCCAGCGCACAAAGCCAGCGGGAGGATGGAATCAGCTTCTTCATTGCGGTCTCCTTGAAAATGGATGAGCCCTTGTCACGCTCAGGCAGCGCCCGCGTCGCCGCGCCCGATCACCAGCGCATCGACGGCCACGGCGCCGCCTGCCGCCGCCGGGCGGGCGATCAGCGGGTTGATCTCGGCGCTGACCAGCGCATCGCCGGCGCGCAGGGCAAAGTCGGCCAGCGCGCACAGCACGTCGACGATGGACTCCAGATCCGTCGGCGCCTGCCCCCGCGCGCCGTCCAGAATGGCAAAGGCGCGCAGCTCGCGCACCATGGCGTGGGCTTCGTCGCGGCCGATGGGCAGCACGCGCAGCGACACATCGCGCAGCACCTCGACGTGAATGCCGCCCAGGCCGAACATCAGCACCGGGCCGAACACCGGGTCGCGGTGCACCCCGGCGATGCATTCGACGCCGCCGCTCACCATGCGCGCGGCCAGGGCGCCGTCGATGCGCGCGTCTGGCCGCGCCTGGCGTGCGTTGTGCAGGATGCGTTCGAAGGCCGCGCGGGCGGCCTCGCCATCGCGCAGTTGCAGCGCCACGCCGCCGGCGTCGGACTTGTGCGCAATGTCGGCACTGGCCACCTTCAGCGCGATGGCGCCACCCAGGGCGTCCACGGCGGCCGCCGCTTCGTCCGGCGTGTGCACCCGCCGATGCGTGACCACCGGCACCCCGGCCTGCGCCAGCAGCGCCAGGCTGTCCGCTTCCGACAGGGTGCCGGGTGGCAGGCGCAGGGCGGGGCGGGGCAGCTGCGGCGGCTGCGGCGGCGGGCGCGACTCGCCCCAGCGCGCCAGCGCGCCGATGCAGCGGATGGCGATGCCCGGGTCGGAAAACACCAGGCAGCGCAGGGCCTCCAGTTCCTGGCGGCGCTCGTCCGAGCACAGCGTGCTGACCGCCAGCAGGGTGTCCGGATGCTGGGCGCGCAAGGTCTTCACCAGAGCGTGGATCGAGGGCCACACCGTGGGCGACAAACCGGCCGCCGCGAAGAAGCCCAGCCAGCTGTCAAAACGCTGGTCCTGCAGCATCAGCGTGGCGCTGCGCTCCAGCAGGGTGGCGTCGTTGGTCACCTGCGCCGTGATGTCGACCGGGTTGCGCGGCCCGGCGAACGGCACCCAGTCGAGCAGCTGGCGCTGAGCGGCGGCCGACAGGGGCGGCACCCGCAGTCCGGCGGCGCTGGCGTCGTCGGCCATCAGCGCGCCGACGCCGCCGGACACCGTCAGCAGACCGATCGAGCGGCCCTTGGGGGCGCGGGCGATGGAGGCGCTGGCCGCCAGCGCGAAGAAGTCGCTGATGCCGTGCACGCGCAGCACGCCGTAGCGCCGGAACACGGCGTCGTACACCGCGTCGTCGCCGGCCAGCGAGGCGGTGTGCGAGGCCGCCGCCGCCGCGCCCAGTTCGCTGGCGCCGACCTTGACCATGACGACCGGCTTGCCGTGCTGCTGCGCCAGCGCCAGCGCGGCGCGCAGGCGTGGGCCATCGCGGCAGCCTTCCAGGTAGGCCATGATGACGTCGGTCTCCGGGTCCTGCGCCAGCCAGGCCAGGCCATCGGCCAGCTGCACGTCGGCCTCGTTGCCGGTGGTGGCCCACAGCGACAGGCCCAGGCCGCGCTCGCGCGCCAGGCTGTAGGCGTAGACGCCGAACGCGCCCGACTGGCTGATCAGGCCGATGCGCCCCGGCTTGACCAGCCCGGCGTTCACCGCCGGGGCGAAGGTGGCGTAGATGCGGTGACTTGGGCGGATCACCCCCAGGCAGTTGGGGCCCAGCAGGCGGATGCCGGCCGCCTGTGCGCGCGCCGCCAGCGCCTGCTGCTGCGCCGCGCCCTCGGCGCCGATTTCGGCGTAGCCGGACGAGAACAACACCATGGTGCGCACGCCGGCGGCGGCTGCGTCGTCCAGCACGGCCGCCACCTGGGCCTGCGGAACGGCCACGATGGCCATGTCCACCGGCGCGCCGATGGCGCGCAGGCTTTCGTGTGCCGGCAGACCCTGGACGCTGCGCGTGCGCGGATTCACCGCGTGCAGCTGGCCGTCGTAGCCAAAGCGCAGCAGATAGTCCAGCGGGATGCCGCCGATCTTGCTGGTCTGCTCCGACGCGCCGACCACCGCGATGGAGCGCGGGGCGAACAGCGTGTCGAGCTGGGAGAAGTCGAAGGGCTGCATGGTCCGTGGGGCCTCTGGCGCTGCGAGATCGGACTGGACGGCATGCCTGGGCGCCGAAATCCGGGGTGGTGAATCGCTACTATGCGAAGCAGGCGGCCGAACGTCTGTCAATTGATTGACAATTGCGCGTCATTGGATTTCCGTGAAAACCCTATGGACCATCGTCAGGACGGCGCTCGCCCACCGCCGCAGTCACCGAGGCAGACGCCCGAGTCCGCGGCATCGAGCCTGGTGCGCCGGGCGCTCGGCCTGTGCCAGACCTTGCGCGGCTGGCCGGACGAGGTGCTGGACCGCTTGGCCAACATCGCCTGGGTCGGCCGCTACGAGCGCCACGAGCAGATCATGGCCGACGACCCCCAGCGGCGCGACGTGCTGGTGGTGGCGTCGGGCTGCGTGGCCGTGGACCACGTCGATGCGGCGGGCCAGCGCTTCCTGCTGTCGATGTACGGCCCGGGCGACATCACCTCGCTGATCCGCTTGCTGACGGACGCGCCGTTTCACTTCGGCTTTCATGCGCGCGAGCCCTCGACCGTGGTGCACATTCCCTGCGACGCCATGACGGCGGTGCTCGATGCCCACCCGATCCTCTGGAAGGACCTGTGCCTGCTGATGCTGGCGCGCACCCACCAGAGCATCCTGCTGCAGCAGCAGCGCTCCAGCGGCCAGATGATGCAGATGGTGGCGGACTCGGTGGTCCAGCTGGCGCGCGCCCGCGGTCAGGACGGCGCGGCGCGGGCCCGCGGCGGCGTGCAGGTGTCGCAGACCGAGCTGGCCGCCATGCTGTCGGTGTCGCGTCAGACCATCAACAAGGTGCTGCAGGGCTTGCAGCGCGCCGGCCTGCTGACCGTGCGCTACGGCCGGCTGGAGGGTGTCGACCTGCCCCGGCTGTCGCGGCTGGCGCAAGGCCATGGAGATGGCCCATGAAACGGCACCGACTGCACGGGCTGCGACACCCGGGCGCCGGCCGGGGCGTCGCCACGCCGCCAGGTGTTGATCTCCGGGAGCCCACATGACCCTGACCGAACTGAAATACATCGTCGCCGTGGCGCGCGAAAAGCACTTCGGCAAGGCCGCCGAGGCCTGCTTCGTCTCGCAGCCGACGCTGTCGGTGGCCGTCAAGAAGCTGGAAGAGGAGCTGGAGGTCAAGCTGTTCGAGCGCGGCAGCGGCGAGATCGCCGTCACCCCGCTGGGGGCGGACATCATCCGCCAGGCGCAAAGCGTGCTGGAGCAGGCCGCCGAGATCCGCGAGATCGCCAAGCGCGGCAAGGACCCGCTGGGCGGGCCGTTGACGCTGGGGGTGATCTACACCATCGGTCCCTACCTGCTGCCCGAGCTGGTGCGCCACAACATCGAGCGCACGCCGCAGATGCCGCTGATGCTGCAGGAGAACTTCACCGTGCGCCTGCTGGAGATGCTGCGCACCGGCGAGATCGACTGCGCCATCCTGGCCGAGCCGTTCCCGGACTCCGGGCTGGCCGTGGCGCCGCTGTACGACGAGCCCTTCATGGCCGCGCTGCCGGCCGGCCACCGGCTGGCGCAGGGCGACGCGGTCACGTCCGCGCAGCTGCGCGGCGAGCACATGCTGCTGCTGGGCACCGGCCACTGTTTTCGCGATCACGTGCTGCAGGTCTGCCCCGAATTCGCCGGCTTCGCCAGCAGCGGCGAGGGCATCCGCAAGAGCTTTGAGGGTTCGTCGCTGGAAACCATCAAGCACATGGTGGCCGCCGGCATGGGCGTGACCCTGGTGCCGCGCCTGGCGGTGCCGGCCGAGGCGCTGGCGGCGCAGGCGGCCGAGGCCACGGCGCCGGGCGTGGTGCGCTACCTGCCGGTGCGCGACGGCGGCGCCGCGGCGCCGCCCACGCGCCGCGTGGTGCTGGCCTGGCGCCGCAGCTTCACCCGCTACGAGGCCATCGCCGCCCTGCGCAACGCCATTCACGCCTGCGCGCTGCCGGGGGTGACGCGCCTGTCGTGAAGTGGGGTCGAGTTCTGATCGCCAATAAAATCAGGCTTCAGCGCTTGTCTGGCGAGCGCCGGCAGCTATGAATTTAATTGCATGACCGCTTCCACATCGACCCCGCCACCGCGCAGCAAGCTGACCCTGTACCTGGACCTGATCCGCTGGAATCGTCCGGCCGGCTGGCTGGTGCTGCTGTGGCCCACGCTGAGCGCGCTGTGGCTGGCGGCGGGCGGCTTTCCGGGCTGGCATCTGCTGGCGGTGTTCGTGGCCGGCACCATCCTGATGCGCTCGGCCGGCTGCTGCGTCAACGACGTGGCCGACCGCGAGTTCGATCGCCACGTCAAGCGCACCGCGCAGCGCCCCGTGACCACCGGGCAGGTCGGCGTGCGCGAGGCGCTGGCGCTGGGCGCGGCGCTGGCCGTCATCGCCTTCGGGCTGGTGCTCACCACCACCTGGGTGGCGGTGGGGTGGTCGTTTCCGGCGCTGGCGGTGGCCATCGTCTACCCGTTCGCCAAGCGCTGGGTCTCCATGCCTCAAGCGGTGCTGGGCGTGGCCTTCAGCTTCGGCATCCCGATGGCGTACGCGGCGGTGCAGGGCCGCATTCCGGCCGAGGCCTGGCTGCTGCTGGTCGGTAACCTGTTCTGGGTTCTGGCCTACGACACCGAATACGCCATGGTCGACCGCGACGACGACCTGAAGATCGGCATGAAGACCTCGGCCATCACCCTGGGCCGCCGGGACGTGGTGGCGATCATGGGGTTCTACGCCATCTACCTGTCCATCTGGCTCTGGATCAGTGCGCAGCAAGCGCCAGCAGCTATTCTTTACGTAGCATTCGGACTGGCCGCGGCGCAGGCGCTGTGGCACTACACGCTGATCCGCGATCGCACGCGCGAGGGCTGCTTCACGGCGTTCAAGCAGAACCACTGGCTGGGCGCGACGCTGTTCGCCGGCATCGCGCTGGCGCTGGCGCGCTGACGGCGCTCAGCCCAGTGCGGCGTACAGGCCGGTCACGTCGTCCAGCACCAGCAGCAGGTTCTCGCTGGTGGTCATGATGTGGGCCAGCGCGTCCCTGGCGGGGCTGCCGCCGCGGCCGGCCGACCGGATGGCGGCGTCGAACAGCAGCCACTGCTGTTCGCCGAGCCTCAGCGTGTCGCGGATGCGCGGCGTGGCCTGCGGCGCCTCGGCCAGGGTCTTCAGGCCGGCCACGAACTCGGCGCGGTTGCGGTCGATCTCGGTGGCCGCGGCGGCCGGGTTGATGCGCGCGCCGCTGGCCAGGGCGTACTTGGCCAGCCGCTGCGACAGCATGCGCTGGCGCCCGGCCAGGTTGACCAGCTGGCCGGTCGGCTGGCCGGACGTCTTCTCCAGCTGCACCGTGCCCTGGTGGGCCAGCGCCAGCACGGTTTCAGACTGCGCCAGCACGCCTTCGGCGCCGGCCAGCGAGGCCGCCTGGCCGACCAGCCTGTCCTTGTAGTCCAGCCAGGCGCGTTCCAGCTGGCCGTAGGTGTCGCGAATCGCCGGCGCCGGGGCAAAGCCCTTGAGTTCGACCAGCTGGCGATCGAACAGCGCCATCGACTGCGTCAAAGCCTTGTCGGCCTGCGACGGCAGCGTTTGCAGCGCCAGCGCCAGATAGGCCTTGGCCGCGCGCTGCGACAGCATGCGCTGGCGGCCGGCCTTGTTGATGGCGTCGTTCAGGTCCTTGACCTGCGCCCAGGCCGGCGGGCCGGCGAGCGCGGCCAGGCCCAGGGCGGAGAATTGACGGCGAGACAGCGGTGGCATGGGCGGCTTTCTTGGTGGGCGTCGGGGTCGGGCTGGGATTCCCGCGCCTTGGCGCCGTCATGCACAGGAGGCTGAGCGCCTTTTGCCTATGCCCGCCTTGCACGCCAAAACACCGCTGCTCCTCGTTGCAAATGCTCGCCATGGCCCGCGCCATGGCTGTGCTTTGCGCCTAGATCAGTGACGTTTTGACGCGCCTTTCTGGCACGAACAAAAATACTCTCAGCCTCAGAGCCGCAGCCGCCTGCCGCGCGGAGAACCTGTGCCAAATAGTAGTAGCAAAGTGTTCACTACGACATTGATCTGTGTCCAGATCCCTGCCTGTGCTCGCCGGCGGCAGCGCGCTCGGTGGCACTTGTGGCGGCCGCGCCACGGGTTCGTTCAGCGCCCGAATTCGTCACCCAGCGCCCGGGCGCGCTCGCAGGCCGCGTGCATGGCCTGCACGAAGGCGGTCTTGACGTCCGCCTGCTCCAGCGCCGTCAGCGCCGCGTGGGTGGTGCCACCCTTGCTGGTCACGCGCTCGCGCAAGGTGGCCAGCGGCTCGGCCGACTCGCCCGCCAGGTGCGCGCCGCCGGCAAAGGTGGCCACGCCCAGGCGGCGCGCCTGCTCGGGCGTCAGGCCCAGCTCGGTGCCAGCCTGCTGCATGGCCTCCAGGAAATAGAACACATACGCCGGGCCCGAGCCCGACAGGGCGGTGACCGCGTCCAGCTGCGCCTCGTGCTGCACCCACAGCGCCTCGCCGGTGGTGCGGATCACCGTCTCGGCCAGCGCACGGTCGGCTTCGCTTGCGTCGGCGGCGGCATACAGGCCGGTGATGCCGCGGCCCACCAGGGCCGGCGTGTTGGGCATGCAGCGCACGATGCGGCCGGCCCCGGTGGCCGCGTGGATGTCGCCACTGCGGATGCCGGCCATCACCGACAGCTGCAGCGCCCCGCCCACGTGTGGCGCCACCGGCGCGGCGGCGTCGCGAAAGCTCTGCGGCTTGACCGCCCAGACGATCAAATCGGCGCTGGCCAGCACGCCGCTGGCGGCCGGCAGCGCGGCGACACCATGCTGGGCGAGCAGCGCCGCGCGCGTGGCCTCGAACGGCTCCACCACCAGGATCTGCGCCGCCGCCAGCCCGCGCCGGATCAGCCCGCCGATGATGGCGCTGGCCATGTTGCCGCCACCGATGAAGGCGATGCGGGTGCTGGCGGGCAGGGCGGGGGCGGCGGTGGGCATGGCGGTCGGGTGGTGCGGCGGGTGGGTCGAGGCCGGCCAGTTTAAGCGCGCCCCGGCCGCCCGCCGCCCGCCGAATCCGCTACGCTTGCGCCCATGCGCTACGTTCTCGCACTTGACCAAGGCACCACCAGCAGCCGCGCCATCGCCTTTGACGCGCAGGGCCGCGTGGCGGCGCAGGCGCAGCGCGAGTTCGCGCAGCACTTTCCGCAGCCCGGCTGGGTCGAGCACGACGCCAGCGAGATCTGGGCCACCCAGCTGGCCGTGGCCAGGGAATGTGTGCAAAAACTGGCTTTAGCGCAGGCGGGGAGAGCGCCAGCAGCTATACAAATTGAAGCTATCGGCATCACCAACCAGCGCGAAACCACGGTGTTGTGGGAGCGCGCCACGGGCCAGCCGGTGGCGCCGGCCATCGTCTGGCAGGACCGGCGCACCACGGCGCGCTGCGAGCAGCTGCGCCGGCGCGGCAAGGCGGCACTGATCCAGCGCCAGACCGGGCTGGTGCTGGACGCCTACTTCTCGGCCACCAAGCTGGAGTGGCTGCTTGACCAGGTGCCTGGCGCGCGCGCCCGCGCCGAGGCGGGCGAGCTGGCCTTCGGCACCATCGACAGCTGGCTGATCTGGAACCTGACCGAAGGCCGCGTGCACGCCACTGACCCCAGCAACGCCGCGCGCACGCTGCTGATGAACATCCACACGCTGGACTGGGACGAAGCGCTGCTGCGCCTGTTTCACATCCCGCGCGCGCTGCTGCCGACCATCGTGCCTTCCAGCGGCGTGCTGGGCGAGACCGCGCCCGAGCTGTTTGGCGCGCCCGTCCCGATTGCCGGCGTGGCCGGCGACCAGCAGGCCGCCACCTTCGGCCAGGCCTGCTTTGCCCCCGGCATGGCCAAGAACACCTATGGCACCGGTTGCTTCATGCTGATGAACACCGGCAACGTGGCGGTGCCCAGCAGGAACAAGTTGCTCACCACCGTGGGCTGGCAGGGGCCGGCGGCGGTCAACCCAGGTCGCACCGCGTATTGTTTGGAAGGCAGTGTTTTTATGGCCGGCGCCACCGTTCAGTGGCTGCGCGACGGCTTGCAAATGATTCAGAACGCCGCCGACATCGAGCCGCTGGCCGCCAGCGTGCCCGATACCGGCGACGTCTACCTGGTGCCCGCCTTTGCCGGCCTGGGCGCGCCCGACTGGGACGGCCGCGCGCGCGGCACCCTGGTCGGCCTGACGCGCGGCAGCACGCGCGCCCACATCGCCCGCGCCGCGCTGGAGGCGATCGCCCTGCAGTCGGCCGACATCTTCGGCGCCATGAGCCGCGACAGCGGCATTGCCCTGACCGAGCTGCGCGTCGACGGCGGCGCCAGCCGCAACGACCTGCTGATGCAGTTGCAGGCCGACCTGGCCGGCGTGCCCGTGGTGCGTCCGCAGGTGACCGAGACCACGGCGCTGGGCGCCGCCTACCTGGCTGGTCTGGCCACCGGCGTGTGGTCGGGCGGCGACGAAATCACCGCGCAATGGGCGGTGGACCGGCGCTTCGAGCCGCGCCTGGCGGAATCCGAGCGGCGCGCCCGCATCGCCCGCTGGCGCGAGGCGGTGGCGCGCTCGCGCGGCTGGGCGCGATGAGCGATGACAAAATGACTGCGCCGCTGCGCGGGCGCAATGACCTCGCCGCTGCGCGGCCTCGATGAGCCGTCGCGCATGTCAAATCGCAGCTTGTCCGTCATGGCGGCGCAGCCGCCGTCATCGACGGCCGCGCAGCGCGCCAGGTCATTCTGTCATGTTTTGGGCCTCTGGCGCTTAACCAACAAGCGCGGATAGCTATTAATTAGAGAGCAAATCCGACCATGACGACTGCCCCCCTCACCACCGACCGCGCCGCCCTGCTGGCCCGTCTGGCCGAGCCGCGCAAGTTCGACCTGGCCGTGGTCGGCGGCGGCGCCACCGGCCTGGGCGTGGCGCTGGACGCGGCGCAGCGCGGTCACAGCGTGGTGCTGGTGGAGGCGCACGACTTCGCCAAGGGCACGTCCTCGCGCGCCACCAAGCTGGTGCACGGCGGCGTGCGCTACCTGGCGCAGGGCAACGTGCACCTGGTGCGCGAGGCGCTGCACGAGCGCGTGCACATCCTGCAGAGCGCGCCGCACATCGCGCAGCCGCTGCCCTTCGTCATGCCCTCGTACCGGCTGTGGGAGACGCCGTTCTACGGCGTCGGCCTGAAGATGTACGACCTGCTGGCCGGCAGCGCCGGCCTGGGGCGCACCGAATGGCTGGGCGCGGGCGAGACGCTGCGCCTGCTGCCGGGGGCGCAGCCGCAGGGCCTGAAGGGCGGCGTCAAGTATTGGGACGGCCAGTTCGACGACGCCCGCCTGGCGCTGGCGCTGGCGCGCACGGCGGCGCTGCACGGCGCGCTGCTGCTGAACTACTGCGAAGCCGTCGACGTGCTGCACGACGCCGGCCGCGCCGTCGGCCTGCGCGTGCGCGATGCCGAAAGCGGGCGCGAGTGGCGCATCCAGGCGGGCTGCATCGTCAACGCCACCGGCGTCTGGGTCGACGGCTTGCGCCAGCACGACGCCCAGGCCGCCGGCAAGCCGGCGCGCCCGGTGGTGGCCCCCAGCCAGGGCGTGCATGTGGTGGTCGAGCAATCGTTTTCGCCGGGCGAGCACGCCCTGCTGGTGCCCAGCACGGCCGACGGCCGCGTGCTGTTCGCCGTGCCCTGGCTGGGCAAGCTCATCCTGGGCACCACCGACACCCCGCGCGAGGACGTGCCGCTGGAGCCACGCGCCGGCGCCGGCGAGGTGGACTTCATCCTGCGCGAAGCCGGTCGCTATCTGCGCCGCGCCCCCACGCGCGCCGACATCCTCAGCACCTGGGCCGGCTTACGGCCCCTGGTGCGGCCGGCCGACGCCGAGGGCGACACCAAGGCCATCAGCCGCGAGCACACCATCCTGGTGTCGCCGTCCGGGCTGGTCACCGTGACCGGCGGCAAATGGACCACCTACCGCGCCATGGCCGAGGACGTGCTGGCCCGCTGCACCCAGGCCGGCGTGCTGCTGCCGCGCGGCCCCTCGCGCACCGCCGGCCTGCACCTGGTGGGCGCCGCGGGTGCCGGGCAGCGCACGCCACTCAGCGCGCCGCCCGGCCTGCACCTGTACGGCGGCGAAGCCGACGCGGTGGCGCAATTGCCGGGCGCCGACCGCTGGCTGGCCCCCGGACTGAGCGAAGCCATGGTGCGTTTTGCCGCCCGCCACGAATACGCCCGCTGCGTCGAGGACGTGCTGGCGCGCCGCTCGCGCCTGCTGTTTCTGCACGCCGCCGAAGCCGCGCGAGCCGCGCCCGCCGTGGCCCGTGTGCTGGGCGAGGAACTCCCCGGCGACGTCGGCCAGGCTTCGTTCGAACGGCTGGCGAGCATCTACGCCGGCCGGGATGCTTGACAAGTCACGCGCACTTTGCCACAATAGCGGGCTTCGCCCTTGTTGGGTGAAGGTTCTGCCCCACATCGCTTGGCGCCACAGAGGTTTTTGTGGTCCGGGCGGCGGGCCCAAGACTGTTTCGGCGCCGGCTTCGTGCCAGGGCCGGATGCAAGTTGGGAAACTTACAAATGATCCAGACTGAATCTCGACTCGAGGTAGCCGACAACACCGGCGCCAAGTCCGTCATGTGCATCAAGGTGCTGGGCGGCTCCAAGCGCCGCTATGCCAGCGTCGGCGACATCATCAAGGTGAGCATCAAGGAAGCCGCGCCGCGTGGTCGCGTCAAGAAGGGCGAGATCTACAGCGCCGTCGTGGTGCGCACCGCCAAGGGCATTCGCCGTGGCGATGGCTCGCTCGTCAAGTTCGACGGCAACGCCGCCGTGCTGCTCAACAACAAGCTGGAGCCCATCGGCACCCGCATCTTCGGCCCGGTCACGCGCGAGCTGCGCACCGAGCGATTCATGAAGATCGTGTCGCTGGCCCCCGAAGTCCTGTAAGGAAGCGCCATGAACAAGATCCGCAAGGGCGACGAGATCATCGTCATCGCCGGCCGCGACAAGGGCAAGCGCGGCACCGTGTCGCTGCGTGTCGATGCCGACCGCGTGGTGGTCGATGGCATCAACCTCGTCAAGAAGCACGCCAAGCCCAATCCCATGAAGGGCGTGACCGGCGGCATCGTCGAAAAGGCCATGCCGATCCAGCAGTCCAACGTGGCGATTTTCAACAAGGCGACCGGCAAGGCCGATCGCGTGGGCATCAAGACCCTGCAGGACGGCACCCGCGTGCGCGTGTTCAAGTCCAGCGGCGAAGAAATCAAGGCCTGAGGACCACCATGGCACGACTGCAACAACACTACCGCGAAAAAGTGGCGCCCGAGCTGATCAAGCAGTTCGGCTACAAGTCGCCCATGGAGGTGCCGCGCATCACCAAGATCACGCTCAACATGGGCGTGAGCGAGGCCGTCGCCGACAAGAAGGTCATGGATAACGCCGTGGCCGACCTGACCAAGATCGCCGGCCAGAAGCCCGTGGTCACCAAGGCCAAGAAGGCCATCGCCGGTTTCAAGATCCGCGAGCAGCAGGCCATCGGCACCATGGTCACCCTGCGCGGCGCGCGCATGTATGAATTCCTCGACCGCTTCGTCACCGTCGCGCTGCCGCGCGTGCGCGACTTCCGCGGCATTTCGGGTCGTTCCTTCGATGGTCGTGGCAACTACAACGTTGGTGTCAAAGAGCAGATCATCTTTCCCGAGATCGAGTACGACAAGGTCGATGCCCTGCGCGGCCTGAACATCAGCATCACGACGACGGCCAAGACCGACGCAGAAGCCAAGGCGCTTCTGGCGGCCTTCCGTTTCCCGTTCAAGAACTAAGGTAAGGCCATGGCAAAAGTAGCTTTGATCGAGCGCGAACTCAAGCGCGAGAAACTGGTCGCCAGGTACGCCAAGAAGCGCGCCGAGCTGAAGGCCATCGCCGGCGACGTCAAACGCAGCGATGACGAGCGCGCGCAGGCCCGCCTGGGGCTGCAGAAGCTCCCGCGCAACGCCAATCCCACCCGCCAGCGCGCGCGCTGCGAGATGACCGGCCGCCCGCGTGGCACCTTCCGTCAGTTCGGCCTCGGCCGCGCCAAGATCCGCGAGCTGGCCTTCGAAGGCCAGATTCCCGGCGTCACCAAGGCCAGCTGGTAATCGGCAGGAGTAAGCAACATGAGCATGAGTGATCCCATCGCCGATCTGCTGACCCGCATCCGCAACGCGCAGATGGTGGCCAAGCGGACCGTGTCGGTGCCGTCGTCCAAGGTCAAGGTGGCGATTGCCCAGGTCCTGAAGGACGAGGGCTACATCGACGACTTTGAAGTCAAGAGCGAAGGCGGCAAGTCCGAGCTGGAAATTGCCCTCAAGTACTACGCTGGCCGTCCGGTCATCGAGCGCATTGAGCGCGTCAGCCGTCCCGGTCTGCGCGTGTACAAGGGCCGTGACGCCATTCCCCAGGTCATGAATGGCCTGGGTGTGGCCATCGTCACCACCCCGCGCGGCGTGATGACCGATCGCAAGGCGCGCGCCACCGGTGTCGGTGGCGAGGTGCTGTGCTACGTGGCCTAAGGAGAAATCAAGATGTCACGTATTGCAAAAATGGGCGTCACCGTCCCCGCGGGGGTGGATGTCCAGATCAAGGAAGATCAGATCACCGTCAAGGGCAGCGGCGGTGAGCTCAAGCTGGCGCCCAATGGCCTGGTGCGGGTCGCCGTGGCTGACGGCAAGCTGTCGTTCGAGCCGGTGGATGCGTCGCGCGAGGCCAACGCCATGAGCGGCACCATGCGTCAGCTGGTGAACAACATGGTCGTGGGTGTCAGCAAGGGCTTCGAGAAGAAGCTGACGTTGGTCGGCGTGGGCTTTCGTGCCCAGGCACAGGGCAGCAAGCTGAACCTGGCGATCGGTTTTTCGCACCCGGTGAACTTCGAGATGCCGGCCGGTGTGACCGTGGCGACCCCGACGCCGACCGAAATCGTGATCAAGGGCGCCAACCGCCAGGTGGTGGGCCAGATCGCGGCCGAGATTCGCGACGTGCGTCCGCCCGAGCCCTATAAGGGCAAAGGCATCCGCTACGCGGACGAACGCGTGGTCATCAAGGAAACCAAGAAGAAGTAAGGATCTGCATCATGACGAGCAAGAAAGAGCAGCGTCTCCGTCGCGCGCGCCAGACGCGGATCCGCATCGCCGACAAGGGCGTGTGCCGACTGAGCGTGAACCGCACCAATCTGCACATCTATGCCACCGTGCTGTCCGAGGACGGCACCCGCGTGCTGGCTTCCGCCTCCACCGCCGAGGCCGAAATGCGCCAGGCGCTGGGCGCCGCCGGCAAGGGTGGCAACGTGGCCGCCGCGCAGCAGATCGGCAAGCGCATTGCCGAGCGTGCCAAGGCAGCCGGCGTCGAGAAGGTGGCGTTTGACCGCGCGGGTTTTGCGTACCACGGCCGTGTCAAGGCGCTGGCCGAGGCGGCCCGCGAAGCCGGCCTGCAGTTCTAAAGGACGAGCGAGATGGCAAGCAAGTTTCAAGCTAGGGTGCAAGGCGACGGTCCCGAGGACGGCCTGCGCGAGAAGATGATCTCGATCAACCGCGTCACCAAGGTGGTGAAGGGTGGTCGTATCCTGGGTTTCGCGGCGCTCACCGTGGTGGGTGACGGCGACGGTCGCGTCGGCATGGGCAAGGGCAAGTCCAAGGAAGTGCCGTCGGCCGTGCAGAAGGCCATGGAAGAGGCGCGTCGCAACATGCTGAAGGTGTCGCTGCGCGATGGCACCATCCATCACAACGTGACCGGCCACCATGGCGCCGCCACCGTGATGATGGCGCCGGCGCCGCGCGGTACCGGCATCATCGCCGGCGGCCCGATGCGCGCCGTGTTTGAGGTGCTGGGCATCACCGACATCGTGGCCAAGAGCCACGGCACGTCCAACCCGTACAACATGGTGCGTGCCACGCTGGATGCGCTGCGCAACTGCACCACGCCCGCCGAAGTGGCGGCCAAGCGCGGCAAGTCGGTCGAAGACATCTTCGCCGCCTGATGGGGAGTCAAGTCATGGCAACTGAACAAAAAACCGTCAAGGTGCAACTGGTGCGCAGCACGATCGGCTGCAAGCAGTCGCACCGCGACACCGTGCGCGGCCTGGGCCTGCGCAAGCTGAACAGCGTGAGCGAGCTGCAGGACACGCCTGCGGTGCGCGGCATGATCAACAAGATCGACTACCTGGTCAAGATCGTCTGAGGAATCGGATCATGGAACTCAACAACATCAAACCCGCTGATGGCGCGCGTCGCGCCCGCCGTCGCGTGGGTCGTGGCATTGGCTCCGGCCTGGGCAAGACCGCCGGTCGTGGTCACAAGGGCCAGAAGTCGCGCAGCGGTGGCTACCACAAAGTGGGCTTCGAGGGCGGCCAGATGCCGCTGCAGCGTCGCCTGCCCAAGCGCGGCTTCAAGTCGGCCTCGCTCAAGTACAACGCCGAGGTCACGCTGTCGGACCTGGAGCGCCTGGGCGCCGCCGAGGTGGACGTGCTGATGCTCAAGCGCGCCGGTCTGGTGCGCGAAATCGTCAAGGTGGTCAAGGTCATCAAGTCGGGTGAACTGTCTCGCGCGGTGAAGCTGACCGGCGTCGGTGCGACGGCTGGCGCCAAGGCGGCCATCGAGGCGGCTGGTGGCTCGCTCGCCTGAGCGGGTGCGGACATTTGTTCCTGAAAGTGACTGAGTAGTGGCAACCAGCGCAACGCAAATCGCGAAGACCGGCAAGTACGGTGACTTGCAGCGTCGGCTGGTGTTCCTGTTGCTGGCGCTGGTGGTGTACCGCATCGGTGCGCACATCCCCGTGCCGGGCATCAACCCCGACCAGCTGCGCCAGCTGTTCCAGGGCCAGCAGGGCGGCATCCTGAACCTGTTCAACATGTTCTCCGGTGGCGCGCTGTCGCGCTTCACCGTGTTCGCCCTGGGCATCATGCCCTACATCTCGGCGTCGATCATCATGCAGTTGATGGGTTACGTCGTGCCGACCTTCGAGCAAATGAAGAAGGAAGGCGAGGCTGGCCGGCGCAAGATCACGCAGTACACGCGCTATGGCACGGTGGGGCTGGCGCTGTTTCAGTCGTTCGGCATCGCGGTGGCGCTGGAGGCGTCGCAGGGGCTGGTGATCAGCCCGGGCTGGGGCTTCCGTCTGACGGCGGTGGTCAGCCTGACCGCCGGCACCATGTTCCTGATGTGGCTGGGCGAGCAGATTACCGAGCGCGGGCTGGGCAACGGCATCTCGATCCTGATCTTCGCCGGCATCGCGGCCGGCCTGCCCAGCGCGGTGGGCGGCCTGCTGGAGCTGGTGCGCACCGGAGCGATGAGCATCATCGTGGCGCTGTTCATCGTCCTGCTGGTGGGTGGCGTGACTTATTTCGTGGTGTTCGTCGAGCGGGGTCTGCGCAAGATCCTGGTCAACTACGCACGCCGCCAGGTGGGCAACAAGGTGTACGGGGGGCAGTCGTCACACCTGCCGCTGAAGCTGAACATGTCGGGCGTGATCCCGCCGATCTTCGCTTCGTCCATCATCCTGCTGCCGGCCACCGTGGTGGGCTGGTTCAGCGCCGGTGATTCGATGCGCTGGCTGAAGGACATCGCGGCCACCCTGACGCCGGGGCAGCCGATCTACGTCATGCTGTACGCAGCGGCCATCATCTTCTTCTGCTTTTTCTACACGGGCCTGGTGTTCAACAGCCGCGAGACGGCCGACAACCTGAAGAAGAGTGGCGCCTTCATTCCGGGCATCCGTCCGGGTGAGCAGACGGCGCGCTACATCGACAAGATCCTGATGCGCCTGACGCTGATCGGCGCAGCTTACATCACGGCGGTGTGCCTGCTGCCGGAGTTTTTGATCCTGAAGTACAACGTGCCGTTCTACTTCGGAGGCACTTCGCTGCTGATCCTGGTCGTCGTGACCATGGATTTCATGGCGCAGGTGCAAAACTACATGATGAGTCAACAGTACGAGTCGCTGCTCAAGAAGGCCAACTTCAAGACCACGCTTTGACCGCTGACAGCCATGTTGAAGGATGATTTCATCCGCAAGCAGGGCGAGGTTCCCGAGAATCCGCCCAACGCCACGTTCCAGGCCAGATGAGGAATGGGCGCGTGGTGACAGGCCACATTTGGGGTGGATGGGGGTGCATGTCATCCGCGTTCTGCCCGACGACAAGGCGGCGGTGTCGATGACGCCGCACGACCTGAAGAGAGCACGCATCGTGTTCCGTGCCAAGCGAAGCAGGGGCTTCGGCTTGGGACGGGACAAAAGAGTTTTAGGAGAGTGAAATGAGAGTTTCAGCTTCGGTCAAGAAGATCTGCCGCAACTGCAAGATCATCCGCCGCAAGGGCGTGGTGCGCGTGATCTGCACCGACCCGCGTCACAAGCAGCGCCAGGGTTGAGCGCCGCCTGCACGAGCATTCTGAAGGACTAGAGGACCATGGCACGTATTGCTGGTATCAACATTCCGCCGCACAAGCACGCGGAAATCGGCCTGACGGCGATCTACGGCATCGGCCGCACGCGCGCGCGCAAGATCTGCGACGCCTGCGGTATCCCGTATTCGAAGAAGATCAAGGATCTGACCGACGCCGATCAGGAGAAGATTCGCGACCAGATCGCCCAGTTCATCATCGAGGGTGATCTGCGCCGCGAAACCACGATGAACATCAAGCGCTTGATGGACATCGGCTGCTATCGGGGCTTCCGTCATCGCCGCGGCCTGCCGATGCGCGGCCAACGCACGCGCACCAATGCCCGCACCCGCAAGGGCCCGCGCAAGGCCGCGCAGGCGCTGAAAAAATAATCAAGGAACGCTAAGACATGGCCAAATCACCCGCCAGCAATGCCGCCCAGCGCGTGCGCAAGAAGGTCCGCAAGAACATCGCGGACGGCATCGCGCACGTGCACGCGTCGTTCAACAACACGATCATCACCATCACCGACCGTCAGGGCAACGCACTGTCCTGGGCGTCGTCGGGTGGGCAGGGTTTCAAGGGTTCGCGCAAGTCGACGCCGTTCGCCGCCCAGGTGGCCTCCGAGTCGGCCGGCCGCGCCGCCATGGAGCAGGGCATCAAGAACGTGGACGTCGAGATCAAGGGTCCCGGCCCCGGTCGCGAGTCCTCCGTCCGCGCGCTGGCGGCCCTGGGCATCCGCATCACCTCGATTTCCGACGTGACGCCGGTGCCGCACAACGGCTGCCGCCCGCAAAAGCGCCGCCGCATCTGACGACCCATCGGCGCGGCATGTCTGGTGCATGCCGGTCCGTGCATTTTTCCGTTTCTCACTTAAGACCACCGCCGTTCACCGTCTCGTGAGCGGCTCCCCTGGCAATCGGCCGGGGCAGACCAACCGAAGGAAATACAAGTGGCACGTTATCTGGGCCCCAAGGCCAAGCTCTCCCGCCGCGAAGGCACCGACCTGTTCCTGAAGAGCGCGCGCCGCTCGATCAGCGACAAGGCCAAGTTCGACTCCAAGCCCGGCCAGCATGGCCGCACCTCCGGCCAGCGCACGTCGGACTATGGTCTGCAACTGCGCGAAAAGCAGAAGGTCAAGCGCATGTACGGCGTGCTGGAAAAGCAGTTCCGCCGCTACTTCGCCGAGGCCGAGCGTCGCCGTGGCAACACTGGCGCCAACCTGCTGTCGCTGCTGGAGTCGCGCCTGGACAACGTCGTTTACCGCATGGGCTTCGGCTCGACGCGCGCCGAAGCCCGTCAGCTGGTGTCGCACAAGGCCGTGACGGTCAATGGGCAGCCGGTCAACATCCCGTCCTACCTGGTGCAGGCCGGCGACGTGGTCGCGGTGCGCGAAAAATCCAGGAAGCAGACCCGCGTGCAGGAAGCACTGCAACTGGCCGGTCAGCTGGGCTTTCCGGCCTGGGTGGAAGTCAGTGTCGACAAGGTCGAGGGCACCTTCAAGAAAACGCCTGATCGTGATGAGTTCGGCGCCGACATCAACGAGTCGTTGATCGTCGAACTGTATTCGCGCTGATCCTTGGCGTTGTTCGCCATTTTCGTTCCGACCCGCCAGCCTGGCGGGTTTGGCGCTTCACCAGCCTTACCGGTGTAACGAGCCGGGGGTATTGAGAGGAAGTCTAGAACCATGCAAACCCAACTGCTGAAACCCAAAGCGATCAACGTCGAGCCGCTGGGCGACCACAAGGCCGAGGTCACGCTCGAGCCGTTCGAGCGTGGCTACGGTCACACCCTGGGCAACGCGCTGCGCCGCGTGCTGCTGTCGTCGATGGTCGGCTATGCGCCCACCGAGGTGACGATCGCCGGCGTGCTGCACGAGTTCTCCAGCATCGATGGCGTGCAGGAAGACGTCGTCAGCATCCTGCTGAATCTCAAGGGCGTGGTCTTCAAGCTGCACAACCGCGATGAAGTCACCCTGAGCCTGCGCAAGGACGGCGATGGCGTCGTCACCGCCGCCGACATCCAGACGCCGCACGACGTCGAGATCATCAACCCCGGCCATGTCATCGCCAACCTCTCGCAAGGCGGCAAGCTGGACATGCAGATCAAGGTCGAAAAGGGTCGCGGTTATGTGCCGGGCACCCTGCGCCGTCACGGCGACGAGCCCACCAAGTCGATCGGCCGTATCGTGCTGGACGCGTCGTTCTCGCCGGTCCGACGCGTCAGCTACGCGGTCGAGAACGCCCGCGTCGAGCAGCGCACCGACCTCGACAAGCTGGTGATGGAGATCGAAACCAACGGCACCATCAACGCTGAGGACGCCGTGCGCCAGTCGGCCCAGATCCTGGTCGAGCAGCTGGCGGTGTTCGCGCAGCTCGAAGGGGGCGAGCTGCCCAGCTTCGGCGCGCCGGCGCAGCGCAGCGGCGCGGCCAGCTTCGACCCGATCCTGCTGCGCCCGGTCGACGAGTTGGAGCTCACCGTGCGCTCGGCCAACTGCCTGAAGGCCGAGAACATCTACTACATCGGTGACCTGATCCAGCGCACCGAGAACGAGCTGCTCAAGACCCCCAACCTGGGCCGCAAGTCGCTCAACGAAATCAAGGAAGTGCTGGCCTCGCGCGGCCTGACCCTGGGCATGAAGCTGGAAAACTGGCCGCCCGTGGGTCTGGACAAGCGCTGATTCAATGCCAGATCAACCTCTGGCGCCCGTTTGACAAGCGCCAGCAGCTATCAATTCAAGAGTATCCGCTTCGAATAGAGGCACATCGTGCAAGGCCCGTACCTGATCCGGCGGTCCTGTTAATAAAGGAAAGGAAAGCACCATGCGTCACGGCAACGGCCTTCGCAAACTCAACCGCACCAGCGCGCACCGTCAGGCGATGCTGCGCAACATGATGAACTCGCTGATCGCCCACGAGGCGATCAAGACCACCGTGCCCAAGGCCAAGGAACTGCGCCGCGTGGTCGAACCCATGATCACCCTGGCCAAGAAGGACAGCGTGGCCAACCGCCGCCTGGCCTTTGCCCGCCTGCGCGACGACGCCAGCGTCAGCAAGCTGTTCACCGAACTGGGCCCGCGCTACCAGAGCCGCCCGGGTGGCTACACGCGCATCCTGAAGATGGGCTTCCGTGTCGGCGACAACGCGCCCATGGCCTTCGTTGAGCTGGTCGATCGCCCCGAAGCATCGGACGGCGAGCAGGCCGGCCAGGAATAAGCTATAATTGCAGTCTTGCCGCGCGATGGAGCAGTCTGGTAGCTCGTTGGGCTCATAACCCAAAGGTCGGAGGTTCAAATCCTCCTCGCGCAACCAAGTTACCCCGGTCAGAAATCCCGCCCACGGCGGGATTTTTGCTTTCTGGCCCTGCCTTGCCCTCGCGCCCATGACCGCTTCGACACCTCCAGCGCTGCGTTATCGGACCGTGCCGGTGACGCCCTTCGCGCAGAACTGCTCCATCGTCTGGTGCGAAGCCACCCGGCAGGCCGCGATCATCGACCCGGGCGGCGATCTGCCGCGCATTGAGGCGGCGCTGCGTGAGCTGGGCCTGACGCCGACGCAGATCTGGCTCACCCACGCCCACATCGACCATGCGGGCGGCACCGCTGAGTTGAGCCAGCGGCTCGGCCTGCCCATCATTGGCCCGCACCCGGGCGACCAGTTCTGGATCGACGGCATCGCCGAGCAGGGCCGCATGTTCGGCTTCCCGCGGGTGGCGCCGTTCACCCCCACGCGTTGGCTGCACGACGGCGACACCGTGCAGGTCGGCCAGTGCCAGCTCACCGTGCGCCACTGCCCCGGACACACGCCCGGCCACGTGGTGTTCCATTCGCCCGAAGCGCGCCGCGCCTTCGTCGGCGACGTGCTGTTTGCCGGCAGTATCGGCCGCACCGATTTTCCGGGCGGCAATCACGACGAACTCATCGCCAGCATCCGCCAGCGCCTGTGGCCGATGGGCGACGATACCGTGTTCATCCCCGGCCACGGGCCGGAAAGCACGTTTGGCGAGGAGCGCCGCCACAACCCCTTCGTGCGCGATGGCCTCTGACGTGCCGGCCTCATCGCCGCCACCCCGCGACTGGCGCGCCAGCCTGCGCATTTACCTGTCGCCGCCCAGCCTGCGCATGCTGGCGCTGGGCTTTGCCGCCGGCTTGCCGTTGCTGCTGGTGCTGGGGACGTTGTCGTTTCGGTTGCGCGAGGCGGGCATCGACCGCTCGACCATCGGCTACTTCAGCTGGGTCGGCTTGGCCTATGGCTTCAAGTGGGTGTGGGCGCCGCTGGTCGATCGCGTGCCGCTGCCGGGGCTGACGCGCTGGCTGGGGCGTCGGCGGGCCTGGCTGCTGCTGGCGCAGGCCGGGGTGATGGCGGGCCTGATCGGCCTGGCGGCGGCCGACCCGCGCGGGTCGCTGGGCGCCATGGTGGGCTGGGCGCTGGCGGTGGCCTTCGCCTCGGCCACGCAGGACATCGCGCTGGACGCCTACCGCATCGAATCGGCCCCGGTCGACGAGCAGCCGGCGCTGGCCGCCAGCTACCAGACCGGCTACCGGCTGGCCATGATCTGGGCCGGCGCCGGCGTGCTGTGGCTGGCGGCGCGCGCGCAGGGACAGGCCGTCGGGTACGACCAGGCGGCCTGGCAACTGGCCTATGCGGTGATGGCGGCGTCGATGCTGCTGGGGGTGTTGACGGTGCTGCTGTCGCCCGAACCGGCGCCGCCACCGCTGGCACGCGCGCGCGGCGCCGGCGAATGGCTGCGCTCCGCGCTGGTGGAGCCGTTCGCCGACTTCTTTCGGCGCTACCGCTGGCAGGCCGCGCTGATCCTGGCGCTGATTGCCGTCTACCGCATCAGCGATGTGGTGATGGGCATCATGGCCAACCCGTTCTACGTCGACATGGGCTACACCAAGGACGAGGTGGCGGCGGTCACCAAGATCTACGGCGTGGTGATGACGCTGGCCGGCGCTTTCGTCGGCGGTTCGCTGGCGCTGCGCTTCGGCGTCATGCGCATCCTGATGCTGGGGGCGCTGCTGTCGGCGTTGACCAACCTGCTGTTTGCCTGGCTGGCCGGCTTCGGGCACAGCGTGCCGGCGCTCATCGCCGTGGTGTCGGCCGACAACCTGGCCTCGGGCATCGCGTCGGCCGCCTTCGTCGGCTACCTGTCCAGCCTGACCAACATCAGCTACTCGGCCACGCAGTACGCGCTGTTCTCGTCGCTGATGCTGATGCTGCCCAAGTTCGTCGCCGGCTTCTCGGGCGACTACGTCAACGCGCACGGCTACGCGGGCTTTTTTGTCAGCACCGCCTTGCTGGGCCTGCCCGTGCTGCTGCTGGTGGCGCTGGCGGCGCGGGCGCAGCGCCAGGGTTCGGCGCAAAATACGCCGTCGGCGCAGGCGGGGGCTGTGCCATAAGCTATCTTTTCAGGAGTGCTTCGCGGCCCGGCGGCCGCGGTAGCTGACAAGGCCATGGATCCTCTTCTCGGTTTCAGCGTGCTGGCGGTGGCCGCCTTTGGCGCCGGCGTGCTCAACGCCATCGCTGGCGGCGGCACGTTTCTGACCTTTCCGGCCCTGGTGTGGACCGGCGTGCCACCGATTGCCGCCAACGCCACCAGCGCGCTGGCCGTGTGTCCGGGCTACCTGGGCAGCGCGCTGGGCTTTCGGCCGGAGTTGGCGGCGCTGCCGCGCGCGCTGCGGCTGCGCGAAGTCATCCTGAGCGCCATCGGCGGCGTGGCCGGCGCGCTGCTGCTGCTGGTGACGCCCGCCAAGGTGTTTGCCGGCGTCGTGCCCTGGCTGCTGCTGTTTGCCACGCTTCTGTTCGCGCTGGGCCCGCGCCTGGCGGGCTGGGTCGGGGGCAGCGCTGGCGGCGGTCTGGCGCGCTGGCGCAGCGCCGGCTTGCTGGCGGTGGCGGTGTACGGCGGCTATTTCAACGGCGGCCTGGGCATCTTGCTGATGGCGCTGTACCTGCTGGTGGGCGAGCAGCGCATGAACACCGTCAACGCGCTGAAGAACCTCAATTCCTTCGTGCTGTCGGTGGTGTCGGTGATCGCCTTCGCCATCGGCGGGGCCATCGTCTGGCAGCAGGCGCTGCTGATGGCGGTGTTCGCCACCCTGGGCGGCTTTGTCGGCGCGCGGCTGGCGCGGCGCCTGCCGGTGGCCGCGGTGCGCGCCATCGTCATCCTGACCGGTCTGGTGATGGCCGGCCTGTTCTTTGCCCGCGCCGGATAATTCGCCCATGTCGAAGCAGCGCGTGGTGGTTGGCCTGTCGGGCGGGGTGGATTCGGCCGTGGCGGCGTGGCTGCTCAAGCAGCAGGGGCACGAGGTGGTCGGCATCTTCATGAAGAACTGGGAAGATGACGACGACAGCGAATATTGCTCGTCCAACGTCGATTTCGTCGACGCCGCCGCGGTGGCCGACGTGATCGGCATCGGGCTGGAGCACGTCAACTTCGCCGCCGAATACAAGGACCGCGTGTTCGCCGAGTTCCTGCGCGAATACCAGGCCGGACGCACCCCCAACCCCGACGTGCTGTGCAACGCCGAGATCAAGTTCAAGGCCTTTCTCGACCATGCCATGCGGCTGGGGGCCGAGAAAATCGCCACCGGTCACTACGCCCGCGTGCGCCACAACGCGCACACCGGGCTGCACGAGCTGCTCAAGGGGCTGGATCCGTCCAAGGACCAGAGCTACTTCCTGCACCGCCTCAACCAGGCGCAGCTGGCCAGGACGCTGTTTCCGGTGGGCGAGCTGCACAAGACCGAGGTGCGCCGCATCGCCGCCGAGATCGGCCTGCCGAACGCGAAGAAGAAGGATTCCACCGGCATCTGCTTCATCGGCGAGCGGCCGTTTCGCGAATTCCTCAACCGCTACCTGCAAACCCGGCCCGGTCCGATCAAGGACGAGCGCGGGCGCACCATCGGCCGGCATGTGGGCCTGTCGTTCTACACCCTGGGCCAGCGCCAGGGGCTGGGCATCGGTGGCGTGAAGCACAAGGGCGCGGCGCGCGGCGGTGGCGACCACGCGCCCTGGTTCGTGGCGCGCAAGGACATGGCCAGCCACACGCTGTACGCCGTGCAGGGACACGACCACCCGTGGCTGCTGTCGCACGAGCTGGTGTTCGACAACGCCAGCTGGATCGCCGGCCAGGCCCCCACGTGCGGCGCCTATGCCGCCAAGACGCGCTATCGCCAGCAGGACGCCGCCTGCACCCTGTCGGCCGGCCCGGCCAGCGGCACGCACCGCCTGCGCTTTGCCGACGCCCAGTGGGCCGTCACCCCCGGCCAGAGCGCCGTGCTGTACGACGGCGAAGTCTGTCTGGGCGGCGGCGTCATCGCCAGCGCCCAGGCGCTGGCGGCAACGGCCTGACGACGAGCCGCAGCGCGTGCGTGATGTCGGCGGCCGAGGTGCTCAGGCAGCCGCTGGCGTGCTGGCCGATGCCATCCAGCAGGCCCAATCGGCCAAGCCACGCGACGTGACGGCCGAGCCGCGCCGCATCAGCGGCTCGGCCCCGGTCGCCGGCCCCACGCGCGGGGCGAGCAGCGCCACGCCGCCGTCGGCGTGTACCGTCTGGCGCGTGAAGTTGCCCCCCATTTCGCGGACACCTTACCGTTACGGGATAGGAGTCCAAGAGTGCCCAGGTCCAAGCCGCCGTATCCGGCGGAATTTCGCCAACAGATCATCGAGCTCGCCCGCGCCGGCAGGACGCCGGCGGAGTTGTCGCGTGAGTTCGGCCCCACCGCTCAGAGCATCGCCAACGGGATCGCGCAGCACGCGCGTGACCGCGGCAAGCCGCTGGCCGGCAAGGAGGGCCTGACGACGGCCGAGCGCGAGGAACTCGCCCGCCTGCGCCGGCAAGTGCGACAGTTGGAGACCGAGCGCGACATCCTGGCAAAGGCTTGCGTCCATGGTTCGCCGGCAGAAGCCAGAAGACGTTCACGCCGTCTACGAACTCTTGAGTGCGAACCAGGCCGATGCCAAGACAGCCGGCGTGCACACCCAGTGCCGCGTGCTGGGCGTATCAAGCAGTGGCTGCTACGACTGGCTGCGACGGGCACCGAGTGCGCGTGCCATGGCCAACGTGGTGCTGGCCCTCCGGGCAAATGGCCCGCGGTGTTCGAGACGCCCGTCGACCCGGCGCCGGCTGGCTCCTATATGCCGATCCGGCACTGGCCCCAATACGCCGATCACGCAGTGGCGCCTACATGCCGATCACGGACTGGCTCCTATACGGCGGTCGGTGACACGGGCGAACAAGAGGGTTTCATTTGACGGCGGCACGTTAGCCAGACTAGACTAACATGCCTGAATGAGGAAGCCGTGATGCAAGCCGTCAACATGCTGGAAGCCAAGTCGTCCCTGTCGCGCTTGGTGGAGGCCATCGAGCAGGGGCGGGTGCCCGAAATCGTGATCGCGCGCAATGGCCGGCCGGTGGCGCGGCTGGTGCCGCTGGAGGACACGCCGGCGGGACCGCGCATCGGGGTGGCACGCGGGCGTTTTACCGTGCCGGACGACATCGATGCGCACAACGCCGAGGTGGCGCGCCTGCTGGCGGGTGAACCCACGCCATGAACCTGCTGCTGGATACGCACGTCGCCCTGTGGGCGATTGCCGACAGCCCCCGCTTGAGCGCGCGGGCGCGCGAGTGGATCGAATCGCCGCGGGCCGTGATCTGGGTCAGCGCCGCGACGGTCTGGGAGGTTGCGATCAAGCATGGCCTGGGACGCGGCGACATGCCGGTGTCGGGGCAGGAGGCACTGGATTACTTCCGCCAGTCGGGTTATCGGCTGCTGGCGATCGCGCCGGAGCACGTGGCGGCGGTGGCCGGGCTGCCGCGCCACCACCAGGACCCGTTCGACCGGCTGCTGGTGGCGCAGGCGCTGACCGAGCCGCTGCGGCTGCTCACGCACGACCCCCAGGTGGCGCGTTATGGCGACACCATCGTCGAGGTCTAGGCTCGCAGCCCATGGGGGGCCGGTCGCGGCTCGGGAGGTTGCCGCGGGTGCACGGCGCGTCCGCGCGCATGGCAGCTCTGTCTGGATGACGCGCTTGTCTTCGCCGGCTGCGCGCTCGCCCATGCGTGGGACGCGGGCGTTCAGCCGAACCCCCGCGCCAGCGCCCGCGTGATGTCGGCGGCCGGCGCCCTTTGGCAGCCGCTGGCGTTCTGGCCGCTCCACCAGTGGGTGAAGTCCTGGATGCCGCGCTTTTCGGCGGCGGCGCGCAGGCCCGCCATGGCGGCGGTGGCGAGCGGAAACTCTGACGGGGCGGCGCTGATCGGCCCCAGCTCGCGCATCACGCGGTTGACGATGCCGCGCGCCGGCCGGCCGGTGACCAGGTTGGTGAGTACCGTGTGGCGCGCCGCCTCGCTGCGCAGCGCGGCGCGGTGCGCGGGGGTGGTCAACGCCTCGTTGGCGCACAGGTAGGCGGTGCCCACCTGCACGCCGGCGGCGCCAAGCTGCCGCGCGGCGCGCACGCCCGCCGCGTCGGCAATGCCGCCGGCGGCGATCACCGGCAGGCGCACGGCGCGCACCACCTGCGGCAGCAGGGCGAAGCTGCCCATCTGCTCGCTCAGGTCGTCGGACAGGAAATGGCCGCGATGGCCGCCGGCCTCCAGCCCCTGGGCGATGATGGCGTCGGCACCATGCTCCTGTAACCATAGCGCTTCGCGCACGGTGGTGGCCGACGACAGGACGAAAGCACCCCAGGACTTGACGCGCGCCAGCAGCTCGGGCGCGGGCAGGCCGAAGTGGAAGCTGACCACTGGCGGGCGGAACTCGGCCATCAGCTCGGCCGCCTCGGCGCTGAACGGCATGCGTCCGGGGCCGGCGGGGATGGCGCCGCTGTCCAGGCCCAGCTCCTCGAAATAGGGTTGCAGCGCCGCGCGCCACGCGGCCTCGCGCGCTGCGTCGGGCACCGGCGGCGTGTGGCAGAACCAGTTGACGTTGTAGGGCAGGCCGCTGGCGGCCAGGGTGGCCAGTTCGGCGTGCAGCGTGTCGGGCGCCAGCATGGCGCAGGGCAGCGCGCCCAGGCCGCCGGCGCCGCTGACGGCCAGCGCCATGGCGCTGTCCTGCGCGCCCGCCATGGGGGCTTGCAGCAAGGGCCAGCGGGTGGACAGTCGGGTGTTCAGGGGGCTTGCGGTCATGCGGCGATTGTGGCCCGTTTGTCCGCGAAGCCAGGCTTGAATGTCCCGGGCAGGCACGTGGTTTCCTGCTGCCGGGCGGCGTGTCGCTGCAAGGGACAGGCCCGCGCAGGCCGAGCCGACGTCTCAGGGTAAACGACGACACGAGTGCAAGGCCCGGCGATTGCGTTCCAGGCGAAAATTTAATATATTAAATAAATGCCCCGTCCGACCCCATTCACCCATCGCAACCTGCCGCTGCTGCTGCTGCGGGCGCGTGAGGCGCTGATGCAGCACTACCGGCCGGGCCTGCGGGCGCATGGGCTGTCGGACCAGCAGTGGCGCGTGCTGCGCGTGCTGCGCGAGCACGAGGGCGGGCTGGAGACCGGGCGCCTGGCGCAGCAGGCCTACCTTCTGGGTCCCAGCCTGACTGGCATGCTGGCCCGCATGGAAAAGAGCGGCCTGGTCACGCGCGAGCGCTGCCCGGAGGACGCCCGCCGCAGCCTGGTGGCGGCCACGCCCGAGGGCCTGGCGCTGGCCGACGCGCTGTCGGCGTCGATCCAGGCGCAGTACGCCGACCTGGCGGCGCACCTGGGCGAGGCCCGCCTGCGCCAGCTCTACACCCTGCTGGATGAACTGATTGCCCTGCCGGCGCACGCCGACGCCGAATGGGCTGAAGAAATGCTGGAGACCTGAACGATGAACCCTGTCCTGCCATGGCTGCCCAGCGGCACCGTGTATGGGCCGCTGCTGAACCTGCGGCGCGAATACACGCTGTGGGCGCCGAAGATGAGCGAGCCGCCCTACCAGGCCGCGCCCCGCACGCCGGTGCTGTACGTCAAGACCGCCAACACCTTTGCCACCCACGGCGCCACCGTGGCCGTGCCGGCGCCGGTGCAACTGGGGGCGACCCTCGGCCTGCTGATTGGTGATGAGTCGAATCAGCCCCCGGCGCACGCAGGACGTGCGCAAACAGCTATTGATTCAGGAGTGAATGGCTTGCCCGTCATCGCCGGCTGCGTGCTGCTGAACGACCTCAGCCTGCCGCACGCCAGCTACTACCGCCCGCCGATCCGCTTTCGCAACCGCGACGGCTTTCTGGTCTGCGGCACGCCGGTGGCGCCGCTGACGGCGGCGCAGCTCCAGGCGCTGTCGATCGAGCTGCATGTCAACGGCGCACGCGTGCAGACGGTGGCGCTCGCCACCCTGGTGCGCGACGCCGCCACGCTGCTGGCCGACGTGGGCGAGTTCATGACGCTGCAACCCGGCGACGTGCTGATGCTGGGCACCGACTGTCTGGATGACGGCAGCCGACCGCTGGCGGGCGCCGGTGACCGGATCGAGATTCGCGCCCCGGGCTTCGCACCGCTGGCGCACACGCTGGTGAAGGAGGACGCATGAAACACGCCCGCATCGCCTGGGCCGGCGCGGTTCATGAAGCCGTCGAAGCCGATGGCCAGCTCGAACTGCTGACACCCGCCTTCAAGGGCCGGCGCGTCGGTTTTGACGACGTGGTCTGGCTGCCGCCGCTGGCGCCCATGCCGGCGCACCGCCCACGCACCGTCCTGGCGCTGGGCCTGAACTACGCCGATCACGCGCGCGAGCTGGCCTTCAAGCCGCCCGAGGAGCCGCTGGCCTTTGCCAAGGGCGCCGCCTCGCTGATCGGCCACCGCGCATTCACCGTGCGTCCCGACGGCGTGCAGAACATGCACTACGAGTGCGAGCTGGCCGTCGTCATCGGCCGCGAAGCGAAGAACGTCAAGAAGGCCGATGCCTACGACCACGTAGCGGGCTACACCGTCGCCAACGACTTCGCCATCCGCGACTACCTGGAAAACTGGTACCGCCCCAACCTGCGCGTGAAGAACCGCGACACCTGCACCCCCATCGGCCCCTGGCTGGTGGACGCGGCCGACGTGCCCGACCCGATGAACCTGCGCCTGACCACCACGGTGAACGGCCAGCTGACGCAGCAGGGCAGCACGGCCGACATGGTGTTCGACGTGCCCACGCTGATCGAGTACTTCAGCAGTTTCATGACGCTCTACCCCGGCGATCTGATCCTGACCGGCACGCCCGACGGCGTGGTCGACTGCCCGGTCGGCGCCGTGGTGGTGTGCGAAATCGAAGGCATCGGCGCCCTGCAGACCACCATGGTGGGGGCTGCGGTGTGAACCTTCGGAAGACCAACAGCCGGACGCGAAGGGCGCGAAAGAGCGCGAAAGACGCGAAAACCAAATTTGCATTCTTTCGCGTCCTTCGCGTGATCTTCGCGCCCTTCGCGTCCGGTATTCAAGACAACGCATCCTGAGCGACAGACCATGAAAATCGACCACCTCATCAACGGCAAGTCCGTTCCCGGCACCGACTATTTCGAATCCATCAACCCCGCCACGCAGGGCGTGCTGGCCGAGGTCGCCAGCGGTGGCGAGGCCGAGGTCCATGCCGCCGTGGCCGCGGCCAAAGCGGCTTTCCCCCAGTGGGCCGGCCTGCCCGCCACCGAGCGCGCGAAGAAGATCCGCGCGCTGGGCGAGTTGATCGCCAAGCATGTGCCCGAGATCGCCCGCACCGAGACCGACGACACCGGCCAGACCATCAGCCAGACCGGCAAGCAGCTGGTGCCGCGCGCGGCCGACAACTTCAGCTACTTCGCCGAGATGTGCGTGCGCGTCGACGGCCACACCTACCCCACGCCCACGCACCTGAACTACACGCTGTTCCACCCGGTCGGCGTGTGCGCGCTCATCAGCCCCTGGAACGTGCCCTTCATGACGGCCACCTGGAAGGTCGCGCCATGCCTCGCTTTTGGCAACACGGCGGTGCTGAAGATGAGCGAGCTCTCGCCACTGACGGCCGCGCGCCTGGGCGAGCTGGCGCTGGAGGCGGGCATTCCGGCCGGCGTGCTGAACATCGTGCACGGCTTTGGCAAGGAGGCCGGCGAGCCGCTGTGTGCCCACCCCGACGTGCGCGCCATCAGCTTCACTGGCTCGACGGCCACTGGCAACCGCATCGTGCGCGCCGCGGGCCTGAAGAAATTCAGCATGGAGCTGGGCGGCAAGAGCCCCTTCGTGGTCTTCGACGACGCCGATCTGGACCGCGCGCTGGATGCCGCCGTGTTCATGATCTTTTCCAACAACGGCGAGCGCTGCACCGCCGGCAGCCGCATCCTGGTGCAGCAGAGCATCTATGCCGACTTTGCCGCCAGGTTCGCCGAGCGTGCAAAGAAGATCATTGTGGGCGACCCACAGGATGAAAAAACCATCGTCGGCCCGATGATTTCCCAGGGCCACCTGGCGAAGGTGCGCAGCTACATCGATCTGGGCCCGAAAGAGGGCGCGACCCTGCTGTGCGGCGGGCTCGATCGCCCGTCCTATGCGCCCGAGCTGGCCGCGCGCGTCAAGGACGGCAACTTCGTCTGGCCGACGGTGTTTGCCGATGTCGACAACCGCATGCGCATCGCACAGGAAGAAATCTTCGGCCCCGTCGCCTGCCTGATCCCGTTCAAGGACGAGGCGGACGCCATCCGCATCGCCAACGACATCGACTACGGCCTGTCCAGCTACGTCTGGAGCGAGAACATCGGCCGCGCCCACCGCGTGGCCGCCGCCATCGAGGCCGGCATGTGCTTCGTCAACAGCCAGAACGTGCGCGATCTGCGTCAGCCCTTTGGCGGCACCAAGGCCAGCGGCACCGGGCGCGAGGGCGGCACCTGGAGCTACGAGGTTTTTCTGGAGCCCAAGAACATCGCGGTGTCGATGGGCAGTCACCACATCCCACATTGGGGAGCTTGAACCATGCAACGTCGACATCTCATTCAGGCCGCGGCAGCGGCCGCCTTCGCGCCCTTGGCGGCGCGCGCCCAAAGTCAGTGGCCGACCAAGGCGATCCGCATCGTCGTGCCCTTCACGCCTGGCGGCACCACCGACTTCGTCACCCGCCTGGTGGCGGCCGAGCTGGCCAAGTCGCTGGGCCAGCCGGTGATGATCGAGAACAAGCCCGGCGCCGGCACCGTGATCGGGGTCGACAGCGTGGCCAAGTCGGCCCCCGATGGCAGCAGCTTCGTCACCGTGGCCAACAGCTTCACCGTCAACCAGACGCTGGTCAAGAAGCTGCCCTACGATGGCCTGAAGGACTTGCGCCCGGTCGCCCTGATGGGCCTGTCCGAGCATGTGCTGGCCACGCACCCGGCCAGCGGCTTGAAGAGCGTGGCCGACATCGTGGCCCAGGCCAAGGCGGGCAAGAAGCTGAGCTACGCCTCGTTCGGCAACGGTACCTCGGCCCATCTGGCGGGCGAGATGCTCAAGAGCCAGCTGGGCGTCGACATCGTGCACGTGCCCTACAAGGGCCAGGCCCCGGCGCTGGCCGACCTGTTGGGCGGCCAGGTGTCGATGATGTTCGGCAACTGGCCCGAGTTCCGCGGCCACGTGCAGTCGGGCAAGCTGGTGGCCATCGGCATGGCCACGGCGCAGCGCTCGCAGTACGCGCCCGACATCCCCACGCTGGCCGAGCAGGGGCTGAAGATCGAGTCCAACTCCTGGAACGGCCTGCTGGCGCCCGCCGGCGTGCCCGATGCCGTGGTGCAGCGCATGAACGCCGCCGTCAACGAGGCCATGCGACAGCCCGCTGTCGTCGAGGCGTTCCAGAAGGGCGGCATCGCCGCCAAATCGGGCACGCCGCAGCAGTTTGCCGACTTCATCGCCAGCGAGACCGCGCGCTACGCCGAGGTGATCCGCCGCGCCGGCATCAGCGCCGACAACTGATCCGCCCCTTTGCCCCTACGAGAACAGGAGACACGCATGACCAACCCCATCCCTCAGCGCCTCGGGAGCGCGACATGAGCACGGCCAAGCTGACCGCCGCCGTGGTGCAGGCCTCGTCCGTGCTGCTGGACACCCCCGCCACCGTCGAACGCGCGCTGAGCCTGATGGCCGAGGCAGCCCGCCAGGGCGCGCAGCTGGTGGTGTTTCCCGAGGCCTTCATCGGCGGCTATCCCAAGGGGGCCGACTTCCACATCTATCTGGGCGCCCGCACACCGCAGGGGCGCGCCGAGTACAAGCATTACCACGACGCCGCCGTCACCGTCGACGGCCCCGAGATGGCCCAGCTGGCCGAGGCCTGCGCGCGCCACCAGATGTACGCCGTGTTCGGCATCATCGAGCGCGAGGGCGGCACGCTGTACTGCACCGCGGTCTACCTGGGGCCGAAGGGCCGCGTGATCGGCAAGCACCGCAAGCTGATGCCCACGGCGCTGGAGCGCCTGGTGTGGGGCTTCGGCGACGGCTCCACCCTGCAGGCCGTGGATACCCCCTGGGGCAGGCTGGGCGCCGTGATCTGCTGGGAGAACTACATGCCGGCGCTGCGCCTGGCGATGTACCAGCAGCGCGTGACGATCTATTGCGCGCCCACCGCCGACGACCGCGACTCGTGGCAGTCCACCATGCAGCACATCGCGCTGGAAGGGCGCTGCTTCGTGCTGTCGGCCTGCCAGCACCTGCGGCGCAAGGACTTCCCGTCCGAACGCATGAACAACCGGCTGCCCGAAGCGCCCGACACCGTGCTGATGCGCGGCGGCAGCAGCATCCACGACCCGCTGGGCAAGCTGCTGGCCGGCCCGGTGTTCGGCGAGGACGCGCTGCTGACGGCCGAGCTGGACCTGTCGATCATCCCGGGCGCGCAGATGGACTTCGACCCGGTGGGCCACTACGCCCGGCCGGACGTGTTTTCACTTCATGTCAACACGGCGCCGCAGCGCGCCGTGCAACTCGGAGACCAGTGATGGGACAACTCGCCCTCGCCGCCAAGATCACCCACGTGCCCAGCATGTACCTGAGCGAGCTGCCCGGCGCGCGCCAGGGCACGCGCCAGGACGCCATCGACGGCCACCGCGAAATCGGCCGCCGCTGCCGTGAACTGGGGGTGGACACGCTGGTGGTGTTCGACACCCACTGGCTGGTCAACGCCACCTACCACCTCAACTGCGCGCCGCGCTGGCAGGGCACGTACACCAGCAACGAGCTACCGCACTTCATCAGCAACATGGCCTACGGCTTCAACGGCAACCCCGAGTTGGGGCGGCTGCTGGCCCAGGTGTGCAACGAGCAGGGCGTGGAGACGCTGGCGCACGACGCCACTTCGCTGCAGCCCGAGTACGGCACCCTGGTGCCGATGCGCTACATGAACGCGGACGAACACTTCAAGGTCGTGTCGGTGTCGGCGCTGTGCACCAGCCACTATTTAAACGATAGCGCTCGCCTGGGCTGGGCCATGCGCGAGGCGGTCGAGAAGCATTACGACGGCAAGGTGGCGTTCCTCGCCAGCGGCTCGCTGTCGCACCGCTTCGCGCAAAACGGCCTGGCGCCCGAATTCGCCTTCAAGATCTGGAGCCCGTTGCTGGAGCGGCTGGACCACGAGGTGATCCAGATGTGGAAGAACGGCGAATGGACCGACTTCTGCGCCATGCTGCCCGAGTACGCCACCAAGGGCCACGGCGAAGGCATGATGCACGACACCGCCATGCTGCTGGGCGCGTTGGGCTGGTCGGCGTATGACGGCAAGATGGAGGTCGTCACGCCCTACTTCGCCGCCTCGGGCACCGGGCAGATGAACGCCGTGTTCCCGGTGACAAGGCAGGACGGCAGCGCTGTGCCGGGGCCTGAGGCTTCGCGCGCGACCGGCTTCAGGGCCTTTCCCAGACTGTAAGTCGTGACCTTTGTTTCGTCATTGCGAGCGCAGCGAAGCAACCCAGCCGCCGCGCCGAATCGAACGCACATGGATTGCTTCGTCGCTGCACTCCTCGCAATGTCAGATCTGTCTGGTTGACTGAATTCACCATGCCCCACCTCGTCATCCTCTACTCCGGCAACCTCGACGCCATCGTCGACATGCCCGCCCTGTGCCGCGACGCCGCCGACGCCATGCTGGCGGTGCGCGACGAGGCGGGCGCCCAGGTGTTTCCCACCGGCGGCACGCGCGTGCTCGCCTATCCGGCGCCGCACTTCGCGCTGGCCGACGGCGGTGCCGCCGGCCGCGCGGCAGGTGCCGGCAAGACCGGCATCACGGGCAGCGACCCGGGCGAATACGCCTTCATGTATGCCAACCTGCGCATGGCGCGCGGGCGCAGCGCGGTCACGCAGCAGGCGGCCGGCCAGGCCATCACCGCCGCGCTGCGCGCCCGACTTGACCCGCTGATGGCCACACGCCACATCGGCCTGACGGTGCAGGTCGACGAAGGCCCTGAAGTCTTCGACGCCAAGCACAGCACCCTGCACCCCTTGTTCAAGAAGCCCTGACATGCTGACCGACGACCAGATCCAGCAGCTTGCCGCCGAGCTGCACACCAGCGAGCGCACGCGCCAGCCCGTGGAGCACTTTTCCAAGCGCTTTGCCGGCATGACCGTCGAGGACGGCTACCGCATCAGCCGCGCCTGGGTGGCGCTGCAACTTGCGGAAGGGCGGCGCGTGATCGGCCACAAGATCGGGCTCACCTCGCGCGCCATGCAGATCAGCAGCCAGATCGACGAGCCCGATTACGGCACCCTGCTCGACAGCATGCTCTACACCTGCACGCCGGGGCAGGTGCTGGGTATTCCCACGCAGCGCTTCATCGCGCCGCGCGTCGAGGTCGAGCTGGCCTTTGTCCTGAAGTCCGAGCTGAAAGGGCCTGAGGTCACCGTGGAGCAAGTGCTGGCAGCGACCGAATATGTAACACCCGCGATCGAAATCATCGACGCCCGCATCGAGCAGTTCGACCGTCACACGCGGGTGATGCGCAAGGTCTACGACACCATCAGCGACAACGCCGCCAACGCCGGCATCGTGGTGGGCGCGGGCCGGGCGGATGCGCGCGCCATCGACCGCGCCTGGGTCGGCGCCATCCTGCGGCAAAACGGCGCGGTCGAAGAAACCGGCCTGGCCGCCGGCGTGCAGGGCGACCCGGCCATCGGCATCGCCTGGCTGGCCAACAAGCTGGCGCCCTGGGGCGAGCAGCTCAAGGCCGGGCAGATCGTGCTGGCCGGCTCCTTCACCCGCCCCGTCGCGGCCAGGCCGGGCGACCTGTTCGAGGCGGACTACGGCCCGCTGGGCACGCTGCAATTCCAATTCACCTGAACACCATGCAAACCCCCGTCAACCCCTTCAAGCAGGCGCTGCAGGACAAGCGCCGCCAGATCGGCTTCTGGCTCAACCTGCCCAACACCACGGTAGCCGAGATCGCCGCCGGCGCCGGCTTCGACTGGCTGCTGATCGACGGCGAGCACACCTATCACAGCCTCGAAACCATCCTGCATCAATTGCAGACCATCGCCGCCTATCCGCAGACCCACGCCATCGCACGCCTGCCCATGGGCCACGGCCACGTGGGCGAGATGCTGATCAAGCAGTACCTGGACCTGGGCGTGCAAACCCTGCTGGTGCCCATGGTCGATACGCCCGAGCAGGCGGCGGCCATCGTGCGCGCCGCGCGCTATCCGGGCGAGGGCGGCGCCGGCGGCATCCGCGGCATGGCGGGCGGGCGCGCCGCGCGCTGGGGCCGCTGGCCGCAGTACGTGCACGAAGCGAATGAGCGCGTCTGCATCCTGGTGCAGGCCGAAACGCGCACCGCGATCGACAACCTGGAGGCCATCGCCGCCGTCGATGGCGTGGACGGCATCTTCATCGGCCCGGCCGATCTGTCGGCCTCCATGGGCCACCGCGGCAACCCGGCGCACCCCGAGATGCAGGCCCTGATGCAAGACGCCACGCGCCGCATCGTGCGTGCCGGCAAGGCAGCGGGCAACCTCTCGCCCGACCGCGCCACCGCCCAGCGTTATCTGGACTGGGGCGCGACCTTTGTCGCCGTGGGGCTGGACACCAATGTGCTGGCGCGCGAAACCAGCGCGCTGGCCAGTCATTTCAAGATCGACTGATCGCGCTGCATTCACCGGCGACATAGAGCACCGACATGAGCACCCCCTACATACCGGCCAAGGTTTGGCATTGGGAACCCAAGGAAGACAACAAGTTCGCCAGCATCAACCGCCCCACCGCCGGCGCGCGTTTTGACCAGGACCTGCCGGTGGGCCAGCACCCGCTGCAGCTGTATTCGCTGGCTACGCCCAACGGCCAGAAGGTGACGATCCTGCTGGAGGAGTTGCTGCAACAAGGCTTCACCGGCGCCGAATACGACGCCTGGTTGATCGACATCGGCGAGGGCGCGCAGTTCGGCAGCGGCTTCGTCGCCGTCAACCCCAACTCCAAGATTCCGGCGCTGCTCGATCGCGGCGTGACGCCGGCCATTCCGGTGTTCGAGTCGGGCGCCATCCTGCTGTATCTGGCCGAGAAGTTCGGCGCTTTCATTCCCAGCGCACCAAAGGCGCGCGCGGCCTGCCTGTCCTGGTTGTTCTGGCAGATGGGCGCCACGCCCTACCTGGGCGGCGGTTTCGGGCACTTTTACGCCTACGCCCACGAAAAGCAGCCATACCCCATCGACCGCTTCACGATGGAGGTCAAGCGCCAGCTCGACCTGCTGGACCGGCAGCTCGCCCAGCATGAATACGTGGTCGGCAGCGACTACAGCATCGCCGACATGGCGATCTGGCCCTGGTACGGCGCGCTGGTGGTGAACGAGGCCTACAACGCCGCCGAGTTCCTGGACGCTGCCTCGTACCAGAACGTGCTGCGCTGGCAAAAACAGCTGGCAGCGCGCCCCGGCGTGCAGCGCGGCCGGCTGGTCAACCGCCGCAACGGCGGCCTGCGCGAGCGCCATGCGGCCAGCGATTTCGACGCCATCCTGAAGAAGGCCTGACCATGAGCCTGCTCGACACCTGCCACCCCGACGAGCGCGCCGCGCGGCTGCAACTGGCCGCCTGCTACCGCGTCTTTGCGCTGCTGGGCTGGACCGAGATGATCTACAACCACATCACGCTGCGCGTGCCTGAAAGCGCCAGCGGCGGCGAGAAGCAGTTCCTGATCAACCCCTTCGGCCTGCACTACAGCGAGGTGACGGCCAGCAACCTGGTCAAGGTCAATCTGGCGGGCGACATCCTGAGCGAGTCGAAGTCCCCCATCAACCCGGCCGGCTACGTACTGCACAGTTGCATCCACGACGGCGTGGAGGGTGCGCACTGCGTCATGCACACGCACACCACGGCGGGCGTGGCGGTGGCGTCGCTGGCCAGCGGCCTGTCGCAAAGCAATTTCTACAGCGCGCAGCTGCACGGCATGGTGGCCTATCACGACTTCGAGGGCATCACCATTCGTGCCGAAGAGGGACCGCGGGTGGTTCAAAGCATTCGCAACCGAAAAGCCGTGATCCTGCGCAACCACGGTCTGCTGTCCTGGGGCGAGACGCTGCCGCTGGCCTTTGCCGTGCTCTGGACGCTGCAGCGCGCCTGCGAGATCCAGCTGGCCACGCAAAGCATGGGCGCGCCGCTGCCGGTGCCAGAAAGCATTGCCGCCAGCTGCACGCGCGACTCGTTCCAGTTCGACCCCGCGCGCGGTGCCGGGCAGGACGTGTTCGACGCACTGGTGCGGCAGGTCGATCGCATCGACGACGGCTGGCGTCAATAGCTGCCGCGCGCAGGTTGACGTCGGCGCCAAAACGGATTCAAAATGGATGCGTTTCAACGCCATGGAGTCCCCAGTCATGACCACGCTGACCATCAAGGACGTCCCCGAGCCCCTGGCCGAGCACCTGCGCCAGCGCGCCGCGCGCAACCACCGCTCGCTGCAGGGCGAGTTGATGAGCATCATCGAGCAGGCGGCGCGGGCCGATGCGCAGGCCGCATCCACGGCCCCCGCCATCGGCGCTCGCCCTCTGGGCGGCGGCACCATCGTGGGCATGAGCGCCCACGGCCCCATCGTGCGCCAGGGCTGGAAGACCATCGAGCAGATTCACGCCGAACTGCGCGCCAAGTACCCCGAACCCATCGACAGTGGCCCCTCCAGCATCGAGTTGATCCGCGAGGACCGCGACAGCCGATGAGTGCCGCTGGCCCGACCCTGTACGTGGCCGAACCGCCGGCCACGTATTTGCACCGGCCTGCCCTGGTGGTCGATTGCAGTGTGCTGGCCGGCGTGCTGTTCCAGGAGCCGTGGCAGGACGAGGCACGGTCCCGCATCGCCGAACGCCGCCTGTTTGCCCCCTATCTGCTGGCCCACGAGCTTTGCAGCGTGGCGCTCAAGAAGGCGCGACAAGGGGCCATCGTGGCCGCGCAAGAAGGCCTGGCCCGCTGGCAGGAGCTGTCCGTGGAACTTTGCGGGATCGATGTCGAGCAAACCTTCTCCCTCGCCCAGCGCTACCGGCTGAGCGCCTACGACGCCAGCTACCTCTGCCTGGCAGCCGAACTGAAGTGCCCGCTGGCCACCTTCGACCAGACGCTGGCGCAGGCCGCACAGCGGCACCGGGGCAGCCTGGGTTGATCTGGTCGGCATCAAGTTAACTATCAAATATATAGCTGCTTGCGCTTGATGGAAAAGCGCCGGAGACCTTTATGTTCCAGAAAACCTGCATCTACGGCGCCGGCGCCATCGGCGGCTGGCTGGGCGCGCGGCTGGCCGCGCAGGGCGCTGCCGTGAGCGCGGTGGCACGCGGCGCCACGCTGGCGGCGCTGCGCACGCACGGGCTGCGCCTGCGCGAGGCGGGGGCCGATGGCGCGGTGGCCGAGCGCGCGTTCGCCGTGCGGGCCAGCGACCAGCCGGCCGAGCTGGGTGCGCAGGACCTGGTGATCATCGCCGTCAAGGCGCCGGCGATGGCCGAGGTGGCGCGCCACATCCCGCCGCTGCTGGGCCCGGATACCGTCGTGCTGACGGCCATGAACGGCGTGCCGTGGTGGTTCCTGCAAGGCTTTGGCGGCGCGCTGGCGGGCACACGGCTGGAGTCGGTCGACCCCGGTGGCGCGATCGCGCAGGCCATCGACGCGCGGCGCGTGATCGGCGGCGTGGTGCACGCCAGCTGCTCGATCGATGAGCCCGGGGTGGTGCGCCGCCACTTCGGCAACGGCCTGATCGTGGGCGAGCCCGCCGGCGGCGACACGCCGCGCCTGGCCGCGCTGGCCGCGCTGCTGCACGCCGCGGGCTTCGACACCACCGTGTCGCCGCAGATCCAGAAGGACGTTTGGTACAAGCTGTGGGGCAACATGACCATCAACCCGATCAGCGCCTTCACGGGGGCCACCGCCGACCGCATCCTGGATGACGATCTGGCGCGCGGCTTCGTCAGCGCCGTGATGCTGGAGGCGCGCGAGATCGGCGCGCGCATCGGCGTGCCGATCGATCAGACGCCCGAGGACCGCCATGCGGTGACGCGCAAGCTGGGCGCCTTCAAGCCCTCGATGCTGCAGGACGTCGAGGCGGGTCGATCGGTCGAGCTGGACGCGCTGGTCGCCTCGGTGCGCGAACTGGGGCAGCTCACCGGCGTCGCCACGCCGTTCACCGACGCGCTGCTGGGCCTGGCGCGCCTGCATGCGCGGGTGCGCGGCCTGTATGTCTGATCGCCTGTCGGCGCGCGCGGCCGCCGGTTTTGCCACGCTGCTGCTGATCGCCCTGCTGATGGCGGCCAACCATGTGTCGGCGCGGATGGCCTTCAACCATGGGGTGGACGTGCCCACCGCCGTCACCGTGCGCAGCCTGGCCACGGCGCTGGTGGTGGGCGCGCTGCTGCTGATCCAGCGCGTGCCGCTGGCGCTGAACGCCCGCCAGCGCAACGCGCTGCCGCTGATTGGTGCGCTGATTGCGGTGCAGAGCCTGTGTCTGTACTCGGCCGTGGCACGGCTGCCGGTGGCGCTGGCGCTGCTGGTGTTCAACAGTTTCCCGCTGATGACGGCGCTGTGGGCGCGCGTGCTCTACCAGCACCGGCCCGAGCGCACGGTGCTCATTGCCATGCCGGTGATCCTGCTGGGCCTGGTGCTGGCGCTGGACGTGCTGGGGGCCGCCTCCGGCCTGGGGGCGGCCGGTCAGTGGCACCAGATCGGCGCCGGCGTGGCGTTTGCGCTGGGCGCGGCCGCCACCTTCGGTCTGGCGCTGGTGCTGACGCAGCACGAGGCCGGCGGGCTGGACGGGCGCCTGCGCACCTTTGCCACCATGGCCATCGTCGGCCTGCTGGCCGGCGCGGCGGCGCTGGCGGGGGGCGGGCTGGCGCTGCCGCGGGCCGCGCCCGGCTGGTGGGGGCTGGCGCTGCTGACCCTGCTGTACGGCACCGGCATCACCCTGCTGTTCACCGTGCTGCCGCGCCTGGGCGTGGTGGGCAACGCGGCCATCATGAACGTGGAGCCGGTGTTCGCCCTCATCCTGGCCTGGCTGGTGCTGGGGCAGGCCGTGGCGCCAGTGCAGGTGGCCGGCGCGCTGGTGGTGGTGGGCGCCGTGATCTGGCTCGGTCTGCGGCGGCGCTGAGTGGCCAAGCGCCGCGCGCCGTTACCATGCGCGTTTGCGCCCCGGCGCGGAGCCTGCCCATGACCGATCCGACCCCCAACGACACCCCCGACGCCGACGATCTGCCCGCCTTCGACGAAGCCACTGTCGCTGCGTTGGAAGCGCTGGAAGACGTGCTGGACGAGCTGCGCGAGCACGACGACGGCATCCCGCAGTGGGAGTTCTGCGAGGGTTTCCTGACCGCGCTGCTGTGCACCCGGCGCGAGATCGCGCAGGACGAATGGCTGCCCGTGCTGCTGGGTGGCGATGCGGACGACCCGCGGGGCCTGTCGCCCTTCGCCAGCGAAAGCCAGCGCACGCGCTTTCTGATGAACTGGCTGGCGCGCCAGGCGCAGATCCGCGCCGCGCTGCAGGCGCCGGTGGACGACCTGAGCGATCCGCGCGTGCTGGAGCCCGCCACGCTCGACTGGCGTGGCATGCTGAACGCGCTGCCGCCCGAGGAGCGGCAGGACGCCGAGGCCGCGCCCGGCGAGGCGCCGTCCTACGCGCAGCTGTGGGCGCTGGGCTTTCTGGCCGCAGTCGACACGTGGGACGACGACTGGGCGCCGCCGCGCGACAAGGAGATCGCCGCCGACATGGCCGACGCGCTGGACTGCATCGCCGAGCTGGTCGATGACGACCGCGCACCGCCCAGCCACAACCTGTTCGACGACCAGGCGCCCCCCAGCGTCAGCGAGCAGCGCATCAACGACATGGGCGAGGCCCTGTGGGCGGTGTACGACCTGCATGCCATCGCCCGCGCGCTGGGCCCGCGCGTGGCCCCGGCGCAGAGCCAGAAGATCGCCCGCAACGACCCCTGTCCCTGCGGCAGCGGCAAGAAGTACAAGAAGTGCTGCGGCGCGTGAGCCACGGCGTCCCACCCGCGACGGCTATGAATAAGATAGCTGTCTGCGCAGTCTGCATAAGCGCTGGCGCCTGATTTGACTCTGAATTCGGCGTGGCTGGGCGAGCTGGGCAGATTGCCGTGGGGCAAGGGCGGCGCGGCTCGACCCCCTCGCCTGCGTCGCGCGAGCCTATGCGGGGGTTCCTTGGCCGTCGTGGCCATTTCCTGGCGTTGATTTCAAGGCCAGCGCCCGCTCGTACAGCGCATTGCGCGGCGCCCCGGTGATGTCGGCCGCCAGCCGCACCGCGCTTTTCAGCGGCAGCTCGGCCAGCAGCAGGCGCAGCAGGCGCTCGCTGTCGTGCGCGGTGGCGTGAACTGCCTGCGGATGCAGCACCAGCGCGAACTCGCCGCGCTGGCGCTGGGTGTCCTGCGCCAGCCAGGCGGGCAGCGCGGCGCAGGTCGTGGTGGCGATCTGCTCGAACTGCTTGGTCAGCTCGCGCGCCACGGTGACGCGGCGCTCGCCCAGCGTGGCCAGCGCGTCGGCCAGGGCGGCGATGCGGTGCGGCGCCTCCAGCAGCACCACGGCGCGCGACTCGGCGGCCAGCGCCTGCACCGCCGACTGGCGTTCGCCGGTTTTGGCGGGCAGGAAACCGTGGAACAGGAACTGGCCATCAGCTCCCATACCAGCGGCACTGATGGCGGTGGTCACGCTGCTGGCACCGGGCAGCGGCACCACGCGCAGACTGGCGGCGGCGCAGGCCGCCACCAGCCGCGCGCCCGGGTCGCTCACGGCCGGCGTGCCGGCATCGCTGACGTAGGCCACGCGCTGGCCGGCCTGAAGGCGCGCGATCACGTCTTGCGCGGCCTCGGACTCGTTGTGCTCGTGCAGCGCCACGAGCGGCTTGCCGTCGATGCCGTAGGCGCGCAGCAGCTGGCCGGTGTGGCGCGTGTCCTCGCAGGCGATGGCGTCGGCCAGCGCCAGCAGGTGCAGGGCGCGCAGCGTGATGTCGGCCAGGTTGCCGATGGGCGTGGCCACCACGTACAGGCTGCCGGCCGGATAATGCTGCGCGCCAGCGGCGGCGCGCGCGGCGTCCAGGGCGGGCAGGAAGCTGGCCTGGCCCAGCGGGGGAGCGGTTGGTGGCATCGGCGGGCGTGGTGAATCGGGGTGGGGCGTTCCACCATGGCGGGAGGCACATGGCGCTGTTCAACTGGAATCGACTCGGCCGGCCCAGCACGCGGGCGCGCGGGCAGGCCGCGGAAGACCGGGCCCTGGCCCATCTGCGGGCCGCCGGGCTGTCGCTCATCGAGCGCAATTATCGAACGCCCGGCCGCGGCGGCGGCGAGATCGACCTGGTGATGCATGCGCCCGACGGCACGCTGGTGTTCGTCGAGGTGCGCGCGCGGGCCGGCGCCACGCACGGCGGCGCGGCGGCCAGCGTGGGTGCCGTCAAGCAGCGGCGCATCGTGCTGGCGGCGCGCCACTATCTGCTGCGCCACCGCGCGCCGCCGCCGTGCCGCTTCGACGTGCTGGCCATCGACGGCGATCGCATCGAATGGCTGCAGGCCGCCTTCGACGCCGGTTGATCCCGGAGCCAGCCATCCGCCCGGCACGCCCCGGGCCCGCGCCGCGCCGTGCGCCGAAAGTGCCGCTGAGGGAGCCGATGTGCTCCTAAATTTGCACCGAAGGGGCCCGGCGCGGTTATGATCGGCGCCGATGCCTGAACAACGCACGCCTCAGCAGTTCATCGACAGCGCCGACCTGAAGTACCAGTGGGCGCAAAGCCTGGTGCGGCCCATCGAGGAGGCCACGCAGGCGCTGCTGGCCTGCATCACCGGCGGCGGCAAGGTGATGGCCTGCGGCAACGGCGCCTCCGGCGCGCTGGCGCAGTACATGGCGGCGCTGATGGTCGGCGGCCTGGAGCGCGCCCGCCCCGAGCTGCCCGCGCTGGCCCTGGGCACCGACGCCGCCACGCTGACCGCCGTGGCGCGGCGCGGCGAGTACGCCGACGTGTTTGCCGCCCAGGTGCGGGCGCTGGGCAACCCCGGCGATGCGCTGCTGCTGCTGTCGACCAACGGCAATACCGTCAACCTGGTGCGCGCCGCGCAGGCCGCGCACGAGCGAGACATCGGCGTGATCGCGCTCACCGGGCGCGGTGGCGGCGAGCTGGGGCGCGTGCTGCGCGACACCGATGTCCACGTGTGCATCCCCCACGAGCGCACGCCGCGCATCCACGAGGCGCACCAGCTGGTGCTGCACTGCCTGTGTGACGGCCTCGACGTGCAACTGCTTGGCAACGAGGAGAGTTCCGAATGAAGTTCTTTCGTACCCGAGGGGCCGCGCTGGCGCTGGCCAGCGCACTGGCCGCCGCCCTGCTGACGGGTTGCGCGGCCGCCGTGGTGGGTGGCGCGGTGGGCACCGGTGCCTTGCTGATGACGGCCGACCGCCGCAGCGCCGAGACCCAGGACGCCGATCAGGCCATCGAGGCGGGCGCGCGCGAGGTCGTGGCGCAGGCGCTGGCCGGGCGCGGCCATGTCAACGTGGCCAGCTACTACCGCAAGGCGCTGATCACCGGCGAAGTGCCCAGCGTGCAGGACCGCCAGCTGATGGAGACCCGCGTGCGCGCCCTGCCCGGCGTGCAGGGCGTGGTCAACGAGCTGGCGGTGATGCCGGAGTCGAGCGCGTTCCAGCGCTCCAACGACGCCTTCATCACCAGCAAGGTGCGCGGGCGTCTGGTGGGCACCAATGGCGTGCCGTCGGCCAGCATCAAGGTGCTGACCGAGCGCGGCACGACCTATCTGATGGGCCGCCTGACGGCCACCGAGATGGCCCTGGCCACCGACGCCGCGCGCCAGACCGAGGGCGTGCAGCGCGTGGTGCGCGTGATCGATCTGATCGTCGATCCGGCCGTCGGCAATGGCGCGGCGGCCAGTAGCGGCGCGGCGGTGCCGGCGCCGGCCCAGGACGCCGCGGTGGGTGTGCAGACCCACCCGGTGACGCAGCCGGCCATCGTCAACGCACCGCAGCCGATCCAGGTGCAGACCCTGCCGCCAGCCAGATAGCCCGCGGCGCGCCGCTCACTTCAGGCGCCGCACCAGGCTGGAGGTATCCCAGCGGCCGCCGCCCATCTGCTGCACGTCGGCATAGAACTGGTCGACCAGGGCGGTCACCGGCAGGCGCGCGCCGTTGCGCTTGGCTTCGTCGAGCACCAGCCCCAGGTCCTTGCGCATCCAGTCGACGGCGAAGCCGAAGTCGAACCTGTCCTGCGCCATGGTCGGGCCGCGGTTGTCCAGCTGCCAGCTTTGCGCGGCGCCCTTGCCGATGACCTCGATCACCTGCTGCATGTCCAAGCCGGCGCGCTGGCCGAAGGCGATGGCCTCCGACAGGCCCTGCACCAGGCCGGCGATGCAGATCTGGTTGACCATCTTGGTCAGCTGGCCGGCGCCGCTGGGCCCCATCAGGGTGAAGGCGCGCGAGAACGCCAGGGCCACCGGCCGCACGCGATCGAATGCGGCCTGATCGCCACCGCACATCACCGTCAGCTGGCCGTTCTGCGCGCCGGCCTGGCCGCCGGACACCGGCGCGTCGATGAAGTGCAGGCCCCGGCTGCGCGCCACGGCGTCCAGCTCGCGCGCCACGTTGGCCGAGGCCGTGGTGTGGTCGACGAAGATGGCGCCCGGCGCCATGCCGGCAAAGGCGCCGGCCTCGCCCAGCACCACCTGGCGCAGGTCGTCGTCGTTGCCGACACAGGCCAGCACGATCTCGGCGCCGGCCGCTGCCGCTGCCGGGGTTTCGGCATGGTTTACCTTGCCAGCGCCCGCCAGTTGTGCGCAAAACGCTTCTGATTTCGTAGCGGTTCGGTTGTAGACCGTGACCTCGTGCCCGGCCAGCGCCAAGTGGCCGGCCATGGGGTAGCCCATCACGCCCAGGCCGAGAAAGGCCACCCGGCGGGCGGGGGTGGAGTCGTAGGGGCGGGCGTTGATCGTGGTGTTCATGCAGCCATTCTAGGGAACAGGCTACGGTCCCTGCCGGGCAGCACGCACCGTCAGACGATTTGCAGATGCTCGGTGCCGGCCGCCAGGTCGCGCTCCTTGGCGCGCTTGCTGGTCAGCTTGATCTGCAGGCGCAGGTCGTTGGCCGAATCGGCGTTGCGCAGCGCGTCTTCGTAGCTGATCAGGTTGGCCTCGAAGGCGTCGAACAGTGCCTGGTCGAAGGTCTGCATGCCCAGCTCGCGGCTGCGCTTCATCACCTCCTTGATCTCGCCCACCTCGCCCTTGAAGATCAGGTCGCTGATCAGCGGCGAGTTGAGCATGATCTCCACCACCGCCGTGCGGCCCTTGGCGTCCTGCTTGGGGATCAGGCGCTGCGAGATCAGCGCGCGCAGGTTGAGCGACAGGTCCATCAGCAACTGCAGGCGGCGCTCCTCGGGGAAGAAGTTGATGATGCGGTCGAGTGCCTGGTTGGCGCTGTTGGCGTGCAGCGTGGCCAGGCACAGGTGGCCGGTCTCGGCGAAGGCGACGGCGTGCTCCATGGTTTCGCGGTCGCGGATCTCGCCCATCAGGATCACGTCGGGGGCCTGGCGCAGGCTGTTCTTCAGCGCCGATTCCCAGTCGTCGGTGTCCAGCCCGACCTCGCGCTGGGTCACGATGCAGTTCTTGTGCGGGTGCACGAATTCGACCGGGTCTTCCACCGTGATGATGTGGCCCTGGCTGTTGATGTTGCGCCAGTCCACCATGGCCGCCAGCGTGGTCGACTTGCCCGAGCCGGTGGCGCCCACCAGGATGGTCAGCCCGCGCTTGCTCATCGCCACTTCCTTGAGGATCTGGGGCATGCCCAGGCCGTCGATGGTGGGCAGATCGGCCGGAATCACCCGCATCACCATGCCGATGTTGCCCTGCTGGATGAAGGCGTTGCAGCGAAAGCGCCCGATGCCCGCCGGCGAGATGGCGAAGTTGCATTCCTTGGTGCGTTCGAACTCGGCGGCCTGCTTGTCGTTCATCACGGCGCGCACCAGCGCCAGCGTGTGGGCCGCCGTCAGGTTCTGCGACGACACCTTGGTGATCTTGCCGTCCACCTTGATGGCGGGCGGAAAGTCGGCCGTGATGAACAGGTCGCTGCCCTTGCGGGTGAGCAAGAGCTTGAGCAGATCGTGAATGAATTTGCTGGCCTGATCGCGTTCCATGGTGGTCTACCGTTGAGCGTTGAGCGTTGAGCGTTGAGCGTTGAGCGTTGAGCGTTGAGCGTTGAGCGTTGAGCGTTGAGCGTTGACAGATAGGCGCTATGGTGCAAGTTCCCGGTATGCACGCCGAACGCCAAACGCTCAACGCTGAACCCCACCCGTCACCCCGGAAAGTTTTCCGGAATCTTGGCCTTGCTGCGCGCCTCGGCGGCGCTGATCACGTTGCGCCGCACCAGGTCGGTCAGGTTCTGGTCCAGCGTCTGCATGCCCAGGCTGTTGCCGGTCTGGATGGACGAGTACATCTGCGCCACCTTGGCCTCGCGGATCAGGTTGCGGATGGCGGGCGTGCCCAGCATGATCTCGTGCGCCGCCACGCGGCCGCTGCCGTCCTTGAGCTTGCACAGCGACTGCGAGATGACGGCCACCAGCGATTCGGACAGCATGGCGCGCACCATCTCCTTTTCCTCGGCCGGGAAGACGTCGATGATGCGGTCGATGGTCTTGGCCGCACTGCTGGTGTGCAGGGTGCCGAACACCAGGTGACCGGTCTCGGCCGCGGTCATGGCCAGGCGAATGGTCTCCAGGTCGCGCATCTCGCCCACCAGGATGGCGTCCGGGTCCTCGCGCAGGGCCGAGCGCAGCGCGTTGGCGAAGCTGTGCGTCATGGGCCCGACCTCGCGCTGGTTGATCAGGCACTTCTTGGACTCGTGCACGAACTCGATCGGGTCTTCCACCGTCAGCACGTGGCCGTATTCCATTTCGTTCAGGTGGTTGACCATGGCCGCCAGCGTGGTCGACTTGCCCGAGCCGGTGGGGCCGGTGACCAGCACCAGGCCACGGGGTTTCAGCGCCAGTTCGCCAAAAATCTTGGGCGCGCCCAGCTGCTCCAGCGTCAGGATCTTGCTGGGGATGGTGCGCAGCACGCCGGCGGCGCCGCGGTTCTGGTTGAAGGCGTTGACGCGAAAGCGCGCCAGGCCCTCGATCTCGAACGAGAAGTCGACCTCCAGGTTCTCCTCGTAGATCTTGCGCTGGGTGTCGTTCATGATGTCGTACAACATGGCGAACACCTGCTTGTGGTCGAGCGGATCGACGTTCAGGCGCCGCACGTCGCCGTGCACGCGGATCATGGGCGGCAGGCCGGCCGACAGGTGCAGGTCCGACGCCTTGTTCTTGACGCTGAAGGCCAGCAGTTGGGTAATGTCCACGGGAATGAATCCAATTGGTTGCAGTTTGATACGCTGCGGGCATTATGACGACGATCGCCGCCAAGCTCCAACACGTGCGTGCACGGATTGCCACAGCCTGTCAACAGGCCGGGCGCAATGTGCAGGATGTCACGCTGCTGGCCGTCTCCAAGACCTTCGGCCCCGAGGCGGTGCGCGCCGCCGCCGCGGCCGGGCAGCGCGATTTCGGCGAGAACTACATCCAGGAAGGCGTGGACAAGATCGCCGCCCTGGCCGATCTGCGCGACCAGCTGCGCTGGCACTGCATCGGCCCGATCCAGAGCAACAAGACCCGCCTGGTGGCCGAGCAGTTCGACTGGGCCCACGGCGTCGACCGCCTGAAGACCGCCGAGCGCCTGTCGGCCCAGCGCCCTCCCGGCCTGCCGCCGCTGAACCTGTGCCTGCAGGTCAACATCGACGGTGGACCCACCAAGTCCGGCGTGGCGCCGGCCGAGGCCCTGGCGCTGGCGCTGGCGGTGGCGGCGCTGCCCGGCCTGCGCCTGCGGGGGCTCATGACGATCCCCGATCCTGCTCCTGATTTCGAAGCTGCTTGCGCAGTCCACACAAGCGCCAGAACCCTTTTTGACCAGTTGAATGCGGCCGGCCTGGGACTGGACACGCTGTCCATGGGTATGAGCGACGATCTGGAAGCGGCGGTGGCCGTCGGCAGCACCATGGTGCGGGTGGGCTCGGCGATTTTTGGCACGCGCGCAGTCAAACCATCACGGCAGTGACCTGGGTCTGACGGCCTTCGATGGCGGCGCTGCGCGCCATGACAGGAGGGTCATGGCTTGTCCCGGCGGCTGCCCTCGGCGCTGGCGTCCGGTCATTTCGTCATGGACGCCGCGCCCGCGGCGAAGTCATTGCGTCATCGAAACACCACCGTCCGCTGCCCGTTCAGCAGCACGCGGTGCTCGCTGTGCCACTTGACGGCGCGCGCCAGCACCTGGCTTTCGGTGTCGCGGCCGACGGCGGTCAGGTCCTCCACCGTGGCGCTGTGGTCGACGCGGGCCACGTCCTGCTCGATGATCGGGCCTTCGTCGAGGTCGGCCGTCACGTAGTGCGCGGTGGCGCCGATCAGCTTGACGCCACGCTCGTGCGCCTGCCAGTAGGGCCGCGCGCCCTTGAAGCTGGGCAGAAAGCTGTGGTGGATGTTGATGGCGCGCCCGGCCAGCCGCTGGCACATGCCGTCCGACAGGACCTGCATGTAGCGCGCCAGCACCACCAGCTCGGCGTCCTCGCCGTCGATGATCTCCAGCTGCCGTGCCTCGGCCTGCGCCTTGTGGTCGCGCGTGACGGCGATGTGGTGAAACGGCACGTTGTAGCTGGCCGCCAGCTGGTAGAAGTCGCGGTGGTTGCTGACGATGGCGCGGATGTCCAGCGGCAGCAGCCCGCTCTTCCAGCGGAACAGCAGGTCGTTCAGGCAATGGCCCTCGCGGCTGACGAAGATCACGGTGCGCATGGGCTGCGCCGCCTCGTGCAGCTGCCAGCGCATGGCAAAGCGCTCGGCCAGCACGGTCAGCTGCGCGCGCAGCGCGCCGGCGTCCAGCTCGGCGCAGGCAAACTGCACCCGCATGAAAAACAGGCCGGTGCCGTGGTCGTTGAACTGCGCGGCTTCCTCGATATTGCCGCCGCGCTCCATCAGAAAGCCCGAGACGGCATGCACGATGCCGCGCTGGTCCGGGCAGGACAGGGTCAGGATGTAGGTGTCTTGCATCGGGCGCGATTGTCGCAGGCGGCGCGCCGCTGTCGCCTGCGCGATTGCTCGCGGGCGGGCGGGCCCGCGCGGCTCGCTATATTGGATTTTTTGCCCCACCGATGGAGACTTGCATGACCGCCCCCGAGCAGCCCCTGCACGAGCACCTACGCCGCCATGCCCGCCAGCGGCCCGACCGCGCCGCCGTCATCTGGTATGGCCGCGCCATCAGCTGGCGCGAGCTGGACGACTGGAGCGACGCACTGGGCGCGCACCTGCAGTCGCTGGGCGTGGCCAGGGGCGAGCCGGTGGCGCTGTTCATGAACAACTGCCCGCAGTACCTGCTGGCGCACTACGCGATCCAGAAGATCGGCGCCATCGTCTGCCCCTGCGGGCCACTGAACAAGGCGCACGAGCTGCAATACCAGCTGCAGGACCTGCAGGCGCGCGTCATCATCGCCGCCGACAAGCTGCTGCCCATCGTCGAGCAGGTGCGCGTCCAGACCGCGCTGGCGCACGTGCTGGCCGCCCGCTATGCCGACCTGCTGCCGGCGCAGGCCGCCATTGCCGTGCCGCCCGAGCTGCAGGCCGCGCCAGCGCCGCTGCCGGCGGGCGTGGGCGACATGCTGCAAATCGCCCAGCAGGGCGCGGCCCAGGGCCAGCGCCCGCGGCCGGTGGACATCCACCGGGACGACGTGGCCCTGATGACCTACACCAGCGGCACCACCGGCCTGCCCAAGGGCGCCATGTTGAGCTATGGCAACGCGCTGTTCAAGACCACCGTCACCGCGCGGTCGGCCGGCATCGGCGCCGACGACGTGTTGCTGTCGGTGGCGCCGCTCTATCACATCGCCGGCATGCTGATGGGGGTCAACGTGCCGGTGCTGGTGGGGGCCGCCCAGGTGCTGCTGCTGCGCTTCGACCCGCTGGCGGTGCTGCAGGCCATCGACCGCTGGCGCGTCACGCACTGGTACTCCATCGCGCCGATGAACGTCGCCTGCATGCAGGTGCCCGACGCCGCCCGCTTCGACCTCCAGAGCCTGCGGCGCAACCCGGTCACCAGCTTCGGCATCACCTTCACCGAGTCGCTGGCCCGGCAGTGGCAGGCCTTCACCCAGGGGCCGTGCATCAGCTACGAGGCCGCCTACGGCCTGTCCGAAACCCACACCATGGACACCGGCATGCCGCCCGAGGCCATCCGCTGGGGCACCCACGGCCAGCCCATGCCCGGCGTCAGCATCCGCATCGTCGATCCCGACAGCGGCGCCGAGAAGGCGATCGGTGAGACCGGCGAGATCACCGTGCGCTCGCCAGGCAACTTCAAGGGCTACTGGCGCAAGCCCGAAGCCAGCGCCCAGACGCTGCGCGACGGCTGGGTGTGGACCGGCGACATGGGCCGCATGGACGCCGAGGGCTACCTCACCTTCATCGGCCGCACCAAGGAGATGATCAAGGTCTCCGGCTACAGCGTGTTCCCCGAAGAGGTCGAAACCCTGCTGATCCGCCATCCGGCCGTGGCCCAGGCGGCGGTGCTGGGCCAGCCCGACGCCGAGAAGGGCGAGGTGGTCAAGGCCTTCATCGTGCTCAAGCCCGGCGCCAGCCTGACGGCCGACGCGCTGATCGCCTGGAGCCGCGACAACATGGCCCCCTACAAGGCGCCGCGCCATGTGCGCTTCATCGACGCGCTGCCAGCCACCGGTTCGGGCAAGGTGCTGCGGCGGCTGCTGAAGGATCAGGGCTGACGCCAGCGCGTCGCCACTGCCGTGCGCCATGGCGCCCCAGAACACTGCTCGAAGCGCCCGCTGCGTCCTCGGCGCACGGCTATCCGTGTTTCGAACCTTCCCAAGGCATTGCCCATGTTCCACAAAGTCCTGATCGCCAACCGCGGCGAAATCGCCCTGCGCATCGTGCGCGCCCTGCAGGACCTGGGCATTCCGAGCCTGGCGGTTTACGCTGACGACGACGCGCGGGCGCCGCATGTGCAGGCGGCCGACGCGGCGCAGGCGCTGGACGCCACCGGGCCGGCTGCCTACCTGGATGGCGCGCGGCTGCTGGCGATTGCGCGCCAGCACGGTGCCGACGCGCTGCACCCCGGCTACGGCTTTCTGGCCGAGCGCGCCGACTTCGCGCGCGACTGCGCGGCGGCGGGCGTGCGCTTCATCGGCCCCACGCCCGAGCAGCTGGCGCTGTTTGGCGACAAGGCGCAGGCGCGCGCGCTGGCCCTGCGCTGCGACGTGCCGCTGCTGCCCGGCACGCAGCACGCGGTGACGCTGGAGCAGGCGCAGGCCTTCTTTCGCGAGCACGCGCAGGCCGGCATCGTCATCAAGGCGGTGGGCGGCGGCGGCGGACGCGGCATGCGCGCTGTCGAGGACGAGGCGGCGCTGGCCGCCGCCTACGCGCGCTGCCGCGGCGAAGCGCAGGCCGCCTTCGGCATCGCCGACGTGTATGTGGAGCGCCTGATGCGCCGCGCGCGCCACATCGAAGTGCAGGTGCTGGGCGACGGTCACGACGTGATGGCGCTGGGCGAGCGCGAATGCACGCTGCAGCGGCGCTTCCAGAAGCTGGTCGAGATCGCCCCCAGCCCCAGCCTGTCGGCGCCGCTGCGCCAGCGCCTCGTCGACAGCGCCCTGCGCATGGCGCGCGAGCTGCGCTACGAGGGCCTGGGCACGTTCGAATTCCTGGTCGACGCGGCATCGGACACGCTGCCCTATGTGTTCATCGAGGCCAACGCGCGCCTGCAGGTCGAGCACACCATCACCGAGGCCGTCACCGGGGTCGACCTGGTGCAGACCCAGCTGCGGCTGGCCGCCGGCCAGCGCCTGGCCGACGCCGGGCTGGACGCCGCCGCGCCACCGCCGCCGCGCGGCCATGCCATCCAGTGGCGCATCAACGCCGAGACCCTGGCGGCCGACGGCAGCGCCACGCCGGGCAGCGGGCGGCTGACGCGCTTCGACCTGCCGGCCGGCCCGGGCGTGCGGGTGGACACGCACGGCGTCGCCGGCGCCACGCCCTCGCCACACTACGACAGCCTGCTGGCCAAGCTGATCGTGCACGCGCCCGGTCATGACTTTGCCGACGCGCTGCGCCGTTCGCGCCGCGCGCTGGCCGAAACGCGCATCGACGGCGTGGCCACCAGCCTGGCGCTGCTGCGCGCGCTGGCCGAGCGGCCCGAAATGGCCAGCCAGGCGGTGCACACGCGCTGGCTGGAATCGGCGCTCCCCGAGCTGCTGGATGCTGCGCAAAAGATAGCTGCTTGCGCAGATCAGGCGGGCGCCACAGGCCAAAATGATGCCGAGCTGCCGCACGCCCTGCCGGCCGGCGAGGCCCCCGAGGGCGCGGTGCTGGCACCCATGCCGGCGCGCGTGGTGCAGCTGTCGGTGGCACCCGGCGACACGGTGGCGGCCGGGGCCGAGCTGGCGGTGCTGGAGGCCATGAAGATGGAGCACGTGCTCACCGCGCCGCATGCCGGCGTGCTGCGCCAGTGCTTCGTCGCACCCGGCGCCTATGTGGCCCAGGGCGACGTGCTGCTGGTGCTGGAAGAAGCCGATGCGAGTGCCGCCGGGCAGCAGGTGGCTGCCGCCGCGCATGACCCGGACCACATCCGCGCCGACCTGCAGCGCGTGCTCGACCGCCAGGCCTTCACGCTGGATGCCGCGCGCCCCGACGCCGTGGCCGCGCGCCATGCCCGCGGCGGGCGCACCGTGCGCGAGAACATCGCCGACCTGTGCGACGACGGCAGCTTCATCGAATACGGCGCGCTGGCCGTGGCGGCGCAGACGCGCCGGCGCAGCATGCCCGACCTGATCGCCAACACCCCGGCCGACGGCATGGTGACGGGCATTGGCGGCGTCAACGGCCTGATCTTCGGCGCCGAGGCGGCGCGCACCGTGGTCATGGGCTACGACGCCACCGTGCTGGCCGGCACCCAGGGCATGCGCAACCACGCCAAGACCGACCGCATGCTGGGCATCGCGCTGGATCAGCAGCTGCCCGTGGTGCTGTTTGCCGAGGGCGGCGGCGGCCGGCCGGCCGACGTGGACGTGCCGGTGGTGGCCGGCCTGCACGTGGGCACCTTCGCGGCCTACGCCGCGCTGTCGGGCCGGGTGCCGGTGGTGGGCGTGGTGCACGGCTACTGCTTTGCCGGCAACGCCGCGCTGCTGGGCTGCAGCGACGTCATCATCGCCACCCGCGCCAGCCACATCGGCATGGGTGGGCCGGCCATGATCGAAGGGGGCGGCCTGGGCGTGTTCCGGCCCGAGGAGATCGGCCCCAGCCCGGTGCAGCACGGCAACGGCGTGATCGACCTGCTGGTCGACGACGAGGCGCAGGCGGTGGCGGCGGCGCGGCATTACCTGGCCTACTTCCAGGGCCGGGTGAAGGACTGGGTCACGCCCGACCAGCGCGCGCTGCGCGCCGTGGTGCCCGAAAACCGCCTGCGTGTGTACGACAGCCGCGACGCCATGGCCGGCCTGGTGGATGCGGGCAGCCTGATGCTGCTGCGCACCGGCTTCGGCGCCGGCATCCACACGGCCCTGGCGCGCATCGAGGGGCGGCCGGTGGGGCTGATGGCCAACAACCCGCTGCACCTGGGCGGCGCCATCGACGCCGACGCGGCCGACAAGGGCGCGCGCTTCATGCAGCTGTGCAACGCGCACGGCCTGCCCATCGTCAGCCTGATCGACACGCCCGGCTTCATGGTCGGCCCCGAGGTCGAGAAGACCGCGCAGGTGCGCCACGTCAGCCGCCTGTTCGTCACCGCCGCCGCGCTGCGCGTGCCGCTGTTCGGCGTGGTGCTGCGCAAGGGCTACGGCCTGGGCGCGATGGCCATGGCTGCGGGCGGCTTTCATGCGCCGGTGTTCACCGTGTCCTGGCCCACCGGCGAGTTCGGCGGCATGGGGTTGGAAGGCTATGTGCGGCTGGGCTTTCGCAAGGAGCTGGCGGCGGTGCCCGAAGGCCCCGAGCGCGACGCGTTGTTCGCCCGCCTGCTGGCCGAGCGCTACGAGCACGGCGCGGCGACCCACATGGCCACCACGCTGGAGATCGACGCCGTCATCGACCCGCTGGAGACGCGCGCCTGGCTGGCGCGCGGCCTGGCGTCGGCGCGCGTGGCGCCGGTGGCGGGGCCGCGCTTCGTCGATACCTGGTGACCGCGCTCAGCGCAGCGTGGCGCAGGGATCGCGCGGCGGCAGCGGCGGGGTGGGCCAGCGCAGGTCGCCGGCCTGCAGGGCGCGGTCGGTGAGCGCTTCTTTTTCGATAGCTGCTGGCGCGGGTTGAGCCTGGGCTGAAAGCACTTTTGCCGTCAAATCAGCAGGCAGAAAGCGCGGCACACCCAGCGCCCGGTGCACATGGCCGTTGCCGGTGATCAGCAGCACCACGCGGCCCGGCGCGGCTTGTTGCGCGGCCCGCGCCACGGCGCCGGCCATGGCGATGTCGCGTGCGATCTGCACCCGTGTCATGGGGTCGATCTGCGGCTCGGGCAACAGGCCGCAATGGCTGTCGCGGATGCGCTGGCGCTGCACCGCCAGCAGCTCGGCGGGCAGGCGGTCATCGAGCGCGGACTGGCGCATGGCCTCGCGCATCCGCGCCAGCGACAGGTTGGCCCCCAGCACCGGGGCGCCGGCGGCCACGGCGGCCATGATCACGGGGCCGTACGTCCGCCATGGCCAGCGTGCGTCGTCCCAGGCCAGGGCGGCGCGCACCTGGCGCGCGCTGGCGTCGGGCGGCAGGCCGGTCGTGCCGTGTCCGGCTTCGGCCATCTCCAGCACCACGGCGGCCAGTTGGCCGCGATCGGCCAGCCACTGCACCACCTGCCGCTGCAACTGTTGGTGTTCGGGCGCATCGTGCTGCTCGCCCAGCAGCAGCGCATCGGCCGGCAGCAGGCTGGCCAGCCGGGCCTGCTGCGCGGCATCCAGCGGCGGCAGGGCGCAGGCGCCCAGCAGCAGGGCCAGTAGCGCGGCGAGGGGGCGAAGCAGGCGTGGCATGGCGCCATACTAAGGGCACCCATGCCGTCGCCAGCTGCCGTTGCCTTGCCCGCGCGTGCCGCGCTCACCTTGCTGCTGGCCTGGGGCGCGGCGTGGCTGGGGGCGCGCCTGTCGCTGCCGGTGCCGTGGATGCTGGGGCCGCTGCTGGTCACCGCGCTGGCCAGCATGGCCGGGCTGGGCACGCACAGCGTGACGGCGCTGCGCAACGGGGGCCAGTGGGTGATCGGCGTCAGCCTGGGGCTGTACTTCACGCCGTCGATGGCGGCGCTGATGCTGGGTCTGTGGTGGGCGGTGCTGTTGGGCGTGGCCTGGGCACTGGCGCTGGGACTGGGCTTTGGTGCCTGGCTGCGCTGGGCCGCGGGGCCCAGCCTGGCCGCGTTGCCGGCGGCCGAGCGCGGGGCCACTGCCTACTACGCGAGCACCATCGGCGGGGCGTCGGAGATGACGCTGCTGGCCGAGCGCGCCGGTGCCCGCACCGATCTGGTGGCGGCCGCGCACAGCGTGCGCATGGCGGCGGTGGTGCTGACGCTGCCGTTTGCCATGCAGTGGGCGCGCCAGCACTGGCAGCTGCAGGCGCTGGACACGCTGCCGGCGGCCGCGCGCACGGTCGAATGGCCGGGCCTGCTGTGGCTGGCGCTGGCCAGCGGCGCGGGCGCGGTGCTGATGCGGCGCACCGGTGGCGCCAACCCCTGGTTCATCGGCCCGCTGCTGGTGGCCATGGGGCTGACCCTGCTGGACGTGCACTTGTCGGCCGTGCCGCCGGCGCTGAGCCACGCGGCGCAGCTGGTGATCGGTGTCAGTCTGGGGGTGCGTTTTTCGCGCCGCTTCTTGCACGCGGCGCCACGCTGGCTGGCCGCGGTGGCACTGGGCACGCTGGGCATGATCGTGCTGTGCGCGGCCTTTGCGGCGGTGCTGGCCTGGGCCAGCGGGCTGCACCCGGTGACGCTGATGCTGGCCACCTCGCCCGGCGGCCTGGCCGAGATGGCCATCACCGCGCAGGTGCTGCAACTGGGCGCGGCGGTGGTGACGGCGTTTCAGGTCTGCCGGCTGGTGGCGGTGCTGCTGTTGGCCGAGCCGGTGTATCGGTGGTGGGTGGCGCGGCGTTGAGGGCCGCCGGCGGTCAGTGCATCACCACCGGGTTCTGCGCCAGCTCGGCGTAGCCTTCCAGGGTTTCCTCTACCTCTTCCTGGGTGGGCGTGTTTTCCTGCCAGGCGGCGATGCGCTGCTGGAACAGCTCGGCCCACAGACCGTCGAGGTAGACCTCCTTGCCCGAGCGCTTGTCCACGATCTCGAAGCCGTGGCGCGCCAGCACGGGCTTGCCCTCTTGCGCGGGCGAATCGGCCAGCACGTCGGGCAGCAGGTGAACGACCGCGAAGCTGTCGGAATCGTAGAGCGTGTTCATCAGTGGTCAGGTCCCTCGGTGCGTGGTGGGTGGCGGGAATGGATGTCCAGCCTGCATATGAGAACGCATTTGCGCGTTTCAAGGTAGACCGCGCGGGCGCCGCGGGGCAAATAAGTCCGTTTTGGGCCGCTTCAACGGCTCTGCGGCAGCCGCGACAGTTGCTGATCGGCCACATCGCCGCCGGTCTGGGTGACGCGCAGGCGCGCCGGCAGGTAGCCCAGCGGGCGCGCCAGCCACAGCTCGATCCGCGTGTCCCAGTCGTGCCGGGGCGCGCGCAGCAGGCGCACGCAGGGCACGTCTTGCCCGTCGATGTGCAGCACCTCGTCGTCCAGCACCTGCCAGCGCCAGGGGTCGGCCTCGCGCACGCCGGCCGTTTGCAGGCTGAGTTGGCTGCCCGGCGGGTAGCGGCCCGGGTCGGCGGCGATCAGGCCGCCCAGTTGCAGCACGCTGCTCAGGCGGTCCTGCGCGCCGCTTTCCAGGGCAGCGTCGGGCCGGTTGGCGGAAAAGCGGATGCGCGCGCCGTCGGCGTCGAAATGCGCCGCCCGCTCGCCGCGGGCGCGCTCGGCGTAGCGCTCGGGCGCCAGTCCGGCGGCGGTGACGGCGCCGACGCTGTGCTGCGCGCGCGTGCCGATCAGGGGCAGCGGCACCGTCCATTCGGCCTCGTAGCGCGTGCCGTCGCGCTGCCAGCGCAGTTGCGCCTCGGCCTCGAACGGCAGGCCGCGCGCCCGGCCGCTGACGTGGTAGTGCAGGGTCGCCGAATCGGCCAGCCGCACGGGGACGGCGGGCGTGGGGGCGGATGGCGGCGCCGGGGTGGTCTCGGGCGGGTCGGCGGTGGTGTGCGGCGCCGTGGCCTGGCGCGGCGCGGGCGGGCGCCGGGTGGCGCTGCCCGCGGCAGGCGAGCGCGTTGCCACCGCCTGCGCGCGGGGCGTGGTGTCTGGCGCGGCGCGCTGTGCGGACGGCGTGGCCGGCGTAGGTGGCAGCAGGGCGGCGGCGTGGGTCGTGGGCACCGCCGTGGCGGCCGGCGGCGCGATGGCGCGCAGCCACAGCGGATCGGGTCGGGCGGGTGGCGCGGGCGCCGCGGTCGGCGGTGGCGCCGGCCGCAGCAGCAGGGCGTGGGCCAGCACCACGGCGGCTATCAGCACCAGCGGGGGGCGGCGCCCCTCTGGAGGGCACGCGCTTAGGGGAGCGTCTGTCATCGTGCCCGCCAACCTAGAATCCCCGCTTCCGGGCGTGCGCCCCAGGCCGCGCCCGCTCCTCGTCCGCCGGTCCGCGCCGACCGCGCGTCACTGCGGCGGCGGGGGTTTGGCTGGCAAGCACCCATGAAACTGGCAACCTACAAAGACGGCTCGCGCGACGGGCAACTGGTGGTCGTCTCGCGCGACCTGACGACGGCCCATTATGCGACCGGCATCGCCAGCCGCCTGCAGCAGGCGCTGGACGACTGGAATTTCATGGCGCCGCAGCTGCAGGACCTGTACGACGCGCTCAACGCCGGCCGCGCGCGCCACCCGTTCCCGTTCGAGCCCGAGCGCTGCATGGCGCCGCTGCCGCGCGCCTACCAGTGGCTGGACGGCTCGGCCTACCTGAACCATGTCGAGCTGGTGCGCGCCGCCGGTCGCGCCGACGTGCCCGAGCGCTTCTACACCGAGCCGCTGATGTACCAGGGCGGCAGCGACGACTTCCTGGGCCCCTGCGACGACATCCGGGTGGCGGACGAGGCCTTCGGCATCGACTTCGAGGGTGAGCTGGCCGTGGTCATCGGCGATGTGCCGATGGGCGCCACGCCCGAGCAGGGGCTGGACGCCGTGCGCCTGCTCATGCTGGCCAACGACGTCAGCCTGCGCGAGCTGATCGCCGCCGAGGTCGAGACCCGGCTGGGCCTGGTGCAGGGCAAGCCGTCGACCGCCTTCGGCCCGGTGGCCGTCACGCCCGACGAGCTGGGCGAGGCCTGGCAGGACGGCCGCGTGCACCTGACGCTGCAAGTGAGCTGGAACGGCCGCAAGGTCGGCCTGTGCGACGCCGGGCCCGACATGCGCTTTCACTTCGGCCAGCTGATCGCGCACGCCGCGCGCACGCGGCGCCTGCGCGCCGGCAGCATCGTCGGCAGCGGCACGGTGAGCAATCCGGGCGTCGAGCAGGGTGGCCGACGCGAGTGGCCCAAGGGCTACGGCTGCATCGCCGAAAAGCGCGCCATGGAAAGCCTGCAGGACGGCGCGCCGCGCACCGAGTACATGAAGTTCGGCGACACCGTGCGCATCGAGATGAAGGGGCGCGACGGCCGCTCGGTGTTCGGCGCCATCGATCAGAAAGTAGCCAAATTCGGCGCCAGCGCTTGATGGGCGAGCGCCAGCAGCTATCGAAATGATGGCATCACGGGGGCTGCCTGGCCGCTAGTCCGCTGAAACATTGAAATGGGTGGTGAAGGACAGTCGAGACGGGATGCGATGCAAGGCGCAAAGCGCAGCGATACCGGGCGGTATCGCGAGCATTTGCAACGCCGCAGCGCGCCCGTATCGGCTGGACAGTACCGATCCGATTTCAGTGTTTCAGTGGACTAGGCAGCCTTTGCGGACAGGCGGCTGCGCGCGTCCCTGTCGTGCCGGCGACAGAACTGGGGCCAGTCCCGATGCGCGCGCGGCGCAGCTGCGCTGCAATCGGCGCGCCGACCCCTTTTCCACGCCTGCCTGGAGCTCATCATGGACACCCCTTGCCCGCACACCCTGCGCCTGAACATCGACGGCGACGCCGTCACCGCCACGCTGTGCCATCCCGACCGGCTGAACGCCGTCAGCGGCCAGCTGCTCCAGGAGCTGGTGACGCTGGCCGACTGGCTGCGCCAGCGCGACGACCTGCACTACCTGGTGCTCGACCACGACGGCCCGGTGTTTTCGGCCGGCGCCCACCTGGAGGAAGCCGGCGCGATCTTTGCCGACACCGAGCGCGTGCGGGCCCGCCTGCGCGCCAACCAGCGCATCGCGCAGGAAGCCCTGGCCAAGCTGGCGGCGGTGGAGCAGATCAGCTTTGCCGCGCTGCGCGGCTCGGCCTACGGCGCCGGCGTGGCGATCGCCATGGCCTGCGACTTCCGCGTCATGGCCGAGGACGCCGTGCTCAACCTGCCCGAGACGCGCCTGGGCATGTTCCTCAGCTTCGGCGCCACGCCGCCGCTGGTGGCGGCGCTGGGCCTGGCGCGCGCCAAGGAGATGATCCTGTTCGCCGAGGACTGGGACGCGCCCCGGTGCCTGGCCGCGGGCGCGGTGCAGCAGGTGGCGCCGCGCGAGCAGGTGCGCGCGCGCATCGACGCCATGATCGCCACCCTGCGCCAGCGCAGCTGGCCGGCGGTGCGCCTGGCCAAGCAGGTGGCCAACGCCGCCGCGCCGGCGCGCTGGGGCGAGGTGACCGTGGCCGAGCCCGAGCTGGCGGCCGAGGCACTGGCCGGTGGCGACGTGGCGGCGCGGGTGGCGCAATTTCTGCGCCGCCGGCAGCCGTGAGGTTGAGCCTTCCGGTCGGTGTTGCGAGTCAAATATCGTCCCAGCGCTTTGTGGGCCTGCGCCAGAAGCTATTGATGCAATAGCAAGCTGGATGCGAGGCCTTGGCCTTCAGCCGCCGCCGAGCTGCGCCGCCAGTGTTCTGACCGCGCGCAGCAGCATCTCCACCGCCACGGCCACCAGGATCAGGCCCATCAGCCGCTCGAAGGCCTGCAGCACGCGCGGGCCCACGCGCTGCTGCAGGCGCTCGGCCAGCAGCAGCACGATGGCGCACACCGCCATGGTGACGCTGAGCGCGCCCACCCATTCCCAGCGGCGCTCCGGCGCCTGGCTGACCAGCAGCATCACGGTGGCCAGCGCCGACGGCCCGGCCAGCGCCGGAATGGCCAGCGGCACGATCAGCGGCTCGGCCGCCGTCGGCTCCACCGGCGCCGGCGGCGGCGGAAACACCATGCGCAGCGCGATCAGGAACAGCACCACGCCGCCGGCCATCTGCAGCGACAGCGGCGACAGGTTCATCACGCGCAGAAAACCGTCGCCCGCGAACATGAAGCCCAGCAGCAGTCCGAAGGCGATCAGCACCTCGCGCAGGATCACGCGGCGGCGCCGCGCCGGCGCCACCGCCTTCAGCGCGTTGGCGAAGATCGGGATGTTGCCCACCGGGTCGGTGATCAGCAGCAGCAGGACGGTGGCGGAGGCGAAGCTGTAACTCATGGCAGGCGCGGCAGGCACAAGCTGCGCATTGTGCCGCCGCCGTTGGTCAGGGAACCTCTGCATAATTTCCTGCGCCGCAAGAAGTCATACAGAGGTTCCCTGGCACGGCGCCATGTCCTGCCGTCACCTGAGCCCGCCGACCGCCGCCGCGCCCCCACCGGGCGCGCCGGCGCCGGGCTGAAACCCGCGCCTTGCAGCGCCATCAGGCGAGCGGCCCCGCGCGGGTCGCCGCCGTCGCGTGTGGTTTTCTGGAAGGGGGATGTCCCATGCAGGCATGGTCGACGGCACTGTTCGTGCTGCTGTGGAGCAGCGGCGCCATTGTTTCCCGCTGGGGGCTGGATCAGGCCTCCCCGTTCGTGCTGCTGGCGCTGCGCTTTGGCGTGGCGCTGGCCGTGCTGGTCCTGCTGGCCGGCCGTGGGCGCGACTGGCTGCCGGCGCCGGGCACGCGCGCGCAGGTGGCTGGTACCGGCCTGCTGCTGGTGGGCGGCTACTCGTGCACCTATTTCCTGGCGCTGGACCAGCGCCTGACGCCAGGCGCGCTGGCCACCATCCTGGGCGTGCAGCCCATCGTCACGCTGCTGCTGCAGGAGCGCCGCGCCACGCCGGCGCGCGCACTGGGCCTGGCGCTGGCACTGGCCGGCCTGGTGCTGGTGGTGCACGACAGCCTGCTGCGCGCCCGGGTGTCGCCGGCCGGCGTGGCCTGGGCGCTGGCCGCGCTGGCCTGCATCACGGGTGGCACCATGGCGCAAAAGCGCATCACCCAGCCGCCCAGCCGGGTGCTGCCGCTGCAATGCGCGGTGGCGTTGCTGCTGTGTCTGGCACTGCTGCCGGTGCAGCCGCTGCGCCTGCAGCCGGGCTGGGCGCTGGCCGGTTCGGTGCTGTGGCTGGGCGCGGTGATCTCGGCCGGCGCCTCGATGCTGCTGTACCGCCTGCTGCGCGCGGGCAACCTGGTCAACGTCACCAGCCTGTTCTATCTGGTGCCGGGCGGCACGGCGCTGCTCGACTGGTGGCTGCTGGGCCATCGCATGGCGCCGCTGGCGCTGGGCGGGCTGGCTCTGGTGGTGCTGGGGTTGCTGCTGGTGTTTCGCGCCCGGCCGGCGTGAGGCGGGGGCGCCGGCGTGCCGCTACCATGCGGGCCATTGCCCTGAACCCACACGGAGACCCCGCCATGAGCCAGCCCGCCATCGACTACAGCCGCTACCAGAGCCTGCACATCAGCCGCCGCGGGCAGGATGGCTGCGTGCTCGACGTGCAGATGAAGGCCAAGAACGGCAAGCTGCCCACCGCCGGCCACGACGGCCACTGGGAGCTGGCCGAGATCTGGCGCGACATCGACAAGGACGACAGCGTGCGCGCCGTGGTGCTGCGCGGCGAAGGCATGGGCTTTTCCGGCGGCGGCGATCTGGCGCTGGTGCAGGACATGGCCAGCGACTTCGCGGTGCGCTCGCGCGTCTGGAAGGAGGCGCGCGATCTGGTCTACAACGTCATCAACTGCGACAAGCCCATCGTCAGCGCCATGCACGGCCCGGCGGTGGGCGCCGGCCTGGTGGCCGGGCTGCTGGCCGACATCTCGATCGCCGCCAGGAGCGCCAGGATCGTTGACGGCCACACCCGCCTGGGCGTGGCCGCGGGCGACCACGCCGCCATCTGCTGGCCGCTGCTGTGCGGCATGGCCAAGGCCAAGTACTACCTGATGCTGTGCGAGGCCGTGACCGGCGAGGAGGCCGAGCGCATCGGCCTGGTGTCGCTGGCGGTGGACGATGACCAGCTCCTGCCCCGGGCCTACGAGGTGGCCGACAAGCTGGCCGCCGGCAGCACCAGCGCCATCCGCTGGACCAAGTACTCGCTCAACAACTGGTATCGCCAGGCGGGCCCCAGCTTCGACACCTCGCTGGCGCTGGAATTCATGGGCTTTGGCGGGCCGGACGTGCACGAGGGCGTGGCGTCCCTGCGCGAGCGGCGCGCGCCCAAATACTGATAGCTATTTAAAATATAGCTGCCAGCGCTTGAATGGCGGGCGCTGGAGGTCGATTTGGCTCAAGACTTGGCTTTCATCCGTGCCATCATCAACTCGGTGTTCGTCTTGCGGTCGGCGTTCACCTGCTGCACCGTCGGCCGCTCGCCCATGCGCTTGAGGTAGTCCTTGACGGGCAGGCCGGCCAGCAGATCTTCGCCGTAGATGATCTTGCTGCAACTGGCCACCAGCGGCAGGTGCACGGCGGCGGCGCAGTCGGCCAGCGTGAATGCGTTGCCGGCCACGTAGGGCGAGAACGCCGCCAGTTGACCGAAGGCGGCGATGTTCTTCTCCAGTTGCGGGCGCAGCTTGGCCTTCAGGCCGTCGCTCACCTGGCCGCCGAAGAAGGCCTCGGGGTACAGGTTGCGCGCCACCAGCTCCAGGTGCAGCTCGATGTAGCGCAGCAGCTCGCGCACCTTGGCCGCCTGGTAGGGGTTGGCGGGCAGCAGGGGATGTTGCGGGTAGCGCTGCTCCAGGTATTCCAGGATCACGGTCGACTCGCTGATCGGCCCCTCGTCAGTGAGCACGTAGGGCACCTTGCCCAGCGGGCTGGCGGCCGCGTCGGTCTCGCCCACCCAGGCGGTGACCTCCTCGTACGGCACGCCTTTTTCGAGCAGCGCGAGCTTGACCTTGTTGTAGTAGTTGCTGGCGGCAAAGCCACAGAGTTTGAGCATGGTGGGGGTCTCCGGAATCTGAAATCGAAGGGGCGCGGCGCGCCGGCGCCAGCTTAGGGAACCTGTGCATAAGCTCTCGCGGCAAGCAGGCGCTGCGGATCGGGATGGGATGCAAGGCGCAAACCGCAGCGATGGCCGCGGCCATCGCGAGGATTTGCAACGCCGCAGCCCGCCCGAGACCGCAGATGTCTGCGGCGCAGGAGATTATGCAGAGGTTCCTTGGCAGCGGTCCGGACTTGATGTTGCTCAATCACCGGGGCGGGTGTCTGACCATAATGCACCTTGGATGAACCCGCTGCGCCACGCCCACCGCCTTGCCCGCTTCATGCTGGCGTGGTTTGCGCTGTCGCTCGCGGTGGCGGTGGCGTCGCCGCTGGTGCACCCGCAGCAGGTCGAGCTGCTGTGCAGCGCCGGCGGCCAGGTCAAGGCCGTGGTGCACACCGCCAGCGGCGACACGCTGGAACTGGGCGCTGGCCATCTGGATTGTCCGCTGTGCATCCCGGCGGGCGCACCCGGGCCGCTGCCCCTGCTGGCACTGGCCGGGCCGGCGCCTTCGTTTGTCCTCGACCTGACGGCTCCGGCCGCGCCGGCCGCCGCCACGGCCCTGCCCTGGCAGGCGCGCGCGCCTCCAGTCGCCTGCTCCTGATCGCTCCTGGTTTTGTAGCTTCTGGCGCTGATCGAGCGCGGGCTACATGCTGATTTCTCTTGAAACGTGGGGTCGGCGCGCGACGGATGCGGCGCCACGAGCAGACCGCCGAGAACCATGCCCACGACATTGCCCGACTGCTGCGCGCGCCGGGCGCCGCGCCCGCCGCCCAGGCCGGCTGATCCGCTTTTTTTCTGTGCATCCCGACCCTGACGAAAGGAATATTCGATGAAACATCTCGCCACCGCCCTGTCCGCCCTGATCTTCTGCGCCGCCGCCTCGGCCCAGGTCACCGTCACCGATCCCTGGGTGCGCGGCACCGTGCCGCAGCAGAAGGCCTCGGGCCTATTCATGCAGATCGACGCCGCGCAGGACGTGCGCCTGCTCGGCGGCAGCTCGCCCGTGGCCGGCGTGGTGGAAGTCCACGAAATGGCGATGGAGGGTGACGTCATGAAGATGCGCGCGCTCAAGCACGGCCTGGAGATCGCCAAGGGCCGCACCATGGCGCTCAAGCCCGGCGGCTACCACGTGATGCTGATGGAGCTGAAGCAGCAGCTCAAGGGCGGCGACACCGTGCCCGTGACGCTGACCTTCGAGGACATCGCCAGCAAGAAGCAGTTCACGCAGGAGGTCAAGGCCCCCGTCACCGCGCTGGGCGGCGGCCAGGCCGCGCCGATGCAGCACAACCGGCACTGACTACGCCACGAAAAGGACCACCCCATGAGAGCCGTCACATCTTCCCTTTTCGCCGCTGCGGTAGTGGCTGCGCTACTGGCCGGCTGCGCGCAGACGATCTCGCCGGCACCGGCCGGCAGCGCCGCCGCGCCGGTGGCGGCGGCAGTCAAGTCCGTGCCGGGCGACGCCGCCATCCCCATCGTCGAGCTGATGCCGCTGACCACGCGCCACGAGGTCGACCTGAATCTGACGGCCGAGCAGATCCAGGCACTCGATGCCTACCGCAAAGCCAACATGCCGGCGCGTCTGAAAGGCCAGGCGCAACTGCTGGCCCTGCGCGGCGAGCTGCGCGCGGCCATACTGGAAGGTCGTCCCGCGGCACGGCTGATGCAGCAGGTGACCGAGGCCGAGCTGGCGCACCTGCGGGCGCGCGAGCGTTGCGCCGAGTTCATGCGCGGGACGCTGACGCCGGCGCAGTACGCCCGTCTGACCCGCCTGTACCTGGACGGCCTGCGCTGAACCCGGTCGGGGCGTGAGGGCGGCGCGCACATGAGCACCTGGCGCAAGCGTGGTTGCTGGGCCGGTCGACTGGCCATGCTGGTCATCGGCCTGGCCATGCTCGCGCCCACGGTGTCCCGGATGCTTGGGCACCACGGCGGCGTGCCGCTGGCGGGCTGGATCGAGGTTTGCACATCCAGCGGCATCCACCGGGTGCCCCAGGGCAGCGTGGCCGCCGGGCAGGATGGCGCGCCCGCGCCGGCCGTGCACGGCGACTGCCCGCTGTGCCTGCTCGCGGGAGACCGGCTGGCAGCGCCGCCCCGTGGGTATCTCCTGGTGCTGCGCGGTGACCTGGGTCACGTGGCGCCAGCCGCCAGCACGGTGGCGGCGCGAGCCACGCCTCGCCTGCTTGCCGGCCAGCCACGCGGGCCTCCGGGCATTCACGCCTTTTTCGAGGCCTGAAGCCGCATGCACGCCGCCGTGGTTTGCAGTCGCGCTCAGGTGGAATCGGGATTGAAATGCCGCAGTCCACCGTGCAGGTGACGGGCCGGCAAGGAGAGCAAGCATGAACATCAGGACGAATCTGGCGTCCGCGCGCCGTGAGACGGTGGCGCACGGGTACCCTTCCCCGGTCGTTACGGCCTTCGCGCGCGGCCAGGCGCTGTTGCGCGCGGGCCAATGCGGCGCGCTGTGGCGGGTGGTGAGTGGGGCATTTCGCGTCGAACGCCAGGGCGATGGCGCCCACGCCCTCATCCAGTTGGCGCTGCCGGGCGACTGCATCGGGCTGGAGTCGCTGTTCGGCCAGCCCTGCACGGTGACGGTGTCGGCGCTGGTGGCCAGCACGGCGCGCATCGAGCCGGTGCCCGACGAGGCGACACGCCTGGCACTGGTCGCGCAGGCCCTGGTGCAGCAGCAGCGCCAGGCGCAGGACATGGCGCGGCTGCGCATCGGCGCCGCCGCCGACCGGGTGGCCTGGCTGGTGCGCTGCGTTGGCGGCGACGTCGCCGACCCGGCCACGCGCAAGGCACTGCCGCCACTGAGGGAGATGGCGCGGATCATCGACGTCGCGCCCGAGACCATCTGCCGCCAGTTGCGGCGACGGATGCCGTCGTTGAAGCCGCCACGTCCGCGCACCGATGCCCTCGGCGCACGCCCCGGGTCGCCGGCGCGTGTTTGAGGCGCGGCGCGGCCCCGGCCCGCGCGCCGACACCAGGGCGTCGGCGCCGGCCTTGTCGCGGCAAAAACCCGACCCGCGCCGCCCCGGCTTGCGGTAAGCTGGTGTCACGTCCGGTCACATCAGGAGCCTTTCATGAGCGACTCTCCCGCCTTCGACTTCGGCAAGTTCATCCCCGGCTTCGATTTCCTGCAGAACCTGGCCACCAGCGCCAAGGGCCCTGCCGGGCCGGTGTCGGCGCTGCACAACTGGGTGGCCCCCACCGTCAGCGTCGAGGAGCTGGACAAGCGCATCGCTGAACTGAAGGCGGTGCTGTTCTGGCTGGAGCAGAACAGCACCGCGCTCAAGGCCACCATCCAGGCGCTGGAAGTGCAGAAGATGACCCTGGCCACGCTGCAGGGGATGAACCTGAGCATGGCCGAGGTCGCCAAGGCCTTCACCGTGGCCACGCCGGGCAAACCCGCCGCGGCACCGGCCAGCGAGCCGGCCGCACCGCCCCACTGGCCGTTTGCCGCGGCGGCCGCGCCCGCCGCCCAGCCGGCCGCCGCCCCCGCAGAGGCGGAGCCCGAACCCGAACCCGAGCCCGAGCCCGAGCCCGAGCCGCCGACCCGCGCTGCTGCGCCGGCACGCAAGACCAAGGCAAAGGCGGCCGCTGCCGCACCGGTCACTGGAGCGCCGGCACTGGCCGACCCGATGCAGTGGTGGGGCGCGCTGACGCAGCAGTTTCAGCAGATCGCCGCCAACGCGGTGCGCGAGGCGGCACGTGCCGCGCCCGAGCTGCCAAAGGCCGACACGGCGCCACCGGCCGCCCCGGGCAGCGCCAAAGCCGCCGCCAGGAAGTCAACGAGCGCCAAGAAGGCGCCGGCGCGCAAGCCAGACCGCAAGCCGGCGACCAAGAAGACCGCCGCCCGCGCCGCCAAGGCGGCCAGCGACCCGACGCCGCCGGCCGCCGAGGCGCGCGGTGCCACGCTGGGCTGGCCGCTGCCGCCGCCGTTCAAGCTGGGCCGCTGAACCCTGGCGGGTGCGCGGCACGCTCACCTTCTGGGTGAGCGCCCGCGAAGCCATGAATGCCAGCGCTTGCGCGGGTTTGGCGAAGACACGCGAGCGGTCAACGGTCGCCACAGCGCACGCCGCCGGATTGCCGTGGCAGGCGCCCTCAGGCCCGGGGGCCGAGGGCTCGGGCACACGGCGGGATCATTGCTTGACCAGCGAGCACTTGCTCTGGCTGAGCGGTTGCGCGGCGTCCTCGGCCGGGATGGTGCGCAGGATCTTGTAGTAGTCCCACGGGCCCTTGGATTCGGCCGGTTTCTTGACTTCGGCCAGGTACATGTCGTGCAGCAGGCGCCCGTCGGCGCGCACCTTGCCCTTGGCGAAGGCGTCGTCCACCGGCAGCTCGCGCATCTTGTCGGCCACTGCCTTGCCGTCGGTCTTGCCGGCCGCCTGCATGGCCTTCAGGTAGTGCAGCACCGACGAGTAGGTGCTCGCCTGCACCATGCCGGGCATGCGTCCGGTGCGGTCGAAGAAGCGCTTGGACCACTTGCGCGAAGCCTCGTCGCGGTCCCAGTAGAACGCGGTGGTCAGCAGCAGGCCGTTGGCGGTCTTCAGGCCCAGGGCATGGATGTCGCTGATCACCACCACCAGGCCGGCGATCTTTTGCCCGCCCGACATGATGCCGAACTCGCCCGCCTGCTTGATCGAGTTGACGGTGTCCGCCCCGGCGTTGGCCAGACCGATGATCTGCGCCTTGGACGACTGCGCCTGCAGCAGGAAGGACGAGAAATCCATCGTGCCCGTCGGCGCCCGGACCTGCCCCAGCACGGTGCCGCCGCTTTCCTTGACCACGCGGTCCAGGTCGGCCGCCATCTGGTGCCCGAACGCGTAGTCGGCGGCCAGGATGAACCAGCTCTTGCCGCCGGTGGCGACCACCGCCTTGGCCGTGCCGACGGCCTGCGAGTAGGTGTCGAACGCCCAGTGGAAGCCCGTGGGCGAGCAATCCTCGTTGGTCAGGCGGGTGGTCGCCGGCCCGGACGACAGGGTCACCTTGCCCTGCCCCTTGGCCAGCTGCTGCACGGCCAGCGCCACGGCCGAGTTGGTCAGGTCGGCGACGGCGCTCACGCCATCGACGTCGAACCAGCGGCGTGCCACCGAGGTGGCGACGTCGGCCTTGTTCTGGTGGTCGGCCGACAGGATCTCGATCGGCTTGCCCAGCACCTTGCCGCCGAAGTCCTCCACCGCCATGCGCGCGGCGATGACCGAGGTGGCGCCACCGAAGTCCGAATACAGGCCCGACTGGTCGTTCAGCACACCGATGCGGATGACGTCATCGGCGGCCCGGGCCGGTAGCGAGCCGGCAACCAGCAGAGCCGACAGCAGGGGGGTCAGAAAGCGCTTGTGCATGCGTCCTCTCCTTCAGATATAGAAGCGGGTCAATATAGAGCGTGCGCCTGGGCGGCACCACCGGGGAATCCCCGCAGCGCTGCTCAGGCAGGTTGCGCCACCCGCATGCCGGTGCGCGCGCTCAGCGCGCCCAGCACGAAGGTCACTGCCAGTGTGGGCAGGGCGCTGCCGTACTGCGGCGCCCATTGCGCCAGCGCGTGGTACAGCACGATGCCCAGCACCCAGATCGCGGCGGGCCCGGCGTGCACGAGGCGCGGCGCCTGGCCCAGGCGCGCGGGCTGGATGCCCAGGCGTCCCAGGATGGTGCCGAACAGCGGCACGAAGACCGAGCTGAGCATCAGCAGGAAGGGCTCCAGCTGGTGCATGGGCAGCACCAGCGCGAAGGCGATCGAGACCACCGCCAGCAGCGTGCCCCAGGCGCGCAGGCTCAGGCCGCCGTGCAGGCTGTGGGCCGAGACGGAGCCCGAATACAGGTCGCCGTAGGTGTTGTCCAGCTCGTCGACCAGGATCAGGCCAAGCGCGATCAGGCCGCCCTGCGCCAGCAGCAGCGCGGCGACCATGTCGGTGCCGGGGCCGACGGCGGTGATGACCAGCACGCCCAGGCCGTAGCACCAGATGTTGGCCACGGTGTAGCCCAGCCAGGTGCCGCCCAACGCGCTGCGCCCGCTCCTGCCGTGACGCGCGTAATCGGCCACCAGCGGCAGCCACGACACCGGCATGGCGATCACCAGGTCCAGCGCCTGGAAGGTGTTCATGCTGCCGTCGCCGGCGCGCTGCCACAGCGCGTCCAGCCCGGCCGCGTCCAGCTTCAACCCGAACTGCACGCTCAGCCAGATCAGCGACAGCACCACCAGCGGCAGCCCGAAGCGGCTGACGATGCGGCGCACCAGCGTCAGCATCGAGCCGCGCAGCAGCAGCAGCACGATGGCACCCCACAGCAGCGTCGGTGCGACCAGGCCCAGGTCGAGGCCGAAAGCCTGCCGGCCGATGGCGCGCGTGCCGTCGCGCATGACGACCAGCTCGAAGGTGGCCCAGCCCAGCAGTTGCACCACGTTGAGCAGGATCGGCAGGCGCGCGAAGCCGCGGCCGTAGGCGGTCTGGATCAGGCCGGCGCTGGTCTGGCCGCTGGTGCAGCCCAGCCACGCCACCCAGGCCAGCAGGCCGGCGCCCAGGACGGAGCCGAACACCACCGCCAGCAGCGCGCCCTGCGTGCCCATGGCCGGCACCAGGTAGGCGCCCACCTGCATCACCAGCAGGCCGACGCCCAGGCTGAACCACAGGGCGGTGTGCTCGCGCCAGCCGAACACGCGTTCGGGCGCTGAAGCGGTGGGGGATGAAGATGCGGAGTTCATGGTGCGCCTGCCAGTCAAGAAAAGCAGGGAGCAGGCGCGACGCGGCCCAGCGGCCGTCCGGCGAGCTGCTTTCCTGCGCGAGGATGATCTCAATCAGGTTCGAAGGGACTGTCTCAGCCGCTCGGCGTCGTCATGACGGCCGGGCGGCACCCCCAGCGATGCTCGAAGCTTGCGATTGTGCCGCAGCCGGACCGGGGCTGTCCATGACCACCCTGGTGACAGGCGCGCTGAGCGACACCGTCGGCGGACTGCGGACGGCATGGCTATGATGATTCGACTGGAGAGCCCCGCGAATGAAACTCACCCCGCCACAGCTGACAGCCCTATTGGCGGATCTGCCCGCCTGGCGTTTCGATCCACGGCGTGGCGGACTCATCGAGCGCGACTACGTGTTTCGCGACTTCGCCCAGGCCTTCGGCTTCATGGCCCAGGTGGCGCTGGTGGCCGAAAGCCGAAACCACCACCCGGAATGGTTCAATGTCTACAACAAGGTGAAGGTGACGCTGACCACCCACGACGTGGACGGCCTGTCGATGAAGGACATCGAACTGGCGCGTTTCATGGATCGGGTGGCCGCGGCCCTGGGCCAGGAGCAAGCGCCATGAACACCACATCGACCGAACCCAGGCACGGCCTGGCCGATCGCAGCTATCGCCCCGAGCGCGCCGACTGGACCATCGACCAGGGCTGGGCGCGCTACACGCCGCAAGACCATGCGGTCTGGAAGACGCTGTTCGAGCGCCAGACCGGCCTGCTGCCCGGCCGCGCCTGCGAGGCCTTCGTGCAGGGCATGCGCGCGCTGCCGATGCGCCACGACCAGATCCCGCGCTTCGACGAGCTGTCCGAGGCGCTGATGAAGCGCACCGGCTGGCAGGTGGTGGCGGTGCCGGGGCTGGTGCCCGACGAGGTGTTCTTCGATCACCTGGCGCACCGGCGCTTTCCGTCCGGCCGCTTCATCCGCCGGCCCGACGAGCTGGACTACCTGGAAGAGCCCGATGTGTTCCACGACGTGTTCGGCCACGTGCCGATGCTGATGAACCCGGTGATGGCCGAGTTCATCCAGGCCTACGGCCAGGGCGGGCTGCGCGCGCAGAAGCTCGGCGTGCTGGAGCAGCTGGCGCGGGTGTACTGGTACACGGTCGAGTTCGGCCTGGTGCGCGAGGGCGATGCGGTGCGCATCTATGGCGCGGGCATTGCCTCCTCCAGCGCCGAATCGGTATTCGCCGTCGAAAGCGACTCACCCAACCGCATCGGCTTCGATCTGGAGCGGGTGATGCGCACGCGCTACCGCATCGACGACTTCCAGGAAAGCTACTTCGTGCTCGACAACCTGGATCAGCTGCTGGCGCTGGCGCAGATCGACTTCGATCCCTACTACGAGCGCCTGCAAACCGGCCCCACGCACCAGCCCGGCGAGGTGCTGGCCAGCGACCCCGTCATCACCCGCGGCAGCGGCCGCTACCACGCCGACAAGCGCGCACGGGCCGCGTCATGACTGAAACCCGCCCCACCGTTCTCATCACCGGCGCCGCCGGCAACCTGGGCGCTGCCGTGGTGGCCCACTTCGCCGGCCAGGGCGCGCGGCTGCTGCTGGCGGACCGCAATGCGGGCGCGCTGCGCCAGCACTACGGCGGTATCGCGGACGCCGAGCTGGTCGAGGTCAACCTGCTGGATCGCGAGCAGCTGGCCGAGCGCATCGGCCAGGCCATCGCACGCGCCGGCCGCGTTGACGTGCTGTGCCACCTGGCCGGCGGCTTTCACATGGGCGAAGCGGTGCACGACACACCGGCTGCCGCCTGGGACCTGATGATGGACTTGAACGCGCGCAGCCTGATCCACGTCGCTGCCGCCGTGGTGCCGCGCATGATCGCCCAGGGCGCGGGCTGCGTCGTCGCCGTGGGCGCGGCGGGGGCGCTCAAGGGCGGGGCGGACATGGGTGCCTACGCCGCGTCCAAGAGCGCGCTGATGCGCCTGGTCGAATCGATGTCGGCCGAATTGCGCGACCAGGGCATCCACGTCAACTGCGTGCTGCCCTCGACGCTGGACACGCCGGCCAACCGCGCTGCCATGCCCGATGCCGACGCCAGCCGCTGGGTCGAGCCGGCGGCGCTGGCCGAGGTGATCGGCTTTCTGGCGTCGCACGCGGCGCGCGCCATTCATGGCGCGCTGATTCCGGTGCTGGGAAGGGTTTGAGGGTGCGAGGGGGGAGGACGCGAAGGACGCGAAAGTAACGCGAAGAGCGCGAAAGAAAATTCAAATTTCATTCGCATCCTCTGTGTCCAAGCACGGTCCGCGGATGAAATTCAAGCGTCCATTGGGCACAGGCACTCACACACACGGAACCCAAGCTTTTCTGATTTTTTCGCGTCCTTCGCGTCCGGCTGTTGTCACCACCCCTGACCATCAGCCACGCGCCGCAGCACGAAGGCGCTCTCGCGCGCCGACTCGCCGGGCAGCGGGACTTGTTGCCAGGTGCCGCGGATTTCCTTGCCGCAGGCGGCGGGCACCAGGTGACCGCTCCAGAAGGCGAACAGGCTCTTGCCGTCGCGCGACTCGTCGAGGTTGAGTTCGCCTTCCTCGATGTCGCCCGAGGCGATGGCCTGCTGGCTGCCGTAATCGAACTCGCCGCGCAGGCTCTCCAGGAATTCGGGGTGCTGGCGCAGCACCAGCCGGCCGCGCAGGCCCAGCTCTGTCAGCTCGACCTCCCATGCGCCGTAGAGCTGGCGTGCCGTCCAGCGCTTGAGGCCGGGGCAGGCGGGGTTGGCGGGTGGCGCCACCGTCGCGCCCCGAGCTGGGTGTGAGGCGTCATTTTGGCCTGTAGCGCAGGCGGATAGAGCGCAAGCAGCTACTAAAAGAATAGTAAATCGACTCATCAGGCAAACCTCATGGCGCCGCCTGCGGCGGTGTGCTGGCGGCGCGGCGGGCAAATTCGGCGCGCAGGGCCTTGAGTTTTTCGCGCGGGTCCTCGCGCACGGTGGCCGACTCCAGCGCCATCTCGGCAATGAAACGACTGGGCCGCGCGGCGACCATCTCGCGCCCCTGCTTGCGCCGGCGCGTCCAGCTGACAGCCAGGGTGCGCTGGGCGCGCGTGATGCCCACGTACATCAGGCGGCGCTCTTCCTCGATGCGCGCCGCCTGGGTGTCGGCGCCGGCGTCCTCGTCGGGGCGAAAGGGCAGCAGGCCCTCGGTGACGCCGGCCAGGGTGACATGCGGCCATTCCAGGCCCTTGGCGGCGTGCAGGGTGGACAGGGTGACCACGTTGGGGTCCTGCTCGCGCTCGTTCAGGGTGGAGATGAGCGAGATGGTTTGCGCCACTTCCAGCAGGCTTTTCGGCTCCTGCCGCAGGGTGACGCCGGCCGCGTCCTCGATCTGCCCGCCGCAGCGCCCGGCCATCCAGTCGCAGAAGTCCAGCACGTTGGTCCAGCGCGCGGCGGCTTGTGGGGCGCTGTCGGCGCTGTCGTACAGGTGCTGCTCGTAGCCGATGTCCTTCAGCCAGTCGCTCAAAAAAGTACGCGCCGCCTCGTGGCCCACGGTGTGGCCGGCGCGATGGCGCAAGTCGTTCAGCAGGCGGCCAAACTCATGCAGACCGGCGATGGCGCGCGCCGGCAGCGCGGCGGGCAGCGAGTGGGCGAACAGCGCGCCGAACAGCGACAGCCGCGCCTTGCCGGCAAATTCGCCCAAGGCGCCCAGCGTCTGGTGGCCGATGCCGCGCTTGGGCGTGGTGACGGCGCGCAGAAAGGCCGGGTCGTCGTCCTCGTTGATCCACAGGCGCAGCCAGGCGCACAGGTCCTTGATCTCGGCGCGGTCGAAAAAGCTTTGCCCGCCCGACACCTTGTAGGGGATCTGCGCGCGCCGCAGCGCCTGCTCGAACACGCGCGCCTGGTGGTTGGCGCGGTACAGGATGGCAAAGTCGCGCCAGTCCTGGTGCGCCGAGGTTTCGCGCAGCGACTGGATGCGCGCCACGGCGCGCTCGGCCTCGTGCGCCTCGTGGTCGCAGTCGAGCACGCGCACCGGCTCGCCCTCGCCCAGCTCGGAGTACAGGCGCTTCTCGAACAGCTTGGGGTTGGGGCCGATCACGTTGTTGGCCGCGCGCAGGATGGCCGAGGTAGAGCGGTAATTCTGCTCCAGCTTGATGACCTTGAGTTGCGGATAGTCCTGCGGCAGGCGGCGCAGGTTGTCCAGCGTGGCGCCGCGCCAGCCGTAGATGCTCTGGTCGTCGTCGCCCACGGCGGTGAAGCTGCCCTGCGCGCCGATCAACAGCTTCATCAGCTCATACTGGGTGGCGTTGGTGTCCTGGTATTCGTCCACCAGCACATGGGCCAGCCGCGCTTGCCATTTCTGCGCGACGTGCTCATGTTGTTGTAGCAAACGCAGCGGCAGGCCGATCAGGTCGTCGAAGTCCACGCTCTGGTAGGCGGTCAAGCGCTCTTCGTAGCGCGCCATCAGCAGCGCTGTCTGGCGCTCGCCTTCGCCGCTGGCCTGCGCCAGCGCGGCGGCGGCATCGAGCCCCGCGTTCTTCCAGCGGCTGATGGCCCACTGCCACTGGCGCGCGGTGGCGGCGTCGGTGGTGGCGCCGCAGTCCTTGATCAGGCCCAGCACGTCGTCGCTGTCCAGAATGCTGAACTGGGGCTTGAGGCCCAGCACGGCGCCGTCTTCGCGCAACAGGCGCACGCCCAGGGCGTGAAAGGTGCAGATCAGCACCTCGCTCGCCGCCTTGCCCACCAGCCCGCGCGCGCGCTCGCGCATCTCGGCGGCGGCCTTGTTGGTGAAGGTGATGGCGGCGATGCGCGCCGGCGCCACGCCGGTCTGGATCAGGCGCGCGATCTTGTGCGTGATCACGCGCGTCTTGCCCGAGCCCGCGCCCGCCAGCACCAGGCAGGGGCCGCGCAGGTGGTTGACGGCGTCTTGCTGGGCGAGGTTCAGGCGGTCGGACATGGGGGCGCCGATGATAGCCGCGCCGCCTGCTACGCTTGCATCCTGCATGCACGCGCTGGCCGGCATCCTCTCCGTCACCTTTCCGTTCTTCGCCCTGGTGCTGTGCGGCTACCTGGCGGCACGCTCGCGCCTGCTGCCGCTGGACGCGGTGCCGGGGCTGAACATGTTCGTGCTGTACTTTGCCCTGCCGTGCATGCTGTGGCGCTTTGGCAGCAGCACGCCGCTGGCCAAGCTGTTCAACCCGCTGATCGCCCTGCTGTGGCTGGCAGCGGCGGCGCTCATCGTCGGCGGCACGGCGTGGCTGGCGCGCCGGCGCGGCGGCAGCTGGCCCGACGCCGCCATGGGCGCACTGGTGGCGGCCTTTCCCAACTCGGGCTTCATGGGCGTGCCGCTGATCCTGGCGCTGCTGGGCGAGGCCGCGGTCGGCCCGGTCATGGCCACGCTGCTGGTGGACCTGGTGGTCACCACCTCGCTGTGCATCGGCCTGTCGCAATGGGGCGCGGCCGACGAGCACGGCCCGGCCCGGGCCGTCGGCCGGGCGCTGCGGGGCGTGCTGCGCAACCCCATGCCCTGGTCCATCCTGCTGGGCGCGCTGACCGGCGCGCTGGGCTTTGCGCCGTGGGCGCCGCTGCAGCGCACCGTGCACCTGCTGGCCGACGCGGCCTCGCCGGTGGCGTTGTTCACCATCGGCGCGGTGCTGGCGCGCTCGCAGGCGCAGGTGGCCCATGCGGCGGCCACCAACGCGGCGCGGCTGGGCGACGTGGGCGTGATCACCGCCGTCAAGCTGCTGCTGCACCCGCTGCTGGTGTGGGGGCTGGGCCTGCTGGCGCTGCGGGCGGGCGGGTTGACGCCTGCCGTGCTCACCCCGCTGGTGCTGACGGCCGCGCTGCCGGCGGCCGGCAACGTGTCGCTGCTGGCCGAGCGCTTCGGCGCCGACAACGGGCGCGTGGCGCGCATCATCCTGTGGTCCACCGCGCTGGCCTTCTTCAGTTTTTCGGCGGTGGTGGCGCTGCGTCCTTGAGGGCGCTTCGCTTCGACGTCGCCGGCGTCAGCGCGCGGCGCTGGCGGGGGGTTGGTCGGCGGCCAGGGCCTCGTTCAGCAGCCGCGCCAGCCGCTGCCCGGCGCGCTCGATCTGCTGGCGGATCACGGGTACGCTGGCGCGCTGGTACCCGGTGTCCAGCAGCAGCGGCTCGGCCAGCCGCACACCGCAGGCGAACCCCGGCAGCGGCTGGTAGACATGCGCCAGCGCCACGTCACGCGCTTCGAGCATCCAGGCGGTTGGTCCATCAGCGGTCAGCGCGGGCGCCGGCACCGGCTGGGCGGGCGGTTGCCAGCCGGCGAGCGCGGCATCCAGCAGCGCGCCGTCCCAGACACTGTGCAAGCTGGCGCCAGGTGGCAGGTCAATGCCCGCCAGCACCACGCGGGCACGCCCGCCATTGGGATTGACGCCCGCGTGCAGCGGTTGGTGCACGTCCCCCACCAGGTGCACCACCCATTTGAGCGCTTCGTTGCGCGCGCGCAGCGGTTGCGCCCGATCGCGCAGCACGGCGCTGTAGCTCAGGATCAGCTGGTCGACGCAATGGCCTTGCGGGCAGCGCCCCAGGCGGTCGCTGCACACCGGATTGCCGCGCACATGCCAGCCGCGAAACGCCTCCGGGTCGGTGCGGGTGGCTTCGGCGCGGATCTCGTCCGGCCAGGACGCCACCGCCGCCAGGCTGCGCCGCCCAGAGGGCTGGCCGAAGCGGTCCAGATCGTCCGCCAGCACGGCAGCCACCTGGGCCCGGGCGTCCGCGCCCAGCTGACTTTCAGCCAGCGCCGCCACGGCGGCATGCCCGCGGGCGTTCCAGGCCAGCGCCGGGGCGGCGATCAGCGCGCCAGTCAGAAGAGCGAGACCATGCCAATGGTTCATGCGGCGCCACGATACACGCCTGTCAGCGCGCCGACGGCGGCAGGCGCAGCGGCGGGATGGCGCGAATCTCGTCTTCCAGCGTGGCGGCGGGCAGGGTGGTGACGCTTTCCTTCAGCAGGCCGCCGCCCAGCACGCTGCCCGACACCTGGCCGCCGCCGCGCACGCGCGCCTCGCAGTCGCTGCGGTAGAACGCGGGCAGCCCTTCGCAGCGCTTGAGGGCGTTGGCCAGCGCCTGCTCCGGCGTCACGGTGCCCAACTCGCGCGCCGCCGCCTTGGCGTTGCGGGTTTCCAGGCGGCCGGCGTCCGGGTCAAGGTTGGTCTGGGCGGGGGTCATCTGGGCCAGGGCGGGCAGGCTCATGGTGATGCACAGTCCCAGTGCGGCAAGTTGCGTTCTCATACGGACACTCCTGCAGATCAGCCCATGGTGGAGTCGGCGCGGGGCAGGATGGTTCCGCGCTTCTGATGCCTACAAGGCCAGCGGATCCACGTCCACCGCCCAGCGCACGATCCCGCGGTGGGCGGGGCTGGCGCGCAGCTGGTGCAGCAGCGGCTGGCAGGCGGCCAGCACGCGCTGCAGGGCGGCGCGCGAAGGGCTTTCCAGCAGCATCTGGGCACGCTCGATGCCTGCCACGCGCTGCACCGCCAGCGGCACGGCGGGGTACCAGGTGATCTGGGCCAGCGCCGGGTCGGTGGCCAGGGCCTGCTGCGCGGTCTGTGCCAGCGCGGTCAAAAAATCCTGCGCCGCCGCCTGCGTGCGCGCCTCGGCGCGCAGCAGCGCCAGCCGGCTGAAGGGCGGCAGGCCGGCCTGGGCGCGCTCGACCAGCTGCCGGGCGGCGAAGCCGGGATAGTCGTGGGCTTTCAGCGCCTCGTACAGCGGGTGCCGCGGGTGGTGGGTCTGTACCCACATCTCGCTGCCGGCGGCGCTGGCGGCGTCGCGCCCGGCGCGGCCCGCCGCCTGCATGAGCAGGGCAAACAGCCGCTCGGGCGCACGGAAATCGCTGGAGAACAGCGCCGCGTCGGGGTTGATCGCCGCCACCAGGGTGACGCGCCGGAAGTCGTGGCCCTTGGCGATCATCTGCGTGCCGACCAGCACGTCGACGTCGCCGGCGTGCACCTGGGCCAGCGCGCTTTCCAGCTGGCCCTTGCCGCGCGTGCTGTCGGCGTCGATGCGGGCGATGCGCGCTGGCGTGCCGTTGGGGCGGCGCACGTCGGCCAGCAGCTCGGCCAGGCGCTCCTCCAGCTGCTCGGTGCCGCGCCCCAGGGTGCCGATGTCCAGGTTGCCGCAGGCGGGGCAGGCGCGCGGCACGCGCTGGGTGAAGCCGCAATGGTGGCAGCGCAGGGTGCGGTCGATCTTGTGGAACACGCGGTAGGCGCTGCAGTGCGGGCATTCGCTTTTCCAGCCGCAGTCGGCGCAGTGCAGCACCGGCGCCCAGCCGCGGCGGTTGAGCAGCAGCAGCGTCTGCTCGCCGCGCGCCACGCGCTCGCCGATCGCGGCCAGCAGCGGCGGGGCGATCAGCGTGCCCCGGGGCTGGCGCGTCATGTCCACCCGGCGCACGCGCGGCAGGCCGGCGGCCGGGTCGTCGCCCGGCGCCAGGCCGACACGGCGCGGCATGGCCAGGCGCAGGTAGCGGCCGGGGCCGTCCGGCGCCGGCGTGCTGGCGTGCCAGCTTTCCAGTGCCGGCGTGGCCGAGCCCAGGATGACCCGGGCGCCCAGCAGTCGCCCGCGGTACAGCGCCAGGTCGCGCGCCGAATAGCGCGCGCCCTCCTGCTGCTTGTAGCTGGGATCGTGCTCCTCGTCGACGACGATCAGTCGCAGGCGGGGCATCGAGGCCAGCACCGCCACCCGCGTGCCCAGCACGATGCGCGCGCGCCCGCCGTGCGCGGCCAGCCAGGCCGCCAGGCGCTGCGGCGGCGTCAGCCCGCTGTGCAGCGACACGCAGGCACCGCCGCCAAAGCGGGCGGCAAAGCGCGCTTCCAGCTGGGGCGTCAGGTTGATCTCGGGCACCAGCACCAGCACCTGCGCGGCCGGGTCTTGCGCCAGCACGCGGGCGGCGGCCTGCATGTAGACCTCGGTCTTGCCGCTGCCGGTGGCGCCGTGCAGCAGGAAGGGGCCCGGTTGCTGGTCGATCTGGACCAGGGCGGCCGCCTGTTCCGCCGTGAGTGCTGCATGTTCGATAGCGTCGGCGGCGCTGGCCGGCGGCGCCTCGCCCAGGCGCTTGAGGCGGCGCGCCATCTGCACGCTGCTGAGCGTGCGCAGCTGCGGCGGCAGCGCGGCCAGCGCCACCTCGCCCAGGGCGCGCTGGTAGTAGCGGGCGGTGAAGGCGATCAGCTGGCGCCAGTCGTCGGCCAGCGGCGCCAGGCCGTCGAACAGGCCGGCCAGCGGGCGCACCTGCGCCGCCCGCTCGGGCGTGGGCCCGGCCGCCTCGCCCCAGACCACGCCCAGCACCTCGCGCGCGCCCAGCGGCACGCGCACGATGTGGCCGGGCGCCAGCGGCGCGTCGGCGCGGTAGGTCAGTGGCTCGGCCAGCCCGCTGTGGGCGGGGGTGGCCACGGCGACGGCCAGCCAGTGCGTCATGGGGTGGGCGGGCCAGGGCGACGTGGCGGGCCACCACTTGCACTGTCGGCCTTAAGTCCTTGTTTTGAAAGCGTCTGCCAAGTCATGCCCAGATTTTGTGGATAACTTTGTGGAGAATCCCCTCCGGCCGCTCCGCAGGCCTTGAAAATCAAGGGCTTCCTTGTCCTGCCTGCCAAAGCAGCAGGACTTGATGTTCAATGAAATCAACAGCTTGCGATCGCTTCGCGTTTTATAGCGCGGCCGCGCTGGCGCGGTGTGCGGGTGCCGGCGCATTCGGGTTTTTGTGCATAAGTCAAGCCCTCAAGCGCCCGGTTTCGTGACAACAATCGTGCGCAACGCGCTTGACGTCGGCCGGCTGGCGGCGTATGGCGCTGCCCACCGGCCTCCGGGCTTGTGTGCCGTTCGTCCGGGGGTCAGTCCGCCCGCAGGCGCCGCGAATGGCGGTGCACCTCGTCCACCAGATGCGTCACGTGCTCGGGCGGGGTGTGCTGGCTGATGCCGTGGCCCAGGTTGAAGATGTGGGTGCTGCCCGGGGTGGCGGGGTCGGTGTGGGGGCGGCCGAAGCTGTCGAGCACACGGCGCACTTCGGCACGGATGGCCTCGGGCGGGGCGAACAGCACGTTGGGGTCGATGTTGCCCTGCAGCGCCTTGGGGGCCCGATTGTGCAAGGGTTTTGAGGCGTTGGCGCTTGTCTGACCTGCGCCAACAGCTATGATTTCAGGAGTTACGGATGCCGCCACCTGCTGTACGATGCGGCGCGCCGTGCCCAGGTTCATGGTCCAGTCCAGGCCCAGCACGTCGCAGTCCAGCCCCGCCATCTCGGGCAGCCACAGCCCGCCGCCCTTGGTGAAGACGATGCGCGGCACCACGGCGCCGTCCGCCCCGGTGCGTTTGAGCTGGCCCAGCACGCGCGTCGTGTAGGCCAGGCTGAAGGTCTGGAACGCGCCGTCGGCCAGCACGCCGCCCCAGCTGTCGAACACCATCACGGCCTGCGCGCCGGCGTCGATCTGGGCGTTCAGGTACTGCGCCACGGCGTCGGCGTTGAGCGTCAGCAGGCGGTGCATCAGGTCGGGCCGGGCGTACATCAGCGTCTTGACGTGGCGGTAGTCGTCGCTGCCGCCGCCTTCCACCATGTAGCAGGCCAGCGTCCACGGGCTGCCCGAAAAGCCGATCAGCGGCACGCGGCCATTCAAGGCCTGGCGGATGCTGGTGACGGCGTCGAACACGTAGCGCAGCTTGTCCATGTCGGGCACGGCCAAGGCGTTGACGGCGGCCTCGTCGCGCACCACGCGCTCGAACTTGGGGCCCTCGCCCTGCTGGAAGCTCAGCCCCAGCCCCATGGCGTCGGGCACCGTCAGGATGTCGGAAAACAGGATGGCGGCGTCCAGCCGGTAGCGGGCCAGCGGTTGCAGGGTGACTTCGGTGGCGTAGTCGACGTTCGTCGCCAGCCCCATGAAGCTGCCCGCCCGGGCGCGGGTGGCGCAGTACTCCGGCAGGTAGCGCCCGGCCTGGCGCATCAGCCAGACGGGGGTGTGCTCGGTGGCCTGGCCCAGGCAGGCGCGCAGGAAGGTGTCGTTGTGCAAGGGGGCAAAGCGTGTCATGCGGTGATTGTCTCAGTCTTGCCACCACGGCCGGCGGGCGACGCCGCCGCGGCTGTCGCGCGGGCCGCGAACCCGCACAATGTCACGCCCGGGCGGCGGCAATGCCAGCGCCACCGTTGCGCCGGGCAAAACCCCTTCACAATACGGGTTAACCCTTGATGCAAGAGGGATCACGCAGGAAGGCACCATGGACCAGCATTACCTCACCCCCCTGTTCGAACCGCGCGCGATCGCCCTGTTCACCGGCGCGCAGGACGCGCCCGAGCAGCAGACGCCCCAGGCGCGCGCGCTGCTGGCGCACCTGCAGGCGCAGGCGTTCAAGGGCGAGGTGCTGCCGCTCAGCGTGCACACCACCGGCACCCTGGCCGATCTGGCGCAGGCGCGCGCCGACCTGGCCATCATCGCCCTGCCCGACGAGGAGATCGGCGCCGCCCTGGAGCTGGCCGGCCGCATCAAGGTGAAGGCGGCACTGGTGCTGTCCAACGGGCTGGATGCCAAGCGGGCCCACGAGCTGCAGCGCATCGCCCGGCGCCACGGCGTGTGGCTGCTGGGGCCCAACAGCCAGGGCTTCCAGCGCCCGCAGCTGCAACTCAACGCCAGCGTCTCCGGAGCGCTGGCCACGCCCGGCCAGCTGGCGCTGGTGTCGCAGTCGGGCGCGCTGACGGCTTCGATCCTGGACTGGGCGCGCCAGAACCGGGTGGGCTTTTCCACCGTGGTGGCGCTGGGCCCGCACACCGGCGTGACGCTGGCCGACACGCTGGACTTTCTGGCGGCCGACCGCCACACCAGCGGCATCGTGGTCTACATGGAAGGCATCTCCAACGCGCGGCGCTTCACCAGCGCGCTGCGCGCGGCGGCCAACGTCAAGCCCGTGGTGGTGCTCAAGGCCGGGCGCAAGCCGGCCGGCAACGCGGCGGCGCAGACCCACTCGGGCGCCATCGTCGGCAGCGACGACGTGTTCGACGCCGTGCTGCGCCGGGCCGGCGCGGTGCGCGTGCGCTCCTTCGTCGAGCTGTTCTCGGCCGCCAAGTGCCTGGCCTCGCGCTACCGCCCGGTGGGCCCGCGCTTGGCCATCGTCAGCAACGGCGGCGGCCCCGGCGTGCTGGCGGCCGACTGGGTGAGCGAGCTGGGGCTGAAGCTGGGCGTGCTGTCGCCCGAATCGGCGCGCGAGCTGGCGCCCCAGCTGCCGCCCCAGGCGTCGCTGGCCGACCTGGTGGACCTGTCCGAAGGCGCCACGGCCGAGCACTTCCGCCTGGCGCTGGAGGCGGCGGCCAAGGACCGTGGCGTCGACGGCGTGCTGGCGATCTATTCGCCCAAGTTCGGCGGCGACGCCGATGCCGTGGCGCAGCAGTTGGTGCAGGCGCGCCCGCGCCTGGCCAAGCCGCTGGTGGCCTGCTGGATGGGCGACGCCAGCGTGCAGCCGGCGCGCCACGCGCTGGCCGAGGCGCAGATTCCCAGCTTTCGCACGCCCGAGGCGGCGGTGGGCGCGTTTGGCAACATCGCCAGCTTCTACCAGAACCAGCAGATGCTGCAACAGACGCCGCCGCCGCTGACCAACCTGGCGGCGCCGGACGTGGAGGGCGCGCGCCTGCTGATCGAAAGCGTGCTGACCGAGCGGCGCAGCATCCTGACCGAGATGGAGTCCAAGACCCTGCTGTCGGCCTTCCACATCCCGGTGACGCAGACGCTGCTGGCGCGCAGCGCCAACGAGGCCATGATGATCGCCACCCAGATCGGCTTTCCGGTGGCGCTGAAGATCGACTCGCCCGACATCAGCCACAAGAGCGACGTCGGCGGCGTGGCGCTGAACGTGATGCACGCCACCGCCGTGCGCGACATCTGGCAGGACATGATGGCGGCGGTGCGCGAGCGCCAGCCCGACGCGCGCATCAACGGCGTCACCGTGCAGGCCATGGCGCGCAAGCCGCGCGGGCGCGAGCTGTACATCGGCGTGGTGACCGACGAGCCGTTCGGCCCGGTGATCTCCTTCGGCGCCGGCGGCACCCTGATCGAGCTGTACCGCGACCACGCCATGGAGCTGCCGCCGCTCAACCAGTTCCTGGCGCGGCGGCTGATGGAGCGCTCGCGCGTGCACGAGACGCTGGGCAGCTGGCGACGCGCGCCGGCGGTCGACATGGCGGCGCTGGAGCAGGTGCTGCTGCGCGTGTCCGAAATGGTGTGCGAGCTGCCGCAGCTGCGCGAGATGGACATCAACCCCATCATCGTCGACGAGCACGGCGTGCTGGCGGTGGACGCGCGCATCGTCATCGGCCCGGCGGCGCAGGCCTCGCCCGGGCGCGCCGGGCGCTACGGCCACCTGTCGATCCTGCCGTATCCGGCGCGCTTCGAGCAGCTGTGGCCGCTGCGTGGCGGCGGCGAATACAAGGTGCGCCCGATTCACCCCGACGACGCCCAGCCGCTGCAGGACATGATGAAGCGCCTGACGCCCGAGAGCCGCTACTTCCGCTTCGTCTCCAACATGGCCGAGCTGCCGCCGCACATGCTGTCGCGCTTCACGCTGATCGACTACGACCGCGAGATGGCGCTGTGCGCCGTGGTCGAGGAAGACGTGCTGGCCGAGGACGGCGGCAAGACCACGCGCGAGCGCATCATCGGCGTGTCGCGCTACATCACCAACCCTGATCAGAGCAGCTGCGAGTTCTCGCTGGTGGTCGACGACGGCTACGCTGGCCAGGGCCTGGGCACGCGGCTGATGCTCAGCATCATGGACGCGGCGCGCGAAAAGGGCCTGCAGGAAATCATCGGCCTGGTGCTCACGCACAACAACGGCATGCTCAAGCTGATGCGCAGCCTGGGCTTCGAGGTCAAGGCCTATCCGGAAGACCCGGACTTCCGGCTGGTGACGCACGCGCTCTGAGCCACCCGGCTCCGTGCGGCAGTGCGCGCACCGGGGCGCGATCGGCGTCCTCGCTGATTGCTACTGAATCGAGAGCTGCTGGCGCTTTTTGGACGGGCGATGGAGCGCCATCCGGCTAAGAATCCGGCTGAACCAACGCCAGCGTGGACGTGGCCGTCGCCACGGTTTGCCCGTCGTCCTCGCGCAGTAGGCGGGCGTGCGTGAAGGCCAGCTGCCGGCCGCGCCGCTCGACCTCCCCGACGGCGAGATAGCGCCCCCGCGGCGCCGGGCGCAGGAAGGCGGTGTTCAGATTGACGGTGGCACAGGAGCCGCCCACCGGCAGCGCCGCCAGCGTGGCAAAGGCCATGGCGAAGTCCAGCATGGCCGTCACCGCGCCGCCCTGCAGCACGCCGGTGCCCTGGATGAACAGCGGGTCGGGCCCGAAGGCCAGCGTCACCGTGCCCGTCCGCGGGTCGGCCGCGCGCAGCTCGGCGCCCAGCGCGCGCGCCATCGGGTTGGCGTCGAACGCCATCGGCCGGCCGCCGCCTTCGATGAAGCGGTGGATCAGCGCCTGGTCGGGGTTGCTGAAGGGCATGTCAAACCGCGCCGCACGACACGTCGAGGACGCCTCACCTGCCGTCCAGCAGGTCCCGCGCCACGATCTCCTTCATGATCTCCGAGGTGCCGGCGTAGATGCGCTCGATGCGCGCGTCGGTGTACGCGCGGGCGATCGGGTATTCGTGCATGTAGCCGTAGCCGCCGAACAGCTGCAGGCATTCGTCGGTCACGCGGCCCAGCAGTTCGCTGTGCCACAGCTTGCCGGCGGCGGCGCCCACCGCATCCAGCCCGCCGGCCAGGTGCTGCGCGATCAGCTGGTCGCAGTAGGCGCGGCCGGCGGTGATGTCGGTGGCCAGCTGGGCCAGCTTGAAGCGGGTGTTCTGGAAGTCGGCCACGCGCTGGCGAAAGGCCTTGCGCTCTTGCACGTAGGCCACGGTCCAGTCCAGCGCCGCCTCGGCGCGCGCCTGGCAGCCCACGCTGACCAGCAGCCGCTCCTGGGCGAGCTTTTGCATCAGGTACTTGAAGCCCTGGCCTTCCTCGCCCAGCAGGTGACTGGCTGGCACGCGCACCTGGTCGAAGAACAGCTCGGCCGTGTCCTGCGCGTGCTGGCCGATCTTGCGCAGGTTGCGCCCGCGCGTGAAGCCGGCCATGCCGCGCTCGACCACCAGCAGTGACACGCCGTGCGCGCCCTTGTCGGGGTCGGTCTTGCAGGCCACCACGATGACGTCGGCGTTGTGGCCGTTGGTGATGAAGGTCTTCTGGCCCGACAGCACGTAGTGGTCGCCCTCGCGCCGCGCCTGGGTGCGGATGGCGGCCACGTCGCTGCCGGTGCCGGGCTCGGTCATGGCGATGGCGCTGATCTTTTCGCCGCTCACCATGGCCGGCAGCAGTGCCTGCTGCAACTCGGGCGTGCCGTGCGCCGCGAGATACGGCGCCACGATGATCGAGTGCAGCGGAAAACCCGGCCCGGTGGCGCCAATGCGACCCAGCTCCTCGGCCACGATGCAGTCGAACAGCAGGTCGGCCCCCGGGCCGCCCAGTGCCTCGGGCAGCCAGCAGCACAGCAGGCCGTTGTCGCCGGCCTGCCGCCAGACTTCGCGCGGCACGCCGTGGGCTTCTTCCCAGGCGGCGTGGTGGGGGGCGATCTCGCGCTCGCAGAAGCGGCGCACCTGCTCGCGGAAGGCGTGGTGGTCGGGGGTGAACAGGGGGCGGGGTGCGGGTTTCATGTGCGTGACTGTAACCACTCGGCGGCCGCGACTTCGGGGCATGTCGAATGCTATTGAATCAAGAGCTGCTTGCGCTCGTCAATCGGGCGCTGGAGCTGGTTTTTGCTCTGAATCGCCCTGCTGCCGCCAGCCTTGCGGCGTCTGCCCGGTCCACTGGCGGAAGGCGCGGGCAAAGCTCTTGTCGCTGGCAAAACCGGCCGCGCGCGCCACGCGGGCCATCGGCCAGTCGGTACGCAGCAGCAGCTCGCAGGCCTGGCTGCGGCGCACCTCGTCCTTGAGCTGCTGCACGCTGGTGCCTTCGGCGCGCAGTTGGCGGTGCAGGCTGCGCGCCGACAGGCCCAGCCGCGCCGCCAGCGTCTCGGCCGTATGCGCCGCCTGCGGCTGCTGCAGCAGGGCGCGCACGCGGCGCGACAGCAGGCGGTCGCGCCGGTAGGGCCACACCAGGATCGGCAGCGCGCGGCGCAGCATCTGGTCCAGCGCGGCGCCGTCGCGGCGCAGCGGCAGCTGCAGGTAGTGGGCGTCAAAGCGCAGACCAGCTTGCGGCGCGCCAAACCGCACCGGCCCCGGAAACAGCCGCGCGTACAGCTCGGCGTGCGCCGGCGCGGCAAACGGAAACTGCGCGCCCTGCAGCACGATCTGCGAGTCCACCAGCCAGCAGGCCAGCCCGTGCAGGTTGCGCAGCAGCGACAGCAGGGCAAATTCGCGCAGCGCGCCCAGTTCGCGCCGCTCGTCGATGCGCACCTGGGCCTGAGTGCCGCTGGCTTCCAGCGTCAGCACCACGTCCTCGGTCAGCAGGCCGTGGTGGCGGCACCAGCGCGCCAGCGCCAGGCCGAGCGTGGGCGCGCTGATGCTGGCGCGCGCCAGCATGCCGTAGCTGCCCCAGGGCAGGCGGCGGCTGAACCAGCCGGGTGCCTCGTCGTCCAGCTCCTGCATGGCGGCCGAGCACAGGCGCTCGAACTGCAGAGCGGTGACGTGGCCGTGCGACTGGCGCAGATTGGCTGGCGTGATTTGTGCCTTGCGCAAGGCCGCCGCAGGGTCCAGGTGGCGCTGCGTGTAGGCCAGCAACACCGCCTGTGCCAGCGAGGTCGGGGTCTGCCCGGTGGGGCGCGGCGGGCGGTCGGGGGTGGGTGGCGTGGTCACGGGTTGAATATGGTTTTGGCTGGCGCATTTTGCAACCATCCTGGCAGCACCGATGTGCGCGTCGGGGTTATGCTGGCGCTTGTACGGGCGGCCCGCTGCTGCACTACGATGGCGCTGCGGCCCGGCCCGGATTTGCAGGAGACGCGACATGAGCACGGCACCGACCGAGAGCTACGCGCGCGGCGCGCAGACGCCGCCGCTGATCGAGCAGACCATTGGCGCCTTTTTCGACGCCATGGTGGCGCGCTTTCCCGAGCGCGAGGCGCTGGTGGTGGCGCACCAGCAGCGCCGCTACACCTACCGCCAGCTGCAGGCCGAGGCGCAGCGCCTGGCCAGCGCGCTGCTGCGCCTGGGTCTGAAGCCCGGCGAGCGCGTCGGCATCTGGTCGCACAACAACGCCGAATGGGTGCTGATGCAGCTGGCCACGGCCAAGGCCGGGCTGGTGCTGGTCAACATCAACCCGGCCTACCGCACGGCCGAGGTGGAATACGCGCTCAACAAGGTGGGCTGCCGCGCGCTGGTGACCATGCCGCGCTTCAAGACCAGCGACTACCTGGGCATGCTGCGCGAGCTGGCGCCCGAATGGGCGCACGCCAGGCCGGGCGAGCCGCTGCAATCGCAGACGCTGCCGCAACTGCAGCACGCGATCTGGATCGACGTGGCGGGCGAGGGCGCCGACGAGCCCGGCTTCATGCGCTTTTCCGACCTGATCCAGACCGGCGATGCGCGGGACGAGCGCCTGCCGCAGGTGGCGCGCCTGCTGCACAACCAGGATGCCATCAACATCCAGTTCACCAGCGGCACCACGGGCTTTCCCAAGGGCGCGACGCTGACGCACCGCAACATTCTGAACAACGGATTCTTCATCGGCGAGGCGATGAAGTTGACCGAAGCCGACCGCCTGTGCATCCCCGTGCCGCTGTACCACTGCTTCGGCATGGTGCTGGGCAACCTGGCGGTGCTGACGCACGGCGGCTGCATCGTCTACCCCAACGACGCCTTCGATCCGCTCAGCGTGCTGCAGACGGTGCAGGACGAGCAGTGCACCGGCCTGCACGGCGTGCCGACCATGTTCATCGCCGAGCTGGACCACCCGCGCTTCAAGGAATTTGACCTCTCCACCCTGCGCACCGGCATCATGGCCGGCAGCCCGTGCCCGATCGAGGTCATGAAGCGGGTGCAGAGCGAGATGAACATGCGCGAGGTGACCATTGCCTATGGCATGACCGAGACCTCGCCCGTCAGTTGCCAGAGCAGCACCGACACACCGCTGGACAAGCGCGTGTCCACCGTCGGGCTGGTGCAGCCGCACCTGGAGATCAAGATCATCGACCCCGAGAGCGGCCGCATCGTGCCGGTGGGCGAACGCGGCGAGTTCTGCACCCGCGGCTACTCGGTGATGCAGGGCTACTGGGAGGATCCGCAGCGCACCGCCGAGGCCATCGACGCCGAGGGCTGGATGCACACCGGCGACCTGGCGACCATGGACGAGCAGGGCTACGTCAACATCGTCGGGCGCATCAAGGACATGGTGATCCGCGGCGGCGAGAACGTCTACCCGCGCGAGATCGAGGAGTTCCTGTACCGCCACCCCAAGGTGCAGGACGTGCAGGTGGTCGGCGTGCCCGACCAGCGTTTCGGCGAGGAGCTGTGCGCCTGGATCATCGTCAAGCCCGGCCAGCAGCTCACCGACGGCGATGTGCGCGAGTTCTGCAAGGGCAAGATCGCGCATTACAAGGTGCCGCGCTACATGAAATTCGTTGCCGAGTTCCCGATGACCGTGACCGGCAAGATCCAGAAGTTCAAGATCCGCGATGCCATGGTGGCCGAGCTCGGTCTGGTGCAGGACAAGACCGCGTGATGCCGTTGAACTTGACCGGACGCGAAGGGCGCGAAGAAGACGCGAAGAACGCGCAAAACCCCCTTCCAAAATCTGGCTGCTCTTTCGCGCCCTTCGCGTATCTTTTGCGTCCTTCGCGTCCGGTATTCAAATTTCATTGAGACACCCATGCCCACCATCGACACCAAACTCAATCCCCGCTCGGCCGACTTCCAGGCCAACGCCGACGCCATGCGCGCCCTGGTCGATGACCTGAAGGCCAAGGTCGCCCAGGCCGGTCAGGGCGGCGGCGAGGTGGCGCGCAAGAAACACCTGGACCGCGGCAAGCTGCTGCCGCGCGTGCGCGTGCAGATGCTGCTCGACCCGGGCACGCCGTTCCTGGAAATCGCGCCGCTGGCCGCGCTGCACATGTACAAGGACAAGAATGGCCAGGACGAGGCGCCGGCCGCCGGCATGGTGGCCGGCATCGGGCGCGTCTCGGGCGTGGACTGCATGATCGTCTGCAACGACGCCACGGTGAAGGGCGGCACCTACTATCCCATCACCGTCAAGAAGCACCTGCGCGCGCAGGAGATCGCGCAGCAAAACCGCCTGCCCTGCATCTACCTGGTCGATTCGGGCGGCGCCAACCTGCCCAACCAGGACGAGGTCTTCCCCGACCGCGATCACTTCGGCCGCATCTTCTACAACCAGGCGCAGATGAGCGCGCAGGGCATCGCCCAGATCGCCGTGGTCATGGGCAGCTGCACCGCCGGCGGCGCCTACGTGCCGGCCATGAGCGACGAGTCCATCATCGTCAAGAACCAGGGCACCATCTTCCTCGGTGGGCCGCCGCTGGTGAAGGCCGCCACCGGCGAGGAAGTCAGCGCCGAGGACCTGGGCGGCGGCGACGTGCACACGCGCCTGTCGGGCGTGGCCGACCACCTGGCGCAGAACGACATGCACGCGCTGGCGCTGGCGCGGCAGGTGGTGGCACACCTGAACCACGTCAAGACGCCCGCCGGCGACCTGCGCACCCCGCGTGCACCCAAATACGCGGCCGAGGAGCTGTACGGCGTGATCCCGACCGACACGCGCAAGCCCTTCGACGTGCGCGAGATCATCGCCCGCGTCGTCGATGGCAGCGAGTTTCAGGAGTTCAAGGCGCGCTTTGGCACCACCCTGGTGTGCGGCTTTGCCCACATCGAGGGCATGCCGGTGGGCATCGTGGCCAACAACGGCATCTTGTTCAGCGAATCGGCGCAAAAGGGCGCGCACTTCATCGAACTGTGCTGCCAGCGCAAGATCCCGCTGGTGTTTCTGCAGAACATCACCGGCTTCATGGTCGGGCGCAAGTACGAGAACGAAGGCATTGCCCGCCACGGCGCCAAGATGGTCACCGCCGTGGCCACCGCCAACGTGCCCAAGTTCACCATCATCATCGGCGGCAGCTTCGGCGCCGGCAACTACGGGATGTGCGGCCGCGCGTACAGCCCGCGCTTTCTGTGGATGTGGCCCAACGCGCGCATCAGCGTGATGGGCGGCGAGCAGGCCGCCAGCGTGCTGGCCACGGTGCGGCGCGACGGCATCGAGGCCAAGGGCGGCCAGTGGAGCGCCGAGGAGGAAGAGGCCTTCAAGGCCCCCATCCGTCAGCAGTACGAAGAGCAGGGCCACCCCTACTACGCCACCGCCCGCCTGTGGGACGACGGCGTGATCGACCCGGCCGACACCCGCCGCGTGCTGGCGCTGGGCCTGTCGGCGGCGCTGAACGCGCCGGTCGAGGACGTCAAATTTGGCGTTTTTCGCATGTAAGGTGTACGATGTGTCTCATATGGGAGATTAATACACATCATGCGCACCAACATCGACATAGACGACGAATTGCTGGCCAAAGCCATGCAGGCCGGCCCCTACACCACCAAGAAGGAAACGGTGGAGGCCGGCTTGCGCCTGCTGGCGCGGCAGGCGGCCTACCGCGAGATCCTCAAGTGGAAGGGCAAGCTGAAATGGGAAGGCGACGAGTCCATCGATTGGACGCAGCCGGCCGAGGACGCGCCCGAGGAAGCACTGGAGTACAGCGTGCAGGAGCCGCGCGCCCGCTACACGAAGACGAAAGCCGCGGCGCCCAGCGGCAGGAAGGCGGCGCGCCGTGCTGGTCGTTGACTCCAGCGTCTGGATCGACTTTTTCGTCGATCGGCCCACGGCGGCGTGCGACGAGCTCGATCGCTTGCTGGCCGATGGCCACACCCGCCTGGTGGTGCCCGACCTGGTGCTCTACGAGGTGTTGCGCGGCTTTCGCGACGAGCGAGCGCTGCGCCAGGCGCGTCTGTTGCTGCAAACCCTGAGCGTTGAGCCCTGCGGCGGCGAGGGCATCGCCCTGGCCGCCGCCGAGCACTACCGCCTGCTGCGCGCGCGCGGCATCACGGTGCGCAGCAGCATCGACGTGATGATCGCCGCCTTCTGCATCGAGCAGGACTACCTGCTGCTGCACAGCGACCGCGACTACGACGCCATCGCCGCGCACCGCGGCCTGCGCGTCTGGGTGCATTGACGATGTCGGCGTGGCACAGTCATTTCAGCACCCTGGCGCGCTACAACGCCTGGGCCACCGGTCGCCTGCTGGCCAGCGTGGCGGCGCTGCCTGAAGACGACTACCGGCGCGACGTCGGCCTGTTTTTCAAGAGCATCCACGGCACACTCAATCACCTACTGGTGGGCGAGCATTTGCTGTGGTTTCGCCGCTTTGCCGAAGGCGTCTCGCCGCGCGTGGCGCTGAACAACGAAGCTGAGCCCGACCGCGCCCGCCTGGCCGAGCGTCTGCAGCAGGGCGCGTTCTGCTGGCAGCCGCTGATCGCATCGTGGCCGGCCGAACGCTTCGACGGCGAACTGCACTACACCACCATGCGTGGCCAGGCCGCGGCGCTGCCCTTCGCCGCAACGCTGGCCCACGTGTTCAACCACGGCACGCACCACCGCGGGCAGATCACGGCGGCGCTGACGCGCCTCCGCCAGCCTTGCCCCGAACTCGATCTCGTCTACATGCTGCAAGAGGAAGCCCGCTCATGAGCACTGCCATCCGCACCGACGTGCAGGGCCACGTTGCCACCGTCACCTTGAGCCGCCCCGAGGTGCGCAACGCCTTCAACGACGAAGTCATCGCCGAGCTGTCGCAGGCCTTCACCACTTTGGGCGATGACGCCCGGGTGCGCGCCATCGTGCTGGCGGCCGAAGGCCCGGCCTTTTGCGCCGGCGCCGATTTGAACTGGATGCGCCGCATGGCCGATTACACGCGCGAGGAAAACCTGGCCGACGCCGCCCAGCTGGCCTTCATGTTGCGCGTGATCTACGAATGCCCAAAGCCCACCATCGCGCGCGTGCAGGGCGACGTGTACGCCGGTGGCATGGGCCTGGTGGCGGCCTGCGACATGGCGGTCAGCGTGGACACCGCGCACTACTGCCTGAGCGAGGTCAAGCTGGGGCTGATCCCCGCCACCATCAGTCCCTACGTCATCCGCGCCATGGGCCCGCGCGCGGCACACCGCTGGTTTTTGACGGCCGAGCGCTTTTGCGCCGCCGAGGCGCACCGCATCGGCTTCGTGCACGAGGTGGTCAGCGCCGAGCGCCTCGACGCCACGGTGGGCGAGCTGCTCAAGGCCCTCACCAGCGCCAGCCCCCACGCCGTCAAGGCCTGCAAGCAGCTGGTGCGGGACGTGGCCGAGCGCGACATCACCCGTCTGCTGATCGAGCGCACGGTGGAAGGCATCGCCGACATCCGCGCCAGCGACGAGGGCAAGGAAGGCGTGCAGTCCTTCCTGCAAAAGCGCAAACCGGCGTGGCTGGCATGACCCATTCAAACCCCATGAATTTTCAAATGAATTTGGCCTCTGGCGCTTGTCCATCAAGCGCAAGAAGCTATTGAAATGATAGTCATCGAGTTCCTGATCCTCACCAGAATTCATGCCCGATTGGCTCGCTTCATTCATCCAGTGGCTGCACGGCATGGGCCTGCACCTGGGGCCAGACTCGGCCGCGGCGCTGGGCCAGGCGGCGCAATCGGCCGGTCGGGCGGCCGCGCGCATGGACATGCCGCAGCTGCTGGCGCTGGCGGCGGCACTGGGCTGGGCCAGCGGCGTGCGCCTGTATGCGGTGGTGTTCCTGGTGGGCGCCATGGGCGCGGCCGACTGGATCGCGCTGCCCGCCGGCCTGCACCTGCTGCAGCACCCGGCGGTGCTGGCGGCCAGCGGCTTCATGATGTTCATCGAATTCTTTGCCGACAAGATTCCGTGGCTCGACAGCCTGTGGGACGCGGTGCACAGCGTCATCCGCATCCCGGCCGGCGCGCTGCTGGCCGGCAGCGTGTTCGGCGCCGACTCGGCCACCATGGCCGTGGTGGCGGGCCTGCTGGGCGGCTCGCTGGCCACCACCGCGTTTGCCACCAAGGCCACCACGCGCGCGGCCATCAACACCTCGCCCGAGCCGTTTTCCAACGGGCTGGCCTCGCTGTTCGAGGATGGCTTGGTGGTGGTCGTGGTCTGGCTGGCCACGCAGCACCCGGTGGCCTTCGGCGTCGCCCTGGTGGTGATGCTGCTGGTGTCGGCCCTGCTGCTGCTCTGGCTGGCGCGCTTTCTGAAGCTGGTCGTGCGCAAGCTGCGCGGCTTTTTTGGTCACGACACTCTGGCGCAGTCCGACGCCCGGGTGTCATCCGGTTCCTAAGGAGACGAATATGTTCACCAAGATCCTGATCGCAAACCGCGGCGTTCGCGCGCAGCGCGGTCGTCAGACAAACCGACTGGCACGCGCAGCGTGCGCAGGCGATTGAGCCGCGGAGGGCACCATGTTTGAAAAGATCCTGATCGCAAACCGCGGCGAAATCGCCTGCCGCGTGGCCGCCACGGCGCGCCGCATGGGCGTGCGCACGGTCGCCGTGTATTCCGACGCCGACGCGCACGCCAAGCACGTGCTGGCCTGCGACGAAGCCGTGCACGTGGGCGCCAGCGCGCCGCGCGACAGCTACCTGCAGTGGCAGCGCATCATCGACGCCGCGCGCGCCACCGGCGCCCAGGCCATCCACCCGGGCTATGGCTTCCTGAGCGAGAACGAGGACTTCGCGCAGGCCTGCCAGGATGCCGGTCTGGTGTTCATCGGCCCGCCGGCCAGCGCCATCAACGCCATGGGCCTGAAGGCCGAATCCAAGCGCCTGATGGAAGGCGCCGGCGTGCCGCTGGTGCCGGGCTACCACGGCGCCGACCAGGACCCGGCGCTGCTGCGCCAGCAGGCCGACCGCATCGGCTACCCGGTGCTCATCAAGGCCAGCGCCGGTGGCGGCGGCAAGGGCATGCGCGCGGTCGAGCGCGGCGAGGACTTCGACGCCGCCCTGGCGTCCTGCAAGCGCGAGGCCATCAACAGCTTTGGCGACGACGCCGTGCTGGTCGAGAAATACGTGCAGCGCCCGCGCCACATCGAGATCCAGGTGTTCGCCGACACGCACGGCCATTGCGTGTACCTGTTCGAGCGCGACTGCTCGGTGCAGCGGCGCCACCAGAAGGTGCTGGAAGAAGCGCCCGCGCCGGGCCTGACGCCGGCGCTGCGCCGGCAGATGGGCGAGGCCGCCGTGGCGGCGGCGCGCGCGGTCGGCTACGTGGGCGCCGGCACGGTGGAATTCATCGTCGAGCAGCCGGGCGGCTACGAGCACCCCGAGCAGATGAAGTTCTACTTCATGGAGATGAACACCCGCCTGCAGGTCGAGCACCCGGTGACCGAGGCCATCACCGGCCAGGACCTGGTCGAATGGCAACTGCGCGTGGCCGCCGGCCAGCCGCTGCCGCTGACGCAGGACGAACTGCTGATCGACGGTCATGCGATCGAGGCGCGCATCTGCGCCGAAAACCCCGACAAGGACTTTCTGCCCGCCACCGGCACGCTGCACGTGTACCGCAAGCCGCCGCACGCGGCGTTTGAATTTGGCGCGGTGCGCTTCGACGACGGCGTGCGCGAGGGCGACGCCATCAGCCCCTTCTACGACAGCATGATCGCCAAGCTGATCGTCTGGGGCGAAACGCGCCAGGAGGCGCTGGCCAAGCTGGATGCCGCGCTGGCCGCCACCCATATCGTGGGCCTGCAGACCAACGTGCAGTTCCTGCGCCACGTGCTGGCCAGCGACTCGTTCGCCCAGGCCCGGCTGGACACCGCGCTGATCCCGCGCGAGCGCGCGCGGCTGTTCCAGCAGGACCGGCTGGGCCGCGACATGGCCGTGGCCGCCGCCGTGGCCCAGACCGTGCTGGCCGAGCGCGCCGCCGAGACCAGCGACCCGTTCAGCCGCACCGACGGCTTTCGCTCGCACGGCGTGGCCTCGCGCCGGGTCGATCTCGAATACCGCGGCGAGTCGGTGGTGGCCAAGCTGCGCTACCTGAGCGATGGCCTGCAACTGCAGGTCGACGATGCCGAGCCCAAGCCGCTGTCGCTGACCGCGCTGCCAGACGGCCGCATCGACCTGCGCTACGGCGGCGCGCGCGAACTGGTGCAGGTCTACGCGCTGGGCGAGGTCGAGCACGTGTTCGGCACGCGCGGCGCGGTGCAGATCACCGAGCTGGACACACTCTCGCGCGCCGACGAGGGCGCCGGCGAGGGCGGGCGGCTGACGGCGCCGATGCCCGGCAAGGTGGTGTCGATCGCCGTCAAGGCCGGCGACAAGGTCAGCAAGGGCCAGCCGCTGGCGGTGATGGAAGCCATGAAGATGGAGCACACCATCGCCGCGCCGCAGGACGGCGTGGTGGACGAGGTGCTGTACGCGCCGGGCGACCAGGTGACCGAAGGGGCCGAGCTGCTGCGCCTCGGATCGCAATCAAATTGATAGCTGGAGGCGCACGACTGGTGCGCGCCGCGGGAGATTTTGCTAGTGCTGCGCGGTGCCGAGCTGCTCGAACGGCGTGCTCTGCTTGACCAGGATGACGGTGCAGGGCGCGTCCATGGCGACCTTGATCGGCACCGTGGCGACGAAGCGCTGCATCTGTAGCCCGTGCGTGGCCGCGCCCATCACGATCATGCTGACGTGGTTGGCGCGGGCGTAACGCAGGATCGCCTCGGACGGGTCGCTGTCTTCCATCACGTGATACGAGATCTGGTGCCGCTCCTGCGGCAGGCCCTGCGCCCAGGTCTTGAGCATGGTCAGCATCTGGCGGTGCTGGGCGGTTTCGCTGCGGCTGGCGTCGGTGCTGCTGGCGGCGCCCGGCGCCACCACGGTGACCACCGCCAGCCGCGCGCCGGGGCGAATGCCCAGCGAGCGGCGCACCGCCTCGCGCAGCGAATACAGCGTGGCGTCGGTGACGTCGTGGTGCGGCACCGCCACCATCAGGATCGGCACCTCGTCGATCACGCGCGTCGGCAGCGGGCTGGGCTGGTACTGCGCGCCGGCCGCGCGCAGCCAGCGCTTGAAATGGGTGCGAAAGCCGGTGCCCTTCAGGCGCCGGCCACGCTCGGTCACCTGCACCTGCTCGGGCTGGGTCAGGTCGAACGCCAGGTGCGCCGCCGAGGGGTAGCGCTCGGCCGCCACCGGTTCCAGGCAGCGCAGGATCACCTCCTGCAGCCATTCGGGCAGGTCGGGGCGCAGCGCGCGCGGCGGTCGCGGGTCCATCCACAGGCGCTGGCGCAGGCCGCCCTTGCTGCTGGGCGCGCCGAACGGCAGCTCGCCGGTGGCCAGCTCGTACAGCATCACGCCGATGGCGAACACGTCGCTGCGCGGGTCGCCTCGCACGCCCACCACCTGCTCGGGCGACATGTAGGCCGGCGAGCCGACGGCCTCGCGCAGCTCCTCGGCCAGCAGGTCGGGGTAGTGGGCGTGGAAGGACAGGCCGAAGTCCAGCAGCACCGCGTGCAGCGGCGCGTCGTCGGCCGCGCCTTCAGCGGCGTCGCGGATGATGACGTTGGCGGGCTTGAGGTCCAAATGCACCGCGTTTTGCTGGTGCATGTCGTGGGCGGCGTTGGCCACGGCGGCGCCCAGGCGCGCCAGCTCCAGCGCTGGCACGGGTGTGCCTTGCAGCGTCTGGTCCAGCCAGTGGTCCAGCGTGCGGCCGGGCACGTATTCCATCACCAGGTAGGGCAGCACCGACAGGTCGCCCGCCGCCACCAGGTAGGGCACGTGCGGGCCGTCCAGCACCTGCATCATCTGGTGCTCGACCTCGAAGCTGACGATGGTCTCGGCGCCGTCGCCGGCCGTCATGCGCGGCACCTTCATCACCATCGGAAACGGCGCGTCGCGGCCGTCGGCGTAGCGGGTTTCGTAGATCAGGGCCATGCCGCCCTTGTGCATCATCTCGCCGACCAGGAAGCCGTCGACCTCGACGCCGGGTTCGAGCGCCTTCATCGGCCCAGCTCCAGCCGGTCGGCAAAGAAGGGCGGCATCGGCGTGGCGCGGATCGCCTGCGCCGCGGCCGGCGCGTCATAGGGCACGCGGTGAAAGGTGAGTTGCCGCGCCGCGTCGTCGAACAGCGCGTACATGGCGTCGCTGCGACCGTCGCGCGGCTGGCCGACCGAGCCCACGGTGGCCAGCCAGCGGCGGTGGCGCGGCACCGGGATCGGCACGCCCGCCGTGGGCGTGAACGGCATCAGCTTGCCGGTGCCGCCACGGTAGTACAGCGTCTGGCGGTGCACGTGGCCACCGAACACATAGTGCACGTCGGGGCCGCCGATGGGCGGCTCGCAGGCGGCGTCCAGGCTGAGCGCCGCCAGCTGCGGGGTCTCGACGTAATGCCAGCGGTCCGGCGCGGCGGCGCTGGCGTGCACCAGCAGCAGCGGCGGCTGGTGCAGCGTCAGAGGCAGCTCGGCCAGAAAACGGCGCTGCTCCACGCTCAGTTGCTGCTGTGTCCACAGGACGCCGGCCTGCCCCAGCGTCTTGCCTTCGCCCGCGGCCTCGATCGCGTACATGTCGTGGTTGCCCTTGACCACCAGCGCGCCTTGCGCGGCCAGTTCCATCACCCGCTGCACCACGTAGGCGGGATCGCCCCCATAGCCCACCAGATCGCCCAGGAAGGCCAGACGCTCGGCGCCGGCGGCCTCGGCATGGGCTAGGCAGGCGTCGAGCGCCTGGCGGTTGGCGTGGATGTCGGAGAGCAGGGCAAGCCGCATGACAGGCGACCCGGGGTAGGGCGGACAGATGGTGGACTGCGCATCATACGGGGCGGCTCGCGCCCGCCGCAGCCGCTAAACTGGCCGCAGACACGCACTCCGCCGCCGAAGGAAGACCATGAGCATCCCCACCCGAGTCCGCCTGATCGACGTCGGCCCGCGCGACGGCCTGCAAAACGAAAAGCAGCCGGTGCCCGCGGCCGTCAAGATCGAACTGGTGCAGCGCCTGCAGGCCGCCGGTCTGCGGGAGATCGAGGTCACCAGCTACGTCAGCCCCAAGTGGGTGCCGCAAATGGCCGACAACCACGAGGTGATGGCCGGCATCACGCGCCAGGCCGGCGTGCGCTACAGCGTGCTGACGCCCAACCTCAAGGGCTTCGAGGCGGCGCTGGCCGACCGGCCCGACGAGATCGTGGTCTTCGGCGCCGCCAGCGAGGCCTTCAGCCAGAAGAACATCAACTGCTCGATCGCCGAAAGCATCGAGCGCTTCGCCCCCGTGGTGCAGGCCGCGCGGGCCGCCGGCATCGCCGTGCGCGGGGCCATGAGCTGCACCGTCGGCTGCCCCTATGAAGGCGACATCGCACCCGGGAAGGTGGGCTACCTGGCCGGGCTGATGAAGGGCATCGGCGTTGAGCGCGTGGATGTGGCCGACACCATCGGCGTCGGCACCCCGCGCAAGGTGCAGCGCGCCATCGAGGCCACGCTGGCCCATTACCACCTCGATCATGTCAGCGGTCACTTCCACGACACCTATGGCCAGGCGCTGGCCAACACCCTGGCGGCGCTGGAGCTGGGGGTGTGGAACTTCCAGTCCTCGGTGGCCGGCCTGGGCGGCTGCCCCTACGCCAAGGGCGCCACCGGCAACGTGGCCAGCGAAGACCTGGTGTTCATGCTGCACGGCATGGGCATCGCCACCGGCATCGACCTGGACCGCCTGATCGACGCCGGCCAGTTGATCAGCGAGCACCTGGGGCGCAAGCCCAATTCGCGCGTGGCCACGGCGGTGCTGAACAAGCGCGCCGGCTGAGGGTGGCGTTGCCGGGCCACCAGATACCATCGGGCCCATGAACAACAACGCTTCTCCTGCACTGCCCGAAGCCATGCGGCGCGTGGCTGCCGCGCTGGCCGCGCAAGGCCATCCCCACGCCCCGATCATGCTCGACGACGCGGCGCGCACCGCCCAGCAGGCGGCCGACGCGCTGGGCGTGGTGGTGGGCCAGATCGCCAAGAGCATCATCTTCCGCCGTCAGAGCGACGACGCGGCTGTGCTGGTGATCACTGCCGGCGACAAGCGTGTGGACGAGAAGAAGGTCGCCGCGCTGGTGGGCAAGGTGGGCCGCGCCGATGCCGACTTCGTCAAGGCGCGCACCGGCTTCACCATCGGCGGCGTGTCGCCCGTGGCCCATGCCACGCCGCCGGTGGTGCTGATCGACCGCGAGCTGTACCGCTTCGACGTGATTTGGGCCGCCGCCGGTCACCCGCACGGCGTGTTCCGCCTGGCGCCGGCCGATCTGGAGCGGTTGACCGGCGCGCCGGTGGCCGACGTGGCCCAGGGCTGAGAGGTTGAGAGTCTTTTGCCCATGCCCGCCTTGCACGCCAAAACACCGCTGCTCGTCGTTGCAAATGCTCGCCATGGCTCGGGCCATGACTGCGCTTTGCGCCTAGATCAGCGGCGTTTTGACGCGCCTTTCGGGCACGAACAAAAAACTCTCAGCCTCTGGGCCCCTTGACGGCGCCGCCGCGCGACTTCGACCGCCTGGCGCGCCAGGCGCGCCGGGCCATGGATGCCGGCGCGCCGCTGCCCTCGCCCTGCGTCGGCGTGTGCCGCATCGGCGATGACGGCCTGTGCCTCGGCTGCGCGCGGCGGCTGGACGAGATCGGCGGCTGGCTGCACGCCGACGAGCCGGCGCGCCGGGCCATCTGGCAGCGCGTGCTGCAGCGCCGGGGCCTGCCGTCGGGCGCCTGAGCCGCGCCTGCCGCTGCAAGCCTGGCGCAAGGCGGGCAGCGCCGAATGCGATTCAGGATCCTTTTTTTACTATAATTTTTATAGCTGATTGCGCGTGCTGAACGCGCGCCAGACGCTTTTTTCACCATTTGCCCCGAACCGCCGGCCCGGCCATTGCCATGCCCAACGCCTTCAACTTCAACGCCTCGCCCTTCGACAGCCTGACGCAGCACGAGCAGCGCCAGGTGCGCGACCACGTGGACGTCACCTATTACCGGCCGGACGAGGTGATCCTCGACGTCGGCACGGCGCCCACGCACCTGTTCGTCATCATCAAGGGCGTGGTGCAGCAGTTCGACGGCGAGGATCTGGTGGCCACCTACGGGCCGGACGACAGTTTCGACGGCCGCGCCCTGGTCGCCGGCAAGGCCAGCAGCCGCTTCGTGGCGGTCGAGGAGGTGGTGGCCTACGCGCTGGCGCGCCAGACCGTCAACGACCTGATCGCCTCCAACGCCACGTTTGGCGCGCTGCTGTTTTCCGACCTGGGCGCCAAGCTCAGCGCCGCCAGCCAGCGCCAGAGCGGCAACGAGCTGCAGGCGCTGAACATGGCGCGCGTCGACGAGGCCTTCGTGCGGCCGGCGCACCTGGTCGACGCGGACACCGACATCGTCTCCGTGGTGCGGCTGTTCCAGAAAGAGCGCACCACCAACGTCCTGGTGCGCGATCCGGCCAGCCAGCCGCCGCGCCTGGGCATGTTCACCACCAACGCGCTGCAGCGCGCCATCCTGTCGGGGCGGCCGCTGGAGCAGATCGCGGTGGGCGAGCTGAGCAACTACGCCCTCGTCAGCGTGCGCCCGTCCGACCTGGTGGGCGACGCGCTGGCCACCATGGTGCGCCACCACATCCACCGCGTGGTGGTGCGGGAGGGCGAGCAGGTGCTGGGCGTGCTGGAGGCGCTGGACGTGTTCAGTTTCCTGTCCAACCACTCGATGCTGATCACGCTGCGCATCAACGGCGCGCGCGACATCGACGAGCTCGCCGAGGCGGCGGCGCAGATCACCGACATGATCCGGCGCCAGTTTCGCGGCGGCACGCGCGCCGAGCTGATCGCACGCCTGGTGCAGGACCTCAATGCGCGCCTGTTCGACCGCGCCTGGCAGCTCATCGCCCCGGCCGAGCTGGTGGCCCATAGCTGCCTGTTCGTCATGGGCAGCGAAGGCCGTGGCGAGCAGCTGCTCAAGACCGACCAGGACAACGGCCTGATCCTGCGCGACGGCTACGCTCCGCCGGCCGATCTGGCCGACATCTGCCAGCGCTTTTCCGACGCGCTGGCGCGCTTTGGCTACCCGCCGTGCCCGGGCGGCATCATGGTCAGCAACCCGGCCTGGCGCATGGCGGCCAGCGAGTTCGCCCAGACCACGCGCCGCTGGCTGGCCATGCCCGAGGGCGACAGCCTGATGAACCTGGCCATTTTCATGGACGCGCACGCCGTCAGCGGCGATGCCAGCCTGCTGCAGCAGGTGCGCGACAGCCTGACGCAGATGGCGGTCGACAACGACGCCATGCTGGCGCGCTTTGCCGGCGCCATCGACGCCTTCGGCGGCAGCATCGGCTGGTGGAACCGCCTGCTGGGCGGCGAGGCCGCGCAGCTGCTCAACCTCAAGAAGGAAGGCATCTTCCCGCTGGTGCACGGCGTGCGCAGCATGGCGCTGGCCGCGCGCCTGCCGGACACCGGCACGGTGGCGCGCATCGAGGCGCTGGTGCAGCGCGGCGAGCTGAGCGCCGACACCGGACGCGAGCTGACCGAAAGCCTGCACTTCTTCCTCAGCCTGCGCCTGAAGGCCGGGCTGGCCGAGCTGGACCGCCAGCAGCCGGTGACCGGCGCGGTGGATTTCAAGAGCCTCAACAGCCTGGAGCGCGACCTGCTGAAGGACACGCTGGACGCCGTCAAGCGCTTCAAGGCGCAGCTGCGGCACCGCTTCCGGCTCAACGCGCTGTGACGCCATGAGCGGCCTGATCGAACGCCTGCGCCGCGGCTGGCAGCGGCGCCAGCTCACCGACCCGCGGTGGCGCTTTCTGCTGGACCAGCCGCCGCCCAACGAGTGGGTGGCGCTGGATTGCGAGACCACCGGCCTGGACACGCGGCATGACGAAATCGTGGCCATCGGCGCGGTGCGCATCGTCGGCCAGCGCATCCTGACCAGCGAACGGCTGGAACTGCTGGTGCGGCCAGAAAAGGGCGTGTCGGCCGAGAGCATCCGCGTGCACCGCCTGCGCCAGCAGGACGTGGAAGCCGGCGTGCCGGCCGAGGAGGCCATGCGCCGGCTGCTGCACTTCATCGGGCCGCGGCCGCTGGTGGGCTACTACCTGGAGTTCGACGTCGCCATGATCAACCGCGCGCTCAAGGCCACGCTGGGCCTGACGCTGCCGCAGGAGAAGATCGAGGTCTCGCGCCTGTACTACGACTACCAGTTCCGCCAACTGCCGCCCTACCGGCAGCACGACCAGGCCGACATCGACCTGCGCTTTGCCACCATCATGTCCGAGCTGGGCCTGCCCACGCGCGACGCCCACGACGCCCTCAACGACGCCGTCATGGCCGCCCTGGCCTTCATCAAGCTGCGCGTGCTGCGGGGCGAGGCAGACTGAGCGTTAAGATCAAAAACGATAGCTGCTGGCGCTGATCCGGAAAGCGCAAACGGCTGGTTTGGCTCGGATTCGACCCGGCGCCTGCCGGGCCGTCCGGCGCCCTCGGCCGCCACGAAAAAGCCGGGCCCGAAGGCCCGGCTTTGCACGGGGCGCGTGGCGTCAGTGCGCCGACGCCTTGGCGGCGCCCAGGCCGGTTTCGGAGCGCACCTGCTGCGCCGGGAAGGCGGCGCGCTCGGCGGCGGCGTTGCTGCTGCGATCCAGGATCGAGAACAGCCACACGCCGACGAAGCCGATGGTCATCGAGAACAGCGCCGGCGAGGTGTAGGGGAACCAGGCCGAGCCCTTGGGGTTGCCCAGCGTGGCTTCCCACACCGAGGGCGACACCACCGTCAGCGCCACCGACGAGATCAGGCCCAGGAAGCCCCCGATCACCGCGCCCCGGGTGGTGCAGTCCTTCCACAGCACCGACAGCAGCAGCGGCGGCAGGTTGGCCGAGGCCGCGACGGCAAAGGCCAGCGACACCATGAAGGCGATGTTCTGCTTCTCGAACACGATGCCCAGCAGCACCGCGATGACACCCAGCGTCAGCGTGGTGATGCGCGACACGCGCAGCTCGGCGGCGCTGTCGGCCTTGCCCTTCTTGAACACCGTGGCGTACAGGTCGTGCGACACCGCCGACGCGCCCGACAGCGTCAGGCCGGCCACCACCGCCAGGATGGTGGCGAAGGCCACCGCCGAGATGAAGCCGTAGAACACGTCGCCGCCCACGCTCTTGGCCACCAGCACCGCCGCCATGTTGGCCGTGCCGGCGCCGCCCTTGATTACGCCCTTGGCGGTGTCGGAGAACTCGGGGTTGGTCAGCACCAGGGTGATCGCGCCAAAGCCGATGATGAAGATCAGGATGTAGAAGTAGCCGATCCAGGTGGTGGCCCAGAACACGCTCTTGCGCGCTTCCTGGGCGTTGGGCACGGTGAAGAAGCGCATCAGGATGTGCGGCAGGCCCAGCGTGCCGAACATCAGCGCCATGCCGAAGCTGATGGCCGAGATCGGGTCCTTGATGAAGCCACCCGGGCCCATGATGGCCAGGCCGGCCTTGGCCGCCGCCTCCGGGGTGGCGCCGCCGTTGGCGGCGATCTCGGTGCGCACGCGCACGCCCTCGGCGAACAGGCGCTCGGGGCTGAAGCCGTACTGGGCCATCACCATGAAGCCCATGAAGGTCACGCCCGACAGCAGCAGCACGGCCTTGATGATCTGCACCCAGGTGGTGGCCGTCATGCCGCCGAACAGCACGTAGATCATCATCAGCACGCCCACCAGCACCACGGCGATCCAGTAGTCCAGGCCGAACAGCAGCTTGATCAGCTGGCCGGCGCCCACCATCTGCGCGATCAGGTAGAACGCCACCACCACCAGCGTGCCGCTGGCGGCGAAGGCGCGAAACGGCGCCTGCTGGAAGCGGTAGCCGGCCACGTCGGCGAAGGTGAACTTGCCCAGGTTGCGCAGGCGCTCGGCCAGCAGGAAGGTCAGGATCGGCCAGCCGACCAGAAAGCCGATGGAGTAGATCAGCCCGTCGTAGCCGGTGGCCATGACGGCCGCCGAGATGCCCAGGAAGGAGGCCGCCGACATGTAGTCGCCGGCGATCGCCAGGCCGTTCTGGAAGCCCGTGATGCCGCCGCCGGCGGTGTAGAAGTCGGCCGCCGACTTGGTGCGCCCGGCCGCCCACTTGGTGATCCACAGCGTGGCCGCCACGAACACCGTGAACATGATGATGGCGATCCAGTTGGTGGACTGCTTGGCGGCCTGGCCGACGTCGCCGCCAGCGGCCAGCGCGCTGCCGGCCAGCGTCAGGGCGGCCAGCGAAAACCCGATGCGTTTTGCGGTGCTCATTTGGTGGCGTCCTCCAGGATGTCGCGCGTCAGGGCGTCGTACTCGCTGTTGGCGCGGCGCACGTAGATGCCGACGATGGCGATGGTGAACACGATCACCGCCATGCCGATCGGGATGCCGATGGTGGTGACGCCGGTGCCCAGCGGGCGGGCCAGGAACTCCTTGTCGAACGCGATCAGGCCGATGTAGCCGTAATACACGATCAGCATCAGGATCGCCAGCATCCAGCCGAAGCGGCTGCGTGCTTGCTTGAGTTGCTGGTACTTGGGGTTGCGCTGGACGCGCTCGACCATCGGGTCGCTCATGCCTGGGTCTCCTTGCAGGGTTCGCGCCGCCGGTTCGGCAGGCGCGGCGCGATTCTGGGCAGAGGCACTGACCAAGCACTTACGCTGCGACCGCCGTCACATACCGTTGCAACAACACTTCGGGACGCTGGAGCGGTTTTTTTTGGTCGGGGTTTTCACCAGTCGACCCGACCCGCGCGGAGGCCGAAATCGGCCCTCAATTTCACATCAAAAAAAGATGCCTCAGGGTTGCCACGGAGTTTGTCAGCCTGCCTTCAGTTTCGCGGGACTGATCGGCGAACGGTCGTCAGAAAGCGGTCAGGCGCCGATTTCACATTTGCGCCCAGGACACAACTCGTTGCGTGTCCGCAGACTCGTTCTCATCGCAATTTCAGGAGACAGACTCATGGCGACTGCAACCTCGTCCAAGGCCATCCGGCCGATGACGACCGAGGAAAGGAAGGTGATCTTCGCCTCCTCACTCGGCACCGTGTTCGAGTGGTACGACTTCTACCTCTACGGCTCGCTGGCGGCCATCATCGCCAAGCAGTTCTTTGCCGGGCTCGATCCGACCTCGGCCTTCATCTTCGCGCTGCTGGCCTTTGCCGCCGGCTTCATCATCCGCCCGTTCGGCGCGCTGTTCTTCGGCCGCCTGGGCGACATGATCGGTCGCAAGTACACCTTCCTGGTCACCATCCTGATCATGGGTATCTCGACCTTCATCGTCGGCGTGCTGCCCAACTACGCCAGCATCGGCGTGGCCGCGCCGGTCATCCTGATCTGCCTGCGCCTGCTGCAGGGCCTGGCGCTGGGTGGCGAATACGGCGGCGCTGCCACCTACGTCGCCGAGCATGCCCCGCACGGCAAGCGTGGTGCCTACACGGCATGGATCCAGACCACCGCCACGCTGGGCCTGTTCCTGTCGCTGCTGGTGATTCTGGGCACGCGCACCATCATGGGCGAGCCGGCGTTCAACGACTGGGGTTGGCGCATTCCGTTCCTGGTGTCGATCCTGCTGCTGGCGGTGTCGGTGTGGATTCGCCTGTCGCTGTCCGAGTCGCCCGCCTTCCAGAAGATGAAGGCCGAGGGCAAGACCTCCAAGGCGCCGCTGTCCGAATCTTTCGGCCAGTGGAAGAACCTCAAGATCGTGCTGATCGCGCTGTTTGGCCTGGTGGCCGGCCAGGCCGTGGTGTGGTACACGGGCCAGTTCTACGCGCTGTTCTTCCTGACGCAGCAGCTGAAGGTCGATGCCGTCACCGCCAACCTGATGATCGCCGCCGCGCTGCTGATCGGCACGCCCTTCTTCGTGGTGTTCGGCACCCTGTCCGACAAGATTGGCCGCAAGCCCATCATCATGGCGGGCTGCCTGCTGGCCATCCTGACCTACTTCCCGGTGTTCAAGGCCCTGGCTGAAGCCGCCAACCCCGATCTGGCGGCGGCGCAGGCCAAGAACAAGGTGGTGGTGGTGGCCGACCCGGCCGAATGCTCGTTCCAGTTCAACCCCACGGGCACGGTCAAGTTCACCAGCTCCTGCGACATCGCCAAGCAGGTGCTGGCTGCCGGCTCGGTGAGCTATGAGAACGAAACCGCCCCCGCCGGCACGCCCGCCGTCATCAAGATCGGCGACGACGTGATCCAGAGCTACACCAGCAAGGGCATCCCGGCCGACGAGGCCAAGGCCAAGGACGCCGCCTTCAAGAAGGCCGTGGCCGAGACCCTGAAGAAGGACGGCTACCCCACCAAGGCCGACCCCGCCAAGATGAACAAGGGCATGATGATCGTCATCCTGGCCTACCTGGTGATTCTGGTGACCATGGTCTACGGCCCGATCGCCGCCGCGCTGGTGGAGATGTTCCCGACCCGCATCCGCTACACCTCGATGAGCCTGCCTTATCACATCGGCAACGGCTGGTTCGGCGGCCTGCTGCCCACCACCTCGTTCGCCATCGTGGCGCAGACCGGCAACATGTACAACGGCCTGTGGTATCCGATCATCGTGGCCGGCATGACGCTGGTGATCGGCATGCTGTTCTTCCGCGAAACCAAGGACGTGGACATCTACGCCGAGGATTGAGCGGCGGGGCGCGACCCGGCCGTCGTCGCGGCCGGGCCGCGCATGCCTTGACCCTTCCCCCATGCTCACCCCAGTGCCAGGCCTTGCCCGGCGGCTGGGGTGAGCTGGTTTTCAGCCCCCAACGACCTGTTTCAAGGAGTCGAACATGTGGAAAATTGCCCTCGGTTTCGTGGTGTTCGCCGCGATTTCCCTCTACGTCATCATGCAGGCCGGCGACAAGGTCGACATGAGCGGTGAAAAGCACGGCGCCGACGCCGTGCACGTGCCCGACGCCCCGGCCTCCGCCGCCAAGTGAGGCTCGGGCCATGCGCGCAGATGACCGACCCGGCGGCCCGCGGGCCGCACCGACCTGAAACGGCGCCCAGGCGCCGTTTTTCATGCCCGGTCGGGCCACGCCGGGCAGCCGGCGGAGCGCTTCAGCCGGCAAACACCGGTGGCGCGCAGGCCGATTCGCGCCGCCCGCGCCCTGCGCCCGGCACGCTCCTAGAATCTTCGGGCCCCTTCACGACGGACCCGCAATGACCGATGGCCTGATCCGCATCCGCGGCGCGCGGCAGCACAACCTGAAGAACCTGGACCTGGACCTGCGCACCGGCGAGCTGACCGTGGTCACCGGCGTCAGCGGTTCGGGCAAGTCCAGCCTGGTGTTCGACACCCTGTACGCCGAGGGCCAGCGGCGTTACGTCGAGACCTTCAGCCCCTATGCGCGCCAGTTCCTCGACCGCATGGACAAGCCGGCGGTGGACCAGGTCGAAGGCGTGCCGCCGGCGATCGCCATCGACCAGACCAATCCGGTGCGCAACTCGCGCTCCACCGTGGGCACGATGACGGAGCTGAACGACCACCTCAAGCTGCTGTTCGCGCGCGCCGGCCGGCTGTTCGACCGCCAGACCGCGCTGGCGGTGCGGCATGACACGCCGGACAGCATCTTTGCCGAGCTGCACCGGCGCGCCGGGGAGCATGGCGACCCACGCCTGGTGGCGACCTTCGCGGTGGAGCTGCCGGCCAGCACAACCGCCGAGGAAGTCGAGCAGTGGCTGTCCGCGGCCGGCTTCACGCGCGTGCAGGCCGAGCGCACGGAAGGCGACAAGAAGATCCTCGACGTCGTGGCCGATCGCTTTCGCGCCAGCAGCGCCGAGCGCGCGCGCGTGATCGAGGCCATCGAGCTGGCCCTGCTCCGCGGCGGCGGGCGCATGACGGTGTACGCCGTGCCGGAAGCAGGCGACCCCGAGCCGTGGAAATTCTCCACCGGCCTGCATTGCCCGGAGAGCGACATCCGCTACGGCGATCCGATTCCGTCGATGTTCTCGTTCAACTCGGCGGTCGGCGCCTGCCCCGACTGCCGGGGCTTCGGCCGCGTGATCGGCGTCGACTTCGGCCTGGTGATCCCGGACGGCCGCCTGACCCTGCGCGCCGGTGCCATCAAGCCGTTCCAGACCCCGGCCTGGAGCGAATGCCAGGACGACCTGATGCGCCACGCCGAAGGCGCCGGCATCCCGCGCGACACGCCGTGGAACAAACTGACGCCTGAGCAGCAGCGCTGGGTGATCGAGGGCACGCCCAGCTACCGCGAAGGGCAGTGGAGCAAGCAGTGGTACGGCGTGCGGCGCTTCTTTGCCTATCTGGAGAGCAAGGCGTACAAGATGCACATCCGCGTGCTCTTGTCCAAATACCGCAGCTACACGCCCTGTCCCAGCTGCGGCGGCGCGCGGCTGAAACTGGAGTCGCTGCTGTGGCGCGTGGGCAGCAAGGAAGATGCGGATGCCGTACTGGAGCCGCGCCAAAGATTCATGCCGCAAGGCGTGGCGTGGACGCGCGAACAGCTCGAAACTCTGCCCGGCCTGTGCCTGCACGACCTGATGCTGCTGCCCATCGATCGGCTGGCGAGCTTCTTCAACCGGCTTCATGGCGCTTCAAAAAATGGAGCTCCTGGCGCGCATCAGGAAAGCGCCGAAGGCCATTTTGATGCTCCATCCGCCGACGCCCAGGCGCTCAAGCTGATCCTCGATGAAATCCAGACTCGCCTGAAGTACCTGACCGACGTCGGCATCGGCTACCTCACGCTGGACCGCCAGAGCCGCACGCTGAGCGGCGGCGAGGTGCAGCGCATCAACCTGACCACGGCGCTGGGCACCTCGCTCGTCAACACCCTGTTCGTGCTGGACGAGCCCAGCATCGGCCTGCACCCGCGCGACATGGACCGCATCACCCAGGCCATGCAGCGCCTGCGCAGCGCCGGCAACACCCTGGTGGTGGTCGAGCACGACCCGGCGGTGATGCTGGCGGCCGACCGCGTGCTCGACTTCGGCCCCGGCCCGGGCGCGGCCGGCGGGCGCATCGTGTTCGACGGCACGCCCGATGAACTGCGCGCCGCCGACACCCTGACCGGCGCGTATCTCGGCGGGCGCAAGAGCATCGGCCTGGGCTTTGCGCGCCTCGTCAAGGCCGACACGCCGCGCCTGATCCTGGAAGGCGTGCGCGAGCACAACCTGCAAGGCATCGCCGTCGAGTTTCCGCTGCAACGCCTGGTCACCGTGACGGGCGTATCCGGCTCTGGCAAGTCCACGCTGATCCAGGACGTGCTGGCGCCGGCGCTGATGCGCCACTTCGGCCAGTCGACCGAATCACCGGGCACGCACGACCGCCTGCTGGGCGCCGAGCAGCTCAGCGGCGTGGTGTTCGTCGACCAGTCGCCCATCGGCAAGACCGCGCGCTCCAACCCCGTGAGCTACGTCGGCGCCTGGGACGCCATCCGCAAGCTGTTTGCCGACGCGCCGCTGGCGCGCCAGCGCGGCTACACCGCGTCCAAGTTCAGCTTCAACAGCGGCGACGGGCGCTGCCCGACCTGCGGCGGCTCGGGCTTCGAGCACGTGGAGATGCAGTTCCTCAGCGACGTCTACCTGCGCTGCCCCGACTGCAACGGCCAGCGCTACCGCCCCGAGGTGCTGGAGGTGCGCATCGACCGCCAGGCGCCGAGCGACCTGCGCGCGCGGCACCTGAACGTGGCCGACGTGCTGGAGCTCACGGTGGCCGAGGCGGTGCAGCTGTTCGCCCGCGACCGCGAGGTGCTGCGCGTGCTGCAGCCCATCGTTGATGTGGGGCTGGACTACGTCAAGCTCGGCCAGCCCGTGCCCACGCTGTCCGGCGGCGAGGCTCAGCGCCTCAAGCTCGCCGGGCACCTGGCGGACGCCCACAGGAACGCCACCGCCAGCCGCCAGCCGACCGCGCGCAAGGGCCAGCTCTTCCTGTTCGACGAGCCGACGACGGGCCTGCACTTCGACGATATCGCCAAACTGATGCGCTCCTTGCGCAAGCTGCTGGACGCCGGCCACAGCCTGGTGGTGATCGAGCACAACCTGGACGTGATGCGTGCCAGCGACTGGCTGATCGACCTGGGTCCCGAGGGCGGCGACGGCGGCGGCCGCATCGTGGCGCAGGGCACGCCCGAGGAGGTAATGGCGCACCCCGGCTCGCACACCGGCGCCGCGCTGCGCGCCTACGTGCGGACGTTCAGCGATGAGCGTTCGGCGTTCAGCGTGGAAGAACCCAGGTCTGGGTATTCACGCTCAACGCTCAACGCCCAACGCTCAACCTCCATCGACATCGTGCGCGCCCGCGAGCACAACCTGAAGAACCTCAGCGTCTCGGTGCCGCGCGGCCGCTTCAACGTCGTCACCGGCGTGTCGGGCTCGGGCAAGTCCACGCTGGCCTTCGACATCCTGTTCAACGAGGGCCAGCGCCGCTACCTGGAGTCGCTCAACGCCTACGCGCGCAGCATCGTGCAGCCGGCCGGACGCGCGGCGGTCGACGCGGTCTATGGCATCCCGCCCACGGTGGCGATCGAGCAGCGCCTGTCGCGCGGCGGACGCAAGAGCACCGTCGGCACCATCACCGAGGTCTGGCACTTCCTGCGCCTGGCCTTCGTCAAGCTGGGCGTGCAGCACTGCGTGCACGACGGCGCGCGCGTCGAGCCGCAGACGCCCGAGCGCATCGCGGCGCAAATCCTGACGCGCTTTCGCGGCCAGACCATTGGCCTGCTGGCGCCGCTGGTGGTCAATCGCAAGGGCGTCTACACCGAGCTGGCCGACTGGGCACGGCCGCGCGGCTTCACGCACCTGCGGGTCGATGGCGAGTTTTTGCCCACCACCGGCTTTCCGCGCATCGACCGCTTCAAGGAGCACACCATCGAGCTGCCGGTGATGAGCCTGCCCGTCAGCCCCGGCAACGAGCCGCAGTTGCGCGAGTCGCTGGCGCGCGCGCTGGAGCACGGCAAGGGCGTGGTGCACGTGCTGCACGGCATCGCCGGCCTGCGCAACGCCATGGAGACCGGCGCCTCGACGGCCCACATCGGCCGCATCGAGGTGTTCTCCACCAAGCGCGCCTGCCCGGTCTGCGGCACCAGTTACGCCGAGCCCGATCCGCGCCTGTTCTCCTACAACAGCAAGCACGGCTGGTGCCCCGACTGCGTGGGCACCGGCGTGCAACTGACGCGCGCGCAGCGCAAGCTGCTGGACGACTCGGTGCTCGCGGCCGACGAAAAGGGCCGCGAGCAGACCTTTGACGAACCCGAGGTGGAAGACCTGGTCGACCAGCCCTGCGCCACCTGCCAGGGCACGCGCCTCAACCCCACGGCGCGCGCCGTACTTTTGGAGGTTGAGCGTTCGGCGTTGGGCGTTCAGCGTGGGAACGAGATGGGGCAACCCTCAACACTCGACGCTCAACGCGAAACGGGTGTGGCCATCACCGCCCTCGCCCACCTCTCCGTCAGCCAGCTGCACGACTGGCTCCAGGGCCTGCAGCTCACCGGCCGCAGCGCCGACATCGCGCGCGACCTGCTGCCCGAAATCAAGAGCCGCCTGGCCTTCCTGGAGCAGGTCGGCCTGGGCTACCTCACGCTGGACCGCGGCGCGCCCACCCTCAGCGGCGGCGAGGCGCAGCGCATCCGCCTGGCGGCGCAGCTGGGCAGCAACCTGCAGGGCGTGTGCTACGTGCTGGACGAGCCCACCATCGGCCTGCACCCGCGCGACAACCGCATCCTGCTGGGCGCGTTGCAGCAGCTCAGCGACCACGGCAACACCCTGGTGGTGGTTGAGCACGACGTGGACACCATCCGCGCCGCGCAGCACCTGATCGACATTGGCCCCGGCGCCGGCGTGCGCGGCGGCCGTCTGGTGGCCGTGGGCAGCGTCGCCGACGTGCAGGCCGCGCCCGACTCGGCCACCGGCCGCTACCTGCTGCACGCCATGCAGCATCCGCTGGCGCCGCGCCGGCCGGTGCTGGCAGCGGCGGCTGCGTCTGGATCCAAGACAAAACCGGCTTCAGTGCCCGTCCAGAGAGCGCCAACAGCTATCAATATGGAAGCAATCGAGGCGATGCCCGACGGCGCCACCCGCTGGCTCAGCGTGCTCGGCGCCCAGCGCCACAACCTGCGGCACATCGACGCCCGCGTGCCGCTGCAGCGCCTGGTCGCCATCACCGGCGTCTCGGGCTCGGGCAAGTCCACGCTGGCGCGCGAGGTGCTGCTGGCCAACGTGGCGGCCTGGGTGCAGCAGCGCTCGACCAAGGCCGGGCGCGACGCCATGGACGCCGGCAACGCCCCGCCGCTGGTGGGTTGCACCGGCCTGCAGGGCTTCGAGTCCATCGACCGCGTGTTGGAGGTCGACCAGACCCCCATCGGCAAGACCCCGCGCTCCTGCCCCGCCACCTACATCGGCTTCTGGGACCTGATCCGCAAACTGTTCGCCGACACGCTGGAAGCGCGCGCGCGCGGCTACGCGCCCGGGCGCTTCAGCTTCAACACCGGTGATGGCCGCTGCCCCGCCTGCGAGGGCCAGGGCATGCGCACGCTGGCCATGAGCTTCCTGCCCGACGTCAAGGTGCCGTGCGAGGTCTGCCACGGCGCCCGCTTCAACCCCGAGACCCTGGCCGTCACCTGGCGCGGCAAGAGCATCGGCCAGGTGCTGCAGATGGAGGTGGACGACGCCGTCGCGTTCTTCGCTTCCATGCCCGCCATCGCGCACCCGCTGCAACTGCTGCAGGACGTGGGTCTGGGCTACCTGACCCTGGGCCAGCCCTCGCCCACCCTGTCGGGCGGCGAGGCGCAGCGCATCAAGCTGGTGACCGAGCTGTCAAAAGTCCGGGATGACGTCACCCGGCGTGGCCGCAAGGCCCCCCATACCCTCTACGTGCTGGACGAACCCACCGTCGGCCTGCACATGCAGGACGTCGAAAAACTGATCCGCGTGCTGCACCGCCTGACCGACGCCGGCCACAGCGTGCTCGTCATCGAGCACGACCTCGACCTGATCGCCGAAGCCGACTGGATCCTCGACCTCGGCCCCGAAGGCGGCGACGGCGGCGGCCGCATCGTGGCCGAAGGCACGCCCGAGGACGTGGTGCGCGCCGGCACGCACACCGGGGTGGCGCTGGCGCCGGTGCTGACCAGGCAGTGAGGAGACGACCCGCGGGGCTACCCGATGGGGCGGGCGTCGCACGCCGCGTGCCTGTGCCAGGGCCGTCCTGACGCCGAACTTCCGCTGGGTCGTAACACTGGCGCCGTCATGGACATGCGGGCGCCTAAAAAGATTCATCAACAATGAATCTTAAAATTTCCGACGTCAGCGCACGACACCGATCGGTGTACGGCAGCCGCGGACGAAAACGCAACGGAGACGATCGATGGACAGTGCGCTGCTGAGTCTGCTGGGGGCCTTCCTGCTGTCGATGCTGGGCCTGTTTGGCTTCATCTGGTCGCTGCGCAAGGGGCTGCTGGTGGAGAACGTGAAGGCCGCTTCGGCGATCTTCGCCAGGGGCGAGATCGGGCGGGTGGACGATCCGGCGCTGAAAAGCGCGGCGCGCGCCGACCTGCAGGCCGCGGCGGTGGAGCCGGGCGACGCCGTCCACGTGCCCGATGACCACGAGTTGGACGAGCGCGTGGCGGCCGACCGCTCCAGCGCCTTCCCGGTGTTCATGTTCATCGGCTTCGCCTGCATGTGGCTGCTGTTCGGCGGCATTGCCGGGCTGACGGCCTCGCTCAAGCTGCACTGGCCCGACTGGCTGGTGAGCGAGGCCTGGATGACCTTCGGGCGCATCCGCACCGTGCACCTGACGGCGGTGCTGTACGGCTGGATCACCAACGCCGAGCTGGGCATCATCATCTGGCTGATGCCGCGGCTGCTGCGCACGCCGCTGATGGGCTCGATGTGGATCATGATGGGTGGCGCGCTGGTCAACATCGCCATCGCCAGCGGCATCGGGGCCATCGGCGCCGGCTGGACCGACGGGCTGGAGTACCTGGAGATGCCCTGGCAGATCGGCATCTTCTTTGCCGCCGGCATGCTGTGCATCATCGGCCCGGTGATGTACACGCTGGTCAACCGCAAGGTGGAGTCGCTGTACGTCACCACCTGGTACCACACGGCCGGCCTGCTGTGGATCACGCTGCTGTTCATCGTCGGCAAGATGCCGGGCGTGCACTTCGGCGTGCAGCAGGCGGCGATGAACTGGTGGTATGGCCACAACGTGCTGGGCCTGTGGTTCACGCCGGTGGCGGTGGGCGCCATCTACTACTTCCTGCCCAAGATCATCGCGCGGCCGATCCGCTCGTACAACCTGTCGATCCTGGGCTTCTGGACGCTGGCCTTCTTCTACGCCCAGGTGGGCGGCCACCACCTGGTGGGCGGGCCGGTGCCGGGCTGGCTGATCACGCTGTCCATCGTGCAGAGCATGATGATGATCATTCCGGTGCTGGCGTTCTCGATCAACATGGCGCTGACGATGAAGGGCCGCACGCGCCTGGCGCGGTATTCGCCCACGCTGCGCTTCGTGATGTTCGGTGGCTTCATGTACCTGCTGTCGTCGCTGCAAGGCTCGTTCGAGGCGTTGCGCTCGGTCCAGCAGGTGGCGCACTTCACGCACTTCACCGTGGCGCACGCGCACCTGGGGGCCTACGGCTTTGTCACCATGGTGCTGTTCGGCGCCATCTATTTCATGATGCCGCGCGTGCTGCACTGGGAGTGGCCGTACCCGCGCTTGATCTCGCTGCATTTCTGGCTGGCCAGCGTCGGCGTGCTGATCTATTTCGTGTTCCTGACCTGGGGCGGCTGGCTGCAGGGGCTGGCCATGCTCGATCCTGCCAAACCGTTCATCGAATCGGTCAAGGTCACCCTGCCTTACCTGCAGTGGCGCAGCGTGGGCGGCGGCCTGATGGTGGCCAGCCATCTGGTGTTCGTCGGCCACTTCCTGGCCATGGTGCTGCGCTTCGGTCCGCACCGCGTGAGCGCGGCGCTGTTCTCGGCCCAACCGCGGGCGATGGAGCTGGCACATGGAGAATGAAGTCAAACTCACGGCGGGGGCCATGGTGACCTTCGCCATCGCCGTGTCGGCGCTGGTCGTGCTGCCCTACATGCAGGTGCGCGACGTGCCGCCGCCCGAGGGCTTGAAGCGCTACACCAGCGCCGAGCTGCGCGGGCGCGCCAGCTACATCGCCAACGGCTGCATGTACTGCCACAGCCAGCAGCCGCGCTCGGAGAGCTTCGCGCCCGCCGACGCCCAGCGCGGCTGGGGCCGCGCCTCGGTGCCGGGCGACTACGTGTACGACAAGCCGCATCTGCTGGGCAGCATGCGAACCGGGCCGGATCTGTTCAATATCGGCGTGCGCCAATCCAGCAAGGACTGGCAGCTGGGCCACCTGTACCAGCCGCGTGCTTACGTGCCCGAGTCGATCATGCCGTCCTATCCCTACTTGTTCGAGCTCAAGGACAAGGCCGATCCGGGCGAGGAAACCCTGAACCTGCCCCCCGGCCACGTGCCCGCCGGCAAGGTGGTGGTGCCGACGCCCGAGGCGCTCGATCTGGTCCGGTACCTGCAGGCGCTCAAGCGCGACTACCCGGTGCTGCCGCCCGAGCCGCGCGAAGCCGCGGGCGCGCGCACCTCGTCGGTGCACGACGCCAAAGCCCGCACGCCTGCTTCGTGAAGGAGGGTCGCCATGAGTGATGACACCGACGTGCGCGCGCAATGGCGCGAGAACGAGGACCCGGAAGAGGCCATCCGCCCCATGCCGCTGATCGCCCTGCTGATCGCGGTGTTCATGGTGCTGTGGGCCGTGGTCTACATCATCTATTCGGAGCCGCTGGACAATGCGCGCTTCGGCGACCAGCGCACGCTGGCCGAGCTGTCCGGTCCGGCGCCGGGCGCGGCGGGCGCCGGCGCCGCGGTGGACGGCAAGGCGCTGTTCGCGGCCCAGTGCGCGGCCTGCCACCAGGCCACGGGCAAGGGCTTGCCGGGGGTGTTCCCGCCGCTCGACGGCTCCGAATGGGTGCACGGCGAGCCGCGCATTCTGGCCAACATCCTGCTGCACGGGGTCACGGGCGAGATCGAGGTCGAAGGCCAGAAGTACCAGGGCCAGATGCCGGCGTTCGCGCAGCTGTCCGACGCCGAACTGGCCGGCGTGGCCAGCTACATCCGCGGTGCCTGGAGCAACAAGGCCGAGCCGCTCACGGCCGAGCTGTTCGCCACCGAGCGCAAGGGTGGGCGCAGCACGCCGTTCGAGGGCGGCGCGGCGCTCAAGGCGCTGGCGCAGCCGGGCGGTTGACCGGCGCGCGGGGGCCAAGCCGATGTGGCGCACCGCCTTGCTCAGCCTGCTGCTGCTGCTGGGCGGCTGGGGCGCGGCGTCGTGGCTGACGCATGACTTCCAGGTCTGGACCGACGAAGGCGCGCGCCGCCTGGAGGTGGCCTTGCGCCCGTTGCCGACGCCACCGGTGGGTGTGGACGGCCCAGGCGTCGTCGCCGCCACCCTGCCCGGGCTGCTGGCCGGCGGCGGCGTGACCATTGCCGACTTCATCTACACCGATTGCCGCAGCACCTGCCTGACGCTGGGCAGCAGCTTCCAGCAATTGCAGGCCGCCCTGCAGGCCGATCGCGCCGCCGGTGCGCCCGCCACGGTGCGCCTGCTGTCCATCAGCTTCGATGGTGCGCGCGACGATCCGGTGGCGCTGCGCGACTACGCCCGGCGGCTGAATGCCGATCCGGCGCTGTGGCGCTTCGTGCGGGTGCCGCAGGCGGCGCAGCAGCAGGCTCTGCTGGACCGCCTGGGCGTGGTGGTGGTGCCCGACGGCCGGGGCGACTACGAGCACAACGCGGCGCTGCTGGTGTTTGACGGCCAAGGCCGCATGGTGCGCGTGTTCGATATCGAGGAGCGCCAGCTGGCGCTGGACTATGCGCGTCACCTGGCCCGCCAGCAGGCGCCGGGGGCGGCATCGTGAACGCGCGCCGCCCGTGGCTGGCCGGCGGCGCGCTGGGGCTGGTGCTGGCCCTGCCGTGGACGCGCGAGGCAATGGAGTCCAGCATGTGGCGCCACATGCTGCTGCAATTTCCGGCCTGGCTGCTGGCGGGCGCGCTGCTGGCGGCGGCGCTGCCGCCACGCATGCGAGCCGGCGTGACGCGCTGGAATGCCCACGGCATCGCCGGCCTGGTGGCGGTGGCGGTCACGCTGGCGGTGCTGATGGTGCCGCGCGTGCTCGACCTCGCGCTGCGGCGTCCCGACATCGAGGCGGCCAAGCTGGCGGCGCTGCTGCTGGCTGGCGTGGCGCTGCGCCTGTCGTGGCGGCCGGCCGGCCTGGTGGTGCAGTTCTTCTTTCTGGGCAACCTGCTGCCGATGATGGTGGTGGTGGGACAGCTCTACATCGATTCGCCGCTGCGCCTGTGCAATGCCTACCTGCTGGACGATCAGGCGCGCCTGGGCGCCTGGTTGATCGGCGGCGCGGCGACGCTGGGCGCGGCCTGGCTGGCCTGGACCGGCTGGGTGCTGGCAGGCCGGCAAATGCCGCCCGCGCCGGCCGGCATGACGGCACAGAACCCGCCGCGCTGAGCGCCGCACCGGCCGGCGCGCCCGTCAGTGCGCGCCGATGCGCTCGAACTCGCGCTGCACGGCGACATGCGCGGCGCTCATCGTGGCTGACGGCGCCGGACCCAGGCGGCTGACGACGACCGTGGCCAGCCAGCCCAGGATGAAGCCGGGCACGATCTCGTACAGGCCCAGCCAGCCGAACTGCTTCCACACCAGCACGGTGACGGCGCCCGTGACGATGCCCGCGAGTGCGCCCGCGCGCGTCATGCGCTCCCACCACAGCGACAGGATGATCACCGGCCCGAAGGCGGCGCCAAAGCCCGCCCAGGCGTAGCTGACCATGCCCAGCACCTTGGATTCGGGGTTGCTGGCAATCGCGATCGCCACCAGGGCCACGACCAGCACCATGATGCGGCCGACCCAGACCAGCTCCAGCTGGCTGGCGTTCTTGCGCAGGAAGGCGCGGTAGATGTCCTCGGTCAGCGCGCTGGAGCACACCAGCAACTGGCAGGACAGCGTGCTCATCACGGCGGCCAGGATGGCGGCCAGCAGGGCGCCGGCGATCCAGGGGTTGAAGAGCTGCTTGGACACCTCCATGAATACCGTCTCGGCGTTGGCGTTCACGGCGGCGGCGCCGGCCTCGTTCAATGCAAAGTAGGGAATGCCGACAAAGCCCACGGCCACGGCGCCCATCAGGCACAGAATCATCCAGGTCATGCTGATTCGGCGGGCAGCGGGAATGGTCTGCACCGACGAGGCCGCCATGAAGCGCACCAGGATATGCGGCTGGCCGAAGTAGCCCAGGCCCCAGGCCAGCAGCGAGACGATGCCGACAAAGCTGGCGCCGCGCATCATGTCGAACTTCTCCGCTGCCACGATGGCCTGCCAGTCCTGGCCCGGCTGCAGCTGGCCCTGCACGGCCAGGTAAGCCATGACGGGAGCGAGGATCAGCGCGGTGATCATCAGCGAGGCCTGGATGGTGTCGGTCCAGCTCACGGCCAGGAAGCCGCCGATCAGCACATAGGCAATGGTGCAGGCCGCACCCACCCACAGGGCCGTGGCGTAGGGCATGCCGAACATGTTCTCGAACAGGCGCGCACCCGCCACCACGCCGGAGGCGCAGTACAGCGTGAAGAACACCAGGATCACCATGGCGGTGACGATGCGCAGCAGGTTGCCCTTGTCCTCGAAACGGTTGGCCAAGTAGTCGGGCAGGGTGAGGGCATTGCCGGCACGCTCGGTGTACAGGCGCAGGCGCGCCGCCACCAAGCGCCAGTTGAGGTAGGCGCCCGCGACCAGGCCGATGGCGATCCAGGCCTCGGACAGGCCCGACACATAGACCGCGCCGGGCAGACCCATGAGCAGCCAGCCGCTCATGTCCGAGGCGCCGGCCGACAGCGCGGTGACGAAGCTGCCCAGGCTGCGTCCGCCCAGGATGTAGTCCGACAGGTTCTTGGTGCCCAGGTAGCCCAGGGCGCCGATGCCGAGCATGGCAACCAGGTAGATGGCGAACATGATCGCCGTGGGGTCGTTCCAGGAAAATTGCATGATGCTTACTATCTATTGAATAGCTGCCCGCGCTTGTGGCGCGAGCGCTGGAGCCTGTTTTTGTTATGACAACGGTATCCATGCCGCCCGTCATCCCCGCGAAAGCGGGGATCCCGGCGCGTTGATTCGCCGCTGCCGTGGATCCCCGCTTTCGCGGGGATGACGGCGGGTTCGCAGACGCTTTTCAACATGAGCCTTGTTCAAAAGCTCTTGCGAACTTGCCGGGCACTGCCTTTTCAGGCCATGGTCATGAGCTGGGCGTTGCCGCCGGCCGCGGCGGTGTTGGTGCTGATGGACTGCTCGTGCACCAGGGCCGCCAGGTCGTAGCCATGGCCGGCCGCCAGCTCGTCGCTGCTGCGGCTTTCCACGCGCACCAGGGCGCCTTCGCGGGCGGCCACCAGGGCGCCGACCTGCAGCAGCGCATCGCCATCGCCCTCGAACATCAGGGCGGCCACGGGGGTGTTGCCGTCCTGCAGGCCGGCGGCGTCGGCGCGCTGGAGCCAGGCGCCGCCCGCCTCGCCCAGGGCGGCGGAAATGGCCTCCCAGGCTGCGGCGCAGCCGTTGTCGCCTTGCGCCAGCACCACCTGGCAGGGGTTGCCGCTGGCCAGCGCCGCGGCCAGCTGGTGCACCAGGCCCAGCGGCGTGCGCGGCAGCGCCCAGACGGGCCCGCGCGGCAGCAGGCGGTAGCGGTTGGATTCGCCCGTGGGGCCGGGCAGCAGCCAGCTCGCGCCCTGGCGTGAGGCGGTCAGGGCCGCGTCGCAGGCGGCGCGTGCCAGGGTGGCATCCACGCCGGGCAGCACCGTCTGCTGCAGCCGAGCCAGCAGTTCCAGCGTGGGCTGGGCCTGCGCGCCCTCGGCGCGCGGCAGGGCGGCCAGGGCGGCGTTGGGCTCGCCCTGCACCAGCCGGTGCAGGTACAGCGGCCCGCCGGCCTTGGGGCCGGTGCCCGACAGGCCCATGCCGCCAAAGGGCTGCACGCCGACCACGGCGCCGATGACGTTGCGGTTGACGTAGACGTTGCCGGCCTGCACGCGCTGGGTCAGGTGGGCGATGGTTTCGTCGATGCGGCTGTGCACGCCGAAGGTCAGGCCGTAGCCCGTGGCGTTGATGCCGTCGACCAGGGCGTCGAGCTGATCGCGTTGGAAGCGGATGACATGCAAAACTGGGCCAAACACCTCGCGGGTCAAGCGTGAAGCGCTATCAATTTCAATGATGGTGGGGGCGATGAAATGGCCGTTCAGCGGGCCGTCCTGGCGCGGGGCCTGCGTGACCTTCTGGCCCGCGGCCTGCATGCGCTCGATATGCGCCTCGATCTGGGCGCGCGCCTCGGCGTCGATCACCGGGCCCACGTCGGTGCTCTGGCGGTCGGGGTTGCCCAGGGTCCATTCCTGTAGCGCGCCCTGCAGCATGGTGAGCGTGCGCTCGGCCACGTCTTCCTGCAGGCACAGCACGCGCAGCGCCGAGCAGCGCTGGCCGGCCGAGTCGAAGGCCGAGGACAGCACATCGGCCACCACCTGCTCGGCCAGGGCCGAGGAGTCCACGATCATGGCGTTCTGCCCGCCCGTCTCGGCGATCAGCGGAATCGGGTGGCCGCTGGCCGACAGGCGTGTGCTGAGCTGGCGCGCGATGATGCGCGCCACCTCGGTGGAGCCTGTGAACATCACGCCCGCCACCTGCGGGTGCGCCACCAGCGTGGCGCCCACGGTCTCGCCCCGGCCGGGCATGAGCTGCAGTGCGCCCTGGGGTACGCCGGCCTCGTGCAGGATCGCCACCATGGCGGCGGCGGTGAGCGGCGTCTGCTCGGCCGGCTTGGCCAGCACGGTGTTGCCGGCGGCCAGGGCGGCGGCGACCTGGCCGGCGAAGATGGCCAGCGGGAAGTTCCAGGGGCTGATGGCCAGCACCACGCCCAGCGGGCGCTGCGCGGCGTTGTCGAACTGCGCCGCCACCTGGGCGCCGTAGTAGCGCAGGAAGTCCACGGCCTCGCGGATCTCGCCCACGGCGTTGGGCAGGGTCTTGCCGGCCTCGCGCATGATCAGGCCCATCAGCGGCTGGCTGCGCTGCTCCAGCAGGTCTGCGGCGCGTGCCAGCGCGTCGGCGCGTGCGGCGGGCGGCGTGCCGGCCCAGATGGGCGCGGCCTGGGCGGCGCGCTCGGCGGCGGCCTGGGCTTCCTCGGTGCTGGCTTCGCGCACCCAGCCGACGGTGTCGGTCAGCTCGGCCGGGTTGCGCAGTGGCTCCCAGCCGGGCGTTTGCGCGGGGTTGGCGGGCAGTGTGGCCTGGGGCGGCGCGGCCAGGTAGGTCTGGCGCGTGCTGTAGAGCAGGGCGGCGGCCAGCGATGCGAGCTGCTGCTCATGCGCCAGGTTCAGGCCCTGCGAGTTGGCGCGTGCCTGGTGGCCCTCGCCGGCAAACAGATCGTGCGGCAGGGGGATGCGCGGGTGCGGCGCGCCCAGGCGGCCCTCCTGCGTGGCAATCTGCATCACATCCTCCACCGGGTCGCTCACCAACTCGCTGATGGGCACGCTGGCGTCACCGATGCGGTTGACGAACGAGGTGTTGGCGCCGTTTTCCAAGAGGCGGCGCACCAGGTAGGCCAGCAGCGTCTCGTGGCTGCCCACCGGGGCGTAGATGCGGCAGGGGCGCGCCAGCTTGCCCTCTGCCGTGGGGCCGGTGACCTGCGCGTACAGCGGCTCGCCCATGCCGTGCAGGCACTGGAACTCGTACTGGCCGCTGTAGTAGCTGCCGCCCACGTTGGCGGCCAACTGGTAGATGCTGGCCAGGGTCTGGGCGTTGTGCGTGGCGAACTGGGGGTAGACGGCGTCGGGCGCCTCCAGCAGCTTCCTGGCGCAGGCCAGGTAGCTCACATCGGTATAGACCTTGCGCGTGTAGACCGGGTAGCCGGCCAGGCCGTCGAGCTGCGCGCGCTTGATCTCGCTGTCCCAGTACGCGCCCTTGACCAGGCGCACCATCAGGCGGCGGCGGCTGCGGCGGGCCAGGTCGATCAGGTATTCGATGACCTGCGGGCAGCGCTTCTGGTAGGCCTGCACCACGAAGCCTATGCCGCTCCAGCCCTTGAGCGAAGGCGCGGCGCACAGCGCCTCCATCAGGTCGAGCGACAGCTCCAGGCGGTCGGCCTCTTCGGCGTCGATGTTCATGCCAATGTCGTACTGCTTGGCCAGCTCCGCCAGGTGCAGCACGCGCGGCAGCAGCTCGGCCATCACGCGGTCGTACTGGGCACGCGAATAGCGCGGGTGCAGGGCCGAGAGCTTGATGGAGATGCCCGGGCCTTCAAAAATGCCGCGCCCGGCAGAGGCCGCGCCAATCGCGTGGATGGCCTGCTCGTAGTCGCGCAGGTAGCGCTGGGCATCCTGCTCGGTGGCCGCAGCCTCGCCCAGCATGTCGTAGCTGTAGCGAAAGCCCTGGGCCTCGTACTTGCGGCTGTTGGCCAGCGCCTCGGCAATGTGCTGGCCGGTGACGAACTGCTCGCCCATCAGCTTCATGGCGCGGTGCACGCCCTGGCGGATCAGCGGCTCGCCGCCCTTGCCGATGACGCGCGTCAGCGCCGAGGACAGGCTCTTCTCGCTGCTGGTGCTGGTGAGCTTGCCCGTCAACACCAGGCCCCAGGCGGCGGCGTTGACGAAGAGGGACGGAGAGCGGCCCACATGCGACTTCCAGTCGCCACGGCTGATCTTGTCGCGGATCAGCGCGTCGCGCGTGGCCTTGTCGGGGATGCGCAAGAGCGCCTCGGCCAGGCACATCAGCGCCACGCCTTCCTGGCTCGACAGGGAAAACTCCTGCACCAGCGCGGCCACGCCGCTGGTCACGGGCGCGTCGCGCAGGCCCTGCACCAGGCGCGAGGCGAGCTCGCGCACCTTGGCGGCCTGGGCCTCGTCGGGTGTGCGTGCCAGCGGCAGCAGCGCCGGCAGGCATTCCGTCTCGGGCCGGTGCCAGGCGGCGGTGATGGCGGCGCGCAGCGGGGTCTGCGGCAGGATGGACTGGGCGAAGGCGAGGAAGGGTTGCGCCTCTTGTTGGGCGGAGGGTTGCACCTCGTCCTTGCCGTCCTCGGGCGTGCCCTCTTCGGCACCCAGAACCCGGATGGTGCTGGCGCCGCGCTCCAGCGCATCCACATATTGCACGACGGCCTGCTTGATCAGCCAGTGCGGGGTGCGGTTCAGGTTCTGGGCGGCGTTGCGGATGCGCTCGCGCAGCAGGTCATCGACCTTGATGCCAATGGTGGTGGACATAGGTGGTGCGGAAGTGAGGGGCGGGAGGGAATGGCCGCAGCGGCGGCTACAGCCTGGCCAGCGTGAACTGTGTCACGGTTGCACCTTTTCATGAATAGGGTAAACCCTAGGTACAACCTCGATTCCCGAGGAGAGGGAATTCCGCCCATCTGACCATCGACGCCCGGGGACGAGCACGCGCCGCACCGCATGCAGCGCAGAGCGCGACAGTGCCTAAAAACGGGCTTGCAGCCGCGCCCGATCAGCGCGAGCAGCTATTATTTTTGAAGTAATCGCAAATGCGCCACCAGCTCGGCGAAGCCGGCCCCGCGCTCGGCCTGCGTCACGTAGCGGGGCAGGTGGCTCAGCTGGGGTACGAAGCGGGCAATGTTGGCCACGCCCACGCTGTGCGGCAAGTGCTGGAACATCAGCTGGTCATTGGTGGAGTCGCCCACGTAGACCCAGCGCTCCAGCTCGGCATCCAGCGCGCGGCCCAGCAGCCGGCGCACGATCCAGCGCGCGCCCTCCAGCTTGTTGTGCGCGCCGAACCAGCCGTTGATGTGAATGCTGCTGACGGTGGCGTTCATGCCGGCGGCGCGCATGATCTGCACGCACTGGTCGATGGCGGCCTGCGGCAGGTGGGTGAACTCGCTGTGGTCGATGGCGATGTCGGTCTCGCGCCCCGGGGAATCCTGGGCGCGGCGCGCGCCCGGCACCGTGGCCTCGATCCGCGCCAGCACCTGCTGCATGCGGGCGAAATGGGCGGCGCGGGTGGCGGCATCCTGTTGATACCATTTTTGTAGCTGCTCGCGCTCGCCGGACGGGCGCTGCAGCCCATTTTGCTCGGATTTCACCAGAGCCACGGCGCCGCTTTCGGCCACGATGGCGTCCAGCGGCCAGGCGAGCGCGAACGGCTCACTCCAGCCCACCGGGCGGCCGGTGATGGCGATCACGTGCAGTCCGGCGGCCTTCAACGCGTCCAGCGCCGCCAGCGCGTCGGGCGTGATCGCGCCGTCGGTGGTCAGGGTGTCGTCTATGTCGGTCAGCACGCCCTGCAGCGCGGGCCACGCGCCCGGACGCAGCTCGGCCAGGGGCTTCACGGCCGATCCAGCGCGGCCGACAGCGGCTCGCGCGGCACGTTGTCGACGTCGTGGTGCAAAAAGGCGATCAGGAACTGGATGCCGATGATCAGCGGCAGCGCCGCCAGCATCACGGTGCCGCTGGAGGCCGGCACGCCGGTGGCCACGCTGTGAATCCATTGCGCGGCGCCAAAGCCCAGCCCCAGCGCGCACAGCAGCACACCAGCCAGGCTGTAGACGCTGCCCAGGTTGAAGTCGCGCACCAGATAAACGTAGACATAGCGCTTGAAGAAGCGCTTGACGTGCTTGCCCATGAACTCGGGCAGCACGCGCGAGACCTTCAGGTTGGACTGCTCGTCGGCGTACACCGCGTCCATCGGCACGTCCCGCACCACGGCGCGGATGATGTTCAGGCGGTACAGCATGTCGCTTTCGAAAAAGTAGCGACGCTCCAGCTTCTCCAGTGGCAGCTGGCGCAGCACCTCGGCATGGACGGCGGTGTAGCCATTGGTCGGGTCCATCACGGGCCAGTAGCCCGAGCTGAGCTTGGTGACGAAAGACAGCGCCGCGTTGCCCAGCAGCCGGATGCGCGGCATGCCGCGCAGCGACTCTGGCCGGTAGAAGCGGTTGCCCTTGGTGTAGTCGGCGCGGCCGCGCAGGATGGGCTGCACGAACTTGGGGATCAGCGCCGGGTTCATCTGCCCGTCGCCGTCGATCTTGACCACGATGTCCATGCCCTCGGCCAGCGCCGCCTGGTAGGCCGTGACCACCGCCCCGCCCACGCCCCGGTTCTCTGGGTGGTAGAGCACGCGCACGCGCGGGTCGCGGTGGCTTTGCTCGATGAAGCGGCCGCTGCCCTCGGGGCAGGCGTCATCCACGGCGTAGATGCGCTCGACCTCGGGGCCGATGGCGTCGATCACGCCCAGCACGTGCTGCGTGACCTTGTAGCAGGGGATGGCGACGGCGATGCGCATGGAGCTCACCCTTGGGTGGAGGCCAGCGCCACGCCGGCCATAATCAGCGCGCCGCCGGCCAGCGTTTTCCAGTGCAGCGGTTCGCCCAGAAAGGCCCAGGCCAGCGTCGGCACGATCAGGAAGGCCAGGCCCATGAAGGGGTAGGCCAGGTGCAGGGGGGCATGGCGGAGGATCCCGACCCAGCCCAGGGTGGCTAGGCCGTATAGCGCTAGTGAAGCGATCAGCCATGTATTGGTAAGCCAGTCCCACATGCCAGGCTGTGCGGGCAGGGCTGCAGCGGCTTTCTTGAACAGCAACTGCCCTAGAGAAATGCAGATCACACAGGCCAGGGTTTGAAGCGAAAGATTCAGATTCATGAAATCACGAAAAAAGCGTCCTGGATCGGAGTGTACCCGACTGGAATCAATGATGGAAAGAAGCGGAATGATCAAGATAGTGCTCATCCTGAAGTCATGTTTATTGATATTGATTTGGTCTATCGCTTGGGTGAGTAATGGGATCGCAGCTGAGAGCCAGTCTTTTAATTGGGTTGAGCAGATAAAGGCGAATAAATCCGAGAACGGTGAAATTTTTATCATCAAAGGCACAATGCCTGCGAGCATGGCCTCCACAGTGAGTGTGCAATCAAGAGATTCAACTGTCGAAATCAAAGGATGGATGGTGAAGCCTGAGACAGATACGGGAGCCGATTTTGAGTTCGCTGTTACTTCGCCAAGGTTCTATCGTGGTGGTTATTTCGCTTTGGACTTGATAGTTGATCATGCCGGAGAAAAGCGCTCACTACTCTCTCAATCAGGAGAGAGGCTATCGTTACATGTTACCAAAACAAAACATCGTCATTGGATAGCGCTGGCGGCAATTCTGTTCACTATCGGGTTGGGATTTTCAAGACGTTTTCAAGCGGGTTGCTACTGGCTCGGATGCAGGGTCGAAAATAATCAAAAGAAGCTTGCTTTAAGCATAACTGCGGTTGCACTATTGCTCATAACTGCTGGATGGACTGGAAGCTCATGGCGGCTGTGGGCTAATACGCCTGCAGGACAGTCTTTTCTGGAGTTGCAGGGAAGTCAATGGCAAGTGCACAGCCCGAAATTTGATCGCTGGGATGAATGGGGTGTTATTACGCCTGCAATATTTGCGCAACTGAATCACGAGCCGAAATTTCCTATTATCAACACCAATATCGGCCCTGAAGGCCAGAATATGGGAGTCATGGGTATGTTCGGAGTGCCCGTTGCTCAAGTCGCGGCGTTGGCCAGGCCGGCTACTTGGGGTTACTTTGTGCTGCCGTTGCGCCAAGCTATGAGTTGGCAATGGCAGATTCAATTCTGGGGTTGTTTGCTGACAATCTGGTGGCTTTTGAATACGCTTTGCACGGGGCAAGCAGGCCGGAACTTGGCGCTGGCCACCGCCTTTTGTATGGTGCCCTATGCGGCAGGCTGGTCCAATTGGCCTTTGTATGCCAGTTTGTTTCCCGCGCTTGGGGTGTGTTTGCTGGCCAAACTGTTGCGGACGCAGTCAGTCATGCCGGCAGTATGGACGGGGGCAGCATTGGGGTGGGTGTTAGCAGCTTGGGTTTTGGTACTTTATCCGCCCTGGCTGGTCATCGTGGGCAGCCTATGTGCCTTGCTGATGCTGGGCTGGATGGCGGATCATCGCAAGGAATTGACTTGGGGGCTCGGGCAGTGGTTTGCTATGACGGCTGCTGTGGTGGTGTCTGGCGTATTGCTAGGCAGTTGGTGGATGGACACGCAAGATGCTATTGCCCAAGTTCAGGCAACTGTTTACCCCGGCGGACGTCAGGCCGAGGTGGGGGGTAGTGCTCCACTGATTTGGTCATTGCGTGGATATTTGGGGCTGGAAGCCTTCGCTCATTACATCGGCCCGGCCTCTAACAAACCGGAACTCAGCTCTTATTTCTATGTACCATTGGCGATGGCGGCTGTATTGATTTGGGGTGTATTGAGGATGACGCGCTTCCGTGGAATATGGTTTAGTCTAGCTACCTTTGTTGCTGCGTATGCATGTTATAGTTTTGTTGGTTTTCCGGTTTGGCTGGCGCAGATCTCGAAGTGGGGAATGTTGACCACAAATCGCATGGACTTGGGCATGGGCATGGCCATGATAATCTTGGTGTGCTTATTGCCCCCTTATTCGCAAGCAGCGAGAAGCCAATCGATCACTTCGTCGCCATTGATCGACGCTTCCCGCTTTGCCAATGTGGGCATCGGTGTTGCGCTGTCGGTGACAAGCGCCGCGCTAGCTTGGTGGGTGTTAATGCATACCAGCGCTGACTTGATGCCGATTAATCCTCTACCTTATCGTATCGGAATTGCACTCCTATGCGCAGCCATGGCTTGGTGGCTGTGGAACAGGCAAGCGATAGGTGTGACATTAGCCCTGCTGGTCACAGGATTTGGTGCTGCATTTAGCTATACGCCCATATCCAAAGCGCCCAAGGCCGTAGAATTGTCTGGTGCCATTAGGCCGTTTGTCACAGCAGAGGGCAAGCCGCAACGTCTGACGAAAACGCTGGTGGTGGATGGAGATTCATTACCTGCTGTGACCTTGGCTGCCGTCGGAGTACCGGTGATTGATGGCGTCCTGTATTATCCTCATCGCTCGATGTGGCAAAGCATTCAACTTCCCGACGATCAGTGGCCTGTCGTCAACCGCTATCAGCATCTTACTTTCATGCCTGCTAACAATGTGGATAGCTTCTTGCACTACCGTGCGATATCACCACGCATGGATGCGGTAACGGTTTTTTTTGATCCTGTGAAATTTGATTTCGCACGCACAAGCGCGGAGCGCGTCGTATCACACGAATCCGTGGCGTCCTTACTGGATAAAAATCCTCAACTGGAGCGGATGGGAAAACATCTTCAATACGTATGGTTCCGAGTGAAATGATGGTCAGGAGTCGTCGTAGGTTATGAAGGCTTTGGGTGGCAATGCGTGTGGTTACGGGTGTCAATAGTTTGTGTATGCATATATGCCGGCAGTCCTGGTTGTATACCACCCTGCACCTCCGGTATGGGTCGCCGTGCTAAGATTGCCTATTTCTGAATTGAAGGTAATCCCAGAAACCGTGTAACTGGAGGTGTCGCTGTCTAGTATATGAGACGGATTTGATTGGTTCTTTATATTCATGTCTAATATTGCGGCGGCTAATTGTGCTTTGCTGATGCATATCCCGTACCATCTGAGATTGTTTCCTTGGGTATTTGTTACCGTGTGACTATATGGAATCAGGGTTAGATATTTTCTGTTTTCGTTATATGATGTGCCGATATAGTGCCAATTCAATCCTGGATCGTAGAAAGCATCTTCTGTGATATTTATGTTGGGCCATCTATTGTCCCATGTCTTTATGCTATATTGAAAAGACACTCCGTTTTTGTCGGCCAACCAGAGGTACATCCCATTGTAAAATGCAGCACCGTTCTCTTGGTGGCTGCCAACCACAGCCTCGGAATGTTCTATGCAGAGCTTGGGATTTGAGCCAAATAGATCGTTGCGCCAGGGTCTGGCATTCATTGGATGATGCCAGCCAAGAAAATACCATCCCATTGGCGAAGGATGTGGAAGGCTATATGAGTGAAGATGCATTGCAATATGATGCCCTTCAAGCTGGACTGAGGTGGAGCCATACCAATTTGGATTGATGGACGCCTGATAATGTGCCAGCGGAGTGGATGTTTGCATTCCGGAGAAGTCTGCAACATTCCAATTTGAGTGCATTTGCAAGGTGCCGCCGAAACTATATGAATAAAAACCGTTATTGTTTGCGGGGGTGTCATTTGCAATAACTACATTCTTTAAAGCGGTATTGTTGGGTTGCAGCCAGAAATAATTGGCACCAAAAGATGGGGGGCAGAATAATACAAAGGCGATGACTGTGGAGGTGAGATGTTTCATCGATTGCATAGTCTACTCCATGTAAATTCAAATCTAAAATTTTAACTTTGTATTCAGATGGGCGGGGCAGCAAGACATAAGATAGAGTGTCTAAATATTATTTACTTGCGGCATTGGTTCCAATTGCGTTTGCATGAATCTTGCGTTGCCATACTTTATTTGGCTCCGATTCGGCCCGGAGTCTTGTAAATGTTTGATGGGCCTGCAGTTGGAGGCGGAAATTGAGTGGATAAATCTCAACTCGCCTGCAGCGCCAACCCCGCATGCTCGCGCAGCGGATGAAAGTGGATCTTCGGAAACCGCTCCTGCGCCAGGCGCACGTCGTACGGGCTGGTGCACAGATACGCCAGCGTATTGGCCGCGTCGTGCGCCATGCGCAGCGGGTAGGCGGCCTCGAACTCGCGCAGCTCTTGCGGCGTGTCGGCGGTGATCCAGCGCGCGCCGGTGTACTGGCAGCCTTCCAGGCGCACGTCGCAGTCGTACTCGGTCTTCAGGCGGTGCTGCACCACCTCGAACTGCAGCTGGCCGACGGCGCCCAGCAGCATGTTGCCGCCGGCGTCGGGCTTGAAGACCTGGATGGCGCCTTCCTCGCCCAGCTCCATCAGGCCCTGCTGCAGCTGCTTGGAGCGCAGTGGGTTCTTCAGCACCACGGTCATGAACAGCTCGGGCGCGAAGAAGGGCAGGCCGGTGAACTGCAGCGCCGGGCCGTCGGTGATGCTGTCGCCCAGCTGCACGCCCCCGTGGATGGTGAAGCCGATGATGTCGCCGGCGTAGGCTTCATCGACCGCCTCGCGCCGCTGGCTCATGAAGGTGACGACGGAAGTCGGGCGCAATTCTTTGCCCGTGCGCTGCACCTTCATCTTCATGCCCGGGGTGTATTTGCCGCTGGCCACGCGCACGAAGGCGATGCGGTCGCGGTGGTTGGCGTCCATGTTCGCCTGCACCTTGAAGACCACGCCGGTAAAGCCCTTGTCCTCGGGGTGGATGGTGACCTGCTCGCGCTCGCGGTTCACTTCGCGCCAGGCGATGCGCTGGCCCGGCGGGGGCGACATGTCCACCACGGCGTTGAGCACTTCCATGACACCGAAGTTGTTCACGCCCGAGCCGAAGAACACGGGGGTGAGCCGCGCCGCCAGGAACTCCTGGTGGTCCCAGGCGATGGAGGCGCCCACGGCCAGCTCCATGCTCTCGATGGCGTCGTCATACGCCTTGCCAAAGCGCGCGCGCAGCTTGTCCACTTCGGTGAGCGGGATGACCTCGAAGTCCTCCGGGCGCTTTTCGCTGCCGGGCTGGAACACCGTCATGCTCTGCGTGCGCAGGTCGATGATGCCGCCGAAGCTCTTGCCCTGGCCCACGGGCCAGGTCATGGGGCAGCAGGGCATGCCGAGCTCGCGCTCCACTTCGTCGAGGATATCGAGCGGGTCGCGCACCTCGCGGTCCATCTTGTTGACGAAGCTGATGATGGGCGTGTCGCGCTGGCGGCAGACCTCGATCAGCCGGCGCGTCTGCGCCTCCACGCCGTTGGCCGCGTCGATCACCATCAGCGCCGAATCGACGGCGGTGAGCACGCGGTAGGTGTCCTCGGAGAAGTCCTTGTGGCCGGGCGTGTCGAGCAGGTTGATGACGTGATCGCGGTAGCTCATCTGCATCACGCTGGAGGCCACCGAGATGCCGCGCTGCTTCTCGATCTCCATCCAGTCGCTGGTGGCATGGCGGCTGGCCTTGCGGCCCTTGACGGCGCCAGCGATCTGGATCGCGCCCGAGAACAGCAGCAGCTTTTCCGTCAGCGTGGTCTTGCCGGCGTCGGGGTGGGAGATGATGGCGAAGGTGCGGCGGCGCCGGGTTTCGGAGGCGAGGGACACAGAAAGCTCAGGAAAAGTCAGGTCAGGTGACGGGGCAGGTCGGACGATTGGTGCAGCACGCGCAGCACGTCAATGCGGTCGGGGTGTTCAACGTAGAAGACGGCGAAAGGAAAGTGAGACAGGGTCCAGAAGCGCATTCCCTTGACGCGCACCGCTCTGGCATGGCGCGGCGAGCCCGTGCCCGGATGATGGGCGATGTGAACCAACGCGTTGTCGTATTCATCGAGAAAGCGCTCGGCCAGTGGGTATCCACCCTGCGTCCAGTAATGGTCGAAGGCTCTATCAATGTCAGTTTCCGCAGCGGCGCGCGGTTGGACGGGCTTCACCTGGGGTGGGACTCGGCAGCGCGGGCGGCGGCGATGCGCGCGTTCAGCTCGGCGCGGTGCTCCTCCCAGGTGCGCGAGGAGGGGCCGGAATCAATGCCTTCCTGAATCAGCGCCACAAAGCGCTCCTCGGCCGCGCGCTCCTCGTCGCGCCGCACCAGCTCGCGCATGTATTCGCTGGTGCTGCTGTAGCCGCGCGCCTTGACGCGGGCGTCGACAAAGGCCTTCAGCTCGTCGGTCAGCGAGATGTTCATCGTGACAGTGCTCATCGCATGATTTTAAGGCTTGGCAAGCCTTGTCAACGGCCGGTGGCCGCTATAATTCGCGCCTTTCCGAGGAGCGTTGCAGCACCCCCCGTGCGCGGGGTGCGAGGCTCGGAATTCGATCCAGGCAACGACGCTCACCCACTGATCGCGTGTGGTGAGCTGTTCATCCCGTCAGTGGTTTTTCAAAAGCATTGCCTTTGGAGCAAACCATGAACGCACCCCTCAAACACCCCGTGGCGGCCGATTCCGCCATTGCCGACATCACCCTGGCCGACTGGGGCCGCAAGGAAATCGCCATCGCCGAGACCGAGATGCCCGGCCTGATGGCGATCCGCGCCGAGTACGCCAAGGCACAGCCCCTGAAGGGCGCGCGCATCACCGGCAGCCTGCACATGACGATCCAGACGGCCGTGCTGATCGAGACGCTGCAGGCGCTGGGCGCCCAGGTGCGCTGGGCCTCGTGCAACATCTTCTCCACCCAGGACCACGCGGCCGCCGCCATCGCCGCCAACGGCACGCCTGTATTCGCCATCAAGGGCGAGACGCTGGCCGACTACTGGGACTACACGCACCGCATCTTTGATTTCGGCGCCCCTGGCAGCGCGGGCGAAGGCCCCAACATGATCCTGGACGACGGCGGCGACGCCACGCTGCTGATGCACCTGGGCCGGCAGGCCGAGACCAACCCCGCCGTGCTGGCCGCGCCCAAGAGCGAGGAAGAGCGCGTGCTGTTCGCCGCCATCCAGGCCAGGCTGTGCCAGGACCCGAGCTGGTACAGCCGCAAGAGCGCCGAGATCATCGGCGTGACCGAGGAGACCACCACCGGCGTGCACCGCCTCAAGGAGATGAGCGCCGCCGGCACGCTGCTGTTTCGCGCCATCAACGTCAACGACTCGGTCACCAAGAGCAAGTTCGACAACCTGTACGGCTGCCGCGAGTCGCTGGTGGACGGCATCAAGCGCGCCACCGACGTCATGGTGGCCGGCAAGATCGCCGTGGTGTGCGGCTACGGCGACGTCGGCAAGGGCAGCGCGCAGGCGCTGCGCGCGCTCAGCGCCCAGGTGTGGGTGACCGAGATCGACCCGATCTGCGCGCTGCAGGCCGCCATGGAGGGCTACCGCGTGGTCACCATGGAAGAGGCGGCGCCGCTGGCCGACATCTTCGTCACCGCCACCGGCAACAAGGACGTCATCACCTACGCCCACATGGCGGCCATGAAGGACCAGGCCATCGTCTGCAACATCGGCCACTTCGACAACGAGATCGACGTCGCCAGCCTGGAAGCGCGCTGCCAGTGGGAAGAGATCAAGCCGCAGGTCGACCACGTCATCTTCGAGGGCGGCAGGCGCATCATCCTGCTGGCCAAGGGCCGGCTGGTGAACCTGGGCTGCGGCACCGGCCACCCCAGCTACGTGATGAGCTCCAGCTTCGCCAACCAGACCATCGCGCAGATCGAGCTGTTCACCCGCCCCGACGCCTACGCGGCCGGCCGCGTCTACGTGCTGCCCAAGCACCTGGACGAGAAGGTCGCGCGCCTGCAGCTGGCCAAGCTGAACGCGCGCCTGACCGAGCTGAGCGACGAGCAGGCGCGCTACATCGGCGTGGCCAAGGCCGGGCCGTACAAGCCGGATACCTATCGCTATTGATTACGTAGCTGCTGGCGCTTGCTGGGCGGGCGCTGGCAGTCAATTTGCTCCAAGACATCCGTGCGGGCCGACCAACTGCTCGTCGAACGTGGCCTGGCCGCCAGCCGCAGCCAGGCCCAGCGCCTGATCGCGTCCGGCGCCCGCTGGCGGGCCCCCGATGGCTGGCGCGTGCTGGCCAAGTCGGACGATCTGCCGCCGGGCGCCCAGATCGAACTGCAGGACGCCGCCGAGGCCCGCTACGTCTCGCGTGGCGGCCTCAAACTCGAAGGCGCGCTGGCGACGGCGGGTGTGGCGGTGGCCGGCCGCCGCTGCCTGGACGTGGGCCAGTCCACCGGCGGCTTCACCGACTGCTTGTTGCAGCACGGCGCGGCGCGCGTGGTCGGCGTGGACGTGGGCCACGGCCAGCTGCACCCGCGGCTGCGTGCCGATGCCCGCGTGCAGGCGCTGGAAGGCGTCAACGCCCGGCACCTAGATGCTTCTTTATTGATAGCTGCTGGCGCTGGACAGACGGTCGCTAGAGGACTATTCGATGCCGATTTCGATCTCATCGTCGGCGATCTGTCCTTCATCTCCCTCACCCTGGTGCTGCCGGCCCTGGCGGCGCTGCTGGCGCCGGCGGGCGAGCTGCTGCTGCTGGTCAAGCCGCAGTTCGAACTGCAAGCGGCCGACATCGGCAAGGGCGGCATCGTGCGCGACCCGGCGCTGTACCCGCGTGTCGAGCAGCGCCTGCGCGACGCGTGCGCCGCGCTCGGCCTGACGGTGCGCCACTGGCTTCCCAGTCCCGTCGCCGGCGGCGACGGCAACCGCGAATTCTTCATCCATACCGCCCGCGCGGCGGCGACACCCGATACCCCATGAGCGTCAACCTCAGTCTCGAATTCTTTCCCCCCAAGACGCCCGAAGGCGCCGACAAGCTGCGCGCCGTGCGCGGCCAACTGTATGCGCTGAAGCCCGAGTTCTGCTCGGTCACCTTCGGCGCCGGCGGCTCGACGCAGGAGGGCACGCTGGACACGGTGCGCGCCATCGTCGCCGAGGGCCGGCCCGGCGTGCCGCACCTGTCGTGCATCGGCCAGACGGCGGACAGCATCCGCCAGCGCCTGGCCAGCTACCGCGCCGCCGGCGTGCGGCAGCTGGTGGCGCTGCGGGGCGACCTGCCCAGCGGCTACGGCATGGGTGGCGAGTTCCGCCACGCCAGCGACCTGGTGGCCTTCATCCGCGCCGAGACGGGCGAGCATTTCCGCATCGCCGTGGCCGCCTACCCTGAGTTCCACCCCCAGGCGCGTTCGCCCGAGGCCGACCTGGACGCCTTCGCCACCAAGGTGCGTGCCGGCGTCGACCTGGCCATCACGCAGTACTTCTTCAGTGCCGGCGCCTACTTCCGCTTCGTCGACGAGGCGCGCCGGCGCGGGGTGACCGTGCCCATCGTGCCCGGCATCATGCCGATCACCAACAGCACCCAGCTGCTGCGCTTTTCCGACAGCTGCGGCGCCGAAGTGCCGCGCTGGATCCGCCTGCGCCTGCAGGGCTTTGGCGACGATGCCGCGGCGATCAAGGATTTCGGTGCCGACGTGGTGGCCGCGCTGTGCCGCCGCCTGCACGAAGGCGGCGCGCCGGGCTTTCATTTCTACACCCTCAACCAGGCGGCCGGCGTGCTGCAAGTCTGTCGTCGGCTGGGCTGGGCGGGCGACGATATATAACCATTGGTTTAATAGTTGTCTGGTTTTGCGCCAATTACGATCTGAAACCCCCGGATCGGGGGCGCCAGCCGCGCCGGGAACGCGGTACAGACGGTAAAATCCGCCCCATGTTACGGGACACCTCTCCCGGCGCCCGCGCCAGTGGCACGCCGGTTTCGGGAAGTGCACACCGCCCGTCAGCCCGCCGATTCCTGTGGATCGGCGCCATATGGCTGGCAGCCGGGCCCCTGGCGGCCCAGACGGTGAGCCTGAATGCTTCCACCCCCGCGCTCTCCGAGCCTTGCACCTCGGCCAAGGCCGTGCACGACATGCGCTGCCCCAACTACACCGGCTTCAAGCCGCGGGTGGGCGGACTGAGCGCGCGCGTGCCGCAAGGGCGCGACGCCGATGACGTGGCCGAAGGCCTGGCCCTGCCCGAGCGCCCGCCGCTCGGCCTGCGGGGCGGGCGCGACCTGCAGCGGGGCATGGCCTCGTGGTACGGCCCGGGCTTTCACGGGCGCCTGACGGCCAGCGGCGAGCGTTTCGACCAGAACGAGCTGACCGCCGCCCACAAAACCCTGCCTTTCGGCACCCGCGTGCTGGTGCACAGCCCGCGCACCGGCAAGCAGGTGGTGGTGCGCATCAACGACCGCGGGCCCTTCGTCAAGGGCCGGGTGATCGACCTCAGCAAGGCCGCCGCGCGTGCGCTGGGCCTGCACGCCATGGGCCACGACGCCGTGGTGCTGCGCGAGGTAAGCGCTGGCGCGGACGACAGCAACGGCTGAGTATAAAAACTGGTTCACGCGCCCGTCTGTCGAGCGCCGACAGCTCCTGAATTATGAGCAAAAACAAGGCGCCCTCGGGCGCCTTGTGGCATGGACGGGGCGCCGCGCTCAGCGTTCGTCGTAGCTGATCACCAGGCGCTCGCTGGTCGGGCGCGCCTGGCAGCTCAGCACGAAGCCCTGGGCGATTTCGGCGTCTTCGAGGGTGAAGTTCTTGTCCATGCTGACGCTGCCTTCCAGCACCTTGGCGCGGCAGGTGCAGCACACGCCGGCCTTGCAGGAATAGGGCGCGTCCAGCCCGGCGCTGAGGGCCACGTCCAGCACATGCTGGTCGCGCCGCATGGCCAGCTCGTGCGGCTTGCCGTCGATCAGCACCGTCAGCGCCACCTGGCCGGCCGGCGCCTCGGGGTCGGGCTGGGCGATGGCGGCGCGGCGTGCCTCGGGGCTCAGCTCGTCCAGGCGCGGGGAGCTGAAGCGCTCGGTGTGGATGCGCTCGGCCGGCACGCCGGCGGCGCGCAGCGCGGTTTCGGTGGCCTCGATCATGGCCTCGGGGCCGCAGATGAAGACCTCGTCCATGCTGGCCGCCGGCAGCAGGGTGCCGATCAGCTGCCGCACCTTGGCGGCGTCGATGCGGCCTTCCAGCAGCGGCACCTCCTGCGCCTGGCGCGACAGCACGTGGATCAGCGTCAGGCGGTTCTTGTACTTGTCCTTCAGGTCCTGCAGCGCCTCGTTGAACATCACGCTGCCCATGCGGCGGTTGCCGTAGACCAGGGTGAACTTGGCGCTGTCGCTGTCTTCCAGCGTGCTGGCGATGATCGACAGGATGGGCGTGATGCCCGAGCCGGCGGCAAAACCCACGCGGTGCAGGGCGCGCGGCTTGCGGATGGTGAAGCGGCCATCGGGCGGCATCACGGCCAGGCGGTCGCCGGGCCTGAGCTGGGTGGCGGCCCAGTTGGAGAACAGGCCGCCTTCCATCGGGCGGATGCCGACGTCCAGCTCGCGCGCGCGGGTGTAGCGGCTGCGGGTGGAGCAGATCGAGTAGTTGCGGCGCACGTCCTGGCCGTCGATGGTGGCGCGCAGGGTCAGGAACTGGCCGGGCTGGAAGTCGAAATGCCCGTGCAGCTCGGGCGGCACGGCGAAGGTGATGGCCACGGCGCCGGCGGCTTCGGGGCTGACGCGGGCGACGGTGAGGTCGTGAAAGCGGGGGGCGGACACGGGCGGTTCTCCTCAGATGCGCTTGAAATGATCGAACGGTTCCAGGCAGTCCAGGCAGCGGTACAGCGCCTTGCAGGCGGTGGAGCCGAAGTGCGAGGTTTCGGTGGTGCGACTCGAGCCGCACTGCGGGCAGGGCACGGCGTCATCCTCGTCAAATTGGCCCGCAGCGCCCGACTGGCCTGCGCCAGCAGCTCTTGATCTGGGAGCAAACTGGATGACCGATTCGCCGTCGCGGCGGCTGGCGCAGCGCGGCGGCGCGATGCCGTAGGCGCGCAGCTTCTCGCGCGCGGCCTCGCTCATCCAGTCGGTGGTCCAGGCCGGCGCCAGCTGCGTGACCACGCGGCCGCGCACGCCGGCGTTGCGCAGGGTGGCGCCGATGTCGTCGGCGATCTGGTCCATCGCCGGGCAGCCGCTGTAGGTGGGGGTGATGACCACCTCGACCGCGCCGTCGGCGCCGCGCCGCAGCGCGCGCAGGATGCCCATCTCGCGCAGGGTGACGACGGGGATCTCGGGGTCGGTCAGCGTGTCGAGCAGCGTCCAGAGCGCCGATTGCTCCTCAGTGGATAGCTGCTGGCGCTCGCTGGACGGGCGCTGGACATTGATTTGATTCATGAGCCGGGCGGGGGCGGTGGCTCACCAGGTGGCGCCGGGGTGGGCGCGCGCCAGGCTTTGCATCTCGGCCAGCACGTAGCCCAGGTGCTCGGAGTGCAGGCCCTGCTTGCCCTGGCTGACGTAGCCCTGGACGGCGGCCGGGCGCGTGAGCGTGGCTTCGGCGATGGCCTCGTTGACCAGCGCGTCCCAGTCGGCCCGCAGCGCCGCCACGTCAACGCCGGTGGCATTGTCGCGCGCCTGCGCTTCGTGCGTGCTGGCGGTCCAGAACTCGTCGGTGAAGGGCAGCAGCCAGTCCAGCGCGGCCTGCGCGCGGCGCTGCGACTCGGCCGTGCCGTCGCCCAGGCGCACCAGCCAGTCGCGCGCGTGGCGCAGGTGGTAGCGCGCTTCCTTCAGGCTCTTGGCGGCGATGGCGGCCAGCTGGCTGTCGGCCGACTGCCGCAGACGCTCCCACACCAGCACCATGAGCGCGCTGTAGAGGAAGTTGCGCGCGATGGTGACGCTCCAGTCGCGATCGCCCACGCCGGCGGGCACCAGCGGCGGGCTGTGCGGCAGCTCCAGCAGCGTGTAGTTGCGAAAGTCCGGCACGTCGCGGAAGTAGGCCAGCGTGTCCTCGGTGATGGCGCCGGCTGGCCAGCTGGCGCCGCGCGGCGCGCGCACGTCGCCGGCCAGGCGCTCGGCGGCGTGCTGGTAGAGCAGGCGCGCCTGGCCGATCAGGTCCAGGCTGTTGTTGGCCATCGCCATGTCCTCTTCGAGGATGGGCGCGTGGCCGCACCATTCGGCATTGCGCTGGCCCAGGATCAGGGCGTTGTCGGCCAGGTGCAGCAGGTAGGCCGTCGGGGCGGCCTGGTTGAGCGTGGGGCGTTGAGCGTTGAGCGTGGTCATGGCGGTCCTGGGGGTTCACGCTGAACGCTGGGCGCTCAACGCTGAACGGCAGTGCTTACATGTGCCCGACTTCGTCGGGGATTTCGTAGAAGGTCGGGTGGCGGTAGATCTTGTCGCTGGCCGGCTCGAACAACTGGTCTTTTTCGCCCGGGTCGCTGGCGGCGATCAGGTGCGAGGGCACGACCCAGATCGACACGCCTTCCTGGCGCCGGGTGTAGACATCGCGCGCCATCTGCAGCGCGTGTGCGCTGTCGCTGGCGTGCAGGCTGCCGCAGTGCTTGTGCTCCAGGCCTTGCTTGGATCGAACAAAGACTTCCCACAGGGGCCAGTCCTTCAGTGCGGGTGCGTTGCTCATGGTTTCTCCTCGGGGATCAGGCGGCCTTGCGGGCGCGTTGCTGCTGCTTGTCGGCGTGGGCCAGGGCGGCCTCGCGCACCCAGGCGCCGTCGTCGTGCGCCTTCACGCGCGTGGCCAGGCGCTCCTTGTTCATGGGGCCGTGGCCGTTGACGGTCTGCCAGAACTCGTCCCAGTCGATGGCGCCGTAGTCGTAGTGGCCGCGCGCCTCGTTCCACTTCAGGTCCGGATCAGGCAGGGTGACGCCCAGCACCTGGGCCTGCGGCACGGTGGCGTCCACGAACTTCTGGCGCAGCTCGTCGTTGCTGATGCGCTTGATGCCCCAGCGCATGCCCTGCGCGCTGTGCGGGCTGTCGGCGTCGGGCGGGCCGAACATGGCCAGGCACTTCCACCACCAGCGGTTGACGGCGTCCTGCACCATGTCGCGCTGCGCCTGCGTGCCCTTCATCATCACCAGCAGGGCCTCGTAGCCCTGGCGCTGGTGGAAGCTCTCCTCCTTGCACACGCGCACCATGGCGCGCGCATACGGGCCGTAGGAGCAACGGCACAGCGGAATCTGGTTCATGATGGCCGCGCCGTCGACCAGCCAGCCGATCACGCCCATGTCGGCCCAGTTCAAGGCCGGGTAGTTGAAGATGCTGCTGTACTTGGCGCGGCCCGAGTGCAGCGCCTCCAGCATGTCCTCGCGCGAGGTGCCCAGCGTCTCAGCGGCGCTGTACAGGTACAGGCCATGGCCGCCTTCGTCCTGCACCTTGGCGATCAGGATGGCCTTGCGCTTGAGGCTGGGCGCGCGGCTGATCCAGTTGCCCTCGGGCAGCATGCCGACGATCTCGGAATGCGCGTGCTGGCTGATCTGGCGCACCAGCGTCTTGCGATAGGCCTCGGGCATCCAGTCGCGCGGCTCGATGCGGCCGTCGGCGTCGATGCGGGCGTCGAACTGCGCCTGCAGCGCCGCCTCGCGCTCGCTGGCGGGGCGCGAGGCCGCCGTCGGGCGGGCGGTCTTGCCCTCGTCGTCGGGGACGGAAAAGGATTGGGTGTACACGTCGCGGCTCTCCTGGGTGGCTGACCACAACCGCCCCGCGCAGCGCCAGGCAGGCGGGCCGCGCGGGCGGGAAGACGCGAAGTATAGAGAATTAACCGACCGAGCGGTTGGTTAACCGAAGGCCGAGTCCCAGGGGTTTACCCGGGATGCCGACGGCGGCGTCGGCGTGCCTCGGGCTGGCTCACGGCGCTTTGGCGAAGGCCTGATTGAGGGTGTTCCACAGGGGTTTGGTGTAGGGCACCATGTCCTGCTTGAAGTACCACCAGAAGTGGCCGCCGGCCCATTTGGCCACCGGGGGCTTGAGCGCGTAGTAGCGCTGCAGATAGGCGGCCTTGTCGGCGGCCTTGCTGGTGCCCACCTCGCCAAAGCCCAGGCGCGAGTTGGGGAACATCGTCTCCAGGCGCTTGAACACCGTATTCCAGTCGGGCTTGAGGTTGTTGCAGTCTTCCTCGTAGTAGCTCACCAGCACGTAGTCCAGCCCCTGCTTCATGTGCTCGGGGATGTTGGCCTGCGCCCAGGTGAACATCTCGTTGCTGCGCTTGGACCAGCAGTCCTGGTTGTAGTACAGCGTCAGCGCCGTGGTGCGCCCCTGGCCCTTGGCGATGTCGTAGGCGCCACTCATCTTGGCCACCACATCGGCGTTGTTGCCCAGCCACTCGCCGTTGATCTCGTTGGCGATCTCCCAGATGTCCACCACATCGCCCAGGGCGGCCAGGTACTCGCGGGTGCGATCCAGGTAGCCCTGCACGTTGACGGTGGTCAGGTACTGCGAATCCAGGATCTCGCCCATCACGTAGCTGACCTTGTTGATCGCCACGGCGGCCTTGCGGTAGTCGCTGGCCGGCTGGTACTCGTCGAACACGATGCGCGTGGTGGCCGTGCGCGACAGCCGCGACAGCGATTCGGTGATGGCCGGCAGCTTGCTGATGTCATCGACCGTCACGCCATACAGCGGCATCGGTACCGGACGGCCCGCGTTGCCGGACGGGGCGGGGGCGGGTGTCGGCATCGGCGCCGGAGATGGGTTGGGAGTCGGCCGTCGCCGGCTGTCATTCGCCTGCATGCTTTCGATCTCGTCAGCGGAGCCGATCGTTGTGCCCGGAAAGACCGTCGCGTACTCCGGCGCTGCGCCCGAATCACCGCCGCCGCAAGCGCTGAGCGTCGACGCTGCGACCAGGGCCATCAATGGGTAGACCAGACGCGGGCGCGCCCGCTGTGTCGGCGCGTCGGCCGAGGAATCGGAAGGGGAAGGCATGAATTTGGGTGAAGTAGGGTGCAAATACATGCGGTTGAATGTAGGTTGGCACCTAGAGCCACATGTAAAGCCCTGTACTCTTACACCTGCGTCGCGGGCGCTGAAACCGACGCGCTCGGGGCTGGCCGATGGCTGGAATGACCGCTGGCTTCCCTCTGAGTGAAGCGATCCGCCACCGATAGGGTTTCATACAATTGTAATCTTTTTATCTAAATCAAGATTACAAAATGCCACGCTGATCCCAATTTGATTACTACTAAACGATGTAGTAGTGCAACAAGAGGCGACTTCAACGGCGACCGGGCTGGTGCCTGCAGGTGGGCAGGAGCAGGACCATTGCCGCAGGCAGTGATCTGCGGTCAGAGTAGACCGAAGGTATCAGCGACTTCAGCGGCGGTGCGACGGCTGGTGTCGAACCGAATATCGACGGCGTCATCCCCGCCGCCGACCGAGCAGGGGCGCTGCCCCGCACGGCCAAGCGGTCATGTGCTGGCGGACGTGCGAAAGGGTCATTCAGCGCTGGCGGCACCGCCCAGCGCGAGAGGTGGTGCAGCAGCGTCCGTCCTGACCGCTACGGCGTGCTGAGGAAGGCCTGATTGAGGGTGTTCCACAGGGGTTTGGTGTAGGGCACCATGTCCTGCTTGAAATACCACCAGAAGTGGCCGCCGGCCCATTTGGCCACAGGCGGCTTGAGCGCGTAGTAGCGCTGCAGGTAGGCGGCCTTGTCGGCGGCCTTGCTGGTGCCCACCTCGCCAAAGCCCAGGCGCGAGTTGGGGAACATGGTCTCCAGGCGCTTGAACACCGTATTCCAGTCGGGCTTGAGGTTGTTGCAGTCTTCCTCGTAGTAGCTCACCAGCACGTAGTCCAGCCCCTGCTTCATGTGCTCGGGGATGTTGGCCTGCGCCCAGGTGAACATCTCGTTGCTGCGCTTGGACCAGCAGTCCTGGTTGTAGTACAGCGTCAGCGCCGTGGTGCGCCCCTGGCCCTTGGCGATGTCGTAGGCGCCACTCATCTTGGCCACCACATCGGCGTTGTTGCCCAGCCACTCGCCGTTGATCTCGTTGGCGATCTCCCAGATGTCCACCACATCGCCCAGGGCGGCCAGGTACTCGCGGGTGCGATCCAGGTAGCCCTGCACGTTGACGGTGGTCAGGTACTGCGAATCCAGGATCTCGCCCATCACGTAGCTGACCTTGTTGATCGCCACGGCGGCATCGCGGTAGCTGCTGGCCGGCTGGTACTCGTCGAACACGATGCGCGTGGTGGCCGTGCGCGACAGCCGCGACAGCGATTCGGTGATGGCGCTGACGTTGTCCACATCGTCGACCGTGACGCCGTACAGCGGCATGGGCAGCACGCGCCCGGCGGCAGCCGGCGGGGTGGGCGCCGGTGCAGGGCTCGGAGCCGGTGCAGGGCTCGGAGCAGGAGAGGGCGAGGGCGCAGGCGCAGGAGAGGGCGCAGGAGCGGGCGTGGGCGTGGGGCTGGGTGCCACCGGTGGAGGCTCGCCGGGCGTTCCGGTCAACCCGGATTCGCCGCCGCAGGCCGCCGTCAATCCGGCTGTCGCCGCGATCAGCAGCGCCAGCGAGAGGCGGGTGGCTGGGTTTGGCACGGCGGCGACGGGCTGGGAAGCAGTGCCATTTGCCAGTGGAGCCGGGCACGAGCGCGCCGTGCGCGCGTCAATGGGGGACATGCATCCAGTCTAGGGGTGACCACCAGGTGCCGGGTAAGGGCATGTATCGCATCGCCCAGCGCTGGCGCTTGTGGATACATGTTCGCGACGAGAGCCGCCGGAGCCGCTCGTCGCGCGCCCCGGCCACGCGGCCGCGACGGTGCTCAGCCGCCGGCGTCCACGCTCCAGCCGGCATGAGGGCCGCGGGCGAGCGCGTCCTGCAGCCGAGGCAGGGCCGACCGCAGGATGCCGGCCAGCGTGTGCGGCGGATTGATGACGAACATGCCGCTGGCCGCCAGGCCCGTGGCGCCGGGAGCGCTGCCGATGGCGAGCGTGGCGTGCAGCCAGGGGCGGTCGGCCTGTTGCGCCAGGGTGCGCAGGCGGCGCGGCAGCCCATGTGCCTCGGGGCGCGGGATGATGGGGTACCAGACCAGGTAGACGCCGGTGGCGAATCGCCGCAGCCCGTCCTGGATGGCGGCGGCCACCTTGGCGTAGTCGGTCTTGATTTCGTAGCTCGGGTCGATCAGCACCAGGGCGCGGCGCGAGCCGCTGCCGCTGGCCGGTGGCGGCAGCAGCGCCTTCAATGCCTCGAAGCCGTCCTGCCGTGCCATGCTGACCTGCCGGCCGGCGTCCAGTTGGTCGATATGGGCCTGCAATGCCTGCGCGTCGGTGGGGTGAAGTTCGAACAGGCGCAGCCGGTCGTGCACCGCGGCGCGCCCGGGCTCGGCCATCAGCGCGTGCATCAGCAGCGGCGAGCCGGGGTACACCCGCCAGGGCGCGCCGGACGGGGCGGAGCGGTTGAAGCTGGCCAGCAGCGCCAGATAATCGGCCAGCGCATCGGAATCAGTTTTGATAGCGCCTGGCGCTGACTCAACGGGCGCTGTAGCCACTTTTCCCCCCGAACTGTCGGTCGCCTGGTGCTGCACGCGCGCGATGCCCGCCAGCGCCTCGCCCGAGGTCTGCGCCGCCTCGCTGTCCAGTCGATAGATGCCGGCGCCCGCGTGGGTGTCGATCAGCGTCAGCGGGCTGTCCTTGCGCATCAGGTGGCGCAGCGTCGCCACCAGGGTGAGGTGCTTGAGCACGTCGGCGTGGTTGCCGGCATGAAAGGCGTGGCGATAGCTGAACATGGGCCGATGGTAGCCGCCCCGGTCGCGCCGCGCGCGGGTCTTGCCGGATATGCTGAAAAACCGCTAAAATGCTGGGCTTTGCAGCGATTTGCGGCCCCGCGGCAAAAGTCAATTTCCCCACCTAAGAGGCTCCCGGTTCAAGAGGAGCGCCGACCGTGGAAAAGGGCCGACCAAACCTTCCTCAACGGAAAAACTCATGAAAACGTTCAGCGCGAAACCCGCTGACGTGGTGCACGAGTGGTTTGTGATTGACGCCACCGACAAGGTGCTCGGACGGGTCGCCAGCGAAGTGGCCCTCCGTCTGCGCGGCAAGCACAAAGCCATTTACACGCCCCACGTCGATACCGGCGACTACATCGTGGTCGTCAACGCCGCCAAGCTCCGCGTCACCGGCGCCAAGGAGCAGGACAAGATGTACTACCGCCACACCGGCTACCCCGGCGGCATCCGCGAGACCAACTTCCGCGACCTGCAGGCCAAGCACCCCGGCCGCGCGCTGGAAAAGGCCGTCAAGGGCATGCTGCCCAAGGGCCCGCTGGGCTACGCCATGATCAAGAAGCTGAAGGTCTATGGCGGCGCCGAGCATCCGCACAGCGCCCAGCAGCCCAAAGTGCTTGAAGTCTAAGGAGCCGACGAGATGATTGGTGAATGGAACAACGGCACCGGCCGGCGCAAGTCCAGCGTCGCCCGCGTGTTTCTGAAAAAGGGCTCCGGCAAGATCGTCGTCAACGGCAAGGCCATTGATGAGTTCTTTGGTCGCCAGACCTCGATCATGATCTGCAAGCAGCCGCTGGTGCTGACCGACCACGTCGAGACCTTCGACGTCCAGGTCAACGTGCGCGGCGGCGGTGAATCCGGCCAGGCCGGCGCGGTGCGCCACGGCATCACCCGCGCGCTGATCGACTACGACGCCAGCCTCAAGCCGCAGCTGTCGGCCGCCGGCTTCGTCACGCGCGACGCGCGCGAGGTCGAGCGCAAGAAGGTCGGTCTGCACTCCGCCCGCCGTCGCAAGCAGTTCAGCAAGCGCTGATCGGGCTTGGCGCTCTGGCGCGACAGCCGCGCTGCCCACGGGGCGGTGCGGCTTTTTTGTTGGCTGCGTGGTAAAAAGCACCTGCAAGCCATCGCGGTGGCAGGAGAGCAGACATGTTGGGCATCAAGCGGCAGCCATCCGTGCGCAGCGTCATCGGCGCGGGTATGCGGGTGCAGGGTCCTTGCACTTTCCTGGACGGCCTGCAGATCGACGGCACCGTGCTGGGCGACGTGGTTGCCGAGGGCGGTCAGCCCAGCGTGCTGGTGATCGGCGAGGCGGGCAGCGTGGAAGGCGCCATCAGCGCCGACCACGTGGTGATCGGCGGCTCGGTGGTCGGCCCGGTGCTGGCGCGCGAGCTGCTGGAGCTGCAGTCCAGGGCACGCGTGCAGGGTGATGTGCGCTACAAGACCCTGGAGATGCAGCAGGGCGCCGTCATCGCCGGCCAGTTGCAGCCCCAGCTGACGCCGCCGCCGTCCGCCGCGCCCGCGGCGCCGACCGAAGGCCGTGCCGCGCACGAACCGGCCGAGCCGACCTTCGATGGCGACCTGGACCGGCCCTGACACGCCGGATGCCCGGCCTCGGTGAAAACCCGAGTAATTCGATATACTATTTGCTGACCCGCCGAGGCGGGCAAGACGCAGGAGCAGACCATGAGTGCCGTAGCCCAGAACCTTCAGACCCCCACGGCGATGCCCGATCCCATCGTCTTCACCGACAGCGCCGCCGCCAAGGTGGCCGAGCTGATCGCCGAAGAAGGCAACCCCGAGCTGAAGTTGCGCGTGTTCGTGCAGGGCGGTGGTTGCTCGGGCTTCCAGTACGGCTTCACGTTTGACGAAATCGCCAACGAGGACGACACGACGATGACCAAGAACGGCGTGTCGCTGCTGATTGACGCCATGAGCTACCAGTACCTGGTCGGCGCCGAGATCGACTACCGGGAAGACCTGCAGGGCGCGCAGTTCGTGATCAAGAACCCCAACGCCGAGACCACCTGCGGCTGCGGCTCGTCGTTCTCGACGGCCGAATGAGCCGATCGCCCGCGGCGGCGATCATCGACAGACAAACAGCAAGGGCGCCCTGTGGCGCCCTTGCTGTTTTTCGAATTGACCATGGAAGCCGGTTGATGCGGCTCCAAGTGTGCGTTGGCAGCTCCTGATACTGTAGCGCTCTGGGCCGCCCCTGGCAGCCGGCGCTTACTCGAAATTGCTGCGGGCGATTTCGCCGGCGGCCGTCAACTGTGTGCGCATGTCGGTCTTCAGGCGCGCAAAAGCGGCTTTGGCGGCGGGCGACACGGGCACGTGTTCACGCTGCTCGGCCAGCACCTCGGTGGGATCCAGCGGCTCGTTGTTGACGCGGAACTCCAGGTGTAGGTGCGGGCCGGTGGCCACGCCGGTCTGGCCGACCGCGCCGATGACCTGGCCCTGGGCCACCTGGTCGCCCGCCTTGACGTCGATCTGCGACAGGTGGGCGTAGACCGTGGTGTCCTTCTTGTTGCGGTGCTTGACGTAGATGACCTTGCCGTAGCCGCTTTGCACGCCGGCAAAATCGACCGTGCCGTCGCCGATGGTGTGCACCGGCGTGCCCGTGGGGGCGGCGTAGTCGATGCCGGCATGGCTGCGGCTGTAGCCGTACACCGGGTGGTTGCGCATGCCGAAGCCGCTGGTGATGCGCGACACCTTCAGGGCCGACAGCAGGTAGGCGCGGCGCAGGCTCTGGCCGTCGGGGGTGTAGTAGGCGCCCTGGCTGGCGCCGGCTTCCTTGAACCACAGCGCCTGGTGCGTCTTGCCGCGGTTGACGACTTCGGCGCTCAGGATGCGGCCGGCGCGGATCGGCTCGCCATCGGCCTCCAGCGTTTCGTAGACCACGGCAAAGCGGTCGCCGCGGCGCAGGCCACGGTGGAAGTCGATGTTGGCCTCGAAGATCTCGGTCAGCTGACGGGTGACGCTGTCGGGCAGCCCGGCGTCGTCGGTGGCGGCGAACAGGGCGTTGCGGATGGTGCCGCTGGCCAGACGCTGGCTCACCGTCAGCGGCGCGGTCTCGACGCGCACGCTGAAGCCGTTGCCGGCGCGTTCGACCACCAGGCGCTTGAAGTGCTCGTCGCCCGGGTTGTCGACCCAGTGGGTGCGCAGCGATTGCAGGGCCGCGCGGTCGTCGGCCTCGGCCGTCACGGTGCGGCCGGCCACGGCGCGACCGCCAAACAGCGCCTGGCGCGCGGTCTCGTTCTTGCGCAGGAAGGCGGCGGCAGCCGGATCGGCCAGGCCCAGGCGCTTGAGCAGCGCTTCGGGCGTGTCGGTGGCGCGCGTCTGCTCGCTGCGGTAGAGGGTGAAGGCGTGCTGGTCCAGCGCCTCGGCCTGCGCGTTCAGGCCGTCCAGTTCAACCGCCTCGGAAACCAGCCGCAGCGGCTCGGCCGGCGCGGCGGGTGCCAGCGAGGCGACGGCGAACGCACCCCCGGCGCCGCTCAGCAGCAGGGCCGCCAGGGCAGCGGTGAGGCGTTTGGGGTGACGGTGGAGGACATCGGCAAGGGCCAGGCCGGTGGAAATCAGTTCTTGCTTCACGCGCGGGCTGTTCCAGGAAAAGGTGTTCAGTACACGGCAGATGCGCGGACCATCCGGTGCGCGACTGCCGCAAGGAGCGCCCGCCAAGCGAGCGCGCGCCTAAAATCGCGGCGATAACGGGCCAGTATACCCAGCGTGGCCCCCCACGACAACCCAACCGTACAATGCCTGACCACAAGCTTACAAACCCGCCCGTGACCGACCGCGTTCGCGAGGCCATGGCCATTTCGCTGCGCGGATGCGACGAATTGCTGCCGCGGGAGGACTGGCTGAACAAGCTGGCCCGCTCCGAGGCCACGGGCCAGCCGCTGCGCATCAAGCTGGGGCTGGACCCGACGGCGCCCGACATCCATCTGGGCCATACCGTGGTGCTGAACAAGATGCGTCAGCTGCAGGACCTGGGGCACCAGGTGATCTTCCTGATCGGCGACTTCACCAGCCTGATCGGCGACCCGTCCGGGCGCAACACCACCCGCCCGCCCCTGAGCGCCGAACAGATCCGCGCCAACGCCGAGACCTACCGCGACCAGGCCTTCAAGGTGCTGGATGCCGGCAAGACCGAGCTGCGCTACAACAGCGAGTGGTCCGACGCCCTGGGCGCGCGCGGCATGATCCAGCTGGCCGCCAGGTACACGGTCGCCCGCATGATGGAGCGCAACGACTTTGCCGAGCGCTTCAGGGCCGGGCAGTCGATCTCGGTGCACGAATTCCTCTACCCGCTGATGCAGGGCTACGACTCGGTGGCCCTGAAGAGCGACATCGAGCTGGGTGGCACCGACCAAAAATTCAACCTGCTGGTGGGGCGCCATTTGCAGCAGGAATACGGCCAGGAGCCGCAGTGCATCCTGACCATGCCGCTGCTGGAGGGGCTGGACGGCGTCGAGAAGATGTCCAAGTCCAAGAACAACTACGTGGGCATCACCGAGGACGCCAACAGCATGTTCGCCAAGGTGCTGTCGATCAGCGACGAGCTGATGTGGCGCTGGTACACGCTGCTGTCGTTCCGCTCCATGGCCGAGATCGAGGCGTTGCAGGCCGAGGTGGCCGCCGGGCGCAACCCCAAGGACGCCAAGGTGCTGCTGGCGCGCGAGATCACCACGCGCTTTCACAGCGCCCAGGCGGCCGACGCCGCCGAGCAGGACTTCGCCCACCGCAGCCGCGGCGGCGTGCCCGACGAGATCCCCGAAGTCCGGCTGGCCGGCGCGCCGCTGGGCATCGGCCTGCTGCTCAAGCAGTCGGGCCTGGCGCCCTCGACCAGCGAGGCCAACCGCCTGATCGACGGCGGCGGCGTGCGGGTGGACTCCAGCGTGATCAGCGACAAGGGGCTCAAACTGCAGGCGGGCACTTACGTGGTGCAGGTGGGCAAGCGCAAGTTCGCGCGGGTGACGCTGGCATGAACTCCTGTTTTGATAGCTGCTGGCGCAGCTTGCGTGGGCGCTGGCACTTGATTCTCGCCGTGAACGGGGCGACCGCATGAGCGCGCTGGGCGTCTGGATGACGCCGCGCCGCCTGATGGCGACGTCGGTCGTGGTGGCGCTGCTGACCATCGCGCTGAAAACCGCCGCCTGGTGGCTGACCGGCTCGGTCGGCCTGCTGTCGGACGCGCTGGAGTCCTTCGTCAACCTGGCGGCGGCGATGTTCGGCCTGCTGATGGTGACGGTGGCCGAACGCCCGGCCGACGAGGGCCATCCATTCGGCCACCACAAGGCGGAGTATTTTTCTTCCGGCTTCGAGGGCGTGCTGATCATCGGCGCGGCGGCGGCCATCGTCTGGGCCACGCTGCCGCGCTTCTGGGCGCCGCAGCCGCTGCAGCAGGTCGGCTGGGGCCTGGCACTGGCCCTGCTCAGCTCGGCATTCAACGGCCTGCTGGCCTGGGTGATGCTGCGCGCCTCGCGGCAGCACCGCTCGATCGCGCTGGAGGCCGACGCGCGCCACCTGCTGACCGACGTCTGGACGTCGGCCGGCGTGGTGGCCGGCCTGGTGCTGGTGCAGTTCACGGGCTGGCTGTGGCTGGACCCGCTGGTGGCCATCGGCGTGGCCGTCAACATCGTGCTGGAGGGCGTGCGCCTGCTCAGGCGTTCCTCGCACGGCCTGATGGACGCCGCCGCCGAGCCCGAGGTGCAGGCCCACATCGACGCCGTGCTGCTGCGCTTCACCCAGCACCGTGGCGGGCACCCGGTGGTGCTGTTCGATCATGTGCGGACGCGCAAGGCCGGCCAGCGGCGCTTCGTCAACCTGCACATGCACATGCCGCCCGGCTGGACGCTGCGCCGCGCCGACGAGCTGCGTGGCCAGGTCGAGCAGGCGCTGATCGAGGCCGTGCCGGCGCTGCACGTCAGCATCCAGATGCTGCCCGACGGGGTGGAGCCGCTCACCACCGAAGAGCTGGCCGAGCCCGCCGCGCGGCCGGCGCAGGGATGAGCCCATGCAAGCCCTGATCCAGCGCGTGGCCGAGGCCCGCGTCAGCATCGACGGCCGCGTCAGCGGCGCCATTGGCGCCGGCCTGCTGGTGCTGCTGTGCGCCGAGCGCGGCGACACCGAGGCCGAGGCCGACCGCCTGCTGGCCAAGCTGCTCAAGCTGCGCATCTTCAGCGACGCCGCGGGCAAGATGAACCTGAGCGTGCAGGACGTCGGCGGGGGCCTGCTGATCGTCAGCCAGTTCACGCTGGCGGCCGACACCTCGGGCGGCAACCGGCCCAGCTTCACCCAGGCGGCGGCGCCGGACGAGGGGCGGCGCCTGTACGAATACGTCGTCGCCCGGGCGCGCGCCGCGCACGCCGTGGTGGCGACGGGCGAATTCGGCGCCGACATGCAGGTGGCGCTGGTCAATGACGGGCCGGTGACGATTCCCCTGCGCGTGGCGCCCTGAGCGCCTGCGCGCGCGGGGCACGGCCGGGCGCGCGGCCCCGGCGCGGGATAATCGGCGCCATGACTGCCCCTGCCGGCGCCGCTGAAGACGGCGCTTTTTCATCCTTGCCCCTGCCCCCGCCGGTGCAGGACAACCTGCGGCAGCTCGGCTACCAGCGGATGACGCCGATCCAGGCCGCCAGCCTGCCGCTCACGCTGCAGGGCAGGGACCTGATCGCCCAGGCCCGCACCGGCAGCGGCAAGACCGCGGCCTTCGGCCTGCCTTTGCTGGACAAGCTCAACCCGCGCTGGTTCGCCGTGCAGGCGCTGGTGTTGTGCCCGACGCGCGAGCTGGCCGACCAGGTGGCCACCGAGATGCGGCGCCTGGGGCGCGCGCAGGACAACCTGAAGGTCGTCGCCGTGTACGGCGGCGTGCCCTCGCGCAAGCAGATCGCCAGCCTGGAAAACGGCGCGCACGTCGTCGTCGGCACGCCCGGCCGCGTGCTCGACCTGATGCAGCGCGGCGTGCTCGACATCGGCCAGCTCAGGACGCTGGTGCTGGACGAGGCCGACCGCATGCTCGACATGGGCTTTCTGGCCGACATCGAGGCCGTGGCGCGCCAGTGCCCGGCCGAGCGCCAGACGCTGCTGTTTTCCGCCACCTACCCCGAGGGCATCGCCCAGCTGGCCCGGCGCTTCATGCGCCAGCCCGAGATGGTGAAAGTCGCGGCCCAGCACGGCGCCGGCAAGATCCGGCAGCACTGGTACGAGGTCGAGCCGCGCGCCAAGACCGAGGCGGTGGCCAGGCTGCTGCTGCACTTTCGCCCCGAATCGACGCTGGTGTTCTGCAACACCAAGCAGCAGTGCCGCGACGTCGCCCAGGCGCTGCGGGCGCAGGGCTTCAGCGCGCTGGCGCTGTACGGCGAGCTGGAGCAGCGCGAGCGCGACGAGGTGCTGGTGCAGTTCGCCAACCGCAGCATCAGCGTGCTGGTGGCCACCGACGTGGCCGCGCGCGGGCTGGACATCGCCGAGCTGCCGGCCGTCATCAACGTCGACGTGACGCCCGATGCCGAAATCCACATCCACCGCATCGGCCGCACCGGCCGGGGCGAGGCCGAGGGCCTGGCGCTGAATCTGGTCGGCATGGACGAGATGGGCAGCGTCGGCCGCATCGAGCAGCTGCAGGGCCGCGCGTCCGAGTTCTTCCCGCTGGACGAGCTGACGCCCGCGCCCGGCGGCGCCCTGGTGCCGCCGATGTGCACCATCCAGATCGTCGGCGGGCGCAAGGAGAAGATCCGTGCTGGCGACGTGATGGGCGCCATGTGCGCCGACTTCGGCTACGCGCGCGAGCAGATCGGCAAGATCGCCGTGAACGACTTTTCCACCTACGTGGCGGTCGAGCGCGCCATCGCCAGCGAGGCCTGCGCCCGCCTCAACGCCGGCCGTGTCAAGGGCAAGAGCGTGAAGGCGCGGTTGCTGTAGGCGCCGCCCAGGGCTTGGGTGTGAAAGCGTGGCTGAGGGTCTTATCGGCCATCGGCGCCCGCTGGACAAGCGCCGGCAGCTATTGAATCAGTAGTAATCTGGGGCGTGGCCGTCACTTCGCGTACGGGTCGGCAAAGCCCAGCCGCGCCAGCAGCGCGGTTTCGCGCGCTTCCATGGCCTCGGCGTCCGCTTCGCTGGTCTCGTGGTCCCAGCCCTGGGCGTGCAGCGCGCCGTGCACCAGCAGGTGGGCGTAGTGCTCGGCCAGGGGCTTGCCCAGCGCCAGTGCCTCGCGCGCCACCACCGGGGCGCACAGCACCAGGTCGGCGGCGAGCAGGGGGGCGCCGCTGTAGTCGAAGGTCAGCACGTTGGTGGCGTGGTCCTTGTGGCGGTAGTCGCGGTTCAGTTGCTGGCCTTCTTCGGCGTCGACCACGCGCACGGTGATCTCGGCCGCCTGCACGTCGGCGCCGAGTGCCGCGCGCAGCCAGCGGCGCACGTGGTGGCGCGGCAGGGCGGCGCGGTGCGGCGCCATGTCGGGCCCACGGACGAACTGCAGCGACAGGCTCAGGGGCGGCTGGGGCATGGGTTGCACAAGAAATCAGCTGCTGACGCAGGCGGGACGTGCGCCAGCAGCTATTGAATCAGGAGTCCTTGGCGGTCCTGCCGGGCCGCCCGGCGGCGTCGTAGGCGTCGACGATGCGCGCCACCAGCGGGTGGCGCACCACGTCGGCGCTGGTGAAGCGCGTGAAGGCCAGGCCCTTGACGCGGCGCAGCACGCGCTCGGCGTCCACCAGGCCGCTGGTGGCGCCCTTGGGCAGGTCGATCTGGCTGACGTCGCCGGTGACCACGCACTTGCTGCCGAAACCGATGCGGGTCAGGAACATCTTCATCTGCTCGGGCGTGGTGTTCTGCGCCTCGTCCAGGATGACGAAGGCGTGGTTCAGCGTGCGCCCGCGCATGAAGGCCAGCGGCGCGATCTCCAGCTGGGCGCGCTCGAAGGCCTTGGCCACGCGATCGAACCCCATCAGGTCGTACAGCGCGTCGTACAGCGGGCGCAGGTAAGGGTCGACCTTCTGCGTCAGATCGCCGGGCAGAAAGCCCAGGCGCTCGCCGGCCTCCACGGCCGGGCGCGTCAGCACGATGCGCTGCACCGACTGGCGCTCCAGCGCGTCGACCGCGCAGGCCACCGCCAGGTAGGTCTTGCCGGTGCCGGCCGGGCCGATGCCGAAGGTGATGTCGTGCGCGGCGATGTGCTCCAGGTAGGCGCCCTGGTTGGGCGTGCGCGCCTTCAGGTCGCCGCGGCGCGTGACCAGGCGTGGCCCGGCGCCCGCGTCCTCGCCCAGCGGCTCGCCGTCGCCGGCCAGCATCAGCTGCACCGTCTCGGTCTTGATCGGGCGGTCGGCCAGCTCGTACAGCGCCTGCAGCACCGTCAGGGCGCGCTCGGCGGGCTTGCGGGCACCGTCGATCTTGAACTGCTCGTGCCGGTGCGCGATGGCCACCTGCAGGCCGGCCTCGATGGTGCGCAGGTGCTCGTCCATCGGGCCGCACAGGTGGGCCAGCCGGGTGTTGTTGGGCGGGGTGAAGGTATGGCGCAGAATCACGCGAGGATTGTCTCCCATCCTGGCCGTGAATCCGACCGAACCCTCGCCCACCCTGCCGAGCGCGCTCTATACCGAGTCGGACCTGCCGCCGACCCTGCCCGGCGCCCTGCACGCCGAGCCCGAGGCGCCGCCGAGCTGGCGCATGCCGCTGGACGTGCTGGATGACGAGCGACCGGCGCGGGCGGCGCATTGGCTGTATCGCCATGCCATCTTGCTGGCGGCCCTGTGGGCCATCCTGCTGGCCACGCTGGCCCTGGTGCTGGCCGCCGGCCGCCCGTGGACCGGCGTGACGCTGGCGGCGCATGACGGGCAGGTGCAGGTGGTCGACGTGGCGCCTGGCAGCCCGGCGGCGGCGGCGGGCGTGCGGGGCGGCATGCGGCTGCTGGCGCTGTCGGCCCCGGATGGGTCCCAGCCGCTGGCATTGCAGGCTGGCGATCTGCAGGGCAATCCCGACGAGTTGCCCAGCTATGCCGAGTGGGGGCGTTTTTACGAGCGCCAGGACCGGCTGGCGCGCCTGCTGGACGGCGCACCGGTGCTGCTGCAGGTGACGACGCCGCAGGCCGTCGCCGAAGAGGCTTTGTTGTTGCGGCCGGCGCCATCACGGCCGCTGTTCAGCCTGCCGTCGGCGTTCTGGAGCCTGATGGTGCTGCAGCTGGCCATCATGCTGATGGCCGGCTGGGTGATCACCGTGTATCCGCCGCAGCCGGCCGCTCCGCGCGCCGCCGTGGGCGCCGTGGCGATCTCGCTGGTGCTGGCCAGCGTGGCGGTGTTCGGCGCGCGCGAACTGGCGCTGCCGTCGCCCCTGTTCCACGCCCTGGTGGTGCTGCAGCATGCCGGCAGCCTGCTGGCCGCGCTGGCGGTGGCGGGCATCGTCTCGCACTACCCGACACCCCTGCCCGAGATGGGCAGCTGGCGGACCTGGTCGGTGGCCGGCCTGTTCCTGCTGTGGGCGCTGGCCGACGCCCTGTGGTGGCTGCCGTCGCCCGACTGGGCCAGCCGCGCCATGCTGCTGACCAGCGTGGCGGTGATTTCGGTGCAGGCCTTGCGGCAGTGGCGTGCCCAGAAGGGGGGCGATTCCGTGGCGCGTGACGAGGCGCGCACCCAGGCGGTGATCTGGATTCCGGCCGCGTTCTGTCTGTTCGGCCTGCGCGAGGGGGCGCTGCTGCTGGGGTTCGCGCCGCCGCTGTCGCAGGCCTGGCTGTATGGGTTGGTGGTGGTTGCCGTGGCCAGCCGTGCCATGACGCACCGCGAGGTGCGGGTGTTCGAGCTGGACGACTGGACACGGCAGGTGCTGCTGACCTGGGGCGCCGGCGTCGCCATCCTGCTGTGCTACCGGCTGCTCCAGGCGAGCGACTGGTTCAGCGACGAGCTGGCCATGCTGGTGGCGGTGCTGGGCCTGGGCCTGGGCTACGTGCTGCTGACCCGACCGATCTGGGGCCGCGGCATCTTGCGGCGCGGGCAGACGCAGCGCGAGCTGACCGGCGCCATCCTGGCGCTGGGCCTGACCGCGCCGGAGGACCGGGCGCCCCTGTGGATCGCCTTGCTGGAAGGCACTTTCGAGGGGCGCGTGCGCATGATGGAGGGCGTGCAGCCGCCGCGCGTCACCACCGTGTTGAACGGTGGCCGGGCCCTGTGGGTGCCGCCGGTGGCGGGCCTGCCGGGCGTGCTGCTGGGCCCGCGCGACCGTGGCCGGCCCTTGTTCGCCCGCAGCGATCGGCGGCTGGCGATCCGGCTGTCGGTGCTGGCGGCGCAGATCATCCATGCCCGCGAGGCGTACGTGCGTGGCGCCAGCGAGGAGCGCCAGCGCATCGCCGACGACCTGCACGACGACCTGGGGGCCAAGCTGCTGTCGCTGGTGCACGCGGGCGACCAGGGCGGCGCCGGGACCGACGTCAGCCGGCTGGCGCGCGAAGCCCTGGAGGAAATGCGCCTGTCGGTGCGCCACCTGAAGGCCCAGCCGGTGCCGGTGGCCGATGTGCTGGCCGACTGGCGCGCCGAAACCGTGGCGCGCCTGGCCGCCGCTGGCGTGCAGGCCGACTGGGATGCCCAGCAGTCGGGCCGCGTGGCGCCGCTGCCCATGCGCACCGCCGCGCACCTGACGCGCGTGCTGCGCGAGGCGGTGTCCAACGTCATCCACCACAGCGGCGCCAGCTACTGCCGGGTGCTGCTGCACGTCAGTCCGATGGCGCTGCACCTGGACGTGGAAGACAACGGCCAGGGCATGGGACTGCCGGGCGGAAATGGGAGGGCCGGCGGCCTGTCGAGCATCGAGCGCCGCGTGCACCGCCTGGGCGGCACGCACCGCTTCGGCACCGGTGCGCTGGGCGGCACCCTGCTGATGGTGCGCGTGCCACTGGAGCCGCCGCACCGGTAGTCGGCGCGGGCGCTGGCCGTGTCCGCGCGGCGACAAAACGCGGCGTATTTCTCGTTTCCGGCGCTTCCCGTGCGGTCGCGGCGCGACGCCAAGCCCGGCGGCTGCCTAACATCGCCGGGTCATGAAAACTGTGCTTGTCGTCGAGGACCTGCCGGACATCCGCGCCTGGCTGGTCGAGACCGCCCATATCGCGTTTCCTGGCACCGAGGTGGTGGCGGCGGGTCGCTGTCGCGAGGGCATCGACGCGCTGGCGCGGCAGGCGTTCGATGTCGTGCTGGTCGATCTCGAACTGCCCGATGGCAGCGGGGTGTCGGTGATCCGCGCGCTGCGCCAGCAGCAGCCCGCCGCGGTGCCGGTGGTGGTCACCATCCACGACGACGACGAGCACCTGTTCCCCGCGCTGCAGGCCGGCGCCTTCGGCTACCTGCTGAAGGAGTCACCGCGTCAGGACCTGGTGACCCAGCTGCGGCGCATCGCCGACGGCGAGCCGCCGCTGTCGCCGTCGATCGCGCGCCGCATGCTGGCCTACTTCAGCCATGGCGGCCCGCGCGTGGTCGACGTCACCCGCTTCGACCCTCACGAAGTGGCGCTGAACGCGCGCGAGAGCGACATCCTGCAGCGCGTGGCCAAGGGCTACACCCTGCCCGAAATCGCCGGTCAGCTGCATCTGTCGCGCCACACGGTGGCCGACTACGTCAAGCAGATCTACCGCAAGCTCAACGTTTCCTCGCGCGCCGAGGCGGCGCTGGAGGCGGCGCGCCGCGGGCTGGTGCGGCCCTGAAGCAACGGCCTCGGCACAGCGCCACGGCGCCCCGCGCGCCCGGCACCGGCGTTGAAAAGGGCCACGCAGCGCTCCCTGGGTGCTCTTGAAAATGAAGCTGCTTGCGCAGCAGCGGCGGCGCTTGTGGCTTGATTTATCATTGATTCATCCCGGCGCCGAGGCGCCACCACCCACCGCCTGAAAGCCCCGCCGTGATCGGACGCCTCGCCGGCCTGCTGGCCGAGAAAAACCCGCCGCAAATCCTGATCGACTGCCAGGGCGTCGGTTACGAAGTCTGGGTGCCCATGAGCAGCTTCTATCAGCTGCCCGCGCTGGGCGAGCGGCTGACGCTGCTGACGCACTTCGTGGTGCGCGAGGACGCGCAGCTGCTGTACGGCTTTGCCACCGAGGCCGAGCGCGCGGCCTTTCGCGAGCTGATCCGCGTCAGCGGCATCGGCCCGCGCATGGCGCTGGCGGTGCTGTCGGGCATGAGCGTGACCGAGCTGGCGCAGGCCGTCGCCGCGCAGGACGGCGCGCGCCTGACCAAGGTGCCCGGCATCGGCAAGAAGACCGCCGAGCGCCTGCTGCTGGAGCTCAAGGGCCGGCTCGGCCCCGACCTGAGCGCCCCCGGCGCCGCCGCTCCCGTCAGCGACAGCCAGGGCGACATCCAGCAAGCCTTGCTGGCGCTGGGCTACAACGACAAGGAAGCCGCCGCCGCGCTGAAGGCGCTGCCGCCCGACGTGGGCGTGAGCGAGGGCATCCGGCTGGCGCTGAAGGCGCTGGCCAAATAATCACCCCGCATGAGCATCCACACCGACGACTTCGCCCTGCCACCCGGCGCCCCGGGGCCGCGCCTGGTGTCCGCCGCCCCCGCGTCGCCGCGCGAGGAGGCGCTGGAGCGCGCGCTGAGGCCCAAGCTGCTGGATGAATACGTGGGCCAGGCCAAGGCGCGCGCGCAGCTGGAGATCTTCATCGGCGCGGCGAAGAAGCGCGGCGAGGCGCTGGACCATGTGCTGCTGTTCGGCCCGCCGGGCCTGGGCAAGACCACGCTGAGCCACATCATCGCGCACGAGCTGGGCGTGCAGCTGCGCCAGACCAGCGGGCCGGTGCTGGAAAAGCCCAAGGACCTGGCCGCCATCCTGACCAGCCTGGAACGCAACGACGTGCTGTTCATCGACGAGATCCACCGCCTGTCGCCGGTGGTCGAGGAGATTCTCTACCCGGCGCTGGAGGACTACCAGATCGATATCCTGATCGGCGAGGGGCCAGCGGCGCGCTCGATCAAGCTGGACGTGCAGCCCTTCACCCTGGTGGGCGCCACCACGCGCGCCGGCATGCTGACGAACCCGCTGCGCGACCGCTTCGGCATCGTGGCGCGGCTGGAGTTCTACACGCCCGAGGAGCTGGCGCGCATCGTCACGCGCTCGGCCGGGCTGCTGAATGTCGAGGCCGACGCCGAGGGCGCCTTCGAGATCGCGCGCCGCTCGCGCGGCACGCCGCGCATCGCCAACCGGCTGCTGCGCCGCGTGCGCGACTATGCCGACGTCAAAGGCGACGGCCGCATCACGCGCGCGCTGGCGCACGCCGCGCTGGCCATGCTCGACGTCGATCCGGAAGGCTTCGATCTGATGGACCGCAAGCTGCTGGAGGCGGTGATCCACCGCTTCGACGGCGGCCCGGTGGGGCTGGACAACATCGCCGCCAGCATCGGCGAGGAGCCGGGCACCATCGAGGACGTGATCGAGCCCTACCTGATCCAGCAGGGTTACCTGCAGCGCACGCCGCGCGGCCGGGTGGCCACGCTGGCAGCCTACCGTCACCTGGGCGTGACGCCGCCGCAGGGTGGGAGCGGGTTGTTTTGAGTTTTTATGCTCTTGAAAAAATAGCTGCTCGCGCTTGCCGGACAAGCGCTAGAGCCAAAAAACACACTTAAGAAATCTCTGCATAAGCTCCTGCGCCGCGGGCATCGGCGGTCTCGGGCGGTCTGCGGCGTTGCAAATCCTCGCGATGGCTACGGCCATTGCTGCGCTTTGCGCCTTGCACCCCATCCCGATCCGCAGCGCCTGCTTGCCGCGAGAGGTTGTGCAGAGGTTCCTTAATTTTCCGGCGTGACCCCCAGCGCCACCAGAAAACGCGCCACCATGTTGTAAGTGGCGATGGCGCTGGTCAGCTCGACCAACGCGGTGGTGTCGAAGTGGCCGCGCAGGGCAGCGAACAGGGTGTCATCCACGCGCACGTCCAGCGTCATCTGCGCGGCGTAGCGGATCACCAGCTGCTCCAGCTCGCCCAGCGCCGCGTCCCGTGCCTCGGCGCGGGCGTCGCGCGCCACCACGCGCGCCAGCGCGTCCAGCTCGGCGGGGGTGCCGCCGGCGGCCAGGAAGTCGGGCGCGTGGTGGTGGTATTCGTACTGCGCGCCGGTCAGCAGCGCCACGGTGCAGATGGCCAGCTCGCGCAGGCGGCGGTCGGTGGGCAGCTCGGTGCGCACCGCCTTCAGGTAGGTGTTCCAGCCGCGCGCCAGCGGTTCGCTCCACAGCAGCGCGCGATCCAGGTTGATCAGCTGGCCGCCGCGGCGCGCCAGGATGGCGTCCACCAGTTCAGCGGGCTGGGGCTTGAGCTCGGGGGTCCAGGCGGGGATGCGCATGTCGGGCCTTTCGAACGGTGGCGGTGGCGCGAGGATAATCCAGCGCCATGCGCACCCGCCCGCCGGGGTGCCCGCCCCGCCGGCCATCGCCCGCGCGGCGGCTCACCGATCACCGATTCCGTGGAGCTTTCATGACCCCCGCCACGCCGCCCATCACCGAAGAAGACATCGCCGAATTCCTGATTCACACGCCGGGCTTCTTTGAGCGCCACGCCGAGCTGCTGACCGCCGTGCAGCTGACCAGCCCGCATGGCGGGCGCGCCGTCAGCCTGCAGGAACGCCAGGCCGAGATGCTGCGCGACAAGATCAAGCTGCTGGAGCAGCGCCTGATGGAGATGATGCGCCACGGCAACGAGAACATGCTGATCGCCGACCGCATGCTGCGCTGGGCGCGCCAGATGTTCCTGGTGGCGCGCCCGGTCGATCTGCCGGCGGTGCTGATCAGCGAGATGAAGAGCCAGTTCAGCGTGCCGCAGGCGGCGCTCAAGCTGTGGGACGTGGCCGAGGTCTATGCCGGAGAGCCCTTCGCCCAGGGCGCCAGCGACGACGTGCGCAGCCTGGCGTCGTCGCTCACCGCGCCGTACTGCGGCGTCAACGCCGGTTTTGACGCCGTGCGGTGGCTGGATGACCCCCAGGCCGCCGCCTCGCTGGCGCTGATCCCGCTGCGCGCTGGCGCCGCAGCCCCCGCCTTCGGGCTGCTGATCCTGGCCTCGCCCGACAGCCAGCGCTACCAGGCCGGCATGGCCACCGACTTTCTGGAGCGCATCGCCGAGCTGACCAGCGCGGCACTGTCGCGCGTGCGGGACGATTGAGCCTTAACCCTAGAAGCGGCAGTTGACCGCTTGCGATCATCGCCAAAGCCGCGCGGGTGCTGGCGTTTGCGGCTTCGATGGCGTTCACCGAACAGGTGAGCGCGCTACGCACCCACCAGCACCGCGCTCGCCGCGCCAGGCGTCGTTGCTCGTCCTTGCAGGCAGTAGCCTGCGACGTCCTCGCGCCTTGCCTGGCACGCCGATCACGGCACTGGCGGGCGCGTTCAACTGCCGTTTCTAGGGTGATTGCCGAGCCTCAGCGCCGCTCGCGCAGCCTCGCATCCTTGGGCCAGCTGATGAGGTGCTCGGCGCCGAAGCGCTGGCTGGCGCCGCCGGCCAGCGATTGCTCCCACGCCACCACGCCCTTCTGGCCGTTCCAGGCTTCGGTCTGCGGTGCCGGCTGATAGCGCGATTCGACCCGCACATCGTCGTGCTCGCCCACCGGCGCGCTGTCCAGTACCTCCAGCGTGATGGCGTCGCGGTGGCGGTTGTCGATGACATAGCGGCGGCTGTCGCTGCGCTGGTTGCGGCTGCCGATGAAGCCGCCCGTGCCCTGCTGCTGCTCGGGCCGCTCGACGCGCACGCCCACCAGATCGTCGCGCCCGAAGGCCAGGCCGTCGCGGCTGGCGCTGGCGGCGTCCAGGCGCGCGCTGCCCACGTAGGCGCCGTCGCGGTACAGGTTGACCGGGCCGGCCGGCCACACGCCCGGCGGCGTGGCGAAACTGGCGATCAGGTAGGCGCTGGCATCCAGCGCCGGGGTGGCGCGCACCCGCAGCCGGGTGTCCAGCAGCTGCTCGCCCAGCGCCAGCGTGACCCGCTCGCCGCTGGAAGGCACGCTGACGCGCTGCGGCACCACGAATTCGGTGGCGAAGCTGCCCTGGAACACGCTGACGTCGAAGCTGGGCTGGGCCTCGGCGGTCTTGGCCAGCGCCGCCACCGGCGCCGGGGCGGGGGCGGCGGCCATGCGCAGCTGGCCCTCGGCCGGTGGCGCCGCCGTAGGCTCGATGCCGACCCGCCACGGCCGCGGCAGCGGCCCCTGGGTGGCGGCGCCCGGCTGGCCGGTGGACAGGGTGATGGGCACGTCGCTCCAGTCCTCGCCGCTGCTTTGCGCCACCTGCGCCAGGCGCTCCAGGCGCAGCTTGCCGGCCGCGCTGTCGAGGCTGGCGCGGTAGGCCGGTTGCCAGCCCGGGCCGCGCACCTGGTAGGCCAGGCGCAGCTCGCCGCCCTGCGGCGCGGACAGGGTGACCTGCACGGTGCTGACCGGTGCCTCCTGGTCGTTGGCACGGTCGCGCTCGGCCCGCAGGGGCTTGAGCTCGCGCTCCAGCGCCTGCTGCTGGCGCGCCAGCTGATGGCGGCGCAACAGGGCCGACTGGCCGCCCTGCTGCAGCGCCTGCAGGGTGGCGGCGATCTGGCCGGGTGGCGTGCCACGTGTCGCCTCGCCGCCCAGGCCGAAGTTCTTCAGGTAGCCGGTGGCGAAGTCGATGCCGCCGGCCTCCGCCGCCAGGGCGGCGATCTGGTCTTCCAGCGCGCGGATGCGCTCGTCCAGCGGGCTGGCGCAGGCGCTGCCCAGCAGCTCGCGCGGCTGCTGGCGCAGCGCCAGCTCGCCCACGCGCACGCCGGCGTCGGCGCTCACCTGCAGGCTGGCGGCGTCCAGCCCCGCCGGCAGGCAGGCGAACACCGCCTGCCGCGCGCCCGGGGCGACGCGCAGCGTGCGCTGCACCGTGGCGCTGCCCGGGTACAGCTTGACGGCGGTGATGCGCGAGCCGGTGGCCGGCGCGGCGGCGCTCTGGGCGGCGGCCGGCAGCGCCAGGGCCAGCAGCAGCCCGGCCAGGGCGGGCAGACGAAGGGGGCGGGTGGAGGGCATGGGGTGGGTCATGGGTTGGGGCGGGTCAGCCGAAGTGGTCGAAGGCGCGCGCGGCCAGCGGGCTGACGCGGCCGTCGGCGCCCACCAGGCGCAGGCCGGGCTCGGCCTCGATGCGGCCGATGCGCGTCACCGCCGTGGCGCTGGCATGGCCAGCGGCCCGCACGGCGGCGCGGGCCTTGGGCGGGGCGGTGAAGACCAGTTCGTAGTCGTCGCCGCCGGTCAGCGCGACGCGCAACAGGGTTTCTGCATCAAATGGGGCGACAGCGCCCGATGGGTGAGCGCCAGCAGCTACTATTTTTGTAGTTTCCTCGGCCGTCAGACTCGCCCCGACGGCGCTGGCTTTCAGGATGTGGCCCAGATCACCCGCCAGCCCGTCGCTGAGGTCGGCGGCGCTGGTGGCGCTGCCGCGCAGGGCCATGCCCAGGGCCAGGCGCGGGCTGGGGCGCTCCAGCCGCTGGCGGGCGGCGGCCAGGCGCTCGGGCGGCAGCGTCCATTCGCCGCGCAGCGCGCCCAGCGCCAGGCGCGCGTCGCCCAGCGTGCCGCTGACCCAGACGTCGTCGCCCACGCGCGCGCCGTCGCGCCGCAGCGCCTGGCCGGCGGGCACCTGGCCGAACACGGTCACGCACAGGTTCAGCGGCCCGGCCGTGGTGTCGCCGCCCACCAGCGAGCAGGCGTGGGCGTCGGCCAGGGCGAACAGGCCGCCGGCCAGGGCCGCCAGCCAGGCGTCGTCGCGCGCGCGCTCGGGCGGCAGCGCCAGCGCCAGCGTGCAGGCCAGCGGCTCGGCGCCGCAGGCGGCCAGATCGCTCAGGTTGACGGCCAGCGCCTTGTGGCCCAGGGCGGCGGGGTCGACGTCGGCAAAGAAGTGGCGGCCTTGCACCAGCATGTCGGTGCTGACGGCCAGCTGCATGCCGGGTGCCGGCTGCAACAGGGCGCAGTCGTCGCCGATGCCCAGGACGACCGGATTTGCTATTGAATTGGTAGCTGTTGGCGCTGTCTGGATGCGCGCAATGGCCGGTTTTCTTTTGAAATGGCGGTCGATGAGCTCGAATTCACCCATGGCGGCGTGCACGCGAGTTCAGCGGGTCAGCGCGCTGGCGCGTTCGCGCACGCGCGCGACGCCGTCGGCCAGCCGGCGCACCCGGCCGGCGCGGCGCGCGGCGGCTTTCAGGAAGGCCATCATCAGCGGCCCGCTGTCCAGGATGTCGGCGGCGGCGCCGTTGCCGTTGAGGTGGAATTCGGGGTGCCACTGCACACCCAGCACGAAGGGATAGGCGGTGTGGCGTATGCCTTCGGGCACCAGGTCGATCGGGCTGCGCGCCTCCAGCGCCAGGCCCTGGCCGAGCTGGTCGACGCACTGGTGGTGGATGCTGGTGACGCGGCGCGGCTCGTAGCCGTAGATGCCGGCCAGCCGCGAGCCGGGCATGAAGTGCAGCTCGTGCACCAGCCGGTCGTAGTCGGTGTTGTCGACATGGGCGATGGCGCCTGGCCACTGGCTGGGGATGTCCTGCACCAGGGTGCCGCCGAAGTAGACGTTGAGCAGCTGGCAGCCGCGGCAGATGCCCAGCACCGGCTTGTCGGCGCCGATGAAGCCGTGCAGCAGCTCCAGCTCGTAGTCGTCGCGGATCGGGTCGTATTCGGCCTGCGCCTGCCAGGGTTCGGTGCCGTAGGCCTGGGGGTGGATGTCGATGCCGCCCTGCAGCACCAGGCCGTCGAGCTGTTCCACCAGGTCGCGCAGCGGCGGGCGCTTGCGCAGCGTGGGCAGGCGCTGGTCGATGAACGGGATCATCAGCGCCACCACGCCGTGGCCCATGATCCAGTGCGCCATGTTGCTTTCCAGGAACTGCAGGCGCTTGGTCGGCAGGCCCAGGCCGGGCGGTGGCTTGTGCAGCAGGCGGGCGGAGATGCCGATGCGCAGGGTCATGGGGCAGGGGATGCGTGACAACGGTGACTGTACGGCCAACGCGCCAGCGGGCTCAGGGTTGACCGCCGCGAAAGCGTAGCGCGGCCTGGCGGATCACCTCGCCCAGCAGGCGCTCGCGCGCCTGGCGCTCGCGCAGCCAGCGGGCGTCGTTGCGGCCGGCCTCGACGTCGGCGCGCAGCAGTGCCAGCGCGTCGCTGGCGGCGCGGTCGGCGGCGTGCCCGGCGATCTGATCGAAGGTGGCCAGCAGGTGCTCGCGCAGCGGCAGGTGGCGGCCGCTGGCGGGCTCGACATAGACCGCCTCCAGCCCGAAGCGGCAGGCCTGGAAGCGGTTGTAGCTGTAGACCAGGTAGTCGTCCTCGACCGGCTGGAACGGCCGCTCGCGCTGGAACCAGGCCGCCAGGCTCTGCACCAGGCCGGCCAGCGCGGCGGCGCGCTCGACCGTCAGCGGGGTGTCGAATACCCGCACCTCGATGGTGCCGTATTCGGGCTTGGGGCGGATGTCCCAGTAGAAGTCCTTCATCGACTTGACCACGCCGGTGCGGGTCATCTTGTCGAAGTACTGGCCGAACTCGTCCCAGCCGAGCACGCAGGGCGCGCGCCCCGACAGCGGGAAGGCGAACACCGAATTGAGCCGCGCCGAGTCGAACGCCGTGTCCTGCCCCTGCACGAAGGGGCTGGAGGCGGCCAGCGCGATGAAGTGCGGGATGTAGCGCGACAGGCAGTGCAGGGTGTAGAGCGCGGTGTCGGCGTCCGGACAGCCCACGTGCACGTGCTGGCCGAAGATGGTGAACTGCTTGCTCAGGTAGCCGTACAGCTGCGACAGCTCGACGAAGCGCGGCTTGTCGTAGATGCGCTGCTGGTGCCACTGCTGGAACGGGTGCGTGCCGCCGCCGACCACGGCGATGCCCAGCCGGTCGGCGCACTGCACCAGCGCGTCGCGGATCTGCCGCAACTGGCCCAGCGCGTCGCGCCAGCCGTGGCAGATGCCGGTGGAGACCTCGATCATGCCGGTGGTCAGCTCCGGCACCACCGAGCCGGGCAGCGTGCGCCGCGCCATCAGGCGCAGCATGTTGTCGGCGTAGTGCGTCAGGTCGTAGTCGTTGGTGTTGACCAGCTGCAGCTCCAGCTCGACGCCCAGCGTCAGCGCCTCGGAGGTGTGGAAGGCTTCCAGCGTCACGGCCGCGTCTCCTGAGCGTCGGCCTCGGTCGGCGGCGGCTCGCGCCAGCGCCGCGGCGGCGCGGCCTCGTGCGCGCGCACCAGCGCCAGGCCGACCAGCGCCGCCCCCAGCAGCTCGGTCAGCAGGATCACGGGCAGCGCGATGGCGGTCACCGACGTGCCCACGGTGGGCGCGGCGGCGACGAACTGCGAGGTCAGCAGCAGCGCCACCGCCGACATCGGGAACATCGCCACGCCCACCCAGGCCGACTGGCGCAGCGACAGCGCGCTGACCGGCCCGGTCAGCAGCAGGCTGGCCAGTTTGGCCAGCAGGCGCGCGCCGGTCAGGCCCAGCGCCGCCAGCGCCATGGCGCCGCTCCAGGCGGCCTGCGCCGCCATCGACGACACCAGCACGAACATCGCGATGCTCAGCATCGACGCCGCCGTGCCCAGCTGGCGCGGCCAGACCCAGGGCCGAGGGTGCAACTGCTTGAGCACGATGCCGGCCAGCAGCGCCGCCAGCGGCGCCGAGCCGCCCAGTGGCGTGGTCAGCGCGACGCAGGCGGCGATCAGCGCCAGGATGACGATGGCCGTGTCCTGGCTGGCCGGGTGCAGCAGCCGAAACGCCAGCCGCAGCAGCGCCGCCAGCGCGCCGCCCACCAGCAGCGAGATGCCCAGCACCACGGCCGAGGCGCCGAGCGAGGCCAGCAGCGTGACGTCACCGCGGTCGATGCTGCGCAGCATGGCGGTGCCCAGGGTGAGCGCGTACAGCGTGTTGAGCGTGGCCAGGGCGATGGCGCGGTCGGTCACCGGCCCGCTGGCGCGCAGGTCCGACACCGCGCGCAGCAACACCGCCGGCGACGAGGCCACCGCCACCACCGACAGCGCCCGCACCACCGCCAGCTCCAGCCCCAGCGCGCGCAGCAGCAGATAGGCGACGGCGTAGGTCAGCAGCGACTCGACCGCGCTTTGCGCCAGCACCATCGGGTTGTGGCGCAGCCAGCGCAGCGACAGGCGGGCGCCGGCCTCGAACAGCAGCACGGCGATGCCCAGCTCCAGCAGGGTCAGTCCGGCGCCGCGCAGCGGCCAGTCGGCGCTGGCCAGGCCGGTCAGTCCGGCCAGGGTGCCGAACACCGCATAGCCCACCAGCTTGGGCAGGCCCAGCAGGCGTTGGACGAGGTGGCCGGCCAGTGCGGCCGCGGCCAGCAGCAGGGCCCATTTGAGGGTGATCAGGCTGGGGGAGAGATCAGACCCCTGGGTCCAGTGGGCGATCCATGCTTCGGTCAATGGTCGGCTTCTTCCTTGGTGGGGGCCGGCGGTCCGGCGCCCGTGGCGGCAAGCCCGTGGGCAACCGCGGCACGCCACGCCGGCAGCGCCGGGGCGTGGCAGGGCCCATGCTAACCCGTTCCGCCGGGCTTGTGGGCAGGCTCGGCGTCGGCTTCGTCGGCGATCGGGCGGATGCGCACCGGCAGCACGAAGGATCGCGGGTCGCGCAGCAGGCGGCGGCCCATCGCCTGGTAGATGCGGCGGCGGTCCACGCCGGCGACGTTCTGCGCCGTCAGCGCCAGCCGGAACGCCAGGTAGAAGCTCACCCCCACGTCCAGCGCCCCCGTGACGACGATGCCGCCGGCGGCCCACCACAGGGCCGGCTCCTGCCACACCGCCGGCCCCAGGTGCTGGGCGGCCACGGCGATCTGGCCCGACACCAGCGTGACGTGGCGCACCTCCATCGGCAGGCCGAAGAAGCCGACGATCGGCGGCATCACGCCCAGCAGCAGGCCGAGCGAGACGTTGGCGGCCCAGCCGGAGATGTGCGTGCCCCAGTAATGGCCCCAGCGCCGCGCCCGCTCGGCGCCCAGCAGGCGGGTGCTGCGCGGGTGGTGCGCGATCACCGAATCCAGCCGGTGCAGCACGAACCAGTTTTCCACCCAGCCGGCGATCAGGCTGGAGGCGAACAGCAGGGCGCCGGTGATGGCGGCGAACGGGATGGTGCGGCCCAGCGCGTGGTGGTCGGCCAGGATCTGGCGCGCGTGGTGCTCGTCGACCAGCGCGCCCCAGCCCAGCGCCTGGATGGCCAGCGCCAGCGCGAAGGCCAGCAGCAGCACCAGCACGACGTTGCCGACGATGGCCACGAACTGCGTGCGCAGCAGGTACACGACCTCGGTGACGAAGTCCTCGTGCGCCGCCGGCGAGTCCAGCGACTTGAGCCGCGCCGCCAGCGTTGGCGCCGTCATGGCCGGCTGCTTGGTGGCCACCGTCCAGCCCAGCAGCATGATGACGACGAAGGAGACGGCGTAGTTCAGCCCCGCCGCCACGCCGCCCCAGAACGCCGACAGGCCCAGCGCCATGATCAGCAGCTTGCTGCAGGTGGTGACCGCCATCACCGCGCCGCCGCCGGCGGCCGCGCCCAGCATGCGCAGGTATTCGGGGCCGTCGTGGGCGATGTAGTGCTCGCCGGTCTCGGCGTTTCGCTCGGTCACCTTGGCGGCCAGCAGCTCGGTGCTGCTGCGCACCAGCGCGCGCACGCTGCGGCTGTCCTGGTGCACCCGCACCAGGTGCGACAGCAGCTGCGCCGTGGCCTGCGCCGGCTCGTCCGTCTCCAGGCACAGCAGCAGCGCCTTGACGCGGATGATGCGCTGGCGCAGCTGGCGCAGCTGGAATTCGATGTGCACCGAGATGCCGTGCGCCTCCAGGTGCGCGTAGACGGTGGCGGCGGCGGCGCGGCAGGCGTCGAGCTGCTCGCGCAGCTGCGCCAGCGCCACCAGCGCCGGCGCGCTGTCGCGGCCGTGCGTCAGCACCGCCTGGCGCAGCGCCTCGAAGCCGATCGGCAGGCCGACGAAGGGCTGCTCGCGCTGCGCCGGCACGGCCATGCGGGTGCGCAACTCGGCCGACTGGCCGGCGGCGCTGATCTGGCTGATGGCGTAGGCCAGCGCGTTCAGCAGCGTGCGCAGGGTGTAGGCCTGGGCGCTGCCCTCGGCCGCGTCGTCGAACAGGGTGCGGCGCAGCCGCTCCAGCGTCGGCTTGTCCAGCGCGCGCAGCCAGCGGGCGTCGAATTCGCTGGGAAACAGCAGCGGAAACAGCTCGCGCAGGTCGGTGGTTTCTGGCGTGGGCGGGATCAGCTTGCGGCGCAGGCGATCGGACAGCTCGGCCAGGAAGGCGCTGCGCGAGGCAAAACCCAGGTCGGCCAGCAGCGGGGTGGCGTCGACCTCGCTCAGAAAGCGGGCCCACCACTGGTGCCACAGCCCCAGCCAGTCGGGGCGCGGCTCGGCGATGTCCAGCAGCATGCGCACGCGCGCCACGGCGGCCTGCGGCTCATCCTGCTGGCCGCGCACCCAGTCCAGCAGCTGCATCAGCCACAGGTGGCGCTCGGCCAGCGGGGCCTGCGGGTCCAGCGTGCGCAGCAGGTCCCTCAGTTCGGGGCGGGGCGGTGCCATGGGCGGGGCCGGCTTGGCGTCAATGCAGCACGCGCGCGCTGCCGCCGTCGGCGCCGCTGGCGTCGAGCACGAACAGGGGGATGGCCACCTCGAAGCGCTCGCCGTCCTCGGCCACGCAGAAATAGCTGCCGTGCATGGTGCCGCTGGGCGTGCGCAACTGGCAGCCGCTGGTGTACTGGAAGCTCTCGCCCGGCTGCAGCAGCGGCTGCTGGCCGACCACGCCCAGGCCCTTGACTTCCTCGGTGTGGCCGCGGGCGTCGCTGATCAGCCAGTGGCGCGACACCAGCTGCGCCGCCACCTGGCCGGTGTTGCGCACGGTGATGGTGTAGGCAAAGCCGTACGTTGATTGCGCCGGATCCGATCGATCGGGCAGGAAGGCCGGCTCGACCTCGACGCTGAACTCGTATTTGGGCATGGCGGCGATGGTAAAGGACGGATGACCTCGCTGTGCTCGAAGACTTCGCCGCTGGCGCGGCGTTGATGACGAAATGACGGGCGCCGCACGTGCGGTTTCAGGTCATGGCGGCACAGCCGCCGTCATCGACGCCGCGCCAGCGGCGAGGTCATTTCGTCATTGCGCAGGCGCTGCGACAATCGCCGCCCATGAGCACCACCTACCGCATCGCGCCCTCCATCCTCTCGGCCGACTTCGCGCGGCTGGGCCAGGAGGTGCAGGGCGTCATCGCCGCCGGCGCCGACTGGATCCATTTCGACGTCATGGACAACCACTACGTGCCCAACCTCACGTTCGGGCCGATGATCTGCCAGGCCATCAAGCCGCACGCGGTCACCCCCGCCGGGCAGCCGGTGCCGCTGGACGTGCACATGATGGTGCAGCCGGTGGACGCGCTGGCCCAGGCCTTCGCGCAGGCCGGCGCCGATCTGATCAGCTTTCACCCCGACGCCAGCACGCACCCGCACCGCAGCGTGCAGGCCATCAAGGCGGCGGGCTGCCAGGTGGGGCTGGTGTTCAACCCGGCCGCGCCGCTTCATGTCCTGGACTGGCTGATCGAGGAGATCGACCTGATCCTGATCATGAGCGTCAACCCCGGCTTTGGCGGACAGTCCTTTATTGATAGCGCCTTGCGCAAGGTGGAAGCGGCACGTCGCCGCATCGACGCCTGCGGCAAGGACATCCGGCTGGAGGTGGACGGCGGCATCAAGGCCGACAACATCCGCCGCGTGGCCGACGCCGGCGCTGACACCTTCGTGGCCGGCAGCGCCATCTTCGGCCAGCGCGACTACCGCGCCGTCATCGACGCCATGCGAAAGGCGCTGGCATGAGCGCGCCGGGCCGTTCCCAAGCGCTCATCCCGCAGCACGCCGTGCGGAGGGTCGTCCAGTGAGCGCGCCGGGCCGTTCCCAAGCGCTCATCCCGCAGCACGCCGTGCGGAGGGTCGTCCAGTGAGCGCGCCGGGCCGTTCCCAAGCGCGCATCCCGCAGCACGCCGTGCGGAGGGTCGTCCAGTGAGCGCGCCGCGCGGCATCGACGCCGCCATCATCGACCTCGACGGCACGATGGTGGACACCCTGGGCGACTTCGTCGAGGCGCTGGGCCGCATGCTGGAGGACCTGCAGCTGCCCGGCGTGGACGCCGAGGTCGTCAGCCACATGGTCGGCAAGGGCTCCGAACACCTGCTGCGTTCGGTGCTCAACCACGTTCTGACACGGGCCGGACAAGCGTCAGAAGCTACAAAAATAGAAGCGCTCTATCCCCTGGCCTGGGCACGCTACCAGCACCACTATCTGGCCATCAACGGCCGCTACGCCAGCGTCTATCCCGGCGTGGTGCAGGGGCTGACGGCGCTGCGCGCCGCCGGCCTGCGCCTGGCCTGCCTGACCAACAAGCCCGGCGCCTTCGCGCTGCCGCTGCTGCGCGCCAAGGGGCTGGACGGCTATTTCGACCACGTGTTCGGCGGCGACGCCTTCGAGCGCAAGAAGCCCGATCCGCTGCCCCTGCTCAAGGCCTGCGAGGCGCTGGGCACGACGCCGGCGCGCACGCTGATGGTGGGCGATTCCAGCAACGACGCCGCCGCCGCGCGCGCCGCCGGCTGCCCGGTGGCGCTGGTCACCTACGGCTACAACCACGGCCAGCCGGTGCGCGCGGTGGACGCCGACGGCTTTGTCGACGCCCTGCACGAGCTGCTGCCGGCCTGGGTGTGCAGCCTGCGCTGCTGAGCCGGGCGCAGGCCGCTGCCAGCGCCAGGAGGGGCAAGCAGGCAAGGCGGGACGTGTCGCGCAGACCAACCCTTAGGGTTTGACCCCCAGCAGCTCGTCCTTGAGCTTCCAGTCGGCCGGGCTGTGGCCGAACCAGATCGACATCAGGGCGCGAAAGAACACCGGGTCGTTCATGGGTTCGGCCTGCAGCTTGCCCTTGACCCAGACGCTCAGGCCCTTGGCCGGATCCCACTCGAGCACGCACACATCGCCCGGTGCGAAGGCCTTGTTGGCCGCAAAGATGTCGCCCATCCTGATCATGCCGGGGATGATCTTGGAGACCTCGGACCTGCTCACGTTGTCCTCGATGCCGCGCGTCAGCATCTTGCCGAACTCGGCCGAATTGATCTCGCGCAGAAAGGTCATGCCCAGGCGCTTGGGCCCGGGGGCGGCGATCAGCTCGTCCAGCGACTTGACCGGACGCGTGGCGTACAGGTCGCCCACGTAAACCTTGAACGGGCCCTTGTAGCGAACCCCGGCCCCGTTGAGCTGCAAGCGGGTGCCAGCCACGGTGAGCGCCTCGTCCACCTTGACACCGGCGACGTCCACCGCGGCCACGGCGGTGCCCGCCCACAGCAGCAGCGCCGCCAGGGACAGGGTGCGAAACATGATGCGCATGAGCAGACTCCTGAAAAGCACGAGCGTTCTATTTGATAACTAAAGTGTAATGTTTCGGTGACATTGCGCATCGGGGTTTCACCCGATCGGCGGGGCCGCGCGCGGCGCCGGGCGGCGCGGCCGGGGGCGCGCGCCATTTGCTACACTGCGGGGCCATGTTCATTCCAAGCGCGTTCATCGCAGGTCACGGGAGCCGGGGAGCCTGGCCCTGGCGCAAGCCTGTGCTGCTGAACCCTTGACCCGCCGCCTGGGCACTGCCCGGCGTGCACCCGAGGCCCCACCCGCGTCAGGTGGCCGCCGATCCCCCGAATGAACCCGCGGCGCCGCGCGCGCCGCCCGATCTGGGAGCCTCCTGTGATCACCGAACTGGAATTCAAAAGCCTGGCCAGCCAGGGCTACAACCGCATCCCCCTGATGAGCGAGGCCTTTGCCGACCTCGAAACCCCGCTGTCGCTGTATCTCAAGCTGGCCGGCGGGCCGGGCGGCGGCAAGTACAGCTTTCTGCTGGAGTCCGTGATTGGCGGCGAGCGCTTCGGCCGCTACAGCTTCATTGGCCTGCCGGCCCGCACCATCCTGCGCGCCAGTGGCTTTGGCGACGCCGCCCGCACCGAAGTCGTCACCGACGGCCAGGTGGTGGAGACGCACGCCGGCAACCCGCTGGACGTGATCGAGGCCTACCAAAAGCGCTTCAAGGTGGCGCTGCGCCCCGGGCTGCCGCGCTTTTGCGGCGGGCTGGCGGGCTATTTCGGCTACGACGCGGTGCGTTACGTCGAAAAGAAGCTGGAAAGCACCTGTCCGCCCGACACCCTGGGCACGCCCGACATCCTGCTGATGCACTGCGAGGAAGTGGCCGTCATCGACAACCTTTCGGGCAAGCTCTACCTGATCGTCTACGCCGACCCGGGCCAGCCCGAGGCCTATGCCCGCGCCAAGAAGCGCGTCAAGCACCTGCGCGAGCAGCTGCGCTTTTCCGTCAGCGCGCCGCAGGTGCGCGCCAGCACCAATTACCCGGCCGAGCGCGCCTTTGCCAAGCAGGACTATCTGGCGGCGGTGGAGCGCGCCAAGGAGCTGATCGCCGCCGGCGAGTTCATGCAGGTGCAGGTGGGCCAGCGCATCAGCAAGCGCTACACCGAATCGCCCCTGTCGCTGTACCGCGCGGTGCGTTCGCTCAACCCCTCGCCGTACATGATCTATTTCGACTTCGGCGACTTCCACGTGGTCAGTGCCAGCCCTGAAATTCTGGTGCGACAGGAAAACACGCCGGAAGGCACCAAGGTCACCATCCGCCCGCTGGCTGGCACGCGCCCGCGCGGCGCCACGCCCGAGGCCGACAAGGCGACCGAGGCCGAGCTGGTGGCCGACCCCAAGGAGCGCGCCGAGCACGTGATGCTGATCGACCTGGCGCGCAACGACATCGGCCGCATCGCCAAGACCGGCAGCGTGAAGGTGACCGAGGCCTTTGCCGTCGAGCGCTACAGCCACGTGATGCACATCGTCAGCAACGTCGAGGGCATCTTGAAGGACGGCTTGAGCGCCATGGATGTGCTCAAAGCCACCTTTCCGGCCGGCACCCTGACCGGCGCGCCCAAGGTGCACGCGATGGAGCTGATCGACCAGCTGGAACCCGTCAAGCGCGGCATCTACGGCGGCGCCTGCGGCTACTGGAGCTACGCCGGCGACATGGACCTGGCCATCGCCATCCGCACCGCCATCGTCAAGGACCAGCAACTGCACGTGCAGGCGGCCGCCGGCGTGGTGGCCGACAGCGTGCCCGAGATGGAGTGGCGCGAAACCGAGCACAAGGCGCGCGCCCTGTTGCGGGCCAGTGAGCTGGTGGAGGAGGGGCTGGAGTGATGGCGCTGGAACACCAACAGCCGGACGCGAAGGACGCGAAGGATTCGCGAAGGACGCAAAAAAGTCATTCGTTCGAAGATGATTTTTCGCATCCGATCATTGGTGCGGCCGTCGAAGTGCAGCGCGTGCTGGGCGTGGGGCTGCTGGAAAGCGCCTACGCCAGCGCCCTGGCCCACGAGCTGACCGAGCGTGGTCTGCACTTTCAGCGCGAGGTGCCGGTGCGGGCCAGCTACAAGGGCGTGGATGTCGGCGTGGCGTACCGTGCCGATTTCATCGTCGAGGACGCCGTCATCGTCGAGCTGAAGGCGCAGGAAGGCGTGGCCGACGCACACCGTGCGCAACTGCTGACCTACCTGCGCCTGGCCGGTCTGCCGCTGGGGCTGCTGATCAACTTCCACACCTTCCCGGTCGTCAAGGGCATTCACAGACTGGTGAACAAGCTATGACCCACCTTCGGTTTTCCTTTCGAGTCCTTCGCGTGACTTTCGCGTCCGGCTGTTCGGCATTCAGGAGCCCGAAATGAAGCTGCTGATGATCGACAACTACGACAGCTTCACCTTCAACCTCGTGCAGTACTTCGGCGAGCTGGGCGCCGAGGTGACGACGCTGCGCAACGACGAGGTGACGCTGGACGAGCTGGACGCGCGCTTCAAGGGCGGCCAGTTCGAACGCCTGTGCATCAGCCCCGGCCCCTGCTCGCCCAACGAGGCCGGGGTGTCGGTGGCCGCCATCCGGCACTTCGCCGGCCAGCTGCCGATCCTGGGCGTGTGCCTGGGCCACCAGGCCATTGGCGCGGCGTTTGGCGCGCCCATCATCCGCGCGCAGACGCAGATGCACGGCAAGACCAGCGTCATCACCTGCGACCAGCAGGGCGTGTTTGCCGGCCTGCCGCGCCAGTTCACCGTCAACCGCTATCACTCGTTGGTGATCGACCGCCACGCCGTGCCGGACTGCCTGCAGGTCACCGCCACCAGCGAGGACGGCGAGATCCAGGGCGTGCGCCACAAGACGCTGGCCGTCGAGGGCGTGCAGTTTCACCCCGAGAGCATCCTGACCGAGCACGGCCACGCCATGCTGGCCAACTTCCTGCGCGGCTGAGGCGCCGCCAGCCACAGGCCATGCCCGACTTTGCGCAGCTGATGGTGTTCCTGGCCGCCGGCCTGGTGCTCAATCTGACGCCCGGCCCGGACGTCATGTTCATCGTCGCCCACGCGGTGCGCGCGGGCGCGCGGGCGGGCGTGGCGGCGGCGTTGGGCATTGCCGCCGGCTGCCTGGTGCACGTGGCCGCGGCGGCGCTGGGCGTGTCGGCGCTGCTGGCGGCCAGCAGCACGGCGTTCTCGCTGCTCAAGTGGGCGGGCGCGCTCTACCTGGTGTGGGTGGGGGCGCAGATGCTGCGTGCGGCCTTGCGTCCGGATGCTTCTATAAAGATAGCTGCTGACGCTGACCCGGCAAGCGCCAAGGCCGAATTTAAAGCCGAACTGCCGCTGGCCGTGGTACTGCGTCGGGGCTTTCTGACCAATGTGCTCAACCCCAAGGTGGCGCTGTTCTTCCTGGCCTTCGTGCCGCAGTTCATCGCCCCCGGCACGGCGCGGCCGGGCGGGGTGTTCCTGCTGCTTGGCCTGCTGTTCACCGTCAACGGGCTGCTGGTGTGCATCGGCTGGGCGCTGGCGGCGGCCTGGGCGGCGCGCCGTGCCGGGGCCCTGCAACGCGCACTGCGCTGGCTGGACGGCGTGGCCGGTGGGCTGTTCATCGTGTTCGGCGTGCGGCTGGCGCTGACGCAGGCGCCGGGCGCGCGCTGACGGGCGCATTCCTCCACTTTTTCCCCTCAAGGCGAAGTCATCATGTCCATCACCCCCCAGGAAGCGCTGCAGCGCACCATCGAGCACCGCGAGATCTTCCACGACGAGATGCTGCACCTGATGCGGCTGGTCATGAAGGGCGAGATCTCGCCGCTGATGGTGGCGGCCATCACCACCGGCCTGCGCGTGAAGAAGGAGACCATCGGCGAGATCACCGCCGCCGCGCAGGTGATGCGCGAGCTGTCGCACAAGGTCCAGGTGGCCGACCGCACGCATCTGGTGGACGTGGTGGGCACCGGCGGCGACGGCTCGCACACCTTCAACATCAGCACCTGCGCCATGTTCGTGGCCGCCGCCGGCGGCGCGCGCGTGGCCAAGCATGGCGGGCGCAGCGTCTCCAGCAAGTCGGGCAGCGCCGACGTGATGGAGGCGCTGGGTGTGCCGCTGACGCTGACGCCCGAGCAGATCGCGCGCTGCATCGCCGAGACCGGCGTGGGCTTCATGTTCGCGCCCAACCACCACCCGGCGATGAAGAACGTGGCGCCGGTGCGCAAGGAAATGGGCGTCAAGACCTTCTTCAACATCCTGGGCCCGCTGACCAACCCGGCCGACGCGCCCAACATCGTGATGGGCGTGTTTCACCCTGACCTGGTGGGCATCCAGGTGCGCGCGCTGCAACGCCTGGGCGCCGAGCACGCCGTGGTGGTGTACGGCCGCGACGGCATGGACGAGGTCAGCCTGGGCGCCGCCACCCTGGTGGGCGAGCTGAAGAACGGCGAGATCAGCGAGTACGAGATCCACCCCGAGGACTTTGGCCTGCAGATGCAGAGCAACCGCAGCATCCGGGTGGAGACGCCGGAGCAGTCGGTCGCCATGCTGCGCGGCGTGCTGGACAACCAGGACGGCGCCGCGCGCAGCATCGTGGCGCTCAACGCCGGCGTGGTGCTGTACGCGGCCGGCGTGGTGCCCACCATGAAGGCCGGCATCGACCGCGCCTTCGAGGCCATCGAGAGCGGCGCCGCCAAGGCCCGGCTGGCGCAAGTGCAGGCGCTGACGCAGTCGCTGGCGGCGGCCTGAGCGGGGGCCGGCCATGTGGCAGGACGAAGGCACCTGGATCGCCCTGGGCATCTCGGCCCTGTTTCTGGTGGCGGCGCTGGTGATGCACCGCGTGTTCGTCAAAATCCTGAAAAACCCGCCGCCCGATCAGCGCGAGGAGCTATCAAAAAATGAGTGACATTCTGGACCGGATCGTGGCCGTCAAACGCGAGGAAGTCGCCGCCGGCCTGAGGAAGAAATCGCTGGCCGCCATGCGCGCCGACGCCGAAAGCCGTGTGCTGACGCGCGACTTCGTGGGCGCGCTGCGCGCCAAGATCGCCGCCGGCCAGGCCGCCGTGATCGCCGAGATCAAGCGCGCCAGCCCCAGCAAGGGCGTCATCCGGCAGGGCGAGTTCATCCCCGCCGACCTGGCGCAAAGCTACGCCCAGGGCGACGGCCAGGTCAGCGCCGCCTGCCTGTCGGTGCTGACCGACGGCCCGTTTTTCCAGGGCAGTATCGACTACCTGAAGCAGGCGCGCGCCAGCTGCGACCTGCCGGTGCTGCGCAAGGACTTCATGATCGATGCCTATCAGGTGTACGAGGCGCGCGCCATCGGCGCCGACTGCATCCTGCTGATCGCCGCCTGCCTGTCGGACACGCAGATGGCCGAGCTCGAAGCCGTGGCGCACAGCCTGGACATGGCGGTGCTGGTGGAGGTGCACGATGGCGCCGAGCTGCGGCGCGCGCTCCAGCTGAAAACCCCGCTGGTGGGCATCAACAACCGCAACCTGCGCAGCTTCGAGACCACGCTGGACACCACGCTCGGCCTGCTGGCCGACGTGCCGCAAGACCGCCTGCTGGTGACCGAGAGCGGCATCGCCACCCGCGCCGACGTGCAGCGCCTGCGCGCCGCCGGCGTGCACGCCTTCCTGGTCGGCGAGACCTTCATGCGCGCCGACGAGCCCGGGCTGGCGCTCGCCGAGCTGTTCCACTGATCGCTATGAAAACAGAAGCTGCTGGCGTGCTATGGACAAACGCTGGAGGTCGATCTGATGCCTGAAACAGGCGAATCGCGAGCCGCCCTTGCCGCCTGGCCCACCGGGCTGGATGCGCTGGCCGCCGGCTGGCAGCCGCTGGTGCGGGGCTTTCTGCGCAGCGCCGAGGGGCGGCGGTTGAGCGATTTTCTGCAGGCCCGCCTGGCCGCCGGGGCCACCGTCTATCCGCCCGAGCCGCTGCGCGCGCTGCAACTGACGCCGCCCGAGGCGGTGCGCGTGGTCATCCTCGGGCAGGACCCCTACCACGGCCCGCGCCAGGCCTGCGGACTGGCCTTTGCCGTCGCCCCGGGTGTGCGCCCGCCGCCCAGCCTGCGCAACATCTACAAGGAGCTGGCGCGCGAATTCGGTCAGCCGCCGGGCACCGACCAGCCGCTGGCGCACTGGGCGCGCCAGGGCGTGCTGCTGCTCAACACCAGCCTCACCGTCGAAGCCGGGCAGGCCGGCAGCCACGCGCGCATCGGCTGGCAGGCCCTGACCTCGCAGATCTTCGACCGTCTGGTGGCCGGCCCGCGGCCGCTGGCCTTCCTGCTGTGGGGCGCCCACGCCCAGGCCCTGCGGCCCGCCGGGGCCGACGCCCAGCGCCACCTGTGGCTGGCGGCCAACCACCCGTCGCCGCTGTCGGCCCAGCGCCCGCCGGTGCCCTTCATCGGCTGCGGCCACTTCGGGCAGGTCAATGACTTCCTGCGCCGCCAGGGCGAGCCAGCGATCGACTGGCTGGGCAACGCCCGGGCCGTGGCCCCCACTTGTCCGCGCCCGCCGTTTGATGGCATAATTGCAAGTTCTCTGCCGGAGAGGTGGCCGAGTGGTTAATGGCAGCAGACTGTAAATCTGCCCTCTTACGAGTACGCTGGTTCGAATCCAGCCCTCTCCACCAGCAGACAAAGGTGCGCAAGGCAGGTCACGGCGCGAGGCGTGGCGGCCAGGAACTGCGGGAGTAGTTCAATGGTAGAACCTTAGCCTTCCAAGCTAATGACGCGGGTTCGATTCCCGTCTCCCGCTCCAGAGGCTTGCCGAATGCGTTCCTGAGAGACATCGCCCTTGTGGCTCAGTGGTAGAGCACTCCCTTGGTAAGGGAGAGGTCGCGGGTCCGATTCCCGCCAAGGGCACCAGAAATCGCGGTGATGCCAGGGCGCATCACCGCTTTCGGTGTGTTGTTTGAGTTGATTTTTCGGAGTCTTCGACATGGCAAAAGAGAAATTTGAGCGGACCAAGCCGCACGTCAACGTGGGCACCATCGGCCACGTGGACCACGGCAAGACCACCCTGACGGCGGCCATTGCCACCGTGCTCGCCAAGAAATTCGGC
>Ga0209794_1000080_pt1 | contig 252372 bp, 247 predicted proteins | sample EBPBio232013_DNA_FD_185869 | JGI IMG/M metagenome (GOLD analysis project Ga0209794, IMG submission 185869) | Wastewater treatment Type I Accumulibacter community from EBPR Bioreactor in Madison, WI, USA - Reactor 1_5/23/2013_ DNA (SPAdes)... | ecosystem: Engineered > Bioreactor > EBPR >...
AACCCGCTACAACCGTGTCCTGTCGCTTGCCAGTTCAGGTGAGGCACTATTCCGCCGCTCAGAGGCTTTGCTAGATGCCTTTAGGCTCAAAGGGACCATCAGGTTCGAGTTTGCTGGCGCGGATAGCCATGCCGAACAACGCGCAAAACCTCATGGTCAACTGCTCCAATCAATATGTGTTGAGCTTCGACAACCTGTCCCGGGTCAACATCGAGATGTCGAATATCCTCTGCACGGTCTCGACCGGCTCCGGTTATCAGACCCGCAGGCTTTACACCGATGATGAAGTGATGATGTTCGCGGTTGCGCGCCCGATGATTGCCAATGGCATCGGGGACTTTTTCCGCCGCACCGATTTGCTCGACCGTACGATCCCGATCCAGCTCGAGCGGACGGCCGATCGGAAGTTCATGCGGGAGCGCATCCTTCGCAAGCAATTCGATGCGCTGCTTCCGGAATTGTTGCACGACCTCTATACCGCGATTTCAGTCGCAATCCGGGACGTTGACGACATCGAGCCGTTGACTGACAGCCGGATGGCCGATGCGGCGCATTGGGTCACCTGCGCAGAAACCGCGCTTCCATGGCCTCAGGGCACCTTCGTCAAAATGCTGCTTGAGCTCCAGGCCGCAGCAAAGGCGACGGTGGTCGACAATAGCCTTGTGACCCAGCGGCTCCTGGTCGTGCTGCGCGGGAAAACGAAGGAAAAGCCCTGGAAGAGCACGATCAATGATTTGCTCATCGCCCTCCGTTCGAAATGGGAGGACGAGGTTCATTCCTTCCCGAAAACGCCAACAGCGCTGTCTGGCATCTTGAAGGAGGACCGTGATGCGCTTCGCCTGCGGGGCATTCACATCGAATTTGGCGAACGGTCGAACCGAGGGCAGCGCATTTCAGCGTGGCTCGACGAAAGCGCCATCGCGGACCCGTTTGAGAATGACCCTAAAGTCATCTTCTGAACGGCGAATATAGCCGTGTAGCGCGTGTAGCGACTCCCTACCCCTCTCCACAAGAGAACAAGAAAGGGGGGAGGGGGGAGGTAGTTTCTTTCGGGGAGTAGCAGGCGGAGGTAGGGGGTGCATGCGCTGCACGCCTACACCGCTACACTCGCTGATCCGGCCGCCGCCTCCGCGCTTCAATAACTTCCCGCCGAATCTCGCCCGTGTTTTTTTCGTCTCTCGGAGGCGTTTCCATGTCCATGAAGATCAGCATCACCAAGCGCGAGCGTAAGCGCCGCCTGAAGTCCGGTGAAACCGTCGTCAACGAGCGCTGGGTCGCTCAATGGTCTTGTCCGAAATCCGGTGCCCGGCAGCAGCGGTTTTTCGAGCGCAAGCGCGATGCCGAGGCGTTCCGCAACGAGACCATCGTCGCCTTCGATCGCGGCACCTATTCGGCTCAGAAGTTGGCTTTGACCGTTGAGCAGGCGATCCGCACCTATATCGAGACGCGCAAGCCGCTCGTGCGCGAGAACACTTTTGCCAGCTACGAATATGACGCGCGCTACGTCATCGGGCCGCTGCTGCCGCGTGCCGCTCGGGAAGCCCGGATGCGATCGGGCATCGGCACAGTGCCCCGTGGCGTGGAGACGTTCCCCTGCCTGGGGCACAAGAAGGTGGTGGACCTGACCACCCGCATGATCCGCGAATGGCACCAGATGATCTGCGATGAAGTCAGCGTGAGCGCGGCCAATCGCGCCAAGCAGATTTTGCGTGCGGCCTTGTTGCTCTCCGCCGAGGACTTTGATTTTCGCCCCGTCGAGATGCCCAAGGGGCTTCAGCGCAACGCCGGAAAGGCGAAGAAGGCGGTGCTTACCGCCGAACAGATCCGGTTTTTCCTCGAACAAGCCAAGGCGGACCGCGAATGGGGCATCTATTACGCGTTCCCGTTCCTCACCGGCACGCGCTCGTCTGAGCAGCTCGGCCTGAAATGGGAGGATGTCGATTTCGAGGCGAATGTGATTCATATCCGTCGCACGCAGCTGCGCCAGACCGGCGAACTCTCGGACATGACCAAGACAGAAGCGGGGACGCGGACCATTCCGCTCGCACCGACCCTGCGCACCATGCTCATGGAATGGCGGCTGCGTTGCCCCCGGCTCGAGGGGAAGCTTGATCGCGTGTTCCCGGCGCCCGGCCGTCGCCGACCCTGGCCGCTGCCGCGCACCGAGGGCGGAGGGGCGCTGCTCCACCATAACTTTCTCACCCGCATCTGGCATCCGGCGCTCAAGCGCGCAGGGTTGCCACCGGTCACGCCGCATTCGGCCCGGCATTCCTACATCTCGGCGCTCCAGACCCTCGGGGCTGAAGTCGGCCTTGCCGCCCGGCTCGCGGGCCACAAGAGCCCGGTCGTTACGCTGCAATACTACACGCATTCCACCCGCGACGGCGGCGACGTGGTCGCGGCGCTCGATCGAAGTTTTGGCGGATAACCAGACCCTGCCTAACTCGTGAATGGATTGATGACCTTCAGGCCCTCAATCATCTGGCCGCTTTGCAAATCCTCGCTGAATAAGGTGTCGCAGCCGGCCTGGATCGCAGCGGCGATGATCAGCGCATCGTAGAAATTGAAGCCGCGATCGCGCGCGAGTTTGCGCGCGGCCTGATGCGCCTCGATTGTGATAGGCAGAACCGGCTCGACGAGGGCCAAGACGTCTTCGATCGCATCATCAATCTCATCCCAGCCCTTCCCAAGCTTTCGACGCGAGACGGCAGTGAACTCGTTCAGCACCTGAATGCTGACCAGCCCACCGGCCGCAAGAACTTCCCGCGCGCGATCAGCCTTCGAACCCCCTTGTTGGGCGTAGACCAGGATATTGGTGTCGAAGAAGGCGCTCACCGTTCGTTCGCCTCATCGCGATCGAACTTGAAATCGGCAGGAGGCATCCAGCCACGCGAGCGCATACGCTCCAAGGCGGCGTTTCGCCGATCGACCTTGCTCACGGCCACGGCGTGCTTGGAGGCATCAACAATCGTGAGCTCGTCACCGGGCTGCAGCTTCATCGTTTCAACCAGCTTCTTGGGGAGCCGAACTGCGAGGCTGTTGCCCCATTTGGAAACCTGCAACATTCCCTCCATCAAATTCTCAGCATGATATCATTCAATGGATATCATTTGCAATGCGGATGCGATCGGAACGAGATTCCCATGAGCAGGCATCAAGCCGCTCGATATGCGTAACTTGCATGCCAAAATGGACCTTGCTGCACCGCACGCGAGCGACCCCTAGATCCATGAGGGGGGATTCAGCGCGGCTTGGGATACCGCCCGTTGTATGGGCTGAGGCTTCAAAACACAGCCGGTCGTATCTCGGAATTTCCGCTGGATTCCGCGGTTCCACGGCGGTTACAGGCGCCTCTCCGCAAGCCCATCTCAGCAGTCTATAGGCGATCTAAAATATTGAATTCCATGCAGATTTAATCTGCGTTGGTAACATGGCCTGAGAAATTGTGCCGCTGCGATCGGGATGTTTTCATTTTCAATGAAAACAGGAGATCGCGCCATGATCGGATACTTCGTCACAAACCTCGCCGACAAATCGACCCAGGTCGTTACGCTCGAGGCTGCGGCCGAGATGAGCGAACTCAACGAGGTCGACATCCTCTGGGCGATCGAGGAATTCGGCATCTGCGAGACCGATACCCACGTCATCGTCTCGGTTGAGATCGAGGCGCTCTCGCCGGCCGCGTGAGCTGAGCTGCTCCGCCCGTTGAACCCCGCACGTCCTGTGCGCTGGCGCACTGCACGGTCTGAAATCACCAATCCGCGCCGATCAGGGGACTTGCGTGTTCAATAAAGAGACTTTTAATGCAACATACGACGAAAGGAACTGCCGATGCGCTCAACCTTGACCTGCCTGCCTATCTTGGCTGCCCTCGCCGTGCCGGCCTGGGCGCAGTCGAATAGCCTGTCCGGCCCGATCCCCGAGGGAAAGGCCTATTTCTGCGCCTATACGAAGAGCGAAACAAAGATCGGCGACAAGGTCGTTGGTGCACCGAGCGAGAAGTTCGGCGGCAAGAAGTTCAGCGGCTCCTTCGGCGTGATCATGTCGGACTCGGCCTATCACTGCACCCGGAACAATTGCTACCGCTTCACCCGGAGCCCAGCCCTGAGCCAGACCACGCAGGTCTATATCGATGACAGCGATGGAACGCGCCTGATCACCAATGCGCTTGCGATCGAGATGACCGGGGGCGTGATGTTCGAGAGTTCGCTGCAAGGTGTCATGGCCGTCACGCAGCTCTCGGGGGAATGCCGCCTGACAACCCCGGACAAGCTGATCGAGGTGTTCCAGGCCGTCGGCAAGACACCGCCGAAATCCAAACGCTGATCGGCGCCCCCATCCGGCCGCGCTCTGCCGGCCGGATACCCCACGGTCTTACGATGACGAAACCCGAGGCGCGCCCCTGACCCTGCGCTCTGTCGTTCGGAATAGTCGAGCGCTGAAGCCCTATGGCACGGCGCTCCGCCCACCAGCCCCGCCAGAACCCACGGAGGAAACTCATGAAGCGCCTTGCCCAGCTGACCCTTGCCGCTCTGATTGCCAGTGCCGCGCCGCTTGCGGTTCAAAACACCGCCCAGGCCCAGGAGATCGTCTCCATCGGTTGGGGCCGAGCGCTTCTGACCATGCCGGCTGCGAAGCCCCGTGCCGTGGTGGTGCTGGTTCCCGGTGGCGATGGCGATATCGGCATCTCGGTTGACGGCTCCGTCGAGCGTGACCGGAACTGGATTGTCCGCACCCGAGGCGCCTATCGCAAAGCGGGTATCGCCTCGCTGCTCCTCGATGCCGGCGCAGATATCGGAACCGCGATCACTGAAGCCCGAAAAATTGCGCCCCGCGTTGTCGTGGTTGCCATGAGCCGGGGCTCGACCCGCATTCCCGCCGCGCTCTCGGCTCGGCCGGACGGGCTTGTCCTGGTCTCATCCTTCCTGGACCAGGTGCAATCGCGTCTCGGGGACGCGGGCGCCCTGCCGCCGACCCTGGTCATCCACCACCGCCGCGACGATTGCCAGCGCACGCACTTCGAGCAGGTCCCCGGCTTTATGACCTGGGCCGACTCTCGCGCCCGGCTCGTCTGGATCGATGGGGGCCAAAGCGAAGGCAACCCGTGCGGTAATCGTGCCTATCACGGGTTCGTGGGACGCGAGGGTGCTGTGGTCTCGGCGATCATAGGGTTCGTGGGAAGGGGGAGGTGAGAACCGCCCCCTTCCAGAAAGCGCGGCTTATCGGAAACAATGGTCAGCACGCTCGAAACCATGCGGCTTCACATATAGTTCTGCGAACATCTGCAGCAGCCTCTTGCGACAATGAAGCTCGAAGACTCGACCTATCGGTTGAGGGGAGTGAAGCCTTGGTCCGCCGACCCGTTCAAACCAGCCAGAAGCAAATATTTCACCGACATCAAAGCCGCCCTGAGCCGGGCGAATCAGGTTCCATGCATTTTCTGTAGGCCAGAACGCAACGTGAACCGACAATACGCCAACGTATGCGGGTTCGAGATAGACCATGACGGGAATGTTACCAAGCATGAACGTGAATGCGAGAGATGTGCCCTTCTCAAAATCGCGCGTGGGTCCGCCTCTCCAGTTATTTCCATTCGGTGCCATCGAGATGTGATTGAGTACCACGCCGGCATTAAGTCCAATCGTTACAATATTCAGCCAGACCGCATAACGTACATTACCCTTGCTGAGGTTCCAGGTATTACGCTGTGCGCTTGCTGACGTTGCCGAGAGATTGCCCTGAATACCGAGCACAGTAGGCGCGAGCAAAGGCATAGAAGTGTCGCGATAAACGGCCATCGTGGGTCTCCAATCCTAGAGCTTGTGGGTAAGTTGTCGCGACCTCCTCAATTTAGGCGGCCCATCACGTCTAGGTCAATTATCTGTTTATTTTCAATATCTTGAACGGAAGCGCGAGGGCGCTAAGAAACGTGAAATAACGTGAAAAATTAAAAATCAGAAAAGGGAACTTTTCTTCGAATTGCGGGTCATTCGAAAAAAAACTACGCCTTGAAGCAATGCTCTCTGTGCCAACGCAGAAAGTGCGGGTGTGGCCTGAATTTGGTTGAAGCCGGCGCGTGCGCCTTGCCGGTCTTGTTGATGAAACCAATCACGCTATCGCGGTCGTTCACCTGGCGTGAAACCAAGATATCGAGATCGTCGCTCAGGCTGATCAGGCCGCGATCAAACATCCAGTGCGCAGTGCCCGAGAGGGCGATCCCGTTGTTGACGGCGTCGGGGCCGTTCTTTTCAACGGGAACGATATGCGCTGCATCAACCTCCGCGCGTCCACCGCCATTGATGAGCTTGAGCCCAGTGACAGCACATCGTTCATCATAGGCGCCGAGAACTACACGGCGAAAAGCCCGATCCCGAACCAGGCGCGAGGTAAACTGCTCAACTCGCACGCGGGACTGTTCGAATGCGTAAGGCGCCTGTTGGCCCTCACCAAAGCCCGAGATTTGTTCTGGCTCACCAATGCGGGGAAGCAAAGGCTCTGCGTCGTTCAATCCCCGACCGATAATTCGGTTGAAATCCGCTGAAGAAATCGGACGAACTGCCGCCTGCGCTCGGCCAGATAGCTTACCGTGCTCGTTCAGAAGCCCAGCCTCGATCGGCCCATCAGTACCATTGAATGGCACATGGCTCGCGAAATCGAGGTAGCTGCCGGCTTCAATGAGCGCGAGGTACATCCCTGGCGCTTTTGGATCCGGAATAATCTGCTGTACGCGCGCGATGGCGAAGTAACCCCGGGTCGCGGGGACCTTCGTGGGTTCAAGGTAGACGATCCAATCGCCGACGCAGGTCTCGGCCCGCGACAGGTACATCGGCGGAAACTGGTAACGCTCAGCCGGGCTGTCGTCGTAAATCGAATCCGAGCGATGCATGAAAACGCAATGGGCCATGGACGCAGTGTAGCTTGAGCCGAACCGACTGCAAAATGGGGGCTGTGGAACTTAAGGGGCGAGAACATGGTAGCAGCGGACAGTCGCCTGCTTAGCCGTACTCAGCGGACAGCTGCCGTTCTATTGCCACCCCTCAATGTTGCCAAAAACGAGGCTTCCAGCACCATTCGAAGCTTGCCATTGTAGGTCCCACCTTCTCAAATTACTATCGGAAAGGGGGAATCGGAATGTATCTTTCTGATGTTTCAATAAAGAATTTTCGCATCCTTAGGGATTTTAGGTTGCGTTTGAATTCCGGGATCAACTTGATTGTCGGCGAGAACAATAGTGGAAAGACAGCGCTTGTTGATGCCCTGCGTTACGCGCTTTCCGTGAACTCCGGTGAATGGATACGGATTCAAGACCGCGATTTCAGTTGCGGTGCCACGTCGTTTTCCATCCAGTTGAAGTTTGAGGATATCACCGCTCGGCAGGCGGCCGCATTCGTTGAGCATTTAACGCATGAAAAAATTCCAGGCACCGACAACCGCCGCTCGGTCCTTTACATCAACTATCAAGCGGAACAAACAACGCATCTGATACGCGGCGCCCGGCAGATCCGAACTGAACTACGATCCGGCGCGAATGCAGAGGGCCCACCTGTAGAAAGAGAGGCGAGAGATTTTCTCGCGACCACCTATTTGCGTCCGCTTCGCGATGCGGATGCCGAACTCACGGGTGGTCGCGGATCACGCTTGGCGCAGATTCTCGGCTCCTCCGAAAGGTTCGGCGAAGCTGCCGTCATTGAAAATCTATTGACCACGATCGTGGCGGCCAACGCAGCGATTGTCGAGAACGACGGAGTAAGCGCAACCCGCGAACGCGTTCAAGAGCAGCTTCGCAGGCTGGATTTCCGCACGAAACCCTTGAGTCCGCTGATCAGCATCATGGGTGGGACCGATCTTGAACAACTCGATGCAACCGAGCGCAAACAGATGTTCCGCGCAATTCTGGAGCGCTTGCAGTTGCTCATCGATTCACATGAACGCTACCGGGGGCTCGGATACAGCAACCTGCTATTCATGGCGACCGAGCTTCTGCTTCTTGAACAGGAACAGCATGATTTTCCGCTTCTATTGGTCGAGGAGCCGGAAGCGCATCTTCATCCGCAGCTTCAAATGAAATTTCTGCGGGCACTACGAGAGGGTTTTGGTGGCCGGAATTCGTCATTACAGAGCATCCTTACAACCCATAGCCCAAACTTGGCGTCGAAAGCACCGCTTGAAAACGTAATCATCATGGCGGAGGGTAAAGCTTTTTCCCTACGTAAAGACGAAACACGCCTGGATGCACAGAACTATGTGCACCTAGAGAAATTTCTCGATGTAACAAAATCCAACCTATTCTTCGCGAAGGGAGTCATAATCGTCGAGGGCGACGGTGAGAATATTCTTCTTTCGACGTTTGCTGACCTTCTCGGGCTGCCATTCGAGGATTTCGGCGTGTCTGTCATTAACGTCGGTAGCATTGCCTTTGCACCCTTCGCCCGCATCTTCCAGAGGGTGGGGATTGATGATCCTGAAAACAGCGCCGAGTGGCTCGGCACGCGCGTAGTTTGCCTGCGGGATCTTGATCTGTGGCCTGAGCCCGCTCGCATTGCTGAGGGCAACATTTACGGGTTTCAGGAAGCGAAGGCTGGTAACCGCCAGTATTGGGAAAGTCACTACGCTGATAACGCTCAAGGCCGATTGGACTGGATTGCGAGCCGCAAATCACTTGCCGGACAGAATGTGCGGGTCGAAGTAGCGGATCATTGGACATTTGAGTATGCGCTTGCTCGGGCCGGTTTGGCGTCAGAAGTATATCAGGCGCTGAACGGCAACCTCGACGGCTATGATGAACTGCCTGCTGACCCGGAATTGCGGGCAGTTGCCATCTACAAAGATGTCGCCACGCGGTCCGGTGCGAAAACAAAGCTGGCCTACGGGCTATCGAGTGTACTGGCCGCAAAATTCGGTCCAGTTATCTCGCCCACCCCTGAGAATGAAACGCCCGAGCAGGCCAGCGCCAGACGCGAGAACGACCAAGCTCGCACCGCCGCGCGGAGAACAGAATTTCGAGCAGCGCTACCAGCCTATATCGTGCGGGCTATTGATTATGTGACGGGACATGAAGTCCCTCTGGCAGCGGCATAGGCCTTACCGATGCCGATACCTGCCATTTCCGACGCCGACATTGACACGCTGATTGAGGAGGTCAACTCCGCGTCGACGGATAGAGCGCTGGTTTTTGACGAGGCAAGACGTGTGGCAATTCGGGAGCACCACCACGTCCATGCGTGCCCCGGAGCAGGTAAGACGACGCTCATCGGCTTTAAGCTGGTCCTTTTGGCCCGCAAATGGCGCTTGCGTCATCGCGGGCTGTGCGTTCTGACGCATACGAATGTAGCAAAGGCCGAGATTCTTAAACGTGTAGGCACCGATGCGGCGGCGAGATCGCTGCTGAGCTACCCGCACTTTATTGGGACGATCCAGGATTTCGTGCATACCTTTCTCGCGCTTCCTGCTTGTCGCTCCAAAGGTTACCTGGTCCGCCAGATCGACGACGCCAGTGCTGCAGCATACATGCGTAGCCGCCTGGCACGGCGGACGAAAGCGTTATTGCACAGTAGGCAGATCAATTTTGAAGTGTTCTTAAAATGGGAGAGGGAAAAGCTGACGATTTGCATGCCGCCGGCGTTAAATTCTGACGAAGAAGCAAAAAGAAACGCGAAGGACGTGAAATTACGTGCGCTTGAGGACGGCTACTTTTTCTTTTCGGATATGTACGCCTTGGGAAGGGCGCTGACCTCAGCCAATCCATCTGTCATCGACGCCCTGCGATATCGCTTCCCGCTCGTACTGATCGATGAAATGCAGGACACGCAGAGGCATCAAGACGAGCTGATCAATCATCTGTTTGGCGATGCAGCTGAGTGCACGCTGCAAAAGATTGGCGATCCCGATCAGGCTATTTTTGACGGCATGGCGGGCGAGCCGCCAAACGAAACATTCAACGCGGCGACAGACCTTATACCAATCCCGGACAGCGGTCGGTTCAACGCGATCATAGCTGACAAGTTCCGAGGGCTCAGCACAAGGCGGATAGCTTTAACGGGCTCTCGTCCTGTCGCAGCGAATGCCCCTTTTTGCACTTTTATCATCTATAACGATGATACGATCGGGTCTGTTTTGGATCAGTTCAGCGCTATCGTCGCCGGTCTTCCAGAAGCTGACCGCAGGGTCGTCAAAGCAATCGGCGGACGCGCCGAAGGCGGACCACTTAGCATACAGTCGTACTGGCAGGCATTCGACCGGAGGCAGGCGAACAAGGGCAGGCCCGCTGATACTCTCTGCAAGTGTGTTCGACGTGCGATAGAGCTGCAAGAAGGGCCGGTTCGCGTTCACTACCAGCATCTCAGCCAGGGGCTGGTCGAGCTTTTGCGCCTAGGCGGCAAGACTGTCACTGGACGATCTGGAGGCCCTGTACCGATCACGCGCGCGAATTTGAGGCGCTACTTTGACGCTTTGGAAAAGACGTCGATGATCAATGCGCTGATCGCAGATATGCTGCTTCGCCCCACACTCACGGCGGCTGAATGGGCAGAGATTACGGAGACGCTCTGTCATATTTGCGATATCGATATTGGTAATGTCGCCATTGCCGAGTATCTAGCATATGCGGACTACGCGCCGGAATTGCTTGATGAAGCGGTCCTGCCCGGCAACGTGTATCTGAGCCCGCGCGGCATCCCTATAGAGGTTTCCACCATTCATGGCGTCAAAGGGGAAACCCACGACGCCACCCTCGTCCTCGAAACCAAGTTTGGAGCCCTCTTCGACATAAAGGAGATGCTACCCTTCTTGATCAATCCGGCGCTGGAGCGACCTGTGTTTGACCCGGTCCATGCGACGACCCATGCATCCATCCGAGCTTCTTTCATGAAGAAGATGTACGTGGCGACTACCAGGGCGCGGCAATTGGTCTGCATTGCTATGCACCGTGGTCGCATCTCAGAGCAGGACAGGGCCGCGCTTACGGACAACAGGGGATGGCGGTTTGTGGATCTGTAGCCTTGCTACAATAAATCGCTTTCAGTTTGCTTGAGGCCCGTGGCATCTGACCAATGTCAGCTTCGCGGCGCTACTCAGTCACTCATGGTTTTTTGCCAACATGCCATGAGTAACTGCTCTGGGGCCGAGAGGCCAGAATCGTAAACTTTCCACTTACAGCGCCTAGGATGGAGTCCCAGTTGCTGGCATAACGGCGAATAGCGGTGATCCCAGTTAACTGTTGGGCGTTATCGTCCGACGCAAGATGGTAGGCGGTTAAAGGCAGGACAGGAGCGATGCAAACTGAGTTGTTCCCGCCTGCCAGACTCGTTCTGCGCGACGCGCTGGTCGGCGCAGACGGGCGTGCTCCTTTGGCGGTCATTGGATGTAGTCGCAAGAAGCGCGCAGAGCCGGCACCCGCCCAGGAGCTCTACACCTCGGACCGATTCAAGCGGTTTCTAGGGCTGGCGCGTCGGCTCGAAGCTCCGTTTGTCATTTTGTCCGGGAAACATGGGATCGTTCAGCCCAACCAGACTATCGATCCCTATGATGTTGACGTTGCGCGGCTGCCGCAAGAGGAACGGTCCAGCTGGGCAGAACGGGCGATAGATGCACTGGCCAGCCTTGCCGAAGGGCGGACAATCAGCCTTTGGGCAATTGACGATTATTGCCACCCCTTACTCGATGCTAATCGCGATCGATCCGATCCACTGCCTATTGTGGCGCCGCTTAGCGAGCTCGAGGCACCGGATCAGCAGCTATGGTTGACCGAGGCCATTCATATGGCTTCGCGCCTACATGACGTGAACAAGCTTTACAATTGGATCGACAGGCAGCGGGATGAGGGCAAAGTATTCTCCTTTGCTTCGCTTTCGACCAGTCCCGTCCCCAAGCGTGGCGTTTATCTATTTCTTGATCCCGACGAGCCCAATCTTCGTCGGCGTGGGCCGAGGGTGGTGCGGATCGGGACTCATGCGGTCAGCGCGGGCTCGCAAGCATCGCTTCGCGGGCGCCTTCGCAATCATCTTGGGCCCAGTAACGCGATTGGCAACCATCGTGGCTCGATTTTCCGTCTACATGTCGGGCGTGCAATGTTAGAGGCAGGGGCGGGTCATGCGAGCCTTCCCAGCTGGGGGGATGGACAGGATGCGAAAACCGACATCAAAGCACTCGAGCAGGCGCATGAACTGGAAGTATCAAATTACCTGCAAAGGCTTGAACTGGTCCTTTTCGACGTCGACGATCCGCCAAGCAAGGATAGCTTGCGGGCGCGGATAGAAGCTCAGCTCATTGCGCTGTTCAGTGATGGGCTTAAGGTGCTCGACCGGCCAAGTTCGGCATGGCTTGGCCGGCATTCGCCAGTGATTTCGATTCGACAGTCGGGGTTATGGAATGTCCGCGGCGTGGGCGCGCGATATGATCCAAAAGGGGTTGGTTCCGTGACATCATTAATTGGGCATTAAGCGACGATGGACAAGCTCAGTGCAGCTCTCGCTCGCAACCCGGGACTACCCCGGTTCCTGTGCCATTTGCATCAACGGCTGCGGCAGCAAAGGCTCAACCTTGTGACCGGTGCTGGGATCTCGGTTGATGCAGGGGTGCCAGCTTGGAAAGAATTACTGAGACGGCTGGCAGAGATAGATGCGCAGCTTCCCGCCGATCTTGCAGTTCACGAAAACGCTGGCCTGCAGCCTGAATATCTGGGTCAAATTATTTATCACCGCTTCAATCGTGCTTGCCAGGTGAAAGAGCCGGCCGATCAACGCCAGGCGCAGGTAGAATATGATTGGGGGGGAGCCATTCATCAGGCGATCTACAAGGATGTGCCTGAAACCATGTGCGAAGTGCTGAGCAATCACCCATATCTGGAACAGCTTCGTGATCTTGCCCGGCGCGTGCCGCTAGTGATCAACTTCAACTTCGATGACCTGCTCGCCGAAGCGATCGGCGTGCAGATCGCGAAAGGCGGCCTAGCCGGTGGCGCGCTGAACGCGCTCAGCGTGACTTGGCAGCCGCCGCTAACAGACCGGCGCGAATTGACCACCGTTTATCACGTTAACGGTATTCTGCCGCGAGTCAGTCTCAAGAAGCGCAGCCCCAAACTCATTTTCACAGAAGACTCTTTTGCGGATGCGCGGGCGCGATCACCAGGTGTCAATGCTGAGTATCTGTTCCTACGCTTTGTTCAGAATACTATGCTCTTGATAGGTCATTCGCTCGGTGACAGCTCACTGAAGAACTATCTGCGCCAAAATCGCGACAAAAGCCCAGCCAATCATCATTACATGGTCCATTGGATCGACAGCGCAGATCAGTATCCGAAGGCGCGACGCGAAGATATTTTCGAAGCCAACCTGGAGCTTTATAATCTTATAACGATCTTCCTCGCTTCTGAGGAAATTAGTGCTTTTCTTGAGACGTTGATTCTGGAAGAGCGTCGCTTCACCGATCTCGTTGAGGCGCTCGATCCGGATCGTCGTGCCACTTTCCATTACTACATTGTCGGGCCAGTTGCTGCCGGAAAATCGACCTTGCTGGAGCAGTTGCGCTGCTTTGAGACGCTTGAGGAATGGACGCAACCGCCGCCCAAAGAAATGTATTATGCTTCGACAAAGATTGGAGCGAGCGAGCAAGCTATCATCGATAGTTTCCTTTACCAGGAGCTGAAGGAGAAGAACCGTCGTATGTCCAGCGCGCAAGCGGGCCTACACTTTATGGACCGTGCGCCGCTCGACCTGTACGCATTCTCCAAGAGTGATGAGGAGAACAAGAAGAAAACCAAGGAATTGAGAGACCGTGTAACCCGAAACAAGGCTCTCCAAGAGGGTGAGATCATATTTATTGAAGCGGAGCCGCGAACGCTTGTGAAGCGAAATATGGCGCGGGGGCGTCCGCCAGAAAGCGCGGGCTCAGACGAATACTTTAGCGAGCAGATAAAGGCGCTTAAAGAAATCTACTCTCCGAAATTCGTGCTCTCGACAGATGAATACAATGCGGGGGAGCTGGCGCGGCGGGTGGCGAGGCACGTGCTCCTGGGCGCCTACACGCCGACCAATCTAAACTCGATCATTAAACGTTATGCATGACGCGAGCGACCACATGCGGATTTACCTTGCCGCGCCCCTGTTCAATGACATGGAGCGAAGTTTCAACACGCGTCTGACGGCACTGCTGGAGTCCTTCGCTGAAGTATTCTTGCCGCAACGCGACGGCAAGTTGATGCGGGATTTAGTGGCTGAAGGAATCCCACTCGCAACGGCGCGGATAATGGTGTTCGAGGCCGACCTCGCGGCGCTAAAAGCATGCACCCATGTCGTAGCGGTGCTTGATGGTCGCACCATTGATGAAGGCGTGGCGTTCGAAGTTGGTTACGCAAATGCGCTCGGCAAAACGTGCATTGGCTTGAAAACCGACGATCGGGCGCTGCTACCTTCAGGCGATAACCCCATGATCCTCTGCGGGTGTCAAGAAGTGTGCATGAATATCATCGAACTGGTCGATCGGCTTCGGAGTCGCTCGCTCGTGCATCGTGCTGTTAGCTGAAAGACTAGGGGCACCGTCAATTCGAGCACACTAGAGGGCTTCAAGATCGGGGTAAATGGAGCGGTGGTTGCGCAAGAGTAATGTCAGCTCTCAGGATTAGGGCGGAGCACCGTGAATGATCGTTTGGAGGGCGCCTAGCTGCCGGTTTCACCTCGCTGCCCGATATTTGTCCACTCGCTCTCGTCCTCTCGCCGCACCTGCGTCCGCGCCGACAACTCGCCCGTTTTCAGCATCGCTTGGATTTCAGTGGTCGTCACAGGGCCGACCTCGCTGTCTCCGGTCTTGATGAACCAGAGCGTGTCCTCTGCCTCTTCGTCCATGCGCCACCGTCCTCGAGCCTCAATTTCAACAATGTTGCATTATAAAGCGTCGTAATAAACGGCACAATCTGGTGTCTTGCGATGATGGATGTGAGGCAGTTCATCGGGCAGAATGTGGAGCGGCATCGCAAGGCGATGATCCGCAATGGCAAGCCGATGACCCAGATTGCCCTTGCTGAAGCGCTCGATGTCGACCGTGCCTATGTCAGCGCCCTCGAGCGCGGGCAGCGCAACCCTACCGTCGTGACGCTGTTTCGGATTGCCATGATCCTCGGCGTTCCGTTTCCGAAACTATTTGAAGTTCCCCATGGTGGAGCTGGGCCGACCGAGGCGCCGAAAGAGCGGGAACGGAAGAAGCGCAGCGATAAAGCCGCGTCTTGACCGCCAGATTCAGTCCTGCCCGTCAGCCCGTTCCAGCGTTTCGCGATCTTCTGCGTCCTTCAACAGTTTTTGACATCGAAATCCCCGCTCGCAGCGCGCGGTTACCCTGTTGTTCCGTCCAGTTTCGCTGTCGAAATTCGTGCAATCCCGCGCAAGATCATGAAGGGGCGTTGAGGGTCGTGACTGTAACCACCGGGTAACCGCGGATTTCCGGGGTATCCGGCCGACCCCGCTCCAGCGCCCGAAACACACGCGGAAATTGCCGAAACCGCGCGTTTTTGCGCTTTTTTCAATTCGGAATTGTCGGAAGAATGGCGCGCCCGAAAGGATTCGAACCTCTGACCCCCAGATTCGTAGTCTGGTGCTCTATCCAGCTGAGCTACGGGCGCCAGCCCGACCAAGTCGGGCAAGAGGCGGTCTGATAGCCCGCCGGTTTCGAAAGAGCAAGTGGTCTTTTCATCCTTTGAAGCGATTGTTTGAAAGTCGGCGTTTTGGGCGGAATTTACAACCCAGACAAAGCTGGGCGGACAAGTTCCATAGGCACCCACGGTCGTTTTCCGGGAGCACGGGGGCAGGCTGAAAGCATGAAGCCGTCTAGCGCTGCGACTCCTCCTTGCGGGGCGGCCCGGCCAATCGGCCAGCGATGCCGGTGGGGAAGAAATAGACACTCAGGACAAAGAGAATGCCGAGCAGCAGCAGCCAGCGATCAGGATGCAGGAGACGCGGCAGGAGAGGAATGCCCTCTGTCGCCGCGGAAGCGATGCCCATCAGCTTCTGAAGGTAGTTCTGCGCAAGAACGAACAACGTCGTGCCGATCACCGCGCCGTAGAGCGTCCCCATGCCGCCGATCACCACCATCAGCAGCACGTCGAGCATGATGGCGAAGGAGAGGGTTGTCTCCGGGCCTGTGTAACGCAGCCAGAGTGCGCTCAGACAGCCGGCGGCGACAGCCAGCGCCGCCGAAAGACAGGAGGCGAGCGTGCGATAATAAACGACGCGGTAGCCGAGCGCTTCGGCGCGCAGTTCGTTCTCGCGAATCGCCTGCAACACACGGCCGAAACAGGAATTGACGAGGCGCAACGCGACCAGGAACAAGGCGAGCGCTGCAAAGAAGATGAGATAATATGCCGCAACGCGGCCCGTGATCTCCAGACCAAAGACGGGCGTTTCGAGAAGCTTGGTCGCCGGGCGGATCAATTCAGGCACGCGGAAGGAGCGGCCATCCTCTCCGCCGGTCAAAGCGGAAAGCTGTGTCGCCAGAATAAGGAAGGCGGAGGCGACCGCCAGCGTGATCATCGCGAAGAAGATGGCCTTCACCCGAAGCGAGACCAGCCCGATGATGAAGGCAAGCGCGACACCGAGGATGAGCGCGACAACGATGCCAAGCGCGACGATCGGCCAGGTCGCGCCAAGGAAATAGAGCGAGAGGCCCACGCCATAACCGCCAATGCCGAAGAACATCGTATGCGCGAAGGAGACGATGCCGGTATAGCCGAGCAGGATATCATAGCTCGCGACCAGCACGATGAAGATGCAGATCTTCGCGGCGGTGTTGATCGCCGCCGCGCCGGGAAAGAGGAACGGCGCGAGCGCGAGGCCGAGAAGGATCAGCCCCAGAAGGGCAGCCAGAACCTTGCTCTTCGGCAGATCATGGGAAAGCAGCGCCGAGATCATCGCATCACCGTTTTGCAACCGGATAGAGCCCCTGCGGGCGCCACATGAGGATTGTCACCATCAGCAGGATCGAGGAGGCGAGGGCGACCTTCGGCGCGAGAAAGGCGGTGTAATTCGCCATCATGGCCACGAGAATCGCGCCGAGGAAACAACCGCCGACCGACCCCAGCCCGCCGATGATGATGACGATGAAGACGAGCACCACGACATCGCCGCCAATCGCGGCGGTGAAGGTTTCGCGGTAAAGCGCCCAGAGCACGCCGCCAAGCCCGGCCAGGGCGGAACCCGCGATGAAGACGCCGACGAAGAGCCTGCGGATGCGATAGCCCAGGGCTTCCACCATCTCCGCATTCTCGACGCCTGCGCGGATGAGAAGTCCGATTCGCGTGCGATTGAGCGTGAGCTGCATGACGAGGAACACGAGCAAACCGACCGCGACCGCCAGCAGCCGGTATTTTTCGAGCGCCACGTTACCGATCAGGACCGCGCCGCGCAAAGCCGTGGGCAACGCCATGGTTTTCTGGTCGCCGCCGAAAATCACGTGCAGGAGCTGTTCGACGACGATCAGCCCGCCCATCGTGATCAGGATCTGCTTGAGGTGCTGGCCATAGACCGGACGCACCAGAACGCGCTCGAAAGCATAGCCCAGAACGCCGGTTCCCAGCATGGCGGCGATGATGGCCAGAAAAAGGGCGGCGAGATTCAGCGTGAGTGAATCCGCCTGCATCCAGGGCGCAAGCGGGCCGAGCACGGCCATGGCGAGGTAGGCGCCGATGGCGATGAAGGCGCCGTGGCCGAAATTGATCACATCCATAAGCCCGAAAATGAGCGTGAGGCCGGAGGCGATGACGAAAACCATCATGCCCATGGCAAGCGCTGCGAGCGTGAGAGTGAGCCAGGTCGTGGGCGAGCCGATCAGAAGAAACGCGAATCCCGCGATCGCAAGCGGCAGCAGAAGCGGCGCCAGATCGCGTTTCGGACCGATGAGCGGGGCGGGTGCGGCTTGGTCGGTCATCGCGCCTCCTATTGATGCTGATCGAGCGCGAGGCCGAGCAAGCGCGTCTGGAGTTTCTCATCCGCGGCGAGATCGGCCATTTTGCCGCGATGGACGATGTGTCCGTCATCCATCACCGCGACGGTGTCGCCGAGGGCGGCGGCGAAGCGGAAGTTCTGCTCGACCATCAGGATCGTCGCCTCGTGCTTCAGTTCGCGGAAGGCGCTTATCATGCCCTCGATGATCGCGGGTGCGAGGCCTTTGGTCGGTTCGTCGATCAGGATCAGCCTGCGCTTCTCGATGATCGCGCGCGAGATGGCGAGCATCTGCTTCTGTCCGCCGGAGAGCACGCCGGCAGGCGCATGCCAGAAGCGCTGCATCGCCGGGAAGAAGGAGAAGATCCAATCCCGCCTGCGCGGATCGATCGGGCCGGAACGCGCCGCGAGGATGAGATTTTCCTCGACCGTGAGATCGGAGAATACGGCCATTGTTTCAGGAACATAGGCAATGCCGGCAAGCGCGATGTCCGGTGTCGCGACGCCGCCGATCGCGCGGCCATCGAAGGTTATCGCCCCGCGAGAAGGGCGCCAAAGGCCCATGATGGTGCGCAGGGCGGTCGTCTTGCCCGCGCCGTTCCTTCCCAGCAGCATGGTGATGCCACCTTCGGGAACGGTGAAGTCAACGCCCTGCAGAATGTGATACTGGCCGATATGGGTGTGGACGCCTTCGAGGCGGAGCAGGGGATCAGCCACGTGCGCCCCCTGCCTTCGGTGTAATGCCGAGATAGGCCTCCTGCACGATGGCGGAGGCGGTCACCGTCGCGGGATCGCCATCCGCCGACAAGGTGCCATTGAGCAATACCACCACGCGATCGGCGAGCGAGCGCACCACATCCATCTTGTGCTCGACCAGCAGGATGGTTTTGTCCCCCTGTGCCTTCAGCCGCGCGATGAGATCGAGGATAACGGGAACCTCATCAACCGACATGCCGGCGGTGGGTTCGTCGAACATGAAGACGCGCGGCTCAAGGGCCATCATGATCGCGACCTCCAGCTTGCGTTTGTCGCCATGGGGAAGCGCAGCGGCAAGGGTCTTGCGCTGTGCGAGGAGGTTGACCTCCTCGAGCGCGCGATCCGCCTTCTCGATCCAGTCGCGCATACCGGACCACAGCCGCGTGAGGCTCGCCGCCTCGCGCGCGCGGGCCTGGACCGCAAGCCGGACATTCTCGTGAACCGAGAGATTGGGGAAGAGCGAGGTGATCTGAAACGCGCGACCGATCCCCCTCTGCGCGCGGGCGGAGGGCGCAAGCCCCGTAATATCGGCGCCATCGAGCAGGATCTGCCCGGAAGTTGCCGGTAACTGGCCCGAGATCAGGTTGAAATAGGTTGTCTTGCCCGCGCCGTTCGGGCCGACGATCGCGGTCAATTCGCCGGCTTGAAAGCGCGCCGAGACGGCATTGACCGCGACATGGCCGCCGAAGCGGATCGTCAGGTCGCGCGTTTCGAGAACGGGAGCGGATGTCTCGGGAGCGGGCATGGCAGCTTCGGATCGGGAAAGGGAGAAAGGCGCCGGAGCCCGGCGCCTGATAACACCTTATTTCTTCTCGATGATCGGCAGCGGCATGTCTTTCGCCGGAATGGTCGTCACGAGTTCGAGAAGATCGTTGTCCTTGGCGTCCTTCTTGATGCGCCAGTGATACATGTCCTGCAGGGCCTGATGGTCTTCCTTGCGGAATGTCATCGGTCCCTTGGGTGTCTCGAAGCTCATGCCTTCCATGGCCGTGATGAGCTTTTCGGTCTCCGTTCCGCCTGCCTTGGTGATGCCATGGAAAACGGCGGAGGCTGCCGCGAAGCCACCGGCGACAAAGAAGTCCGGCGGGGCATTGTGGCGCTTCTGGTATTCCACGCGCAGCCAGTCATTCTGCGGGTTCTTCGGGAAATCGTGGTAATAGTAGATCCCGCCTTCGGTGCCGGCGAACTGTTTCCAGGCATTCATCGCGGGAAGGATATTGCCACCGGGCGCAAGCGCGATGTTGAAGCGATCGGGTTTCATATCAACGAATTTCGCCATCGGATGCGCGCCGGCCCAGATGAACCCGATGATGCGCTTGCCCGGCTTGTCCTTCAGCGCTCCGAAGAGGCGCTCCGCGAAGGGGGCGAAATCGGCGGTGTTCCCGGCGGCATATTCTTCCGCGACAACCTTCGCCCGGGGGCGGATCGCGGCCAATGCGTCCTTGTAGGCCTTGACGCCATCGCGCCCGAAAGCCGTGTCGAGGCCGAGCATGCCGATCGTGACATCCTCGTTCGCAGGAATGGAGGCCGCCGCCGCGAGCGCGTCCTGATACGAGGAGCGGCCGGTGCGGAAAATATAGCGGTTGCGCTTGTCGCCGGTGATCGAATCCGCGACGGCGGGCTCGACAATCAGGATTTTCTTGGCGTCTTCCGCGACGGGCAGCATCGCCAGCGCGACGGGCGATCCCGTGGAGCCGACCGCGAGGTCGACCTTGTCGTCATTGTAGCATTCCTCAAGGAGCGCCTTGCCGCGATCCGGCTTCAGCTGGTCATCCTTCACCAGAACCTGGATCTTGCGGCCATTGATCGCCATGCTCCCCTTGGTGAGGTGCTCCAGGCCCATCATGAAGCCAACTTCCGTTTGCTTCGCATAGGCTTCCAGCGGGCCGGTCTTGCCGGCGATCAGGCAGATCTTGATATCCTGCGCCGTCGCGGCACTGGAAGAGGCGAAGGCGGCTCCGGCAAGCAGCACGTTGCGCAAGTGGTTCATGGTTTCCTCCCGTCTGACTTCTAAGTTGACACTTGAGTCATGTTTCATATTTGCGTATCGTTTCACAACGCGATCGTCAAGGGATCGCGCAACGCTTTCGTGATCAGACATGCCTGCCGCCGGAAAGATGCTGGAAATCAAGGATGCCGATGCCCGTCCCGCGCTCGCGCCGAAAACGAGCCGGGGAGAGCGCACGCGCCAGCGGATTCTCGATGCCGCCGAACGTGAGATCGGCTCGCGGGGGTTTGCGGAATCCTCCGTGAGTTCGATCACTCAGGAAGCGCAGGTCGCGCAGGGCACGTTCTATGTCTATTTCCGCACCAAGGAGGATGTCCTGCGCGAATTGGTGCTGCGGATGGGCCAGAGGCTGCGTCGGGCTTTGACGCTCGCGACATCCGGGCTGAAGGATCGGCTGGAAATCGAGCGTCGCGGCATCCATGCCTTTTTCACCTGCGTGCGGGAGAACCCCAATCTCTATCAAGTCGTGGCGGAATCCCAGTTCGTCGATGAAGCCGCCTACCGCAAATACTATTACGACTTCGCGGAGAGCTATCGCCTCGCGCTCGATGCCGCGGTCGCGGCGGGACAGATCGCGCCCGGCGATTCCGAAACACGGGCCTGGGCGCTGATGGGCGTCTGCGACATGGTGGGGCGCCGCTATGCGTTGTGGGAGAGCGCCTCCTCTTTTGAAGCGGCTGCGGAAGAAGCCTTCGCGCTGGTGGCCTATGGTCTGGCGCCACGCGGAGCGGCGCGATGACGTCTTCCCTGGTTCTGCAAGCGCGCCACGACAATGTTGCGACGCTTAGTCTCAACAGGCCGGAGCGCCATAACAGCCTCGTTCCGGCCCTGATCGAGGAGTTTCATGCCGCGCTTGATTTACTCCAACGCGATCCGCCTGCTCTGGTTGTCCTGGCCGGTACGGGACGAAGCTTCTCGACGGGCGGAGACATTGCCGGTTTCCTTGAGCATAAGGGCGAAGATCGCCGCGCCTATGCGGCCCAACTGGTTGGTGGCCTGCATGAGGCTATTCTGCGGCTGGTCGGGCTGCCGATGCCTGTCATCGGTCGGGTTCAGGGGATTGCAACCGGCGGCGCGCTGGGACTGGTGCTTGCGGCCGATCTCGTGGCGATGGCGGAGGATGCATCCTTTGCTCCGTTCTATTCCGAGATGGGCTTCTCCCCGGATGGGGGTTGGACCGCGATGCTCCCGGAGCGGATCGGCCCGGCGCGCGCCGGCGCGATCCAGATGTTGAACAGCAGGGTCTCTGCTGCGGAGGCTCTCGCGCTTGGTCTGGTCAACAGCGTCGTCCCCCTTCAGGAACTCGACAGCGAAATCGCGCGACTGGTCGCGTCCTTGCGCCGGAAATCACCTCAAAGCCTCGCGGCGACGAAATCCCTGCTTTGGTCCGAAGACCGGCTGGCCCGGCTCAGGGCCGGGTTGGCGCGGGAGCGGGACATGTTCCTGACCATGATCGAGACGCGGGAAGCTGAAATTCGAATGGAAGCCTTTCTCGGGAGGCGTGCATGAAATTCATCCCGGACCCATGCTTCCAGCGAGCGCGGCTGGCGCCCGAGGCCACGGCTTTTCACACTGTCGCGGACGGACGAACCTGGCGTTTCGTCGATGTCGAGCGCCGGGTCGGGCGCGCCGCGCATTGGCTGCTCAGTCAAAATCTGGTTGAAGGCGATCGCATCGCGATCCTGTGCCACAACACGCCGATCTTCTTTGAGCTGCTGTTCGCCTGTGCCCGCACCGGCATCATTCTCGTGCCGCTGAACTGGCGCCAGACGAGCAGTGAACTCAGCCCGATTCTCGCCGATTGCGCGGCGCGGATTCTTGTCCACGATGCGGCCAATGAGACGCTTGCCGGCGCCATCGCGGGCGATCACGCCTGCCCATGCGTGTCGATTGGGGAACTCGACGCGCTTTTCGATGATCCCGGCCCCTCGGTCGGCGCGACATTCTGGCCAACCGATCGCATCTGGTATCTGCTCTACACATCCGGCACCACGGGGCTTCCCAAGGCGGTCATTCAAAATGCCGGGATGGCCCTCGCCAATGCCGTGAATATCCAGCAGGCAACGGGAATCGACGCGACGACGCAGGCGCTCAATTTCCTGCCGCTCTTCCACACGGCGGGGATCAATCTCCACACGCTTCCGGTTTTCCTTGCCGGCGGGATGTCGCATTTCATCGCGAAATTCGACCCGGAAGTGGTCCTAGATCTGATCGATTCAGGCAGCCTTACGGTTTTCTTCGGGGTTCCGCAGGTCTATCAGGCCCTCAGCCTGTCCCCACGCTTCGAGCAGGTGCGTTTCGCCGGCGTGCGCCATTGGGGCTGCGGCGGCGCGCCGATTTCCGCTTCGCTCCTGACCGGTTTTCTGGCGCGCGGCGTCAGCATCTGCAACGGGATGGGTATGACCGAGACCGGTCCGACCGTTTTCCTCATGGACCCGGCCCATGCGGCTGAGAAAATCGGTTCGGTCGGCAAACCCCAGCTTCTCGCGGATGTCCGGATCGTCGATGCGCACGGCGCCGATGTCGGGCCGGGGCAGGAGGGGGAATTGCTGTTTCGCGGGCCCGGCGTCACGCCCGGTTATTTCCGCAATCCCGAAGCAAGCGCGGCGGCTTTCACCCTGGACGGATGGCTGCGCTCGGGCGATGTCGGTCATCGCGATGCCCAAGGCTATTACTACATCGTGGACCGTATCAAGGACATGTACATATCCGGGGGTGAGAACGTCTATCCGGCGGATATCGAGCGCGTTCTGGGGGCGTGCCCCGGCATTCTGGAGATCGCGGTTTTCGGGGTTCCGGATGAGAAATGGGGGGAAGTCGGCCACGCGGCCATTCTTCCCCATCCCGGCATGGCGCTCGACCTGGCTGAGATCCGCAACATGGCACGAGAGAAGCTCGCGGCCTACAAGGTGCCCAAATATTTCTCGGTTGTCGAAACCTTCCCGCGCACGGCAGCCGGCAAGATCCAGAAGCAGATCCTGCGCCGGCAATTGATGGAGGCAGGCTCGTGACAGCACCGCAGTTCTCGATCCGCTTCGAACATATCCCGAGCCAGGCGGAATTCGAACTTTTCGCCCGCATTTCGGGTGATGACAATCCGATCCATGTCGATGCGGATTTTTCCCGCGCGACCCGGTTTGGCCGCACCGTCGCGCATGGCATGTTCCTTTACACCCTGATCTGGGCGCGGCTGCGGCGCGAATACCCGGCAGCGCGAAGCCTCTCGCAGGATCTGAAGTTTCCCAATCCGGCCTATGCGGGCGAAAGGCTCGAATTCCTCATGTTTGAGGCCGTTTCGGGAGCGAATGTGACGATCGAAACGCTTGTCCGGCGCATGGCGGATGGCGCGGCTGTCTGCGAGGCGAGGACAATTCTCGAAACCGGGGGGCGCGGATGATCCTCGTGATCGAACCGGGGCAGAAAGCCAGTATCCAGCGTCAATTCTCGCGGGACGATATCCGGGGCTTTGCGGCCTTGGCGGATTGCCCGCCGGGCGACCTCGATCACGTTCCCGAGCCCCTGATCGCAGCTCTGTTCTCCTACCTGCTCGGCGTCAAGCTGCCGGGGCCGGGGACCAATTACCTCAAGCAGGAGCTGGAATTCCTGCAGGCCGCGCCTCTGGATGCCGTCCTGAGCGCGGAAGTCACGGTAACCGCCTTGCGCCCGGAAAAGCATCTTTGCGATCTGGCTACGCTCCTTCTTGATGAGACCGGGCAGGTTCTGGCGCGCGGGCGTGCCCTTGTTCTCATTCGCGATGTCGCAAGAACGCCCTGACATGGCACAGTTCGGAAAGATCATCCGCAAGGGGCGCGGGCGTCCAATTGTCCTGCTTCACGGCTGGTCGGTCGATTCCTCGTTTTTCGCCCCGCAGATGGCGCTTGCGGCGCAAGGATTTGACGTGATGGCGCCAGACCTTCCGGGCCACGGCGCGCTTCGCCACGCCGATGCACCGACCGGCATTGCGGATATTTCCGCTGCGCTTGGTGATTTTCTGAGCCGGGAGAAGCTCGAGGATGTCGTCCTCGTGGGCTGGTCCATGGGGGCCGCCGTTGCGCTCGATTATCTCGCCCGGGAACGATCCTCGCCTGTCTCGGCGCTGGCGATCGTCGATATGGCGCCGCGCGTATCGAATGACGAAAGCTGGTCGCTGGGGCTGTCGAGTGGCCACACGCGCGACGACATGCATCGGATGGCCGCAAAATTCGCGCGCAACTGGCCGAAAGCCGCGGGACGTATCGCGCGATCGCTGTTTCCGCTCGGGGCCAAGCCGGATGCGGAATTGCTGGAGGCCGCCGAGATGATCATCACCCGCAACGACCCCGCGATCATGGCGGATCTCTGGCGTTCCCTTGCCTCGTACGACATGCGCGCCTTTCTCGGCGCGATTGATCTGCCTGTCGCGGTTCTTCTCGGCGGGAAAAGCGCGGTTTACCCTCCTGAACTGGCGGATTGGTATCGCGGCCATGTCCCGCGCGGCCGGATCAGCGTGCTTGAAGGCGCCGGCCATGCCCCGCAGCTTGACGCGCCGGAAGCCTTCAATGTCTGGCTTGCGGCATTCGCAGCGTCTTGAACATATTTGCACAAGGTTGCGCTAGAAGGGCATCATCTTCATGTGCCCATGCCTATGGAGCGATTGTCATCACAGCATCGAAAAATCGGGCAAATGGGCAATGGATTGCACGAAATCCTCGGCATTCGGGTGGTGCCCCGCCAGCCGGGCAGCCTCGCCATGGAGGAAGACCCCGGCGCAGGCGGCATCAAGGGCGGACATTCCCTGCGCCAGCAAACCGCCGATGATGCCGGCCAGAACATCGCCGGAGCCGGCGGTGGCCAAGGTCGGCGGCGCGTTGCGGTTGATAATCGCGTGGCCATCCGGCGCGGCGATCACGGTTTCCGGCCCCTTGAGGACGAGCACCGCCCCGCTTCGCGCCGCCGCGGCGAGCGCGCGGCTTTCTCGCAAAGGTGCCTGAGCTTCGTCTGGAAAGAGGCGGGCATATTCCCCTTCATGGGGGGTAAGGATCACTGCCGCGCTCCGGGCCTTGATGGCGTCGAAGAGGGGGGTGGAATCCGCCTCGAAACTCGAAAGCGCATCGGCGTCGAGGACAAGGGGGATGGGTGAGGCGAGGGCAGCGAGAACTTTCGCCCGTGTCTCTTTCCCCACCCCCGCGCCGGGGCCGATCACGACGGATCTTATGCGCGAATCCGCCAACATCCCCGCCCAGTCGCTGGTGTCCCTGCTCTCGCGCAGCATGATCGCGGTGACATGCGCGGCGTGAATCAGGAGCGCGTCGCGCGGGCCGACAATCGTGACCAGCCCCGCGCCGATGCGCAACGCAGCTTGGGCTGCAAGCCGGGCGGCGCCGGTCGCGAGCGCGGGACCGCTCCAGACCAGGCAATGACCACGCCGGTATTTGTGGTCGTCCGGTTGGCGAAGAGGGAGGCTGTCGCGCCAGAGATCGGGCCAGTTCGTGGCAAATCGGGGCTTACCTGGCATCGAATGGCGCTCCTCGCGGGCAGGAAGGACAGACGCCCAGAATGCAAGGGAGGCCTTTAACAAACCGCGACTTTTCGTTTCGCCCCCGACCAGGAAAAAGCCGGGCTGAAGCCCGGCTTTCCCGTTCCGTCAGGCGAACCGGGAGCGCCCGCCCGCCGGTTTTCCGATCACTGGATTTCCTTGTAGGTCACCTTGCCATCCGCGCCTTTCGCCCACTTATAGACCGTGTAATCCAGGTTCGTGCGGTCGCCCTTCCTGTCGTAGGACATCTTGCCCAGCACGGTCCTGAATTCCATGCCGGAATGAATGACCTCCGCGATCTTCTTCGCATCGAGCGATTTCGCCTTTTCCGCAGCCTGCTTCATGATCTCGACGGCAGCATAGGAATAGAGCGTGTAGGCTTCGGGGTTGATCTTGCGGGCCTCGAATTTCCTGACGACTTCCGCCGCATCCGGCTTGAGCCGGGGATCGGGGGGGAAGGTCATGAGCGTCCCCTCGACACCGGGGCCGCCGATCGAAGCGAATTCATCCGAGACGATTCCATCCGCGCCCATGGCCGGAATGGCGAGACCGGCATCGCGGCTCTGGCGGATGATGAGGCCAAGCTCGGTATGCAGGCCGCCCCAATACATCAGATCGATTTTCGCGGCCTTGAGCTTGGCTACAAGCGCAGAGAAATCCTTCTCGCCCGTGTTGACGCCTTCGTAGAGGACATCCTTGAAGCCCTTGGCGCCAAGCGCCTTGCGGGTTTCGTCGGCAAGCCCCTGTCCGTAGGTCGTCTTGTCGTGGATGATCGCGACCCGCTTGCCGGCGAAGTGCTTGAGGATATGGTTGGCGGCAACCAGGCCCTGCTGGTCGTCGCGGCCGCAGGTGCGGAAGACGTTCCACATCTTGCGCTCCGTCACCTTGGGATTGGTGGCGGAAGGGGAGATCATGAGGATGTTGTTTTCCTGATAGATCTCGGAGGCCGGAATGGTCACGCCCGAGTTGAAATGGCCCACGACGAGTTTCACGCCGTCACCCACGAATTTGTTTGCGACCGAAACCCCTTGCTTGGGATCGCCGACATCGTCGCCGAGCGTGACGCTGATTTTCTGGCCGAGAATGCCGCCGGCGGCGTTGATATCCTCGACGGCCAGCTCGACGCCGTTTTTCAGCTGTGCGCCGAAGGCGGCGGAGGAGCCGGTGATGGGGCCTGCGACCCCCAGCTTGATCTGTGCATGAGCGCTGGCTGCCCCCAATGCGAAAGCGAGCGCCATGGGAATGGCGAATTGGCGTTTCATCAACGGCCCCCTTGTATGATTGATCTGTTTTTGTGCTGGCGCGATGACTTTCATCGAGCATAACCATCTAAAACTGAAATGAAGGTTACTCAAGTCTCATGAGCGATGCTCCGTCATCCGAGGCGCCCTATCTCCCCACCATGGTGGGGGGCGCTCTCCCGCTTGATTTTGCCAACACGCTTCCCGGTCGGGGCACGCCCTACAGTCGCGAGCGGCTCGTTTCGTTGGCGGCTTTGGCTGATTGGGCGTTCCATGCCGGGCAGATCGACGCGCTCATGTATGCCCGGATCCGTGCTGCGCCCGATGCCGATAAGCCGCCGCCGCCCGAGGCGATCCGGTTGCGCGAGGCCGTTCATGCGATCGTGACGGCGCGGATCGCGGGTGAGGCGCCCCCGGAAGCGGATACCGCCTTGCTGCGCGACTGCGCGGCGCTCGGCATGCGGCGGGGCCGTTTCGTTTCAAGGGAGGACGGGCGGCTGGATTGGCAGGTGCCGGCTTCGGAAAGCGATGTCGAATGGCTTCTCGGCCGCATCGCGCTTCTGGCGATCGAAATGCTCAGGCAGAGCGATCCTGCCCGCCTGAGATGTTGTCCGGCGCCCGATTGCGGGTTTCTTTTCTATGACAGTTCCAAAAGCGGCACGCGCCGCTGGTGCGACATGGCCGTTTGCGGCAACCGCGCCAAGGCGCGGGCTTTCCGCACCCGTCCAACCTGCGATTGAGCGATGGACGGGCGATGCCCGCGCGCCTTTTCGCGTCAGGCCAGCGTTTCGAAAAGACCTTGCATCAGCCTTGCGCGCTCGACCAGCGAGGAAATGCGGATCTGCTCGAAATCCGTATGCGCGCCCTTTCCGTCCGCGCCCAGACCATCGAGCGTCGGCGCGTAGGGGGCGGTGAAATTTCCGTCCGAGCCGCCGCCGGTCGATACGCCGGCAAGCTCGAAGCCGATTTTCGCGGCGATACCGTGGGCGTGGTCGAATAGCTTCCTGGCCTCCGGCGTCTGCTCGAAGGGTGGACGGTTCATGCCGCCTTGCACGCGAATTGTCACACCCTCGGTCTTGGGCGCAAGGCCGAGAATCTTGCCGGTAAGTTCTTCCGCGATCGCAAGGCTCGGCACGCGCAGATCAACCTCCGCATAGGCCTCCTCGGGGATGACATTCGGCTTGGTGCCGCCGCGCACCACCCCCACCGTCACGGTCACGCCGCGCGCGGGGTCGCAAAGCCCTTCCAGCGCAAGGATGACATGGCCGAGTTCGCGCACGGCGCTGCGTCCGTCATCCGGGCGGGCGCCGGCATGGGAGGCGACGCCACGGATGAAGATTTCAAAACGTCCCACGCCCTTGCGCCCGGTGACGATCTTGCCGCCATCACGCGCGGGCTCGGTCACCAGCACGTATTTGGCCTTGCGCCCTTCCGCCTCGATGATCGCGCGCGAGGTCGGGCTGCCGACCTCTTCATCGGAAACATAGAGATGGGTGATGCCGAGGCCGCTTTTGCCACTGCCCGCGACAGCCTTGAGCGCATGATGGGCGATGAGCGCGCCGGCTTTCATGTCGTAGATGCCGGGGCCATAGGCGATGTCGCCCTCGACCTTCCATGGCAGGCGCGTCTTGATGAAGCCCAGCGGGTGGACGGTATCGAGATGCGAGAGAACCAGGATGCCCGGCTTGTCCTGCCCCCAATTGGAGCGGACGATCACGTGATCGCCCCGTCCCTGCGTGCCCGCGATACGCTCGCAGGTCACGGGGAGGCCGGCATGGTCCGCGATCAATGTATCCATCATGCGGTTGACGGTCTCGGGTGCGTCGGTGGGCGATTCAATTTCAACCCAGCGCCGGAGATGGGCGAGGATTTCCTGCGTGTCGAACATGGGGATACCTGAAGGGAAGGGGAAAGCTGAAGGGAGATGTTGGCAGCATCATGCATGTCGCCGGAGGGCGCGCAAGGGCGCGTATGCGCCGCGGGTTTCAGCCGATATTGTAGGGGAGGGTGTCGCGTTCCTGCTGGTTGAGGGTGATGCGCCGGGCGAGCGGCGGCGCCGAGCGTTGGACGCAATCCTCGCGGGCGCAAAGGCGGCAGGAAACGCCGATTTTCGCGACGCCGGAACGTCCGCGCAGGTCGATCTCGTCGGCATAGACGAAGTGATGCGCATCGGAGATGGCGCAGCCCAGGCCGATGGCGAAGCGCTGCATCAGCCCGCCATGAAAACGCGCCGGCTTCACGATGCATTTCGCGAGGCACAGATAGCGCATGCCATCCGGCATTTCGGCCTGCTGGACGAGAATGCGATCGGGGGCCTCGAAAGCCTCGTGCACGTTCCAGAGCGGACAGGCGCCCCCGAACCGCGTGAACTGGAAACGCGTGGAGGAGTGGCGTTTGACGATGTTGCCCGCTCGGTCAAACTTCACGAAATAGACCGGAATTCCCTTGGCGCCGGTGCGCTGCAGCGTCGATAGCCGATGGCAGACCTGCTCGAGGCTCGCGCCGAAGAGATGGCCGAGGCGGACAAGATCGTGCCGCAGGCGCAAGGCCGCTTCCGCGAATTCGCGATAGGGCATCAGTAGGGCGGAGGCGTAATAGTTCGTCAGCGCGCCCTGCGCGATGGCGCGGGCATCGGGGGTGCGCAAGGTGGCGTCCTCGGCGCGGGCATCGATCATGCTGCCTCCTTCCAGCCGGGCGATCTGATAGGCGAGCTGGAAAGCGCGGGAGGAGGGCTCGAGCGTGGGGTTGAGGCTGAGCACGCGGCTCTTGGGATCGAAGGAACGCAGGCGCGAATCGTCGTCCTGCATGTCGCGCACCCGGATGCCGTGACGCATCTGGAGGTAATGCGCGAGAACCGCGTGATCGCGCCCGCGGCCCTCGAAGGCCTGGGCGGCGAGGCGCTCAGCGGCTTGGTCGATATCGTCGATGTAGTTGTTGTTGTAATGGAAAAAATCGCGCACGACCTCGAAAGGATGCGCGGAAAGGCCACGCTGGACATCATCCGGGCGCGCGCCGTTCTCTTCGGAAAGCTGGTGCGGATCGAGCGTGCGACGGAAGGCGCCATGCAGCTCGATGAAGCGATGCGCGAGCCAGGGCGCCGAAAGCGCGAGCGCGCGGATATCGACATGGCTGGTCTCGGCCTGCGCGAAAATCGGATCGGAGAGGGCCTCGCGCAGATCGGCGGCGAGACGGTCGGGATCTTCCGAGATGAGATTGGCGGCTTCCGCGCCGAAAAGCTGGCTGAGACCATAGAGAACCGAGGCGGAAACCGGGCGCTGATTGGTTTCCATCTGGCTCAGATAGGCGGTGGAAATGCGCAATTGCCGCGCGAGATCCGCCTGCGTCAGTGTCCGTGTATCCCGCAAGCGCCGGATGCCGGCGCCGATGAACAGTTTTCTCTCGCGCATAGCCGCACAATTTCAAATCGTTAAATAGCAAATATTTGCATATCGCCATTTTATGTCCTTGTCATCCCTCCGGTTTGGTCGAAGAGTTTTCGGTGCCAATATTCATCCAGGGTGCGGATGCACGAGGGAGATATCCATGCAGATGATTGGAACGATTGGGGCGATCCGCGAGGTTCAGGGGCTGCGCCGTGTCGCGCTCGCTCTGGCCGGCTCGCTGCTTCTGGCGGTTTCCGCGCAGATCACGGTGCCGATGGTGCCGGTTCCCATGACGATGCAGACCCTCGCGCTGCTGCTGATCGGCGCGAGTTTCGGCGCGCGCCGCGCGGTTGAGGCGAGCCTGCTCTATCTCGCGGAAGGCGCGATGGGCCTGCCGGTCTTCGCCGGTGGCGCCGCGGGCATCCACCACCTCGCGGGGCCGACCGCGGGCTTCCTTTTCGGCTTCGTGGCCGCGGCCTGGCTGATCGGCGCGCTGTTCGACCGTGGCTGGGGGCGGAATGTAATGCTCGCCGCTGCGGCCTTGATGCTGGGCCATCTCCTGCTTTTCGTGCCGGGCATATTCTGGCTGGCAAAATTCATCGGCCCTGAGGCGGCCTTCATCAAGGGCTTCGCGCTCTTCATTCCGGGTACGCTCGTCAAGACCGTGCTTGCGCTCGCGCTGCTCTATGCCGGCGCACGTGCTCGCCGCTGATCCTTGCCGCCACAGACAGGAACGACATCCATGCGCGACATTCTCGAAAAGCTCGATTCCCGCCGTGCCGAGGCCCGGCTCGGCGGCGGTGTCAAACGCATCGAGGCCCAGCACCAGAAGGGCAAGCTCACGGCGCGCGAGCGTCTTGAATTGCTGCTCGACGAGGGCTCTTTCGAGGAATTCGATATGTTCGTGCAGCATCGCTGCGTGGATTTCGGCATGGACAAGGGTGCCAAGCCGCCCGGTGACGGCGTGGTGACCGGCTGGGGCACGGTGAACGGGCGCAAGGTCTTCGTCTTCGCCAAGGATTTCACCGTGCTCGGTGGCTCGCTCTCGGAGACCCATGCGCAGAAGGTACGCAAGGTGCAGGAAATGGCCCTGCGCACCCGCGCGCCGATCATCGGGCTTTACGATTCCGGCGGCGCGCGCATCCAGGAAGGCGTGGCTTCGCTCGCGGGCTATGCCGATATCTTCAAGGGCAATGTCGATGCCTCGGGCGTCATCCCGCAGATATCGGTGATCATGGGGCCCTGCGCGGGCGGCGATGTCTATTCGCCGGCCATGACCGATTTCATCTTCATGGTGCGTGATACCTCCTACATGTATGTCACCGGGCCGGATGTGGTCAAAACCGTCACGAACGAGATCGTGACGCATGAGGAGCTTGGCGGCGCCTCGGTGCATTGCGCGAAATCCTCGATCGCGGACGGTGCCTTCGACAATGATGTCGAGGCTTTGCTGCAGATCCGCCGGCTGATCGACTTCCTGCCCTCGAACAACCGCGACGGCGTGCCGGAATGGCCGACCGCCGATGATGCCACGCGCCGCGAGGCGAGCCTCGACACGCTGGTGCCGGACAATGCCAACCAGCCCTATGACATGAAGGAGCTGATCCTCAAGGTTGTCGACGAAGGCGATTTCTTCGAGATTTCCGAGAAATTCGCCGGCAACATCGTCACCGGCTTCGGCCGTGTGGAGGGGCGCACGGTGGGTTTCGTCGCCAACCAGCCGATGGTGCTGGCCGGCGTGCTCGACAGCGATGCCAGCCGCAAGGCCGCGCGCTTCGTGCGGTTCTGCGATGCGTTCGAGATCCCCATCGTCACCTTCGTCGATGTGCCGGGCTTCCTGCCGGGCACGGCGCAGGAATATGGCGGGCTGATCAAGCACGGCGCGAAGCTCCTTTTCGCCTACAGCCAGTGCACGGTGCCGCTTGTCACCTGCATCACGCGGAAGGCGTTCGGCGGCGCCTATGACGTGATGGCGTCGAAGCATATCGGCGGCGATGTCAATTACGCCTGGCCGACGGCGCAGATCGCCGTGATGGGCGCGAAAGGCGCGGTGGAAATCATCTTCCGCGGCCAGACGCCGGAGGAGATCGAGAAGCGGACGAGGGAATACGAGGAGCGTTTCCTCTCGCCTTTCGTCGCGGCCGAGCGCGGTTATATCGACGAGGTGATCATGCCGCATTCGACACGCAGCCGCATCGCGCGCGCGCTCTCGATGCTGCGCTCGAAGCAGGTCGAGCGCCCCTGGCGCAAGCACGACAACATGCCGCTGTGAGGTGAATGCGATGCGGTGGGTCGATGAAATTATCGAGGCTATGGAAGCTCTTGGCGGAGCCGCTCGATACGAAGATCTCTATGAGTACATTTATCGCTCAACAAAGCGGGAGCTAACGCGAGAGTGGAAGGCTGTCGTCCGGCGGACAATCGAAGAGCATTCAAGTGATTCAGAAGTAGGGAAGTATTCTGACGCGTTTGCTCACTTGGGTCGAGGTTTCTGGGGGCTGCGAGCACATGGAAACCTCGATGAACTGATTAGGTTACGCGTTGAAATGCAGCCGCAAGAAGTCGTGGATCAAGCTCTCAGCAAACCTGCAAAGACTGCGTCGATGTTCAAAAAAATCCTGATCGCCAATCGCGGCGAAATCGCCTGCCGGGTTATCAAGACCGCGCGCAGGATGGGCATCAAGACGGTCGCGGTCTATTCCGATGCCGATCGCAACGCGATGCATGTCGAGATGGCGGATGAGGCGGTGCATATCGGCGCGGCGCCGGCGGCGGAGAGCTATCTGGTGATCGACAAGATCATCGATGCCTGCAAGCGCACGGGCGCCGAGGCGGTGCATCCCGGCTATGGCTTCCTCTCCGAGCGCGAAGCCTTCGCGAATGCGCTGAAGGAGAACGGGATCACCTTTATCGGCCCCAATCCGGGCGCGATCGCCGCGATGGGCGACAAGATCGAATCGAAGAAGGCGGCGGCGGCGGCGGGCGTTTCCACCGTTCCGGGCTATCTCGGCACGATCGAGAGCGCCGAGGAGGCGATGAAGATCGCCGACGAGATCGGCTATCCCGTGATGCTGAAAGCCTCGGCGGGCGGCGGCGGCAAGGGCATGCGCATCGCCTGGAGCCGCGACGAGGTGAAGGAAGGGTTCGAGCGTTCGCGTTCGGAGGCGAAATCCTCCTTCGGTGACGACCGGATGTTCGTCGAGAAGTTCATCGTCAATCCGCGCCATATCGAGATCCAGGTGCTCGGCGACAAGCACGGCAACGTCATCCATCTCGGCGAGCGCGAGTGCTCGGTGCAGCGCCGCAACCAGAAGGTCGTCGAGGAGGCGCCTTCGCCTTTGCTCGACGAGGAAACGCGCGCGAAAATGGGCGCGCAGGCCGTGGCGCTCGCGAAAGCCGTGAACTATGACAGCGCCGGCACGGTGGAATTCGTCGCCGGGCAGGACAAGAGCTTCTACTTCCTCGAAATGAACACCCGCCTTCAGGTCGAGCATCCCGTGACCGAGATGATCACCGGGCTCGATCTGGTCGAGGAGATGATCCGCGTCGCCTATGGCGAGAAGCTCCGGCACGCGCAGAAGGACATCAAGCTCGATGGCTGGGCGGTGGAAAGCCGCGTCTACGCGGAAGACCCGACCCGCAACTTCCTGCCTTCGATCGGTCGCCTCACGCGCTACCGCCCGCCGGCGGAGGGCAAGGTCGGCGCGGTGACGACCCGCAACGATACCGGCGTGGAGGAGGGCGGGCAGATCTCGATGTTCTACGACCCGATGATCGCCAAGCTCGTGACCCACGCGCCGACGCGGCTTGAGGCCATCGAGAGCCAGGCCCGCGCGCTCGACAGTTTCGTGATTGACGGCATCCGCCACAACATCCCCTTCCTCTCGACGTTGATGGCGCATGAGCGCTGGAAATCGGGCAAGCTTTCCACCGGCTTCATCGCGGAGGAATTTCCCGAGGGGTTTTCGGTGCCGATGCCCGAGGGCAGGGTCACGGAGCGTCTTGCCGCGGTCGCGGCGGCGATCGACCACGCGATGAATACGCGCAAGCGCCGGATCGCGGGTCAGATGCCGGCCAGCAAGCCGGTTGCCTTCGCCCTCGAACGCGTGGTCGCGATCGGCAAGAACGGCGCCCAGAGGCGCATCGATTGCCTCGTCGAGGATGGCGCGGGCGAAACCATCGTGCATCTCTCCTCCGGCGCGCTCACGCTGGTAACGCATTGGCGGCCGGGTGATCTCGTGTGGTCCGGCACGATCTCCGGCGAGGAAATCGCCGTGCAGGTCTCACCTGTTCCCAACGGCGTCCGGCTCAGCCAGGGCGGCGTCGCGGCGGAGTTCCGCGTCTATACAAGGCGCGAGGCCGAGCTTGCCGCGCTGATGCCGGAGAAGAAGGGCGCGGACACGTCCCGCGTGCTGCTCTGCCCGATGCCGGGGCTGATCAAATCCATCGCGGTGGCGGAAGGGCAGGAGGTCAAGGCCGGCGAGACCCTCGCCATCGTCGAGGCGATGAAGATGGAGAACGTGCTGCGCGCCGAGAAGGATGTGACAATCGGCAAGGTCAAGGCGAAAGCGGGTGATTCGCTTGCCGTCGATGCGCTGATCATGGAGTTCGCGTGATGGAACTGGCCAGCCTCTTCCCGAAGGCGACCGAAGCGCAATGGCACGAGGCGGTCGCGCGCGTGCTCAAGGGCGCCGAATTCGAGAAGGTGCTGGTTGGCCGTACGTCGGATGGCATCCCCATCCTGCCGCTGCACCCCCGGCGCAAGGACGCGGCGCCGATCGTTCCGGCGCGAGGCGCCGCCCGGTGGAAGAATGTCGCGCGTTTCGAGGATACGGATACCGAGCGCGGCAACCAGCTTCTTCATGAGGATCTTCTCGGTGGCGCCGATGCGCTCGTGCTGGCATTTTCCGGCGCGCCGGCCTCGCATGGCTTCGGCCTGCGGGACGCCGCGATATCGAGTTTTGACGCGGCGTTGAAGGACGTGCATTGCGACCTTGTCGCCATCCGGCTCGAAAGCGCGCCTTTTGGCGGGCGTGCTGTGGCGGAAGGGTTTGCCGCCCATGCCGCGCGTCATCGCCTGCCGGGCGCGACGCTCGATGTCGATTTCGGGCTCCAGCCTCTGGCGGATTTCGCAGCGAGCGGGCGCATGCCGCTCGCCTTCGCAACTGCGATGGAGAATGTCCGCACGATCATTGATCATTTGCAGGAACAGGGCTTCAGCGGGGCGTTCCTGCGTTGTGACGGGCGTCCCTTTCACGATGCCGGTGCGAGCGAGGCGCAGGAGCTGGCCTGCGTCATCGCGCAGGGCGTGGCCTATCTTCGCGCCCTCGCGGCGAGGGGCATGACGCCGGGCGATATCCGCGATGCGCTTTCCTTCACGATGGCGGCGGATGATGATTTCCTGCTGACAATCGCCAAATTCCGCGCGCTTCGCCTGCTCTGGGCGCGGATTGAGGAGGCGAGCGGCCTCGCCGCGAAGCCCATGCGTCTTCATGGCGAAACCGCATGGCGGATGCTGGCCCGGCGTGATGTGCATACGAACCTGCTGCGCAACACCATTGCCGCTTTCGCGGCGGGGATCGGCGGCGCGGATTCGATCGAGGTGCGCGCCTTCACCGGCGCGATCGGGCTGGCGGATGGCGCGGCAAGGCGCCTCGCCCGGAATACGAGCCTCATCCTGACCGAAGAATCGAACCTTCACCGCATGGTCGATCCGGCTTCCGGCGCTGGCGGAATCGAGGCGCTGACGGACGCGCTCTGCGAGAAGGCCTGGCGCCTGTTCCAGCAGATCGAGGCGCGCAAGGCGGAAGGCGAGACGGGTCTTGCCGCCGCATTGAGAGAAGGGTTTGTCGGCGAGATGATCCGCGATACGCGCGATCTTCGTGCGAAAAACCTCGCGAATCGCAAGATGCCGATCACTGGAATCAGTGAATTTCCCGATATCGGCGAGAACCTGCCGGGAATCCTCGCGCCCCTGCCGCCAGCGAAGGCGACGCATCTTCTCGCGCCGCATCGTCTTTCGGAAAGCTACGAAGCCCTGCGTGATCGCGCCGATGCTTTCGCGGCGAGAACCGGCCGTCGCCCCCCGATCTTCCTCGCCAATCTCGGGCGGATCGCGGATTTCACAGCCCGCGCCACTTTCGCCAAGAATTTCTTCGAAGTCGGCGGTTTCGACGTGATCGGCAATGACGGTTTTGCCGATGAATCCGGGAATACGGATATCCCGGCGCTGCTCGCGGCCTTCTCGACCGCGAGAACGCCTTTCGCCTGCATCGCCGCTTCGGATGCGCTTTACCATGCCCCCGCGCAGGAATGTCTTTCGCCCGAAGACACGTTCGCGGAGGAGGTCGCAAGGCGGCTTGCCAAGGCGGGCGGCGCTAATCTCCTGATGGCGGGCAGGCCCGGCCCCCGCGAGGGCGCGCTGAAGGGCGCCGGCATCGGCGGTTTTGTTTTCGTCGGTTGCAATGTGCTGGCTGTTCTTGACGACCTGCTCGCCAAAGCTGGCGCCTGAGGGAGGATCACGCGATGAGCACCTTTTCCCTGCCTGATTTCACGACACTGCCGTTCCTGCGCGCGACGAGTGCGCCTGCCGCGGTCGATTCCACCCCCTGGCTGACGCCGGAAGGGATCGCGATTGCTCCGGTCGCCAGGGAAACAGATCTGGAAGGCATCGACTTTCTCGATACTTTCCCCGGCCTCGCACCCTTCGTGCGCGGCCCCTATCCCACCATGTACGTCAACCAGCCCTGGACGATCCGCCAATATGCCGGTTTCTCCACGGCGGAGGATTCCAACGCCTTCTACCGGCGCAACCTGGCGGCGGGGCAGAAGGGGCTCTCGGTCGCCTTCGATCTTGCGACCCATCGCGGCTATGACAGCGATCATCCGCGCGTCGCCGGTGATGTCGGCATGGCGGGGGTCGCGATCGATTCGATCTACGACATGCGCACGCTGTTCGACGGCATTCCGCTCGATCAGATGTCGGTTTCGATGACGATGAACGGCGCGGTGCTTCCCATCCTCGCGCTCTATATCGTCGCGGCGGAGGAGCAGGGCGTGAAGCCGGCGCAGCTCTCCGGCACGATCCAGAACGATATTCTGAAGGAATTCATGGTCCGCAACACCTATATCTACCCCCCGGAAGGGTCGATGCGGATCATCTCGGACATTTTCGCCTATACGGCCGAGAACATGCCGAAATTCAACTCGATCTCGATTTCCGGCTACCACATGCAGGAAGCAGGGGCGACGCAGGATCTCGAACTCGCCTATACGCTCGCCGATGGCGTGGAATATCTGCGCGCCGGGATTGCGGCAGGGCTTGGCGTGGATACCTTCGCGCCGCGTCTCTCATTCTTCTGGGCGATCGGCATGAATTTCTTCATGGAAGTCGCCAAGATGCGCGCGGCGCGCCTCATCTGGGCGCGGCTCGTGAAGGGGTTTGATCCCAAATCCGACAAGTCACTGCCCTTGCGCACGCATTGCCAGACCTCGGGTTGGTCGCTCACCGCGCAGGATGTGTTCAACAACGCCATCCGAACCTGCATCGAGGCCATGGCGGCGACGCAGGGGCACACCCAATCCCTCCATACCAATGCGCTTGACGAGGCGTTGGCGCTGCCGACGGATTTCTCCGCGCGCATCGCCCGCAACACCCAGCTCCTCATTCAACAGGAAGCGGGCACCAATCGCATCATCGATCCCTGGGGCGGATCGCGTTATGTCGAGAAGCTCACGGCGGATCTCGCCGCGCGAGCCTGGGCGCATATCGAGGAAGTCGAGAAGCTCGGCGGCATGGCCAAGGCGATCGAGGCCGGCATTCCCAAGCTCAGGATCGAGGAGGCTGCCGCCCGCACGCAGGGGCGGATCGATTCGGGCGAGCAGGTGATCATCGGCGTCAACAAGTACCTGCTGGAGAACGAAAAACCGATCGATGTGCTGAAAGTCGACAATGCGGCGGTCCGAGCGCGGCAGGTGGAGAAGCTGGCACGCCTGAAGGCGGAGCGGAGCGGTGAAGCCGTGAAGGCGGCGCTTGCGGCGCTCGAACACGCGGCGCGCTCGAAGACCGGCAACCTGCTTGCGCTGGCGGTGGATGCCGCGCGCGCCAAGGCGACGGTAGGCGAAATCTCGATGGCGCTCGAACGGGCCTTTTCGCGGCACAGGGCAGAAATCAAGGCGATTTCCGGCGTTTACCGCGATTCCATCGGCGAGAAGAGTCCGGCCTTCCAGCGCGTGTCCGGCATGACGCGTGCTTTCGCCGAGAATGACGGTCGCCGGCCGAAAATCCTCGTCGCGAAAATGGGGCAGGACGGCCATGATCGCGGCCAGAAGGTGATCGCCTCGGCATTTTCCGATCTCGGTTTCGATGTCGAGATCGGCGCGCTTTTTGCCACGCCCGAAGAAGCCGCGGCGCAGGCCGTGCAGGGCGATGTGCACATTATCGGCGTTTCCTCGCTCGCGGCGGGACACCTCACTTTGGTGCCTGCACTCAAGGTCGCGCTTGAAAAGGCGGGGCGGCCCGATATCATGATCGTGGTGGGCGGGGTCATTCCGCCGCAGGATTTCCAGGCTTTGCTCGATGCCGGTGCGGCGGCGATCTTTCCGCCCGGCACGGTGATCGCCGATGCAGCGGAGAAGCTGCTCGACGGGCTCAACTTGAAGCTTGGCTATGCGCAGCCGAAGGTGGCGTGAGCGTCGCATCCCGCAGGGGATGTTGCCCGCGATCGTCAGGTGACGGGGTCGTCGATGAGGCTGTCGGGTGCGGCGAGTTTGGTGAGGCCGGACCGGTCGGAGATCTCGATCCGGCGCCCGTCGACCTTCACGCCATAGGCTTTCAGGGTCACGAAGGTGCGTGAGAGGACCTCGGGCGCCATGCCAAGGCGGCTGGCGAGGACCTTCTTGTCAAAGGGCAACTCGAAACGACCCGTATCGCCCCTTTCGGCATCGTGACGGATGATCCAGGCGGCCGTACGCTCGAGGCTGGAACGGAGCTTCTGATTCTTCAGTTCCTTGACCACGCCACGATAGACCTGCGCGAGTTCCTGTGTCAGCGCGCGGGCAAACGCGGCGTCCTGCGCGAAAACGGCGCGCACCGTCTCTGCCGGAATCATGAGGATGCGCCCGGCGGAGAGTACGCGCGCGGATTTGAGATAGGGCTTATCCAACACCACGGCGGCGAGAATGAAGCTCGCGCCGGGGCCGAGAACCGCAACCGTGGTTTCGCGGTCACGATAGCGCGAGAAAACCTCGATCTGGCCTTCCACGACGACATGCAGGAAATCCGGGGGCTCGCCCTCGCGGATGAGTTCGACATGGGTGGGAAAGCGCTGGAGGAAAGCGCCCTTCAGCAATTCGTGCCGGTTGTGGTCTTCCATGCTGGCAAAAAGCGGGAGATGGCGGACCTGTTCAATCTCTTCCTGGCGCATTTGTTCCCGTTGGCGGTAGGGAGGCAATTCTTGTCTTGATTTTTATCAAGCATAAAATTGCGTTTTGATCCAGCGTGATTTGATTAAGAACTCCGCCGTTTTTGCGAATTTTCGCTTTCACCCTTGAATCGTTCCAGATTCAATTATCCCTTGACGCAAATCAAGGGCGCCCTAGCGCGCTCGTAGAATTTCCTCCCGAGGCGGAATGTTGTCCGCCATGGGGGTTGCCATGAATACACAGGTTCAGGCCAGAAGCGGGCAGGGTGCCGCGCTCTGGATGTCCACATTGGCGTTCACGACCTGCTTCGCCGTCTGGACGATTTTCTCGATCATCGGCGTGCAGATCAAAAAGGATCTCGGGCTGACGGACACGCAGTTCGGCCTTCTGGTGGGAACGCCGATCCTGACCGGCTCGCTTATCCGGCTGATGCTCGGGATCTGGACCGACCAATATGGCGGACGCATCGTCTACACCTTGGTGATGCTCTCGGCCGCGCTCGCGACATGGCTTCTCACCTATGCCTATGATTACACCACCTTCCTGATCGCGGCGCTCGGCGTCGGCATTGCCGGCGGCTCCTTCGCCGTCGGCATCGCCTATGTGTCCAAATGGTTCCCGAAGGAGAAGCAGGGCACGGCGCTCGGCATTTTCGGTGCCGGCAATGTCGGCGCGGCGGTGACCAAGTTTCTGGCGCCGATGATCATGGTCGCCTTCGGCTGGAAGATTGTCGCGCAGGTCTGGGCTGGCGCGCTTGTCGTGATGGCGATCCTCTTCTTCATCACCACCAAGGATGACCCGGAACTCGCGGCACGCAAGGTTTCCGGCGTGAAGCCCGAGCCGCTTTCGGCGATGCTGGTGCCGTTGAAGAACCTCCAGGTCTGGCGCTTCTCGCTCTATTACTTCTTCGTCTTCGGCGGGTTCGTCGCCCTCGCGCTGTGGTTGCCGCGCTATTATGTCGGCGTCTATGGGCTCGATATCGTGACCGCTGGCCTGCTTGGCGCCGCCTATTCGGTGCCGGGTTCGATCTTCCGCATCCTCGGCGGCACGCTGTCGGACAAATACGGCGCGCGGCGGGTGATGTACTGGACCTTCATCGGCTCGGTGATCTGCACCTTCTTCCTGAGCTATCCCGCGACCAAATACATCGTGAGCGGGATCAAGGGGCCGATCGAGTTCACCATCGCGCTGGGCTTCGTGCCCTTCACCATCCTCACCATGGCGCTCGGCTTCTTCATGAGCCTCGGCAAGGCGGCGGTCTACAAGCATATCCCGGTTTACTACCCCGGCCGCGTCGGCTCCGTGGGCGGCGTTGTCGGCCTCATCGGCGGGCTCGGCGGCTTCATCCTGCCGATCCTGTTCGGCATGGCCAACGATTATATCGGGGTCTGGACCAGCTGCTTCATGCTGCTCTTCGTCATCGTCACGGTGAGCCTGATCTGGATGCATGCGGCGATCCGCGAAATGGACAAGCGCGCCCATCCCGAACTGCGCAGGGCGCGCGACCTTCCCGAACTTGAAGCCCTTCACGCGCCCGCCAATGCCGGGGAGGTTGGCCTCGCGGCCAAGATCCTCGGTGTCGCGCCGGCCAATAAGTCCTGATCCCGTCCGCATCACATCAAGGAGGCCGACATGGCCAACCAAAACACCCAAGCCGCAGGAAGTGCTCCGGGCGGGACGTGGCTCCAGAAATGGGAGCCGGAGAACGAGGCCTTCTGGAATTCGACGGGCAAGAGCATCGCCTATCGCACGCTCTGGCTGACGACGGCTAACCTGATCATGGCCTTCATCATCTGGTTCGTGGTCTCGGCCCTCGTGGTGCGCCTGCCGCAGATCGGCTTCAAGCTGACGACAAGCCAACTGTTCTGGCTCGCGGCGATGCCGGGGCTGGCGGGCGGCACCTTGCGCCTCATCCATATGTTCCTCACCCCGATGTATGGCACGCGGCACGTGGTGAGCCTTTCCACGCTTTCGCTGCTCATTCCCGCCATCGGCTGGTTCTACGCGGTGCAGGACCCGACCACGCCCTATTGGGTGCTGATGCTGCTCGCCTTCCTGGCGGGCCTCGGGGGCGGCAACTTCTCCTCCTTCATGCCCTCGACCTCGATGTTCTTCCCGAAGCGGCTTCAGGGCACGGCTTTGGCCATTCAGGCGGGTATCGGCAATTTCGGCGTCTCCGTGGTGCAGTTTGTCACCCCCTGGATCCTTCCGATGGTACTCATGAGCGGCGCGACCTGGATGGGCAGCGCGCAGACCATGGGGACCGGCGCCGCCGCGAAATCGGTCTATCTCCAGAACGCCACGGCGATCTATATCCCCCTCATCGCGGTGTTCGGCATCTCGGCCTGGCTGTTCCTGAAATCCGTGCCGATCAAGGCCAATTTCGCCGAGCAGTTCGACATCTTCCGCTCGCGCCACACCTGGTCGATGACCTCGCTCTACATCATGACCTTCGGCGCGTTTTCGGGCCTGTCGGCGACCTTCCCGCTGCTGATCAAGCAATGCTACGGCACCTTGCCCGGCGCGCCTGATCCGCTCGCCTATGCCTTCTACGGGCCGCTGGTTGGGTCGATCTCGCGCGTTTTCGCCGGCCCGCTCTCGGACAAGCTCGGCGGTGCCCGCGTCACGCAATGGGCCGGCCTTGGCATGCTCGTCTGCGCGGCGATCGTGCCGATGTATACCCAGCCGACCACGATGGCCTCCTTCCCCTATTTCGTGGGGGCGATGCTGGGCCTCTTCTTCTTCGCGGGCATCGGCAATGCCTCGACCTTCAAGCAGATGCCGATGATCTTCCCGCCGCGTCAGGCGGGTGGGGTGATCGGGTTCACGGCGGCGATCGCGGCCTATGGCCCCTTCATCTTCGGTATGCTGTTCGGCTGGGCCTTCGGCACCTACGGCAATCCGAATGTCGTCTTCTACGGCCTTGCCGTCTTCTTCGCCCTCAACGTCGCGATGAACTGGGTGATGTACGCCCGCTCCGGCGCCGCGACCCCCTGCTGACCTTTAGGAATGGAACAGAACCATGTCTCATTTTCTCGACCGGCTGACCTTCTTCTCCAAGGTCAAGGAACCGTTCTCGGACGGGCACGGCATCACCACCAACGAGGATCGCCGTTGGGAAGACGGCTATCGCAAGCGCTGGCAGCACGACAAGATCGTACGCTCCACCCATGGCGCGAACTGCACCGGCTCCTGCTCATGGAAGATCTACGTCAAGGGCGGCATCGTCACCTGGGAGGCCCAGCAGACCGATTATCCGCGCACCCGGCCCGATCTGCCGAACCACGAGCCGCGCGGCTGCTCGCGCGGTGCCTCCTACAGCTGGTATCTTTATTCCGGCAACCGGGTGAAATACCCGCTGATCCGCTCGCGCCTGCTCAAGCTCTGGCGTGAGGCGCGCGCGACGCGCCAGCCGGTCGCCGCCTGGGCCTCGATCGTCGAGGATCAGGACAAGCGCGCCTCCTACATGAAGAAGCGCGGGCATGGCGGCTTCGTGCGCGCGCGCTGGGAGGAGGTGAACGAGATCATCGCCTCGGCCAATGCCTATACCGCCAAGACCTACGGGCCGGACCGCATTTTCGGCTTCTCGCCGATCCCGGCCATGTCGATGGTGAGCTATGCGGCCGGCTCGCGCTACCTGAGCCTGCTCGGCGGCGTCTGCATGTCCTTCTACGATTGGTATTGCGACCTGCCGCCCTCCTCGCCGCAGACCTGGGGCGAGCAGACGGATGTGCCGGAATCGGCGGATTGGTACAATGCCGGCTTCATCATCCTCTGGGGTTCGAACGTCCCGCAGACCCGTACGCCGGATGCGCATTTCTACACCGAAGCGCGCTATCGCGGCGCCAAGAGCGCGGTGATCTGCCCGGATTATTCCGAAGCCTCGAAATTCGGCGATATCTGGCTTTCGGTGAAGCAGGGCACGGATGCCGCGCTCGCCATGGCGATGGGCCACGTGATCCTGAAGGAATATCACGTCGACCGGCAGGCCAAGTATTTCCGCGATTACGTCCGCCAGAACACGGACATGCCGATGCTGGTGCGGCTCGTCAAACAGGGTGACGACCTCGTGCCGGAACGCTTCCTGCGCGCCTCGGATTTCGCCAAGGGGCTCGGTGAAGCGAACAACCCGGACTGGAAGACGGTCGCCTATGACGGCAAGAGCGGCAAGATCGTGGTGCCGAAAGGCTCGATCGGCTTCCGCTGGGGCGAACAGGGCAAGTGGAACATCGAGGAAGCAGACAGCGCCGGCAACGAGACCGAGCTGCTGCTCTCGCTTGCCGAGACGAAGGATGCGTTCGAGGATGTCGCCTTCCCCTATTTCGGCAATATCGAGAACGAGCATTTCACGCATTCGAACCATGCGAGCGTCTTGAAGCGCCGCGTGCCGGTGAAGAAGCTCAAGCTTGCCGATGGCGAGGCGCTGGTTGCCACCGTCCATGACCTCTTCCTCGCCAATTACGGCGTCGATCGCGGCTTCGGCGGCGAGAATGTCGCGAAGAGCTTCGATGAGGACATGCCCTATACCCCGGCCTGGGCCGAGAAGATCACGGGCGTCTCCCGCGACAAGATCATCCAGGTCGCGCGCGAATTCGCGACCAATGCCGAGAAGACCAACGGGCGCTCGATGGTGATCATCGGCGCGGCGATGAACCATTGGTATCATTCGGACATGAACTATCGCGGCGTCATCAACATGCTGGTCATGTGCGGCTGCGTGGGGCAATCCGGTGGTGGCTGGGCGCATTACGTGGGGCAGGAGAAGCTGCGCCCGCAGGCCGGCTGGGCTCCCCTGGCTTTCGCCCTGGATTGGGGCCGCCCGCCGCGCCAGCAGAACTCGACCTCCTGCTGGTATGCGCATACCGATCAATGGCGCTACGAGACCGTGAATGTCGGCGAGATCGTCTCTCCGACGGCTCCGGCCGGGCCCTGGGACGGCGCGATCATCGACTACAATATCCGCGCCGAGCGCATGGGCTGGCTGCCCTCCGCGCCGCAGCTCCAGACCAACCCGCTGCAGGTCTCGAAAGACGCTGCCGCCGCCGGCATGGAAGCCAAGGATTATGTCGCGAAAGCCCTCAAGGACGGCTCGCTGAAGCTCTCCTGCGAGGACCCGGATAACCCCAAGAACTGGCCGCGCAACCTCTTCGTCTGGCGCTCGAACCTGCTCGGTTCGTCGGGCAAGGGGCATGAATATTTCCTCAAGCACCTGCTCGGCACGTCTCACGGCGTGCTCGGCAAGGATCTCGGCCCCGAGGGCAAGGCGAAATCGCATGAGGTCGTCTGGCACGATCACGCGCCGGAAGGAAAACTCGACCTGTTGGTCACGCTCGATTTCCGTATGTCCACCACCTGCGTCTATTCGGACATCGTGCTGCCCACCGCGACCTGGTACGAGAAGAACGACCTCAACACCTCCGATATGCACCCCTTCATCCACCCGCTGACCACGGCGGTGGACCCGGCCTGGGAGGCACGCTCGGATTGGGAGATCTACAAGGGCCTGGCCAAATCGTTCTCGGCGGTGGCACCGGAGGTGCTCGGCGTCGAGAAGGATGTCGTGCTCAACCCGATCATGCATGACAGCCCGAACGAGATCGCCCAACCCTTCGACGTGAAGGACTGGAAGAAGGGCGAATGCGACCCCATTCCGGGCAAGACCATGCCCGTGGTGGCGGTGGTCGAGCGCGATTACCCCAACATCTACGCCCGCTTCACCTCCCTCGGTCCGCTGATGGAGAAGGCCGGCAACGCGATCAAGGGCATCGCCTGGAACACGGCGCATGAGGTCGAGCACCTGAAGGCGCTGAACGGGGTCCACACCTCCGGCCCCACCAAGGGCATGGCGAAGATCGTCTCGGATATCCATGCCACGGAAGTGGTGCTGATGATGGCGCCGGAGACCAACGGCGAAGTCGCGGTCAAATCCTGGCAGGCGCTCTCGAAGACCACGGGACGCGAGCACGCGCATCTCGCCTTGCCGAAGGAGGACGAGAAGATCCGCTTCCACGATGTCGTGGCGCAGCCGCGCAAGATCATCTCCGCGCCGACCTGGTCGGGGTTGGAGAGCGAGAAGGTCTGCTACAATGCCGGCTACACCAATGTGCATGAGCGCATTCCGTGGCGCACGCTCACCGGGCGCCAGCAGCTCTATCAGGATCATCTGTGGATGCGCGCCTTCGGCGAGGGGTTCTGCGTCTATCGCCCGCCGATGGACCTGAAGACGATCAAGCCGGTGCAGGGCACCAAGCCCAACGGCGAGAAGGAGGTTGTGCTCAACTTCATCACGCCGCACCAGAAATGGGGCATCCACTCGACCTATACCGACAATCTGATGATGCTCACGCTTTCGCGCGGCGGGCCGATCGTCTGGCTGTCGGAGAAGGATGCCGCGAAAGCCGGCATCGTCGATAACGATTGGGTCGAGGCGTATAACTCGAACGGCGCGCTGGTGGCCCGCGCGGTCGTCTCGCAGCGCATGAAGGATGGCACCGTCTTCATGTATCATGCGCAGGAGAAGATCGTGAACGTGCCCGGTTCGGAAATGACCGGCCAGCGCGGCGGCATCCATAACTCGGTGACGCGCGCGATCCCGAAGCCGACCCACATGATCGGCGGTTACGCGCAACTCGCCTACGGCTTCAACTATTACGGCACGATCGGCACCAATCGCGACGAATTCGTCGTGGTGCGCAAGCTCTCGAAGGTCGATTGGCTCGAACGTCCCGCCAAGGACGCTCAACCGACCCTCACCGCTTCTGCCACCGCTGCCGAGTAAGGAGAAAACCCATGAAAATCCGCGCACAAATCGCGATGGTTCTCAACCTCGACAAGTGCATCGGCTGCCATACCTGCTCGGTCACCTGCAAGAACGTGTGGACCAACCGCGAAGGCATGGAATACGCCTGGTTCAACAATGTCGAGACCAAGCCGGGCATCGGCTACCCCAAGGACTGGGAGAACCAGGAACGCTGGAAGGGTGGCTGGAAGCGCAAGTCGAACGGCCGGATCGAGCCGCGCATCGGCTCGAAATGGCGGGTTCTGGCGAATATCTTCGCCAATCCCGATCTGCCCGAGATCGACGATTACTACGAGCCCTTCACCTTCGATTACGAGCATCTGCAAAAGGCGCCCGAACTCGAAGCCTTCCCGACCGCGCGCCCGCGTTCGCTGATTTCCGGCGAGCGGATGGAGAAGATCGAATGGGGCCCGAACTGGGAGGAAATCCTCGGCGGCGAATTCTCCAAACGCTCGAAGGACGCGAATTTCGAGGGCGTGCAGAAGGAGATGTACGGCCAGTTCGAAAACACCTTCATGATGTATCTGCCGCGGTTGTGCGAGCATTGCCTCAATCCGGCCTGCGTCGCCTCCTGCCCCTCGGGCGCGATCTACAAGCGCGAGGAGGACGGAATCGTCCTGATCGACCAGGACAAGTGTCGCGGCTGGCGCATGTGCGTCTCGGGCTGCCCCTACAAGAAGATCTATTACAACTGGTCCACCGGCAAATCGGAGAAGTGCATCCTGTGCTATCCGCGTCTCGAGGTTGGCCAGCCGACCGTTTGCTCGGAAACCTGCGTCGGGCGCATCCGCTATCTCGGCGTGATGCTCTATGACGCCGACGAGATCGAAAATGCGGCTTCCGCGCCGGATGACAAGGATCTCTACGGCGCCCAGCTCAAGGTCTTCAAGGACCCCAACGATCCCAAGGTGATCGAGCAGGCCCGCAAGGATGGCGTGCCGGAAGCCTGGATCGAGGCCGCGCGCGTATCGCCGATCTGGAAGATGGCGATGGAGTGGAAGGTCGCCTTCCCGCTCCATCCCGAATACCGCACCTTGCCGATGGTCTGGTATGTGCCGCCGCTCTCGCCGATCACTTCGGCGGCGGAGGCCGGCAAGATGGGCGTCGATGGCGGCATGCCGGATGTGCGCTCCCTGCGCATTCCCCTGCGCTATCTCGCCAATCTGCTGACGGCGGGCGACGAAGCGCCGGTGGCGACCGCGCTTGAGCGCATGCTCGCCATGCGTGCCTATATGCGGGCGAAGACGGTTGACGGTGTGATCGACGAGGCGATCGCCAATCGCGTCGGCCTCACCGGCGAGCAGATCGATGACATGTACCGCTACATGGCGATCGCCAATTACGAAGATCGCTTCGTCATCCCGACGACGCATCGCGAGACGACCGAGGATGCCTACGATCTTCGCGGCGGGTGCGGCATCTCCTTCGGCAATGGCTGTTCCTCGGGCGAAACCAATCTGTTCGGCGCCAAGACCATCACCGGCAAGCCGGCGAAAACCCCGATGGAGATTGCCTGATGCGTATCCTCAAGGCGCTTTCGGCGCTCCTCACCTATCCCTCTGACGAGCTGATCGCGGCTCTGCCCGAGATCGCCGCGCTCATCGAGGCGGATACACTTCTGAAAAAGGCGGACCGCGCGGGGCTTCTCGCGCTGGTCGATCACCTGAAAGGCGACGATCTCTTCGACAGGCAGGAGGTTTTCGGCCTCCTGTTCGACCGTACCCGCTCGCTTTCGCTGCATCTGTTCGAGCATGTGCATGGCGAAAGCCGCGATCGCGGGCAGGCGATGGTCGATCTGATCCGGGTCTATCAGGAAGGCGGGTTCACGCCGGTTTCCGACGAATTGCCGGATTTCCTGCCGCTCTTCCTCGAATATGCCTCGACGCGCGACCCGCAGGAGGCGATCGACCTGATCGGTCAGCCGGCGCATGTGCTCACCGCCCTCGCCGAAAGGCTGGCGAAGCGGTCGTCGCCCTATGAGGCGATCTTCCGCGCGCTGCTGACGCTCGCGAAGGCAAAGCCTGACGCGGCGGCGCTCGAAAAGCTGCGCGCCGAGCCCGATCCCGAGCCCGATGATCTCGAAGCGCTCGATGCCGCCTGGGCGGAAGAGGAAGTCCGCTTCGGTCCCGGCGCGGCCTCTGATTGCGGGGTGGACAGTCTCGGCCCGAAAATCCGCCAGGCGCGGCGTCCCGCGCCGGGTATCGAACCGGCTCCGCAAGCCGGGCCGCGCATTTCAATCCACCATTCCGGCACCCGGACCTGACGGGAGGACATCATGGCCAATTACATCAATCACGCCCTGTTCGGCTGGTATCCCTACCTCGCGCTGACGGTGTTCGTGCTCGGTTCGCTGATCCGTTTTGACCGCGAGCAATATACCTGGAAGGCGGGCTCCTCGCAGCTTCTGCGCCGCAAGCAATTGCGCGTCGGCTCCAACCTTTTCCATGTCGGTATCCTGATCATCTTCTTCGGCCATCTCGGTGGATTGCTCACGCCGATCTGGATATTCGACGCGCTCGGCATTTCCCACGGCTTCAAGCAGGGGTTGGCGATCGTCGTCGGCGGCGTCGCGGGGCTGATGTGCCTCGTCGGCATCGCGCTTCTGACGCATCGGCGGCTTTTCGATGCCCGCATCCGCGCGACATCGAGCTTTTCCGATACCGCGATCCTGCTGATCCTGTTCGCGCAGCTTCTCCTCGGGCTCGCGACGATCCCGGTCTCGCTCGGCCATATGGACGGGCATGAGATGGTGAAGTTCATGACCTGGGCGCAGGGTGTCCTCACCCTTCAGGCCGATGCCTGGAAGCAGGTTCAGGATGTGAACCTCATCTTCAAGGCGCATCTGGTGCTGGGCATGACGATCTTCCTGCTCTTCCCCTTCACCCGGCTGGTGCATGTCTGGTCCGCGCCGATCTGGTATCTCGGCCGGCGCGGCTATCAGGTCGTGCGGTCGCGGCGCCAGCTTGGCCCGGCGGAGTAACGCTCATGACCGAATCCTGCGATCTCAAGACGACAAAAATCGACGCGAAGCCACGCATGGTTTCGGTCAATGGCATCAATATCCCGCGCGGCGACATCGCGCGGGAGACCCAGAACCACGAAGCCAAGACACCGATCGAGGCGTGGAAGAAGGCGGCGCGGGCGCTCGCTATCCGCGAGCTTCTGCGCCAGGAGAGCGAGCGGCTTGCGATTGTGGCGGAGCCGCAGGTCGATGCCGATGGCCGGCGCGAAACCGCGGGCGAAGCGGCGATGCGCGCCTTGATCGACCAGGAGGTCAAGGTTCCTGTCGCCGACGAGGAGACATGCCGCCGCTATTATATGCAGAATAGTTCAAAATTCTGGTCCGCGGCCCTTTACGCGCCGCGCCATATCCTGATCCCGGCCTCGCCGAAGGATCAGGATGCGCGCCTCGTCGCCAAGGCAGAGGCTGAACGGGTGGCGGAACTGGTCGCGGCGCATCCCGAGCGGTTCCCGTCCCTGGCCGAGGCCTACTCGGCCTGCCCGTCGAAACAGGTCGGTGGTACGCTGGGGCAGGTCGGGCCTGGGCAGACGGTGCGTGAATTCGAGGCCGCGCTGACCCAGATGGAGCCCGGCAATGTGCCGACCGTGGTGGAGACCCGCTACGGTTTCCATATCGTCCTGCTCGATCAGAAGATCGAAGGGCGCGCGCTTCCTTTCGAACTCGTCCACCAGCGGATCGCGGATTATCTCGACGAGACCGTCCGCCGTCGGGCGATGCGGCAATATGTCGAGATTCTCGCCGGTCGGGCGCAGATCACGGGCATCGACCTGACACCCGAAACGCAAATTTCCACGCATTGAGGTCATCATGCTGCTCGGTACCTTGCTTGGTAAACTGCAATCGGAGGTCGCCTCGGCGGCCTTGCTGGAGGCTACGGGCGACCTTGTGCTCATCGCGCGTGTACGCGAGATGGGCGAGGTCCATGACGAGAGCCTGGGTGAATACGCCTCCGGGGCGGCGGCGCGATTCAGCCGCCTCGCTTCCGACGAGGATTGGCTTGCCCTGATGAACCGCATCGAGCGGGCGGAAGATCCTTCGAGCGCGTGCCTCGTGTTCATGCTCGACTGGGCGCTCAAGCAGGATGTTGCTTCTGCTGTGCCCGCGCCGGCCCATGCGGGATGCACATGCGGTGGCGGCGGGGGGTGCCATGACAGCCCGTGAGGCTGGTGCGCTGGAAAAACCGCCGGCTTCCCTGCTGGACAGGCCGCTTGCCTATATCCTCGCGGATCACGACCGCCACCGTCGCGCCTGCGAGGTCCTGCGCCGGATCGCGAAAGGGCAGCCTGTTTCTCAGGCGTGCATCGGCGTGCTGAAATCCTATCTCGCGGATGATGTCGCTCGTCATCACGACGATGAGGATGAGGTTCTGTTCCCAGCGTTGCGTCGCAGGGCGCTGCCGGAGGACGAACTCAGCGAGGTTCTTCTGCGGCTCGAACGCGACCATCGTGAATCCTACGCGATCCTCCAGGATATCCTGAATTTTCTCGATGCCGCCGCGACAGATGGCGATGTCGCAGTTACCCCCACCGTCGCAGCCGTGATCCTGCGCTACACGGCGCGGGAAATACGTCATCTCGCCATTGAGAACGCCGTGGTGATGTCAATCGCCGAAGTACGCCTCACCCGTACGGACCTTGCCGCCATGAGCCGGCTGATGAAGCTGCGGCGCGGATTGGAGCCCTGATACCCATGCTCGACCATCTTTTCGACCGCAATCTCGCCTGGGTACAGAAGAAGCGTCTCGACGATCCTGATTTCTTCCGCCGCATGGGCGAGCAGCAAAGCCCGAATTATCTCTGGATCGGCTGTTCGGACAGCCGTGTGACGGCGAATGACGTGCTTGGCCTCGATCCGGGCGAGATTTTCGTCCATCGCAACATCGCCAATGTCGTCCATACCAGCGACATGAACATCCTCGCGGTGCTGGAATACGCGGTGGTTCATCTCAAGGTCGAGCATATCATCGTCTGCGGCCATTACGGCTGCGGCGGCGTGGAGCGGGCGCTGAGCGGGGAGAGCACCGCGCTTGTCGACCATTGGCTGCAACCCATCGTGATGCTCTATCGTAAGCATCGCACGGTTCTCGACGCGATCGCGGATCGCCGCGCCCGGCTCGATCGCATGTGCGAAATCAACATCGAATTGCAGGTGCGTCGGCTGGCTTCCACGCCGATCGTCGAGCAGGCCTGGCTGCGCGGGCAGGAATTACATCTGCATGGCTGGATCTATGGGATCCATGACGGCCTCATCCGCGCGCTGGGCGCGCCGGTTTCCTCGCTTGACGCCCGCGACACGCTCGCGTCCATTGACGCGCGCATCGTCGAGCCGGTCGAGCCGGTCAGCGTCATCCGGCAGCATGCCATCGCGGCTTTCGAAGGACTGGATTCGCTGGAGCCGCCGGAAGGGCTCGATTGCTGCGCAGAGCACAGCAACAGAAGGCCCGCCCCATGACCCAGCCCGCCCGCATCGGCATCGTGACCATCTCAGACCGCGCCTCGCAGGGCCTTTATGCCGACGAGAGCGGTCCGGCGATCGCCGCTTGCCTTCGCGAAATCCTGTCCTCGCCCTGGGAGGCGGTGGCCCGCGTGATCCCGGATGGGATCGAGAGCGTTTCGACCGCCCTCGTTGATCTCGCTGACAGGCAAGGCTGCGATCTCATCCTCACCACGGGCGGAACCGGCCCTGCACCGCGCGATCTCACACCCGAGGCCGTGCTCGCGGTGATCGACCGCGAAATGCCGGGCTTCGGCGAGGTGATGCGCCGCGTAAGCTACGAGACCGTGCCGACCGCGATCCTCTCGCGCCAGCTCGCCGGCATTCGCGGCAAGACGCTGATCATCACCATCCCCGGCAAGCCGGCTTCCATTCGTGTCTGCCTCGATGCCGTTTTCCCGGCCGTCCCCTATTGCCTCGACCTGATCGGCGCGGCGCGGCTCGAAACAAACCCCGATCGCCTTGTCGCCTTTCGCCCCAAAAGCTGAGTGAAACCATGTCGCCCTTGCCCCGCCCGATGATCGCCGCCATTCCCTATGCCGAGGGTGGCTATCCCGATGCGATCCTCGAACGTATCGCCCGCGAATGGCAGGCGGCGGGGCATTTTGTCGCCGGCGTCATCCAGCATGATCTCACCCGGCGCGATCGCTCGCGTTGCGACATGACGCTTGAGGATCTGGCGAGCGGGCGCGTGATCGGTCTTTCGGAGGATCGTGGCGCCGCCGCGCGAGGCTGCCGGATTGACCCGAATGGGCTCGCCCAGGCCGCGGCGCTGATCGCATCGGCCTTCGAGAAGGGACAGCCACATCTGCTGATCGTCAACAAGTTCGGCAAGATCGAGAGCGAAGGCGGCGGATTGCGCGCGGTGATCGCCGAGGCGGTGGGGCGGGAGATCCCCGTGATTATCGGCGTGCCGCTGCGCAATCTAGATGCGTTCGATGCCTTTGCGGGTGAGTTCTCGGAACGCCTGCCGGCGGAGGTGGCGGTGATCCGGCGCTGGCTCGCCCAGCGGACGGACAAGGCTCTTGCGAACCTGCCGGTGGATGACGCGCCCGCACCCGCTCCCGGACGATGACAGGCCCGATGCGAGCGGTGTATCGGTTTCAGGCAACAAGCCGAAACAGGAGCCGGGCATGCAGGGCCTCACGATCGTCACCCATCCGCTGGTACAGCACAAGCTCTCGCTGATCCGCGACAAGGAGCGTTCCACCAACGGGTTCCGTCGCATGGTCCGCGAGATCGCCATGCTGCTTGCCTATGAAGTTACGCGCGATCTGCCGATGACGACGAAGCGCATCGAGACGCCGCTCGAAGCGATGGATGCACCGATGATCGACGGCAAGAAGCTCGTTCTCGCGCCGATCCTGCGGGCGGGAATCGCGCTGGCGGAGGGGATGCTGGAACTGATCCCGGCGGCACGGGTCGCGCATGTCGGCATCTACCGCGATCACGATACGCTCGAGGCCATCGAGTATTTCTTCAAGTCACCTCAGGATATGGCGGACCGGCAGGTGATCGTCACCGATCCGATGCTCGCGACCGGCAATTCCGCCATTGCCGCCATCGAGCGGCTGAAAGCGCGGGGCGCGAAGGATATCCGATTCGTCTGCCTGCTTGCTGCGCCGGAAGGGGTGGAAGCCCTGCGCAAGGCGCATCCCGATGTTCCGATCTGGACCGCCGCGCTCGATCGCCAGCTCAACGAGAAGGGCTATATCTGCCCGGGTCTCGGTGATGCGGGTGATCGGATCTATGGCACGCGCTGAGCTGCCCGTCCGTTACGGGATCGGCGGAGTCAGCGCGCCGTAGGTGATGTTGGCGATGGTGCCGGCGGCGGAGATGCGGTGGACAAGCCCGTCGCTGCTTCCGAGCCAGACTTCGTGCTTGACCGGAGCCGTGCTTGACCCCGGCAGCAGCTTCGGCGGGGCCATCATGTATTCATAGACCTTCATGCGGCCAGCGGGCAGGTTCTCCACCCGAATCTCCTTGCATTCCGAGACCGAGGACATCGACATGATCGCGTCCAGAATGCCCTTGCGACCGCCGGGCTTGAGCTTCAGCTTTGACCAGCTGCCACCGGCATTGGTGTAGAGCATCTCGCCGATCACGATCTGCTCGATTTCGGTTTTCGGCTCGGCGACAGAGACGGATTGCTTGTAGCCCGGCGTGGCGGCGACGGCGGCGAAGGAATTCATGATGGCTTCGCATTCTGCCGGGCCGGCGCTGGCGGGGGAGACGGCACGAAGAACGAGGATGATGCCGGCAAGAGCGGAAGCGAATGGCGCGAGAGATTTCATTGTTTTACCCCCAATGGCTCAGCCGGCGGCTGTTGTTGTTCTTCTGGTGCCTTTTCGTCCGCAAGGCGGTGCGACAACGCACAATGGCGATAATGGGTTGCAAGCCTGGAATATTTTCAAAGCCCGAAATTGACGACAGAGTGCGGCGGGGCGGTGACATTCGCAAGCGCGATGCCTAACTTATCCGAGCCCTTCTTCAGAACAGGAAAGCTTCATGTCCGATACCCGGCCCAAGGATACCGATACGCTGCGCGGGCAGGCGCATCTGCCCTCGATCCAGCTCGACCGTGCCGCCGTCGACCGGGCGGTGAAGGAAATCGACATCGCGGATCGCGGCGGCATCGTGACATTCGGCGACCGGGCGCAGAGGCAGGTCTCGGATTTCGCCGATCGCATCCTCGCGGAAACCCGCAACAAGGAGATCGGCAAGACGGGCGAATTGCTCTCGGATATTCTCGCCAAGGCGAAGGGGCTCGATCCTGCGACGATCGGCAAGCTCAACTGGTTCCAGCGGCTGTTTTCCTCGGTCGAGGCGCGCGTCCGCCGCTTCAAGGAACGTTTCGAGGATGTCGCTGGGCAGGTCGACCGGGTGACGATCGAACTCGACAAGCACAAGGAAGGGCTGCGCCGCGACATCGCGATGCTCGACGAACTCCACGACCAGACGCGCGACGCGATCGGTGAACTCGATGTCTATATCGAGGCCGGCAAGAAATACGGCGAGGAATTCCGCGCCGGGCGTCTCACGGAACTCAAGGCCGAGGCGGATGCCAAGGCGAATACCTCCGACGGTCTCATGTCCGCGCAGAATTATCAGGATGCGCTCCAGGCGCTCGACCGGCTCGAAAAGCGCGTCATGTATCTCCAGCAGGCACGGCAGATCGGCTTCCAGCAATTGCCGCAGATCCGCATCGTGCAGGCGGGCGACGAAACCCTGATCGAGAACCTTCAGGCGACGACGCAGCTCACCATCCCGGTCTGGAAGCAGAAGATGATCCTGCTGCTCGGTCTCAGCCGGCAGAATTCCGCGCTCGAAATGCAGCGCCATGTCACGGATGCCACCAATGAGATGCTCAGGCAGGCTTCCGACATGATGAAGACGCAGGCGATCGAGATCGAGCGCCAGTCACAGCGCGGCATCGTCGATATCGCGACGCTGGAGAAGACCAATCGCGACCTCATCGACACGATTACCGGCGTGCTGAAGGTACAGGATGAGGGCCGCCGCCAGCGCGCTGAAATCGAGCGCAAGCTCGGTGAGATGACGGAAGGGCTCAAAAAGCAGCTCACGGCCCTGCCGGGGGCTTAAGGCGGACTTGGCGCGGCAGGAATGCCGGCCGCGCCTTTCGTTTCATACGCTATGGGAGCCGAAGCGTCGGCGTAGCCCCGCGACCGGGCGGGCGAGAAGCCGGTAGGAAACCCAGGCGATGGCGAAGGTCAGCGCCGTGGCGACGCCGATGTAAAGCGCCAGCGACAGCCCCTTGAATTCCGCGCCGGGGAAAAGCTTGGCGCTCACGCGCGGAATTTCGAGATGCCAGAGATAGGCGCCGTAGGAGAGGACACCCATCATCCGCATCGGCTTCCATTCGAGCAGCGCCTCGAAAGGGGAGGGCGCGCCCATGTAGAGATGGAAGAAGATCAGGAAAACCGCGACGCCCTGCACGGAATATCGAAAGGTCTCGCGAAACTGCGCGTCGCGCCAGAGGAGCGAGAAGGCGAGCAGGGCGAGTCCCGCCGCCAGCGCGGCATAAGTGGCGAGTGCGCCGGGCCGGTAGCCGGTTTTCAGTGCGCGGTGGCGGAAAAGCGCGAAAAGCGCGCCATAGGCGATGGAATCGATGCGCGTCTCGGTCGCGAGGTAGGGGTAGGGATATTGCGTGCGCGCCAGCTCGAAGCCGCCATGAACCCAGACCAGGCGCAAGGCGAGGCTCGCGATGATCATGCCGATGACCAGCGCCCATATCGTGCGCGGTCGGCTCACCAGCAGCGATAGCATAAGCGGGAAGGTGAGGTAGTAATGCTCCTCGACCGCCAGCGACCATAATTGCGGCCAATAGATCTCGAAGCCCGTGCCGCCGCCAAGCGTCAGATATTGCTGGTAGATCGAGAGATAATTAGTGGCGTAGAACAGCGCGGAAAGCACATCCGTCAGGCTTGGTCCGTTGCCGATGGCAAGACCGATAAGGCCCGAGAAAAGGATGAGGCCGAGCAGTTCCGGCATCAGGCGCAGCAGGCGACGCAGATAGAACGCGCCCACGGCGATTTTCGCCGTGCGTTCATATTCCTCAAGCAGCAGCGTCGTGATCAGAAAACCGCTGATCGTGAAGAAGACGGTGACGCCCAGGCCGCCCGGCACGATATGGCCAAGCCCGAAATGGCCGATCATCACCACGAGAACGGAGAGGGCACGAATCCCGTCGAGACCCGGAATGTAGCTCTGCTGCGTGCCGGCCATCGCCGCGACCTTCCTCTGCTTGTGCCCAGACCCTTGAGGACAAGAGCGTAATTTTCGGTTACTGCCTGCGCGCGGCTTTCCGCTTCCCCTCAAGGCCCGGCCCGGCTAGAACCGCCCGTCACCAAAACAGAATCGACGGGGGATCATCATGGCGAAACCACTTAAGGTCGGCATTGCCGGGCTCGGGACGGTGGGCGCCGCGACGATCCGCATTCTTGTCGGTGCGCATAACGAGCTGTCCGCGCGCGCCGGGCGGTCCATCGAGATCGTCGCGGTTTCCGCGCGCTCGAAAGGCAAGGATCGCGGCGTCGATCTTGGCGCCTATCGCTGGTATGACGATGCCGCCGAGATGGCCCGCGATCCCGGCGTCGAGCTGCTTGTCGAAGTGATGGGCGGCTCGGAAGGCATGGCGAAGGCCGCCATCGAGGCCGCGCTCGCGCTCGGCAAGCCGGTTGTCACCGCCAACAAGGCGCTGCTCGCCGCGCATGGTCCCGCTCTCGCCGCGCTCGCGGAAAGAAACAACACGACCATCGCCTTTGAAGCGGCGGTTGCCGGCGGCATTCCGGTGATCAAGGCGCTGCGCGAAGCGCTTGTCGGCAACAAGGTGACCCGCGTTTCGGGCATCATGAACGGCACCTGCAATTACATTCTCTCGCGCATGGAGGCGGAGGGGCTCGATTTCGCGCAATGCCTCAAGGCGGCGCAGGAACTCGGTTATGCCGAGGCAGACCCGACCTTCGATGTCGAGGGTTTTGATACCGCGCATAAGCTCGCCTTGCTCACCGCGCTGGCCTTCGGCACCGAGGTCGACAGCGATGCGGTCTATGTCGAGGGGATCTCGGGCGTGACGCCGCTGGACCTTGAAATGGCGGAGGAGCTGGGCTTCCGCATCAAGCTGCTGGGGGTCGCCGAGCGGACCGCGGCGGGGATCGAACAGCGCGTCCATCCCACTTTTGTTTCACGCCAGAGCCAGCTCGCCAATGTCATGGGCGTCACCAATGCGGTGGCGATCGAGGCCGAGCCGGTCGGCACCATCACGCTGGTCGGGCCCGGCGCAGGTGGCGGCGCCACGGCTTCGGCTGTTGTCGGTGATATCGTGGATCTTGCGCGCGGGAACGCGGTGACCACGTTCGGGCGGCCGTCGCAGGTGCTCGAGAAGCCGATCCGCGCGCCGATGCAGCGCCATGAGGGTGGCTATTACATCCGCCTGCAGGTTCTCGACCGGCCTGGCGCGGCGGCGATCATCGCCAGCCGTATGGCCGAGCGTGGCATTTCGCTCGAATCCATTCTCCAGAAGGGACGCGAGGCGCGGCGCAACGCCAATGGTTCCGTGCCGGTGATCCTGATCACCTATGCGACGACCGAATTGCTGATCCGCAACGCCGTCGCCGCCATCGCCGAGGATGGCGTGCTGGATGGCACGCCGCAGGTGATCCGCATCGAGAGGTGATGGCCCCGCCGGTGCTGCTTCGCTATCAGATGAGAGAGCAGCGCCGGTGAGATTGCACGGATTTATAGCAGGAAATCGCACGTTTTGAGGCTGACGGGCCGCTTTCCGCCTGCTAGAAGCGCGCTCGCAACCAGCAGGCAGGCCGCGCGGCGGCGGCCAATGAACCGGGCAAGCCAGAAAACGGATTTTCCATGACCGACCTCGTCGTTTCCGAAGACAAGATCATCGAACGTATCCTGACCATGGAACTCGTGCGCGTGACCGAGCGCGCGGCGGTTTCCTGCGCGCGCCTGCGCGGACACGGCAACGAGAAGGCGGCGGATCAGGCGGCGGTGGACGCGATGCGGCGCGAGCTCAACAAGCTCCCCATCGACGGCACGATCGTGATCGGCGAGGGCGAGCGCGACGAGGCGCCGATGCTCTTCATCGGCGAGAAGGTCGGCACCAAGAAGGGCCCGAAGGTCGATATCGCGGTCGATCCGCTCGAAGGCACCACGCTCTGCGCGAAGGACATGCCGGGCTCGATCGCCGTGATGGCGATGGCGCAGGCCGGCACGCTGCTCTACGCGCCGGATGTCTACATGGACAAGATCGCGATCGGTCCGGGCTATCCCAAGGGCATCGTCGACCTCGACGCCTCGCCGGAGGAGAATATCGCCGCACTCGCGAAGGCGAAGGGCGTCAAGCCGGCGGAGATCACCGCGCTTGTCATGGATCGCCCGCGCCATGCGGATCTCATCGCGCGTCTGCGCGCCATCGGCTGCTCGATCCGCCTGATCACGGATGGCGACGTTGTGGGCGTGATTCAATGCGCCGAAACCGCCAAGACCGGCATTGATATCTATCTCGGCATCGGCGGTGCGCCTGAAGGCGTGCTGGCGGCGGGCGCGCTGCGCTGCGTCGGCGGGCAGATGCAGGGCCGCCTGATCCTCGACACGCCGGAGAAGATCGCGCGTGCCGCGACCATGGGCATTCAGGACCCCAGGAAGAAATACGAACTGAACGAGCTGGCTTCGGGCGATGTCGTCGTCGCCGCCACCGGCGTCACCGATGGCGCGCTGCTCTCGGGCGTGAAATTCCGGGGCGATATCATCGAGACCGAGACCATCGTCTATCGCTCGCTGACGGGCACGGTGCGCCGCATTTCGGGCGAACATCGCGAGCTGTCGAAGTTTCATCTGGACTGAGAAACCGTAAGGCTTCACGGTATCGCCGGAGGGGATTTTCCGAACGCGAAAGTGATGTCGATGAGCCTCGAAATACGCCCCGTCCGCGCCGATGAGCGTCTCCTCTGGGAGCCGCTCTGGCAGGGCTATCTCACCTTCTACAAGGCGAGCCTCGCGCCGGAGATCACCGAGACCACATGGGCCCGGCTGATGGATCCGGCCGAGCCCATGCATGTCTGGGGTGCGTTCGAAGGCGGGAAACTGCTCGGTATCGTGCAATGCGTCACCCATCGCACGACCTGGAGCACGGCTTGGAATTGCTATCTGCAGGATCTCTTCACCGTGCCGGAAGCGCGCGGTCGAGGCGTCGCGCGGCGGCTCATCGAGCATGTGTACCAGCAGGCCGCCGGTCTTGGCTGCTACCGCGTCTACTGGCAGACCCACGAGAGCAACGCCGAGGCGCAGGTGCTCTACAACAAGGTTGCGGAGCGTTCCGGCTTCATCGTCTACCGGAAGAATATCTGAACCGATGAACAGGGAGGCCTATCTCGGCGTCACGTCATCCGCTACCGGCCGCTTCTGGGCGGACAGGCTCGATTCCGCCATGGCGCGGGAGGCAGAGGCCATCGCCGCGATGCAGGGCGTGCCGATGATCCTGGCACGTATCGCGGCGGGGCGCGGGATCGGCGTTGCGGGCGCCGCCGCCTTCCTCCAGCCGCGCCTGCGCGACAGCCTGCCCGATCCTTCCGTTCTGCTGGACATGGACAAGGCGGTTGCGCGGCTGGTTTCGGCGATCGAGGCCGATGAAAAAATCGCGATCTTCGGCGATTACGACGTGGACGGCGCGTGTTCCTCGGCGCTGCTGGGGGATTATCTGCGCGGCTTCGGGCTCGATCCGCTCGTGCATATCCCGGATCGGCTGACCGAGGGCTACGGCCCGAACGAGGAGGCGATCCGCGCGCTGCATGGCCGGGGCGCGCGCCTTCTGGTCTGCGTCGATTGTGGCACGAGCGGGCACCAGCCCCTCGCTGCGGCGGCGCGGCTGGGGATGGATGTGATCGTGCTCGATCACCATCAGGCGCCGGAAACCTTGCCGGACGTGCATGCGCTGGTGAACCCGAACCGACTCGACGATCTTTCCTGTCTTGGCCATTTATGTGCGGCGGGCGTGGTCTTCCTCGCGCTGGCCGGCCTCAACCGGGCGCTGCGTGCCGCAGGCAAGAGGGTGCCGGATCTGATGAGCGCGATCGATCTCGTCGCGCTGGCGAGCGTGGCCGATGTGGTGCCGCTTACCGGCCTCAACCGTGCTTTCGTCGCGCAGGGGCTCAAGGTGATGCGTGCGCGCGAACGCATCGGCCTGGCCGCTTTGGCGGATGTCGCGCGACTTGATGCCGAGCCAGAAGCCTGGCATCTCGGCTTCCTGCTCGGACCGCGCATCAATGCCGGCGGACGGATCGGCGATGCGGCGCTTGGCGCGAAGCTGCTGATGAGCCGGGAGTTGGGTGAAGCGCGCGAGATCGCCGCGCGGCTCGATCTGCTCAACCGAGAGCGGCAGGCGGTGGAGGAAGCGATGCTCGCCGAAGCCGAGGCTGATGCGCTGGCGCAGGTCGGCCCGGAAGAGTCAGGGCGGGCGAGCCTGGTCGTCTCCGGCGCGAACTGGCATCCCGGCATTGTCGGCATCGTCGCGGGACGCCTCAAGGAACGGTTCCGTCGTCCCGCTTTCGCCATTGCCATGGGCGAGGAGGGCCTCGCCACCGGCTCCGGGCGTTCGATCGCGGGGGCGGATCTCGGCGCGGCGGTGCGCGCAGCGGTGGAGGCGGGAATCCTCGTCAAGGGCGGCGGCCATGCGATGGCGGCCGGCGTGACGCTCGAGAGCAGCCGGATCGCGGATTTCGCGGCCTTCCTTGAAGCCCGGCTCGCCGGTGCTGTCTCGGATGCGCTCGCGCTCGACGCGCTTCAGATCGATGCCGCGCTGACCGCCGAGAGCCTCACGGCCGATTTCGCCCTCCTGCTCGGCGAAGCCGGGCCTTTCGGCCAGGGCAATCCCGAGCCTGTCATCGCGCTGCCGGCGCACAAGCTCGTCGATCTGCGCGATATCAAGGGGCAGCATCTCAAGGCCACGCTCCAGAGCGCGGGCGGCAACCGCATCGAGGCGATGGCGTTTCGCGCCGTTGGCCGTCCGCTTGGCGAGGCGCTCGCTTCGCTGCGCGGACAGTTGATCCATGTTGTCGCGAATGTCGGGCGTGACATGTGGGGCGGAAAGCCCCGCGCTTCCCTGCGCATTCTCGATATCGCCCGAGCGGGTTAGAGCGGGTCTCGACCTCATTGGATCTTCCGCTCTGACATCATGCTTTAACGCATTTTCTTCCGATCAACCTGTCTCCACGGAAGCAGAAAATGCTCTAGCCCGTCTTCGCGGCCTTCTCTTTCAGCCGCTTCTGCTCCCGGACGAAGATGTAGATCCCGGCGCCGATGATGATCGCGGAGCCGATCAGCACATGCGGCTTCGGCCAATCGCCGAAGAACAGCCAGCCCAGCCCTACCGCCCAGACGATGAGGCTGTATTGATAGGGCACCACGATTGCAGCGGGCGCGAAACGGAGCGAACGGTTGACCCCCATATGCGCGAGATTGGCGACGATCCCGAGCAGCATCAGCGCAAGGAAATCAAGCCAGTTCGTATCCACCCATCGGAAGGGTGCCACCGCGAGTCCGAACAGAGCCGCGCTGGCCACCTGCCAGGAGACGAGCGTCACCTCGTTGCTGCCGGCGAGCTTGCGCGTCAGCACATTCATCAGTGCGAAGAGGAGTGTGCCGGTGATCGCGATCAGGGCCGGCCAGCCCATGCCTTCGCCGGAGGGGTTCACAGCCACGATCACGCCGGAAAAGCCGATGAGGATCGCGATCCAGCGCCGCCAGCCCACCTGTTCCCCGAGCAGGAAAACGGCAAACAACGTCACGAAGATCGGCCCCGCGAGATAGAAGGCAACGGCATCCGCCAAGGGCAGGTAGATCACCGCCCAGTAGAAGAAGGCGACCTCCGCCGTCGAACAGAAGGCGCGCAGGGCGTGAAGCCAGGGGCGCTCCGGCATCACGATTGTCTTCCAGCCCACACGGTGGATGGCCGGTGCGAGCATCAGCGCCGCGGCGAAGGAGCGGATAAGCAGCAATTGCGCGACGCCATAGGTCGCGACAAGCCACTTGCCCATCACGTCATTGAGGGAAAACGCCAGCATGGCGGCGAGCATGAGGCCGATCCCGGCCAGAACACGCTCTTCTCGGGGAAAAACAGACACTTCAGCCCTCGCGGGAAATCCAGTTGCCCATGGGGAGACCATGTTCGCACCATGGCGGCAAGCCCCTTGATCGAGACGCTCGAAAAAACCATCGAGAATTTCATCATCGGGTGCTTGCCCCGCGCGCAGAAGCTCGCTATGAGCGTGCTTCGCGCAGCGCCCTTCGTCTATCGGTTAGGACGACAGCCTTTCACGTTGTAAAGACGGGTTCGATTCCCGTAGGGCGCGCCACCATCAATTTCACCCGGTTACTCAATATTTTGAGCTGGTGTTTTGGTGCGGCTATGAAATGTGCGCGCATAACTTCTGTGTGTCTGAGATACTCTTGCGTGGCAATGCCAGCGCTTCAGTGACATGTTTGAACCGCGCGAGATGCCGGTCTGCAAGGCTCAGCCAGCCCTTCCATTTCTAAAAGCGCGGGCAGTTGCGGCATCAATCATCGGCATGGATGCAATTTCTCCAGCCCGCGCATTGCCGCTTTCGGAGCTTCTCTCAGTTTGCGCCGCGTTGTCAGAAGGAGGGTCAATGGCTCGCCTTCCCAGCCTGACATTTTCCGACAAGGCACAGTTCGGAACCGCCTTCATGTCTGGATCGCCCTGGCGCTGATCGGGCATGAGGGCCTGATTTCCCTTTTAAATCATAGTTATCTAATGTTGTTTGACCTCCAACATTTATGAGCGAAATATTCGACTCAAAAGATTGACATCAAAAATTTTAATTCTACTCTTCAAAGAAACAGGGTGAGATCGTCCAGTCCAATGAGAATGATCGAGAAGCCGGGCGCCTTTTTGAGAGTGGAAATATGATTCCGATCGAGAGAGCGGGCGGCGCCTTCGCGGATGTCCGCGTTCTGATGACAGACATTGATGACACGATGACTTTGGATGGTCGGCTTCCGGGGGAGGCGTATCGTGTTCTGGAGGCGTTGGCGGATGCCGGAATTGCCGTCGTGCCGGTTACGGGGCGCCCGGCCGGTTGGTGCGACATGATTGCGAGGATGTGGCCGGTCTCGGGTGTTATTGGCGAGAATGGCGCGCTCTGGTTTTCGTACGACACATTTTCCCGCCGGATGCAGGCGATTTTTGCGCAAGAGGAAGCGGAGCGTGCGGCAAACCGGCTCCGGCTGGATCAGTTGGCGCAACGCATCCTTGCCGGTGTGCCAGGGACGGCGCTTGCCTCTGACCAGCCGTACCGGATGTTTGATCTCGCGATCGACCACTGCGAAGATGTTGCGCCGTTGCCGCCCGCCGAGATCTCACGCATTCTTGAAATGTTCGAGGCGGTTGGAGCTACGGCGAAAGTTTCGTCTATCCACGTGAACGGATGGTTCGGCAGCCATGACAAGCTTGGGATGGCTCGTCGGGTATTGATTGATGTGTTGGGTATCGAGGCTGACCAGTTTGGAAGCCAGGTCGCGTTTATTGGCGATTCACCTAACGACGAGCCCATGTTTCACGCTTTCCCCCTCTCGGTGGGTGTTGCGAACGTCAAGCATTTCTTGGGAACGATCCAGAATCTGCCATGCTACGTGACCCAGGAGCGGGGGGGCGATGGTTTTGTTGCCTTTGCCAACATGGTGCTGGCGGCCCGCAAATCCTCTGCTGCTGCAATCGCTTCGAAGCGGGGTAGCCACTGATGAATGGGCAGCCGTTTGACCTGCTTGTGATCGGCGGCGGCATCAATGGCGTCGGAATTGCCCGCGATGCTGCTGGACGCGGCCTGTCGGTGGCGCTCGTGGAGCAGGGTGACCTTGGCAGAGCGACATCTTCGGCTTCGAGCAAGCTCATCCATGGCGGGTTGCGCTATCTGGAGCAATATGAGTTCCGGCTGGTGCGCGAAGCCTTGATGGAGCGCGAGGTTCTGCTTTCTATCGCGCCCCATATCGTGAGGCCGATGGAGTTCATCTTGCCGCATGATGTCGGGCAGCGGTCCGCCTTGCTGATCCGTGCGGGTCTGTTTCTCTATGACCACCTTGCCCGGCGCAAGGTTCTCGCCGGCTCGCGTCGTGTCAATCTCGAGCGTGAAGAGCCGGGCGCGGCGCTGGCGCCTGATTTTCGGGTTGGGTTCAGCTATTCAGATTGTTGGGTGGACGATGCGCGGCTCGTGGTCCTCAACGCGCTCGACGCGAAAGAGCGTGGCGCGGATATCCGAACAGGCTGCCGCTTCATTTCCGCAGCGCCGCATGAAGGCGTGTGGAAGGTCGAGGTCGAGGATGATCAAGGACAGTACCCACTCCTGGCGAATGTGATTGTGAACGCCGCTGGACCTTGGGTTGAGCAAATTCTTGCTCAGAGCGGGATCGATTCAAAGGAATCACGGATTCGGTTGATCCAAGGCAGCCATATCGTTGTTCCGCGCAATTATGCGGGAGAACATGCCTATATTCTTCAGAATCCGGATGGTCGAATAGTCTTCATTATTCCTTATGAGCACGATTTTACGCTGATTGGGACGACCGATGTCCCCTTTCAGGACGATCCCTCGACAGTTTCGATTTCGACAGTGGAGATCAACTATCTCTGCGATGTGGCCAATCGCTATCTTCGTAAGCCGATAGGCCCCGATGACGTGCTCTGGTCCTATTCCGGGGTGCGGCCGCTGTTCGATGACCAATCGGCCAAGGCTTCCACGGTTACGCGGGATTACGTTTTTGATCTGCGCGAAGGGGAGGCCCATCCACCGCTGCTTTCGATCTACGGAGGCAAGATCACCACCTATCGCCGTCTTGCCGAGCACGCCATGCAGCGGCTGAAGCCGCATCTTGCTCGGCATGGCGAGGCCTGGACATCGCGGGTGCCTTTGCCGGGTGGAGACCTGCCCGATGGCGATTTCCCACGTTTCCTCGCTCGTGTGCTCGAACGCTTCCCATTCCTGCCAGCAGAAGTGGCTACACGCCTTTCCCGCGCATACGGCACGCGCATTGACCGTGTCCTCGGTAACGCCCGGAGCTGGGCTGATCTTGGGGAGCATTTGGGTGGTGGATTGACTGCTTGCGAGGTCGATTACCTTGTTCGCGAGGAGTTCGCCCGAACTGCTGACGACATCCTTTGGCGTCGCGGAAAGTTCGGGCTTCATGGCGGGAAAAAAATTGCTGAGCGGCTTGCTGCCCATCTCGCGGCACGGGCCAGCGGTAACGAGAAAGAGCGGGCCCTTTCCAAGGCTGCCGATGTAAGGGGGGCTTGAATGGCCGGAATTGTACTCGATCAAGTCTCAAAGCACTGGGCGAATTTTCGCGCAGTGGATGATGTATCCTTCACTGTGGAGCCGGGGACACTCACCGCTCTGTTAGGGCCGTCAGGTTGTGGCAAATCCACCAGCCTGCGGCTCATCGCCGGACTCGATATGCCGACAGCCGGGCGGATTTTCATCGATAAGACCGATGTGACCGAGCTCCCGCCGTCTCGGCGTGGGATCGCCATGGTTTTTCAGAATTATGCGCTTTTTCCGCACCTCACGGTCGCAGAGAATATTCTGTTCGGCCTCAAGGTACGCAAGGTTCCTCCCGCTGAATGCGAGGAGAGGCTGAAGCGCGCGGCCGATATGCTTGGCCTCGATCCGCTACTCGGACGGAAACCCTCGCAACTCTCAGGCGGGCAACAGCAGCGCGTGGCTTTGGCGCGGGCAGTGGTGGCAGAAGCCTCGGTTTGCCTCATGGACGAACCATTATCGAACCTTGATGCGCAATTGCGCTTGGACATGCGGCGTGAAATCCGAGGTTTGCAGCAGCGCCTCGGGATGACGATGATCTATGTCACGCATGATCAAGTGGAGGCGATGACCATGGCGGATCGCATCATTCTGATGCGAGGCGGCCGGATCGAACAGAACGGCACGCCGGATGACCTCTACGACCGCCCTGCCACGACCTTCGCGGCAAGTTTCATCGGTACGCCGCCAATGAACATCCTGCCGGGAGAAGCGCTCGCAGCGCTCTCCGGTGTAATTTTCCCCGAAGGCAGGCCGCTTGCCGCACTTTCCGCCGGTATACGCCCTGAAGACGTGACGCTTGGGGCGGAAGGTCTTGCGGCTACGGTGGTCGCTGCCGAGTATCTGGGGTCGGATACGCTTGTCGAGGCCCGGGTGCAGGCGAACCGTTTCGTGGCGCGCGTCCCGGGCAAGGCTGGCTTGCGGGAAGGCGAATCCATTTATCTCAACTGGAATCTCGGCAAGACACATTGGTTCGACGCGGAGACTGCGCGGAGGATCGACCGAACATGAGATGACTTGGTCTCTGATGGTCTGACAATAAAGCAGAATAAGAATTGCTGATTCAAGCTAGATATCTTCAGCACAGAGCGAAAAAAACGGGAGGAAACGATGGACAGACGCAGATTTCTTGTAGCAACGGCCGCCAGCGCGGCTTTAGTTCGACCGTCCCTTGCACAGGGCGGTCCGGTGAAGATCTCCTTCTTTTACCCGATTGCTGTCGGCGGTGCGGTGACCCGGCTTGTCGATAATCTCGCGAAGGAATTCAACCGACTAAACCCGGATGTCGAAGTGACGCCGGTCTATGCCGGGACCTACCAGGAAACCTTGGTAAAGGTTGTCACGGCGCACAAGAGCGGCACGCCTCCGGCGCTCTCCTGCCTTCTCTCCACTGACATGTTCACGATGATCGATGACGACGCGGTGATCCCGATCGACGGTTTCGTGAAAACCCCGGCTGACAAGGCATGGCTCTCGAGCTTTTTCCCGGCCTTCATGGCCAACAGCCAGACCGGCGGCAAGACCTGGGGCATACCGTTCCAGCGTTCAACCATCGTCCTCTACTGGAACAAGGAAGCTTTCCGCGAGGCTGGTCTTGATCCGGAGAAGGCGCCCGCCAACTGGGATGAGCATCTCGCATTCGCGCAAAAGCTCACCAAACGCGATGCCTCCGGGAATGTCACGCAGTGGGGCACGCAGATCCCGTCGACTGGTTTCCCCTATTGGCTGCTGCAGGCATTGGCCTTGCAGGCGGGTGATGTTCTCGCAAACAGCGCAGGTAATCGCACGACCTTCAACGCCCCCGGCGTCGCGGCGGGGCTTCAGTATTGGCTGGATCTTGGCCAGAAACACAAGGCTCACGCCCCCGGTATCGTCGAATGGGGCACAACGCCGAAGGACTTTTTCGAGCGCAAGACGGCCATGATGTGGACGACAACGGGCAACCTTTCGAACGTGCGTGCGAATGCGAAGTTCCCGTTTGGCGTTGCCATGCTTCCAGAGCAAAAGCGCAGGGGAAGTCCCACCGGCGGTGGCAACCTGATGATCTCCAAGAAGGTTTCGCCGGAACAGCAGCAAGCCGCTTTCCGCTTTGCGCGTTGGCTCACTGAGCCCGAAATCGCTGCGCAATGGAGCATTGATACGGGCTATGTCGCGGTTTCTCCCGCGGCCTACGATACCGCTCGCATGAAGAGCTATGCGCAGGAGTTTCCGCCTGCGCTGGTTGCGCGCGATCAGCTTGAGCATGCCACCGCCGAACTTTCTACCCATGAAAATCAGCGCGTCACGAAAGCACTGACCGATAACGTGCAAGCCGCGCTTTCGGGTTCGAAGACCGTCCAGGCTGCGCTCAACGACGCGCAGACCGAGGCCGAGCGCATTCTGCGCCCTTATCGCTGAGGGTGGGGGCGTCAGCCCCCTCCCGACTTTTCCCTCAGAGTAGGCCGGAGTGATCATGCAATGAAGAAAAGCCATTCCGACGCGCTGATTGGCTGGGGCCTAATGGCGCCAGCGATGCTGTTCCTGATTGCGTTCACCCATTGGCCGGCGATCGCGAGCATCATCGAGAGCGTTTATTCCACACCACGTGCGCGTCGCCCCTCGAGCTTCGTGGGGCTTGATAATTATGAGCAGATTCTGGCGGATCCGGTCTTCTGGCAGTCATTCACGAACAATCTATGGTTCGCGGTTGGCACGATCCCGGCGTCAATTTTCCTCGCTATTCTCATGGCCCTATGGGTCAATGACCGCATACCGGGGCGTACCTTTGCGCGGATGGCTTATTTTACGCCCACAGTGCTGCCGATGATCGCGGTGGCCAATATATGGCTGTTCTTTTTTACCCCTCAATATGGGCTGCTCGACCAGGTCATGGGGCTCATCGGGCGCCCCGCCACAAACTGGCTCGGCACCAAGGATACCGCCCTGTGGGCCGTTATCATGGTTGCGGTCTGGAAAGAGGCCGGGTTCTTCATGATCTTCTACCTGGCCGCGTTGCAGGGTATTTCGCCTGTTCTGGCAGAGGCTGCGAGCCTGGAGGGGGCCTCGCGATGGACTTTCTTCCGCCGTGTGCAGTTCCCGCTTCTGATGCCCACGACGTTGTTTGTGCTGATTAATGCCGTGATCAACGCGTTTCGCATGGTTGACCACATCATCGTCATGACACGGGGAGGGCCAGATAATGCGACGTCCCTGCTGTTGTTTTACATCTATCAGGTCGGTTTCAACTTCTGGGATACGGCCTACGCCGCCGCGCTGACAGTGTTCATGCTTGTCTTGCTCGCTGGCGCTGCGGCTATCCAGTATGGCTGGCTCGAGCGGAAGGTTCATTATTCATGAGTTCGCTTCACTCTCCTTCACCCTCGCTCCGGCCGGAAGAGCGGTACGATCCTTTTGCGCCGAAAGGTTTTGGCAAATTTCTCGAAAGCGCGGGCGCCATATTGCTTGGCGTGCTTTGGATTCTGCCGCTTCTGTTCGCGATTTGGGCAGCCTTCCATGCACCCGAGCACACAACACGGTTCACGTTGAACGCGCCATTGACGTTGGAGAACTTTGTTCGCGCATGGCACGCTGCGCCGTTCGGGCGCTATTTCCTGAACACCATCCTGCTCGTGACAATGATCTTTGTTTGCCAGGTCGTGCTCTGCACGCTTGCTGCCTATGCATTCGCCCGGTTCGATTTTCCGGGTCGGGGCATTGCTTTCGCGTTGGTGCTTTCGCAGCTCATGGTCATGCCGGACGTGCTGATCGTTGAGAATTATCGGACCATGTCTTCTATCGGCTTGGTCGATACCCTACCCGGCATCGCTTTGCCTTACGTGGCGTCCGCATTCGGGATTTTCCTCCTTCGGCAGACATTTCGTACGGTGCCTCGCGAACTGGATGAAGCCGCGCGCATTGAGGGCGCGAGCGCTCTCCAGGTGCTCTTGAAGGTTTACGTGCCGCTGGCGAAACCCATCTACGTTGCTTACGGGCTGGTCTCAGTGTCGTATCACTGGAACAATTTCCTGTGGCCGCTGATCATCACGAATTCTGTGGAAGCCCGCCCGCTGACTGTTGGCTTGCAGGTCTTTTCCGCGAGTGATCAGGGGGTGGACTGGGCGATTATTTCGGCGGCGACTTTGATGACTTCGGCGCCGCTACTGATCGGTTTTCTGCTGTTCCAGCGGCAGTTTGTGCAAAGTTTCATGCGGGCGGGAATTCGCTGATGACTCGGCTTTGTCTGACAAGCTGGAACATCCAGTGGGCGCGAGGAATTGACGGCCAGGTCAATTGTGAGCGTATCGCCAGCGAAATCGCAGCGGTCGATCCCGACGTGATTTGCCTTCAGGAAGTGGCATCGGGCATGCCCGATCTTCCTGGTGCCGATGGCTCAAACCAGTTTGATATCTTTGCCCGGCTTTTTCCGGATTACCGGCTCATTGCCGGGCCAGGGGTTGAGACTTTCGATTCGGATGGAGGAGCCCGTCTCTTTGGCAATGCGATCCTGTCCCGCCTGCCCATTATCTCGGTGCGGCGGCACGCTTTGCCCTGGATCGCGGATGGTGCCCAGACCATGCCTCGATTGTTGCTTGAAGTGATCGTCGTCACGGCCTGTGGCCCTGTGCGAATGATGACGACGCATCTTGACTATTTTTCGGCCGCGGCGCGTGCCGCCCAGCTGGAAGCTATCCGCACGATCCTTGTCGAGACACAGGCCCGTGCTCATGCCATGCCGAAACCGGCTTCAGGCCCCTACCTAGAGGTGGGGCATCCGGTTGCGACTGTTCTGTGCGGCGATTTCAATATGCCGCCCGAAAGCGATCTCTGGCCGATACTCACCGAAGCGGGCCCAGGTTTCTCGCCGCTCGTCGATAGTTGGCGTGTGCTTCATAAAGAGGCTCATCCACCATCCTTCTGTATCACGGAGCAGGTCTATGGTCCGCCCCAGTGCACGGACTATGTGTTGACGAATGCCGATCTCGCGAAGCAGGTTACAGGCATCCATTATGACGTTGCTACCCGTTCTTCGGACCATCAACCTGTAACAGTGGAATTTCGCATCTGAGCGGAAAGAGGTTATCGAGAGCGTCATCGCTACATGAGGAAGTGAGCCGGAATGGTTAGTGACGACGGGCTCTCCAAAAAGCAGAGGCGGCAGCGCTTAATCGTTGCCGAGATCTCGGCCAACGCAACCATTCGAACCTCGACACTTGCGCAGCTCCTCAACGTAACGCCGGAGACGATCCGGCGTGACATCGAGGAGCTAACTCGCCAAGGAATCGTGCGGCGCACCTATGGGGGCGCTGCCGGCGCCTTTGCGGGGTTGCAGCCGATTTTCGAAGAGCGCAGCGCCATTGATGTCGAGGAGCGGCGGAAAATCGCTGAGAATGCGGCAGCGCTTGTTGAGCCAAACTCAGTCATCATGATCGATTCAGGGTCGACCACGACGCTTTTTGCCCAAGCGCTATCAACGCAACCCAAGAAATTCACTGTGATCAGCAATTCGCTGGGGGTTTTGGGGGCTTTGGCCGGGCATCCCGATGCACGGCTCATTCTTTGCCCGGGAGACTATTCCCGCCGCGAACGCGCTGTTTATGGCCCAGAAACGCTTGCATTCTTGAACCGCTTTAACGTCGATGCCGCCTATATCGGTGCAAGCGGTATGATGGCCGATGGTCCTGTCGATGTTGAAACGGATGCGGTTTGGGTTAAACGGACGATGCTGTCTCGTGCGAAAACAAGTGTACTCCTTGCAAGTTCGATAAAAATAGGTCGCCCGTATCTCGCTGTAATTTGCCCGTGGCAAGACATTGATGTGTTCATTACTGATAAAGAAATAACTGGCTCTTTCCAGGATGTAATATTGAGCAGGAATATTCGAGTAATATTTTAGAATAAGACCCAATAAATGAAATAATTTGATAAAAACAAGCCACGCAGGATTAGGCGGGCTGTTTTTGTACAATAGAGTGTTGGCGGCCGGCTGAGGCGATGGAGCATGCGGCGAGTTGGCTTAAGAAGCCGGAATCGCCTGCTGGCCGTAGTATTACGACTGCCTATGTGGGCTCATGACGCAACCAGTATGCTTTTCGCATCGCCCATCGCTTCTGCAAGGCGCGCTTCAAGGCGAGTCAGTATTGTGCTGCGTACAATGGGGGCACGCATGAGGCGCCCTTCAGTCATCCGGGTATGTACGTCATTCACCCGCAGGGGTGCTGAGCGCGCGTTTTGTTGGAAAGAATTGGTGGAGCTAAGCGGGATCGAACCGCTGACCTCCTGCATGCCATGCAGGCGCTCTCCCAGCTGAGCTATAGCCCCATCAGAACCATGCCTGGGAGCATGGCGGGCCGGCTCTTGCGAACCGGAGGCGCGTTCAATGTCACAAGACTTTGCGCACCGCAAGAGGATATTCGATCCCGGGGCAAGGATTTTTGCCGGGGGTGTGGAAGGCGCGGATTTTCCGCGCCAACCGGCGTTAAAACGGGGAAAGCTCAGCTTTCCTCGTCTTCCTCGATGTCGCCATCAATGAGGTCGGAGACATTGTTGTCATCCTCGTCTTCCTCGGGTGCGAGGAAGGTATCGTCATCGTCATCGTCGAGATCGATATCCTCGTCGGGGACGGCCTTGGTGACATCCGCCTCGTCGGCATCCTCAAGCGGTACGAGTTCCGCGCCGGGGCCTTCGACCGCGACATCGTCCTCGTCGGCCTCCTCGACCTTCGCCAGTTTCGGCTGTGGGTCGAAATAGGCACGCGGATAGCCTTGCCCGGTATAGGGGGAGACGATCGGGTCCTTGCCGAGATCGTAGAATTTCTTGCCCGTCACGGGGCAGATGCGCTTGGTGCCGAGTTCAGCCTTGGGCAATGTCGCGTTCCTGGTTTGACGGTTTGCTTTGTGTTGTCCGCGCCGCGCGCGGGGAATAAAAACTTCCGCTTGCAAAGTCGGGATGAAGCCCGTTAGTGGCCTCTCCCTCCGGTGTCAATGCTCGTTGCAGCGAAAGCGCTTGTGAAGCGCGAAAGCCGGGCGTGGAAATCATGGCGAAAGTCCTTTTCGCCGCGCGATCGGAGAGAGGCGCAGAATGTCGCACGGTTTTGAGATGCAGCCCATGCAGGCGCGCAAATCCGGTCCGCTCACGGGCAGGGTGCGCGTACCCGGCGACAAGTCGATTTCCCATCGCGCGATGATTCTCGGCCTGCTCACGATCGGCGAGACGCATGTCACGGGCTTGCTCGAAGGCGAGGATGTGCTGCGCAGTGCCGCCGCCGCCCGCGCGCTGGGTGCCGATATCCAGCGGGTCGGCCCCGGCGAATGGCGGGTGAACGGCATGGGGATCGGCACCTTGCTTGAACCTTCGGAGACTCTCGATTTCGGCAATGCCGGCACCGGATCGCGCCTGATGATGGGCGTGGTCGGCGGACACCCGATCCGCGCGACCTTTGATGGCGATGCCTCTTTGCGCAAGCGCCCGATGGGCCGCATCCTCGATCCGCTCAGGAAGATGGGCGTCGAGGTGATCGAGGCGGCGGAAGGCAACCGCGTGCCGCTCACCATCCAGGGGGCGCGCGAGACGATCCCGATCACCTATGAGACGCCCGTGGCCTCCGCGCAGATCAAATCCGCGATCCTGTTCTGCGGGCTCAACGCGCCGGGCGAGACGATTGTGATCGAGGCGGAAGCCAGCCGCGACCACACGGAAAAGATGCTCGCCTATTTCGGCGCGGAGATTACCAGCACGCCTCATGGCGCGCATGGCCGGCGCATCACGCTCAAGGGGCAGCCGGAACTCGCGCCTCAGCCGATCGCCGTGCCGGCGGACCCGTCCTCCGCCGCTTTCCCGATGGTCGCGGCGCTGATCGTGCCGGGATCGGATATCGTCATCGAATCCGTGATGATGAACCCCCTGCGCATCGGCCTCATCACTACCTTGCGTGAGATGGGCGCGCGGATCGAGGAGCTCGATCGCCGCATTGAAGGGGGTGAGGAAGTCGCGGATCTGCGTGTGCGCCATTCGCTCCTCAAGGGCGTGGATGTGCCTGCCGAGCGCGCGCCCTCGATGATCGACGAATATCCGGTTCTCGCGGTCGCCGCCGCTTTCGCCGAGGGCGAGACGCGGATGAACGGCCTTCAGGAATTGCGGGTGAAGGAGAGCGATCGCCTGCAGGCGGTGGCGGATGGCCTCAAAGCCAATGGCGTCACGCACCGCATCGAGGGCGACGATCTCATCGTGGACGGGCTTTCGCGGAATATCCGCGGCGGTGGCAGCGTGAAAACGCATATGGACCACCGGATCGCGATGAGCTTTCTTGTCATGGGGCTGGCGGCGGATCGCGATGTCGGTGTCGATGACATGAGCTTCATCGCGACAAGCTTCCCCGATTTCATTCCCCTGATGACGCGGCTTGGCGGTCAATTCGCATGAAGCCGCCGCTCGTCATCGCGGTCGATGGTCCCGCGGCGTCCGGCAAGGGGACGCTGGCGAAAAGGCTGGCGGCCCATTACGGGCTCCCGGTCCTTGATACCGGGTTGCTCTACCGCGCGGTGGGGCAGAAAATGCGCGATGAAAACCGCGATCTTGATGATGGCGCGATGGCGGGCGACATCGCTTCCCGTTTCGATGCCGCCTGGCTCGATGATCCGCGCCTGCGCGAGCGCAAGGCCGGAGAAGCGGCCAGCCGCGTAGCCAGCGTGCCGAGCGTGCGCCTTGCCTTGCGGCAATTCCAGCAGGATTTCGCGCGTCAACCTGGTGGCGCGGTGCTCGACGGACGCGATATCGGCACGGTGATCGCGCCTTTCGCGCCGGTGAAACTGTGGATCGACGCGGATGTCGCGGTCCGCGCGAACCGCCGGTATCGCGAGCTGGTCTCGCGCGGCGAGGATGTCACCGAGGCTGTCATTCTCGCCGATCTTGTGGCCCGTGATGCCCGCGATGCGCCGAACATGGCCATCGCGCCCGATGCGATCCGCATCGATACGAGCGCGATGGATGTCGAGGCGGTTTTCGCCTCGGCGCTCGGCGCCATCAAGGGCAGGGCGGCATGAGCGCCGGAGCGCCGCGCCCGACCTCCGTGCCGCCTGCGGGGGAACGTCCTTCGGATACCCAACCGATGCCGCCCGTGATCCTGGCGCTGCTCGTGGGGATCGGCGTCGGCTACGCGATCACCGCGGCTCTTGAGCAGGATCAGGCGATTTCCGTGCCGCTTCTGGTGAAAGCCGGGGGGCTGCTGCCGCTTGCATGGATCGATGGCGATTTCTGGCGGTTCGTGAGTTACAGTTTCCTGCATGGCAATCTCATGCATCTGCTTGCCAACGTTACCTGCCTGCTGGCCTGGGGCATTCCGCTGGCGCGCTTTTTCGGCGGGTGGCGCTTCCTCGTGCTCTATTTCGGCGCTGTCGTGATCGGCGGCCTGACTTCCGTGCTGACGCGCGAGGGGATTTTTGTGCTCATCGGCGCTTCGGGCGGCACTTCCGGGCTTCTGGGCGCCTTGTTCATGTTCCGCCTTCTCCGGCGGAGTGAATTGCCCGCTTCCTTTTTCGTGATCAATATCGGCCTCAATGTCGCGATCACGCTGTTTTTCCCCGAGATCGACTGGCGCTCCCATGCTGGCGGCTTCCTCGCGGGCGCGCTGATCGGGGCTGCCCTCATTCCACGAGCCGCTCGGTAACCCTGCCGGATCGGCGGGAAATGCTGCGGATTCGCACGACGGTAACACTTGCAACTTATTCTGGGTCGCCTAAACTACGTCCACCAGGCTTCACAAAAGAAGGGGAAACGCCCATGGACGGAATAACAAAGGACTTCAGGCCGGTTCCGCTGCCGGATTATGTCGAATATCCGCCGGAAGAGATGCTCGCCCGCGCACGCGGGTTCTACGAGACGATCGCCAAGCGGCATACCGTGCGCGATTTCTCCAGCCGCCCGGTGCCGCGCGAGATCATCGAGACCTGCCTTCTGGCGGCCGGAACCGCGCCGAATGGCGCCAACCACCAGCCCTGGCATTTTGCCGTGATCGGCGATCCCGCGATCAAAGCCCGCATCCGCGTGGAAGCGGAGGAGGAAGAGAAGGCCTTCTATGCCGGCAAGGCCGGTGAGGAATGGCTCGCGGCGCTCAAGCCGCTTGGCACCGATGCGAGCAAGCCATTCCTTGAGGAAGCGCCTTGGCTCATCGCGATTTTCGGCGCCCGTCAGAGCCCGAGCGCGGATGGCGTGATGCGCAAGAACTATTACGTGCCCGAAAGCGTCTCGATCGCGACCGGGTTCCTGATTACGGCGCTGCATCAGGCAGGGCTCGCCACGCTGACGCATACGCCGAGCCCGATGGGTTTCCTCAACGGAATCTGCAAGCGCCCTTCCGCCGAGAAGCCTTACATCCTGCTCGTAACCGGCTATCCTGCGCCCAACGCGACGATTCCCCGCCATGCGACGGAGAAGAAGCCGCTTTCGCAAATCGCGAGCTTTTTTGTCTGATCCACCATCGGAAACCGGCGTTAAGCCGGTTTCCGTCCGTCACCGATGAGGAAACCATGCCCGCCGCCAACCCCGCCCTGCTTGAATGGCTCGAAGCCCAGAAGCCAGCAATGCTTGCTTTGCTCGAGGAGGTCGTGAACATCGATTCCGGTTCCTACGACAAGGCCGGCGTTGATGAGGTGGGCAGGCGCTTCGAGCGCTTCTTCACCGAACAGGGCATTCCCACCCATTGGGTGAGAAACGATACGTTCGGCGATGCGCTGAAGGCGGAAGTTGCCGGATCAGGCGGCGGCAATCGCCCGATCGTCCTGATGGGCCACCGCGATACGGTCTTTCCGAAAGGAGAGGTGGCCCGCCGCCCCTTCAAGATCGAGGATGGCAAGGCTTACGGGCCGGGCGTGATGGATATGAAGGGCGGCCTTGTGATGAACGCCTTCGTGCTCGCCGCCTATCACAAGTTCGGCGGCGCGCCGGGACCGCTTCTCGCGCTGATGACCTCGGATGAGGAAATCGGCTCACCCGCCTGCCGGCCGATCATTGAGGAAACGGCGCGCAATGCCCGCCTCGTCTTCAATTCCGAGCCGGGACGCATCAACGGCAATGTCGTTTCAGGGCGCAAGGGTGGCGTGTTCATGAGCTTCGCCGTGCATGGCAAGGCGGCGCATTCGGGCGCGAATTTCCAGGACGGCGTTTCGGCCATCGCGGAACTCGCGCACAAGATCATCGCGCTTCAGGCGATCACGGATCTGCCGCGCGGCATCACGCTCAATGTGGGAATCGTGAAGGGTGGGCAATCGGTGAACACGGTCGCGCCCTATGCCGAAGGCGAGATCGACCTGCGCTACATCACGCATGACCAGCGCGGCGAGGCGCTGGCGAAAATCGAAGCGATCATGGCGCATTCGAGCGTGCCGGGCACACGCGCCGAGCTGAAGATCAAGGGCGAGTTCTATCCACTGGTTCAGGACGAGGCTTCGAAAGCGCTTTTCGAGACCTATCTCGCTTCGGCGAAGGAGATCGGCTTTTCGGTCGAGGGCGAATTCTCGGGCGGTTGCGCCGATTCCGGCTTCACCGCTTCCGTGGGGTGCCCGACCCTCTGCTCCACCGGCCCCGTTGGCGCGAAGGCGCATTCGCCCGAGGAATATCTCGTTGTCGAGAGCTTCGTGCCGCGCGCGCAGGCGCTGGCGAACGCGATCGCGAAACTGCGCTGAGGGCGCGCCCCGAAGCACGCTTCCTCCCGCTCGTCTCGATAGCGCCCTGCAAGGGCGCTACCCCTCCCCATCCAGTGCCGGCGCGCCTTCCGACTCATAGGCGAGAATATCGCCGGGCTGGCAATCGAGCGCCGCGCAGATCCCCGCCAGCGTCTCGAAGCGGATGCCCTTGACCTTGCCCGATTTCAGCAGCGAGAGATTGACCTCGCTGATGCCGATCTTTTCGGCCAGTTCGCGCGATTTCATCTTCCGCCGCGCGAGCATCACATCAAGCATCACATTGATCGCCATGGCTGCCCTCACACGAAACCGCGGTTTTCTTCCGCGATGCGGGCGGCCTGCTTGATGACCTGCGCGAAGGCAAGCACGAAAAGCCCGAACAGAAGCAGCATGAAGTCATTGAGCGAGATGGAAAGGACAAGGTGACGCTGGCCCGGCGGATTGTGCCAGGTGAGCGCCAGTGCCACGAGGGTCCGCGTCAGGATCGCGACTTCCGCGCTGGCGAAAAGGAACCAGCCGACATTGCCGAGCTGGCGCGCGGTTTCACCATCGAGAATCCGGCCCTGCCCAAAGCGGTGGAAGAGGCGGAAAATGCCATGCGCAGTCAGGACGAACAGGATCAGCGCGGGAAGCAGCGCCAGGAACAACAGGCCGCGCGCATTGCGCGGATCGCCGGGCGCGCCGGATTGCGGGGTGGAGGGCCCAAGCAGGCCTTGCGGCCCGAACAGGTGGAGAGCGGGCTCGGGATCGATGATGAAGTAGGCGATTCCCCCCAGCGCCATGATTGTCGCGAGCAATGTCGTGCCGCGGGCGATGCGGGATATCCAGCGCAGGGAATGACGCAGATCCGCTTCGGGAAGGTCTGGATGAGGCTTGGCGGCAAGAGAAGCGGGCACTGGAAATTCCTTATTGCATTTCGCTATTGAATTATCGTATTGCATTAAAAAATTAATGTCAATGGAGCGGTTATGGCAGGCTTTCCCGAAATGATCACCTCGCTTGCGCGTGCCGGCTTTGCCGCGATCGCGTGCATGGCACCTGCGGCGTGCAGCCATGTGCCCGTCAGCTCGATGCTGACGCTTTCGCGCCTTGATCTCGCGACCACGGATCTCTCCCGGTTCCGCGCGGCGATCCGCGTGCCGGATAGTGTTGTTGCGCGCGGCACCCGCATGGTTGTCGAGATGGTTGTCGAGGGAAGGCCGCCGGAGAAAAACGATTTTGCCCTCGAAGCGCTCTCATCGCCCGAAGAGCTGGAGAAGCTTGCGGCCCATGGCAGGGCGGGGGAGCGTATCGCCGCCTATCGGCTGCCGGCCAGCGCAGTGGCGATGTTCGAGGATATGCGTCACCGGGTCGGCGTCGCGAAGGCGGAAAAGCGCAAGGGCTCGCTTTCCATCCGGCTCGAGCCGGATTTCTGCTATCGCGACACTTTGCCGCAGGGGAAGCTTCTCTTTTCTTCCTATCTCGCTGCCGCCGAGACGAAGGGCTATGTGCCGCTGCTTGTCGATTTCGATGCGTTTTCGCAGAAGGAATATGCCGAGAAGCTCAAGCTCATGCCAAAATGCTGATTTTTCTCAGGGAAAGGGCGGCAGTTCCGCCTGCGCCTTGCGCGTGAGCCCGGCGCGGACAAGGCGATAGGAAGCCGCGAGACGCGCCTGCAATTCCGCCTCCGGCATCGTCCAGGGAATATTGATCCAGGAGGCGTGGAAATACGGCGCCTTGACGCCGACGCCCATCTCGATCTGCATCCGGGCCGTTTCCACACTGTCGGTTTTTACGGAGACGCCGGAGAGGATCGTGCCCATCGAGGCGAACATCTTGCCGCCGACTTTCCATACATCATGCCCGCCACCCCAGGGATCGGAAAGTTCGGCACCCGGAAAGCTCCGGCAGATGGCATTGACGAGATCACGGCTCATGGCGCGAGGGTATCGCATTGCGGGTTGGGGTAAAGTGCCGAAATCGGCGTCGGCAACATGTTCTCAGTAAAAATACGGGCTTTCGCTTGCTGTTTACCGCGTTTTTTGCTACGCGCGGCGAGTCTTCCGGCTTCATGGCCGAGGCAATGTCCCGATACCGCCGGTTCATCGCGCCGGCAGCCCGTAAAGGGCAGCATTTTCCAAACACGGAGAATGGCTGGCGGTCAGGGGCAGTCATCAACCAGATATGTCGGCGCAAAGCCCTGAAAAAAGGGCGCTTTCGGAGTTTTAATGGCCTCTAACCTCAACCCCAGCCGTGAAGATTTTGCGGCTCTGCTCGAACAATCCTTCCTCTCGGCTGATACCGCCGAAGGTTCCGTGATCACCGGCACGGTGGTCGGCATCGAGAAGGATGTCGCCGTCATCGATATCGGCCTCAAGACCGAGGGCCGCGTCGCGCTGAAGGAATTCCAGGGTCCGAACAAGGATCAGGTTCTCAAGATCGGCGATAAGGTCGAGGTTTACCTCGAGCGCGTCGAGAACGCGCTGGGCGAGGCGGTGATCAGCCGCGACAAGGCCCGCCGCGAGGAAAGCTGGGTCAAGCTGGAGAAGGCGTACGAGGCCAAGGAAAAGGTCACCGGCACCATCTTCAATCAGGTCAAGGGTGGCTATACGGTCGATCTCGACGGTGCCGTGGCGTTCCTGCCGCGCAGCCAGGTCGATATCCGCCCGATCCGCGATGTCGGCCCGCTCATGGGCGTTCCGCAGCCGTTCGAGATTCTGAAGATGGATCGCCGCCGCGGCAACATCGTCGTCTCGCGCCGTACGGTTCTCGAAGAGACCCGCGCCGGCCAGCGTCAGGAACTGGTCTCGAATCTCGAGGAAGGCCAGATCATCGACGGCGTGGTCAAGAACATCACCGATTACGGTGCGTTCGTTGATCTCGGCGGCATCGATGGCCTGCTGCACGTGACCGATATCGCCTGGCGCCGCGTCAACCACCCGACCGAGGTGCTGACGGTTGGCCAGACCGTGAAGGTCAAGATCGTCAAGATCAACCAGGACACGCATCGCATCTCGCTTGGCATGAAGCAGCTCCAGGGCAACCCCTGGGAGGGCATCGAGGCCAAGTACCCGATCGAGGGCAAGTTCACCGGCCGCGTCACCAACATCACCGATTACGGCGCCTTCGTGGAGCTGGAGCCGGGGATCGAGGGTCTCATCCACGTCTCGGAAATGTCCTGGACGAAGAAGAACGTGCATCCCGGCAAGATCCTGTCGACCAGCCAGGAAGTCGAGGTTCAGGTTCTCGAGGTGGATCCGGTCAAGCGCCGCATCTCGCTTGGCCTCAAGCAGACCCTCAACAACCCGTGGGAAAACTTCATCGCCAACCACCCTGTCGGCTCGACCGTCGAGGGCGAGGTGAAGAACAAGACCGAATTCGGTCTCTTCATCGGCCTCGAAGGCGATGTGGACGGCATGGTCCACCTCTCGGATCTCGACTGGAACCGTCCGGGCGAGCAGGTGATCGACGAGTTCAAGAAGGGCGACATGGTGAAAGCCGTGGTGCTCGACGTGGACATCGAGAAGGAGCGCATCTCGCTCGGCATCAAGCAGGTTGGCTCGGATCCGTTCGCGGAAGCCGGCGACACGATCCGCAAGGGTGGCGTCGTGACCTGCGAAGTGCTGGAAGTGAAGGATGGCGGTCTTGAAGTGAAGATCGCCGGTTCCGACCTCACCACCTTCGTCAAGCGTGCTGAACTCGCCCGCGATCGCGGCGATCAGCGCCCCGACCGTTTCGCCGCCGGCGAGAAGTTCGATGCCCGCGTGATCCTGTTCGACAAGAAGGCACGCAAGATCCAGGTCTCGATCAAGGCGCTCGAAATGGCCGAGGAAAAGGAAGCGATGGCGCAGTATGGTTCGGCCGATTCCGGCGCGACCCTCGGCGACATCCTCGGCGCGGCGCTCAAGAAGGCGAAGTAAGGGCGGCTTTTTAGCCTTGTGGTCGGGGAAGCTCGGCCACCCACGAATTCATGAAACCGGCGGATCGTTCCGCCGGTTTTTTGCTGACAGAACCTGTCAGGGGGGCTCTGCTTGGATGTACTCTGGAGAGCAACATGGGTGAAGCAGACATCATGCCTGCGTTTCAGGACGCACGGGTTGCCGCGCTTTTCGCGGGCTATTCCCCGCTCATGCGCCGGCGGCTTGAGGATTTGCGCTGCCTGATTTTCGAAACGGCTGCTGCTGTCGAGGCGGTCGGGCCGATCGAGGAGACCCTGAAATGGGGCGATCCATCCTATCTCACCGCGCAAACCAATGCCGGATCGATCATCCGCATCAACGCACATCGCAGGTCCGGGACGTGTTACGCGGCCTATTTCCACTGCCAGACCAATCTCGTCGAGACGTTCCGCGCCACCTTCGGCGAGGCGCTGACTTTCGAGGGCAACCGCGCAATCCTCTTCGATGTGGCCGAGGAAATTCCGAAAGACCTGCTTGCCCTGTGTTTCCGGGCCGCGCTGACCTATCGGCTGTCAAAACGCTCGATCAGCACGCGTATTCTCTGTGGCTGAGCGCGGTTCCGGGCTGACGGCTCGGCGCTCTCGGCCTATAAATCCTTGCATGAGCACCCAATTGCCCCCGAAGAAGCCCGCCCCCGGCGATCACGTCATCCTCGTCGATGGCTCCTCCTTCGTCTTTCGCGCCTATTTCCAGTCGATCCGCCAGGATCAGCGCTACAATTACCGTTCAGACAGGCTGCCGACGGGCGCGGTGCGCATCTTCGCGACCAAGCTCCTGCAATTCATCCGCGAGGGGGCGAGGGGCAAGAAGGCGACACATCTCGCGATGATCTTCGACAAGAGTGAGGACAGTTTCCGCAAGGCGCTCTACCCGGCCTATAAGGCTAACCGCTCCGATCCACCGGACGATCTCATTCCGCAGTTTCCGCTGATGCGCGCCGTGGTGCGTGCCTTCGGTTACGAACCGGTGGAGATGACGAAATACGAGGCGGATGACCTCATCGCCACCTATGCACGTCAGGCTGTGGAGGCGGGCGCCGAGGTCACCATTGTCTCGGCGGACAAGGACCTGATGCAGCTCATCGAGCCGGGCGTGGTGATGTATGACCCTGCCTCGGGCGAGCGTGAAGAGCGCCTGATCGGTGAGGCCGAGGTGCGCGATTATTTCGGCGTCGGCCCGGAAAGGGTGGTCGATGTGCAATCGCTCGCCGGGGATTCGACCGATAACGTTCCCGGTGCGCCGGGCATCGGCGTCAAGACCGCCGCACAGCTCATCGAGGAATACGGGGATCTTGAAACCCTGCTCGCCCGCGCGGGCGAGATCAAGCAACCGAAGCGTCGCGAGGTGCTGACCACCCTGGAGAATGTCGAGAAGATCCTGATCTCGAAAAAACTCGTCACGCTGGTGCGCGATGTGCCGGTGGAATCGCCGCTCGAAGCGCTGGTCGCGCATTCTCCGCAGGCGGAGCGCGCCGTTGCCTTCCTCAAAGCGATGGAATTCACGACGCTCACGAAACGTGTCGCGGAGCTTTACGGCGTCGATTACGACAAGGTGTCGCCCGATCCCGCCTATGCAAAGGGCGCTTCCGGTGCGCTGATGCAGGGTGAGGGTGCTCTGAAGCAGGCTGGAGAAGGTGCGCAGGCGGAAACCGCCTCGGAACCTGCTGTCGCCGGCTCGGCTGCGCTCACCGCTGCGCGCCTCGCGGCCTTGCGCGCGCTGCCGGTGAAATTCGAGGCTTACGAAACCATCCGCACCCTGGCGGATCTCGCGCGCTGGATCGCCGATGCACGCGAAAAAGGCGTCGTCGCCTTCGATACCGAGACCAATTCGCTCGATGCCCAACAGGCGGATCTTGTCGGGCTCTCGCTTTCAACCGCGCCGGGGAATGGCTGCTATGTGCCGCTCCAGCATCGCGCGGGGGAGGGGTTGTTCGATTCCGGCCTCGTCGAGGGGCAGATCCCGCTGCGCGATGCGCTCGCGGCGATCAAGCCGCTGCTGGAGGACGATTCGGTTCTCAAGATCGGCCAGAACATCAAGTTCGACCTCAACGTGATGCGTCGGCACGGGGTCGATATCCACCCCATCGACGATACGATGCTGATTTCCTATGTGCTCGATGCCGGCATGCATGGGCACGGCATGGATGAGCTTTCGTCGCTTCATCTCCACCACAAGCCGATTCCGTTCTCGGAAGTCGCGGGCAAGGGAAAGGCGGGCGTCACCTTCGACAAGGTGGAGATCGACAAGGCCTCGGCCTATGCCGCCGAGGATGCCGATGTCACCTTGCGGCTCTGGCAGGCGCTGAAGCCGCGCCTTGTCGAAGAGGGCATGACGAATGTTTACGAGACACTCGAACGTGGCATGCCAGATTGCCTCGCGCGGATGGAAGCGCGCGGCATCGCGATCGACCGGCAGATCCTCTCGCGCCTTTCTGGTGAGTTCGCGCAAGGTATGGCGCGGCTTGAGGCGGAAATCCATCAACTCGCCGGGGAGAGTTTCAATCTCGGCTCTCCCAAGCAATTGGGTGATCTTCTGTTTGGAAAAATGGGCTTGCCCGGCGGCAAGAAGACACCAACCGGCGCCTGGGCCACCGGCGCTGATGTGCTCGAAGATCTCGCTGCGCAGGGGCACGAACTCCCCGCCCGCCTGCTCGACTGGCGGCAGATGCAGAAGCTGAAATCGACCTACACCGACGCGCTTCCCTCCTACGTGAACCCGAAGACCGGCCGGGTGCATACCTCCTTCTCGCTGGCCTCCACGACCACCGGGCGGCTGGCCTCGACGGAGCCGAATATCCAGAACATTCCCGTGCGCAACGAGATGGGGCGCAAGATCCGCACCGCCTTCGTCGCGGAGCCGGGGCGGCTGCTGATCTCGGCGGATTACAGCCAGATCGAATTGCGCATTCTCGCGCATGTCGCGGAAATCCCGCAGCTTCGCAAGGCGTTCGAGGAGGGCGTGGATATCCACGCGATGACCGCGAGCGAGATGTTCAACGTGCCGCTCTCGGAGATGACCAGCGAGATCCGCCGCCGCGCCAAGGCGATCAATTTCGGCATCATCTACGGTATTTCGGCCTTCGGGCTTGCGAACCAGCTTTCCATTCCGCGTGAGGAGGCCGGCGCCTACATCAAGAAGTATTTCGAGCGCTTCCCCGGCATCAAGGATTACATGGAGGCCATGAAGGCAAAGGTGCGCGCGGATGGCTATGTCGAGACCATTTTCGGGCGCAAATGCCATTTTCCGGGCATTCAATCGAAGAACCCTTCCGAGCGCGCCTTTGTCGAGCGCGCGGCGATCAATGCGCCCATTCAGGGCTCGGCGGCGGACATCATCCGACGCGCCATGATGCGGATGGATCACGCGCTGGCGGCGGCGAATTCACCCGCCGAGATGCTGCTTCAGGTGCATGACGAACTGGTGTTCGAAGTGCCGGAAGCGGCGGCGGAGGCAGCCATTCCGGTCATCACCAAGGTGATGGAGCACGCGCCGGCACCGCTGATGCAGCTCAGGGTGCCGCTCAAGGTCGATGCCCGCGCGGCGAGGAACTGGGACGAGGCGCATTGAGGCTCGGAGCGTCATTGCGAGCGTAGCGAAGCAATCCATTCTTACTTGGATTGCCGCGTCGGTGCCAAGGCACCTCCTCGCAATGACGGCCTTCCACGGGAGCAGGAAAGACACCATCCGTCATGCCCGCCCTTGGGGCGGGTATCCATGACTTCGTGTTACGTGGCGCGGCGCTTTGAAGTCGTGGATGGCCGAGCCAAGCCCGACCATGACGGGGAGGCGTGACTTCAGTTGCAGTCCTCACCCACACTCGGGCCTGAAATCCACCACCTTCGGCGTCTTGCCCTTTTCCGCCACCAGCACCGAGCCTTGCGGAATGGCGTTCCAGCTCTCGCGGATTTCGTCGTAAGGCTCGGAGACGACGTGGAGGCCGTTTGAATCCTCCCGCCAGTAGAGCGTCGGCGCCTTTTCGTCGCAGGCCCAGCGGAAGGCCCACAATGTCTCGCCATTGGTGAAGGCGGCGGCGAAGCGCAAAGCCTCGGTGATGCCGGCGGTTTTCGTCATGGCCCGGATATCGGAGAGCACGGAATGCAGTGCTTTCGCTGCATCCTCCTTTGCGCCCCGCGCCATCGCGGCGAGGAAAATCGCCTCGCTGTCGGTCGTCCCGCCGCGCGCGGCGTAGTATTCATCGGGCAACATCGCCTCGATCTGGCGGCGCACCTGCGCATATCCGCCGATTTGCCCGTTATGCATGAAAAGGCAGTTGCCCGACGTGAAAGGATGGCAATTGGCGCGGGCCGTCGCCGTGCCGGTGGAGGCGCGGACATGCGCGAAGAACAGCTTCGAGCGCACCTGCGCGCAGATCGAGAGCAGGTTCTCGTCGGACCATGCCGGGCGCAGATCGCGGTAGATGCCGGGCTCCTCCCGTTCGCCATACCAGCCGAGGCCGAATCCGTCGCCGTTGGTGACGGTTTTCGCCTCGTGCGCGTGAAGTGATTGCCGGATCAGCGAATGGCAGGGCGTGCAGACCACGTCCTCAAGCAGGACCGGATCGCCGTGATAGGCGAGGAAGCGGCACATCGGATGAAATCTCCGGTTATCGTATGATAGGCAGCATGAAATTCTCTGTTTGAGACTAAATCAAGAAAATGAACCCGAGGTGAAAAGGAAAATGTCGTTTGCGCGGGCAGCGGGAGAAGCAAATTTGCCTTCCGGGAAACCGGATGGCATGCTTCCCGCGATCAAAAGACGATATTGGGGTGAATATGCGACGGCTTCTTCTTGCGACCTTGACGACATTGATGACGGTGCCGGCTTTTGCCGCCGAGGGGCTCGACGGCAAAGGGCTGTCCCCGCTTTGGGCGCTGCCCTTCGCGGGGCTTCTGCTCTGCATCGCTACAGGTCCGATCCTGTTCCATCGCACCTGGGAACATCATTACGGCAAGATCGCGGCGATGTGGGCGGCCCTGGTTATCGTCCCTCTCGTCGCAATGAAGGGTCCGGGTGTCGCCGTCGAGGCCGTGTTGCATACATTGCTGCTGGAATACATGAGCTTCATCATCCTGCTTTTCGCGCTGTTCACAGTTGCGGGCGGTATTCTGCTCATGGGCAACCTGCGCGGCACGCCGGCGGTGAATACCGGACTTCTGGCCATCGGGACGGTTCTGGCGAGCATCGTGGGGACGACCGGCGCCTCGATGATCCTCATCCGGCCGATCATCCGCGCGAATGACGATCGCACCACGAATGTGCATGTGGTGGTCTTCTTCATTTTCCTCGTTTCGAATATCGGCGGTTCGTTGACGCCGCTCGGCGATCCGCCGCTCTTCCTCGGCTTCCTGCGCGGGGTCGATTTCTTCTGGACGACGACGCATCTTTTCCCGGAAACGCTGTTCCTGGTGTTCTCGCTCCTCGCGCTGTTCTATGTCTGGGATACGATCGTGCATAAGCGCGAGGACAGCCTGCCGCACCCGAAAGACCCGACGCCGGACCGGAATCTCAAGCTCTACGGCAAGGCCAATATTCTCCTGCTCGGCGCGATCATCGTGGCGATCCTTGTCTCGGCCTCATGGAAGCCGGGGATCACTGTCAAATTCCCCGGCGGGGAACTCGAACTCCAGAACATCCTGCGCGATGCGGTGCTGGTGATCATCGCGCTTGTCTCGCTCAAGATCACGCCCGGCCCGGTGCGCGCCGGCAACGAGTTCAACTGGGGACCGATCCTGGAGGTCGCCAAGCTGTTCGCTGGCATCTTCCTGTGCATGATCCCGGTTCTGGCGATGCTCAAGGCCGGCAAGGACGGCCTATTCGGGCCGCTCGTCGCGCTGGTCACCAACGCGGATGGTTCGCCCAACAACGCCGCCTATTTCTGGTTGACGGGTATCCTGTCGTCTTTCCTCGACAACGCGCCGACCTATCTCGTCTTCTTCGAGCTGGCGGGGGGCGATCCCAAGCTGCTGATGGGCAAGCTCGCCCTGACCCTGGCGGCGATTTCCGGCGGCGCGGTGTTCATGGGCGCGAACAGCTATATCGGCAACGCGCCGAATTTCATGGTCTACGCGATCGCCAAGGACATGAAGGTGAAGATGCCGAGCTTCTTCGGCTACATGATCTGGAGCGGTGGTATTCTCCTGCCGCTTTTCGTGGTGATGACCTTTATCTTCTTCCGGTAAGTGGTGTAGCCGGGCTGGGCGGGCTAGTTCCCGCCCAGCGCCCAATCAACCAGCTCGATCGTGTGGCGGACGGGCACCGGGGTGCCCTTCTCCTCAAGGCCGAGCGCGATCTGGGTCATGCAGCCGAGATTGCCGGTCGCGATCAGCTCCGGCTTGAGGCGCGTGATGTTCTTCGTCTTGCGCGCGCGCAGGCGGCCGGAAATCTCGGGCTGGAGCATGTTGTAGGTTCCGGCGGAACCGCAGCAGATATGTCCTTCCGGCACGTCCTTCACGATGAAGCCGAGCTTTCTCAGGACCATTTTGGGCGCTTCGGTGATCTTCTGGCCGTGCTGCATCGAGCAGGCGGAATGATAGGCGACGACCTGGCCGGTGGGTCGTGCCGCTTCGAGCGGCTTATCCGCGAGATATTCGGTGATGTCCTTGGCCAAGGCGCTGATCCGCGCCGCCTTTTCCGCGTAAAGCGGATCGCCGCGGAACATGTGAGCATAATCCTTGATCGTGGTGCCGCAGCCCGAGGCGGTGATGATGATCGCCTCCAGCCGAGCGCCTTCCGCCTCGGCGCGCGCGATCTCGCGCGACCACACATCGATCATGTGTTTCGCCTGCGCATGGCTTTGCGCCTCGCGCCCCATATGGTGGACGAGCGCGCCGCAGCAGCCTTCGTCTTCGGGCACGACGATCTCGACGCCGAGGCGGTTGAGCACGCGGATGGTCGCGGCGTTGATATTCGGGGCGAGCACGCTCTGCGCGCAGCCCGAGAGCAGGGCGACACGCGCCTTGCGCGCGCCGAGGGGCGAAAAGACGCCCGGCCCCTCAAACGCCGAGCGCGCCGGCACCGTGCGCGGGGCCAGCGCCAGCATCGCCCCCATCGACTTGCCCAGGACCGGCAATCTGCCGATCAGCGCAGCGAAGGGCCGCGCCAGCATGGCCCCGAGAAGCGCGAGGCGGAAGCGGCGCGGATAGGGCAGCAGATTCGCCAGCAGGGCACGCATCGCCCGTTGATGCCACGGGCGGCGATAGGTCGCCTCGATATGCGCGCGCGCATGATCGACGAGATGCATGTAATCCACCCCGGAAGGGCAGGTGGTCATGCATGAAAGGCACGAGAGGCAGCGATCGATATGGGTGACGACCTCTTTCGTCGCGGCTTCGCCCTCCTCGAACATTTTCTTGATGAGGTAGATGCGCCCGCGCGGTGAATCGAGTTCATCGCCCAGTTCGAGATAGGTCGGGCAGGTGGCGGTGCAGAAACCGCAATGGACGCACGTGCGCAGGATCTTCTCGGAAGCCTGCAAGGCCGGGTCGGCAAGCGCCGCCAGGGAGAAATTCGTCTGCATCGGCTATGCTCCGGGATGCATGAGGCTGGGATTGAACAGCCCGGCAGGATCGATGGCCCCCTTGATGCGCTTGCCGAGCGCCGCGAGCGGCGCCGCTTCCGGCTCGAAAACGGGGATCTGCATCCGCATTGCTTCCGGCGCCCGGGTCAGCGTCGCGTGGCCGCCGGCCGCTTTCGCCGCCCGGCGGATCGTGGCGGCGCCCGCATTTTCCGGTATCGGCGTGGCGAGCCAGACGAGGCTGCCGCCCCAATCGTAGAGAACGCGCGCGGCACGTTCCGCGCGGATGGCCTCGATCGCTTTCGCTGCCTCGGACGGTTTGAGGCTGAGGCGCCAGAGCACCTGATCGCGCGGCTCTGCCAGCGGCGCGGCATCGCGGATGCGTGGCCATAGCTTCGCGCTTTCCTGTGGGTCGATCCGGCGTAGCGCGCCGAAGGGGGCAAGGCGCTGTGCAAGCGCATCCGCGCGATAATCGACGGAGAAGCTCAATCCTTCAATGCGCAGCCAGGTTTTACCCGCCTCGGGATCATGGGCCGCGCCGGTAATCTCGAAAGGGGAGGTCACCGCCGCGATCATCGCTTGGATCGCAGCGTGATCGTCGAGGCCTTCCAGCATCAGCGTGGCCGATGCCTCCGGCTGCGGGACCACCTTGAAAATCACTTCGCTCAGCACGCCGAGCGTGCCCCAGGCGCCGGCCTGAAGCTTCACGATATCGAGGCCCGTGACGTTCTTCATCACCCGCCCGCCACTACGGATGATCTCACCCGCGCCATTGACGAAGGTGACGCCGATCAGGCTGTCCCGCGCCGCCCCGCCCCAGAGCCGGCGCGAACCGGAGAGGTTGCCGGCGGCGACGGCGCCGATCGTGGGTTCCCCGGAACTGGCGAGAAGCATGCGCCAATCCGGCGGTTCGAAAGCCAGCATCTGGCCTTTTTCACTCAAGGCCGCCTCGATCTCGGCAATCGGCGTGCCGGCACGCGCGCCGATCACCATCTCGGCGGGTTCATAAAGCGTGATGCCCGTGAGGTTGCGGGTGGAGAGGCTCGTCGCCGCCTGAACGGGGCGACCGAATTTCATCCGCGTGCCGCCGCCGGAAATGCGAAGGGGGGCTTTGGCATGCGCAAGATCACGGATGATGCCGACGAGTTCCGCTTCGTTTGCAGGAGACAGGATAGCGCCGGTCATCACGTGCGCTCCGAGGCAAGGCGTCCCTCAAGCGGAAACACCTTGGCGGGGTTCATCCGCCATGCAGGATCGAAAGCGGCGCGCACGCGCATCTGCTGGTGCAGTTCCGTTTCGCTGAATTGGTGGCGCATGAGATCGCGTTTCTCGATTCCCACACCGTGCTCGCCCGTGAGGCATCCGCCGACCTCGACGCAGAGCGTGAGGATGTCATTGCCGGCCTCCTCGGCTTTGCGGGCCTCGTCGGGATCGTTGACATTGTAGAGGATGAGCGGGTGGAGGTTGCCGTCGCCGGCATGGAAGACATTGGCGACCCGCAGCCCGTGCCCCTTGACGATTTCATCGATGCGCCGGAGCACGAAAGGCAGTTGCCCGGTGGGGATGGTGCCGTCCATGCAGATGTAATCCGCGATGCGCCCGGTAGCGCCGAAGGCGGATTTCCGCCCTTTCCAGATCGCGGCGGTCTCCATGGCGGATTTCGATTCGCGGATGGTCTTCACGCCGTGCCGCTTCGCGATCTCGACGATCCGCGCGAGCGTGGCATCCATCTCGGCATCGGCGCCTTCCACCTCGATGATCAGCAGCGCCTCGACATCGAGCGGATAGCCCGCCTTGGCGAAGGCCTCGCAGATCTCGATCGCGGGCTTGTCCATGAACTCCATCGCGACCGGCACGATCCCCGCCGCGATAATCGCCGCGACCGCCTCGCCGGCTTGCTCGGACGTGTCGAAGCCGAACAGCACGGGACGCGCGCCCTCCGCCATGGGCAGGATGCGCACGATGGCCTCGGTGAGAATGCCGAGCTGCCCTTCGCCGCCGCAGAGCAGGCCGAGATAATCGTAGCCGGGCGCGTCCATGGCCTCGCCGCCGATCTCGATCACGGTGCCATCGACGAGAACAAGCGTCGCGCCGAGGATATTGTTGGTGGTCACGCCGTATTTCAGGCAATGCGCGCCGCCGGAATTCATGGCGATATTGCCACCGATCGTGCAGGCGAGCTGGCTGGAGGGATCGGGCGCGTAGAAGAACCCGTCGGCCGAGACCGCATTGGTGATGGCGAGATTGGTGACGCCGGCCTCGACCCGCGCGAGGCGGTTCTCGTAATCGACACCGAGGATGCGGCTCATTTTCGAAAGGCCGATCACCAGGGCGTCTTCCTGCGGGATCGCGCCGCCGCACAGCGACGTACCCGCGCCGCGCGGGACGACCGGCACGCCCTCCGCATGGCAGCAGGCGAGGATCGCGGAAACCTCCGCCGTGTTTCGCGGCAGGGCCACCGCCAGGGGCAGGCGGCGATAGGCGGTGAAGGCATCGGTCTCGTAGGCGCGGCGCTCATCCTCCGATGTGATGAGGCAATCGGGCGGCAGGATCGCGGCAAGGCGCGCGAGAATGGCGGCCCGGCGGGCAAGGATATCCGCGTCGGGGAGAGGGAAGGCGATGGCGTTCATGGGCCTCCTCGCGGCCGACAAAAAATGGACGCCGCTACTCTAGCCGAGAATTCCGTCTATGCATCCTGCCATGAAGTGTAAGTGATCCTTTCTCAAGCAGAAATAATATGCGATTTTGTTGCCATGGACCGGCTGGGGGATCTCGACATTTTCGCGCGTGTGGCTTCGACGGGGTCGATGTCGCAGGCCGCGCGTGAATTGGGCATTTCGCCCCCCGTTGTCTCGAAGCGCATCAAAAGGCTGGAGGCGCGGCTCGGTACGCGCCTTCTCGAACGCACCACGCGGCAGATCGCGCTCACCGAGGCCGGGCGCGGCTTTCACGAGCGGGTGTTGGCCATTCTCGCCTCCGTGGACGAGGCTGAGGATTGGGCCGGCCAGCGCGCGCAGGCCGCGCGCGGCCCCTTGCGCGTTTCCGCGCCGACGACGTTCGGGCGTCTTCATGTCGCGCCGCATCTCGTGCGTTTTCTTGAGCGCTACCCGGAAATCCGGCTCGATCTTTCCCTTTCGGACAGTTTCGTCGATATCGTCGCGGAGGGGTTCGACGTGGCGATCCGTATCGCCGATCTCGCGGATACCAGCCTTGTCGCGAAAAAACTCGCGCCCAATCACCGCGTTTTATGCGCAAGCCCTGATTATCTCGCCGGGGTGGGGATGCCGGAGGCGATCGGCGATCTCGCGGCGCATCGGTTGCTGGTCCATAACGCGGATCATTGGCGGCTCGAAGGACCGGAAGGCGAGACGATCGTGAAGGTCGAGAGCGTTATCCGCACGAATTCGAGCGAGGTCATCCGCGAGGCGGTTCTTGCGGGGCTTGGCATCGCGCTGCGTTCGACCTGGGATGTCGGGCCGGAACTGCGCTCCGGCGCGCTTGCCATCGTGCTGCCGCGCTACCGCGCCAGCCGGCGCGTCGCCATTCACGCGGTTTTTCCCTCGCGCCGGCATATGCCGCAGCGCGTTCGGGTCTTCATTGATTTCCTGGCCGAGCTTTACGGCCCGGTGCCAAGTTGGGACCAAGGGCTCCTGCTCCCGCAAGCTTGAGCCGAATGTTCACCTTGCGCTCACGCATTGTGTGCACTAATCACAGGACGTCATATTCACGAAAGGGAATGCAATGTTTCGCCGTTCGGCTCTTGTCGCCTTCACGCTGCTCTCATTCGGCGCCGCCCATGCGCAGGATGCCGAAGCAGGCAAGACCGTCTTCAACCAGTGCCGTGCCTGCCATCAGGTCGGCGAAAGCGCGAAGAACATCGTCGGCCCGCAGCTCAATGGCCTGATCGGTCGCAAGGCTGGCGCCGTCGAGGGGTATGCCTATTCCGACGCGAACAAGAATTCCGGCAAGACCTGGGACGAGGCGACCTTCAGCGCCTATATCAAGGACCCGAAAGCCGCGATCCCCGGAACCAAGATGGTCTATGTCGGCCTCAAGGACGACAAGAAGGTCGCCGATCTCGTCGCTTACCTCAAAACCTTCGGCGCGGATGGCAAACCGGCGAACTGATCGCGTTTCCACCCGTCGCGTGCTCGTGAAAGGCACCCGCGCGGGTGCCTTTCATCTGTTTCATGCCTCCGGCTCCGCCAGATGGCACACACAGGAGAGCTTGTTGCCGTCGAGATCGCGGATATAGGCGCCGTAGAAATCGGGATGATAATGCGGGCGAAGGCCCGGCTCGCCTTCACTGGTGCCGCCTGCCTTGAGCGCGGCGGCGTGGAATTCCCTGACCTGCGCCCGGTTCCTGGCAAGAAAACCCACATTCGTGCCGTTGCCGGGGCGTGCGGGCTGCTTGTCATAGGGGTGCATGACCCAGAATTGCGGTACGCGCGCTTCCGGCGTCGCATAGCCGAAGCCGAAATTCTCGGGATCGTCATGCTTTTCACTCCAGCCGAGCGGGACGATCACCGCATCGTAGAAGGCGCGGGCACGTTCGAGATCATTCGTGCCGATTGTCGTGTGGCTGAGCATGGTCCTCTCTCCTTGTGGTTCTTGCTGGCCGGTGGAGGCTGGGGTGTCATCCCGTCAAAAGCTGTCAGTATGAATGCTGACCTCGCGCACCTTGACGATACGGGCCTGCCTGCCTTTGATGGATTGCAGACAAAACGGGGCGGGAGTGCCAGCATGGATATGAGCGACAGCCAGCGGATCGAGGCGCCGCGTGACGTGGTCTGGGCGGCGCTGAACGATATCGAGGTTCTCAAGGCCTGCATTCCGGGCTGCGAGAGCATCGAGAGGGTTGGCGAGAACGAGCTGGAAGCCAAGGTGACGCTCAAGATCGGGCCGGTAAAGGCGTCGTTCGGCGGCAGGGTGACCTTCTCCAATATCGATCCGCCCAACGGCTACACGATTTCCGGCGAAGGGCAGGGCGGCGTTGCCGGTCATGCGCGCGGCGGGGCCGATGTGCGCCTCGAAGCGGATGGCGAGGCGACGATCCTGCATTACGATGTCAAGGCGGAGGTCGGCGGCAAGATCGCACAGCTCGGCTCCCGCCTCATCGATTCAACCGCCAAGAAGCTCGCCGGCGAATTCTTCGAGACTTTCGCGCAGGTCGTCGCGCCGTCCGAGGCCGAGCCGGAGGATGGCGAGGCGCCCAAAGGCAAATGGTGGAAATTCGGCAGGGCCTGACCCCTATTCCTCTGTGAACACGGTTTCGAGCAGGGCATCATGCGCTTCGCGCGGCACCGCGTCGATGCGCTGTAGCGCATAAGCGATGCCTACCCGGCGTGCTCCGGGATTGGCGGCGAAGGCGCGGTCGTAATAGGCCTTTCCGTAGCCGATCCGCGCGCCATTACGGTCAAAGGCGAGCATCGCCGCCAGGATGAGATCGGGTTTCGCCACGGGCCAATCGGGGTAGGGCTCGCGCGTTCCCATCTGGCCGGGCGCGAGTTCCTGCCCGATCTCGTAGGCGTGGAAGACAAGCCCCTCTTTTGTGATCCTCGGCAGCGCGAGCCGGAATCCTTCGCCCGCAAGCCGCTTCATGAGGGGCAGCGGGTTGATTTCGCTTTTTATGGGGATGAAACCGGCGATCACGCCGCCCGGCTTGGGCAGGAAGGCGCGAAAGGCCGGCAAAGCGGCCTTCATCGCCAGAGCCTCGGCAGCCGCGCGCCGTGTTTCGGGCGGAATGGCGTCGCGCAGGGCGTGCATCTTTGCACGCAGGGCGGCCTTTTCGGCAGCGATCGGGTCCATCTGCATTATCCACTCGGTGTTTTGCTCTGTGGGCGCTGCGGCAGGGGACTTGTCTGCCGGCGGGGGAGATCACATATTTGCGTTGTCACGCCGTTTGAGGGTGACGTCAACGAGCCGCTTCTTGGAGGGCTTCCGGCATGTCGCGCGTACCCAGTCTCAATTCGCCGTTCCTGCTCGGTTTCGATGATATCGAGCGTGCGCTCGACCGTGTCGCGAAAGCCGCGTCCGATGGCTATCCGCCCTACAATATCGAGCGGGTGATGCGGGACGAAAATCTCCCGGAACGGTTGCGAATCACCCTGGCGGTCGCCGGGTTCACGCGCGAGGAGCTTGAAATCACGGTCGAGGAGAATCAACTCGTCATCCGTGGTCGCCAGCAGGACGACAAGACCCGCCACTACCTCCATCGCGGCATTGCCGCGCGGCAGTTCCAGCGCGCTTTTCTGCTCGCGGATGGAATGGAGGTCCTGGGCGCCGGTCTTGCCAACGGGCTTCTCTCCGTCGACCTCGCCCGGCCCGAGCCGGAACGGATCATCCGCAAGATCGATATCCATTCGGTGGATTGATCGCGCATGCGGGCAGGCGATGTGCGCAGACACATCGCACAAGTCGTATACCTAAACTTAAGGTTGTATTCAAGCTTTGCGGAAGCAGGGCCGAATGCAACGCTTCGTCAACGCTTTCGGGCGTTTCATCGTATCGTAGGAGGCTGCGTCATGGCCGAGTTGAAACGGAATATGCCACTGAATTCCCCCGCAGAAGCCGGGAGCCCCGTGCTTTCCGCGCAATCCACCGCCGCCGAGCGCACGCAGGAGGCCCTGGCAGCGATGGGCGAAGGAGAGGTCGCTTACATGCGCGCTTTCCGTGCATCGGAGCTTCGCCATATCTTCCCGCAAAGCGCTGATATGCATCCTTCCGTCCAGCTTTTCGCGCTTTTCGGGGCGGATGGTACGCCGCTCATGCTGGCGGACAGCCGCGAGGCGATCCTTGCCGGGGCATGGCAGAACGACCTCGCCATGGCCAAGGTGCATTGAGACGTATTATTCGCCTCCCGCCACCTCCCGCGCCATGCCAAGCGTGATGCGCTGGAGCACGGCGATATCCTCCTCGCGCGAGAGGCGATGATTGCCATCCGGCACGATCGTCATGCGGATATCCTCCGCCGCGCATTCCGCCACGAATGCCTGAACATGGGCGAGGGGCACATCGGGGTCCTTCGCGCCCTGCAGGATATGGATCGGAAGGCCGAAACGCGCGCCGCGCCCCATGATCAGATGCCTGCGTCCATCCTCGATCAGGGCGCGGGTGATCGGATAGGGGTCGGGCGCATATTCCGAGGGGCGATACCAGACGCCCTTCTCCATGATCTCACGGCGGATCGTCTCGGGGAATTGCGCCCACATCAGGCGTTCGGTGAAATCGACGGCGGGAGCGATCAGCACCAGGCCGCCGAGCGGCCTGCCTTCCGCCGCGAGGATTTCCGCGGCGCGTAAGGCGAGCCACCCTCCCATCGAGGAACCGACGATGACCGGGCGCTTGCGGCCGAGCGCACGAATCACCGTCAACGAATCATCGAGCCATTGCGAGAGTGTCGCGGTGGAAAAGTCGCCCTCGCTCTCGCCATGGGCAGAATAATCGAAGCGGGTATAGGCAAAGCCGGCCTCGGCGGCGCCCTTGCCGATCTCCAGGGCCTTGGTCGAGGCCATATCCGAGCGGAATCCCCCCATCCACAGGATGCCGGGATCGCGGCCCGACTGTTGGTGATAGGCGAGTTTGCGGGCGGGAAAACCGGCTCTTTCATCGGCCGGAACAGCAAGGAATTGCGCGGGGGCGTTCATGTCTCTATGTCTCCGCTATCCCCGCGCGCCGGCGGGGCCCTGTTCCTCTCATATCCGGCGGCAGGTTTGAAGCGCGAACGCGATGGTCTTTGCCACTTCCCGGCCCAAACCCCTGCAAGGGCGGACGATCCTCCAGATCATTCCCGATCTCAACGCGGGTGGGGCCGAACGCACGACGATCGATATCGCGGAAGGTCTCACGCAAGCCGGCGCGCGCGCCCTCGTCGCGACCAGCGGTGGCCGGCTGGTGGGCGAATTGCAGGCAAAGGGCGGCATATGGGTGCCGTTCCCCGCTGCGACGAAGAACCCGCTTTCAATGGCGCTCAATATCGGCACGCTTGTCAGCCTCATCCGCGACGAGAAGGTCGATTTGGTCCATGCCCGCTCGCGCGCGCCGGCCTGGGTGGCGCTTGCCGCCTGCCGCATCGCCAAGCGTGGTTTCGTCACCACCTATCACGGTGCCTATAACGGCAAATCCGCGCCCAAAATCCTCTACAATTCCGTGATGGCGCGCGGCGATGTCGTGATCGCCAATTCGCTTTTTACCGCGGAGCTGATCCAGAAAACCCACCGGATCGAACCGCAGAGGCTGCGTGTCATTCCGCGTGGCACCAATTTCGAGGCTTTCTCGCGCGATCGCGTCGGACCCGACAGGGTCGAAAAGATGCGCCGTGCCTGGCTCGCTTCGCCGGACGAGCGCATCGTGCTGCTCGCGGCTCGCCTGACTCCCTGGAAAGGCCAGAAGGTGTTGATCGAGGCGGCGGCCAAGCTGCGCGGGCGCGGCTATCGCGACGTGATCTTCATCCTGGCGGGCGACCCGCAGGGCCGTGAGGCCTACACGGCGGAACTCGACCGCATGATCGAGGCGGCGGGGCTCGGCTCGATCGTGCGACGGGTCGGCCATGTGACCGACATGCCCGCCGCGCTCGCGGCTTCCTCCATCGTGACCGTTCCATCCACCGAGCCGGAAGCCTTCGGCCGTGTCGCAGTCGAGGCCCAGGCGATGGGGGTGCCCGTCATCGTCTCCAATCTCGGGGCGGTGCCGGAAACGGTGCTCGCGCCGCCGCAGGTGCGGCCCGAGGCGCGCACGGGCTGGCGCGTCGAGCCCGGCAATGCCGATGCTTTGGCGGAAGCGCTCGCCCATGCGCTCGATCTCGGTGCGAGCGCGCGTGAGTCGCTGGCCGCGCGCGCGCGCCAGCATGTTGAAACGAATTTCTCGCTCGACAGGATGATCTCGGATACGCTTGATTGCTATATCGCGTTGCTCGAAGGGCGCATTGCGTGAAATCCTGACGCATGGTCCGCGCGGATGATTGACTTTGCCTGCAAAAATGAAGATTTTCTGCCCGCGAAGCGGGGCGCCATGCTGGCACCGCTTTGCGTGAAACAATCCGAAGGAGAACGACCATTCGCAGGCCCATGAGAACCGGCCCCCTGCCCGATAAGGGAGGCCCGCGCGTCAACCGCGATATCCGCATCCGCGAGGTGCAGGTTATCGATGCCGATGGCTCCAACAAGGGAGTCATGGCCACATTTGACGCGATCAAGCTCGCCGAGGATCAGGGGCTCGATCTGGTCGAAGTCTCGCCGAATGCTGAGCCGCCCGTCTGCAAGGTGATGGATTTCGGCCGCTACAAGTTTCTTGAGCAGAAGAAGGCCGCCGAGGCGCGCAAGAAGCAGAAGACGATCGAGATCAAGGAGATCAAGCTCCGTCCGGCGATCGACGATCATGATTACGGCGTCAAGATGCGGGCGATGAAAGCCTTTTTCGAGGAAGGCAACAAGGTGAAGATCACCTTGCGCTTCCGCGGTCGCGAAATGGCGCATCAGGATATCGGCATGAAGGTGCTCGAGCGCGTGAAAGCGGATACGCTCGATATCGCCAAGGTCGAGAATGAGCCGAGCTTCGAGGGCCGGCAGGTCGTGATGGTGCTCGCGCCGAAATAAGCGCGAGCCGGATGCTTCGGGCCTCCATGATCCGTCTCGATCATCTCTCTATCATTGCCCCGACGCTCGAAAGCGGCGTCGGGCATGTCCGGCAATGTCTGGGCGTCGACATACCCTATGGGCGGACGCACGGCTCGATGGGCACGCACAACCATCTGCTTCACCTGGGCGACGATATCTATCTCGAAGTGATTGCTGTTGATCCCGGCGCACCGCCGCCCGCGCATCGGCGCTGGTTCGGTCTTGATGATGCCGAGAAGGTGAAACGCGACTGGGATGACGGTTTTCGCCTTCGTGGATGGGTTGCCCGGACATCGGCCATTGATTCGCTGATCGACGCGCACGGCGATCTTCTCGGGCGCAAAATGGCGCTTTCCGGCGGCGCGGGAGCCTTCTTCTTCGGCGTTCCGTCCGATGGCTCGCTGCCGCTGGATGGCATCGCACCTTCCGTCATCGACAGAGGTGGGCGCTTGGCCTCTCTTCCGCCGGCGGCTGAACTGGGCACGCGGTTGCACGCCTTCGTCATCGAGCATCCGGATCCCGATTACGTCTCGGCGGTTTACGACAGGCTCGGCATCGCCAATCCGCCCAAGGTCGAGCACGGTGCACGCTTGCGCTATCGCGCTGAAATCGAAACCCCTTGGGGCATGAGGACATTGTCCTAACCCGCCTTTCCACTTGATCTTGGGTCGTGTTTGCCCTATTCACGCGCCTTCGTTCGAACCGCCCGGCTGATAAGGGCTGCCGTGGCGGTTCTTTCGCGTCGAAGATTTCACGATCGGATGACGCTCGCGGCCTTCGGGTCGCTTCCTTGAGTGGAGAGGCAAATGCCCAAGCTGAAGACCAAATCCGGCGCCAAGAAGCGCTTCAAGATCACGGGCACCGGCAAGGTGAAATACGCCCAGTCCGGCAAGCGCCATGGCATGATCAAGCGCACGAACAGCCAGATCCGCGATCATCGCGGCATGGCCGTGCTGTTCAAGACCGACGGCGACAACATCAAGAAGTATTTCCTCCCGAACGGCTGACGCGGGAGCGTTTTCAAGCGAAGTGGGAACCGGTTCGCGTGAAGAAAACGCGGACGAAGAATTGAAAACATGAGCGCGCCATCCCGCGCTCTCGCTCAAAAAGCGATCAGCAAAATCAGGAGTTTGAACAATGTCTCGTGTGAAGAGGGGCGTTACGTCCCACGCCAAGCACAAGAAGGTCTACAAAGCCGCCAAAGGCTTTTACGGCCGCCGCAAGAACACCATCCGCACCGCGAAGGCCGCCGTCGATCGCGCGATGCAATACGCGACCGAGCATCGCAGGCTCAAGAAGCGCACGTTCCGCGCGCTCTGGATCCAGCGCATCAACGCCGCTGTGCGTGAATATGGCCTGACCTATTCCCGCTTCATCGACGGTCTCGCCCGCGCGAACATCTCGATCGATCGCAAGGTACTTTCGGATCTCGCCATCCGCCAGCCGGAGGCCTTCAAGGCCATCGTCGATCAGGCGAAGGGCGCGCTGCCGGCGGCTGCCTAATACGCGGCATTCCCGGACCGGGTTTTCAAAGGGCGGCTCATCGAGCCGCCCTTTTTGTTTGCGCGTTGCGGGAGATGGCCCGTCAGGCCAGGGCAAGATGGAGCCTTGCCGTCGATTCGCCTTTTGCTTGAACGCGTTAGGCCGCGCCCTGTTGCGCGATTGCAGCGCAATGCTAAGATGTGATTCGCACAGAAGCACGGCTCCCATCAGGCGCAGAAGCGTAGCACCCAGTGTTACACGATCTCAAAGAGGCTCCTATGCTGCGCCAATTCGCTGTTGTTCTCACCGCCTTTGCTGGCACGTCCGTTTTCGCGGCCGATATCGGCATCCGAAAGCCGGGTGTACCGGCCGCTCCGCACGAAGTCTCGAGCGCATGCAAGGAAACCAAAGGGCTTCCGGCTGACGCCTTCGGCTTCGCGACAGGATCGGATGTCGCCGATCTCGGCTCCTGGGGCCTTGGGCTCGACACGACGACCGCGATCGGCCAGCGCGGCGGCTCGATGGCAGCTTTCTCGCCGACGATTCAGCTTTCCGGCTCGTTCTTTCCCTGCCTCGAGATCGGCCCGTATCTGAACGGAAGCTATACCCGCTTCCGTGCCTATGGCGGAGGAACGACGACCACGGTGAATGCCGGGGGCGGCATCGAGATGAAATACAAACTCCTTGGCCGCGCGCCCAACGGGATCGGGCTTACTTTCGCGCTCTCGCCGGGGATTCAGGCAACCGATCCGCGCCCAGGCGCCAATGGCACGCTCTATTCGAACTCGTATCGCCTGCTGGCGGATGCCGAGATCATGCCGGGGCGGTTGTACGGCGCCATGAACATCGAGCTGATCCAGAACTGGGCGAGTATTCCCGCTGCCTCGACCCGGGCGTCGTTCTTCAATGTTCGCGGCGCGCTGACCAGCCCGGTGCAGGAAGGGCTCTACCTTGGCGCGGAAGCCAGCTACCAGCGCGGATATAGCGGGAACTGGCTCAATCGCTACACGGGCAGCGCCGTCTATCTGGGGCCGACCTTCTTCTGGCAGATCAACGAGAAATTCTCGCTCAACGGCACCTGGGCCTATCAGGTCGCCGGCGATGCGAAGGCCGCCCCCGGCCGGGCGCTGGGCATCGATATTTTCGCCCGCCATCAGATGCGCGCCAAGCTCGGTTACTCATTCTGAGCTTTCTGTATCGGAACTTGAAACCCGCCGGGTCGGCGGGTTTTTTCGTTTAGGGCCTTTCATGGCTATGCTGGGCGCTTGACGCGCTTCCCAATCGCATGACAAGCCACATCAACGCAAAATGGTTCGAGCAGGCCCGATTTCCATGTCCGATTTGACCTCCCTTGAAACGCAACTCCTCGGCGAGATCGCCAGTGCCGCCAACGAGGACGCGCTGGAGGCGGTGCGTGTCGCCGCCCTCGGCAAGAAGGGCTCTGTCTCCGCCCTCCTCGCCACGCTCGGGGGCATGGCGCCCGAGGAGCGCAAGAATTTCGGTGCCGCGGTAAACGCGGTGAAAGACCGGGTGAGCGAGGCACTCGCCGCCCGCAAGGGTGTGCTGAAGGATGCCGCGCTCGATTCCCGCCTCGCCGCGGAGAGGGTGGATGTGACCCTGCCTTTGCGCGAAAGCGGTATCGAGGCCGGGCGTATCCACCCGATCAGCCAGGTGATGGACGAGCTGACCGCGATTTTCGCCGATCTCGGCTTCGCCGTCGCGGAAGGGCCGGATATCGAGAGCGACGATCTCAACTTCACCAAGCTGAACTTCCCGCCGCATCACCCGGCGCGGGAAATGCACGACACCTTCTTCTTCTCGCCGGACGAGAAGGGCGAGCGCAAGCTGCTGCGCACGCATACCTCGCCGGTGCAGGTGCGTACCATGCTCGCGCAAAAGCCGCCGATCCGGGTCATCTGCCCCGGCCGGACCTATCGTTGCGATTCAGACCAGACGCATACCCCGATGTTCCATCAGGTAGAGGGGCTGGTGATCGACAAGAGCGCCTCGATGGGCCAGATGAAATGGGTGCTGGAGGAGTTCTGCAAGGCCTTCTTCGAGGTGCCGAGCGTGAAGATGCGTTTCCGCCCCTCCTTCTTCCCCTTCACCGAACCCTCGATGGAGGTGGATATCCAATGCTCGCGCAAGGGCGGCGAGATCCGCTTCGGGGAAGGCGAGGATTGGCTCGAAATCCTTGGTTGCGGCATGGTTCACCCCAATGTGCTGCGCAATTGCGGCCTCGATCCCGATGCCGTGCAGGGCTATGCCTGGGGCATGGGCATCGACCGCATCGCCATGCTGAAATACGGCATGCCGGATCTGCGCCCCTTCTTCGAGGCGGATATCCGCTGGCTCAAGCATTACGGCTTCCGCCCGCTCGACCTGCCGAGCCTCGCGGGGGGGCTTAGCGCGTGAGCAATACACCGGTAGTCTCACCTGACGCGGTTCGTTTCGCCTTTGGCGATTCACCCGAACTCGCCGATGAATTGCTCGCGCTGGTGATCGCCGGCCAGAAGACCGCGACTTGCAGTGCATTGCGAGAGTATCCTGAGGGACATCCCGAGCGGCCGACGGTCGGGCGGCGCGATATTGTCCTGGACGGAGCAGGCAGGCCCCGTGCCGTGGTTGAAACATTGGAGGTGACGATCCGCCGGTTCGATGAGGTCGATGCCGGACTTGCCTTTGACGAAGGCGAGGATGATCGCAGCCTGGACGCGTGGCGGCGTGCTCACGAGGCCTATTTCGCCCGCAACGGCGGCTTTTCGCCGGATATGTTGCTGCTGTGCGAACGGTTCAAGCTGGTTGCTATCATCGAGGCGCAAGACGGAGGAGATTTCGCGCGATGACGTCGCCAAGTCTCCGGTGCGCAGGTGCCGCAGCACGCGGAGGCGCCGACATTGCCCGATGAACCGCTGACCCGCGACATCGCGATTGTCCTCTGCAGCCGTGGGCGTGAGGAATACCTCACGCGCCTGCTCGACGATCTCGATCGCGCGTTCGCGCCTGCCTTGCGGGCCGCCGGCCTCGGCGCGACGGTCTTCGTCTACGCGCAGAATTACCCACGGGCCTATATCGATGGCCTGGCGGCGCGTTTCGCGGCCACAATCGCACGCGGCGATCTGATCATCGTCGAGCCCGCGGGCCCGCATCACCGGATTGGTCAGGTTGTCGCCTGCGCGATCGAGGCCCTCCATGCCCGCGTGACCTATCGCCTCGCCATGCTGATGGATGATGACAGCCTCTATCGCGGCGGAGCGGAAACCGATGCCAATCTCGCGCGGGCCGCGCGGGGTTTCGTCGATCGCGCGGACCGCGCCTATTCGATCAAGCTGGGGCAAGGCCGCCAGCTCGAATATTGGCCGTTCCTCAATGCCGAAGGGCCGGTCATGCCCTTCAAGGAAAAGATGCTCTGGGCGAGCCGCGCCGTTATGGATGAGGTGCTGGCCTTCGAACCCTTTTCGACTCTCGCCGTTGGCGAGGATGCCGTGATCGCGGCACTGGCCTGGCGCGGTGGGCCGGAACGTTGCTTTGGCGTGTTCGGGATCGCGACGTTCCTCCATCTTGCTTTCGAGCCGGACCAGGAGACCCCGCAAGGCGAGATCGCCGGCGGCTATGGCGCGCTGGTCGGGTATGTCGAAGGCGAGGATCGTGATCCTGAGCTGGGGAAATACGCGCCGGCTTATCGCTCGGGCGTGGTGCCGCATGACGTGCTGCCGGAGATTTTTGTCGGGCCGGATCACCCGCATTTTTACATCAACGGGGTCCGCCCCGAGGCTGTTGTGCGGTATGGTGCGGCGGATCAACCTTTCGTTCGGCTGGAGCTCACTGGTTGACAGTTGAGGCTGGCAATCGCACAGCATCGACCAACATAAAGATGCCTGTTTGAAGACGCAGAAGAACCCATCATGAAATTCACCCTCTCCTGGCTCAAAGAGCATCTTGAAACCGACGCTTCGCTCGACCAGATCGTCGAGGCGCTGACCCGGATCGGCCTTGAGGTCGAAAGCGTCGACGACCCCGGCAAGAAGCTCTCTGGCTTCACCATCGCCTATGTGATCTCGGCGGAGCAGCATCCGAATGCTGATCGCCTGCGCGTGTGCATGGTCAATACCGGCGATGGTGGTGCGCCCGTGCAGGTCGTGTGCGGCGCGCCCAATGCGCGCACCGGCATGAAGAGCGTGTTCTCGCCGCCCGGCACCTATATTCCGGGCAAGGATATCACGATCGGCAAGGGGGTGATCCGGGGTGTCGAATCCTCGGGCATGCTGTGCTCGGGGCGCGAGCTGGAAGTCTCTGAAGATCATGACGGCATTCTCGACCTGCCGGCCGATGCGCCGCTCGGGGCGAAATACGCCGATTGGGCCGGCATTTCCGATCCCGTGATCGAGATCAACCTGACGCCGAACCGCCCCGATGCCACCGGCGTTTTCGGCATCGCGCGCGATCTCGCGGCGGCGGGTTTGGGCAAGCTCAGGGATCACGGCATCATGCCGATCCGGGGCAATGGTGCCTGCCCGGTTTCCGTCACGCTCGATTTCGAGGGCGATGACCGCGCGCTCTGCCCCGCTTTCGCCCTGCGCCTCGTGCGCGGCGTGAAAAACGGCCCCAGCCCGGAATGGATGCAGAAGCGCCTGCGCGCCATCGGCTTGCGCCCGATCAACGCCCTGGTCGACATCACCAATTACATGACATTCGACCGCGCGCGCCCCTTGCACGTTTTCGATGCCGCCAAGGTGAAGGGCATGCTCAGCGTGCGCCGCGCGAAGGATAGCGAGAGCCTGCTCGCGCTCGACGGGCGCACCTATACCTTCGATTCCTCCGTCGTGATCATCGCGGATGAGAACGGCCCCGAATCCATCGGCGGCATCATGGGGGGAGAGCATTCCGGCTGCGACGAGAACACCACGGATGTGCTCATCGAATCGGCCCTTTGGGACCCGACCAATATCGCGCAGAGCGGCCGCAAGCTCGGGATCAACACCGATGCGCGCTATCGTTTCGAGCGCGGGGTGGACCCCGCCTTCACCCTGCCGGGCATCGAATTGGCGACCAAGCTGGTGATGGATCTTTGCGGCGGCACGCCGAGCGAGGTCACCCTGGCCGGCTCGATCCCCGAGAAGGACAGGATCGTCGAATTCCCCATCTCCGAGGTCAAGCGCCTCACGGGGCTCGACGTGCCTTTCGCCGAGATGAAGGCGATTCTCGGCGCGCTGGGCTTCTGGGTGTCGGGCAATCCGCCCGTGGTGAAGGTGGCGGTGCCGTCATGGCGACCGGATATCGAGGGCAAGGCCGATATCGTCGAGGAAATCGTGCGGATCGTCGGCGTGGATAATGTGCCGCTGGTTCCGATCATCCGTGTCGACGAGGTACACAAGCCCGTTCTCACCCTGCTTCAGAACCGCGTGCGCGCCGCGCGCCGGGCGCTTGCCGCGCGCGGGCTTGTCGAGGCTGTCACGTGGTCCTTCGTTACGAAGAAGGCGGCGGAATTGTTCGGCGGCGGTCAGCCCGCGCTGGCGCTCGCCAACCCGATCGCGGCGGATCTGTCGGATATGCGCCCCAGCCTCATGCCGGGGCTTGTCATGGGGTCGCAGCGCAATGCCGATCGCGGGTTCGCGGATCATGCGCTGTTCGAGGTCGGACAGGTCTTCCGCGGCGATGGCGAGAGGGACCAGCGTTTCAATGCGGCCGGCCTGCGGCGCGGGCTCGCGGCGTCGGAAGGCACGGGCCGGCATTGGTCCGGCAGCGCGGAAGCGGATCTTTATGATGTCAAAGCCGATGTGATGGCGACGCTGACCGCCCTCAACGTGCCGGTTGGCGGCTTGCAGATTGTTGCCGCCTCGGCGGTGCCGGGCGCGCCGGCTTTCCTGCATCCCGGCCGCGCGGCGATCCTGCGTTTCGGTCCCAAGGATGTCATCGGTTGGTTCGGCGAGCTGCATCCGCGCGCCATCGAGGCCTTGGGTGCGGAGGGGCGGATCGTCGCCTTCGAGATCACGCTCGATTCCCTTCCCGCGCCGAAGAAAAAGGCGACCAAGGTCAAAGCAAGGCTTGCCCTGTCGGATCTCCAGCCGGTCAGCCGTGATTTCGCCTTTGTTGTCGATCAGAAGGTCGAGGCCGAGACGATCATCCGTCTCGCGCGCGGCATCGACAAGACATTGGTCGAGGATGTCAGCGTGTTCGATCTTTATGCCGGCAAGGGCATCGATCCGGGCAAGGTCTCCATCGGGCTGGCGGTGACGCTGCAGCCGCGCGAAAAGACCCTGACCGATCAGGAGATCGAGGCTTTTTCGGCGAAACTCGTCGGCGAGATCACCGCAAAGACCGGGGCGGTCCTTCGCGGTTGATCGCCGGCTGGCAGCAGGGGTGACGATGCGCAAATGGCTTGTGGTGCTGGCTTTCGCCAGCTTCGGAATCCTCGCTCAGCCGAACCCCGTGCTGGCCAGCGGCTGTGAGGGGATATCGAACCCATTCGCCTATAACGAATGCCTCGCCAGGCAATCGCCCCAGCGCGGGGCGAGGCGTGCCCGTGCCGCGAGGGCCGGGGATCCCGAAGCCAGCGTTCGCGTCAGGCGCGGGCGTTATGCGCCTGCGGGTGGGGATCACGGTTCCGGCGTCATTATTTCGCGCGGGCAGGGGCGCACCAGCGCCGAAATTGATCCCTGGGCGGCGATCAAGCGCTCCTTCACGCCGACACCGAGCCGCAAGCGCCGACGGTAGGGCATTTCCCGATCTGGTTCGGCCAGATTGATATCCGCTCTAATCTCCCCGCATGTAGCCGATGGTCTCGAAGCGCATGTCCAGTGCGTCGATCATCAACAACCGGCCGACGAGGGGGGTTCCGAAAGGGGTGATCTGGCGTATGACCTCGATCGCCTGCAACGACCCCACCAGCCCGACCAGGGCGCCGAGCACGCCCGCTTCCGAGCAGGTGGGAATTGCGCCCGGCGGCGGTTTTTCGGGGTAGAGATCCGTGTAGCGCGGGTTGAGTCCCTCCGGTCCGGTCTCGTAGGGCTTGAGCACCGTCACGGCGCCATGCATCTCGTTCACGGCGGCGTGGACGAGCGGCTTGCACGCCTTCTCGCAAGTTTCCGCCAGCAGATAGCGGGTGTCGAAATTGTCCGAACCATCGGCAATGATGTCGTAGCCGGCGATCAAAGCCGCGGCGTTTTCCGCGTCAAGCCGCATCGCGTGGGCCTCGACCCTGATCGCCGGATCGAGGCGGTGGATCGCTTCCGCCGCACTCTCGACCTTCGGTCGGCCGATATCGGCCACGCCGTGGATCACCTGCCGCTGGAGATTGGAGAGCGCGACCACATCGTCATCGACGATGCCGAGCGTGCCCACGCCCGCCGCCGCGAGATAGAGCAGGAGCGGCGTGCCGAGCCCGCCGGCACCCACCACCAGCACTTTCGCCGCGCGCAGCCGCTGCTGGCCGGGACCGCCGATGTGACGCAGCACGATGTGCCGCGCGAAGCGGGAGAGTTCATCGGGGGAGAGCACGGCCATGGGTTTCGGGGCTTGATCCTTCGCAAGGTGCGGGTTGCACAACTTGCATCTGACTTGCTTCAGCTTATAGAACGGCTCGAACCCACGGCATAGCGGCCTTCAACACATCCGGACCAGACATGGCAAGAAACGATATCAAGAAAGTGGTGCTCGCCTATTCGGGCGGTCTCGATACTTCGGTCATCCTGAAATGGCTCCAGACCACCTATAATTGCGAGGTGGTGACCTTCACCGCCGATCTCGGCCAGGGCGAGGAGCTGGAACCGGCGCGCAAGAAGGCCGAGATGCTCGGCATCAAGCCGCAGAATATCTTCATGGATGACCTGCGCGAGGAATTCACCCGCGACTACGTCTTCCCGATGTTCCGCATGAACGCGCTCTATGAAGGGCAGTATCTGCTCGGCACCTCGATCGCGCGGCCGCTGATCGCCAAGCGCCAGATCGAGATCGCGCGCGAGGTCGGGGGAGATGCCGTCTCCCATGGCGCGACCGGCAAGGGCAACGATCAGGTCCGCTTCGAGCTCACCTATTACGCGCTCGAACCCAACATCAAGATCATCGCGCCCTGGCGCGAATGGGATCTTTCCTCGCGCACCAAGCTGATCGCCTTCGCCGAAGCGCACCAGATCCCGATCGCCAAGGACAAATACGGCGAGGCGCCCTTCTCGGTGGACGCGAACCTCCTGCACTCCTCCTCGGAGGGGAAGGTGCTGGAAGACCCGGCCGTCGAGGCGCCGGAGATGGTCTATATGCGCACCATCTCGCCCGAATCCGCGCCCGACAAGGCAACCGTGATCACGATCGATTTCGTCAAGGGCGATCCTGTGGCGATCGACGGCGTGAAGATGTCGCCCGCGACGCTGCTGACCAAGCTCAACGAACTGGGCAAGGCGAACGGTATCGGCCGGCTCGATCTGGTCGAGAACCGCTTCGTCGGCATGAAGTCGCGCGGGGTCTACGAGACGCCCGGCGGCACGATCCTGCATCAGGCGCATCGTGGCATCGAGAGCATCACGCTTGATCGCGAGGCGATGCATCTGAAGGAATCGCTGATGCCGCGTTATGCCGAACTCGTCTATTACGGGTTCTGGTTCACGCCGGAGCGCGAGATGATCCAGGCTTTGTGCGATCGTTCCCAGGAAATGGTCACCGGTCGCGTCACCGTGAAGCTCTACAAGGGCAATGTAACCGTGATCGGACGCGAGAGCCCGTTCTCGCTCTACGATCAGGAACTCGTGACCTTCGAGGAGGGCGCGGTTGCCTATGATCATCGCGATGCGCAGGGCTTCATCAAGCTCAATGCGCTGCGCCTGCGCACGCTGGCAATGCGCAAGGCCCGCGGGGGCTGATCTCAAAGCTGCCGCAATCTCGCGTTCAAACCTATCCGGGGCGAAAGGCAGGGGATATGCGGCAGCGGCTTCTCTATATCGCGGCGGCGTTGGTTGCCGTCGCGCTTGTAACCTTCGCGAGTTATTTTCTCGGTCAGCCGAGAACCTTGCGGATCGCAGTTGGACCCTCGGCATCGCAGGATCACCGCGTTGCCGTCGCCTTCATGCAGGCGTTGCAGCGCGACAGTGCGTCGATCCGCCTCAAGATCGTAACGACGGATGGTCCGATCTCCGCCGCGAGAGCGCTTGAGAGCGGCAAGGCCGATCTGGCGGTCATCCGGTCTGATCTCAACATGCCGACCAACGCCGCGACTTTGGCGATCATGCGGAAGGTCGCAATTCATCTCATCGCCAATCCGGCCAGCGGCATCGGGCGGATCCGCGATCTCAAGGGCAAGAAGGTGGGTGTGGTCTCCTCGCGGCCGATTCCGGGGGGTGTTCTGACACGGGTGCTCGGAAATTACGGCCTGACATTATCCGATGTCGAGATCGTGCGCGGGACCTTGCAGGAGGTTGGGCAGGCGGTTTCCGAAGGCAAGGTCGATGCAAGCCTGCTCATTGCCCCGCTCAATGACCGCAACACGCGACTCGCGCTTCAGGCCTTTCCATCCAACACGGAAGGCGGCGCCACGCTGATGCCGATTCCGGATGCAGAGGCACTCGCGCGGGAATGGGCGGAATTCGATACGATCGAGGTTCCTCGCGCGGCGTTCAATGCCGAACCCGCCCAGCCGGATGCGCCTTATACCACGCTTGCGGTCACCTATCGGCTTGTGGCGCCGCGCGCGCTTGATGATGGCGTGGTGAGTGAAGTCACCCAATTGCTGTTCTCGCTGCGTCCTGCCATGGTTGCCGAAGCGCCGCATGCCAACCAGATCGAGCTGCCGGACACCGAGGATCGCGGTGCACGCCTTCCAACTCATGCTGGCACGATCGCCTATGTCGAGGGCGAGACGAAAACCTTCTTCGAACGCTATGGAGACTGGATCTATCTCGGCATCATGGGGTTCTCGCTGGTCGGTTCGGTGCTGGCCGCAGCCTATTCTCGCGTGAGTTCCGGCCGTACGCCCGCCGATATCGACAAGGATCTTGAGGAAATCGGTCGCCTCATCGCCGGTGTCCAGCAGGCCGAGACGATCGAGTCCCTGAGCGGGATCGCCGATGCCGCGGACAGGGCGCGCGCCGATCTGGTCCAGTTGGTAATCGCCACCGGCCCGGATTCGGACAAGATCGCCGCGATCGAGTTCCTTCTGCGCGAATTGAAGGAGCGACTCGATTCCAGGCGGGCCACGCTCGCCAGCGATCACAATATCTGAGCGCGCGGGTTTTCGCGGAAGCATGGCTGCTCAATGGTGGAAAGCGCCGGTTTAAGACGAATTTTCTGCTATTAAAAATTTTTTAGCACGACAGAATACCGCCCGAACCTATTTCGGGAGGAAGAAAATGGGCAATGGAAACGGTGGCGGATGGCGCCATCCCGTGGCGCGGATCGGGGCCGACGAGCGCAAGGCACGACTTGAAATCCTGCGCTCCGCCATGCTTCGCGAGGGGATCGACGCGGTTCTGCTCGGCTCCACCAACAGCTTGCGCTATTTCACCGGGCTCATCTGGGGGCAGAGCGAACGCCTGCTCGGCGCGCTCGTCACCGCCAAGGGGCTGACCTATATCGTGCCCGCCTTCGAGCGTTCGAAAGTGGAGACCCTGCCGATCCTCCCCGGCGACATCGCGACTTGGGAAGAGCATGAGAGCCCCTCCGCGCTTGTCGCGAAGCTGCTCGGGCAGGCCGGCAAGCTGGCACTCGATCCGCAATTGCCGCTCTTCATGATGCACCCGATCGCCGGGATCCTCGGCCATGATCGCCTCGCCGATGCCAGCGCATTGATCGGGCCGATCCGCGCGCGGAAATCGCCGGCGGAAATCGCGCTGATCCGCCATGCCATGGCGATCACGCTCGATGTTCACCGCAAGGCGCATCAGCTCGTCCGCCCGGGCGTGCGCGCTTCCGAGGTTGCGCGCTTCATCGACGAGGAGCATCGCCGCATGGGGGCGGATGGCGGCGCGACCTTCGTGATCGTGTCCTTCGGCGAGGCAACGTCGCTGCCGCATGGCGCGGAGGGCGATCAGGTCTTTGCGCCCGGCGCTCTCGTGCTGGTTGATACCGGATGCCGGCTTGACGGCTATCACGCCGATCTCACGCGCACCTATATGATGGATGAGCCCGGAAAAACCGGAACATCCGCCGAGATTGCACGCATCTTCGCCATCGAGAAGGAAGCGCAGGCCGCAGCCTTTGCTGCCGCCAGGCCCGGTGCGCTTTGCGAGACGGTGGATGCGGCGGCGCGCAAGGTGATCGAGGCGCATGGGCTGGGCCCGGATTACACGCTTCCCGGCCTGCCGCATCGCTGCGGGCACGGGATCGGCCTTGAAATTCACGAGGCGCCCAACCTCGTGCGTGGCGACAAGACCGCGCTCGCGACAGGCATGTGCTTTTCCAACGAACCGATGATCGTGGTGCCGGGCAAGTTCGGCATCCGGCTGGAGGATCATTTCCATATGAGCGATGCCGGACCAGTCTGGTTCACCGAGCCACAGCCGAGCCTTACCGACCCTTTCAGGGGCCTCGCGCCGCTGGCGTGAAACGCCTGCGCACCGCGTGCCTGTCAACCATGCGGTGCGAAGTTCGATGAAAACGCGTTGAAAGCGGGCGGCGTGGTTGCCCGCGCCCCTCTCCTTGTGCTATTGCCGCACCGCAATAGGATGGACGGCCAAAATCGACCATGAGATGGGGCGTTTGCGCGCCGCGGTTTTCGGACCTCCTTCATCCTCCGTCCGTTTTCTCGCAGGCCGGGCCCGATGGTGCCGGCCTGTTGGTTTTACAGCAAAGGCCGGGATACCGGGAGAGCCATGCAGATCCGCAATATCGCGATTATCGCCCACGTCGACCACGGCAAGACGACGCTCGTGGACAAGCTCCTCGCCCAATCGGGCACGTTCCGCGAGAATCAGCGCGTCGCCGAGCGCGTGATGGATTCGAACGATCTCGAAAAGGAGCGTGGCATCACCATTCTGGCTAAGTGCACCTCGGTCGTCTGGAAGGATACGCGCATCAACATCGTCGATACGCCGGGCCACGCCGATTTCGGCGGCGAGGTCGAGCGCATCCTCTCGATGGTCGATGGCGCGATCGTGCTGGTGGATGCCGCCGAAGGGCCGATGCCGCAGACCAAGTTCGTCGTCTCGAAGGCTCTGGCGCTCGGGCTGAAGCCGATCGTGGCGGTCAACAAGGTCGATCGCCCGGATGCGCGTTCGCAGGAAGTCATCAACGAGGTGTTCGACCTCTTCGCGGCGCTGGACGCCAATGACGAACAGCTCGATTTCCCGATCCTCTACGGTTCCGGTCGCGATGGCTGGATGGCCAAGAGCCCGGAAGGCCCGCAGGATCAGGGCCTCGGCCCGCTTTTCGATCTCGTGCTTGAACATGTGCCCGAGGCGAAGGTGGAGGAGGGTGCGTTCCGCATGCTCGGCACGCTGCTTGAGGCGAACCCGTTCCTTGGCCGCATCATCACCGGCCGCATCGCCGCCGGCACGGTGAAGCCCAACCAGACGATCAAGGTGCTCGACCGTCAGGGCAACACGGTGGAAACCGGCCGCGTCTCCAAGATCCTCGCCTTCCGCGGCATCGAGCGTCAGCCGATCGAGGAAGGCGTGGCGGGCGATATCGTCTCGATCGCCGGGCTCGTGAAGGGCACGGTGGCGGATACGTTCTGCGATCCTTCCGTGAGCATTCCGATCCAGGCGCAGCCGATCGATCCGCCCACCGTGACGATGAGCTTCATCGTCAATGATTCGCCGCTCGCCGGCACCGAAGGCGACAAGGTCACCTCGCGCATGATCCGCGACCGTCTCTTCAAGGAGGCGGAAGGCAATGTGACGCTCAATATCGAGGAATCGGGCGACAAGGATTCGTTCTTCGTCTCCGGGCGTGGCGAACTCCAGCTCGCGATCCTGATCGAGACCATGCGCCGCGAAGGTTTCGAGATCGCCGTCTCGCGCCCGCGCGTCGTGTTCCAGAAGGGTGAGGATGGCAGCACGCTCGAACCGATCGAGGAAGTGCTGATCGACGTGGACGAGGAATATTCCGGCACGGTCGTTCAGAAGATGAGCGAGCGCAAGGCCGAGATGATCGAGATGAAGCCCTCGGGTGGTAATCGCCTGCGTCTCGTCTTCCACGCCCCGACGCGCGGCCTGATCGGCTATCAGTCCGAACTGCTCACCGATACGCGCGGCACCGCGATCATGAACCGCCTGTTCAAGGCCTATGAGCCCTTCAAGGGCGAGATCGCCGGGCGTAACAACGGCGTGCTCATCGCCAACGAGGCGGGCGAGGCCGTGGCCTATGCGCTCTGGAACCTCGAGGATCGCGGCCCGATGATCATCGAGCCGGGCTGGAAGGTCTATCAGGGCATGCTGATCGGCATCCATACCCGTGACAACGACCTTGAAGTGAACGTCCTCAAGGGCAAGAAGCTCACCAACGTGCGCACCACCTCGAAGGATGAGGCCGTGCGCCTCACGCCGCCGATCCGCATGACTCTGGAGCGCGCCCTGGCCTGGATCCAGGACGACGAGCTGGTGGAAGTCACGCCGAAATCGATTCGTCTGCGCAAGAAGCTGCTCGATCCGAACGATCGCAAGCGCGCCGAGAAGCAGAAAGAAGCACTGGCGGGCTGATGCCCGCCGGCCTTACGTGGTCTCCACAAATGCCTTGAGGCGCGAAAGGCGTGCGTCCCATTGGCGTGAGACCTCTTCGAGGTAGGTTTTCGCGAGATCAAGCTGCGCCCTTTCGAGGGCGTAGCGGCTTTCCCGGCCCACTTTCTCACATGAGACAATCCCTGCGCGCTCCAGCACGCCGAGATGCTTGCTCACGGCTTGCCGGGTCATTTCCGCATTTGCGAGAAGCCGGCTGAGGGGCTGAGGTGAAACCTCCGACAGGCGACCAACCAGTGCGAGGCGCGTCGGGTCGCCCAGGGCGGCGAAAAGCATCGCGGCCTCCGAGGGAGGCAGAGATATTGGTTCAACCCTCGGCATAGCGGGCGATATTTCCAAGCTGGTGCTCCCATCCGTGCGTGTTGGCGCGCAGGGCCTCCGCCTTGCGATGCGCTGGGATGGCGTTGAAGCCCGATTCCCGCACCCTAAGCCGGGTTCCCTGTCCTTCGGTCGAAAGTTCGAGAGCCACCGTCGTCGGTGTTTCTCTGGAATAGTCAATATCGGGATCCACGGCATAGGGGTGCCAGCGATAGACGAAGCGCGTTTCCGGCGTCATTTCCACAATGCTCGCATCGAATTTTACATGCTCGAAGCCGCATATGGTGATCTGCCCGCGGATCACACCGCCGGCGCGGAAAGGCTCGTCCAGTCGGGCGCCGAACCATTCTCCGAACTGGTGATGGTCCGTCAGGGCGCGCCATACCCGCGATTGCGGAGCGTTGATGAAAACATCCTTCTCGATCGTATCGCTCATCGTCGGTTTCCTCGTCATCTCGATTGGGGAGCCCTTGCAGGCGCCGGGTTGCCAAAATTAGCAACCATAAGGTTGCGTACAGCGCTTCGATGATAAAGGCAACCAAAAAGGTACATTTGTGTTTTCCGTGCTCACAGAGCAGAATCGAGGCATAAGGACTTCATGTCCATCCGCCGCCTCGACCCCATTCTCATTGATCAGATCGCCGCCGGCGAGGTTATCGAGCGCCCCGCTGCCGCCGTAAAAGAACTGGTCGAGAACGCCATTGATGCCGGCGCAAGGCGGATTGCCGTGCGCATCGAACAGGGGGGACGACGGCTCATCCGCGTGAGCGATGACGGCTTCGGCATGGGGCCAGAGGATCTCGCGCTTGCTATCGAGCGCCATGCGACCTCGAAAATTCCCGATGGCAGCCTCGAACGTATTTCGACGCTCGGCTTTCGTGGCGAGGCGCTGCCCTCCATCGGCGCGGTGGCCCGGCTCACCATCACGTCACGGCCTCGCCTCACGGGTCAAAACAGCCAGCAGGCGCATCGTATCCGTGTCGATGCCGGGCGGGTGGAAGCGCCGCGTCCTGCTGCGCTGGATCAAGGCACCCGGATCGAGGTCGAGGACCTTTTCCACGCAACGCCCGCGCGGCTGAAATTCCTCAAGGGGGATCGCGCCGAGGCTCAGGCCGCGGCTCTGGTGATCCGTCGGCTGGCGATGGCGCATCCCGAAATCGCGTTCCAGCTGGAGGGTGACCACCTTTCCGGTCTCGATTTGCCGGTGGAATCTGGTGAAAACGGCGCAAGGCGGCGCATCAGCCGCATTCTCGGCGCCGATTTCGGGGAAAACGCCGTCGAGGTCGCCAGCCAGCGTGGCGCGATGCGCGTCAGCGGGCTTGTTTCCCTGCCCACGCATCACCGTGCCAGCGCGCTCGATCAATATCTGTTCGTCAATGGCCGTCCGGTGCGTGACAAACTGTTGATCGGCGCGCTCAAGGCCGCCTATGCCGATACGATCGTCGCGGGGCGGCACCCGGTGGTCGCGCTGTTTCTCGAAACCGATCCGGCGAGCGTCGATGTCAATGTCCACCCCGCCAAGCTGGAGGTGCGCTTTCGCGAGAGCGAGGCTGTGCGCTCTCTGCTGATCGGCGCGATCCGCGACGCCCTGGCTTCAGCTGGGCATCAGGCATCGAACCGAGGCGGGGTCGCGATGCTGGCGCGGCTTCAGGCGCAGGGTATCACGCATCTTGCGCCGCGTCCGCCCGAGCGCCCGCTCTCCTTCGTGTTTCCTGAGGGGCCACCCAGGCATGCCACGGCCATGCCCGCGCCCGCACGCTATCAGGCCGGCTTTGCCGAAACGATGCCCGCCGAAGCGTCGCCCGCTGACACGGATGCGCCGATGCCGCCACTCGGCTATGCCCGCGCGCAGTTTCACGAGACCTACATCCTCGCGCAGAACGGGGATGGCGTGGTGATCGTCGATCAACACGCGGCGCATGAAAGGCTGGTCTATGAGCGCCTGAAGAAGGCGCGGCTGAACGGTCCTGTGCCGACACAGCCGCTCTTGATCCCGGTGATCGTCGATCTGCCGGAAGCTATCCGCGCGGCTCTGCTTGATCTTGCCGAAGAGCTGGCTTCCGACGGGTTGGTGATCGACCCCTTTGGACCCGGCGCTATCGCCGTGCAGGAAGTACCGGCTGCGCTTGCCGGAGCGGATATCGTCACGATGGTGCGCGACCTTGCCGATCGCGTGGGCGAGTTCGGCGGCGCCGAGAGTCTCGCGGCACGGCGCGATCACGTCTTGAAGACCATGGCCTGCCATCACTCGATCCGCGCCGGGCGCCGGATGAAGCTCGAGGAGATGGATGCGCTTTTGCGCGAGATGGAAGCGACACCGGGTTCAGGCCAATGCAACCATGGCCGCCCGACCTATATCTCCCTCGGTCTCAAGGATCTCGAACGGCTGTTCGGCCGGAGCTAGGACATCCGCCGATCATGCTGGATCGTCATTGCGAGGAGGCTTTGCGGGAAGCCGACGCGGCAATCCATTTTTCTGGATCGCCGCGTCGCTGGCGCTCCTCGCGATGACGGGACGACCGGTTCACTTAGATCGGAAAATGCCCTAATCGGGCATTCTGGCGAAAACCAGCTGTGTCTCGCCAGCCTTGCGGCGGTCGATCTCGATGAGCGGCGCGGGCAGCGCGATTTCGGCGCTCGCGCGCTCCTCCAGCATGATCAGCGCGCCGGGCGCGAGCCAACCGCCGCGGATCGCGGAGGCGAGCGCGGCCTCTCCGAGCCCTTTGCCATAGGGCGGATCGCAAAAAACGAGGGTGAACGGGGTGAAGGGCGAAACCTCGCCCAGCTTGGTCGCATCGCGCCTGAGGATGCGCGTCACGCCGCCAAGGCCCAAAGACTCGACATTCTCGCGCTGGAGACCCCGCGCTTCGGCGCCGATATCGACCATCACCGCGAAAGAGGCACCGCGTGATATCGCCTCGATGGCGTTGGCGCCCGTGCCTGCGAAGAGGTCGAGCACGCGCGCGCCATCGAGCGCAATATCCAGTCCATGCGCGAGGATGTTGAACAGGCTCTCGCGCATCCGGTCCGTGGTTGGCCGGATGGAATCGGAATGCGGGCCTTTCAGCACCCGCCCGCCAAGGCGACCGCCGACAACCCGCATCGATCAGCCCCGGTCGCGCGGGGGGCGCTTGCCACCCGGTTTACCGCCGAAGGGTTTGCCGCCGGAAGGTCTCCCGCCGGGTTTGCCTGTGAAGGGACGTTCGCCGCGCGGCTTGCGGAAGCCCCCTTCAGCGCCATCCTCGCGCGGGGGCCTCGCCTTGAAGGGCCGGTCTCCCCGTGCTTCATCACGCGGCGCGCGTGCCTTGTACGGACGATCCCCGCCGGCCTCGTCGCGCGGGGGACGCGGACGGAAGGGGCGATCGCCATCCGGGCGCTGCGGGCGGTCGCCATCGAAACGCGGCTTGCGCGGGCGAGCATCCCCTTCATCGCGGTTGAAGCGCGGTTTGCGGAATTCGCCTTGGGCGCGATCCTCGCGCGGCGCGCGCGCCTTGTACGGGCGATCTCCGCCGGCCTCGTCGCGCGGGGGACGCGGACGGAAGGGGCGATCGCCATCCGGGCGCTGCGGACGGTCGCCGTCGAAACGCGGCTTGCGGGGACGGGTGTCCCCTTCCTCGCGGTCAAAGCGCGGTTTGCGCGGACGAAAATCCCGTTCGCCACCCTCGTCGCGATCGAAACGGGGCTTGAAATCCCGTCCTCCGTCACGGCGCGGACGGCGTTCTTCACGAAAATCGCCATCTTCCCGCACGCGGCGCGGCGGCTCTTCCGGCGGAAGCTCCACCTTCACCACGCGCTCCACCTTGACCACGCGGCCCTTGCGATCCGAGACCTTCTCGCGGGTGAGCTTCAGATCCTTCGCTTCGCCGGAAAGGGCGAGTTCGCGCTTTTCGCCGGGCTTGCGGCGATCGAAGCGCTTGCGAACGGGTTCTTCCTGCGTGAGCGCGGCGCGATCGGCGGCGCTTTCGCGGCGGGGGCCGTCGAAATAGGCGCCAGCCTCCTCGGCCAGCCTTGGACCGAGCTGGTCCTTGAGCGTGCGCGTGCGCACTTCCTCAAGCGCGCCTTCACCCAGATCCTCAAGCTGGAACGGGCCGAAGGAGACACGGATCAGCCGCGTGACATGCAGGCTGAAATATTCCAGCACGCGCTTGATCTCGCGGTTCTTGCCTTCGCGAAGATCCATCACGAGCCAGGCATTGTCGCCGATCTCGCGTTCGAGCGTGGCGACGATCGGGCCGTATTCGATTCCCTCGATGGTGATGCCTTCGCGCAGGGTGTCGAGCATCGCCTGATCGACATCGCCATGCACGCGCACGCGGTAGCGGCGCAACCAGCCGGTTTCGGGCAAGGCGAGAACACGCGCGAGCCCGCCATCATTGGTGAGCAGCATCAGCCCTTCGGTATTGATATCGAGCCGCCCCACGGAGACGACCCGCGGCATATCCGCGGGAAGATGATCAAAAACAGTCGGGCGGCCTTCGGGGTCCGAGGCGGTTGTCACCAACCCGCGCGGCTTGTGATAGAGCCAGAGGCGGGTACGTTCGCGTTCCGGCAGGGGCTGGCCATCGACGAGGATGCGGTCTCGCGCCGTGACATCGAGCGCTGGGCTCTCGATGACGGTGCCGTTGACCGAGACCCGCCCGGCCACCACCCAATCCTCTGCCTCACGGCGCGAGCACAGGCCGGCGCGAGCCATGACACGGGCGATCCGCTCGCCTTCGAGCGCGAAACCCGCTTCATCCTGCCGGGGGGCTTCCCGGCCACGACGCTGCCGCTCTTCGTCCCGGCGAGGTGGCGGGGCGCCATCCTGACCAAAGCGTGGCTTGAAGGGGCGGTCGCGGTCCTCACCCGGTCGGCGCGACCGGAACGGACGGTCGCCCTCGGCGCGGGGCGGACGGTCGCCATCGCGGTTGAAGCGTGGCTTGAACGGCCTTTCGCCACCGGCATCGTCGCGCGGGGGGCGCGGCCGGAACGGACGGTCACCCTCGGCGCGGGGCGGGCGGTCGCCATCGCGGTTGAAACGCGGCTTGAACGGCCTTTCGCCGCCTGCATCATCGCGCGGGGGGCGCGGCCGGAAGGGGCGATCACCCTCGGCGCGGGGCGGGCGGTCGCCGTCGCGGTTGAAGCGCGGCTTGAACGGCCTTTCGCCACCGGCATCGTCGCGCGGGGGGCGCGGCCGGAACGGACGGTCACCCTCGGCGCGGGGCGGGCGATCACCGTCACGGTTGAAACGCGGCTTGAACGGCCTTTCGCCACCGGCATCGTCGCGCGGGGGGCGCGGCCGGAACGGACGGTCACCCTCGGCGCGGGGCGGGCGGTCGCCATCGCGGTTGAAGCGTGGCTTGAACGGCCGCTCGTCCCCGCGAGCCTCGTCCATACGCGGCTTGAAGCCCCTTTTGGGCCTGGAATCGGCAGAAGGCGCGTCTTCGCGGCTGCGGAACGGGCGCTTTTCGCGCGGGGATTGGTCACGCGCGGAATCGGAGCGCGGCGCGCTCGCACGGGGGCGGGAATCGCGGGGCTTGCCACCGCGACGATTGTCGTTATCGCTATCGGTCATCGTGCGCTTCTATCAGGAAGGTCCGGGGGTTGCGAGAGGCCGCAGGAGTTTATTTCATCAAGGATAACAGGCATGCGGGGTGATCATGCCCGGCTGGAGGCGCGCGAATCCGGCTTCGATCTCGCCTTTGCGGAGGCAGAAGCGGCGCGTGCGCGGGGCGAGGTGCCGATCGGCGCCGCCATCCTGCTCGACGGCGTGCCCATCGCGAGGGCCGGCAACCGGACGCGCGAGCTCAACGATCCGACCGCGCATGCTGAAATTCTTGCGATCCGCATGGCCTGCGCGGCGATAGGCTCCGAACGCATCGGCGGCGCGGATCTCTACGTGACGCTCGAACCCTGCCCGATGTGCGCGGGCGCCATTTCCTTCGCGCGGATCCGTCGGCTTTATTATTCAGCTTCCGACCCCAAGGGCGGGGGTGTGGAGCACGGAGCGCGCGTCTTCTCGCATCCGACCTGCCACCACGCGCCGGAAATCTATTCCGGCATCAGGGAGGGAGAGTCGGCGGCGATGCTGCGCGATTTCTTCCGGGAAATGCGCTGAGGCTATGCAGATCAGTCCCCGCTTCGGAAGGGCTGGGAGAGGATCGATTCCACGGCGCCGGCTAAGCCTTCGGATGCGGCGAGGATTTTCCTGGCGGCGAAGAAATCAAGTGCGTTGAAGCCTTCCACGGGCGCTTTCAGGCGGCGTACCGGGCGGATTTCCGCCAGGGCCTGGGCATCCGCCAAAGCGGCCTGCATGAGATCATAGACGCGAAATCCCGTCTCCACCGCGCCGGGGATGATCGCGCTTTCCTCGCGTGCGGCGGCGCGCGAGACATCGATGGCGAGGATCACATCCACCTGTCTGGTGATCGCGCGGATCGGCAGGGGATCGACCGTTCCGCCATCGACCAGCACGCGGTTTTCGAAGACGACGGGTTTGACGAGACCGGGGATCGCCATCGAGGCGGCAATGGCGGGCGCGAGCGGACCTTCGGAAAAGGCGATGCGCTCGAGACGGTGGAAATCCGCTGCGACGACACAAAGAGGGATATCAAGATCCTCGAAACGCGGCGGGATCAGATCGGGCAGGAAGCGGGCCAGAACATCCGCCGCATCCACGAGCATCGGATTGGCGAGGCCACCCTTCCACAGATCCGCGAAACGCCCCACGCGCGCGCGAAAGAGCTTGGTCATCACCTCGGTGCGGTTGCGGAAATCGCGCAAGGCGAGCTGGCGCAGATCCGCGCCGCGCGCGCCGCCGGCATAGGCCGCGCCAAGAATGGCGCCGATGGAGGTTCCCGCGATCTCGACCGGGCGGATGCCCAGCCGGTCCAGCGTTTCGAGTACGACGATATGGGCGAGGCCGCGTGCGCCGCCGGAACCGAGGACGAGACCGACACGTGGCTTCGTCATGCGAGGAACCGCCTCAGCGCGGCCAGCGTGGCTTGCGGATTTTCCTCGGCGAGGAAATGGCCGCTCGCGATGGCTTCGCCCTGTGCCTCCGGCGCGAAATCCCGCCAGACATCGAGCGGGGAGGCGCCTGCCGCCGGAATTCCCGCCTCGCCCCAGAGGATAAGCGTCGGACAGGAAATGACGCGGCCCGCCGCGCGATCCGCCGCATCCGCCTCGCTGTCGAGCGTGGCGCCGGCACGATAATCCTCGCAGGTCGCGTGAATACGTGAAGGTTCGTTGAAGAAGGCGCGATAATGGCGCAAGGCGCGCTTGTCGAAGGCGGTGAGATCCTTCGTCGCCGTCCAGCTCGCGAGCGTGTGCTCGAGCCATTCCACCGGCGCCTGCCCGATCAGCCTTTCCGGCATCGGCGCGGCCTGCGCGAGAAAACTCCAGTGATAGACCTGCATGGCGCGCTTGGCGTCCATGCGCTCCCACATCGCAAGCGTGGGGATAATATCGAGAATGGCGAGCCGTTCGATGCGGCCGGGATGGTCGAGCGCGAGGCGGTAGCCCACCCGCGCGCCGCGGTCATGCCCGACCATGGCGGCCCGCGTGAAGCCGAGTTCATCGATCACGCGCAGCACGTCGCGGCCCATGGCGCGCTTCGAATAGGTCTCGTGATCGGGGCTTCCTGCCGGCGCGCTCGACCAGCCATAACCGCGCAGATCCATCGCGATCACGGTGTGATCTTCGGCAAGGGCGGGCGCGATGCGGTGCCACATCACATGCGTCTGGGGAAAGCCATGCAGCAGAACCAGCGGCTTGCCACTGCCGCCGATGCGGCAGAAGACGTTGCCTTCCTCGGTTGCGATCGTGCGGCTTTCAAAGCCGGGGAAGAGATCGGCCAGATCGGCCATGGCTTGATCCTCTCATCAGGCAGGAGCACCCGGATCGCGCGTATTCTCGACAGGTTCGGTCAGGATTTTCCCAGCCGTGCGAGGCCCTTCGCCCCGATATCCGAGCGGCAGAACCCTTCCGGCCAATCGATTTTCGCAACGGCATCATAGGCCCGCCGGCGCGCCTGCGGAAGATCGTCGCCGGTCGCGCAGATCGTGAGCACCCGCCCGCCATTGGCGGTGACCCGGCCATCCCGCGCGCTCGTGCCGGCATGAAAGACGATCGCGCCCGGCATGGCGCCGGCGGCTTCGAGCCCGCCGATCACGCTGCCCTTGGGATAATCGCCGGGATAGCCCTTCGCCGCCATCACCACGCCAACGGCGCAAAGCAGCTTGAGGCGCACGTCGATCTCGCGCAGCCGCCCCTTGGCCGTGGCTTCGAGGATATCCAGCAGGTCCGTTTCGAGCCGGAGCATCAGCACCTGGCATTCGGGGTCACCGAAACGGCAATTATATTCGATGAGCTTTGGCCCTTCCGGCCCGATCATCAGCCCCGCGAAGAGAATGCCGCGAAACGGCATCCCGCGCCGGACCATCTCGCGCATGGTCGGCGCGACGATGGCCTCGATCGCTGTTTTCTCGACCGTTTCGCTCACAACGGGTGCGGGTGAATAGGCGCCCATGCCGCCGGTATTGGGGCCTTCATCGCCGTCGAAGACGCGCTTGTGATCCTGTGCCGAACCCAGCGGAACGATCGTCTCGCCATCGACGAAGCAGAAGAAGCTCGCTTCCTCGCCCACCAGCATTTCCTCGAGAACCACCTTCGCGCCGGCCTCATTGGCATAGAGCGCGCGGATCGCCGTCTCGGCCTCGGCTTGTGTCGCGGCGACGGTGACGCCCTTGCCGGCCATCAGCCCGTCATATTTCACGACGATGGGCGCGCCCTTCTCGCTCAGATGGGCGAGGGCGGCGGCTTGATCGGTGAAGGTCGCGTAATGCGCGGTCGGTGCCTTGGCGGCGGCGCAGATCTGCTTGGTGAAATCCTTCGAGCCTTCAAGCTGTGCAGCCGCCTTGGAGGGGCCGAAGACCGGAAATCCGGCGCCCTGGAGATCATCGGCCAGGCCGGCGACCAGCGGTGCCTCCGGCCCGACGACGACGAGATCGATCGCCTCCTTGCGGCACAGGGCGATGATAGCGGCATGGTTCGCCACATCCACGGCCACGTTCGTTCCAAGCATTGCCGTGCCGGGATTGCCGGGGGCCACGAAGAGGCGGGCGAGGCGCGGGCTTTTCGCGATCGCCCAGGCCAGCGCATGTTCGCGTCCGCCGCCGCCGATGAGAAGAACGTTCATGAATGCCCCGTCTGAAACGAAAATGCGTGGGTACGTTTCCTGCGCTGTAGCATCCCGGCGCGCGCATCTCTACACTTGCGCGCGATGAACGACGCCGTTTCCAACACGCCCGAGCTTTCCGTCTCCGACCTCGCTGGCGCGCTCAAGCGCACGATCGAGGATGCTTTCGGCCAGGTGCGCCTCCGGGGCGAGATTTCCGGCTATCGCGGGCCGCATTCCTCGGGGCATGTCTATTTCTCGCTCAAGGACCAGAACGCCAAGATCGACGCCGTGATCTGGAAGGGCGTGTTCTCGCGCATCAAATTCCGCCCGGAGGACGGGCTTGAAGTGATCGCCACCGGGCGGATCACCACCTTCCCCGGCAAATCGAGCTACCAGATCATCGTCGAACAGATGGAGCCCGCCGGTGCGGGCGCGCTGATGGCGCTGCTGGAGGAGCGCCGCCGCAAGCTTCAGGCCGAGGGGCTCTTCGACTCCGACCGCAAGCGCAAGCTGCCCTTCCTGCCGCGCGTCATCGGCATCGTCACATCGCCGACAGGCGCGGTGATTCGCGACATGATCCATCGCCTCTCGGATCGTTTCCCGCGCGAGGTTCTCGTCTGGCCGGTGCGGGTGCAGGGCGAGGGAAGCGCGGCGGAAGTCGCCGCCGCCATCCGCGGGTTCGACGCGATCGGCGAGGAGGATGATCTTCCCCGCCCCGATGTGCTGGTCGTCGCGCGCGGGGGGGGCTCACTCGAGGATCTGTGGAGTTTCAACGAGGAGATCGTCATCCGCGCCGCGGCGGAATGCTCGATCCCGCTTGTCTCGGCCATCGGGCACGAGACGGATTGGACCCTTCTCGATCTCGTCGCGGATATCCGGGCGCCGACCCCCACCGCCGCCGCCGAGATGATCGTGCCCGTGCGGGCGGAATTGCTGGCCAACACCCGCGCGGGTGGCGCAAGGCTCGCCGGCGCCATGGCGCGGCTGCAAGAGAGACGGCGGCGCGAACTGCTCCATCTCGCCCGCGCCCTGCCGGCACCGGAACGCGCGCTTGAAGGGCCGCGCCAGCGGCTCGACAGGGCGTCGCTCAAAGGCGAAGCCGCGTTGCGCGCGGCGCTGGACCGGCGCAAGCTGGCCCTGGCCACGCTCACGCGGCGGCTCGGGGTGCGCCGGCCCGAGGCGCAGCTCGCGCGCATTCGCGAGAGAATGGAAGGGCTTGGCGCGCGCCTGCCCGCGCTGGCGAAGCGTCGGCATGAACAGGCCCGGCGCGATTTCAGCGAGATGGAGAAGCGCCTTGTCCGCGCTTTCGCGGCGCGGCTCCAGCTCGCAAAACGCGATCATGCGCGTCAGGGCGGCGATTATTCCGCGCTGTCCAGGCGCCTCATCCCCGCTTTCCACGCGGCTCTGGAGCGGCGCAAACGCGCGCTCGGCGCGCAGGGGCAGTTGCTCGCCTCTCTCTCTTATCGCAGCGTTCTCGCGCGCGGCTATGCGCTGGTGCGCGACGGCGAGGGCAAGGTGGTCCGTCAGGCGCGTGATGTCGGCGCCGGCATGGCGCTATCGATCCGCTTTTCGGATGGCGAGATCGCCGCGGAGGCGCGCGATGGCGCCGCGTCGCCCGCCCGGCCCGCCAGCGCGAAGCCCTCACGCCCCCGCGATGGCGGCGGCAACCAAGGCTCGCTTTTCTAGGCCTGCCCCTGTTTGCGAGAAAACCGCTTTCTTCTTTTCGTTGGCTTGCATTATGGGTGAGAGACGAACGACGCGAGGAGGCGTGTCCATGCGACGCCAGACCGGTAATCCGCTCCCCAATCTCGGCACCGAGGCTGTGCTGAGCTATACGGACAGCGATTATCATATCGTCCGGCACGGCACCTTCGTGCGCTGCGCCGCGACCGGGCAGGCCATTCCCCTGCAGGAGCTGCTCTACTGGAGCGCGGAGCGGCAGGAAGCCTATGCGGGACCGGAAGCCGTACTCATGCGGCTTCGCACCGAGAGCAAGGCGCGGTAGATCTCGCCCGCCAGCGCCTCTGCGCCCACAAGCCGCACCGGCAGGATCGTTGACGCTGCCGCCAGCTCCTCAAGCGCCGGATCGCCGGCAAGACGCACGAAATCCTTGCCTGTCGTGACGAGCGTGGCCTGATGCGTATGCGCGAGCGCGAGAAGCGCCTGCGCGTCGCGCGCGCCGAAGACGTGATGATCACCAAAGCGCCGGCTTGCGACGATTTCAGCACCGATCTGGGCGAGGCTCGCCTCGAATTTCTCCGGCAGTGCAATGCCGGAATAGGCCACGACCTTCTTGCCCAGTAATTCCGGCATGTCGGTCGCCGGCGCGATCCTGCCGGCAAAGACCGGCTTTAGGCGTGAGAGTTCCGCCGAAAGGCCGCTCCGGTCGTCGCCGATGATCAGAAAGGCATCGATGGCGGGCAGCATGCCGGCGAGCGGCGCGCGCAATGGCCCCGCCGGCACGCTTGCACGATTGCCGAAGCCGAAAGCGGCATCGACCACGCAGAGCGAGAAATCCTTCTGGAGCGCGGGGTTTTGCAGCGCGTCGTCGAGCAGGATCAGGCTGGCGCCTTGCGCGGTTGCGAGGCGCGCGCCAGCCGCCCTGTCCCGCGCCACGATGGTCGGGGCGACTTGAGCCAGGAGCAGCGCTTCATCACCGACATCGCCGGCCGCATGATCCGCGGGCTGGACCAAAAGCGGCCCCTTCTCCTGGCCACCATAGCCGCGGGTGATGAAAACTGGCTTCTCGCCGCGCGCGATGAAAGCGGTGGCGAGGGCGATGGCGGTCGGCGTCTTGCCGGCGCCGCCCAATGTCGCATTGCCGATCGAGATCACGGGCACAGGCGCCCGCCAGCCCCTGCGCGCCATGCGTCGCAGGGTCGCCGCGCCATAGAGGGCGCCGAGAGGGGCGAGAAGGCGCGAAAGGAGCCGCCCCGAAGGGCCGGCATCCCTGCGCCAGAAATCGGGGATCTTGCGGATCATCGCCCGGAGAATGCGCGATCACCGGGCAAATTGCCAGCCTTGTCGAGCACGGCTTCGATCCGGCCGAGCGCGCGGGCGAGCGCGCCTTCCGAGGCCGCGATCAGCGTACGGGCATTGATGGCGAGGGTCGCGCGCGCGTCGGCATCTTCAAGCAGCCGGATCGCCTCTTCGGCGAGCGCGCGGGCATCGGCGACGGATATCGCGGCCTCGGCGGTGTCGAAGGCGGCGAAGACCTCGCGATTCTTGTCGGTTTCCGGGCCATGAAGAATGGGAATGCCCAGTTTTGCGGGCTCGATCGGGTTATGGCCGCCGATCGGGGCGAGGGTGCCACCGACGAAGGCAAGCGTCGCCAGAGAATAGAAGAGCCCCATTTCGCCAAGGGTATCCGCGAGATAGGTGGTGGCGCGCCGTTCCGGCAGAGCGCCCTGCGAGCGCCTCGGCATCAGGAGCCCGCCGGCTGCCGCAGCGGCGGCAATTTCGTCGCCGCGCTCGGGATGGCGTGGCGCGATCACCGTCAGCAGATCGGGGATACGGTCGCGGATGCGTGCCGATGCTTCGAGCACAGCCTCCTCCTCGCCCGGATGCGTGCTCGCCGCGAGCAGGACAGGGCGTCCCTCCATCGCGCGGATCAGCGTTGCGCGTGCCTCAGCATCGATGGGAAGGGCGGGTGCGTCGAATTTCAGATTGCCGGCGGCTTCCGCCTGGGCGCCGAGCTTCACGTAGCGCGCAGCATCTGTCTCGGTCTGGGCGAGGCAGAAGGCGCAGGCGCCGAGGAGGGCGCGGGCGGTGCCGGGGAAGCGTCGCCAGCCGCGAAAGGCCTTCTCGGACATGCGTCCATTGACGATGCCGAGCGGAATGGCGCGACGATGCGTTTCCGCCAGCAGCATCGGCCAGATCTCGCTTTCGCAGAAAATGGCGAGATCGGGCCGCCAATGGTCGAGAAAGCGCGCCACCGCGCGGGCGAGATCAACCGGAACGAACTGGTGGATGGCGCCGCCCGGCAGCCGTGATGCCGCGAGCGCGGCGGAAGTACGTGTGCCGGTGGTGAGCAAAACGGCATGCCCCGCGCCTGAAAGCGTATCGATCAAGGGCAATACCGACATGGTTTCCCCGACGCTCGCGGCGTGGAACCAGATAAGCTGCCCCGCCGGTCTCGGTAGCGAGGGGCGCCCCTTGCGCTCGCCGATCCGCAGCGGGTCCTCCTTGCCGCGCGCGAGCCTGCGGCGCAGCAGCAGCGACACGAAGGGTCGTGCCGCGTAACCGGCAAGGCGATAGGCGAGCAAGGGAAGCGGCGGCGCCATGGATCAGCCTTCCGCGCCGCGCGCGTTGCGCTGGTTGCGGGCCTCGATCATCGAGGGGCGGTCGGCGCCAGGGTAGGGGCAGCCCAGATTCTGGTAGCCAAGGGCGTAGATGCGATCGAGTTCCGCTTCGAGTTGCCGGCGCAGGGCTTCGCGGCGCTCGGCATCCGCTTCGCGCGGGACCGTGATCGCCGTGCCGACGAGGATCGCGACACGTCCAAAGGGAAGCGCCAGGCTCGCGGCATCCCAGCTTTTGAAATCGATGCGCCGGGAGGCGACCACCGCCATGGGGATGATCGGCCGGCCCGACATCTGCGCGAGCGTGATGATGCCATCCCCCGCGACGCGCGAGACTTTCGGGACATCCGCCGTCATGGAGACATGCTCGCCCGCTTTCAGCAGGGAGAGAAGGGTGCGCAACGCCTGGATTCCGCCGCGTTTGCGCACCTGATCCGCGCGCTGGGCGCCCGAGCCGCGGACCACGGACATGCCGAGTTTCTCCGCGGCGATGGCATTGATCTCGCCATCGCCGTGGCGGGAAATCATGACATAGCAACGATCGTTCGGACGCCGGTAGAAGGTCTGGATCAGGTGTTGGCCGTGCCAGAACGTGATGATCGCCGGCGCAGCCTGGTCGACGGGGCCATAGATGTCATCCGGGATATGGACGATGCGGCTGGTGCGCCGCACAAAGGCCAGATAGCCGGCCATGAGGCTGCCGAGCGCGCGCCTGACAAACCCCGATCGGCCGATGGAGCGGAAAAACGACACGCTTTCGGCCGTTATGCCGCATCCGGGTCGAGCAGGCGGTGCATGTGGACGATGAAATAGCGCATCTGCGCATTGTCCACGGTGGCCTGCGCGCGGGCCTTCCAGGCGAGGTGCGCGCTCGCGTAATCGGGGAAGATCCCCACGACATCGAGCTTGGAGAGGTCGCGGAAGGTGATGCCTTCGATATCTTCGAGTTCGCCACCGAAAACCAGATGGAGAAGCTGTTTCTGCTGGGTCTGAGCTGTCATGGGAGGTTCCATCGCGCCGGGCGCGTTTTGCCCCTTCTGGGGCCGGTTGTTGAGAATCCGATGCGCTCTCGATCCTCAATCATGCCCCGCTAGTCAAGAGAAGCGGGCGGATTTTCTCCGCAAAGCCCGTGGGAAGCGCGACAAGAGCAGGGTGTTTCTCGCCCGCCAGCGCGAGGTGCGGAATATTTCCCTCGATATCCAGCAGCAGGCCACCCGATTCGGCAAGGATCGCTTGCGCCGCTGCGATATCCCAATCATGCCCGCCTGGACGGGAAAGCGCGACATCCACCTCCCCAAGCACCGGCGCGATCAGCCGATGCGCGAGAGCCGGGATTGCGGCCTGCGGGCGCAGCGGATATCCGAGCAGGCGGGAGAGATGTTCGATGCTGCTCTTGGGTCCTGTCGCGGTTGCGATTTGGTTTTCGGGTTTACGGGCGCCCAGTCGTTTGCGGCCAAGGAACACTCCGCCGCCGCGATAGGCGGAAAGGGTGATTCCTCGCGCCGGAATATGGATCACGCCGGCAACCGACCTTCCGGCTTCGACAATCCCCACGACCACGCACCACACATCGCCGCCGGAGATGAAGTTGCGCGTACCGTCGATGGGATCGACGACGAAAGCGGTCTCTGTCGCGCCGCGCCAGCTCTGCGGGCGTTCTTCCGAGTGATAGGCGATGTCGGTGATGGCGGCGAATTCGCGCGCGAGGAAGGCATCCACCGCGAGATCGGCCGAGGTTACGGGCGAATGCCCGTCCTTGTATTGCACCTCGGCGCGCGTCTCGCCGCCGGGTACGAAATCCTCCAGCGCGACCGAGCCCGCTGCTTCCACGATGTCGAGCATCCGCGCATGCAACAGGGCGAGGTCGAGCCGAGTTTCGGGCGGAACCCGCTCCGTTATCGCCATGCAAGGACCAGAAGCGAAAGCGCGCCGGTCGCGAGCGAAAAATAGTTCAGCATCATGCCGGTTATCCGGCCGGGGCTGGCGCCTGCGCTGCCGGTGACGCCGACTGCGTGAAGGACCCGGCCGACCAAGCCACTCAAACCGATAAGGTGGACCAGCCATTCCTTCGCCCCCAGAAACGGGAGCAGAACGAGGATCGCCAGCAGCAAGGGCGCGTATTCGCTGAAATTGCCATGCACCCGGATCGCGCGGCCAAGGTTTTTGTCACCGCCGTCACCAAGGCCGATTTTCAGCTGCCGGCGCAGCATCACCACCCGGATCGACAGGGCCACGCCCAGAAGGATGAACAGGGCGATGTAGCTTGATGAGATGGCGAGTGCCTGGGCGGCGCCGGCGGCGACGGTGAGATCCATTTTACTCCCCCGGATTGCGGCCTTTTCGCAACGATTGCGATTTTGTGGCCGACATGAGCCGATTTAAGCCCGGCTTCTATAGCGCAAAACCGCGCCGGGGCGATATGGTTGTACATCTTTCGCGGCGTCATCGCGCTGATTGCCTCAGACCCGAGTTTTATCATGATCGCCTTTTCTTCGGCCGGCTCGCCGGCGGGATGCCCTTCCGCATGAGCACGCCGAGCAGCCAGCCGCCTGCGCGCTTCACGCAGGGTTCCACCTTTCGTCATGTTGTCGAGATGACCGTGACAGGCGCGATCGGCCTCATCGCGATCTTCTTCGTGGATTTTCTCTCGCTCTATTACATCTCCTTGATGGGGAACGATCAGCTCACGGCAGGGGTCGGCTATGCGACCAATGTGCTCTTCCTCGCGATCTCGGTGAATATCGGCGCGATGATCGCCGGTACCGCGCTGCTTTCACGCGCCCTCGGCGCTGGAAAAAGGGAGGATGCCCGGCGTATCGTTGCATCGGGGCTTGCCATCTCCATTGCCCTTGGCGTGCTCGTCTCGATCGCCCTGCTGGCCAGCATCGATGTGATTCTTGAGAAGATCGGCGCAGAAGGCACGCCGCGTGATGTCGCCCGCCGCTTCCTCTGGATCGTCCTGCCTTCGACCGTCTTCATGTCTGCCGGCATGATGCTCTCGGGCTATCTGCGCGGCGTGGGCGATGCCAAGCGGGCCATGTCCGTTACACTGATCGGGGGGATCGTCACGGCTTTCACGGATCCATTGCTGATCTTCACGCTCAAGCTCGGCACCGACGGCGCCGCGATCGCCACCGTGATCTCGCGCATTGTCTTCACGCTGGTGGGGCTGAACGGGATCGTGAGGGTTCACAAGCTCGCGGAAATGCCAAGCCTGGCGGGCATTCGAAAAGATTTCCAACCCTTCTTCGCAATCGCTTTCCCCGCGATCCTCACCAATATCGCCACGCCCATCGGTGTGCTGATCTTCGTGAGCATTCTCGCGCCCTTTGGTGCGGAGGCGATCGCTGCCTCGGCGATCATCGACCGATTGATCCCCTTGGTTTTTGGGCTCGTCTTCGCGCTTTCGGCTTCTATCGGCGCGATTCTCGGCCAGAACCTTGGCGCGAGGCAATTCGGCCGTGTTCGGCAGGCGATGCGCGACGCCCTGAAATTCTCGTTTCTATACACGCTGGCCGCATGGCTGCTGCTCGCGCTCTTGCGTAACCAGATCGCCGCCGCCTTCGGCATCGGCGGCCTGACGGCGCATTACCTCACCTTTTTCTGCCTGATCGGCGCGGCGGCCTGGATTTTCATCTCGCTGGTGCTGGTTGCGAACGCGGCCTTCAACAATCTCGGCTTTCCGCTCTATGCCACCGCGTTCAACTGGGGTCGCTCGACAATCGGAACCTTGCCCTTCGCCTATATCGGCGCGCTCTATTGGGGGGTGGAGGGCGCCCAGACGGGCGTGATCTTCGGCGCGGCGATCTTCGGGCTTTGGGCTGTCCATGTCTGCTTCAAAGCCATCGACAAGCTGGAGGCACGCGCCACTAGCACGGTCGGGTAAGAGGGCATTGCGCGGTGCCATCCGCGCCGTTACCTTGGCCTGCATCGGGGCGGAGAGCAGGCGATGATGAACCTTTTCGAGATCATGCAGAATGCGCAGGGCGGCAACGCCTACAACAACCTCGCGCAGCAATTCGGCATCGCGCCGGCCCAGGCGCAGAAGGCGGTCGAAGCGGTGCTTCCCGCTTTCTCGATGGGGCTCCAGCAACAAGCCCAGACGATGGAGGGATGGAGCAACATCCTTTCCTCCCTGAGCCAGGCGGGCAAGAGCGCGGAATTCTACGATTCCGACGGTGACGGCATTCCCGACCACCTTGATAACGACGGCCAGAATGCGATGGGCGCGATGTTCGGCTCGCCCGAACTGCAATCCGCGATGGCGGGGCAGGCGGCGCAATTCGCGGGGCTTCCGGCCAATCTCATGCAGCAGATGCTGCCGGTGATCGCCTCGATGGTGCTGGGCGGGCTGTTCAAAGGCGCCCAGAATGGCGGCCTTGGCGGAATTCTCGGGCAGATGATGCCGGGAAATGCGCATGGAAATGCAGGCGGGATGGATTTCAGCTCGATTCTCGGCGGCATGTTCGGGCAGGCGATGGCGCCACAGAATCCGGCACCGCAGGGCGGCTTTGGAGGCATGTTCGGCAATATTCTCGGCTCGCTGATGGGCGGTGGGCGCCCCGCGCCGCAAGCGGCCCCGGACCCGGTTGCGAGTGGGCTCGACATGCTCAAGGGCATGTTCGAGAGCGGCCAGCAGGCTCAATCCGCGCAGATGGATGCATTCCGGCAGGTCTTCGACCAGTTCATGCCCAAGCGCTAGGGTGGTAATCGCGAGCGAGAGCAGGGCCAGATCGCATCAGCGGATGTGTGGGCTTTTGATCTCTCGCTCGTTCTTGCATGTGTGCAAGTACGCCTTCCTGCAAATAATGCCAGATGCATAAAATGCGACCGATTGCATTTGAATTATAGGTACGGCCTATTTGTAGAACCCCGGAATGCAAGCAGAAAGCTTGAGTTTTAGGGGAATAGAATGGTCCTTTCAGTGACTTCGGCCGCTGCCCGCGTGCCCAGTGCCGTGATGCCGGCAACCACAGCACCCGTTGATCCCAAGGTGACGGGAAAGCCTGCAAAAGCGCTCACCAAGAAGCCGGTTCCGTCTCTTCAGGAGATGAATGCCCAGGCGTATCTCCAGCGTCAGCAGATTGGTGCCGGTCTTTACGATCGCTCGCTGACCCTGCGTGAAGGCGCCGCCGCGCTCCGTCGTCAGGATGCAATCCAGCAATTCGCGATCGAGATCCAGCAAAAGGCCGGTGGCCCGACCGAGAAGGATCTGCGTCAGCTCGCCCGCAAGCTCGAGCGGGCGGATGCCCAGATCGATCGCCTCTCGCATAACGAAAAGGGCGCCGATCTCGACAGCCTTGAAGGCATTGACGGGCGCGATCTCGATATCGTGCAGGCCAATCTCGCGGACCGCATCCGCCATGGTCTCAAGGATGGCTCGCTGACGAAGGAAGAAGGCGAGCAGCTCCTCGCGCGCCAGCAGGAACTCGCCGACGTCGAATCCAAGCTGCGTGCCTCGGACGGCAAGCTGACCGCCGGCGAGCAGAAGCAGTTGCTCGACCAGCTTCGCAAGACCGCCGACGAGATCAATCAGGCCCGCAACAATGCGACGGGTGTCAATCTGGGAACCTATGATTATGCCCAGAGCGTCACCGATCGCCAGAACGCGCTGGAAAAGCAGCTCCAGGAAGGCCTCAAGCAAGGCAGCCTGACCGCTCAGGAAGCCGAGATCGTCCGCAAGGAGTTCGAGAAGGTCGCGGAGATGAAGGCAGCCGCCCAGGCCAGCGGCAAGATCGACTGGCGCGAGGCGACCCAGCTCTCGAGTGCGATGGATGAAGCCGAGATCAAGCTCTACGATCTTCAGCGCAATACCGCCGGCAAGCAGCTCGCCCATTCCTATGTCGATGCTTCGGCGGTCGACAAGCGCCAGGCGCAGCAGCTGGAAAGCGTCACGCGCGGGATCGATAACGGGCGCCTCACCAATGAGGAAGCCGAAGCGCTTCTGCGCGCACAGCAGCGGATCGACAATATCCAGCAGCGCCTGTCCGATGGTGGCCTCACCCGCTCGGAATATCTCAAGCTTCATATCGAGATGAACAACTTCTCGCTGGACTTCGCGGATCAATACGGTGACCGCGAACGCTATACCGGGCTGACTCCGCCTCCGGCCGGCGGTACGCCGGGTGGCGGTTCTGCCGGTGGTACGCCGGGTGGCGGTTCTGCTGGCGGTACGCCGGGCGGTGGTTCTGCTGGCGGTACGCCGGGCGGTGGTTCTGCTGGCGGTACGCCGGGCGGTGGTTCTGCCGGTGGTACGCCGGGCGGTGGTTCTGCTGGCGGTACGCCGGGCGGTGGTTCTGCTGGCGGTACGCCGGGTGGTGGTTCTGCCGGTGGTACGCCGGGCGGTGGTTCTGCTGGCGGCACGCCAGGTGGTGGGTCTGCTGGTGGTGTGACAACACCGCCTGTGGCTGGGCCGGTTACACCGCCTGTCGCTGAGCCGGTTGCGCCGCCGCCGGTGGCCGAGGCGCCGAAGCCTGAAGACAAGCCCGAAGCGCCTGCAGTGAAGCCGGAAGCCCCGGTCTCCGCGGAGGTCGAGAATTTCACCAAGGCGAAGATCGCCTTTGATGCGATCAAGGACCGCTTCGGCGAATGGATGACGGGTATGATGCGTGAGCGCACCAACTCGGTGCGGGATGCGCATGACAAGCTCGTGGATAAGGCGCGAGAGATGCGCGAGGAGCAAGCCGATCGCGATGTTTCGCGCCGCGACCGGCTCCGCGCTGACAAGCGCAGGGAAGACCACGGCTCCATGCCTGAATTCGGCGCCGCCCATGCCGAGAAGGCCGCGAAAGTGGCGAGCTACGCCAGCGTCGCGGCAGCCCCGGCCAAGCCGGAGCCCAGCCTTGGCAAGAAGGTCGCCTGACGCGGCTTTTCCACCCAATCAGAAATCAGGAGCCGGGCAGCAATGCCCGGCTTCTTCTGTTTCCGGCGATGCCGTGCGTATGAGGGTGAGCATAAAGAAAAGCCGGACCTTCAAGGCCCGGCTTCAGTCGATCGCAATGGAAGGCACGTTCAGGAATAGACAACCGGCCCGGCGGAGGGGAGAGTGCCGGGCCGGCTTCTGCCAGCCGCGCCGCGGCCCGAAGGCATTGCGGGTCGGCTCGCGCTATCCTGCCGGGCGCTGGGTTGACGCTCGGCTGCGATCAAAGACAGAGTCACGGTCGGATCGCTGAGAAGAGACGTGCCGAGCGCAAGCCGGACATCGCGCCGGGTGAGGCCGATATCGTCCAGCGTGTGCTGATCCCAATCAGCCAGGCGCATCGCCGAGCGGCGGTGCGCAAGCGCCCGGATGACGCGACGTGTCGCACTTGCGAGCGCAAGCAGCGAAACAGTCAACACGCCCGGTGCGAAGGCCATTGGAAATCTCCTCCGGGAGAGCGCCAATGCGGTGTCTCCCGATCCGATGGTCGAAAAATAGCGATTTCCCTTGCATTAAGAAAACGAATGTTTTTCATCTTCTCATCAAAATCATGCATTGGTTGACCGAAGGGGCACCAAGGAGGGGCGATGCTGCCGGTTCTGGACAATGATCATCTGAGAACCTTGATCGCGATCGCCGAATCCGGCTCCTTCACGCGGGCGGCGGATATCGTGAACAAGACGCAGAGCGCGGTCTCGATGCAGATCCGTCGGCTGGAAGAGCGCCTTGACCGCGAGATCTTCGTGAAAGACGGCCGCACCGCGCGTCTCACCCTGGATGGCGAGCGCCTGCTCGACTACGCCTATCGCATCATGCGCCTCAATGACGAGGCGATGGCGATGTTCCGCGAGGAGCGCCTCTCCGGCCGGGTGAAGCTTGGTGTGCCGGATGATTATGCGGAGCGTTACCTGCCGCGCATTCTCGCGCGCTTCACCGCGTCCAATCCGGGGATCGAGGTCGCGGTCATCTGCGAGCCTACCGAATATCTCGTGCCGAACCTGCAATCGTGCGAGATCGACATGGCGATCATCACGCATTCCGACAAGCGCGGCGCAGGCGAGGTGATCCGCGAGGAGCGGCTGCTCTGGGTGGCTTCGCAACGCCATTGCACGCATGAGCAGCGTCCCTTGCCGCTTGCGCTCGGGCGAGACAATTGCAACTGGCGGCGCGCGGCGACCAGCGGGCTGGCGGAAATGGGCGTTCCCTTCCGCATTCTCTACACCAGCTGGAATTCGGCGGCGGTGGGCGCCGTGGTGCTGGCGGGGCTCGCGATCTCGGTCCTGCCGGAAAGCGCGATCCGTCCCGGAATGCGCGTGCTTACCGCCGAGGATGGCTTCCCTGATCTGCCGATGGTGAAGATCGCGCTTCTGCGCAACCCCAACGCGCGCGATCACGTCGCCAACGCGCTGGCAAACCACATCATCCAGAGTCTCGACAATCTCTCCTACGAGACTCGCGGCATGATGCTGGCGGCGGAGTAATCAATAGGCCGCCGTTTCGAAAACGGGCTTCATGGAACCCTGCCACGGACCTTTGAAAAGATCGATCAGCGCTTCGGCCTGCGTCTTTCCGCCCGCGACAAGCGCTTCCAGGGGTTCGAGGAAGTGGCTCTCCGTGCGACCGGCGGAATCGAGCCTGTTGCGGCGCTCGAGCCCCGCGCGCGACAGCGCCAAAGTCTCGCGAGCCAGCTCAAGTACCTTGCGGCCGCGGATTTCCGCGTTGAAGCCAAGGCGCGGCACATCATCGCGCAGCTGCTGGCGTTCACCGGCATTCCAGCCTTTCACCAGATCCCAGGCGGCATCAAGCGCGCCGGCATCGTAGAGAAGGCCAACCCAGAAGGCGCTTTTCGCGCAGATCATCGGGCGCGGGCCGACATCCGCGCCGCGCATCTCGAGATAGCGCTTGAGCCGGACCTCGGGGAAAATCGTGCCGAGATGGTTGACCCAATCCGATTGCATGGCCCGCTCGCCGGGAAGGCCGGGCAGCTTGCCCTCCAGCAGGGCGCGGAAGGATTGGCCGGCGACATTGTGATAGGTATCGCCGCGCTTGACGAAATACATCGGGACATCGAGAGCGTAATCGACATAGCGCTCGAAGCCGAAGCCATCCTCGAAGGCGAAGGGGAGCATGCCGGCGCGGTGATTGTCGGTATCGCGCCAGATTTCCGAACGCGCGGAGAGGAAGCCGTTGAGCTTGCCCTCGGTAAACGGGGAATTGGCGAAGAGCGCGGTCGCGACCGGCTGGAGCGCGAGAGAGACGCGCATCTTCTTCACCATATCCGCCTCGGAGGCGAAATCGAGGTTCACCTGCACGGTGGAGGTGCGGTACATCATGTCGTGTCCGCGTGTGCCGACCTTCGCCATATAAGGGCGCATGATATCCGTGTAACGCGCCTTGGGCATGATCGGCGTTTCTGCATAGCTCCAGAGCGGCGACATGCCGAGGCCGAGAAAACGGATGCCGAGCGGGTCGGCGATCTGCTTGACCTGCGCGAGATGGGCGCCAAGCTCGACGCAGGTGTGATGCAGGGTTTCGAGCGGTGCGCCGGAAAGCTCGAACTGCCCACCCGGTTCGAGGCTGATCGCACCGCCGCCGGTGACATCGTAGAGGCCGATCGGGTTTTCACCCTCCATGATTGGCTCCCAGCCGAGCAGGCCCTGCATACCTTCGAGGAGCTTGCGAATGCCACGCTCTCCGTCATAGGGCACGGGCGAAAGGTCGGCGGCGTAGAACGGGAATTTCTCGTGTTCGGTGCCAATGCGGAACGATGAGGCTGGTTTGCAGCCCTTCTCGATCCAGCCGACAAGCGCATCGCGCCCCTCGATGGGCGTCAGATCGACGGTATCGCGCGCCATGAAATCCTCGAAAAGCGGAGTGGGAAAAGCGCCGGAGCGCAGGGTTTCGTGGGTTATAGGTATCGCTATGCGCCTCGGCAATGGCGGGCAGGGCGATTAATTTTCACTTGTCCGGGAGGTGGTTTTGCGAGCGCCAATCGCCCAGAACGGCCTGCGCCAGAGCCAATGCGGCCACCGCCGCCGTATCCGCCCGCAGGATGCGCGGGCCGAGCGAAAGGCGGCAGAGGGCAGGGTGGTCGAGGATCGACCGGCGCTCTTCCTCGGTAAAGCCCCCTTCGGGACCGACAAGAACCGTGATGCTTGCCGCGCCGCGCCCCCCGGCGGCCTTCAGCGCGGCAACCGGATCGGCGATATCGGCATCTTCATCGGCGAAAACCAGCAATTCTTCCTTGCCGAGCGCGGCGAGGAAGGTATCGAGCCGCTTCTCAGGTTCAATTTCGGGCAGGGTGAGAATGCCGCATTGCTCGGCGGCCTCAACCGCGTTGGCGAGCAGTTTGTCCGGTTTCAGGTTGCGCTGCTGGGTGCGCTGGGTGATGACCGGCGCGAGCCGGGCGGCACCCATCTCCACCGCTTTTTGCACCATGTAGTCGAGCCGCCCGACCTTGAGCGGCGCGAAAGCATAGCGGATCACGCCCGGTCTGGTCTGGACGCGCATATGCTGAAGGAGCTTCAAAACCGCGGTCTTGCGCGTGGGTTTCACGATCTCGGCCAGCCACTCGCCGTCACGGCCGTTGAAAACGAGCAGCTTTGCTCCTTCGTCCATGCGCAGCACGTTGAGCAGATAGTTCATCTGCCCGGCTTCGAGCGGCACAAGCGCGCCCTCGCCAAGTGGCGGCGAAACGAAAAGGCGATGGGTGGCGAAATCATAGCGGGCCATGAAAAAAACCCTTAGAGCATTTTTCGCTTCCGTGGATACCGGCTGATCGAAAGAAAATACGTCAGAACAAAATGATAGAGCGGATATCGGCCCGATTTGGCCGGATCGCCATCTGCTCTAAACCACGAGAATCTCGCGTCAATATGGGCGATATACCAAAAATCGCCTTGATTTTTCAAAATGGATCGCAATCGATCACAGCCACATCAAAACGACCGCCGGACTTTATCGGCGGCCGAGGGGAAAGAATCGGAATGACCAAGACGGGACTTCGTGTCGCCTTCGCGCTTCTGGGACTGGGCATGGCCTCCGCACCGACTTTCGCGCTGACGGCAAGCTGCCAGGCCGAACTCGACAAGAACGGCGCCGAGCGTCTTGCTGTCATCCAACGCATCAACAACTTCGCCAAGAAGCGCCCGACGGCGAAGGCCGCTTGCGGAACCTTCAACGAGCTGGTCGCGACGGAAGCCAAGATGCTCAAATGGATGGAAGGCAACAAGGATTGGTGCCAGCTGCCCGACGCCTTCGTCGAGGATTTCCGTAAGGGCACGTCCAATGCGGTCAAGGCACGCAACCAGACCTGCGCCGCCGCCAAGCGCGAGGCGGAAGGTGGTGGGGGCGGCGCCGCGCCGCGCGGCCCGCGCCCCGGTTCCGGCATTCCGCTGCCCAAAGGCGCGTTGTGAGATTTCCGGGGCTGAGCCCGGCGCCCGGCGCGACGCCGGATGCCGTGCGCCGCTCCTTCGTCGAGCGCCTGCCGGAAGCGATCCGGCCCTATGCCCGCATGGCGCGGCTCGACCGGCCGATCGGCTGGTGGCTGCTCGTGCTGCCCTGCTGGTGGAGCGCCGCGCTCGCGGCGCGCATGGCAGGGCAGGTTCCCGATGCCGGGCTCTTTCTCCTGTTCCTGATCGGTGCCGTGGTGATGCGCGGCGCCGGCTCCACCTGGAATGACATCAGCGACAGGGATCTCGACGCTTCCGTCGCCCGCACCGCGAGCCGTCCCCTGCCTTCGGGGCAGGTCAGCGTGAAGCAGGCGCTTTTGTTTCTGGCGCTTCAGGCGCTGATCGGGCTCGGTGTCCTTCTCACCTTCAATCGTTTCGCGATTGTGCTCGGCCTGCTCTCGCTTGCCCCGGTACTGGTCTACCCGTTCATGAAACGCGTCACGCATCACCCGCAGGTCGTTCTGGGCCTTGCCTTCGCGTGGGGCGCGCTGATGGGGTTCGCGGTGCAGCTCGGCACCGTGCCACTCGCTGGTTTGCTGCTTTATGCCGGCACCATCTTCTGGGTCGTGGGCTATGACACGATCTACGCGCTGCAGGATATCGAGGATGATGCCATTGTCGGCATCGGCTCCACCGCGCGCGCCTATGGCCGGCATGTCCGGCTATTCATCGTGGCCATGTATGGCGCTGCGTCGACGCTGATCGGTGCTGCGATTTCACTGGCCGGCGCGGGGCCCGCCGCATGGCTCGGCCTGTTGGCGTTCGCGACGCATCTTGGCTGGCAGGCGCTGATCCTCAGGCGGGAGGACCCGCTTCAGGCGCTGCGCCTTTTCCGCGCCAATCGCGATGCCGGGTTCGTCCTGTTCGCCGGCCTTATGCTGGATGCGCTGATCGCCGTTATGTGATCAGCCTTCCGTCCGCGCCGTTTTTCCCTGTCCGCCCGCGTAAGCCGGCAATGGCGGCCTGCGCCGTGCCAGAAAACGCGGTCGGCGGCCGGAAAGCGGTGAACCCTTGCGCCGCGCGAAGGGGCGATCCGGCAGCATCGAGGTGATGGGCGTCATCTCGCCGCGAATATCGAGAATGAAAAGCGGCAGGTTGAGATCCCGCCCCAACCCGCGCCAGAGCGCGATGACATCATCCGGTTCATGCGCGACATGCAGGGCCGGAGCCAGCGCGCCGGCTTCGTCCATCGCGCGGATCGCGACACGCGGGACGCCTTCCTCACCGGCCTCGAAAGCGAGAACAAGGCCGCGGATTCCCGTAATTGGCGCATGGCGCGCGTTCGGATCATTGTCATTCGCGGCTCTTGCCACGAAATCGCCGGGACCGGGCCGCACGCGGCTGCCCGGTCCATCTGCGCGATGGCTCGTCATCATGTTCAACGCCTGTCCCTGCCGGAGATTTCTTTTTGTTCCCCGATCATGAGGAGAGCCTAATGCCCAACCGCCCGGATTCCCCTAAGAAGCTGGGTTAAGCAGCGATAACCATCGCCTTTTGGCGCCAAAACGGCATTCGTGCTTCATGAAAGGTAACTTCGTTGCCGCGTCTTGACCCTATCCGCGCGCCGCGCCACAAACCCGGGGCGCCCTGCTGGAAGATAGCTCGATGACCGACGATACCCGCACCAAGCCTTTGCTCCTTGTCCGCCTTTGCGCGCCGCGCGGCTTCTGCGCCGGCGTGGTCCGCGCGATCGATGCCGTGGAGGAGGCGCTGCGCAAATACGGGGCGCCGGTCTATGTCCGCCACGAGATCGTCCATAACCGCTATGTCGTCGAGGGATTGAAGCGCAAGGGCGCGATTTTCGTCGATGAGCTTTCCGAGATCCCGGATACCGGGGCGCCGGTGATCTTTTCCGCGCATGGCGTGCCCAAATCCGTTCCGGACGAGGCGAAGTCGCGTAACTTCTTCGCGATCGATGCGACCTGCCCGCTGGTCACCAAGGTGCATCGCGAGGCGGAAATCCATTTCAAGCGCGGCCGCAAGGTCATTCTCGTCGGGCATGAAGGCCACCCGGAAGTCGTCGGCACGATGGGGCAATTGCCTGAAGGCGCGGTGATCCTCGTGGAAGATGTCGCCGATGTCGCCCGGCTCAATATAGAGCCCGGCCTACCACTGGCCTTCGTGACGCAGACCACGCTTTCGGTGGACGATACGCAAGCTGTCGTCGCGGCGCTCAAGGCGCGGTTCCCGGAAATCGCGGCGCCGCACAAGGAGGATATCTGCTACGCGACCACCAACCGGCAGGAAGCGGTGAAGCGGGTTGCGCCCTCGGTCGATGCCATGATCGTGGTCGGCTCGCCCAATTCGTCGAATTCGCAGCGCCTGCGCGAGGTTGCCGAACGCTCGGGCTGCGCTATCTCGCGGCTCGTCCTGCGCGCGGAGGATATCGACTGGGCCTTGTTCGGCGATATCTCTTCGCTCGGGATCACCGCCGGCGCCTCGGCGCCGGAAGTGCTGGTGGAAGAGATCATCGATGCTTTTGCCGCGCGTTACACGGTTGAGGTCGAGACGGTCTCGACGGCGGATGAGAGTGTCTTCTTCCCGCTGCCGAAGAGCCTGAGGCCGGACGCTGCTTGATTACAGGTTGAGCAGCAAGGCAACGCCGACAACGATCAGCACGAGGCCGAGACCCTCGCGCGGGGCGGGACGCTCCGAGAACATCCGGCCCGAGATGAGCCGTGCGAGCAGCACTTCGATCAGCGCGAGGGTGCGCACCTGTGCCGCGCTCGCCAGCGAGAAGCCGAGAAACCAGAATTGCGAGGCGAAAGCGCCCATGAACCCGGCGAAAAGCGAAGGGCGCCATGCGGCGAAGATCGCGATCAGTGCCTTGCGATCCTTGAGCAGGAGATAGCCGGTCAAGGCGGTGGATTGCATCGCAAGCCCGATCACGAGGATTGTCGAGGCGCGCATCCCGAAGCTGCCCTCCGGCAGGGCCCGGATGCCGGCGCGGAAACCCACCGCCGAGATGGCGAAAAGCGCGGCCGCGATTACCCCGAGCATGAGCGCGTGAAGCGACCAGCCGCTGCCGTCTTTGGGCCATGCGGTTAGCATAACGCCCGCCGTGGCGATAAGGATCGCGATCGCCATCGGCAAGGTTAGCGTATCCGCGAGAAAGATCAGCCCGAACAGCGCCACGAGCACGGGTTCCGTCTTGGTATAGGCGATGGTGACGGTGAAGGATTTGCTCTTCATCGCCGCGAGCATGAAGCCCGTGGCGCCGATCTGCGCCAGCGCCGCCAGCGCCACGACCGGCAGGACAGTGACGGGAATGCTCGGCAACGCCTCGCGCGTCAGCAGTGCCATCAGCCCCAGAAACAGGAAGGAAAAGGGAAGCCCGAACAGGAAGCGCACATGCGTCGCGCCGGCCACGCCGAGGCGCGCGGTAAGATCGCGCTGGAGCGCGTTGCGCAAGGTCTGGCCGGCGGCGGCAAGGATCGTGAAGAGAGCCCAGAGCATATGATTCGTTCAAAAGGACCGTCTTAATGCGTTTGACGGCGGGAATGGTCGAGGCGTATCACCAAACAAACGCATTTGTCACGCAACCGGCGCGGCAGGATTCAGGAAGGCGCGCGAAATGGCTGTCTATACCGATGTCAGCGCGGAAGATCTGACCGTCTTCCTTCGTGATTACGATCTGGGACCGCTGCTCTCGTTCAAGGGAATCGCGGAAGGGGTGGAGAATTCCAACTTCCTGATCGAGACCGGGGGCGGGCGCTACATCCTCACGCTTTACGAAAAGCGGGTGAACGAGGCGGAATTGCCGTTCTTCCTTGGTCTGATGGGGCATCTTGCGGATCGCGGTATCAATTGCCCGCTCCCGGTCAAGGCGCATGACGGGCAGGCCCTGCGCAAGCTCGCGGGCCGCCCGGCGGCGATCGTCACCTTTCTCGAAGGGGTTTCCTTCCGTCGACCGACCGTCGCGCATTGCGCGGCTTTGGGCGAGACGCTTGCCGGCCTGCACGAAGCGAGCAAGGGCTTTGCGCTCGGCCGCGAGAACGCGCTCTCGGTTTCGGGCTGGCGCCCGCTGGCGGAAAAAGCCGGCGCACGGGCGGATGAGGTCGCCTCGGGCCTTGCGACCGCGATCAGCCGCGAGCTTGACGACCTCGAAACACATTGGCCGCGCACGTTGCCCACGGGCATCATCCATGCCGATCTTTTTCCCAACAACACGCTCTTCACGGGCGATCAGCTCTCCGGCGTCATCGATTTCTATTTCGCCGCGACCGATGCATACGCCTATGATCTGGCGATCTGTCTCAACGCTTGGTGCTTCGAGGCGGATTTTTCCTTCAATCTCACCAAGGGGCGCGCGCTGATCGCCGCCTATCGCGCGAAGCGGCCGCTCAATCGCGCTGAAATCGATGCCTTGCCGATCCTGTGCCGCGGCGCCGCCCTCCGCTTCCTGCTGACACGGCTCGTCGATTGGCTGAATGTTCCGCCCGGCGCGCTGGTGCGTCCGCTTGATCCGATGGAATACTGGAAGCGGTTGCGCCTTCACCAGCAGGTCGTCGCGCCGAGCGCCTATGGCCTGATCGACTGACGCTTCCCATGAACGTGAAAGAAGGCCGGTCGACCGGCATTGTCGAGATCTGGACCGATGGCGCATGCTCGGGCAATCCCGGCCCTGGCGGCTGGGGCGCGATCCTGCGCTATGGCGGGCAGGAGCGCGAGCTTTCCGGCGCCGAACCGGAAACCACCAATAACCGCATGGAGCTTCAGGCCGCGATCGCCGCTCTGGAGGCGCTGACCCGCCCCTGCCGCGTGGTGCTGACCACCGACAGCCAATATGTCCGGGGCGGCATCACGGGCTGGATCTTCGGCTGGAAGAAGAACGGCTGGAAAACGGCGGACAAGAAGCCGGTGAAAAACATGGATCTCTGGCAGGCGCTCGATAGCGCGATCCAGCGCCATGAGATCGAATGGAAATGGGTAAAGGGCCATGCTGGCCATGCGGAAAACGAGCGCGCGGACGAGCTGGCCCGCGCGGCGATCGCAGCGATGAAGGCCCGCGCATGAAAAAGGGCGCCTGAGCGCCCTGTTCCTTCGCCGCCGGGCTCAGAGCCGGCAGACGAGATATTCCGCCGCCGTCTGCTCGACCTTGCCGGGGCCATCCTCGAAATGGATCTGCGAGACGGTGCCGTTCTCGATCAGCGCCGAGAACCGTTTGCAGCGAATGCCGAGGCCGATGGCGGTCAGGTCGATGTCGAGCCCGGCGGCTTTCGTGAATTCCGCGATGCCATCGGCGAGGAAGGTGATCTTGCCTTCGCCGCCGCTCGCCTTCGCCCATTCGCCCATCACGAAATGATCGTTCACCGCGATCACGGCAATGCCATCAATTCCCTTGGCCTTGAAGGCTTCGGCATCCTTCACGAAGCCCGGCAGGTGGGTCTTGTGGCAGGTGGGGGTGAAGGCACCCGGCACGCCGACCAGAACGATCTTTTTTCCGGCGAAGAACTCCGAGGTGGTCACCGGCTTCATGCCTTCGGCGGTCGGGATACGCAGCGTGGCTTCGGGAAGGCGGCTTCCGGCGGCAATGGTCATGATTGTTCCTCAATTCAAAAGGGGGCGCGAGGCAGCCCCCCGCAGCATTCGCTGAATTTAGGGCGTCACCTTTGCCGCGTCGAGATCGATCGATTGCTCCAGCGCGTTTTCCCGCGTGCCGTAGGTCAGGCGCAGGGTGCCGAACCCGACGCCGGCGGGTGGTTTGTCGAGCGCGACGATCACCTTCATGCCATCAGGCGCGGGATCACAGGAGAGGATCTCGGCGAAGCTCGCGGCTTCGGGAAAGGCGGCGAAGCCTTGCTCCGGCCCGTTCCAGGGCAGCGTGATCGCGAAGCGCGCGGGTTCGATCGCCACGCGCTCGACCTTGCGCGCGTGCTCGCCGCTGGTCGCGACGCGTGGCACCTGCGCCAGATTTCGCGCCAGTTTCTCGGCGCCTTCCGGCTCGATCATGCGCGCATGGGCCGTATCCAGCGTGAATTCTCCGGCAAGCGGAATGCACATCGTGCCGCAGACCGCGAAATCGAGCTTGAGCGCGATCTTCGGTGCAGGCGTGGTCATCGGGGCGGAAAAGGGCAGGATCACGCTGGTCTTGTAGCCGATCGCCTTGCCGCCCGCGCCGTCATCGAACAGATCCGGGAAAGGGAAGGCGACCTCGGCAGGCCCAATCCCGTCCGAGCGCGAGAAATCGAAGCTCGGCGGTACGCCCGAATCGCCGGCATTGCGCCAATAGGTCTTGAAACCGGGTTCCAGCAGGATCTCGAGCCCGCCGGTGATCCGTGTCGCGCCGGTTTCGGGTTTCGACACCAGAAGGCGGACGCGCGCCTCGCGAAAATCCACCCAGTCGGAGCCATAGGCGTCCTTCGCGGCCGCCATGGCGGGGAAGGCGAGAGCAAAAGCGGCAAGCAGGACTTTGTGAAAGATCATGCGCTGTTTATGGCCCAAAACGCGTTCAAGACCGATGAACGAATATGTGAGCGCGCGGACCCATTTGCTCTCGTCGTGCGTTTTTGCTTGGCAAGCCTTCCCGAGCTTGCCAAGTTCAGGACATTGATTGCCGAGGCTGCATGAACATCGAGGATATCCGAAATTCCGGTCTGCCCGGCCAGCTTGATGGTCAGATGCTCATCGCCATGCCGGGCATGGACGATCCGCGTTTCGCGCGTTCGGTTGTCTATCTTTGCGCCCATTCAGAGGATGGCGCGATGGGCATCATCGTCAACCGCCGCACGCGCAATCTGGCGATGGCGGATCTCCTTGTGCAGATCGGGGTGATCACCCGCGAGGAAAGCCGGGGCCTGCCGACCCATGTGCTGGAGCTGCCCGTCCTCTATGGCGGCCCGGTTGAAACGAGCCGGGGCTTCGTGCTGCACTCGACCGATTTCATCGTTGAGAATTCCACCTTGCTGATCGCGGGCAATGTCGGCCTCACGGTAACGATGGATATCCTCAAGGCGCTCTCGCGCGGCGAGGGGCCGGAAAGCGCCGTGCTGGCGCTGGGCTATGCGAGCTGGAGCGCCGGCCAGCTCGAACGCGAGATGGCCACGAATGTATGGCTCAACGGCATGCCGGATGATGACATCATCCTCGGGCTTGATCTTGAAAGCAAATATGACCGCGCGCTTGGCCTGATCGGCATCGACCCGACTTTTCTCTCGCAGGAAGCCGGGCGCGCCTGATCCTTATGGCGTGATGCCGATCATCCGCCGGGCCTGATCAAGGCTGATGGCGGGGCCGAAGACATAACCCTGTGCGTATTCGCAGCCGAGCTGGAAAAGCTCCACCGTATCCGCCTCGGACTCGGCGCCCTCCGCGACGATGTTCATCCCGAGGTCATGCGCCAGCCCGACGATGGAGCGCAGGATGAGCGGGCGCTTGCCGGTATCGTCGTGGCGCACGAAGCTTTGGTCGATTTTGAGCGTGTCGAAGGGAAAGCGCTGGAGATAGGAAAGCGACGAGAAGCCGGTGCCGAAATCATCGAGCGCGAGGCCGGCACCCAGCTCCTTGATCTTCTCCAGGATCTGCGCGGCATATTCCGGGTTTTCCATCACCATGGTTTCGGTGAGTTCGAGCTTGAGCGAGCCGGGCTGGACCGGATAACGGATGAGAACGTTCTTCACATCCTGCATCAGGTCGTTGCGCAGCAATTGCCGGCTCGACACATTGACCGAGGCGAAGATCGGCGGATCAACGACGAGATTCTGCTGCCAGAGCAGCAATTCGCGCGCGGTCGTCTCCAGCACGAACAGACCCAGCTCGACGATGGAGCCGTTTTCCTCCGCGATCGGGATGAATTCGGAGGGCGGCAGCCGGCCAAGGCGCGGGTGATTCCAGCGGATCAGCGCCTCGAAGCCGGCGATGGAACGGTCCTCAAGCCGCACGATGGGCTGGAACTGCACTTCCAGCTCCTTCTTCGCGATGGCCTGCTTGAGATCGGCGGCGAGGGAGAGCTTGTCCTGCGGAACGGCCCGCATCGAGGCGCGATAGACCTCGATCCTGTCGCGCCCCGTGCGCTTGGCATGGATGGAGGCCAGCTCGGCATTGCGGATGAAGGCCTCGCGATCCGCGATCGCGGTATCGTCGAGAAAGGCGATGCCCACGGAGCCCGTGAGATAGATCTGCTTCTCGCCATGGGTGATCGGCGTCGAGACCGCGCGGCGCGCGAGATCGGCCAGGGCGATGATGCGCTGTGGGTCCTGCTCGGAAACCACGACAAGGCCGAAACTGTCCCCCGAAAGGCGCGCCAGCGTATCCCCCGCTTTCACGATACGCGAAAGGCGGCGGGCGATGGTCAGCAGCGCCATGTCGCCGGCATTGAAGCTCAGCTGCTCGTTGATCTGTTTGAAACGATCGATATCGAGCACGATCATGCTCGGCTTGGGCGCCCGCGCGCCCGAACGCGCCACCACCAGGGCGCTTTCGAGCCGGTCCAGCAGGAGGCGGCGGTTGGGCAGGCCGGTGAGGTGATCGTGAATGGCGTCATGCAGGAGGCGTTCCTGCGCGAGATGCATCGAGGTGACATCGGTGAAGGTGCCGACGACACGCACCACCTCGCCATCCCGGTTGACCACCGGGCGGGCCTTGAGGCGATACCAGACGATGGAACCATCGCGCGCCACAAAACGCAGATCCTGCGCGATGCGTCCGCGCCGCTGCTCGATCAGCGCCGAGAGAATGGTGCGGTAGCGATCGCGATCGACATGATGGATCACTTCCAGAAGCGCTGCGGCACGTCCGTCGAGATCGCCGCGTTCGAGGCCGAGATGGGTTTCCATATCGGGCGAGACATGGAGATGATCGTCATTGACATCCCAATCGAAGACGAGATCCCCGCCGCCCACGAAGGCAAGCGCCTTGCGCTCGGCATCCGGCACCGCGCCGGCGGCTACGGCGCTTGAGGTGAACACGTTCTGCATCACCGTGAAGCCGATCAGCAGCACGATCAACACCAGCCCGCCGAGCAAGGCCGGCGAGGCGATGTCGTTCATGAGCTGGCCGCTCACCACCAGCCCGACGCCCATCACCCACACCAGCAGGAGCAGCCAGGTCGGCACCAGCATGGTCGCGCGGTCGTAGCGGTGGAGCGCGAGAAACACGATCAGCACGAAGCCGAGCACCGCAATTGCCGCGATCGAGATCCGCGCGATCCCCGAGGCGACCGCGGCATCGAAGCTCGCCAGCGCGATCAGCGCGCCGAGCAGGATCAGCCAGCCCAGCGCGATATGCGCATAGCGCGCATGCCAGCGGTTGAGGTTGAGATAGGCGAAGAGAAAGACCAGCAAGGTTCCGGCAAGAACGGCTTCAGCGCCGGCACGATAGATGTTTTCGATTTCCGGCCGCAATACGAAAAAACGCCCGATGAAACCGAAATCGATGCCGAGATAGACCAGAACCGCCCAGGCCAGAGCCGCCGAGGCGGGGAAGATGAGCGCGGCGCGCAGGGCGAGCACGATGGTGAGAAAAATCGCCAGCAAGGCCGCGATGCCGGTGAGAATGCCGCGGTAGAGCGTCAACGCATTGAGCTTGTCCTTGTAGGATTCAGGCTCCCACAAGGTCAGTTCCGGCAGGCGCGGTCCGCGCAATTCAGCCACGAAGGTGACCACGGCGCCGGGATCGAGCGTGATGAGAAATATATCAGCTTCGGTTGCATCCTCGCGTTCCGGCTTGAAGCCATGGCTCGCGGTGAGGGACTCGATGCGCGATGAGGCGAGATCGGGCCAGAAAACGCCCGAGCCCGCGAGCTTGAAGCGCGGCGCAACCAGCAGCCTTTCGATCTGCTCGTTGGTCTCGTTGGCGAGCGCGAAGGCGACCCAGCGCGGGCGCGAGCCCGGCTCGCGTGCCTGTACCTCGATGCGCCGGACGATGCCGTTGGCGTCGCGCGCTGTCTGGATCTCGATGCGGTCATCGCGCGATTGCTGGGCCTGGATCGCGGGCAGGAGGTCGATCGCTTCGTTCTGCGGCACAACGCGCACGGCTTCGAGCCCGCGTGCGGGAGCGGCAAGCGCGACAAGCAGCACGAGAAGCACGCCGAAAACGTGAAAGGCCGCAAGCCGCAGGCCGGTTCTCAACGCATATCGGGACGAAGCAACAACCATGGCACAGCAGTAAACGGCGGAATCGGCGGGAGCAAGCGCGGCGCGCGGTGCTTCACAGCGCGTTTGAGGGAGAGAGGTCTTCCGGGAGCAGCGCGAAGAGCAGATGATCCCTGCGTTGCCCTGCGATCGAGAGATAGCGGCGGGCGTATCCCTCGCGGACAAATCCGGCTTTTTCGAGAACACGAATCGAAGCTGCGTTCTCCGGCAGGCAGGCAGCCTCGATCCGTTCGAAGCCGAAATGAAGGAAAGCATGCCGGCACAGTGCCGGAACAGCGCGCGACATCACGCCCTTGCCGGCGTATTGCGCGCCCATCCAATAGCCAAGCGTGGCGCTCATGGCGGCGCGGCGGCGGATATTCGAGAAGGTGATCCCGCCGAGCAGGGTTTTCCCGCCATCGAAAATATGGAAGGCGAGGGTCTGGTCGGCGCGTCGTTCGCGCTCGATACGACGAAGCCGCTGGCTGAAGGCGGTGAGCGAAAGATCATTCTCCGGCCAGACCGGCTCCCAGGGCTGGAGAAACCCGCGCGAGCGCTCGCGCAGATCCGCCCAGGCGCGGTAATCGTGCGCTTCTGGTGGCCGGAGCAGAAGCCCCGGCGCATGGCAGATCAGGTTTGGCGAGGGGGAGGCACCGAGTATGCGGGAGAGGAACTCCTGCATCGGGCCTATCTCGCGACGCCTGCATGGGCGCGGATGAAGCCCTCAAGCGCGCTTGCCTCGTTGGCGACCGGGCTCATGCGCTCCGGGTCCGTCATGAGCGAGGCCAGGCGCGGCGGGAGCGGCGCCTCTATCCCGGCGATTTCGCGCATCGCTTCCGGGAATTTCGCGGGCGCAGCGGTTGCGAGCACCGCAAGCGGGATTGCCGGGTCCAGCGCGGCCTTGCCTGCCGCGACCAGTCCGGTCGCGGTATGCGGATCGGCGGTATAGGCCGCGTTCGCGCGCGTATCGCGGATCGCGGTCGCGACCTCGGTCTCGCTCGCGCGGAAGGCAAGGAAATCCGCGCGGATGGTGCGCAGGGTCCCTTCCGGCAGGCTGAAAGCGCCCGATTGCTTCAGGTTCGCCATCATGCGGCTTATCGCCTGCGCGTCACGGCCGGAGGCCTCGAAAAGCAGGCGCTCGAAATTCGAGGAGATCTGGATATCCATGGAGGGCGATGAGGTTGCTTCCACCCCGGCCATTTCATAGCGCCCGCTGGCGAGCGTGCGGGCCAGGATATCGTTCGAATTGGTGGCGATCACGAGCTTCGCGATCGGCAGCCCCATGCGCTTGGCGACATAGCCAGCGAAGATGTCGCCGAAATTGCCGGTCGGCACGACGAAGGCAACTTCGCGATGCGGCGCGCCGAGCGCAACGGCGGCCGCGAAATAATAGGTTACCTGCGCCACGATCCGCGCCCAGTTTATGGAATTCACGCCAGAAAGCGCCATCGCATCGCGGAAGGGCAGGTTGTTGAACAGGCCCTTCACCAGATTCTGGCAATCGTCGAAAGTACCGGCGATGGTCAGCGCGTGGATATGCGCTTCCTTCGGTGTCGTCATCATGCGCCGTTGCACATCCGAGACGCGCCCATCCGGGAAGAGGATGAAGACATCGGCGTTCTTCGAGGCACGGAAGGCCTCGATCGCCGCACCGCCGGTATCGCCAGAAGTCGCGCCGACGATCGTCGCCCGCGTGCCCTTGCGCGCCAGGGTATAATCCATCAGCCGCGCCAGAAGCTGCATCGCCACGTCCTTGAAGGCGAGCGTGGGGCCGTGGAACAGTTCGAGCACGAAGCGGTTGGGGCCGATCTGCTGGAGCGGGGTCACGGCGTCATGCGCGAAACCGGCATAGGCCGCTTCCGTCGCCTTTGCGAGCACATCATCCGGGATCGAGCCGCCCGTGAAGCGGCGGATGATGTCGAAGGCAACCGCGTGGAACGGCTTGCCGGCATAGGCCGCGATCTCTTCCGGTGTGATCTGCGGCCAGCTTTCGGGAAGATAGAGACCGCCGTCGCGTGCGAGACCCGCTAGCAAGGCTTCGGAAAAGTCGAGAATGGGGGCTTCGCCCCGTGTGGAAATGTAGCGCATGGCGAAGAACTAGCGTGTCCGGGCTGGAAGGTCCAAGAATTTGACGGCGGCGGTGTTCATATTGCGGCCAGGCGCGCTCACGGCGCCTCGTCGCGCCGTTTTCGCCGTGAGAACAGGAAAGCGACGAGTACGGCGATATTCGTCGCCGCGAGCCCCCACCAGGTCAGCGCGTAGCTGAAATGGTTGTTGGGGACGTTCTTGAGGAAGGAAACGGCGTCTATGCCATGCGGCGGCGCCGTTTCGCGGGCACCTGCCTCGCGATCGATGAAGCGATCATAGGAATAGCCCGCTATTCCGGTCTCCCTTGCACCGGGAAGTCCATTTGCCAGAGCCATGGCTTCGGTATCGCGCTGGAACCAGATGCCGCGCGCGGGATCGCCTGCCGGCTGGAAAAGCCCGGTTTTCTCGGCCGGACGCAGGAAGCCGGTGATCGTGACCGGCTCTTCCGGTCTGTCGAAAGCGGGGAGGCGACCATCGGGCGGGGTGGGGAGAAAGCCGCGATTGACATAGATGTTCACCAAGACGCAACGCTCGCCCTTGCTATCGCAGCGCCGCGTGATGAAAGGCGTCATCACCAGAACGCCGAAGCCCCCCGCCTGCCGGTCGCCGGGCTTTGCCTCGGGCCGCGAAGTGCGCACATAGCTCGTCCGCTCGTGCAGGTAGCGTCCCGTGAGGGTCACGCGCGACCACATGGCAGGATCGCTTCGCTCGAAATTCGCCGGTTCGTCGGCAGCCGCCTTCTCCATCGCCGCCAGGAAGGCGCGTTTCTCGCCCAGCCGCTGCCATTGCCAGACGCCGAGGCCGATCTGCACGCCCGTCGCGGCAAGGACCAGCCCGAGGAAAAGGAGCGATTTCAGGCGCATCAGCGTTCCAGCCGTCCTTGTTCGGCCTTGTTGCGGTATTGCAGCGCGATCAGCAGCCCTTTGAGCGGGCGCAGCATCGCGAGGCAGATAATCAGCGTCAGCGGCAGGAAGATCACGAGATGCACCCAGATCGGCGGTTCGTAGGTGACCTCGGTCCAGAGCAGCAGCCCGACAATGATGAAGCCGGCGATAAGGATCACGAAAACCGCCGGGCCATCGCCCGAATCCGCGAAACGGTAGTCGAGCCCGCAATGCCGGCAGGACGGTGCAAGCGTGAGGAAGCCCTCGAAGAGCCGGCCCTCGCCGCAGCGCGGGCAGCGCCCGCCGAGTCCGGCGGAGACCGGGTCGGCCTGATGCCCGTCATAGGGCAGATTGTCGGGGGGCAGGTTGTCGGGCATGGCCTTACCTTCCGGCGCAAGAAAAAGGGCGGCTCGCGCCGCCCTTGGTAGATCGTTGACGGCGCGGGTTCAATGCCCGGCTGCGGCCTTGACGGCCGCGCCGAAATTCGAACCCCAGACATAGATGGCCGCGAAGAGGAACAGCCAGACCACGTCCACGAAGTGCCAGTACCAGGCGGCGAACTCGAAGCCGAGATGCTGTTTGGGGGTGAAATGCCCCTTATAGGCGCGCATCAGGCAGATCGCGAGGAAGATCGTGCCCACCAGGACGTGGAAGCCATGGAAGCCCGTCGCCATGAAGAAGGTCGCGCCATAGATATGGCCACCGAAGGTGAAGGCGGCGTGGCTGTATTCATAGATCTGAACGCAGGTGAAGAGTGCGCCGAGCGCGATGGTCAGCCACAGGCCCTTCTTGAAGCCGTCACGGTCGCCATGAACGATGGCGTGGTGCGCCCAGGTCACCGTGGTGCCCGAGGTGAGCAGGATCAGCGTGTTGAAGAGCGGCAGATCCCACGGATCGAACAGGGCAATACCCTTGGGAGGCCAATGGCCGCCGGTCAGCTCGGTGCGCTGATACTGGATCGCTTCGCCGGCATAGAAGGCGATGTCGAAATAGGCCCAGAACCAGGCGACGAAGAACATCACTTCGGAGGCGATGAACATGATCATGCCATAGCGATGATGCATCTGCACCACGCGGGTATGATCGCCGCTTTCGGCCTCGCGCACCACATCGGCCCACCAGCCATACATCGTGTAGAGCACGCCGATCGTGCCGGCGAAGAAGAGATAGCTGCCGAGCGGCAGGCCGCCGAGGAGCATTTTCTTCATCCACATCACGGCGCCGACCGCCATGACGAAAGCCGAGAGCGAGCCGACGAACGGCCACGGGCTCAGCGGCAGGATGTGGTAATCATGGTTCTTGGCGTGTGCATCGGCCATGCGCGGGGCCCCCTTCTTTTATTTCGAGACCGGGCTTTGCGCCCCGGTCAGCTGCCCGGCATCGGCAAGCGGCTTACCCGCGCTTTTGGCCGGAAAAAACGTGTAAGACAAGGTGATCGTGTGGATCGAATCCAGAGCTTTTTCTTTTGATATTTCGGGATCGATGAAGAAAACCACCTCTTCCGAGCGGCTTTCGCCCGGTTTGAGAACCTGCTCCGTGAAGCAGAAGCAGGCGATCTTGTTGAAATAGCCCCCGGTCTGCTCGGGCGTGACGTTATAGCTCGCAATCCCCGTGCTCGCCTCGCCCTTCGGATTGTGGAGCGTGTAGCCCACGGTCTTTACCTCGCCGGCGCGGATCGTGATCTCGCTTTGCTCGGGAATGAATTTCCAGCCCAGCCCCGCCGCGACATTCGCATCGAAGCGGATCGTGAAGACGCGATCCGAGATCCGGTCCGGCGCCTTGCTCGCCACCATCGGCGTGCCGCCGAAGCCGGTCGTGCGGCAGAACAAATCGTAAAGCGGCACGGCCGCGTAGGAGGCGCCGAGCATGAACAGGAAGCCCGAGAGCGCATAGGTGGCGACCTTGCGGTTCCTGCGCTCGTCGATCACCACGGGGGCAGGGCGCGCCGGGAGCGGCGCCTCGTTCATCTCATGCCGGGCGGGATCGCTGGTCATTGCGTCTCACAAGGGCCGGTTGAGGATCGCGGAGCCCATCTTGAACACCGTGATCACGTAGAACAGCAGGCAGAGGCCCGCGATAGCGAGCGCGATGGCGCGGTTGCGCTTCGCTTGCCGCGCCTTCTCCTCCTCGGTGAGGCGGATGCCATCACCCTTGCCTTCGGCGGGAGAATTCATGACAGCGCCCCCCGCATGGCGGACAGAGCCGGCGCAAGGCGTCCGGCACACCATTCAACCAGAAGCGCCGCGAAGAGCGCGAAAAGATAGGCGATCGAGCCACCGAACATCCGCCAGCACGCACGGCGTAGGCCGTCCTCGGTGCGCGCCAGGAAGATGCGCAGGGCCCAAAGCAGCATTGCACAAGAACCCAGCAGTGCCACAGCACCGTAGAACCAGCCTCCGAAACCCATCGAGAAAGGCGCAAGGCCGAAGGGCAGCAGGATCAGCGTGTAGAGGAGAATCTGGAGACGTGTGGCCTTCTCGCCGGCGACATTGGGCAACATGGGAATGCCCGCGCGGCCGTAATCGTCGGATTTGACGAGGGCGAGAGCCCAGAAATGCGGCGGGGTCCAGAGGAAGATGATCGCGAAAAGGATCACGGGTTCGAGCGTGACCGAGCCTGTCACCGCGGCCCAGCCGACGACGGGGGGGAGCGCGCCTGCTGCCCCGCCGATCACGATGTTCTGCGCCGTCGAGCGCTTGAGCCACATCGTGTAGATGACGACATAGAAGAAGATCGTGAAGGCGAGCAGCCCCGCAGCCACCCAGTTGGTCGTCAGCCCGAGCACCATCACCGACAGGAAGGAAAGCAGAAGGCCGAAGCCGAATGCCTCCTCCCGGCTCACACGACCGGCAGGGATGGGACGGTTCACCGTCCGCTTCATCACGGCGTCGATATCGGCGTCATACCACATATTGAGCGCGCCAGAGGCACCGGCACCGACCGCGATCGCGAGGATGGCGATCGCGCCCATGACCGGATGAATCGATCCCGGCGCCAGCACGAGCCCGACCAGGGCCGTGAAGACAACGAGGCTCATCACGCGCGGCTTGAGCAGCGCGAGGAAATCCTCGGGATCGGCGTTGGAGATCAGCGTCTCGCGCCGGATATCGGCACCAAGTTCACTCAACAGCAGAACCTCAGGGCTGTGCCGCAAGGGGCACGCGTTTCGGGGGTGTCTGGCGATGCCGGCGAACCGGCGGGCGCCTTCGGGAAAGGGCGTGCCGCCCCTTGCCGAAAGCGCCGGGGAGGCGGTTGCCTCCCCGACAGATGGTTCAGTGACCGCCGCCGGTGATGCGCGGCAGCGTCTCGAACTGATGGAAGGGCGGCGGCGAGGACAATGTCCATTCGAGCGTCGTCGCGCCTTCGCCCCAGGGGTTCTCGCCGGCCTTCTGCTTCTTCGTGAAGGCAACGAAGATCCCGTAGAAGAAGATCAGCAGGCCGAAGGCGAAGATATAGGAGCCCCAGGAGGAAACGAGGTTCCAGCCGGCATAGGCATCCGGGTAATCGACATAGCGGCGCGGCATGCCGGCGAGGCCGAGGAAGTGCTGCGGGAAGAACAGCACATTCGCGCCCACGAAGGCGAAGGCGAAATGCAGGTTGCCGATCCAGTCCGGCACGACATAGCCGGTCATTTTCGGGAACCAGTAATACCAGCCCGCGAAGATCGCGAAGACGGCGCCGAGCGAGAGCACGTAGTGGAAATGCGCCACGACGTAGTAGGTGTCGTGCAGCACACGGTCCGCGCCCGCATTGGCCAGCACCACGCCCGTCACGCCGCCGAGCGTGAACAGGAAGATGAAGCCGATCGCCCAGATCATCGGCGTGCGGAACTGGATCGAGCCGCCCCACATCGTCGCGATCCAGGAGAAGATCTTCACGCCCGTCGGAACCGCGATCACCATCGTCGCCGCAACGAAATACTGCTGCGCGCCAAGGCTGATGCCGGTCGTGTACATGTGGTGCGCCCACACGATGAAGCCGACGAAGCCGATGGCGACCATGGCATAGGCCATGCCGAGATAGCCGAAGACCGGCTTGCGCGAGAAGGTCGAGATGATGTGGCTGACAATGCCGAAGGCCGGCAGGATCAGGATATACACTTCCGGGTGACCGAAGAACCAGAACAGATGCTGGAACAGGATCGGGTCGCCGCCGCCTTCAGGCGCGAAGAAGGTCGTGCCGAAATTGCGGTCCGTCAGCAGCATGGTGATGCCGCCGGCGAGTACCGGAAGCGAGAGCACCAGCAGGAAGGCGGTCACGAGCACGGACCAGGCGAAGAGCGGCATCTTGTGCAGCGTCATGCCCGGAGCACGCATGTTGAAGATGGTGGTGATGAAGTTGATCGCACCGAGGATCGACGAGGCGCCCGCGATATGCAGCGCGAGGATCGCGAAATCCATCGCCGGACCGGGCTGGCCCGAGGTCGAGAGCGGCGGGTAGATCGTCCAGCCACCGCCGACGCCGTTCGCGCCGGGCGGGCCTTCAACGAACATCGAGATCAGCAGCAGGCCGAAAGCGGCCGGAAGCAGCCAGAAGGAGATGTTGTTCATGCGCGGGAAGGCCATGTCCGGCGCGCCGATCATGATCGGCACGAACCAGTTGGCGAAACCGCCGATCAGCGCCGGCATGACCATGAAGAAGATCATGATAAGGCCGTGGCCGGTCACGAACACGTTGAACGTGTGCGGATTGGTGAAGAACTGGAGGCCCGGTTCCTGCAATTCGAGGCGCATCGCGACGGAAAGCGCGCCGCCGATCAGGCCCGCCATGATCGCGAAGATCAGGTAGAGGGTGCCGATATCCTTGTGGTTCGTCGAATAGACATAGCGCTTCCAGCCTGTCGGCAGGTCGTGCGAATGGTCATCAGCGGCGTGTGCGTGAGCCATTTTCAATCAACTCCTTGGCGAGTTCGTTTCGCGCGCCTCAGCGCGCGGGAATCACGGTTTCGGCGGTGCGAACGGGCGCCTCGGTCGAGGCGAATTTCTTCTTCGCGTCGGCGAGCCAGGCCTTGTACTTGTCCTCCGAGACGACGCGGATCGCGAGCGGCATGAAGGCGTGGTCCTTGCCGCACAATTCCTGGCACTGGCCGTAATAGACACCTTCGCGCGTGGCCTTGAACCAGGTCTGGTTCATGCGGCCCGGCACGGCGTCGATCTTGACGCCGAAGCTCTGCACGGCGAAGGCGTGGATCACATCCGCTGCGGTCACGTTGACGGCGACGACCTTGTTCACCGGGACCACGACCTCGTTGTCGACGGCGAGCAGGCGGGGGAAGTCGGCATCGGTCGCCTTGGCGGCGGCAATCGCCTTCTTGCGATCTTCCTCGGCGAGCATGCGCGCCTCGAACTCGAAGCCGCCGCCGGCTTCCTTGGGGTATTCAAAGCGCCAGTACCAGGCATGGCCGGTCACCTTCAGGGTGAGGTCCGCCTTGGGAATGACAACCTGCTCCTTGAGGAGTTTGAACGAGGGAATCGCGATCGCGACCAGGATCAGGATCGGCAGCAGCGTCCAGGCGACCTCAAGGCCGACATGGTGCGTGGTCTGCGAGGGCACCTTGTTCGCCTTCGCGTTGAACTTCCCGGCAACCAGCGCGAGCAACAGCAGCACGAACAGCGTGATGATCGTGATAATCGGCATCAGCAGCGCGTTGTGGAACCAGTGGATGTTTTCCGCCACCGGCGTCGCGGCGCCCTGAAGGCCGAGCTGCCAGGGATCTGCCTTGCCGTAAGAGGCGAGGGCAGCGCCCGAGAAGCAAAGCGCGGTCGCGGCTCCCGCCGCTGAAACGGTGGCAGCCTTTTCAAGGCGCTTCGCGAAGTTGATCAAAGTCAAAGCCATGGCTGATGCCACTCCCTAAGGCAAACCTGTTCCGGGTCGAATGCCCAAGCAATCGTTCCACTTGCGTTGCGCAAGGTCCGCGCCCCGACCGGGCGGACGCGGGGACCGGACAACACATATCGATAAAATCGAATGTGAGAGCCGTTCCATTCTGTACAACCACTAAGGCAGCACAAGCGCAAGCGCTTTGAACCCACTGCCCCACATAGGACACAATTTCCTTAAGGCAAAGCCATCAAATCGGCCATAGTGGCATCAATCTGCGTACACGGAGCAAGCAAGCCGTTTCTCGGGTTTCCTTGACACGGTTCGCGGCTCTGTTAGGCCATGGTCCGGGAACAAACTGCCGGGAGTGCTGGCAAAGTGCATGGCTTTTCGAAAACGGGCACGCTGATTCGCGCGGTTGCCCTTGTTCTCCTGGGCTCGCTTTTCGGGGCGCCCGCCACGGCGCAGGGGACCTTGCGCGGCTCTTACGGCGATTGGCAACATCGCTGCGATGCCTCGCCTTCGGGCGGGGGCGAGCAGTGCATCCTGATCCAGAATGTTCTCGATCAATCCGATCTCAATCTCGCAGTGGTGATTCTGCGGGTGGAGGACCAGCAGGCGAGTGCGGAAGCACGCAAGAAAGACCCTGCCGCGCAGCCTGTGCGCCGGCCGGTCCTGCGTGTGATCGCGCCGCTGGGAATCCTGTTGCCGCGCCGGCTTGGCCTCAAAATCGATGACAAGGAAGTCGGGACGACCGAATTTGTCCGGTGCCTCGAGAGTGGTTGTGTGGCCGAGGTGGATATGGATGCCGGGCTGATCGAGGCGTTCCGCCGCGGCAAGACGGCTTTGTTCGCCGTATTCCTCACCCCGGAGGAAGGGCGTGGCCTGCCGGTGACCCTTGCCGGGTTTGATCAGGGTTTCGCGCTGTTGCAATAACGGTTATCGGAAGGGAAAGTCCCTGGTGACAGGCCCTTGGTGACGTGAAGAGAAAGACCCGTATCATGCCGCGTATCGTCGTTTTCGCCGCCCTTGCCTTCGCGCTTTCCGCCTGCATGGGCACTACGACCAGCCAGACGGAAAAAGACTTCACCGAGCGCTTGCTTTTCGGCGGCAACAAATTGCCGCCACAGCCCGAGGCGCCGCCGCGCGAGTATGGCTGCCCCACGCTCGAAATTCTCGACGGCGCCGGCACCTACCGCGTGGGCGACCAGAGCGCGAGCGGTCTCTCGCATCAGGCGGCGATCCTCGATATCGCCCGCGAGTGCAAGCCCGAAGGCAATGTCATGCGCATCAAGATCGGTGTGCAGGGGCGCTTCACCCTTGGCGCGGGCGGCAAGCCCGGTACTTATTCCATTCCGGTCCGTGTCGCCGTGCGCTCGAAGGGGCAGGTGCTTCAGTCACGCATGGTTCCGACCTCGATCAGCGTATCGGGCGAGAACGACACGGTGCCTTTCGTTGTCGTCGACGAGAACCTGACCGTCGCGATCACGGCGGATGATCCCGCTGAACTCTACACGATCCTTGTCGGGCTCGATCCACAGGGCGCGCGTCAGCCGGCCGGCAAGAAAAAACAGCGTCGTTGACAGCGTTCTGAAATAGGATAGGGACTTCTTAAGGCCATCTCCCGCGCGGGAGAGAACGGCTGCCATCGTGCAGCCGTCGCCGAAGGCGCAACCGCCCCGGAAACGCTCAGGCAAAAGGACCGCGCGAGAAAAGCCGCTCTGGAAAGCGATGGCTTTGGCCATCCACCGACGGAGTAAGCACGCCGCACCGCGGCTGCGAAATCTCTCAGGTTCCGTGACAGAGGGGGCAGCGCGCTCGATTTTCGGGCGGGCCAACCCTGTTGACGGAGGCGGCGCAAGCCGGAAGAGAGATGGCGACATCCGAAACCGAAGACCTGAAATTCACCCCCCTCAATGAATGGCACATCGCGCATGGCGCGAAGATGGTGCCCTTCGCCGGCTACAACATGCCGGTGCAATACAAGGAGGGTATCCTCCAGGAGCATCTGTGGACGCGGGCGAATGCCGGTCTCTTCGATGTCTCGCATATGGGGCAGTGCTTCATCATCTCCGACGCCTGGGAGAAGACCGCCCGCGCCATCGAGGCGCTGGTTCCCGCCGATATCCTCAATCTCAAGCCCGGCCAGCAGCGTTACTCGCAGCTCCTCGCGCCGGATGGCGGCATTCTCGACGATCTGATGATCACCCGCTCGGCCTATCCCGGCTGGGACGGTACGGCCTATGTCGTCGTCAATGCCGGCTGCAAGGATGCCGATTACAAGCATATCGCGGCGCATCTTCCCGCCGGCGTCACGCTCAAGATCGACGACAATCTCGCCCTGATCGCGCTTCAGGGGCCGAAGGCGTCGGAAGTGCTCGGCGCCATCGTGCCGGAAGCGAAGACGCTTGCCTTCATGACCTACCATTCCGCGACGCTCGACGGGGTGCATCTGCATATCTCCCGCTCGGGCTATACCGGCGAGGACGGTTACGAGATTTCGCTCGAGGCGCGTCACGTGGCTTCTTTCTGCGACCGCCTGCTCGCTAATCCGCTGGTCAAGCCGGTGGGGTTGGGCGCACGCGATTCGCTGCGCCTCGAAGCGGGGCTCTGCCTTTACGGCCATGATATCGACACGACGACCTCGCCCATCGAAGCGGATCTCAAATGGTCGATCCAGAAGCGCCGCCGCGAGGAGGGGGGCTTCCCCGGCGCGGCGCGTATCCAGAAAGAGCTGAAGGAAGGCCCCTCGCGCCTGCGCGTGGGCATCCAGCCGGAAGGGCGCCAGCCGGCGCGCGAGGGCACCGAGATTTTCGCGGTGGAAAATGGCCAGTCCCGGAAGATCGGCGTGATCACCTCCGGCGGTTTCGGACCGACCGCCAACGCGCCGGTCGCGATGGGCTATGTCGAGGCCGCTTTCGCCAAGGCGGATACGCCGGTGACCCTGCTCGTGCGTGGCAAGGAATTGCCCGCGAAGGTCGCCGCGATGCCTTTCGCGCCGCACCGCTACTATCGCTGAAATCCGAACAACCAACCTTTCGAGGGAGAAGAGCATGACGACCTATTTCACCAAGGATCACGAATATGTCCGCGTCGAAGGCGATGTCGCCACCGTGGGCATCACCGATTACGCGCAGAGCCAGCTCGGCGACGTGGTGTTCGTGGAACTTCCGGGTGTCGGCAAAAGCTACAAGCAGGGCGCCGAAGCCGCCGTGGTCGAGAGCGTGAAGGCTGCCTCTGACGTTTATGCCCCCATCTCCGGCGAGGTCGTCGAGGTGAATGCCGCGCTCGCGGATACGCCGGCGATGATCAACGAAGATGCGGAAGGCAAGGGCTGGTTCATGAAGATCAAGATCGCCGACAAGGGCGAGCTTGCCGGTCTCATGGATGCGGCGGCCTACAAGGCGCATACCGCGTAAGGCCAGCCTTCCAAGCATTCGGCCGCGCCTCCGCGGCCTTTCCCTTTCAATCGCAACAGGAATCCTCCGATGCGTTATCTTCCGCTGACGGATCAAGACCGCAAGGCGATGCTGGCGAAGGTCGGCGTGGCCGATATCGATGCGCTCTTTGCCGATATTCCCGCCGACAAGCGCCTCAAGGGGCTTGTCGATCTGCCGCGTCACAAGGGCGAGGCCGAGGTCGAGCGCATTCTCGGTCGCATGGCCGCGAAGAACGTGCCGGCCTCCTCCGTGCCGTTCTTCGTCGGCGCCGGCGCCTACAAGCACCATGTGCCGGCGACGGTGGATCACCTGATCCAGCGCTCGGAATTCCTCACCAGCTACACGCCCTATCAGCCGGAAATCGCGCAGGGCACGCTGCAATATCTCTTCGAGTTCCAGACGCAGGTTTCGCTGCTCACCGGCATGGAAGTCGCCAATGCCTCGCTCTATGACGGCTCGACCGGCACGGGCGAAGCGGTGCTGATGGCGCATCGCGTCACGCGCCGCAACAAGGCGGTGCTCTCGGGCGGGCTGCATCCGCAATACGCGGAAGTCGTGAAGACGCTCTCGCATATGGCGAGCGACACGGTGGTCAGCGCGCCGGCCAAGCCGCTCGGCGACGAGGATCTCGCCGCGCTGATCGACGACCAGACCTCCTGTGTCGTTGTCCAGAACCCGGATGTCTTCGGCAATGTCCGCGATCTCCGCCCGCTGGCGAAGGCCTGTGAGGCCAAGGGCGCGCTGCTCATCGCGGTGTTCACGGAAGTGGTTTCGCTCGGTCTTCTCGAAAGCCCCGGCGCGATGGGCGCCGATATCGTGGTGGGCGAGGGGCAGTCGGTTGGCGTCGGTCTCAATTTCGGCGGACCCTATGTCGGGCTTTTCGCGGCGAAATCGAAGTACCTGCGCCAGATGCCGGGGCGCCTGTGCGGCGAGACGGTGGATGCCGAGGGCAAGCGCGGCTTCGTGCTCACGCTTTCGACCCGCGAGCAGCATATCCGCCGCGACAAGGCGACCTCCAACATCTGCACCAATTCGGGCCTCTGCGTGCTTGCCTTCACCATCCACATGACGCTGCTGGGCGAGGCGGGGCTCACGCGCCTTGCGCGCATCAACCACGCCAATGCGGTGAAACTGGCGGACATGCTCGCGGGCGTGAAGGGCGTCGAGGTTCTCACCAAGAGCTTCTTCAACGAATTCACGATCCGCGTGCCGGGCAAGGCGGCGGATGTGATCGAGAAGCTCGCGGCCAAGGGCGTGCTGGGCGGCGTGCCCTATTCGCGCCTCGCGCCGAAAGCGGGCCTCGACGATCTCATCCTCGTCGCCAATACCGAAGTGAACACCGATGAAGACCGCGCCGCGTTCGTGGCGGCCCTGAAGGAGGTCGTGTGATGCTGAACAATCAGGGACGTCCCACCGCCGCCGGCGAGGCCACGGCTTCCGCCCACCCCACCTTCACCGGCAACAAGGCGCTGCAGGTGGAAGAGGCTTTGCTGTTCGAGATCGGCCGCGCCGAGGTCACGGGCGTCGATCTCGACGAGCCGGAAGCGGTCAAGAGCCGCCTCGGCGGGCTCGAGCGCAAGGGCGCGATCGGGCTTGTCGGCCTTTCCGAGCCCGAGACGATGCGCCATTTCGTGCGCCTCTCCCAGAAGAACTACGGCATCGATACCGGGCTCTTCCCGCTCGGTTCGTGCACGATGAAGCACAACCCGCGCCTCAACGAGAAAATGGCGCGGCTGCCGGGCTTCGGCGATATCCATCCGCTCCAGCCGCAATCGACGGTGCAGGGCGGGCTGGAGCTGATCTCCGAACTCGCGCGCTATCTCATGGTGCTCACCGGCACCTCCGCCGTCACCATGTCGCCGAAGGCCGGCGCGCATGGCGAACTCGCGGGCATGATGGCGATCAAGGCCGCGATCGAGGCCAAGGGCGAGGGCGCGAAGCGTAACGTGGTGCTCGTGCCGGAATCGGCGCATGGCACCAACCCCGCGACCGCCGCTTTGATCGGCTTTGTCGTGAAATCCGTCCCGGCACGGGATGACGGCACCGTGCATGTCGAGGATGTCAAGGCCCTGCTCGGGCCGGATGTCGCGGCGATCATGCTGACCAACCCCAATACTTGCGGCATTTTCGAGCCGCAGGTGGTGGAGATCGCCAAGGCGATGCATGATGCCGGTGCGTATTTCTATTGCGACGGCGCGAATTTCAACGCCATCGTCGGCAAGGCCAAGCCGGGCGATCTCGGCATCGACGCGATGCATATCAACCTGCACAAGACCTTCTCCACCCCGCATGGCGGTGGTGGGCCGGGTGCCGGCCCGGTGGTCCTGTCGGAGCGCCTCGCGCCCTTCGCGCCGCTGCCCTTCATCCGCAAGGAAGGCGAGAAGCTCGTGATGGTCGAGGATGCTTCGGATGCCGGTTCTGCGCAGCCCTTCGGGCGCGTCACGGCCTTCCACGGGCAGATGGGCATGTTCACTCGCGCGCTTGCCTATATGCTCAGCCATGGTGCTGATGGCATGAAGCAGGCCTCGGAAGATGCCGTGCTCTCGGCCAACTATATCCGCGCCGGGCTCTCTGATCTGATGTCCATCCCGTTCCCCGATCATCCCTCGATGCACGAGGCTTTGTTCGATGACGAATGGCTGAAGGATACCGGCGTCACCACGCTCGATTTCGCCAAGGCGATGATCGACGAGGGATATCATCCGATGACGATGTATTTCCCGCTCGTCGTCCATGGCGCGATGCTGATCGAGCCGACCGAAAGCGAAAGCCGCGCCTCGCTGGACCTTTTCATCATGGCCCTGCGCGATCTCGCCATGGCCGCGAAAAAGGGCGATACGGCGCGGTTCTCGGGCGCGCCCTATCATGCGCCGCGCCGCCGGCTCGACGAAACCCGCGCCGCTCGTACGCCGATCCTGAAATGGACGCCGCCGGCGCCGGCTCAGGCCGCGGAGTGAAACAAGAAGGCCGGGTCATCCCCGGCCTTTTTCTTATCGCATGCTGTTGAAAATCCCCATCACCTTCCGAATCGCCTCCTCGCGGGCCTGCGGGTGGGTGCCGATCGTGACCGTGCCGGAGCCATCCTTTGAGTAGGCCGCCTTGCGGGTCCGGATTGGAAGGTTTGGGTAGTCGAAGTCATGGTGTGCGCCTTCATAGCCGATGAAGCGTACACCAACCAGCGCCTGACAGGGCTCGGCGGGGGTCCAGTCGTCTGCCAGACCATGCAGGATCGTCACGGGGATTCGAGCTCGAAACCCTTCCTCGACCATCACCTTGCAGCCGGGATAGAAGGCGACGGCCTGCCGGAAATCCACGCCCTTGGGTGCGCGGATTGACCGGCTCGCCGAGAGGACCGAGGTGCCGCCATTGGACCATCCAAGAAGGCCGATGCGCCCGCGATCCACATCGCCCCGTGCAGCAAGCCATTCGGCGGTAGCAAAAGCGTCATAGGCGCGATCCTTCGAGCGCACGTCGCGGTCGCGGATGTTGCATTGCGATCCAAGCCCCCGCGATACGAAACTCTCGGGAAAAACAACGATGAAACCGGCAGCCTGGAGGCGCACGGCCCAGTCGGCGTGGCGCGCATTGATAACGCCCTGGGCATTGCCAAGACCACCGCAACCATGCAGCGCGACCACCGCCGGGAACGGGCCGGCTCCAGCAGGCTTGAACAGCCGCGCCTTCAGCTTCACACCATTGCGCCCAGGAATCTCGACCCATTCCTGCGCGCGCGCGGAGGTCCAAGCCCAAAGCCCGCAGGCAAGTATGATGATAATCCGGAGCATAAATGACATCGGCCTATCCTTTCGGGCTGATCATGCCGCAGACAGAAAACCAGACAATAAAAAAGGCCGCTCGAAAGCGACCTTATGATGTGCCTGGCATTTCTGCTCAGTTGAGCTTGGATTTCACTTCCGCCAATCCGGCGGCGAAGGAATCCTCCGCCTTGCCAGCCCCAAGGATCGAGGCGGCAGCCTTGGTCGCGAGATCGACGGCGGCCGCGCGGACTTCGGCGGTCGCCTGCGCTTCGGCCTGACCGATCTTCATCTCGGCCTGAGCGGTGCGGCGCTTCACGAAATCCTCGAGCTTCGCCTTGGCCTCGGCTTCGAGGCGGGCGGCCTCTTCCTTGGCGGCGGCGACGATATCGGCCGCTTCCTTGTCGGCAGCCTTACGCTTGGCCTCATAGGTCTTCAGCAGCGCGGCGGCTTCGTTGCGAAGGCGCTCGGCCTCGTTAAGCTGCGCCGCGATCTTCTCGCCACGCGAATCGAGCGCGGCCAGGATTTTGCGATGCACGCCGAAATAGGCGAGAATGCCGAGAAAGATGAAGAAGGAGGCGGCAACCCAGAATTCTGCGGTCATGATCATGCTTCCTTATTCGCCACGCGCGGCGCCGACGGCTTTGGTGATCGCAGCAGCTGTGGGTTTCTTGCCCGTGAGGGTCTCGACCATGGCTTCCACGGCTTCGCGGGCGATATCCTCGACATTCGCCATCGCCTTGGCCTTGGTTTCGGCAATCGCCGATTCCGCCGCGATCATCTTCGCGGCGAGATCGCTCTCGACCGTCTTGCGTTTGGCGTCGATTTCCTTGCCGCTCTTTGTGCGGGCTTCCTGCGCGATGGCCTGCGCATTCGCCTTGGCTTTCGCCAGCGAGGTTTCAAGCTCGCTCGCGGAAGTTTCGGCCGCCTTCTGGGCGTCGCTCGCCGCGCCAAGCGCGCGTTCGATCTTCTCCTGGCGCTCTTCCAGAATGGAGCCGATGCGCGGCAGGGCCACGCGGCTCATCAGGAGATAGAGCGTGCCGAACGTGATCGCGAGCCAGAAGAGCTGGCCGGCGAAGGTGCTCGTATCGAAGGGCGGGAACATGGTTCCCTCCGCCGCGAGAACCGGCGCCGAGGTCGCGGCGAGAATCGCGGACGTGACAAGAAAGCGCATTGAACGCTCCTTCGGAATGAAACGGAAAAGCCTGCTTCACAGCAGGCTGGGGATGGCGCAACCGCCACCCCGTTATTCGGTTCGCGACCCCCTTGAAGGGAGCGCGGCTTACTTCACGACGAAGAGCAGGATGAGCGCAACGACGAACGCGAAGATGCCGAGACCTTCGGCAAGCGCGGCGCCGATGAAGGCGCGGCCGAACTGGCCATCGGCAGCCGACGGGTTGCGCAGGGCACCCGAGAGGAAGTTGCCGAAAATGTTGCCCACGCCCATCGCGGCGAGACCCATGCCGAGACAGGCAAGGCCGGCACCGAGGTACTTGGCGAGGGCGGCAGCAGCAGCGAGTTCCATTGTCATCTCCTTGGTGGAACGGTGTAAAGGTGGGATCAGGCTTGGGATGCGGCTCGTGTCAGTGACCCGGATGCAGCGCATCGTTGAGGTAGACGCAGGTCAGGATCGTGAAGACATAGGCCTGCAGGAAGGCAACCAGGAATTCCAGCGCGGTCAGCGCCACGGCGGTAATCAGCGGGAAGGGGGCGAAAACGCTCGCGGCGCCCGCGCCGAGCAGGCCGACGGTGAAGGCGCCGAACAGCTTCAGCGCGACGTGGCCGGCCAGCATGTTGCCGAACAGACGCAGCGCGAGCGAAATGGGGCGCGAGATGAACGAGATGACCTCGATCATCACGATGAAGGGGAGCAGCAGCGCCGGAAGACCCGACGGCACGAAGAGATGAAGGAAATGCGTGCCGTGGTTGATCACGCCCGCCACGATCACGGTGAGGATCACCAGCACGGCGAAGGCGGCGGTGACGATGATGTGGCTCGTGACCGTGAACGAACCCGGCAGCAGGCCGAGCATGTTGGCCGCGAGAACGAACATGAACAGCGAGAAGACCAGCGGGAAGAAGCGCATGCCTTCCTTGCCGGTTACGCCGGTGAGAATGTTCGCGACGAATTCATAGGACATTTCCGCAAGCGATTGCAGGCGTCCCGGCACCATGGCGCGGCTCGACGTGCCAAAAATCGTGATGAAGCTCACCACGGAAACGGCGATCACCATCCAGAGCGAGGAATTGGTGAAGGAAAGATCGAAGCCGAAAAGCTTGAACTCAGCAATCTTGCTGATTTCAAACTGGTGCATCGGGTCGATTGCGTTTCCAGCAGCCACGTTCTTCTTCCTTCGTGTGGCGCGCCGCGAGGCGCGTCGTTCAGCGATCCTTTCCGGTTTGACCACCCGAGGTGCGGGCCGCCATCCGGTAGATGTTCCAGAACCCCGCCGCCATGCCCATCATCATGAAGATGATGAGAAAAAGCGGGGAGACCCCCAACTGGCCATCGAGAAAATAACCGATGGCGCACCCGACGATCACACCGGCGATCAGTTCGGAACCGGCACGCAGCCCCTTTCCGATCGCGTTGTCGTTCCCCTTTGCATTGCGGGAACCGCCTTGGGCTTTCTCCCGCGAGGCAACCTCGCCGAGATCGGCTTTGAGCGCGTCGAGCCGGGCGCGAAGGTCATCCGCCGCGTTCGGATCCGTCTTGCCCTTGTCGAGCATCGGGTCTTCCGGTTTTCGCATCGCGCGTGACCAACCTGTCCGGGGTGCTCCGCACCTCTTGCGAGGCACGAGGCGAAACCTGACTGCCCGAATGGGCCGCCTGAGCTTCGTGCCGCTGTTAATCAGGCGTGAATGCCAGTGTCAAGGCAAGTTCTTGCCTCAATTTCATACCGATGGGGGAAAGCAGCGTTTGCGACACCAAACGGGCGGCGATTCACCTAAACCGCTTCGGCCAGTTTCTCCGCCGCCGCGAGATCGACCGAGACCAGTTTCGAAACACCGCGCTCGATCATGGTCACGCCGTAGAGCCTGTCCATCCTGGCCATGGAAATCGGGTTATGGGTGATCATCATGAAGCGGGTTTCGGTTTCGCGCGCCATGTCGGCAAGGAGATCACACAGCCTTTCGACGTTTGAATCGTCGAGCGGCGCATCCACCTCGTCGAGCACGCAGATCGGCGCGGGATTGGTCAGGAACACGGCGAAAATCAGCGCCGTCGCGGTCAGGGCCTGTTCGCCGCCCGAGAGAAGGGAGAGCAGTTGCGGGCGTTTGCCCGGCGGCTTGGCGAGAATCTCAAGCCCGGCTTCGAGCGGATCTTCCGCCTCGACGAGCTGAAGCTCCGCCTCGCCGCCGCCGAAAAGGCGGGTGAAAAGCCGCGAGAAATGGCCGTTGACCACATCGAAAGCCGCGCGCAGCCGTGTGCGCCCCTCCGCGTTGAGCGTATCGATGGCGCGGCGGAACTTGCGGATCGCCTCCGTGATATCGGCGCGTTCCTCTGCCAGCTTGCCGCGCGCGCCTTCGACCTCGCCCAGTTCGAGATCGGCGCGCAGATTGACCGCGCCCAGCCGTTCGCGATCGGCCTTGAGGCTCGCGAGGCGTGTTTCGATCGCCGCGGGTTCGCGCGGAAGCGTTGGCGACAAGGCGGCGAGCCGTTCACCCAGCACCGCCAGCGGCGCTTCGAGCCGCTCCTCGAGGGCGCGGGCGATTTCGACGCGGCGCGCCTGCGTGTTTTCCATCTGGACGGCGAAACGCGCGGAGGCTTCCCGCGCATCGGATAGTGCGACAAAAGCAGCGCGGGCCACTTCATCGGCCTTGCGCAAGGTGCTTTCCCCCGTCGCCAGCGCATCGGAGGCCGCGCGATTTTCCGCTTCCATCTGTTCGATTTCGGCAATCACCCGGCGTCGCGCGGCGGCAAGTTCATCCGGCAAGGTCTCAAGCCTGGCGGCCTCCATCGCCAGCTTCTCGATCCGCTCGGCCTGTTCCGCGCTGGCGCGGCGCGCGCGCGCCGTCCGTTCCTGCCAGGCCGCGCGTTCGGCGAGAATGGCACCGCGCCTTTCGATGGCGGCGTCGATGCGGGCGCGGCGCTGGCGCTCTGCCGAAAGCGCCATGGTCTCGGCGGCGCGTGCGCCGGAGAGGGCGGCCGCAAGACCTGCCAGCATTGAGTTCTCGTCCGCGACGAGGGGCAGTGCGTCGAGCGCGACGCGGGCTTCTGCGACGATATCCGCCGCTTCCTGATGATCCGCCTGAAGCGTTGTGGCGCGGGTGCGCAAGGTTTCGAACCGGAGCCGGGCTTCCTGCGTGCGTCGCAACTCGCGCTGAAGCTCGCTATTGGCGTTGTCGCGCGCAAGGGCGGCGCGGCGCGCGGCCTCCCGGCATGCCGATTCGCGTTCCTGCGCCTTGCGCAGGGTGGCCAGCGTGGCATCGAGCGTGGCGCGGATCGCATCGCGTTTTTCCTTCGCCTGCGCCGCGTTGGCTTCGATCTCGGCGAGGCGGTTGCGCTCGGCGAGGCGGCGGGCGGCGGCGCTCGGCGCATCGGCGCGCCCGGTGAACCCGTCCCAGCGCCAGAGATCGCCCTCGCGCGTGACGAGGCGCTGGCCGGGGCGAAGCTGCGCGCGCAGGCGCTCGCCCTGGTCGCGCGTGACGAGCCCGATCTGCCCCAGACGGGGATGTAGTCGTGCCGGCGCGTTGACGAAACCGAGAACGGGCTGGGCGCCTTCGGGTAGGGGCGGGAGCGAATCCGCCGCAAGAGCCGTCTCCGCCCAGAAGCGCGCGGCACCGGCTTCGGCGGCGGCTTCAAGATCCTCCCCGAGCGCGGCGGCAAGCGCGGTCTCATAGCCGGGCTCAACCGTGATGAGATCGACGATCGGGGTCCACAGGCCCGGCTCGGCATGATCGACCAGCTTGCGGATGGTACGGGCCTCGGTTTCGAGCCGCTGGAGAAGGCGTTCCGCCTCCGCGAGTTTCGGGCGGATGCCCTGTTCCTCGGCGCGGGCGGCATGGCTTGCTTTTTCCGCGTTCTCGCTGACCGCGAGCGCGGCTTCATATTCGGTGAGCCGCTTGGTAGCCTCCACCTCCAGCAAAGGGATCTGCGCGATGGTATCCTCGCTAGCGGCAAGCGCATCGCGCTCGCGGATCGCCTCGGCCATCATGCGTGCGAGGCGTTCAAGGCGCGTTTCAGCTTCCTTGAGCCGGGTTTCCGCGGCACGCCGCGCGGCCTGTTTCTCGGCGAGGGCCGCCTGTGCGGCGGCAAGTTCGCTCTCGGCGTGGCGGCGCGCGGATTCAGCCTCCGCAAGCGCGGCCCTGTCCGCGCCGATGCCGTTCTCGTCATCGAGAACACGCGCGGCAAGCGCCGCCTCCTCGGTCTCGAGCCGGATCGTCGCGGCATCGGCATCGGCGAGGGTCGCTTGTGCAGCTTCCGCATCGCGCGCGGCTTCCTGCCGGCGCTGCGCGATTTCCGCCAGGCGCGTTTGCGCGAGGCGCAATTCGCTATCGATGGTTTCCCGCTCGGCTGTTTTCTTCTGAAGCGCGGTGGCCTTTTCGCCGGCGAGGCGACGATGCCCCTCAAGCTCGTGCTCGGCCACGGCACGTGCGCGCTCAGTCTCGCCTTGGAGGGCTGTCGCCAGCGCGATGGCGCGGATCGAGGCTTCGTGTTCCGCCTGTGCCGCGCGGGCCTCTTCCTCGGCCTTGTGATGGCCCGAGGCCACAAGCAGCAATTCGAGATCGCGGATTTCCGCCTGAAGCACCCGGTAGCGCTCGGCGCCACGCGCCTGCTTCCTCAGGTCGCCGATCTGCCTGTCGAGCTGGCCGAGAATGTCCTCCGCGCGCACAAGGTTCTCCTCGGCCTGTTTCAGCCGGAGTTCCGCCTCGTGACGGCGGGCGTGAAGACCCGCGACACCCGCCGCATCCTCGAGGATACGGCGGCGGTGCTGCGGCTTGGCGGCAATGATCTCGCCGATCTGCCCTTGCCGGACCATCGAGGGCGAACGGGCGCCCGATGCGGCATCCGCGAAGAGGATCTGGACATCGCGCGCGCGCACCTCGCGCCCGTTCATCCGGTAGGTGGAGCCTTGCTCGCGGGTGATCTTGCGGGAAATCTCGACATGGTCCGCCCCCGCGAGGTGCGGTGGCAAATCACCCGCCGGGGCGGTGACACGGATGGTGACTTCGGCATGGTTGCGCTCGGGCCGCGTGCCGGAGCCGGAAAAAATCACGTCGTCCATGCCGCCGCCGCGCAGGGATTTGGACGAGGTTTCCCCCATCACCCAGCGCATCGCCTCGACGAGGTTGGACTTGCCGCAGCCATTGGGCCCGACAATACCCGTGAGTCCGGGCGCGATCGCGATATCCGTCGGATCGACGAAGGTCTTGAAACCGGCGAGGCGCAACCGCTCGAATTTCACCCGTTCCCACCTATCCCGGCCGGCCTTGTCTCGCGCCGGCCCGTTCTCACTTCTTCAGCAGGGGTTCGATCACCTTGTCGAATTCCGAAATCGGCTGGTTGCCGATCAGGCGCTGGCCATTGATGAAGAAGGTCGGCGTCGAGTTGACCGAGAAGCTCTCGACCCCGCGCTTCTTCACTTCGTTCAGGCCGTCATACATCGCCTTGTCTTTCAAGCAGGCCTCGAAGCTTTCCTGTGTGAAACCAGCTTGGCGCGCCATGACGAGCAGCGCATCGAGCGGCTTTTCCGTGGTCGCCCAATCGAGCTGGGTCTGGAAGAAAGCCGTCACGAGCGGGAAATAGCGCTCATTCGTCGAGCAGCGCGTGATCATCGAGGCTGCGGTCGAGAGCGGATCGAGCGGAAACTCGCGGAAAACGAGCCGCACCTTGCCGGTATCGATATATTTTTCCTTCAGCTTCGGCAGCGTCTCGGTGTGGAAATTGGCGCAATGCCCGCAAGTCAGCGAAGCATATTCCACGATCGTGACCGGGGCATCGTCCTTGCCGAGAACCTTGTCGCCCAGCGGGCCGGGCTTCATCAGCTCGGCGACATTCACTTTATCGCCTTCGGCCCCGCCTTCCGCCTTCTTCGCCTCGCCGCAGGCCGCAAGCCCCGTCACCATTGCGCCCGCCAGGAGCAGGGTCGCCAGACGGCGGCTGGGCAAGTCTAGCAGGCGGTAGGACATGGGCGATCTCCAATTCTCTGGGGCTTTCCGGCGCGATCCCTCGCGCAATGCCGGGCCGAGTAATGCCAGTTTGCCCGCGCGCGCAAGCAAAACAAGCGGCATTTCACCGCGATGTGACTTTCTTCACCCTTTCGCCGCAATTGCCGCGCCGAAGCGTGCGAGCGCCGCGCGGAGCTCTTCATCCGCGATATCCACCATGCCCGCCTCGATACGCGCGAGCAGCGCCGCGTCCGGCACCCGCATGACCGGCTTGGGCGCAGAACTCGCTTTAGGCCCTTGCACGATACGGATCGCCCCGATGCACCCGAAGCCGAGGCGGCGGTTGACCGCTTCGATGATACCCGCTTCCGCCATCTGGACTTCGAGCGCGAAGGCGCCCGGGCAGGCGATCACCAGCGTCGCGCGCGTGGTCCTGTCGTCGCGGTTGCGGGAGGGGGAGGGCGCAGCCTTGGCCGGAGCAGCGACTTCGCCCGGACGACGGGGCCAGCGGATCTCGACCGGGTGCGTCCAATCCGCCAGGCGCGCGCCGACAATCTCGCGCCATTGCGTCATCACCGCGCTGGTGGCGAAGCCACGCTGGTTAAGCGCGGGCGCAAGAATGCCGGGCACGAGCGTCGCGAGTGATGCCGCGTCGCGCCGTTTATCCGCGCTTCTGGTGGCGGCTGCTTTCTCTCGCGCCATGGTGCCGATCGCTTCTTGTTCCCGTCGCCCCGTCGGAAAATGGACTTTTCCAGGCCCTGGCATTCGCGCGGCAAGTTCCGTCCTTGGCGCGCGCGGGTCTTCCTGCCAGAAACGGGGTATGGATATCACGCCAAGGATAGGAAAACCCGGCCCCGGTTCCAAGCCGAAAATCACGGCCGATCTGCTGCGCTGGTACGATTCTCACGCGCGTGACCTGCCCTGGCGGGCCAAGCCCGGCGTGATCGCCGATCCTTACCGGGTCTGGCTTTCGGAGATCATGCTCCAGCAGACAACCGTGGAGAGCGTGAAGCCCTATTTCGCCAAGTTCCTCGCGCGCTGGCCGGATGTGACCGCGCTGGCGGCGGCGGAGGAAAGCGCCGTCCTGACCGAATGGGCAGGGCTCGGCTATTATGCCCGTGCGCGCAATCTCATCGCTGCCGCGCGCAAACTCGCGGAGGCGCATGGCGGGCGCTTTCCCGATACCGAGGAGGGGCTGAGGGCTCTGCCGGGCGTCGGTGCCTATACGGCGGCGGCGATCGCCGCGATCGCGTTCAACCGGCGGGCAATCGTCATCGACGGGAATATCGAGCGGGTCGTAACGCGGCTCTTTTCGATCACAACCCCGCTTCCGGGAGCGAAATCAGATATACGCGCGGCTTTGGATCCGCTGGTCCCGGAGGATCGGCCTGGCGATTTCGCGCAGGCGTTGATGGATCTCGGCGCCACTCTCTGCACGCCCCGCGCGCCCGATTGCCTGATCTGCCCGATCCGTGGCGGGTGCTCCGCCGCGAAAGCCGGCAATCCGGGTGATTTTCCGGTAAAAGCGAAAAAGAAGGCCAAGCCGGTGAAACACGGCGTGGCCTGGCTGGCTTTCGACGCCGCCGGACGCCTTCTTCTGCGCACCCGCGCACCCAAAGGACTGCTCGCCAACATGGCGGAGGTGCCCAATGGCGGCTGGGCGGAAGGCGGTGCACCGCCTTCTCACGCGCCCTTCGCGGCGTCATGGACGCCCTTGGCCGTGCCCGTGATCCATGTCTTCACGCATTTCGAATTGCGGCTCGCGGTGCATGTCGCCCGGCTCGCATCGAATCCGCCCGCGCCTGCGGGCATGCGCTGGGTCTCGCCCGCCGATCTCGACAAGGAACCGCTGCCGACGCTTTTCAGGAAGGTGATCGCAGTGGGGGCTTGATCACGCCGCCTTCAGCGCGGCGCGGATCTCGGCGCGGAACGTGTCGATGACGTTCATCCCGCCGGCAGAGCGGACATGCCAGAAGGTCCAGCCATTGCAGGCGGGAAGGCCCTGAACCAGCGCGCCGATCTTGTGGATCGAGCCGACAATCCCGCCCGATTGCACCTGCCCGTCGGGGCGGACAACGGCGTTGTAGCGCCCTTTGGCGTCGCACAGGACGGTGCCAGGCGAGATCAGCCCGGCCTCGATCAGCGCCGAGAAAGCCACGCGGGGCTCCTCGCGCTTGGCGACCGGCTGGGCGAGCAGATCCGGGGACAGGGGCTCGACGCTCTCGATTCGCGCCGCGGCGGCCTTCGCATAGGCCGGATCGCGCTCGATGCCGATGAAATCGCGTCCCAGCTTCTTTGCCACTGCGCCGGTGGTGCCGGTGCCGAAGAATGGATCGAGCACGAGATCGCCGGGGTTTGAGGTCGAGAGCAGGATTTTCTGAAGCAGCGCCTCCGGCTTCTGCGTGGGATGGGCCTTGGCGCCGGCCTCGTCCTTCAGGCGCTCGGCGCCGGTGCAAAGCGGCATGTACCAATCGGAACGCGCCTGTACATCCTCGTTGCCGGCTTTCAGCGCCTCGTAATGGAAGGTATATTTCTTGGCGTTGGCGTCGCGCGCGGCCCAGATCAGCGTCTCATGCGCGTTGGTGAAGCGCCGGCCGCGGAAATTCGGCATCGGATTGGCCTTGCGCCAGACGATGTCGTTCAGGATCCAGAAGCCGAGATCCTGGAGGATGGTGCCGACGCGGAAAATGTTGTGGTAGGAACCGATGACGAAAAGCGTCGCATTTGGCTTCATCGCCCGGCGGCAAAGCGCCAGCCAGTCGCGTGTGAAGCTGTCATAGGCGGAAAAGCTCGCGAACTGGTCCCATTCGTCATCGACCGCATCGACGAGGCTCTGGTCCGGGCGCGTCAGCGCGCCAGCAAGCTGGAGGTTGTAGGGCGGATCGGCGAAAACGAGATCGACGGACGCTTCCGGCAGGCGGGCGAGCGCACCGAGGCAATCCTCGTTCAGAATCTGGTTCCGAAAAGACAAGCCCTCCGCTTGCGCGAAGCTCCGGGTACGCGAGACCTGCTCCCGGCGCCTTTGGCTTGTCGCTTCCGAGCGGAGGATACGCATAACAGCCCGACCGGTTGAGTAACGACGCCCGGACTATGGCGGCGCGAAGTGAAGGTCAGGTTTACGAGGGATTCACGCTGATTGTCCCTTTTTGGGATGGGGCGTTTCACCTGCCTTTTCACGGACCTCCCGGCACGGTGCGAAGCTCAGGCGATGCAGCGGCGTCAGCCCCAGCCGGGGCAGTGCGGCGCGATGCGCGGGTGTAGGATAGCCGGCGCTGCGGGCAAATCCGTAGCCGGGATAGCGTGCTTCCGCCGCTTCCATCATCTCGTCGCGCATCACCTTGGCGATGATCGAGGCGGCGGCGATGGCCGCGACACGGCTGTCCCCCTTCACGATCGCCTCGGCCGGGCAGGGCAGGCCGGGCGGGATATGACGGCCATCGGCCAGCACGAAATCGGGCAGGAGGGGCAGGGCGGCGATCGCGCGCCGCATCGCCTCGAGGCTTGCGCGGTGAATGTTCAGCGCATCGATCTGCGGTGCGGGGAGAAATGCGATGCCGATCGCCGCCGCTTCCAGCAGGCGCGCGGCCTGTACCCGGCGCTGCCTGGACGCCATCGCTTTGGAATCGGCGATGCCATCGCAATCGAACCCCTCCGGCAGGATCACCGCGCAGGCAACCACAGGACCGGCAAGAGGCCCGCGCCCGACCTCGTCCACACCGGCAAGGCGATGATAGCCTTCTGCGCGGCGCATCCGCGCGATGTCGTCGGGGATCATGGAGTGGCTTGCCTTCTGGGTTCCTGTCGCCTTTGGTGATAGGAGCGGAGCCGCTGCCGATGCAAGATCGCCGACCGCGCGATTACGTCAAGGGAAGGGACGCGCATGGAGGGAAACAAGGCAAACGGCCCCGCCAGCTTCGATGAAGCTGCCATCGCGGCCCGTTTCATCGCTATGCCTGAAGATGTCGCCGGCCATATCGCCTATGCCCTCCATAGACGGGCTCTGTTTGATTTTCGCGCTGGAATCGAGCGCCATCACGGGCGGGGCGCGAATGCGGACGAAGAGACCGCCTTCCTCGTCGGCGAAACGGGCGAGGGGCGGATCGCGGCCTATCGGGCGGCGGCGAATGCAATGCTGGAAGCGCCGAGAAAGCAGGCCAGCGTGGCGGTTGCCCAGGGCTCGCCGGAGCCGGATCAGCCGCGCGCGAACAGGCCACGCGCCGCGCGCCGTTTGAGCTGGTTCGGGCTCTGGGGCGCGCCGATCCTGGTCGATCCCGATGCCGGGCCGATAAACTGGCGCGGGCTTTTCCTCCGGCTTTTCATTCTCCTGCTGGCGGTGATCTTCACGGCATTGCTTTTGCGGATCCTCGTGGTTCAGGCCTGAGATTCAGAACAGGCTCAATTGCTGCCCCGGCAGCACGGGCGGGCGGAAGAGGTCTGTCCGAAGTCTTCCCATGCCCCGCTTCGAAAGGCCGTTCCGCTCCAGGGCGAGGCGGAAGCGCTTCTGGATCATCTCGGCATAGGGCCCGGTTCCCCTGAAACGCTCGTGGAATTCCGCGCGGTAATCCGCGCCGCCCCGTGTCGATTGCACCAGGCTCATCACGTGCCGCATCTTGCCGGGAAAATGCGTCAGCAGCCATTCGCGGAAGAGGTCGCGCAATTCAAGCGGCAGGCGCAGCAGGATCGAATGGGCTTCCTTCGCGCCAGCCTGTGCCACTGCTTCGAGCAGGGCCTCGATCTCGTGATCGTTGATCGCCGGGATGATCGGCGACATCAGCACCGCCGTTGGAATGCCTGCTTCACTGAGCTGGCGTACGGCATCGAGGCGGCGCGCGGGAATGGTTGCGCGCGGTTCCATCTTGCGGGCGAGCGCAGGATCGAGCGTGGTGATGGACAGCGCCACGCGCGCGAGGCCTTTCTCCGCCATGGGTGCGAGGAGGTCGATATCCCGCGTCACCAGCGCGCCCTTGGTGATGATCGTCACGGGATGATCATGCGCGTAGAGCACTTCGAGGATCTGCCGCGTGATGCGATAGCGCCGCTCTATCGGCTGATAGGGGTCGGTATTGGAGCCGAGCGCGATCTCGCGCGGCTGGTAGCCCGGTTTCGCGATCTCCCGCGTGAGCAATTCTGCGGCATTGGGCTTGGCGAATAGCCGCGATTCGAAATCCAGGCCGGGCGAGAGACCGAGATAGGCGTGGCTTGGCCGCGCGTAGCAATAGGTGCAGCCATGCTCGCAGCCGCGATAGGGGTTGATCGAGCGGTCGAACGGAATATCCGGCGACTCATTCTTCGTGATGATGGTCACCGCGCGCTCGAAGGTCGTCTCGGTGCGGAAAGGGGGCAATTCGTCGGGCTCGCCCCAGCCGTCGTCGAAGGTTTCGCGCAGTTGGCGTTCGTAACGGCCGCTGAGGTTGGTAACCGCGCCGCGACCATGCCGATGCGCTTCCGCCAGCGCGGAGGTCACGCGCGATTCGAGGGAGGTGTCGGGGCGGCGGGGTATTTTCATAAGAACAAAAATAGAACATCTAGGCCGTTTCATCAAGCAGCCTTCTGGTTTTTTCAAGCTGTCAGACAAAGTGAGCGCGGAAGGCTAGCCCCTTGCCAAGTTGATTATTGCGATGCAACATAAGCCCTGGTTCATTCATCAGGGCCCGGCACGCATGCTGGTTGCAATCGTCGACACGAGAAACGATGCCCGCGCCCTCGCGGCCACCCTCTCACCGCTGGTGCGCGGAGTTGTCGAAGGGCTGGTCGGGACCGCGATCATCGTGACCTATCGCAAGGATGCGGAAATTGGCGATATCGCCGATCACGCTGGTTGCCGGGTCATCATGGCCGATAACTGGGGTGAGGGCTTCGCACGCGCCGTGATCGGCGCAAACCATGCCGGATTCCTCGTGCTCGATGCAGGGATCCAGCTTCCGCAGGGGTTCTGGCCCGATCTTGCGGATGCCCTGCCTGCGCTGGGTAATCGCCCGGCGGCGACCATGCCGTCACCCCGTCTTGGACTACTGGCGCGACTCATGCAGCGCATGAGCGTGTTCCGTGGGCAAGTGAGCCGTGAATCGGGGCTTCTGCTCCCGCCTAGCCGGGCGCGCGAGATCGCACTTGCGAAGGCAGATCCTTTCGCGATTCGCTACGGGCGGGCGCTCGAGCGGATCGAGACCCCCGTGACCCGCCTGGCGGCGGCCTGATCAGCGCGGCAGGCTGGCGTAGTAATCGGCGATGTCGACGATGTCGCTGTCGGTCATGGCGCGGCTCATCACGCGCATTTCCTTGTGGGGGCGGCGCCCTTTCTGGAAATCCTGCATCTGCTTGACGAGATAGGCATAATTCTGTCCCGCGAGATGAGGGACATCCTTGTCCTTCGCAATGCCGTCCGCGCCATGGCAGGCGATGCATTCCGAGATGAGGTCCCGCCGTGGCTGCTGTGCCGCAGCGGGAAGAGCGGCGCAGGCAATCCCGGCAACGGCAAGGGCGCGCGCGATCATCACAATTGCCATCTCAGAGCGTCCGCGCATCGAAGGTGTTGCAGGATTGAATCTGCCCGCTCTGGAGGCCGCGTGTCAGCCATCGCGCGCGCTGTTCCGAGGTGCCATGGGTGAAGCTGTCCGGCACGACATAGCCCTGCGATTGCTTCTGAAGCTTGTCGTCGCCGATCGCGGCGGCGGCGTTGAGCGCTTCCTCGATGTCGCCGCGCTCCAGAATCCGCCAGCGCTGATTGGCGTGATGCGCCCAGACGCCGGCGAGGCAATCCGCCATCAGTTCCACGCGCACGGAAAGCGCGTTGGCCTCCTTGCGAGAAAGCTGCTGCTGCGCGCGCTGCACTTTCGGCAGGATTCCGAGCAGGTTCTCGATATGGTGGCCCATTTCATGCGCGATCACATAGGCATAGGCGAAGTCGCCGCCCGCGCGCATCTTGGTCTGCATCTCCGAGAAGAAGCTCATATCGAGATAGATGCGGTTGTCCGGCGGGCAATAGAACGGACCCATCGCGTTCTGCGCCGTGCCGCAGGCGGAATTGGTCACGCGGCGATAAAGCACCACCGGCGCGGGCTTGAAGGGAACGCCGCGTTGCTGCGGCAGGATTTCCTTCCACACATCCTGGTTCGTTTTCAGCACCTTGTCGACGAAGACCGCGAGCTGTTGCTCCTCGGCGCTCTGGTGAACCGGACCGCTCTGCTGGCGTGTCACCTGACCGCCGCGCCCCGCCCCGGAGACCATTTCCGCACCGCCGATCAGGAGACGCGGATCGACGCCGAGCGCCCAGCCGACAAGCGTGAGAACCGCGATCGTGCCGATGCCCAAGCCGCCGCGTCCGCCGGGAAAGCCGCCACCGCTTTCGCCACGCCGATCCTCGATATTGCCGGAACTGCCGATATCGTCGAGCCGCATTCCATCCTCCCGGAGCCGCCACGCCTGAAGCGGGCTCGGTTCAAAACCATTTCGCCTAGATAAAAGCTGAATGACGCGAAGACCAGACCCCGCTCATGCGGAAGGCGCGTCCAATTTCGCTTTCAGCGCCCTCAGGTCGCGCCAGGCGAGTGATTTCTGCGCCGGCTGGCGCAGGAGATAGGCGGGATGCAGCGTCGCCAGAGCGGGGATTTTGGCGTCACCCCGGTCGAATTCGAACCAGCGACCACGCAGACGCAGGATTCCGTCTTTCTGGCTGAGCAGGTTCTGCGTCGCGGGCGCGCCCATGGTGAGAAGGAAGTCGGGACGGGCCAGCTCGATCTGGCGTCGGATGAAGGGCAGGCAGATCGCGATTTCCTGAGGGGTCGGCGTGCGGTTTCCCGGCGGGCGCCAGGGTACGATATTGGCGATATAGACCGCGCTTCGATCCACCCCGATGGCAGCGAGCATCCGGTCAAGCAATTGTCCCGCCCGGCCGACGAAGGGGCGGCCTATCTCGTCTTCGTCCCGTCCCGGTGCTTCGCCGATGATCATCACACGGGCGCCGGGGGTGCCATCCGCGAAGACAAGACGCGAGGCGGTGGCCTTCAACGCGCAACCGTCGAAGGTTTCCAGCAGATTGCGCAAAGTGTCGAGATCGGGCGCCGAGCGCGCAAGTTCACGCGCGGTCCGGGCCGCGTCGTCGGGCGGCGCGGGGGCGGCAAGGGGAGACGGGGCCCCAGGACGGCGCTCCGTGCGTTCGCCGCCCTGTGCCTCCACTGCGGGGGCGGGGGGCGCGGCGGGCACGAGCCGGTTCACCGGCTCGTCGCCGATGGGAATATCCACGCCCGAGGCAACGAAGAATTCGAGCAGCCGGTAGGGGGCGAGCGATTGTGTGTTCATCTGCGCCTCCTTTCCTGCCCTGACGGGGCCGCGCGCGCCGCGTTCGAGAATGCTTCAAGCTTGCATTTTGCCGTGGCGATGGCCAAGACTGCGCCAACCTGACCGGACGCTCCGCCGCTCCTAGAGTAGCGATGGAGGGGATCGCGAACAAGCCGCGATTGAAATCGGTTCACATATGAACTATTGATCTGTCCCGATATCGCGGGGCGAAGGGAAGAGGAAAGCCGTGGCGCGCAACGAATTGGATCTGCCCGAACGCGACCAGATGGAATATGATGTCGTGATCGTCGGCGGTGGTCCGGCCGGCCTTTCGACCGCGATCCGCCTCAAGCAGATCGCGGCGGAAAAGGGCACCGAGATTTCCGTGGTCCTCGTCGAGAAAGGCTCGGAGATCGGCGCGCATATTCTCTCCGGCGCCGTGATCGATCCCATCGGCCTCGACAAGCTGATCCCGGATTGGCGGCAGGATGCGGATTGTCCGCTGAAAACCCCCGTGATCGACGATCGCTTCTATTTCCTCGGCCCGGCGGGCGCGTTGCGCCTGCCGAATTTCGCCATGCCGAAGCTGATGAATAATCACGGCAATTATGTCGTCTCGCTTGGCAATCTCTGCCGTTGGCTGGCGGCGAAGGCCGAGGCGATGGGCGTGGAGATCTATCCCGGTTTCGCCGCGCAGGAGGTCCTGCATGACGAGAAGGGCGCGGTCATCGGCATCGCGACCGGCGATATGGGCATCTCGCGCGAAGGCGGGATAAAGGACGGCTTCACGCGCGGCATGGCGCTGCTGGGCAAATACACGATCTTCGCCGAGGGAGTACGTGGCCATCTCTCGAAGCAGATGATCGCGAAGTTCGACCTTGGAAAAGGCCGGGATCACCCGAAATTCGGCATCGGCATCAAGGAACTCTGGCAGATCGACCCGAAGAGGCACAAGCCGGGGCTGGTGCAGCATTCCTTCGGCTGGCCGCTGAAATCCAAGGATGGCGACGGCGGCTCCTTCCTCTATCATTTCGAGGAAAATCTCGTCTCCATCGGCTTTGTGGTTCATCTCAACTACAAGAATCCGACGCTCTCGCCCTTCGACGAGTTCCAGCGCTTCAAGCATCACCCGCTGATCCGCGAGACGCTGGAGGGCGGCAAACGCCTCTCCTATGGCGCCCGCGCCATCACGGAAGGCGGGTATCAGAGCGTTCCGAAGCTGACCTTCCCCGGCGGGGCGCTGGTTGGCTGCGCGGCCGGTTTCGTCAATGTGCCGCGCATCAAGGGCAGCCATAACGCGATGCTGTCAGGCATGCAGGCGGCGGATCATATCGCCGCCGCGTTGGCCGAAGGGCGCGCGCATGACGAGTTGGCCGGCTACGAGGCGGGCTGGCGGCAAAGCGAGATCGGCAAGGATCTTTGGAAGGTCCGCAACGCCAAGCCGCTCTGGTCGAAGCTCGGGACATGGCTGGGCATCCCGCTCGGTGGGTTTGACATGTGGATGAACGAGCTGTTTGGCTTCTCGCTGTTCGGCACGCTCAACCATGGCAGAAAGGATGCGGATTGCCTCAAGCCGCTCGCCGAAGTCGAGCCGATTGCCTATCCCAAGCCCGATGGCGTGATTTCCTTCGACAAGCTCTCCTCGGTTTTCCTGTCCGGGACCAATCACGAGGAAGACCAGCCTGTCCACCTCACGCTGAAGGATCCGACGGTTCCCGTGCGCGAGAACCTGCCGGTCTATGGCGAGCCGGCGCGGCTCTATTGCCCGGCGGGAGTTTACGAGATCGTCTATGGCGACGAAGCCGCCAAGAAGGATCCGCGTTTCGTGATCAACGCGCAGAACTGCGTCCACTGCAAGACCTGCGATATCAAGGACCCCGCGCAGAACATCACCTGGGTCGCGCCGGAAGGCGGCGGCGGACCGACCTATCCGAATATGTAAAAGGGGAGCTTCAGGCTCCCCTCCTTCTTTGCCTCGCGCTCAGTTGATGGCGCCGGCGACGAAATTCTGGATGCGATCCTTCTCGGTGGCACCGCCGAGGCGCGCGACTTCCTTGCCGCCCTTGAACACCAGAATGATGGATTGCGACCCGATATTGTGGGTCTTCTTGAACTCGGTCTCCTTGTCGAAATCGACCGTGAAGGCCTTGAGCTTGCCGAATTCAGGCGTTTTCGACAATTCGCCGAACACCACCTGCTGCTTCTTGCATACGGGGCACCAATCGGCATGGACATGCACCAGAACCGGCTTGGCTTCCTTCAGCGCAGCGTCGAAGCCGGCCTTGGTATAGGCCGTAAAACCCGGCGCGAGCGCGTGGGACGGCAACGCAAGCATCGCCCCGCCCATCGCGAGGGAGACCAGCACGGCGCGGCGGGAAAAGCGGAATTTCGTCATCAAAGGAACATCCTCCCGAATATGTGGCGGCTCAGGGCCGAACGCGCGTAAATTGCTTGGCGTGTTGGGAGAAGTCACATCACGTCCCCTCTCGCGGGTATCACATTCACGTGGGGCTCCGCGTGAAGAGGAGGGAAAGAGGGTAAGGGCGCGCCCGATTTGCCTTTCTGTTGTACCTTTTCAGTGCTAACCGGATTCGCAAATCCCAGCGTGGCGACACGCATGAAAGGAATTGGCCAACCGACATGGATCGCTTTTCCTCCCTCTTCGGCGCAGCCCTGATTGCCCTGCTGATCGGCGTGCCGGCCCTTGCCCAGGCGGCACCGACGGCTCCGCGCCGGGATCTTGACGGCTCGTCGGGCATGTTTCTTGCCGGCGTGGTGGCCAATTCATCGCGCGATACACGCAGCGCGGCGGATTACTTCCGCGAGGCGCTGAAGGCGGACCCGCAGAACCCGGGGTTGCTCGACCAATCCTTCCTGTCCGAGCTGCTGGACGGCAACATGGCCGAGGCGTTCAAGCTGGCGGAACGTTCCCTGCGTCGTGACCGTTCCAACGCCATGGCGCATGTGGCGCTCGGCGTGCGCGCCCTCAAGGCGAAGGAATATGGCCGTGCCAAGCTTGCTCTTGAGCGAGCCGGCGGCAATGTCCGCGAGCCGGACCTGACCATGGCGCTGCTGCGCGCCTGGGCGATGGCGGGCGCGGGCGAGGTTTCCGCGGCGCTGGCATCGATCGACAAGTTCACCGGGACCGAGCAGAAAACCTATCGCGATTTCTTCTCGGGTCTTATTGCGGATATCGCCAAGCGCCCGGCCGAGGCCGAGAAGCGCCTTGCCGCCGCCTATAATGCCGACCCTGCCGTGATGCGCGCCGCCGATGCCTATGCGCGGCTGCTGGCGCGTCGCGGCAAATGGGACGAGGCCAGGGAAGTGGTCACGCAATGGCGCAACCGCAATCCGGGCCAGCCCTATCTCGACCGCCTTGCCGATGCCATCGAACGCCGGGAGGCGCTGCCGCCGATGGCGGACAGCATGGCCGCGGGTGCCGCGGAAGTGTTTTATGGGCTCGCGGCTGCGGGCATTGCCGGGCGTGACCCCTCGCTCGCGCTGATCTACATCCAGTTCGCGCATTATCTCTCGCCGCAGGACGAGGTGATCTCCACCACGCTGGCGGAATTTTTCGAGCAATTGCAGCAGCATCAGCGCGCGGCGACGATCTATTCGGAAATCCCTGTCTCCTCGCCGCTGGCGAACCGCGCCGCGATAGGCCGGGCGGCGGCGCTTGAACGCATGGAAAAATCCGATGAGGCGATTGGCGTGCTCAGGGCGCTTCTGGCCGCCCATCCCGGCGATCTCGAGGCGGCGGACACGCTCGGCGCGATCCTGCGCACCAAGAAGCGCTGGGTCGAGTCCATCGAAGTCTATGACGACGTGCTCAAGGCCATCCCTTCTTACAGCTACAAGCATTGGGTTCTCTTTTTCGGCCGCGCGGTTGGCTATGAGCGCTCCAAGCAATGGCCGAAGGCCGAGAAGGATTTCCTCGCCGCGCTCGATCTCCTGCCGGCCAAGGCGAAAACCCCGCGCGAGCGGGCCGAACGGGCACAGGTTCTCAACTATCTCGCCTATTCCTGGGTCGATATGCGCATGAATATCGACAAGAGTTTCGAGATGCTGCGCGAGGCGGTCTCGCTGAGCCCCGGCGATGGCGCGATCGTCGATTCGCTGGGCTGGGCCTATTACCGCCTCGGGCGCTACGAGGAAGCGGTGAAGGAGCTGGAACGCGCCGTTCTGCTGCGGGCCGGCGATGCGACCATCAACGACCATCTGGGCGATGCCTATTGGAAGGTCGGGCGCCAGCGCGAGGCGCGGTTCAAATGGTCGCAGGCGCTCGATCTCAACCCCGAGCCCGAGGAGATCGACAAGATCCGCCGCAAGCTCGAACTGGGGCTTGAGGAAGCACCCGCCGCCAATGCCGCCGCGCCCAAAACCAACGGGGGCTGAGCCGGACTGGCCATGCTGAGCGAGACGGCGCCGGCCAAGATCAACCTCTTCCTGCATGTCCTCGGGCGGCGGGAAGACGGTTATCACCTGCTTGAAAGTCTTGTTGGATTCGCTGATCTCGGCGACCAGCTCACGCTCACGCCTGGGCAAGGGCTGTCGCTCGCCATCGAAGGCGAATTTGCGGAAGGCTTGCGCGATGAGGCGGATAATCTCGTTCTCAGGGCGGCGCGCGCTTTCGCCGCGCATGTTCCGCACACGCGGCTCGGCCATTTCCGGCTGACGAAAAACCTGCCGCTTGCTTCGGGGATCGGGGGGGGGTCGAGCGATGCCGCCGCCGCGCTTCGCCTGCTGGCGCGCGCCAACGGGCTGACGGTGGATGATCCGCGCATCATGGCTTGCGCGCGCGTGCTGGGCGCGGATGTTCCCGTCTGCCTCGATCCTGTGCCCCGGCTGATGCGCGGTATTGGCCATGAACTCGGCCCCGCTTTGCGCGCGACGATGAGGCCCGCCTTACTGGTCAATCCCGGCGCGATGGTGCCGACCGGCCCGGTCTTCGCCGCGCTCGGGCTTGAGCCGGGGGAAAGGCGGCGCGATACGGGGGGCGAGCGCAATGATCTCCAGCCAGCCGCTGTCGCGCTCGCGCCGGTGATCGGCATGGTGCTCGAAAAGCTGGCGGCGCAGCCGGGCGTCGAGGTCTCGCGCATGTCCGGTTCTGGCGCGACCTGTTTCGCGCTCTTTGACGCCGTCGCCACGCGCGATGCGGCGGCGCGCGCACTTGCATCGGATGCGTGCGCGATGAAAACACCTCGCTGGTGGATCGCGCCGTGCCGGATTAATCTTCCGGCATGAGACAGGAACAGCTCGTCAATCCGCCCTTCGCCGCCACCATGGCGCGTTACAACCAATGGCAGAACCGCTCGCTTGTCGCGGCGGCGTCATCGCTCACGGATCAGGCGCGGCAGGCGCCGCGTGGCGCCTTTTTCGGCTCGATCGCCGCGACCTTCAATCACCTCTACTGGGGGGATGCGATGTGGATGCATCGCTTCTCCGGCAGCGAGAAGCCAGCCGGTAGCATCAAGGATTCCACTGGCCTCTTCGCGGAATGGGCGGTGTTCAAACAGGCGAGGGCCGATCTCGACGCGGCGATCCTGACCTTTGCGGACAGCGTTTCCGAAGAATGGCTGGCGGGTGAGTTGACCTGGCTCTCAAGCGCCGCGCAGCGTCAGTTCAGCCGGCCACGCGCCCTGCTGGTGATGCATTTCTTCAACCACCAGACGCATCATCGCGGGCAGATCCACGCCATGCTGACCGCAGCCGGCGCCCGCCCCGACGATACCGACCTGATGCTCGCGCCCTGGCTGGAATAAGCGCGCGTCAATGCGCGCGGCTGATGCAGAAATCGACCACCTCGTCGAGCGCTTCACGCATCGCCGAGGGCGGGAAGAGGGCCAGCGCATCCTTTGCCATGGCGCCGTAATGGCGGGCGCGCTCCACCGTATCCTCAAGCGCGCGGTGCTTCCTGAGCAAATCGATGGCGCGCAGAAGGCGGGTATCGTCATTCGCGCCGCTCTCGATCGAATCGCGCCAGAAGGCGCGCTCTTCGTCCGAGCCACGGCGGAAGGCGAGAACCAGCGGCAGGGTGATCTTTCCCTCGCGGAAATCGTCACCGACATTCTTGCCGAGTTTCGCGGCGGTGCCGCCGTAATCGAGCGCGTCGTCGATCAGCTGGAAAGCGATGCCGAGATTGAGCCCATAGGAGCGGCAGGCCTTCTGCGCCGTCTCGTCCGCGCCGGAAACGATCGGGCCCACCTCTGCAGCAGCGGCGAACAGCGCCGCCGTCTTCGCGCGGATCACCGCGAGATATTCATCTTCGGTCGTTGCCGTGTTCTTCGCGGCGGCCAGCTGCATGACCTCGCCTTCGGCGATCACGGCGGCGGCGGTGGAGAGAACATCAAGGCAGGGGAGGGAGCCGACCTCGACCATCATCTTGAAGGCCTGCCCGAGCAGGAAATCTCCGACGAGCACGCTCGCCTCGTTGCCCCAGACCTTGCGGGCCGAGGGCTTGCCGCGCCTCAGATCGCTTTCGTCCACCACATCGTCGTGGAGGAGGGTCGCGGTATGCATGAACTCGACCGAGGCGGCGAGCTTGATATGCCCCGCACCTTCATAATTGTTGAGGATCGCGGTCGCGAGGGTGAGCATGGGGCGCAGGCGCTTGCCGCCCGACGAAATGAGGTGCTGCGCGACTTCCGGGATCATTGTCACATCCGAGCCGGTGCGCGAGAGGATGGTCTCGTTCACCCGTGACATGTCCTCGCGCACAAGCGCGACGAGCCGCTCAATATCGCCGCCGGCGGATTTTTCGCCGAAAGAAACAACAACACCCACGATTTTACTCCGCGGTCGCCTGGGCCTTCCACTCGCCGCTACGCTTGCACCCGACAGCCGCGAAATGCAACTTGGGAGTCGTGTCCACCATTGCGATCAAGGAGAAAAGGGTTGGAACAAGCCCCCGCCCGCGCGCTCGAACCCCATGTGGTGGAAGACCGCCTTTTCGACGGCGCGCTGCGCCTGTGGCAACCGGAGAAAGGGCATCGTGCCGGCACGGATGCGGTGCTCCTCGCGGCGATGCTTCCCGATGATGTGATGGAGATCGTGGATCTCGGCGCTGCGAGCGGCGTTGTCGGCCTTCGCGCCGCCCAGATGAACCCCGCCGCCCGCGTGACGCTGATCGAGCGCGAGCCCGGTCTGGCGCGGCTGGCGGAAGAGAATATCTCGGTGAACGGCTTGCCGGACAGGGTCAGCGTGCGGGAACAGGATGTCCTGCGGCTGGGAGGCGACGCAGCCCTGCGCGAGCGTTTCGACTGCGTGCTCACCAATCCGCCCTATCTCGAAGCGGGCAAGTTCCGGCGTTCCGGCAATGACAACCGGGAACGCGCCCATATGCTCGAAGCGCCGCTGGCCGACTGGTTGCGCGGCGCTGTTGCCGTCCTCGCGCCCAAGGGCAAGCTCTTCCTCATTCATCGCGCGGAGGCGATCGGGAATATTCTTGATGCGCTTGGCAATCGCTGCGGCGACGTTGCGTGCCGCTTCGTCCATCCGCGGGCAGACAAGCCCGCGATCCGGGTGCTGCTGTCGGCGGTGAAAGGATCACGCGCGCCCTTGACGATCCTGCCGCCCGTTATCCTGAACGGCGCTGAGGGTTTCACGCCCGAGGCCGCGCGATGGCATGCGGGTACATCGCGCCTTGATATGAAAACGGGCGGGTAGTGGCCCGCCCGTTTTGTCGGTCAGTAACGGCAGACCCGGACCATGCGGCGGACATAGCCATACGGTGTCCATACCGTGCGCGGCTGGAGGTAGCATCGGCGATGATAGACCGGCGCCGGGCGATAATAATGCGGGCGGTGATAGCGGTGATGCCGGTAACGCGGAGGCGGGCGGTGCCAATGCCTGTGATAGACTTCCGTTGCTGCGGGCCTTGTGCTCTGTTCAAGCGTGATCGCGCTGCCCGCCGGCATGCCGGCGGCGCTGGCCGTCTGCGTGCCGAAGAGGCCGAGGAACGCGGCGAAGAGGGCCGCGACGAAACCTTGCGATATCCTGTTCATGGAAAGCTCCTTCTGGGTCGCACGCTTACAAGTTAGCGATGCGAGATGAACGGCAGTGCAATAACGAGATACGGCCTCCGGCTGGAGGCCGTATGAAGGCGTGGGCACGTTACATGGGGCGTGCGCAGTAGAATTCGCCGTAGCGTGTCTGCTCGATCAGCGCGCAATTGGCGAAGCCATGGGTGCTGACGATGCGGGCAGGGCGGGTTTCGAACCGGCAATGCGTATTGTCGGACCCGCTCGAATTGCCTTCGCATTTCTGAATCTGGCCACGAGGTGCAGCAACACGGGGCGCGCGCGGAGCTCGGGCAAAGCTCCGGGGCTCGTTCGGCCGCATGACCGGCGCACCGCCATCCGCGCCATTGCCATTATTCCCACCGCCATTGTGGCCGCCGCCATTGTGGCCGCCGGCGATATTGGCGGCCTGGGCGATATCGGCGGTCAGCGCGATGCTCATCATGCCACCGACCGTGCCGGCGGAAAGCGCAAGCGCGAGGGCGAGGTTGCTCAGGCGGTTCTTCAGGGTTTGCTTCGTGGTCATCGGGGTTTCTCCTTGGGTTCGTGTCCGGGGGTGTGGGTCTTGATCTCGTTTCGGCTTGGGGGCGCCGATGGGAGGAGATTGATCTAAAATGCCACACGTCGCAGTGCGTTCCCGCACAAGGAGAAAAGAGCTGTGTCGATGCGGTCGCGGATGAAAGGCTTGCCGCGCGCCCTTGTGCTCGCTAAGCCGAAGCCTCGTTTTCAAAAGCCAGAGCCGGGACGCCGTGACAGCCCTCGAGAACCTCCCTCCTCATCTCCGCCCGGATCGCTCGTTCCAGGGGTTGATCCTGACACTCCAGAATTTCTGGGCATCCAAGGGGTGCGTGATCCTCCAGCCCTATGACATGGAGGTGGGGGCGGGGACCTTCCATCCGGCGACGACCTTGCGTTCGCTCGGCCCGAAACGCTGGAACGCGGCCTATGTCCAGCCCTCGCGCCGCCCGAAGGACGGGCGCTATGGCGATAACCCGAACCGCTTCCAGCATTATTACCAGTTCCAGGTCATCCTGAAGCCGAGCCCGGAAAACCTGCAGGAGCTTTATCTCGAAAGCCTCGCCGCGATCGGCATCGATCCGCTGGTGCATGATATCCGCTTCGTCGAGGATGATTGGGAAAGCCCCACCGTCGGCGCCTGGGGGCTCGGCTGGGAATGCTGGTGCGACGGGATGGAGGTGAGCCAGTTCACCTATTTCCAGCAGGTCGCGGGGCAGGAATGCGCACCCGTTGCCGGCGAACTCACCTATGGGCTCGAGCGCCTCGCCATGTATCTGCAAGGGGTGAATAACGGTTTCGAACTCAATTTCAACGGGCTCGAAGGCGACGACAAGGTCACCTACGGCGAGGTGTTCCGGCAGGCCGAGGAGGAATATTCCCGGCATAATTTCGAATATGCCGATACCGAAAAGCTGTTCCGCAATTTCGCTGATGCCGAGAAGGAATGCCGCGCCCTGCTCGCGGCGGGCGAGCCGCAGGAAGGCGCGAACGACCAGCGCCACCGCCAAGTGCTGCCGGCCTATGACCAATGCATCAAGGCGAGCCATGCCTTCAACCTGCTCGATGCGCGCGGGGTAATCTCCGTCACCGAGCGGCAGAGCTACATCCTCAGGGTGCGCGAGCTGGCGAAAGCCTGCGGCGCGGCATGGGTCAAGACGGAAGCGGGAGGCGCGTGATGGATCGTCGTTTGTTCATGGGGGTAGCGATCGGGATTTTCGCTGGTCCCGCGCTTGCGCAGCAGGCATCGTCGCCGCTCGATCCGGTGAAGGCGTGCTATAATCCCAAGGTCAAGCCGGAACGCCGCCCTTATTCTAAGCGTCTGGCCGCGCTTTATCGCGCCGCGCAGAAAAAGGCGCAGGGCGAAGTGGTTTCCGGCCTCGATTTCGACCCCACCACGGGCAGCCAGGATTTCGACGACGATTTCCGCAAGAGCCTGAAATTCACGGTTGAGCCGCGCGGCGAGGGCAAGGCGCTGGTGGTTGTGAAGCTCAAGGTCTTTGCCTCCGAGCCGGAGAAAACGCTTCATTACGATGTCGTTCTGGAGGGCAATGCCTGGAAGGTCGACGACATCGCCGACCCTGCGAAAACGGATGGCTGGCGCTGGTCCACCTTGCTCGAAGCCGGCGCCAAGGGGCAGTGAGCCCGAACACGTGGAATGACCATGCCCGATCTTCTGTTTGAACTCTTTTCCGAGGAAATTCCGGCCCGCATGCAGGCGCAGGCGGCGGCGGATCTCCAGCGGCTGGTGACCAACGCGCTTGTCGAGGCGGGGGTGACCTATGAGGGCGCGCGCGCCTTCGCGACGCCGCGCCGGATCGCGCTGCATGTCGCGGGTCTGCCCGCGCGGCAGCCGGATACACGCGAGGAACGCAAGGGACCGCGCGTCGGCTCCCCCGAGGGGGCGATCCAGGGGTTCCTGAAATCCGCCGGCCTCGCGGATATTTCCGAGGCGAAGATCGAGAGCGACCCGAAAAAGGGCGAGTTCTATGTTGCGATCATCGATAAGAAGGGCCGCGCGACGATCGAGCTTCTGGCCGAAGTCCTGCCGGGTGTGATTCGTGCCTTCCCGTGGCCTAAATCGATGCGCTGGGGCAAAGCGAGCGCATCGCCCGGCAGCTTGCGCTGGGTGCGGCCTTTGCGATCCATCGTCGCGACTTTCGGCACCGATACCGAAGACCCCGAGATCGTGCCCTTCGATATCGATGGGCTGAAAGCCGGGAACATCACCTATGGCCATCGCTTTCACGCGCCGGATGCGATCCGTGTGAAGCGCTTCGACGATTACGTCACCAAACTCGAAGCCGCGAAGGTGGTGCTCGATGCCGAGCGGCGCAAGGAGATCATCCGCGCCGACGCGAAGACGCTCGCCTTCGCGCAGGGGCTGGAGCTGATCGAGGATGAAGGCCTGCTTGATGAGGTCGCCGGCCTTGTCGAATGGCCGGTTGTGCTGATGGGTTCGTTCGACGAAGCCTTCCTCGATGTGCCGGGCGAGGTGATCCGCGCCACGATCCGCGCCAACCAGAAATGCTTCGTGCTGCGCGGCGCCGACGGCAAGCTCGCGAACCGTTTCCTCATGGTCGCGAATATTGCGGCGAAGGATGGCGGCAAGACCATCATCGCCGGCAACGAGCGCGTGATCCGCGCGCGGCTCTCGGATGCGAAATTCTTCTGGGAGACGGACAAGCGAATCTGGGCGGCGGATAATGTCGAACTGAAGCGGCTTGAGCGGTTCAGGAACGTCACTTTCCACGAGAAGCTGGGCTCGCAATACGAGCGCATCGAACGCATCCGCGCACTGGCCAAGGAGCTATGCAAGGTCACCGGCGCGGATGAGGCGAAGGTGGATCGCGCGGCGCAGCTCGCCAAGCTCGATCTGCAAACCGAGGTGGTCGGCGAATTCCCGGAAGTGCAGGGGCTGATGGGCCGCATCTACGCCACGCTCAACGGCGAGGATGCTTCCGTCGCGGCAGCCATCGAGGAGCATTACAAGCCGCTGGGACCCACGGACCGCGTGCCGAATGATCCGGTCGCGGTGACGGTTGCGCTGGCGGACAAGCTCGATACGCTGGTGGGCTTCTGGGCCATTGACGAGAAGCCGACCGGGAGCAAGGACCCCTATGCGCTGAGAAGGGCGGCGTTGGGGGTGATCCGGCTGGTGGTGGAGAATGGGTTGAGGTTGGATTTGGCTGCCTTTATAAATTTTCAGTTCCTTCAGATTGTTGAATCGATTGGTTTCACCAAACCTGTTGTGTTTCAGCCGGCGGATAGCCCCGGCGGTTGGGATGGTCTTACATCGTCCTTCATTGCCCGTGGTAGATCGCGCGGCGATGACTGGGAAGCACTCTTCAATGACGATACAATTTTCCGAGTATGCTATCAGAAAGATGGGGAATTTGAAGATGGCGATGGGCGTTCATTTTCTTGGAATATATTTGAGGAGGATTACGAACAGCTTTGGGCTTTAATACCGCGCGGACAAGTTAGGGCAGACCTCCTCTCGTTCTTCCATGATCGCCTGAAGGTGATGCTGCGCGACAAGGGCGCGCGGCATGATCTGGTGGATGCGGTGCTGGGGAATGGCCGCATCGCGAAATCGAGCGAGGTGGGAACCGGCTCGCGTGAAGATTTCGCGTCAAAAGAAGACTCTAACGACGACCTTCTGCTCGTCACCCGCCGTGTGGAAGCCCTCGGCAAGTTCCTCGACACCGAGGACGGAAAATCCCTCCTCGCCGGTTCAAAGCGCGCCGCCAACATCCTGCGCGCCGAGGAGAAAAAGGACGGCGAGGGCACCTTCGAGGCGCCGGCCGATCCCGCCGGCTTCACGGAAGGCGCGGAGAAGGCGCTCCATGCCGCGCTGGTCGCCGCCGGAAACGAGGCCGAAGCCGCGCTCGCGGTGCCGGATTACGAAGCCGCGATGCGCGCGCTTTCCACCCTGCGCGCGCCGGTCGATGCCTTTTTCGAGGCGGTGATGGTGAATGCGGAGGATGCGGCAATCCGCAAGAACCGCCTTGCCTTGCTCGCGGCCTTCCGCCGTGTGACGCGCCGGATCGCGGATTTCTCGAAGATCGCGGGGTAACGTCCCCGTCATGCCCGCCCTCGGGGCGGGCATCCACGATTTCAAGGGCAAGAAAGCATGGCTGGCAGGAAAAGACCTGGATGGCCGGGCCAAGCCCGGCCATGACGGCGGGAAAGCTGCATTCATTCACATACTTCTGTTCTCCCATGACAAGAATTCATGGGAGGTTTCGTTGCGCCCCCCTAGGAATTCACGCCGGTTTGCCTAATTCTCGCCACAACCCTTGATGTGTCGGGAGGAACCCCCATGACCTCGTCAACCGCCTCCCGCGCCATGCCGGCCGGGCTGATCATTCTCGCCGGCTGCCTCATCTCGATGCTGACCTTCGGGCCGCGCTCGGCGATGGGCTTCTTCCAGCAGCCCATCATTTCCGCCAATGGCTGGGGACGCGATGTCTTCGCGCTCGCGCTCGCCTTCCAGAACCTGCTCTGGGGCGTGGGCCAGCCCTTCATGGGCGCGATCGCGGATCGCTTCGGCACCCTGCGCGTGCTCTGGGTCGGCGCGAGCCTTTACGCCGCCGGGCTCTATTTCATGACGATGGCGACCGATCCGCTGACCTTGAACATCGGCGCGGGCGTGCTGATCGGCTTCGGGCTCGCCGGCTCGTCCTTCAATCTCGTTCTCGCGGCTTTCTCGAAGCTTCTCCCGCCCGAGAAACGCGCCATGGCTTTCGGCATGGGCACGGCGGCGGGCTCTTTCGGGCAGTTCCTGTTCTCACCTCTCGGCGTGGCGCTGATCCGCGATTACGGCTGGCAGAACGCGCTGACGATCTTCGCCGGATTGACCCTTCTCGTGCTGCCGCTCGCTTTCGCGCTCGCCACCCGCCCCGGCGCAGGCGCGACTGGCGGGCAGATCGACGAGCGCGCCAAGCAGAGCGTGGTGCAGGCGCTGGTGCAGGCTTTCGGGCATCGCTCCTATGTGCTGCTGGTGCTCGGCTTCTTCACCTGCGGCTTCCAGCTCGCCTTCATCACGGTGCACCTGCCTTCCTATTTCAAGGATATCGGCATTCCGGCGGAGGTCGGCGGCTGGACGCTTGCGCTTGTCGGTGCGTTCAACATCATCGGTTCGCTCAGTGCGGGCTGGCTGGCAAACCGCATGCCCAAGCGCTGGCTGTTGGCGGGGATCTATACCAGTCGCTCCATTGTCACCCTCGGGCTGCTGGTCTCGGTTCCGTTTGTGGGGGTGCCGGTGAACCTGCTCGGCATCCAGACGACGATCGGCGTCATCTCGGCGCTGACCTTCGGCGCCTTCACGGGGCTGCTCTGGCTTTCCACGGTGCCGCCGACGGCGAGCCTCGTTTCGCTGATGTTCGGGCCGCGCTACATGGCGATGCTCTATGGCTTCGCCTTCTTCTCGCATCAGGTCGGCGGGTTCCTCGGCGTGTGGCTGGGCGGAATCCTGTTCGAGCGCACGGGCAGCTACGATATCGTGTGGTGGCTGTCGATCGGTCTCGGGATTGTCTCGGCGCTGATCAACCTGCCGATCGTGGAGAAACCCGCGCCCGAGCTGAAGGCGCAACCGGCCTGATCAGGCGGGCTCTCCCTCGACCTGCTTGCGCTTTCTCGCAAGCTCCGTCCCGAAGAAATCCAGGAAGGCGCGTACCCGCGCGGCTTTCTTGAGATCGGGATGGGTGAGCACCCAAAGCCCGGTATCGGATGCAGGCTGGATGACCGGGATCGGCTTTACGTCAGGGAGTTGATCCCCGATGAAGCAGGGCAGCACGCTGATGCCGAGTCCGGCCTGCACGGCGTCGGCCAGCGCGTTGACCGCATTCACGCGCACGTTGATGCAATCGGGGTGCACATTCGCGGCAACCCAGCGGCCGCCGGCGGTCATATTGATGGAATCGCTGAAGCCGATCCACCGCGCGGGCGGGCGGACGATCCTCTGGAGGTCATCGACGGGCACGTTCGTCTCGGCGATCACCGCGGTACTGGCATAGGCACGCCAGGCGATGGTGGCCACGCGCCTGCCGACCAGGGTCTGCGGCGGATCGACCGAGGCCCGGATCGCGACATCGGCATCGCGGCGCGAGAGGTTGAGGATCCGGTTCTCGATGACGAAATCGAGCGTGATCTCGGGATATTTGCGCCGGAACCCGCAGAACATCGGCGAGACGAGATGCGCGAAGATCGTCTCGGTTGTGGTCACGCGCAATTCGCCGGAGGGACGCACATCCTGTCCCGCGATCCGGCGCTCGAACTCGACGATGGAATCGGACATACGCGCCGCCAGCGCGACCATCTCCTCGCCGGCGGAGGTGAGCAGGTAGCCGGATCGCGCACGCTCGAAAACGCGGACGCCCAGCTGCTCTTCCAGCGCGTTGAGCCTTCGGAAAACCGTGGAATTGTTTACCCCCAGCGCTTCCGCCGCGCCGCTTAGCGAACGCTGATCGGCAATGGCGCGTACGAGACGGAAATCATCCCAGGCGAGTGACTGCATCTTCCTCTTGGCTCCGCTTGGCTTGCGCGCCTCTTGCACGCATTCCGGCTAGGGCCAAACAGATTTGCACAACCGCAAATTTAAACCATAGGGAAATAAGCCGATTACGGAGATTTAAGTAAAGTTTTCCTGTGCTGTTTCCCTCGGAGCGGCAGCGCGGAGCAGGCGATCCCGGATCGCCTCCCCGAGAGCGGCATCGGGAATGCCCATCGCGGCGATTCCGGTGACGGGCAGCGCGTCCAGCGCCCGCAAATGGCGGTAAAGATTGGCCGCGGCCTCCACGAGGCTTCCGCTTTCCGAGAGATTGAGAGTCAGGGCAGGATCGGCGCCGGGGGGAAGCGGCGTTCCGAAAGCAAGACAGGCCTCGCCGGGATTCACGGCGGTCGCGTCGAGGCGCACCGGGTGGCGGGGGGCGTAATGGGAGGCAAGACGACCGGGTGCCAGCGGCTTGGTGCCATCCGTCCGGGGTGCCGAAAGCGGGTGCCCGAGCACGCGGGCGAGCGCCTCCCGTGGTACGCCACCGGGGCGCAACAGGCGGACTTCTTCGTCGAGGCAGGCGACAATCGTCGATTCGACGCCGATCTGGGTCGGCCCCGCTTCCACGAGCGCATCGAGCAGGCCGTCGAGATCGGCGAGGACATGGGCGGGGTTCGTGGGCGAGACATGGCCGGAGCGGTTCGCGCTTGGCGCCGCGATCGGTTTTCCTGCCGCTGCCAGCACCGCACGCGCGACCGGGTGATCCGGCACACGGATCGCGAGCGAGGGCAGGCCGGCGCGCGCGAGTTCGCAAACGGGGCAATCGGGTGCGGCAGGCACGACCAGCGTGAGCGGACCGGGCCAGAAGGCCTCCGCCAGACGACGCGCCTGCTGAGAAAATTTACCTAATGCGAGCGCCTTCTCCACCGTGTCGACATGGGCGATCAGCGGGTTGAAAAGCGGGCGGCCTTTCGTCGCGTAAAGCCGGGCAATGGCCTTGGCATCCGTTGCATCGGCACCGAGGCCGTAGACCGTCTCGGTAGGAAACGCGACAAGCCCGCCACCAGCCAGGATGGCGCCCGCCTTGCGGGAGGCGTTTGCATCGGCGGCGAGTCGCAAGGTCGCGTGGGGGGCGTCAGGGCTGTTGATCGTCATCGTGGGAGCGTGCATATCTCCCCGCAAGCGCCTTGGCCAGTCCAAGCGCCTTGGCCAGTCTTGGCGGAGATTCGGTTTGAGCGCAAAACCGGCGGGATGAACGCATTCGCCGCCGCCGGACTTCAGACTTGGGACAACCAGGTCTTGCGTACAGTTTGTTCATATGTAAACTAAAAACACGTGCCGCAAGAGCATGAACCCTCATCCCAGTGCCGCGAGGCGGATGCCGGATGGACAACCTTGGAGCGAAACGTGACCTATCGTGCGCCGGTTGAGGATATCCTTTTCGCCATGCGGCATGTTGCGGGCATGGACATGGCGATTGAGAACGGGCTCTACCCCGATCTTGCCGATGGGGTCGCGGAAGCGGTTCTGGAGGAGGCCGGCAAATTCGCCGCCGAGCGGCTCGCCCCGCTCAATCGCGCGGGCGATCTCGAAGGCGCCAGGCTCGTCGGTGGCAAGGTCGTGATGCCGAAGGGCGTGACGGAAGCCTACCGCGACTGGGCCGACGGCGGCTGGGCCGGCGTGGCAAGCCCGGAGGAGCATGGCGGGCAGGGGCTGCCGATCCTCATCAACATCGCCTGCACGGAGTTGTGGAACTCGGCGAACATGGCCTTCGCGCTCAACCCGCTGCTCACCATGGGTGCGATCGAGGCGCTGGTGGCGCATGGCTCGGCGGAGTTGCAGCGTCTCTATCTGGGCAAGATGATTTCCGGCGAATGGACCGGGACGATGAACCTCACGGAGCCGCAGGCAGGCTCTGATCTCAACCTGCTGACAAGCCGGGCGGACCCGGTGGGTGATGGCAGCTACCGCATCACCGGGCAGAAGATCTTCATCACCTATGGCGATCACGAGATGACGGAAAATATCGTCCATCTTGTCTTGGCGCGGCTGCCCGATGCACCGCCCGGTACGCGCGGGATTTCGCTGTTCCTGGTGCCGAAATTCCTCGTCAACAAGGATGGCACGCTCGGAGCGCACAACGATCTGCGCTGCCACGCGCTTGAGCATAAGATCGGGATTCATGGCTCGCCCACCGCGACGATGATCTACGGCGATAACGGCGGCGCCATCGGCTATCTCATCGGCGAGGAGAACAAGGGCCTCGCCTGCATGTTCACGATGATGAACAATGCGCGCCTCGCTGTCGGCACGCAGGGTGTCGCCATCGCCGAACGCGCTTATCAGCAGGCGCTGGCCTATGCCGGTGAGCGGCGGCAGGGTCGGGCGAGCGGCGCAGCGACGGCCTCGCCCATTCTCCATCACCCGGATATCAAGCGGATGTTGCTCGAAATGCGCGTGAAGATCGGCGCTGCGCGCAGCCTCTGCCTGCTGACGGCGACCGCTCTGGACAAGGCGCATCGCGCGGCGGATGCCGCCGAGCGCAAGGCGGCGCATGAGGAGGCGAGCCTGCTGACGCCGGTCGCCAAGGCCTTTTCGACCGATATCGGCAACGAGGTCGCCTCGCTCGGCGTGCAGATCCATGGCGGCATGGGCTTTGTCGAGGAGACGGGCGCGGGCCAGCATTTCCGCGATGCCCGCATCCTGCCGATTTATGAGGGCACGAACGGCATCCAGGCGATCGATCTCGTGATGCGCAAGCTGCCTCTTTCCGAGGGCGGCGCGGTGAGGGCGCTTATCGCGCGCTATGCAAAAGCCGCGGAACAGGCGCGCGCGGTCAATGATCCCGGTTTTCAACGCATCGGCGAGCGGTTGGGAGAAGCGGTCGCGGCGCTTTCGCGCACGAGCGAGTTCCTGCTCGGCGTGATGAAAGCCGCGCCGGATACCGCGCTTGCCGGCGCAACGCCCTATCTGCGCCTGTTCGCAACCGCTGCCGGCGGCGCGCATCTGGCGGAAATGGCGCTTGCCGCGCGCGATGCGCTCTCGGCGGGGGATAGCGATCCACGCCATCAGGAGCGGATCCGCGATGCGCGTTTCTTCGCGGAGAACCTCGCACCGCTTGCTTCCGGCCTCGAATTTTCGGTGGTCGATGGCGGCGAGGCGATCAATGCTGCTTTCGCGGCGCAAGCATAGGGCTGGGCGATGGGTGAACATGTCCTCAAAGGCCGTGAAGGCGCGGTCCTTGTCCTCACGCTCAACCGCGCGGACAAGAAGAACGCGCTGACCGGCGCCATGTATGACGCCTTGAGCGCGGGACTTGCCGAAGCCAACGCGGATGAGGAGATCGGTGCGACACTCATTCTGGGTCAGCCCGGTATTTTCTGCGCGGGCAACGACATCATGGATTTCATGGCCTTTGCGATGAAAGGCGGTGTCGGCGAGCCGATTATCAACTTCCTGAAGGCGCTGGTCGCCAACCGGAAGCCGCTTGTCGCCGGGGTGGATGGCGGAGCGGTCGGCATCGGAACGACGATGCTGCTGCATTGCGATTACGTCGTGGCCTCGGAGCGCGCGGTTTTCGCGACGCCCTTCGTTGATCTGGCGCTTGTTCCAGAGGCCGGTTCCAGCCTCATCCTGCCCGAACTGATGGGGCACCGGGTGGCTTTCGAGATGCTGGTGATGGGCAAGCGCTTCGACGCCGCCCGCGCCCGCGAGACCGGGCTGGTCAACGCGGTTGTTTCTCCGGATGCGCTGGAACAGGAGGCGCGCGCCGCCGCTGCCGCCATCGCGGCCAAACCGCGCGAGGCGGTCGCGATTGCACGAGCCTTGATGAAAGGCGATCCCGCCATCTTGCTCGCGCGGATCGACGAGGAAGCGCGCACATTCGCCGAGCGCCTGAGATCCGCCGAGGCGCGCAAGGCGTTCGAGGCGTTCATGTCGCGGCCCAAAGCCTGAGGAGACGATCATGAGCCTTGCCGGAAAGACCCTTTTCATCACCGGCGCCTCGCGCGGGATCGGCCTCGCCATTGCCCTGCGCGCGGCGCGGGACGGGGCGAATATCGTCGTTGCGGCGAAGACCGCCGAGGCACATCCCAAGCTCGAAGGCACGATCTTCACGGCCGCCGAGGAAATCGAGAAAGCCGGCGGCAAGGCGCTGCCGCTCCAGCTCGACATCCGCGACGATGCGGCGGTTGAAGCGGCGATGGCGCAGACAGCGCAGCATTTCGGCGGCATCGATATTGTCGTGAACAATGCGAGCGCGATCAATCTCGCGCCGGTCGCGACGCTGGAGATGAAGCGCTTCGACCTGATGCACCAGATCAACGCGCGCGGCACGTATCTCGTTTCGCGCGTGGCGCTCCCCTACCTGGCGAAATCGGGCAACCCGCATATCCTCATGCTCTCGCCGCCGCTCGACATGAAGACGAAGTGGTTCGCGGGGCATACAGGTTATTCCATGGCCAAATTCGGCATGAGCCTCGTCGTGCTCGGCCTTGCCGGAGAGACGAAGGGGCGGATCGGTGTCAACGCGCTCTGGCCGCGCACGACCATCGCCACGGCGGCGGTCAAGAACCTGCTCGGCGGCGATGCCCTGATGCGCTCATCGCGCAGACCCGATATCCTCGCGGATGCGGCGCATCGCATCTTCCTCAAGGATGCAAAGAGCTTTTCCGGTCATTTCCTGATCGACGATACTTTCCTTGCCGGAGAGGGCGTCACGGATTTCGATCCCTACCGCGCCGACCCGACGCAGCCGCTCGCGCCGGATTTCTTCGTCCCGGACGACATTCCCGCACCGGCCAGCGCGAGTTACGCTCCGCTGGTCAAATGACGGTACGACGCGCTACTTTGCGCTTGCCGCCTCGCAGAAAATCGGCTCGATAGCGGCGAGTTGTCGCCGGCGGCCCCGAGGGAGGACAAGGCATGATCATCGTGCATCTTCCTGCCGGGAGCGACACGGATGCGCAGGTCGCACGTGACCAGCGCTGTTCCTTCGTGCGTCACGTTCTCGGCCCCGAGGAAGCCGTGCCGGAAGGCGCGGTCTGGATCGATCTGGTCGATCCGAGCCGGGAAGAGGATCGGCGGGTCGAGGCCGCGTTGGGGATCGAGATTCCCACGCGCGAGGAATCACAGAATATCGAACCCTCCGAAGTGCTCTATTTCGAGAACGAGGCGCGCTACATGTCCGCGCGCATCCTCTGCCAATCGGGCACGGAGAGCCCCAAGCTCGCGGCGATTTCCTTCATGCTCAAGGATCACCGGCTGGTCACAGTGCGATACGACGACCCCCGCTCGTTCCACATGTTCATCAACCGCATGACGCGGCCTGGTGCCTGCCTTCCTTCCGGGGATCACATGCTGATCTCGCTGTTCGAGACCGTGATTGATCGCGCGGCGGAAATCCTGCGCATGGCGGGCGAGCGCATCGACGAGGTTTCGGATACGATTTTCAGCGCCAATGGCGGGCAGGCCGAGGTCGTGACCTATCGCGCGACGCTGCAAAGCATGGGCGTGGAAGGAAACCGCATCTCCAAGGTGCGCGAGAGCCTCGTCTCGATCGAGCGGATGTTGCTCTTTCTCTCGGCAAACACACAAGGGCTCGCGCTTTCGGAGGATCTGCGCTCCGATCTACGCACGACCTTGCGCGACCTGCAATCGCTGGAGGATCACGCGACGTTCCTCTCCTCCAAGATCCAGTTCCTGCTCGATGCCGTGCTCGGCCTCGTCAATCTCGAGCAGAACAAGATCATCAAGATCTTCTCGGTCGCGGCGGTGGTCTTCCTGCCGCCGACGCTGATCGCATCGTCTTACGGCATGAATTTCAAGAACATGCCGGAGCTGGAATGGAGTGTCGGCTACCCGATGGCGCTTGGAATGATGGTGCTCTCCGCCGCGGGAACCTACCTCTTCTTCCGCCTCAAGCGCTGGCTTTAAAAAAAACGTGCGGCCCTTTGGGGGAGGGCCGCACGCCTGCATGGCGGAGACGGGGCTCCGCCTTGGCATGAACGTCGAATGGGGGCGACGTTCAGAACCGGTAGTTGAGGCCCACTTTCGCCGAAAGCTCGCCCGCGGTGATGCTGGTGCGGCCCGCCGCGAAGTTCACTTTCTGCTTGCCGAGCATCAGGTAATCAACTTCGCCCTTGAGACTGACATTTTCCGTCAGCATCTGCTCAACACCAAGACCAAGCAGCGGGCCGACGCGGGTCACGCTCTTGCGGCTGACGGGCGTGGCACCCACAGCGGGGCTCGTGTAGCGGACAGGAGCAATGCCGATACCGGCCACGCCGTAAACGAGAGTGGAGCCGAAGGAATAGCCGAGGCGGCCCTTCAGCGCGTGTCGGCTTGTCTGCTCGACACCCAGATGCGTCGTGCTCTTTTTCTTCGAGCCGAAGGTCAGCGCGCTTTCCGCCTCCACACCATAGACGATGTTGCCGGACTGGAAATTGTAACCCGCCTGGATGCCGGCATGGCCGCCGCCGACGCCGCGCGTATTCTTCCTGCCGGAGAAATTCAGCGCCGGAATGTTCGGGCTCGCGCCGCTCGATTTGAAACCATTGGCATCGAAGCCGCCATGCACGCCGATATAGGCGCCCGACCAATCCTTCGCCTTCGCCGGCGCATAAGCCGGGGAAGGAGGGAGGCGGCGCGCGAGCGGATCGGCCGCATGAGCGCCGCCCGACATCACGGCAAAGGTGGCGGCGGCGAAAGCCAGGCCGGAAATCTTCATCATCGTCATCTCTCGGTTGTCTTGAAAACTCGCCATCACCCCGTGGCGTGGCCGGCGCCGGAGACAGCGCCACGCCTTGACCATGCTAAAACCGGGATATGTTGTCGCCCGGCCGGGTTTGGCCGGTCACCATCCTGTCCGAACAAGCCGGATCGGACAGGTTCGGTGGTCCAACAGGCTTGCCGCCACAGTTTCGCCCGGCTCAAACGGGAGAGCCTGCCGGTCTGCGTGTTCCGCCCAGAAATTGCCCGAGGATTCCTCTGATGAAAATCACGCTTGTCGGCCAGATGCTGACGGCAGCGCTGGTGCTGCACCAGCTCTTCGTCATCGTGCTGCTGGTGACCAGGAATGAGGAGCGCAAGGATCATTCCTACGCGATGGCGGTATTTTTCGCGGCGAATCTGACGACGAACCTGCCCGACATGATCGGCTTCTTCCGCCCAGGTCTGCATGTCGAATTTATCGAGATGTTCTCAACATCGTTTCTGATGCTGCTGGGGCCGGCGACCTACTTCTATGCGCGCGCCCTTGTCGCGCCGGAAGTCATCCGCCTTGAGCGAAAAGATTTTCGGCATGTGATCCCTTTCCTTGCGGTCCTCATCGCGATGATCGCGATCGTCCCGATCGTCGGCGGCCTGACCATCATGTCGGGCGCTCCCGTCGTCGGCCCAGGCTCGCCGGGCGAGGAGGTTCTTTCCCGCTTGGCGCAGCCCCAGGCGACGAACGCCAACCTGCCTCTCACGCCGGCAATCATTGCGATGATTGCCATCTCCGTCTCGACCGTGCTCGCCTTCATCGTGCTCACGACGAGCTACATCCTGCGCACGCTGCGTCTCCTCGCCCGCTACCGGCGCTCGAAATACGATTATTTCGCCGCGATCGAGGGGCGAAGCCTCACATGGTTCGAATGCTTCATCGGGCTTCTGGCCTTCGTCTGGCTCGTCAACATGGCGATCATCCTCGACGACATGACCGTTGCCTGGCTCAAACTCTCGCCGGATATGTCCTCGGTCATCGAGGCCGTCTGGGTCTATGCCCTCTCCTTCATGGTCCTGTGGCAGCAGGCGATCTTCAAGCCCTACAGACAGGGCCCTGTCACAGGCATGCCGGAGGCCATTGCCGGAGAAGAGCCTTCCGCCAATGGCGGCAAGTACCAACGTTCGGCGCTCGACGGGGAACGAGGCCGGCGCATCGCCACCAAGATCGAGAAGGCGATGGCGGAAGAGCGGCTCTACCGCAATCAGGGTATGACGCTCCGGCATCTCTCGGATCATACCCGCGTGCCGGAAAACTACCTCTCGCAGGTGCTGAACGAGACGCTTGGACGCAATTTCTACGAATTCGTGAATCACTGGCGGATCAGGGATGCCTGCGCCTTGCTGGCGGAAGACGCGCTCTCGATCATCGAGATCGGCGAGGAGGTTGGCTTCAACTCCCGCTCGACCTTCAACGCGGCGTTCAAGAAGGAGACCGGATTGACGCCCTCCGAATACCGCGCGAATCTGCGTCGCGTTGCCTGAGGGGGCGAATCGCGTGGAGGCGCAGACAATTCTATGTGCGGGCGCTTCGCGATCACCTCGCCGCCGGAGGCAGTGCGGCATCATTTCGGCTACACGGATCAGCCGAATTTCCCGCCCCGTGTCGATATACGTCCTACCGAGCCGGTTCCGGTGGTGCGCCTCATCCATGGCGAGCGGCGATTCCAGCTCATGCGTTGGGGGTTCATTCCCGGTTTCGTGAAGGATGAGCGGGATTTCCCGCTTCTCTTCAATGCGCGCGCCGAGACCCTGTTCGAAAAGGCAAGCTTCCGAAACGCCATCCGCCGCCGGCGTTGCCTGTTCTTCGCGGACAGCTTTACCGAATGGCAGAAGCTCGACGAGAAAGGCCGGCGCAAACGCGCCTTCACCATCCGTCGGCCCATGGGCGGGCTGATGGCTTTCGCGGGTATCTGGGAATGCTGGCAAAGCCCGAACGGCTCGGAAATCGACACCGCCGCGATCATCACCACCAGCGCGAATGCAGCGCTGGCCGCGATCCACGAGCGGATGCCGGTTATCCTCGAAAAGCACGATTTCGACGCATGGCTTGCGCCGGAAACAAGCATCCCGGAGATTAGCCGCCTGCTCGCGCCGCTTTCGGACGAGCAACTCGAGATCGTCCCCTCGGAAGCCCAGGCCCCGCCGCGCGAGGAGGCGCCTTCCCGGCGCAAGACTAAGCCCGAAAGCCCTCAACTCGGGCTGTTCGGATGATCGATGTCCTGATCGTCACCGTTTGCATCGCCGTTCCCGGCCTGGCGATTTTCTTTGCGTTCCGGTCGATCTGGCGGGGTAGGAAGAAGGAAGCTTCGCAGCACGATAGCGGAAGCTGGAGCTACACTTCCGATGGCGGAAGTGATTCCGGCGGGGATTAGATCAAGTTCTCCGCTCTGCTTGGCCGGAAAACGCGCTAGCGCGTGAAATCCGCCACCAGCTCCACATGGGCGGAATGGCGGAACTGATCCACCGGGATCACCTCGCCGATCCTGAACCCCGCCTTGGTCAGCAACGCGGCATCGCGCGCGAAGCTCTCGGGATCGCAGGAAATATAGACGAGCCGTTCGAGCTTCGACTTGGCGATTTCCTTCACCTGCGCCTCCGCGCCCTGTCGAGGCGGATCGAGCAGAACAGCATCGAAAACCTTGAGTTCCGGGGCGAAAAGCGGGCGGCGGAAGAGGTCGCGGGCCTCGGCCGTCACGGGCTTGCCGCCGGGGTTTGCCCGGATAGAGCGCTGGAAAGCCTCGATCGCGCCTTTGTCTGAATCGTATCCGGTGACCTTCATTTTCCGGCCAAGCCGAAGCCCGAATGGTCCCAATCCGCAGAAGAGATCGGCGACGTGCTTTGCACGGCCGAGCTTGTCTGCCGCCAGCTGTGCCAGCAGCACCTCGGCACGCGCTGTCGCCTGAAGAAAGGCGCCGGGCGGCAGGAAGGCGGTCATTCCTTCCGTACCTTCAAGGGCAACGAAGGGCGGGCGTGGTTCGAGCAGGCGCTCGCCATGGAGCGTGAGGCGGGCGAGCCCCGCTTCGGCGCCGAGCGCGATGAGCTTGAGGCGCAGCGCTTCCGGCAATGGCCCGGCGCCCCGGATATCGGCATCGAGCCCCGCTGCGCTGGCCGTGACCTGAAGATCGAGCGGTTTGGTGATTCCACGCAAGACATGGCCGATCCTGCGGGCGAGATCCGCCGCCGGCGCGAGCGCGGGCACCAGGAGCGGGCATGAATCGAGATCAACGAGGTCATGGCTCCTTGCACGCATGAACCCGGCCTCGATCCCGCCCGGCTTCTGGCGGATATGGAGCGTCACCCGCCGTCTGCCTTCGCCATGGGCGTCCAGGGTCTGGGCAATTGCGGGCGAAAGGCCTGCGCGTGCGAGCGCGGCCGCTATCCGCTCCTGCTTCCAGCCGGCGACCTTTTCGCCCGCCCAATGCTGCGTGGCGCAGCCGCCGCAGGCGCCGAAATGGCGACATTCGGGCTGGATGCGGTCCGCGGCGGGCGCCACGATTTCCAGAATTTCCACGCGCTCCGCGGTTATTTGCGCACGAACCGTCTCGCCCGGAAGGGCGTAGGGTACATGGTGGCGGACGCCTTCGTGGAACGCGATCCCGTCCCCGCGGTTGCCGATGGCCTCGATGGTCAGGAGCGCTTCAGTCATCGTGTCGGGTTCCGATCAGCAGGAATTCGCGGTTGCCGTCTCCGCCTTCGATGGGGGAAGGCAGGACCATGTCGATATGGATGCCGAGCGCTTCGACATCGTCGCGTACGCGTGCAAGGATCTCGGCGTGGAGCGCGGGGTCGCGGATGATACCGCGTTTGCCGGCATTCGGCCCGGCCTCGAATTGCGGCTTGACGAGCGCCACGAGCCTGCCGCCCGGTTTCAGCCTTGCAAGGCCGGCGGGAAGCGCCTTGGCGAGACCGATGAAGGAGAGATCGGCGGTGATCAGGTCCGCGCGCTCGGGAATGAGCGTGTCGTTCACGGCCCGCGCATCCGTGCCTTCGAGATTGACGAGCTTCGGATCATCCTTGAGGCGGGCGTGCAATTGGCCATGGCCGACATCGACCGCATAGACCCGTCCCGCACCGCGCTGGAGCAGGAGATCGCAAAACCCGCCCGTCGAGGCGCCGAGATCGACACATATCCAGCCCGAAGGGGTGATGTGAGCCGAATCCAGCGCTGCCTTCAGCTTCAACCCGGCGCGCGAGACCGTATCGAACGGGCGCTCCGCGCGAAGTTCCGTTTCTTCGTCAAGGCCTTGCGAGGCTTTGGTGACCGGCTTGCCATTCGCCATCACGAGGCCGGCGGCAATCGCCGCCTGCGCCAGCGCACGGCTTTCGAAATGGCCCTTCTCGACCAGAAGCTGATCTGCCCGCTTGCGCATCGCTTTTTTCTGCTCTCCTGTGGATCCGGTATGCGTGTTCGCGAGTATGACGACAAGCATCTTCGCGCGCGCCGCATGTGGAGATGACGGATAAGGTATCCAAGGAGGACTCCATGACCAGCCCAGCCATGACCAGCCCAACCCTTTCCCGCCGGCTGTTTCTCGCCGGTTCCGCTGTCGCGATCGGCCTGCCGGCTGCACCGCGTGTTTTCGCGCAGGCGGCCTCACCCGCTCCGACCGGCCCTTTCGTGCTGCCGCAACTGGGCTATGCCTTCAACGCGCTTGAGCCGCATATCGACGCGATGACGATGGAAGTCCATTCGCAGCGCCACCATGGCGCTTTCATTGCCAATCTCAACAATTTCGCCAAGGATCACGGCACTCTGGCCTCGACGCCGATTCCGAAACTGCTCGCGGAATGGCAGCAACTGCCCGAGGCGATCCGCATGGGCGCGAAGAACAGCCTTGGCGGTCACGCCAATCACGCGATGTTCTGGCAGATCATGACACCGGGCGGCGCCAAGGAGCCGGCGGGTGATTTGAAGGCGGCCATCGAGCGCGATCTCGGCGGGCTCGACAAGATGAAGGCCGATTTCAATGGCGCCGGCGGGCGTGTTTTCGGCTCGGGATGGGTATTCATCACGGTGAGCAAGGAAGGCAAGCTCGCGATCGTCTCGAAGCCGAACCAGGATACACCCTTGATGGATGGGCAGATGGTCCTTTTCGGCAACGATGTCTGGGAGCACGCCTATTATCTGAAATACCAGAACCGTCGCGCTGAATACCTCGCGAATTGGTGGAATGTCGCGAACTGGACGAAAATCGCCGAGCGTTATTCGGCCGCGAAAGCGGGCACACTCGCGCTCTGATCGCCCTGGCGGGCGGCCTCTATCTCGGCGATCACATCGGCATAGGTGATCGCCGCTTCCGCTCCTTTCGGGGAGAGGGCGTAGATGCCGCGGCTTTCGCGCTGGAACCAGCCATAGACATCGTTCTGAAGGAGGGCGGCGGCGCGCGCGACGCCGCTTGCCGCGCGAAGGTCGGCGACCTTGGTCGTGCCCAGTGCCTTCAGAATGCTGACGAGGCGGAGCGCATCCTGCCGATAGGCCGTGACGCGGGGGCGGCGCGTGGAGCCTCCCTGATTGGGATCGCCGATCCGATGGGCAAATTCCTTGAGCAGGAGCGTCGCCCGCCGGACGTTCCGGCGCGGTTGATAGGGCAGGGGATCGGCCAAGGCCTCGACGAAATCCCCGGTAACGACCAGAACCCCCAGGCCGAGGCGCCTGCACAGCTTGAGGATATCCGGCAATTGCCGGCGTTTCGGCGGCGGAAAGGCGAGGTAGACCGCATCCGTCATCGCCTGCCGGTCCACCCCCTGTAACAGGAGCGGGAGCGAGAAAGCAGTCTTCAGCTCCACGATGACAGGCGCCTCGTCCCCACGCCGGGCGACGACGTCGCAATCCCGCACCTCGCCTTTGACGGCGTAGCCCTGCTTCTCCAGAAAGCGCTTCACGGGCGCGTATAGATCGGTCTCGGCCATGGCCGAGAAGCGCATGTTTTTACCGATTCGGAAAGGCCATGCCCGTCAGGCGCGCTGGGCGGCGCCTTTCGCGGCTTTGGCCAGCAGAGACTGCACCTTCGCCACGATGCCTTTCGCATCGAGCCCCGCCTCGGCATACATTTTCGCCGGGCTGTCATGCTCCTGATAGGTATCGGGCAAGGTCATGGCGCGGAATTTGAGCGCGCCGTCGAGCAGGCCTTCCTCGGCGAGGAAATGCGCGACAAAAGCGCCGAAGCCGCCGACGGAGCCTTCCTCGATCGTGATCAGGATATCGTGCTCGCGGGCGAGTTTGCGGACAAGCGCCTCGTCGAGCGGCTTGGCGAAACGGGCATCGGCGACGCTGATCGAAAGCCCCTGCTTCTCGAGTTCGTCCGCAGCCTTGAGCACCTCGCCGAGGCGCGTGCCGAGGGAAAGGATCGCGATTCCGCTTCCCTCACGGATCATGCGACCCTTGCCGATGGGCAGGACCTGCCCGCGTTCGGGCATTTCGATGCCGACGCCTTCCCCGCGCGGATAGCGGAAGGCAATGGGGCCGTCATCGTAATCGGCGGCGGTTGCCACCATATGCATGAGCTCAGCCTCGTCGGCGGCGGCCATCACGACCATGTTGGGCAGGCAACCGAGATACGCGATATCGAAGGAACCGGCATGGGTCGCGCCATCCGCGCCCACAAGTCCCGCGCGGTCAAGCGCGAAGCGCACCGGCAGGTTCTGGAGCGCGACATCATGCACCACCTGATCATAGGCGCGCTGGAGGAAGGTGGAGTAGATGGCGCAGAAGGGCTTGTACCCTTCCGTTGCAAGCCCTGCGGCGAAGGTCACCGCGTGTTGTTCCGCGATGCCGACATCGAAGGTGCGCGCCGGAAAAGCCGCGCCGAAATGATCGAGCCCCGTACCGGAGGGCATGGCCGCGGTAACGGCGACGATCCTGTCATCCGCCTGTGCCTCGCGGATCAGCGCATCGGCGAAGACCTTGGTGTAGCTTGGCGCGTTGGAAGGCGGTTTGGCCTGTTTGCCGGTCACGACATCGAACTTGGTGACGGCGTGGAGCTTGTCCGGTGTCGCTTCGGCCGGGGCATAGCCCTTGCCTTTCTGGGTGATCGCGTGGATCAGCACCGGCCCGCCGACATCGGTATCGCGCACATTGCGCAGCACGGAGACGAGGTGGTCGATATTGTGCCCGTCGATCGGGCCGACATAATAGAAGCCAAGTTCCTCGAACAGCGTACCGCCGGTGACATAGCCACGCGCGTGCTCAACCGCGCGGGTGATCGCCGAATCGAGGCGCTTGGGAAGCTGCGCGGTGAGCTGCTTGCCGAAATCGCGCAGCTTCAGATACGCCTTCGAGGCCGCGAGCCGCGCGAGATAGGCCGACATGCCGCCGACCGGCGGGGCGATCGACATGTCATTGTCGTTGAGGATGACAATCAGGCGTGAGTGCATGGCGCCGGCATTGTTCATGGCCTCGAAGGCCATGCCAGCGCTCATCGCGCCATCGCCGATCACCGCGATGACATGGTTCGAACCGCCGGAAAGATCGCGTCCCACCGCCATGCCGAGCCCGGCGGAAATCGAGGTCGAGGAATGCGCGGCGCCGAAAGGATCATATTCGCTCTCGGAGCGTCGTGTGAACCCGGAGAGACCACCGCCCTGGCGCAGGGTACGGATACGGTCGCGCCGTCCCGTGAGGATCTTGTGCGGATAGGCCTGATGGCCGACATCCCAGATCAGCCTGTCACGCGGGGTATCGAAGACATGGTGGATCGCCACAGTGAGTTCCACGACGCCAAGCCCGGCGCCGAGATGGCCGCCCGTGACGGAAACCGCATCGATCGTCTCGGCGCGCAGTTCATCGGCCACCTGCCGGAGCTTGTCGGCTTCCAGGCGGCGCAGATCCTCCGGGGTGCGGATAGTGTCGAGCAGGGGCGTCAGGACCGCCAAATGGGCTACTCCGAACTGGGGGCCGTTCCAAAGCGTTGCGCCATGCTTAACCGCTTGCCGGAACGCATTCAATCAATGTTTGGGCGGAAAGGCGCGCCGGCTCAGCTTTCCGGGTCGAGCGGCGCCGCGCCGGCCGGCTTGCCATCCGCGCCGAGGCTGATCTTGTTGATGCGCATCTCGGCTTCTGCCAGCAGGGCTTCACAGCGTTTTTTCAGATGCTCGCCGCGTTCGTATTTCTCGATGGATTTCTCAAGGCTGACATCGCCGCGTTCAAGTTCCGTGACGATGGTATCGAGTTCCTTCATCGCCTGTTCGAAGGGAAGGGCCGCGATATCGGGGGGCATGTTCGTGCTCATGGCGGCAACCTAGTCGAAAGGCGCGGCGAAGAAAACCACCGGGAGAAGCCTTGGATACCGGCTTCCTCAATTATTGTGTCATCCGCCGCGCCCGAGGCGAAGCCCCGGCGCGGGGCGCTCGATCAGCACATCGCGGCGGAAGCGGAACAGCGCGGCGGGACGTCCGCCGGTATTGGTCTGTTCGCCCGTCGGCTCCACGAGGCCGCCGGTCTCCACGAGGCGGCGGAAATTCTGCTTGTGCAGGTGATGGCCGGAAATGGCTTCCACCTTCTTCTGGAGATCGGTGAGCGTGAAGGCGTCCGGCATCATCTCGAAGATCAGGGGGCGGTATTTCAGCTTGCCGCGGATGCGCCCCAAAGCGGTGGCGAGAATACGGCGATGGTCAAAGATCATTGCGGGGCCGAGGCGCTCGGCGGGGGGATGGGCAGGCGCTGCGCGGCCATCACGGATCGCTTCGTCGATGAGGCCGGCCTCGTAGAGCAATTCGTAGCGTTCGAGCACCTTCTCCTCGTCGAAAGGCGTGTTTTCTGTCCCGAAATAAAGCGCAATCCGCTCCTTGCGGGTCAAGCCCGTACGCGGAACCTTCGAGCTGGCGCTGTCCTCGTTCGCCCAATGGGCGAGTGCAGGCAGAATCACGCGGTCGATCAGCGCGGGCCTGCCCTTGCGCCAATCCTCCCACGGAAAGGCGGCGTAAACCGGAGTGAAACGCGCCGCCGGCGCTGCTTGCGGATCGATCCGGGTGAGCGCGAGATAGCCGATCGAGACAAGATGCGCGCTGCCGGTCACAGGCCTGTCGCTGATCTTCTCCGAAAGGCGTCCCCGATCAGCGAAGGTATAGAGCTGTTCGACATAACCGAGATCGAGCCCGGCCTGATGCTGCGCGAAATGACGCAGGCCCAGTTCGAGGGTGCGATGCGTGAGCGGCTCGTAGGGGCCGGTCGGAAGGCCGGAGGGATCGGCGGCGCTGGCACGCGAGGCGAAGATGCACGGTTCGTCACCCCTCATCGCCATGATGACGGCGGTGAGGTTGATCTCAATCGGCGGGCTTATCCCCTCTGCTGAATGCGCCTTCTCCGGCATGGCTTCCTTTTCCTAGAGCATTTTCCGACCAAGTGGATGCCGGTTGGTCGAAAGAAAATGCGTCAAGACAAATGCTGGAACGGACGATCTTATTCAATCAGCTCGTCCGTTCCAGCGGCCGATATCGAGGCTGAACGGTACGCCCTCGAAGCAATCCGCCCCGCGCCCGATCGCCTCAATGGCGCTCACCATGCGCCCGCCCCGGCCCAACAGGCCATCGGCGAGGCGCACGAGGTGGATATTCGGTGTCGCTGTCGGCGAGGCTTCGCGCAGATCTTGTGCCCAATCGACTTCGCTTCGCTCCGGGCGCAACAGGCATGCGGCGATATAGGCGCTCGCGGTGGAACGGCTGACACCGGCATAGCAATGCACCACAACCGGCTTTTCCCGCTTCCAGCGCCCGAACCAGTCGATCAGTGCGGCGACATCCGCCTCACGTGCCAGAACCTCGCCCTCTCGCGGCGCGGTGATGTCGGAAAAGTTCAGCATCAGATGCCGCTCCGGCGTGATCTCGGCAGGGCGCTCGACCGGGCGGCTTGCCTTGATCACCGTGACGAGATCGGCGGCGCCGCTCTCGCGCACCACCTGATGCAGCCGTTGCAGCGAACAGACATGGATGCGTGGCATCCCCTTCTCCTCAAGCTTCCGGGCCAGCCGGCTGGCCGACCGCCTTGTCGAGTGCGTGAAAGCGCGCCAGGAACGCGCTTTTGGCGGCTTCCGCCGGCATAGGAACCAGCCATGCCAGCAAGCAACGCGGCAGGCCCTCCTGCCGGCCGAAAATATCATCCGCTTCGGGTGGCGAAAAGCCGGCCAGCCTTGTGGCCTCGTGATAGGCCGCGATGCGATCGGCGTGCTTGGCAAGATCGGCCGCGATGCGCGTCATCGGGGCGGGCAGGCCGAAGCGACGCATCACGGCTTCGAGCAGGCGCGTCTCTGTCTCGCGATAGGCGCCGCCGACCATGGCCTTGAACGGCGAAATCATGTCGCCGATCACGTATTCAGCGGCGTCATGCAGCAGGATCGCGAGACGGGTCGCGCGGCTTGATTGCGGGTTAAGCTCCGCCGCGATCGCCTCCACGAGCAGGGAATGCTGCGCTACCGAGAAGATATGTTCGCCCAGCGTCTGGCCGTTCCAGCGCGCGACACGCGCCAGGCCATGCGCGATATCCTCGATCTCGATATCGAGCGGGGAGGGGTCGAGCAGGTTAAGCCGGCGCCCGGAAAGCATGCGCTGCCAAGCGCGCGGTCCGGCGCTGCGGGAACGGGGGCGGGGCGTTTTCGCGGACATTCTTCTCGTTTGCCCGTCTCGCCGGCATCTTGCAAGCGGGCTCGTGCCTCCGGCACGGCGGCGGATGGCTTACTCCGGCAGAAGGGTGTCCTCGATGGCTTCGATCAGGGCGCGGGTGCGCGAATCCGCGAGGGAATAGTAAATCGTCGTGCCTTCGCGCCGGGTTGAAACCACGCCGGCATGGCGCATGAGGGCGAGATGCTGAGAAAGCGCAGATTGGGCAAGATCAATTCGCCGTGCCAGCTCTCCAACCGCCAGTTCCCCCTCTGCGATCAGATAGCACAGGATCAGCAGACGGCGACGGTTTGCGAGGATGCCGAGCAATTCCTCAACTTCGCGCGAGCGAAGAGCCAACGACTCGGCGAATGTGACTGCAGTCATGGATGGGCCCCGTAATTCTACGTAGAGCGATATCAGGCTTTGGAAAAGAATCAAGATATTGGGAATTTAAGGATTTTTATCCTATCTTTATGTATACTGTTCAGAATAAACGACAATTCCAACGCCACCGGCACTGATGCCCTCGCCGGAAGCTCGTGCCTCGGCGAGTTTGTCCAGCCTGATGAAAGCGAGGGCATGCCCCTCGTAAACCTCTCCGATCCGGCCGATTTCGCGCGTGCCCGCGACAACGGATGAGCCGCCTAGCACACCGAATCCATTCGCAAAGCGGATCGGCACGGCGCGGGTGCGAGCGGTTCCACGATGTTCCATGCGGCTCACCACTTCCTGGCCAATATAGCAGCCCTTACGAAAATCGACGCCGTGGAGACGGTCGAAATTCGCTTCGTGTGGGAAGATCGCGCCTGCGAAATAGTCTTTCCCGCCTTCCGCGATTGCGAGCATGACCCGCCTTTGGTGAAAAGTACCGGGGGTCAGTTTCGGCAAAGCATCAAAGGCGGTCTCGATTTCGGCATGTGGGCCGATGACCCGCTGGCCAAGCGCGGGATGCCGCGGGTCGGGGAAGATGTAGAAGGCATCCGAGGAAGCGGGGGGGCTGTCGAGCAATACTGCCACGCCAACCGGCGCCTCGATGAGATCGATGGTGACATCGGCACGCAACCGATAGCGGGAGAGGCGGGAAGCCAGATCCTCGGAGAAGCCGCGCGGGACATCGATCAGGAAAAGCGGTTCCTCGTCACTGGCATTGAAGACCAGCATGTCGGTGATGATCTTGCCTTGCGGGGTGAGCAGGGCGGCAAGCGTGCCTGCGCCCGGCTTCAGCGCCTCGATATTGGCCGTGAGCAGGTTATGCAGGAAATGCACGCAATCCTTGCCGCCGATCGCGATGATCGCGCGGTCATCAAGGAAGGCGATACCCGGCGCGGCGGGGAAGGCGGGGCTTGTTTCGCTCATGGAGCGCAGATAAGTCGAATGCGACCGCCCGGCAAGGGACCCTTGAGCGATCGAGAAGATCGCCGGGAGACGAAGGAGCCATTTCATGACCATCGCCTATGATACGCTGCTGCTCGGTGCCGAGGTCGTCAACCAGGACGGGCGCGGCATCCGCGATCTCGCACTGAAGGGCGGACGCATCGCGGCGATCGGCGCCCTTGGCGGTGTCAGGGCGGCCGAAATCATCGATTGCAAGGGCCTCACGATTCTTCCGGGCGTGATCGATACCCAGGTGCATTTCCGTGAACCCGGCCTCACGCATAAGGAAGATCTCGAAACTGGCTCGCGCGCGGCTGTCATGGGCGGCGTGACGGCGGTGTTCGAGATGCCCAACACCAATCCCAACACGGTGAGCGCCGAGACCCTGGCCGCCAAGGTCGCGGCCGGGCATCACCGGATGCATTGCGATTTCGCTTTCTTCGTCGGCGGCACGGCGGAGAATATCGAGGAGATACCGGCTCTCGAAAAACTGCCCGGTGCGGCGGGGATCAAGGTCTTCATCGGCTCCTCGACCGGCAATCTGCTGGTCGAGGATGACGAGAACCTCGCCAAGATCCTGAACAAGATCACGCGGCGCGCCTCCTTCCATTGCGAGGACGAGATGCGGTTGCGCGCTCGCATGGATCATCGCGTTCCGGGGGATCCGCGTTCGCACCCTGTCTGGCGTGACGAGACCGCCGCCCTGCTGGCCACCCAGCGCCTCGTGACGCTGGCCCGTCGCCTCGGCAAGCGGGTGCATGTGCTGCATCTCTCGACCGGCGAGGAAATGGAATGGCTCGCCGGGCACAAGGATGTCGCGAGCGTGGAGGTGACACCGCATCATCTCACGCTCGCCGCACCGGATTGCTACGAGCGCCTCGGCACCTATGCGCAGATGAATCCACCCGTGCGCGATGCCGCGCATCGCGAAAAACTCTGGTGGGGCGTCAATCAGGGGATCGCGGATATCCTCGGTTCCGATCACGCGCCGCATACGCGCGAGGAGAAGGATCACGCCTATCCCGCCTCGCATTCCGGCATGACCGGCGTGCAGACGCTGGTGCCGACGATGCTCGACCATGTGAATGCGGGTCGCCTCACGCTGGAACGCTTCGTCGATATGTCCTCCGCCGGGCCGGCGCGGCTGTTCAACATCGCCGCCAAGGGGCGGATCGCGGTCGGCTACGATGCGGACCTGACCATTGTGGACATGAAACGGCGTGAGACCATCACCAATCGCTGGATCGCCTCGAAATGCGGCTGGACGCCGTATGACGGCGTTGCTGTCACGGGCTGGCCGGTGGGCACATTCGTGCGTGGCACGAAAGTCATGTGGCAGGGTGAAGTCTGTGGACCCTCGCGAGGCGAAGCCGTACGCTTTGCCGATTCGTTGCCGGCCTGACCCGGCGCATCGGCGCGCGGACTAGCCTTGTTCGCGGCCGATTTCGGGAATGGTATTGAACCGATATGACGAACCCATCCTCTCCGGGTGATCCTGCCGCCGTTACCTTCACCTGGACCGGCATCTGGCGTGGTATCAAGCATCAGCAGCCGTTCACGCCCGGTATTTTCGCCTATGGGCTCGCCTTCGGGCTTGTCGCGGTGCAGGCCAAGCTCTCGCTGATGCAGGCGGCTGCGATGAGCGCGCTTGTCTATTCAGGTTCCGCGCAGGTCGCGACGACCGGCATTCTCGCGGCGGGGACATCCGGCCTGGCCGCCCTGCTCTGGGCCGTGTTCGGTACCGTGATGGTGATGAATGCGCGCTACATCCTCTACAGCGCCGCATTGAGGCCGTGGCTAGGGCAGATTTCACCCCTGAAAGCCTATACGACGCTGTTCTTTCTCGGAGATGGCGGCTGGCTGTTGGCGATGCGCGCTTACGAGGCGGGCGAGAAAGACGCGGGCTACGTGCTGGGAACCGGGATCGCCACATGCCCGGCCTGGATCGGCGGAACCGTGGCCGGCGCTTTCGCGGTTGGCTTCGCGCCGGACCCGAAACGCCTCGGATTCGATTTCATGCTCGCCGCCTTTTCCGCGGCGATGATGACCGGCATGTTCCGGGGACGGAGCGATCTGCCGGTCATGGCTTTTGCCGCCCTCGTCGCTCTTGCTGTTTCGATGGTCGCGGGGTTTGGCGGCGCCGTGGTCGCTGCGGGAATCGCCGGCGGTGTGGTGGCGTGGCTGCGCGCCGGGCGGGCGGTGGCACCATGATGTCGTCCAGTGATTTTCTGGCGCTTTTGGCGGTGATGGCGATTGCAGCCTATACCTGCCGGGTTCTCGGCTTCATGGCGATGCGCTACGTGCCGATGACGGCGCGGATGCAGGCCGCGCTGAAGGCGACCCCGATTTCGGTCATGTCCGGTATTGTCGCGCTGACCGCCTATAACGGCGGACCGCCCGAATGGGTCGCGCTTGGCGTCGTCATCGGGCTGATGCGGATCTTTGGCAATGATATCATTGCCGCTTTCGGAGGGATCGCCGCGGTCGCGCTGATGCGCGCCACGGGGTTCTGAAGCGGGCTTAGTTCTTCGTCGTCAGCGAATATTCGCCGGCCTTGATGCGCTCGGGGAGTTTTTCAGCGAATTTCGAGACGGCATCCTCGCCATAGGTCGCGACGAGTTCCACGAAAGCCGCGAACAGCGCGGCATGGGCAAGGCAGTCGCCGTCGATCCCGTCATAGCGTCCTTCGGCGAAGGCTTCGCTCACATAGGTATAGGCGGCGCGGCGCTGTTCGGCGTAAAGCGTATCGTTGGTGTCGCCGATCTGGTCGTTTGTCTGCACCTTACTCACCTTACCTGTCGGCTTACGCCTGTTTCTTGCGGTGTGCGCAGGACAAACTTGCCCTCGCCCTGCTTCCGCTGCCCTTTTTTAAAGGCCAGGAGACCCTAGAACGGGCGAGAGGCGAAAGCGAGCATTCTATTGAGAAAACGTTAACGCGGCCGCTTGCCTTTGTGGATCGTGGCATTGGCGCATCACCGGCGTTCAGCTTCCGAAGCGCCTTTCGAGATCGCGCGCCACCCGCGCCGCATCCCGCGCGAGGACGCGCCGCGCCGCGCGCAACGTATCCGTGCACTGGCGATAGCTGGTCGCATACTCCGAAAAGCCGCGATTATAGGCGCCGATCATCTTCTCGCGCGCGCCGGAACTCTCGCCCTCGGCGTCGATCAGGGTTTCCATGCGTGTTCGCCACGGATTGGCGCTGGTGCCTGGCGTGCAGATCTGATGGGCCAGCGCAAGGCTGCCGAGAATTTCGGAAAGCTCGATCAACGGCTTTTCCTGCGCCGTGACCGGAGGCGGGGCGGGGGCAGGCGTCACGGGCGGCTGGGCGGGGGGCACGCGAGCGCGGCGCTGCGCGGGGCGAGGGGCGGGCGTATTCTGCTGCGCGAGCGCGATATCGGCGCCGAGTGTCGCGAGGACGAGTGCAATCGCGAGGCGCGGCGCGGATTTCATGCCGCCTCTTCCACGATCAGCCCTGCGGCGCGGGCAAGGATCTCGGGCAGCCGCTGCGTCATGGGCAGATCGCCGGGCGCGAAAGGGTCCACCCAGACCCAGCCGGAAACCTCGTCGGAAGGCGCGGGCTCACCCTCTTCCCAATGGCCGGCAAAGGCGCAGACCACGGCGTGATTCATCAGGTTGCCGCCATCATCGCGCCCGACATATTCGATGTGATCGACAAAGCCGGCGATGCTGGCGCGAATGCCTACTTCTTCCGCCAGTTCGCGCAGGGCGCCCTCGCGCAAGGTTTCGCCGGGCTCGATACGCCCGCCGGGCAGGGAGTAAAGCCCGAGTGACGGCGCCTTCGCCCGCCGGATCAACAGCACTTTACCGGCCCGGAAAACCGCAATGGAGGCGCAAAGCACCGGCCGTGCCGGCGCCGCCGCATCAGACATGCTGCCCGCCATTGATGTGCAGTTCCGTGCCCGTGACATAGGAGGAGGCTTCCGTGCACAGGAAGTAAATCGCCTTGGCGACCTCCTCCGGCGTGCCGAGGCGGCGCATCGGCAATTGCTCGACGATCTTCTCCGTGCCCGGCGAGAGGATCGAGGTGTCGATCTCACCGGGCGAGATCGCGTTGACGCGCACGCCGAACGGACCGAAATCGGCCGCCATTTCGCGGGTCAGGCCCGCGAGCGCGGCTTTCGAGGTCGCATAGGCCGCGCCGGCGAAAGGATGGACGCGCACCCCGGCGATGGAGGTGACATTCACCACCGCGCCTTTTGTCGCGCGCAATTCGTCGATCAGGCCGCGCGCGAGCAGGATCGGCGCGAAGAAATTGACCTGAAAGACCTTGTTCCAGTCTTCCACCGAGGTGTTGATCGTCGCGAGACGGGAACCGCCGGGGCCCTTGGGTGAGATGCCGGCATTGTTGACGAGCGCGTGCAGCTTGCCATCCGGCAGGCGGCTCTTGATTTCATCGATCGCCCGCAAGGTATCGGCGGCATCGGCGAGATCGACCTGGACATGATCATCCTGGCCACCTTCCCACGGGCAATTCTCGGGGAAGGGCTGGCGAGAGCAGGCGATGACCCGCCAGCCGGCCGAGGCGAAACGCTTCACCGTGGCATGGCCGATGCCGCGCGAGGCGCCCGTGAGCAGCAAGGTGCGCTTCTCGGGTTGTTGGTTGGTGTTCTGGGCTTCCATTTCCGGCTCCTCGGATCAGGGCGTCGAAACGCGTATCAGGGATAGAGGCGCAGGGTCACGAAAGGCTGATCGAGCGTTTCGCGACGATAGACCAGACGGTCATGCAGGCGGAAGGGCTTGTCCTGCCAGAATTCGATTTCAAGCGGTGAAAGGCGGAAGCCGCTCCAATGGGGCGGGCGCGGAACATCCCCGAAGCCAAATCGCGCCGCCTCGCGGGCAACGGCCTTTTCGAGCGCGAAACGGCTTTCGAGCTCGCGCGATTGCTGCGAGGCCCAGGCACCGATCCGGCTGTCGCGCGGGCGGGAGGAGAAATAGGCATCCGCCTCCTCCTCGCTCACGATGGAAACGGGGCCACGAAAACGCACCTGCCGGCGCAGGCTCTTCCAGTGGAACAGGGCGGCGGCCTGCCGGTTGGCGAGCAATTCGCGCCCCTTGGCGCTTTCGAAATTGGTGTAGAAGACGATGCCGCGCGCATCATGCTCCTTCAACAGCACCATGCGCAGGTTGGGCAGGCCATCGGTATCGGCTGTGGCGATCGCCATCCCGTTGGGATCATTGGGTTCGCTTTTTTCGGCTTCGGAAAGCCATTGGGAAAAAAGCGAAAACGGCTCTCTCTCTTCGCTGGGCAAACCGCTCATTAACGCTTCCGTCCTCTAATAGGGGTGAAGTTGTGTGGGGTGGGTCATGCGGAATCTCGCAAAGTCCCAAATTCGCGATGCCTCGGGGGAGGCACGTGTCCGGTCAGAAGACCGATATAATGCGCTCTCCGGGATGCGCAATCGCCTAGACGCGATCATGGCGTGGCTGATTGTCTCCGGGCTTTCGGTCCTGTGCGGGGGGTGCGGCATTACGATGTCGCTGACTTCGCTGAATTTCGACCCGGAAACCACGGCGAGCGTCGCGCGCAACCCATCTCCCCTTGATCCCGGCCTCGATGAGGAGGACTGGCGCCGCGCGCAGGCGGCCTTGTCGCTGGCGGTGGATCCGCAAGGGGGCAGCCTGCCGGTGAACTGGGATAATCCGGCTTCAAAGCGCAAAGGTTCTTTCACGGCGGCCGGCAACATGGTGCTGGTGGAAAACTCGATCTGCCGCCCCTTCACCGCGACTGTTCTCGCACCCGGCGCCGCACGTGAAATCCGCTATCGCGGCGAGGCTTGCCGGGTTGGCCCCGGCGATTGGGCGCTCAAGAGCGCCGAACCGCTCGTCGAAGCCACAGCCAGCACACGGGGAGCGGGTAAAGCCGCGGCTGGAAGCGCTTCTCAACCGCTGCCGGCGCGGACCAGCGCGATGCTCGACGAGACGCAATAAGGCGCGTGCTGCCGACGAATTCTTGCTATATGCGCGGCGATTTCCCATCTAGGGTCTGGACATCGAGCCCGTTTCGGGCCGCGGGACTGGCCGAGTCATTTTTTTGATAAGAGGATAGCGATGCGTGATCCCTATCAGGTTCTAGGGGTAAACCGGAGCGCGAACGCGGAGGAAATCAAGCGCGCCTTCCGCAAGCTCGCGAAAACCTATCACCCGGACCGCAACGCCAACGATCCCAAGGCGCAGGAACGCTTCGCCGAGGCCAACAGTGCCTATGAAATCCTGGGCGACGAGGCCAAGCGCCGCGCTTTCGATCGCGGCGAGATCGATGCCGATGGTCGTCCCATGGGGTTTCCGCATCCGGGCTTCGATCCCGCCGGCAGTGCGGGCGGGTTCCGCTTCGATTTCGGCGGAGCCAGTCCGGGAGGCGCCAAGGGCGATCCGCGCGACTTCTTTTCGGATATCTTCCGGCAATTCGAGGGCGGCACGCGCGAATCAGGGCGCGGCGGTAAAGGCGGCGGCGAGGGGCGACGCTCCTCGATTCCGCCGGGGGACGATATCACGCTCGAGGCCGCGGTCACACTCGAGGATGTCAGCAATGGCGGCTCGCGCCGGATCACGCTGCCGGACGGACGTACAATCGAGATCAAGATCCCGAAAGGTATTGCCAATGGCGGCACGGTACGCCTCAAGGGACAGGGACAGCCTTCGGTTTTCGGCGGGCCGAATGGCGATGTGCTGGTCACCCTGCGCTACCAGCGCCATCCGCGCTTCGAGGTTGATGGCGCGGATTTGCGCGTGCCGATCGCGGTGCCGCTGCGCGATGCCGTTCTGGGCGGGAGCGTGCGCGTGCCTACCCTCCAGGGCGAGGTCGAGGTGACGGTTCCGGCCTGGACCAGCGGCGGCAAGACCCTGCGGCTCAAGGGGAAGGGGCTTCCCCTCAACGACCGGGTGGGGGATCTCATGGTGGATCTCAACATCGATCTTGGGCCCCACGACCCCGAGATCGAGGGCTTTTTCCGCCGCCGCAAGGGATGAACCACAGCCCTTTCACCCTTTTGCTTGAACCTTCCTCCGAACCGGGTAAGGAATTCGGCATCAAAGTTTCGCCCCGCCGGGGCGCCTTTCCGGTTTGCTCCGCGCGGAGCAAATCGACCGGTATGTCGAGGATCGGGCAAGAATGACGAATGCGAAGGAAGAAAGCTTCATGGCTGGCGTGATGCGCGGCAAACGCGGGCTCGTGATGGGTGTCGCGAATAATCGTTCGATTGCCTGGGGAATCGCGAAGGCTTGCCGCGAGGCCGGCGCCGAACTCGCCTTCACCTATCAGGGCGATGCGCTGCGCAAGCGTGTCGAGCCGCTGGCGGCGGAGCTTGGCGCGGCGGTTGTCGGCCATTGTGACGTGACCGACGGTGCGACCATCGATGCCGTTTTCGCCGAGGTCGAGCGGATCTGGGGCAAGATCGATTTCCTCGTCCATGCGATCGCCTTCTCGGACAAGGATGAATTGACCGGGCGCTATGTCGAGACGAGCGAGGAGAATTTCAGCAAGACCATGCTGATCTCGTGCTACTCGCTCACCGCTGTGGCACAGCGCGCCGAGAAGTTGATGAAGGATGGCGGCTCCATCCTCACGCTCACCTATTACGGTGCCGAGAAATGGATGCCTCATTACAACGTGATGGGTGTCGCCAAGGCGGCGCTGGAAGCGAGCGTGCGGTATCTGGCGGCGGATCTCGGCCCGAACGGCATTCGCGTCAACGCGATTTCCGCCGGCCCGATCAAGACGCTGGCGGCATCGGGGATCGGCGATTTCCGCTATATCCTCAAGTGGAACGAGTATAATTCGCCGCTTCGCCGCACGGTGACGATCGAGGAAGTGGGTACGAGCGCGGTGTATTTCCTCTCGGATATGGGGCGCGGCGTGACGGGCGAGGTGACCCATGTCGATGCCGGCTATCATGTGGTCGGCATGAAGAACCCCGAAGCGCCGGATCTGTCGCTCGACAAGGAATGAGGAGCCTCATGCACCGCCGCTTTCCCGCGCCTTTCCTGTCCGGTGTGATCACGATGCTTGCTTTGGCCGGGTCCGGCCTGCCGGCGGTTTCGCAGGCGATCACGCCGCAGGCTCCCGCCGCGCCGCCGGTCGCTGCCGTCTCCGCCGAAGCACCGAAGGTCGTGAAGACGGAAGTCGAGCGCAAGGGACGTTCGGGGCTCGAGATCTTCATTGGCACCTATCTCACCCTCTCGAAAGAGTGCAAGGTCGGCGCCAATCCCCGGCTTGAAGTCGCTACCCAGCCCAAGGGCGGCAAGGTGCATACGCGCCCGAACGCCATCAACCTGCGCGCCGTGCCCGGCGCGCCGAAGGGCAATTGCATCGGCACATCGCCCAACGGACTTGGGATTTTCTATCGCTCCGAGCGCAAGTTCAAGGGTGAGGATGCCTTCACCATCCGCCTTGTCTATCCAAGCGGCGACGTCCGCGAGGTCCATGCGAAGATGATCGTCGAGTAACCTTGGATGCAACGACTGTATTTTATTCGCCACGGCGAGACCGATTGGAATCGTGACGGGCGTCTTCAGGGGCACATCGATATTCCGCTCAACACGGCGGGAAAGCGGCAGGCAAAGGCCGCAGGCCTTCACCTCGACCGTCTTCTCGGGGCTACGTCGCAGGCGCTTCCGTTTTATGTAAGCCCCCTCGGGCGGACTCGCGAGACGGCAGAAATCGTTCGCGAGACGCTGCATGCCCCGCTTGGCGCTGTTGAGGAAGATGCCCGTCTCAAGGAGATCAATTTCGGCCAATGGGAAGGAAAGACCTGGCCCGAGATTCGCTCCCGGGATCCGGCAGGTGTACGTGGCCGCGACAAGGATCGCTGGAATTTTGTACCGACCGATGGCGAGAGCTACGCCATGGTCGAAACACGGCTTTCAGCCTGGCTCGCAACGGTGCAGCAAGATGCGATCGTGGTGTCGCATACCGGGGTGTGCCGCGTGCTGATGGCGATTTTCGGCGTGAAACCACCCGCGGAGCTGGTCACTGAGGAGATCTGGCAGGGTAAGGTTCTGGTGCTCGAAAAGGGGCGCGCGGAATGGATTCCCGGCCCTGGGCATCATTGAGCGCGGCCGTTTCCGTTAAGCGCGCATTCAGCGCCGACACGTCTATAAGCAGCACTGCGGATTGACTTCTCTGTGAAGCTCCGCTGTTTTGCGGCACGGGTGTGGGTTGAGGCCCTGCGTTAGGGCCAGCGGAGACGGGATGGACAATCGGGAGGCCGAACCAAAGGCGGCCGTGGACTTTCGCGCGCATCTTGCGGGAACACGGAATGATTCGCTGATCCGCGAGGAGTCTCTCGCGGATATTTTCCGGGCAAGCGCGGCAGCTGCGCCCGATAAGGTTCTGTTCCGGTCAGGCAACCGCCAGATGAGCTGGCGTGAAGCCGATGCGGCAACGGATCGCGCTGCCGCCAAACTGACGGCTCTTGGTGCCGGCCCCGGGCTCATCCTCGGTTTGTGGATGCCGCGCGGCATCGATCTCCTTCTTGCCCAGATCGCCATTGCCAAGAGCGGCGCCGCCTTCCTGCCCTTCGATGCGGATGCGCCTGTCGAGCGCATCGCGACCTGCCTCGCGGATTGCGCCGCGATCGGGTTGGTGAGCAACGAAGCCGGCCTGGCGCTCACGCGCGGCCTTGCCGCGCCTGTTCATGAGGCGGGAGCGCTTCTGGCTGTCAACGATATGGAGACAAGGGAGCCTGCGAAAGCGGGGCCGGATGATCCCGCCTATCTCATTTACACTTCCGGCTCGACGGGTGTGCCCAAGGGGATTGTGATCTCCAATCGCAATATCTGCCATTTCCTGCGCGCTTCGAATGCGGTCTACGGGTTCAACGCCGAGGATGTCGTCTTCCAGAGCGGGTCCGTCGCGTTCGATCTGTCGATGGAGGAGATCTGGGTTTCCTATCTTGCCGGGGCGACGCTTTATGTCGCCACCTCGGAGATTCTCTCGGATATCGAGAACCTGCCCGCCGTGATGGCGCAGAACGGCGTTACCGTCATCGATACCGTGCCGACTTTGATCGCCGCGATCCCGAAGGATATTCCCAGCCTTCGCCTGATCCTGTTCGGGGGCGAAGCGTTGCCGCCCGCTTTGGTCGAGCGCTGGTCGCGTCCGGGAAGGCGCATCCTCAATACCTATGGCCCGACGGAAGCCACGGTGGTCGCCACCTACGAGGAAGTGCGGGCGGGGCGTCCCGTCACGATCGGACGGCCGATCCCCAACTATACCTGCTATGTCGTGGACGAGGCACTGAACCTTCTTCCGCCAGGGCGGGAGGGTGAGCTTCTCATCGGGGGTCCCGGTATCGCCAGCGGCTATCTCGCACGACCGGAGCTGACGGCCGAAAAATTCATTCCCAACCCTTTCGTGGCGGATCTCGCCCTAGCGCCCGATCCGGTGCTCTATCGCTCGGGCGATGCCGTCAGTCTCAACGCGGATGGCAATCTCGCCTTCCTCGGGCGCATCGACGATCAGGTGAAGATCCGCGGGTTCCGCGTCGAGCTTGGCGAGATCGAGGCGGCGCTGGTTGATACGGATGATGTGTTTCAGGCGGCGGTCGTCGTACGGCAGGATGGCGGGATCGATCGCCTCGTGGCGTTTGTCGTGCCGGAGGCGGAGAGCATCATCGTTCCCACCACCTTGCGCGAGGAGCTCAAGCGTCGCCTGCCGCCCTACATGATCCCGGAGCGCTTCGAGACGATCGAGGCGCTGCCGCGCATGGTCTCGGGCAAGGCCGACCGCAAGGCGCTGAAGGGGCTCCCGCTTGCGGAGATCATTCCCGTGGAGGGCGAGGATGATACCGCCCTTACATCGACCGAAAAGCTGCTGCGCGACGCCGCGCACCGCGTGCTGCCGGGGCGTGCCATTGGGTTCGAGGCGGATTTCTTCCTCGACCTCGGCGGGCATTCGCTGATCGCGGCGCAATTCGTCTCGATCATCCGCGAGACGCCTGCTTTCGCGGGCATCACGCTGCAGGACATCTACCAGCTTCGTACCTTGCGCAAGATCGGCGCGGCGCTGGACGAGCGTTTCGGCACGCATGACGCGCCCCCGCCTGATCTTTCCTTCACGCCGCCGTCCTTTGTGCGCCGTTTCATCTGCGGGGTGGCGCAGTTTGCCAGCCTGCCGCTGATCCTTTCCATCTCCACCCTGCAATGGCTGGGCGTGTTCATCACCTTCATGCTGGTGAACGAGAAGGATCTGACCTTCTGGGAGACGGTCGGCGTTCTGGTTACGGCTTATGTCTGCATCAAGTTCGGCACCCTGGCGCTCGTGATCGCGCTCAAATGGATGGTGCTCGGGCGGACGAAGCCGGGTCGCTACCCGCTCTGGGGCAGCTATTTCTTCCGCTGGTGGCTGGTGCACCGGCTCAATACGCTGGTTCATCCAAGCTATCTCGCCAATTCGCCCATCATGCGCCTCTATTTGCGGCTGATGGGGGCGAAGATCGGTTCGGGCGTGTTGATCGCCCATGCCGAATTCGGCGCCGCTGATCTCGTCGAGATCGGGGCGGGTGCTTCGATCGGCCACAAGGCGAATATCGCCAATGCCGAGGTGATCGGCAACGAGCTGATCATCGGCCGGGTGACGATCGGGCGGGATGCCTATATCGGCAACCAATCCATCGTGCCCGCGGGCTGCGTGATCGGCGCCGATGCGCGTATCGAGGACATGACCGCTCTGGCCGATGATACGCATGTCGCGGCTTGCGAGATCTGGGACGGGTCACCGGCTCGTCATACGGGTATGGTTGATCGTGCCGCCCTGCCACAAAAATCACTGCCGGGACCAATCTGGCGGCATATGCAATATTGGGTCTACGGGCTGCTGATCCTCGCCTTTTCCGGCATCGGCCTCATCCCGCTTTTCCCCGCCTTCTATGTTTTCGATAACCTCGAAACTTTGCTGGTGGACACGCTGCCCGGCGCGGAATGGTACCATGTGGTGCCTGTCGTTTCCTGGGTCATGGGCGCGGCCCTGGTGGTCTTCACGCTGGCCTTCGTCATCGCGATCCGCTGGATCCTGATGCCAAGGCGCTTGCAGGAGGGCACGCATTCCATCCATTCCTGGCTTTATCTGCGCCAATGGATGGTGAACCTCGCCACGGAAGTCTCGCTCGATACGCTCTCCTCGCTCTATGCCACCGTCTATATGCGCGGCTGGTATCGCCTGATGGGCGCGCGGATCGGCAAGGGCGCGGAAATCTCGACCAATATCGGCGCGCGCTATGATCTCATCTCGATCGGCGAAGGTTCTTTTATGGCCGATGAATGCGTGCTCGGCGACGAGGACAACCATCGCGGCTGGGTGACTTTCCGCAAGACGCGGATCGGCAACCGCGTCTTTGTCGGCAACAATGCGGTAATCGCGCATGGCAGCGTGCTGGAGGAGGGCTCCCTTGTCGGGGTCAAATCACGCGCGCCCGATAGCGGCCATGTCGGGCGGGAGGAAACCTGGTTCGGCGCGCCGCCCATCAAGTTTCCGGTGCGCCAGAAATTCGGCGATGTCGGTGCCAACTGGACCTATGAGCCGCCCTTGCGCATGAAGCTTTGGCGCGCCGCCTTCGAGGCGATGCACACGACCTTCCCGACCATGCTGTTCCTCACGCTCGGGTCCATCGCGGTCTATTTTCATATCTATCCTGCTTACGAGAGGGGCAATTACGGGCTCGCGGCCTCGAAATTCGTGCTCGCCAGCATGATCATGCCGATGATCATGGTGCTCTCTGTCTGCGCGATCAAATGGCTGCTGATGGGCGTCTATCGGCCCGTCGCCAAGCCGATGTGGTCATGGTGGGCGATGAAGACGGAGGCCGTGGCCGTGCTCTATTGGGGGCTTGGCGGTAAGGTGCTGCTGGAGCATCTGCGCGGAACGCCTTTCCTGCCCATGATCCTGCGCCTGTTCGGCACCAAGGTCGGCAAGGGGGTCTACATGGACACCACCGACATTACCGAGTTCGATTGCGTCTCCATCGGCGATTATGTCGTCATGAACGATCTCTCCTGTCTCCAGACCCATCTCTACGAGGATCGCGTGATGAAGGTCGGCCGGGTCGAGGTCGGCAATGGTGTCACGATCGGCGCTTTCGCGACCGTGCTCTACGATACCAGGGTCGGTGACTTCGCGCGCCTCCAGCCGCTGACGCTGGTGATGAAGGGCGAGCATATCCCCGCCAGCACGATCTGGGGCGGCGCGCCGGCCCAGCCTGTGGCTCTGGCGCAACATAGATAAAATACGTAGGTAAGGCGTGCGTTCTCGCTGGCTTAAGGAATGGCAATGGCTAGGGTCCGCCCGGTTCAACCGGGAGCGGATCATGAAGTTTTTGAAAATCCTCGCCGCCGCCTTTTTTCTCGGCAATCTCTGCCATGTGGCTGTTGCTGAAACGATCTCCGTCAATGTTCCGGCGGGCAAGAGAAGTGCCGTCACTTCCTTTGGCTCGTATTCGATTGACGAGTGCACCGGTGCGGCCGTGCCGGAAGGGCGGATTTCGCGCCAGCCCGCGAACGGCAAGCTGGAAGTCGTCGAGGAGCGCAGGCCAATGAAGGCCGGGCGCTGCGGCACGATTATGGCCAATGTTCTGGTTGTGTACTACACGCCCAAGGCAGGCTTTCGCGGTTCTGACGAAGGCACCGTGGATTTCACCAGTCAGATCGTGATGGAAAGCTCTCAGATTCGTTCGCGCAGTCTCTATCTCACCATCTCGGTGAAGTGAGCTGAGTTGAAACGGGGCATGGGGCGTTTCCACCCCTTTTCCCCTCGCTGCTTTCCCGCTAAACCCGGCATATGTCGCATAATTCCTTCGGTCACCTTTTCCGCTTCACCACGTTTGGCGAAAGCCACGGCCCTGCCATCGGCTGCGTCGTTGATGGCTGCCCGCCGCGCATCGCGCTGACCGAGGCTGATATCCAGGCGGATCTCGACCGCCGGCGCCCCGGCCAGAGCCGCTTCACCACGCAGCGGCAGGAGCCGGATAACGTGAAGATCCTCTCCGGCGTTTTCACGGAGGCGGATGGTATCCAGCGCACGACCGGCACCTCGATCGGCCTCCTGATCGAGAATGTCGATCAGCGCTCGAAGGATTATTCCGAGATCGCGCAGAAGTTCCGGCCGGGCCACGCCGATTACACCTATGACGCCAAATACGGCATCCGCGATCCGCGCGGCGGTGGCCGTTCCTCCGCGCGCGAGACCGCGATGCGGGTCGCCGCCGGTGCCATCGCGCGCAAGGTGATCCCATTCATGCGCATACGCGGCGCGTTGGTGCAGATGGGGCCGCACAAGATCGACCGCGCCAATTGGGATTGGGAAGAGGTCAACAACAACCCGTTCTTCTGCCCGGATGCGAAAGCGGCGACTTTCTTCGCGGATTACCTCGATCAAATCCGCAAATCCGGCTCCTCCATCGGCGCGGTGATCGAGGTCGTGGCGGAAGGCGTGCCGGCTGGGCTTGGCGCGCCGATCTACGGCAAGCTCGATGCCGATCTCGCCTCCGCGATGATGTCGATCAATGCCGTAAAAGGCGTGGAAATCGGCGCCGGCTTCGGCGCGGCCGAACTCACGGGCGAGGAAAACGCCGATGAGATGCGGGCGGGAAATGACGGTTCCCCGCGCTTCACCGCCAACCATGCCGGCGGGATCCTAGGCGGTATTTCAAGCGGTCAGCCGGTTGTCGTGCGCTTCGCGGTGAAGCCAACTTCGTCGATACTCACGCCGCGCCTGACCGTCGACAAGGCAGGCGCTGAAACCGAGATTCTGACCAAGGGACGACACGATCCCTGCGTCGGCATCCGCGCCGTCCCTGTAGGAGAGGCGATGATGGCGATTGTCCTTGCGGACCATTTTTTGCGACATCGCGCGCAGGTGGGGTGAACCGGCTCGCCTCTTTCGCGGCCTAGGGCTTGCCAATTTCAGCCGGAAAAGATAAGAACAAAAAAAGAACAAAGGAATTGGGTGATGAAACTTGGATGGGCAATCTACTATGTGCCGGATGTGGCGGCGACGCTGGCCTTCTATGAAGCGGCATTCGGCTGCACGCGCGGCATGATGACGGAGGGAGGCGAGTTCGGCACACTCCAGACCGGCGAAACCACCCTGGCCTTTTGTGCCGAGAGTTTTCTGGCGGCGGATGATTTCGCCTTCGAGCCCATGCGCAGGGAAAAGCCATTGCCGGCTTTCGAGATCGCTTTCGTCACGGATGATGTCGAGGGCGCCTATGTCAGAGCGGTGGAGGCTGGCGCGGCGCCGCTGATCGCACCGAAAGCCAAGCCTTGGGGACAGATTGTCTCCTATGTGCGGGATATCAACGGCTTCCAGGTGGAAATCTGCTCTCCGGTGGCGTAATTTTAGTAGCATTTAAAAAAGAAAGCATTTCCTGAATTGTTAATTGACGCTTGCTGCTTGGCTTGCAAGAGTGAGGCATGAAACTTGCCGCCTGGCTCAGGAGAACCGGAATCCGACGCAGCGATTTCGCGGCGCAGATCGGGCTGACGCCGGCGGCAATCACGCTTCTATGCAAGGAGGACGCTCCGTGGATCAGCCGGGATACGGCCGAACGCATCGCCAGGGCGACGCGCGGCGCCGTGACCCCGAATGATTTTCTCGGCCTTGCGTCCCATGTCGGGGGAATATCGATGCAGGATACGAGCATCCGGGTTCAGGCCGCGATCGAGGCTTTCGCGCGCGGCGAGATCGTGGTGGTTACCGATGACGACGACCGCGAAGGTGAGGGCGACCTTATCATTGCGGCCTCGCTTTGTACCGCGGAGAAGATGGCCTTCATCGTGCGGCATACCTCCGGGATCGTCTGCGCGCCTTTGCCTGTCGCCGAAGCCCGGCGCCTCCGGTTGGACCCGATGGTCGCGGTCAATGACAGTGCACATACAACGGCTTTCACCGTCTCGATCGATTACCGCGAGGGGCTGACCACCGGCATTTCGGCCGACGAGCGCACCGCGACCGTGCGGGCTTTGACCAACGGCAATGTGCAGGCGGGCGATTTCGTGCGACCCGGCCATATTTTTCCGCTGATCGCGCGCGATGGCGGCGTTCTTATGCGTTCGGGGCATACGGAAGCGGCGGTCGATCTGTGCCGCCTCGCCGGCTTGCCGCCGATCGGGGTGATTTCCGAACTGGTCAACGACGATGGCACCGTCACGAAAGGGCGGCAGGTCGTGGATTTCGCGAAGAAGCACAAGCTCACCCTTGTGACGATCGCGGATATGATCGCCTACCGGCAGGCACGCGAGAAGCTGATCGAGCGTGTCGCGGTGTTCCCTGTCGAGACCACGATCGGCAAGCTCACGGGCTATGCCTTCTCGACGCCTTTCGACGAAGTGCAGCACCTCGCGCTCGTTCACGGGGATATCGGCGACGGGCGGGCGGTGCTCACCCGGCTGCACCGGGCCAATGCGCTTTCCGATGTTTTCGGTGGCGGCAAGGCGATCGAAACAGCCTTCGAGAAATTCAAGGCGGAAGGGCGCGGCGTGTTGGTCTATCTGCGCGATGGCACGGCGGGGGTGCCCAAGGCGGGTTTCGAGGCGCCGGCTTCTTCCGATGCTATGCGCCAGCAGGCCTGGCGCGAGGTTGGTCTTGGCGCGCAGATTCTGCGCGATCTCGGGGTCTCGTCGATCCGCAACCTTTCGCTCAGCGGCAATCGCGCTTTCGTTGGTCTCTCGGCCTTCGGTATCGAGATCGAGGGTACCGAGGCGATGTGATGGCGCCCCCTAGCCGCGGACTGGGGGCGGAACGATTCCGTGAGCGGCGAGATGCGCGCTCAGCTGCTCGACCGTGCGCGTGAGCTGGAGAATTTCCTGCTCGCGCATTGCGTCGATCTTTGCATGCAGCAATTCAATCTCCAGCTCCGCCTTCACATTGATCCTGAAATCATTCTCGGCGTTCCGCCTGTCGATTTCCGATTGGCGGTTCTGGCTCATCATGATGATCGGCGCCGTATAGGCTGCCTGAAATGAGAGGACGAGGTTGAGCAGGATGAAGGGATAGGGGTCCCAACGGTGGAAATAGGCCAGCGTATTCGCTGCGATCCACAGGAGCAGGATCACGCTTTGGATCACGATGAAGCGCCAGGAGCCGATCAGCCCGGTAACTCGGTCGGCGACGCGGGCACCGAAGCGGTCTTCGGCCGTGAGCGGCTGACGTGCGGGGCGCAGCAGGCGCAGCTCCTGAAGCCTGCGCAATTCCTCGGCGCTGAATTCGGGCAGTTCCGGCCCCTTCTTTCTGGGCATATCCACCTCCATTCTTGCTGGAGTGCCGGGTGTCAGGCGCCCATGAGCATTTCGACATGGGCGGCGGTTGATTCCGCTAACCCTTCGAGATCATAGCCGCCTTCGAGCATGGAGAGGATGCGATTTCCGCACAGGCTCTGTGCGAGCCCCATCAACTTCTCGGTCGCCCAGGCGAAATCGGCGGCTTCGAGGCGGATTTCCGCCAGTGGATCGCGTCGATGCGCATCGAAGCCGGCTGAGATCAGGATCATATCAGCCCCGTGCTTGCGGATGGCAGGGAAAGCACGGGTTTCGAAAGCTTCCCGGAATATCCGCCCGCCATCGCCGGCCCGCAGCGGGAGGTTGAGGATGTTGTCGTGCTCGCCGCGTTCGTCCATTGCCCCGGTTCCGGGGTAATTGGGCATTTCGTGCGAGGAAATGAAGAGGACATCGCGATCCGACCAGAAGATATCCTGCGTGCCGTTGCCGTGATGCACGTCCCAATCCACGATCACGATGCGCTTCGCGCCCCGCGCCTGCGCCAGCCGTGCGGCGACTGCGATGTTGTTGAAGAAGCAGAAGCCCATGGCGGCCTCGCGTTCGGCATGATGACCGGGCGGGCGGCAGGCAATGAAAGCGTTTGCCACCTCTCCATCGATAATCGCTGAAACGGCACGTTCGGCTGCCCCCAGCGCGGCGAAGGCGGCAGGCAAGGTACCCGGCGACATGCTGGTATCCGCATCGAGGAAGTGTAGCCCCTCCGCCGGAGCCTGCGCGACGATCTCTCCGACATAGCCCGCGGGATGCGCGAGCGTGGCGAGATGCATGTTGCCCGCCGGCGCGTTTTCCCGCGTGAGCGGCGCGAAGACAGGCGCGGCCAGTGCCTTCTCGATTGCGGCGAGCCGTGCTGGCCGCTCCGGGTGCCCTTCCGGGACAAGGTGGTTCTGAAAAACGGAATCGGCGATGAAGAGAGTGGTCACGCGCTAGGCCTCGGCGATGTGAAGGGCGCGCTTGTGGTGTGCGATAGCGCACGGCGCGGTCAAGCAAATTCATGCAGAAGCAAGCTGTGGCTTTGTTGCACTAGGCCCGGAATTTATACCGCGTTAAGCAGACCGCAATCTTCCTTTGATTCTGTGCCGGCATGATGACCTCGCTGATGAAATTTTCACGCTCCGCTTTTGCCCTCGGCCTTTGCCTCGCAGCGGCTGCCTGTAATTCCTATTCGAGCTTTCCTGACCCGACCCTTTCCTCTCGCGATGTGCAGCTGCTTGCGCTCGCGCCCAAATCGGTCAATCGCGATCTCGACCCCTCCCGCGCGCGCTACCGCATGCCGAACCATACGGCAGAGAAGGCGCCGGGGACGGTCGTTGTCGATTCCGCGGCGCGCTTCCTCTACTTCGTGGAAGATGCGAATACGGTCCTGCGCTATGAAATTTCTCCTGGTGAGGAAGTGCATCAATGGACCGGCGTGGCCTTTGTCGGACGCAAGGTCGAGTGGCCGTCCTGGACGCCGGGGCCAACCGCAAGGAAGATGGTGCCGGGCCTTCCGGGTGTCGTGCAGGGCGGGCCGGAAAACCCGCTTGGCGCGCGCGGCATCTATCTGCATGACGAGAAGGGGCGCGACACCGAGTATCGCATTCACGGTACCAATGAGCCGGAAATGATCGGGCTTCCGGTATCGCTCGGCTGCATCCGCATGCACAATATCGACGCGATTGACCTTTACAACCGCGTCAAGGTCGGCGCGAAGGTCGTGGTGCGCTGAAACAGCGGCATATCCCGTAAAGGCACAAGGCGCGGTTCGACCGCGCTTTTTTATTTGCGCTTGCTCTCTGAATCGAGCGCCTTGATGGCATCACGCCAGCGCGTCATCACCTGATCCAGCTGCGTCAGATCCTCACGTGAAAGCGTACCCGTCGTCGCTGCGACGAATTTCTCCTGCACCGCCATGCCCGCCGCCGCCGCCTGCCTTCCGGCTGGCGTAAGGTGTAGGGCATAGGAGCGTCGGTCACCGGGAATCGCCCGGCGATCGACCATCCCGGCCTCGACCAGCCGATCGACCAGTCCGGAAACATTGCCCTTGGTAACATAGAGGCGCTCGGCGAGATTGCGCTGGGTGATCCCTTCCTGCTCGGTCAGGGTCGAGAGCAGATCGAATTGCGCTGTGGAAAGCCCGATTTCGCGAAGCCGCGCTGAAATCGCCGCATGGCCGCGTTGATGGAGGCGAAGAAAGCGGAACCAGATCCGCGCCGGGGTGATGCTGGGGCTGTCCGCCATGCCGCTCGTTCCGCCCTTCCAGAAAGACGCCTAGAAACCTGAATTACCGCACTTTTCCTAGGCGATGCCGTGTGCAACAAACAACCCCGGATTTTACTTAAGGCAAACGGGTAGCGTAAATACGCGCCGGATGCGCGATCTCCAGGGCTGTTGAGATGCGGAAAGGCGATGGATGAGGCGGCAATTGCCCCCCATGCCCCAATCGGGCCTCGCGATTGTCGCCGAGCGGTTTTCCCTGCTTGCCGTTCCGGTTGCCGCAGGTGGGGTTCTGGCGACACGTGCTGGGCAGATCGCGCCGGAGAACGGCATCGCTGCGATCACGTTCGCGGCCATTCTGGCGACAATCGCGCTGGCGGCGGCGTTCGTCGCTGCCATCGACATCTGGCGCAACGGCTATCTCGGGCTCGATCGTCTCGCGCGGGCGATGCTTGTCGCGGGCGTTCTGCTCGCCTTTCCCGCCTATCTCGCCTACCAGTCCTTCCGCCTGCCGGCGCTCAACGATATCACGACCGATCTTGATGACCCGCCGCTCTTTTCCACCAGCGCGCGCAGCCTGGCGGAAAGGGAAGGGCACCGCCCCCCGGAAGTCCTGCGTGCCCGGCGCGAAATCCAGCGCCGCGCCTATCCTGCGATACGGACACTCGTGATCGAGGGCAGTGCGGAAGAGGCGTTCCAGAGCGTGCTTGGCGCGATCCGGCAGCTCAAATGGAAGGTCATCGAGGAGGTCCGGCCCGACGATCGCCGGGGGATCGGGCGTATCGAGGCGATCGACGAATCGCGGCTGATGCGTTTTCGTGATGATATCACCATCCGCTTCCGCCAGAGCGGAGACGTGACCCGTGTGGATATCCGCTCCGCCTCGCGGATCGGCCGCCATGATTTCGGTGCCAATGCCGCACGAATTCTCCGGCTTCAGCAGGAAATCGCCAATCCCTCGGAATGAGCGGGTCAGGCTCTCGCGAATACGCTGCTAAGCGTTACGGGCGGCTCGGCGCTCACAGCGCCGCGCGCGATCAGCTCCTCGAGATGCGCGAAGACGGAAAGGCAGGCGGCGCCGACGAGGCGGTGATCAAGGCCGGGGTAATTTGCGGCGACGATTTCGGGAATGATCGCAGGGCCGAGGGCCAGTTTGTCGAGGATCTGCGCCTCGCGCTGGCGGCGATGCTGGAGAAGCGCGCGGGTGAAACGCCGCGGATCGGTGACAGGCCCGCCATGCCCTGGCCAATAGGCGAGATCGCCCTCGCGCCGCGTGAGCTTGTCGAGGCTTTCCATATAAGCGCCCATCGCGCCGTCGGGCGGGGCGACGATGGTGGTGGACCACGCCATCACATGGTCGCCGGAGAATACCATGCCCGTGCCTTCAAGCTCGAACATCAGGTGATTGGCTGTGTGCCCCGGCGTTTCGATCGCCCGGAAGCGGTGATCGCCCGCCTCCAGGATATCGCCATCGACAAGGACCCGCTCCGGCGCGTGATCGACATCGCTCGATGCTTCGAGGCGCTGACTTTCCCCGATATGGGCCTCGCGCGACGCACGATGCGGGGCGCAACCGATGATCGGCGCGCCCGTCCGCTCCGCGAGCAGGCGTGCGCCGGGTGAATGATCGCGATGGGTATGCGTGACGAGAATATGCGTCACCACCTCGCCCCGGAGGCTATCGAGCAGCGTATCGATATGCGTGGTGTCATCCGGGCCCGGATCGATGACGCTCACGGTGCCGCGCCCCACCACATAGGTGCATGTGCCGGAAAAGGTGAAGGCGCTCGGATTGTTGGCGATGATACGCCGGATGCGCGGCGCGATCGAAAGCAGGACACCGCCTCGCGCAGGGGGGGTACGGTCGAAATCGGGCGTCAACTCGGGCTCCCGTGATCGGATCGTGGATCGGGCGAAAAAATCATTCCCGTCTCGTTCCGAGACGCTTATACGACCGGATGGCGAAAGCAAACGGCCCGGCCTCTGCGCGGGGTTTTCGCACGGGTTTTTACGATGAGCAGGAGAAGGCGATGCGGATGACGAATGGAACGCTGGTTGGAGCCGCACTCGGCGAAGACAGGGCAGGGTTTGCGACGCAAGTGCTGCTGGTGCTGGCGGCTACGGGGCTGCTGGCCGTCTCGGCCAAGGTGCAGGTGCCGTTCTGGCCGGTGCCGATGACGATGCAATCGCTTGTGGTGCTGGTGATCGGCGCGGCCTTCGGCTGGCGATTGGGTGCCGCCACGGTCCTTGCCTATCTTGCAGAGGGCGCAATGGGCCTGCCGGTCTTCGCCGGTGCGGGGGCCGGAGCTGCCTATATGGCGGGGCCGACGGGTGGCTATCTGGCGGGGTTCGTGCTGGCTGCGGCGATTACCGGCTTTCTTGCGGAAAAAGGTTATACCCGCTCGGTTCCCGGCGCGCTGGCGGTGATGGCGATCGGCCATGCCGTGCTGTTCGTGCCCGGTTACCTGTGGCTGGCGACGCTGGTGGGCACCGAGAAGGCCTATCACGGCGGCGTCGAGCCCTTCTATTATGCGACGCTCCTCAAGACGGCGCTGGGTGCGGCCCTGCTGCCGGCGGCTTGGTGGGCGGTTGGGAAGATCCGCCGCGCCTGAAGACGCGATGCTGTTTGAGAGCGTGTGGTCTGATTGGATCAGATCGCATGCTCTACCCTTTTCTGTCGATCAACCGGCACCCGCTTGATCGACAATACCCTAAAGGGCAGGGATCCCGAGAGGTTCCTGCCCTTTTTCATGCCTCCTGTGTGAGCGAGGCGATTCTGGAGATGTCGCTCTGGTCGAGATGCGCGAGCCAGGTTGGAATCCTCTTGCCGGCCACGACGAGATCCGGCGCGATCTCCTGAAGGGGAACCAGCACGAAGGCGCGTTGATGCATGAAGGGGTGGGGAAGGGTCAGCCTCTCATCCCGCATATGCGTATCGCCATGTGTCAGAAGATCGATATCGATGATGCGCGGTCCCCAGCGTTCCCGCCTTTCGCGGCCAAGTCCCGCCTCGATGGCGAGCACGGCATCAAGCAGGGCGAGAGGCGGCAGGGTGGTCGTGATCTCGGCGGCGGCATTGGCGAACCAATCCTGATCTGTTTTGCCCCAGGGTGGAGTCCGGTAGGCGCCCGAGACCCGGACGAGGCGAGTTCCCGGCAAGGCGGCGATCGCGGCCAGCGCCCCGCGCATCGAGGCCAGCTTGTCGCCGACATTCGAACCGAGGGCCAGGTAGGATTGTACCTGTTCAGTCATGACGGGGCCGGGTGATGGTCACGGCGATGGAATCAAGCAAGGCGGCGACGGCGGCGTTCGGCTTCTCGACCGTGATCGAAACCCCCTCGATCCGCGGATAGGCGCGCAGCAACTCGGCGGCGATAGCCTCTGCCAAAGCTTCGATGATCGCGAAGCGCTGCCCGACCGCGATCTCCTGCACGATGGCTGCGATATCGGCGTAGGAAACGGATTTTTCGAGATCGTCGTTGCGCCCTGCCTCGGAGAGATCGAGGGTCGCGTCGACGGAGATATAGAAGCGCTGGCCGAGCCGGCCTTCCTCCTCATAGACACCGTGATAGGCGAAGACGCCGATGCGCGTCAGGATGATATGGTCGCGGGCGCGCGAGGACATGGTGCGTCTCCGGTTCAGGATTGTGGGGCGGCAAGCGCGGCGATCACGCAGGCGGCATCGCGGTGGGCGGCGACATCATGGACGCGCAGGATATCCGCGCCGCCAAGCAGGCCGAAGCACCCTGTCGCCAATGTACCCGCCAGTCGATCATCGACCTCGCGGCCAGTGATCAGCCCAAGAAAGGATTTGCGCGAAACGCCGAGCAGGATCGCGGTGCCGAATTCAGCCCGCAGCTTCGGGATCGCGCGGATCGCTGCAAGGTTCTGTTCGAGGGTCTTTCCGAAGCCTATCCCCGGATCAAGCGCGATCCGCGCGCGCGGGATCACCGCCTTGTCGGCCAGTGCCAGCGAGGTTTCGAAAAAGCGCATCATATCCGAGACGATATCGATCCCGGGCAGCCGCTCATGCCGGTTATGCATGATCACGAGCCCCGCGCCGGCCTCACCGACAAGATCGGCCATGCCGGGGTCGCGCTGGAGGCCCCAGACATCGTTGACGATGCGCGCGCCGGCGATAAGGGCGGCGCGCGCCGTTTCGGCCTTGTAGGTATCGACTGAGAGGCTGAGATCGGGATGCGCGTCGCGAAGGGCACGGATGGCTGGCACCACGCGCGCGATCTCCTCCGTGGCCGGGACCTCCGCTGCGCCGGGCCGGGTCGATTCGCCGCCGATATCGAGCAGATCCGCGCCTTCGCGGACAAGCTTGCCAGCATGGGATAGCGCAGCCTCTATCGTGTCAAAGCGACCGCCATCCGAGAACGAATCGGGCGTGATATTGACAATCCCCATGATCAAGGCGCGCTTTTCGTGCGCGCAGGGCCAGGGCGCGGCAAGGGTGCTTGGGGCGGGCGTGGTTTTGGCAGGCGACATGATGGTTCCGGCTTCGGCGCCTGCTCTTACCCCCGCCGGTGCCAAGAGACAACGCGGGACATGTGTGATTCGCCTGCCTATCCGCCGGATTCGCCACAGAAATTCACCGGAAATCTGGACAGGAATCACATGATCTGAAACCTTGCGCGCCAGAATGCCCGCCCGAAAGGTCAAGAATGGCTGCCTCCTCCAGCTCTCCCCTGCGCCAGGCGAATGCCGGGCGCGCCCGCAAGAGCGCCAGCGCCCCCGCGCGTCGACTGGTGCAATGGATGAAAGGGGAGGCACTGCCGTTCTGGGCCTCGAAGGGATGGGATGCGAAGCGCGGCGGTTTTCACGAGCGCTTCTTCTTCGACGGCACGCCCGATGATCTGACCGTGCGGCGCGTGCGCGTTCAATGGCGGCAGATCTACGTGCTCGCCCATGCGGCGGAACTCGGTTGGCACAACGCGCTCAAGCTTGCGTTTCAGGGGCTTGAGCGCCTGCTCGAAAAGGCCTGGGCGCCGGACGGCACGCCCGGCTTCGTCCATGTCCTCGCACCCGATGGTTCGGTCGTCGATGACCAGCGCGATCCGTGCGATCACGCCTTCGCGATCCTCGCGCTGTGCTGGCTCGCGAAATCCACCGGCGACGCGCAGGTGCGCGCTCTGCTCGCCCTGGTGATGGATTATTGCGAGAATGTGCTCAGCGATACCGAGGGCTATTTCATTGAAAAGCCCGACGGGAACATCCTTCATCGCCAGAATCCGCACATGCACATGTTCGAGGCGATGCTGGCCGCGACCGAAGCGCTCGGACATCCTGATGCGCCCGCCCGCGCCGCGCGCTACCGGCGGATGCTCGAGGAGCGCTTTCTCGATCCTGATTCCGGTGCGCTTGTCGAGGAGCTGGACGGGAGCTGGCGCCCTGTGATGCATAATGGCGCGGCGCTGGTCGAGCCGGGGCATATGGCGGAATGGGCATGGCTTCTGCGCCGCCACGAGCGCCAGCGGGGGCTGAAACCCTCGCCGGTCGCCACCCATCTGCTCGGCGCCGCTCTGCGGGCCGCCGAACCGCAGCACGGCTTCCTGATCGACGCGATCGACACGGCGCAGAATGTTCGCCGGGCAACACGGCGGCTCTGGCCGCAAACCGAATTGACCAAGGCATGGCTCGCACAGGCGGAAGCGGGGGTGGATCGAGCAGAAGAGGCAGCCGAAGCCATCATCGATTCGCTCTCTGAAACCTATCTCGCCGGGCCGTTTCCGGGTGGCTGGATCGACAAATTCGGCCCGGATGGCGCGGTCGCGATCGATACGGTGCCGGCAAGCACGCTGTATCATCTCTTCATTACAGCGATCGAAGCGGAGCGGGTTCTGGGGATCTGACGCAGGACCGTTTTTCTCTCGCTTACTTTGTGCGGAGAGAAAACAGGGGTGCGATCGGGAGAGCCTCGATGGTCGGAGTGGCAGGATTCGAACCTGCGACCCCCTCGTCCCGAACGAGGTGCGCTACCAGGCTGCGCTACACTCCGTGACCAGCGAAGAGCCGGTTCTATAGAACCCTCTGATCGAAGCCGCAAGCCCGTCGTGCGGAAAAATGCAGCGACTTTTGGAATGCGCTGGATCTCAGCCTGCTCTTCTTCGGTGCAGGACCATGTGCCGATCGCTTTTGGCGCGGGTTATCCTGTTTGCAGGATGATCTTGCTCTGCCAAAAACCAGGCCTTGTGTTGATCAGAATGTCGGATTCAGCAGGAATTACGGTGCCCGAAGTGGAGGCAAGCCGCGATGGCTCAAAAGGCTCTAGCGGAAAAGCTCGCAGTGAGAATGACGGCAGCGTAGAGGTGAGATCGCCTGGGTTTTCCCCAATCTCTGAAAAGCGCACAGAGGAGTTGATGCCGCGCCGCGAACCAGCTAAACGAGCCTCCTCCTCCGGGAGCATTGGGGCGTAGCCAAGTGGTAAGGCAGCGGATTTTGATTCCGCCATTCCCAGGTTCGAATCCTGGCGCCCCAGCCAGTTTCTTACTAGAAATATGAAGCTTCCGAGACTGGTTGCTTAATGACACGGCCTGGCAGAGGGCTTGATTCGGAAAGCGGGTAGGGCAATGCGGCAGCCTGTTTGGTCGTTAGAGCCTCTTGGAGAGCTAACAAGACAAAAAGGCCTTTGGCTCTCCCCTTCTGAAGTGCCTTGGATGCGTCTCTCTTTCACTTTGCCTATGCTTAGAGGGGCGTGGATCAAGCTCATTTGGCGAAGCGGTTTAGATTCCATTCCTGAGCGGCCGGTCTTTCGATGTGTTACTCGAGCCGGTGAGTTCCGGGATGCTATATTGCCTGCTGCGGTGCTTGGGCGGGGATCCTGGATTGGGTACATCTCCAATGATGTTGTTGAAATTCGGATTTCGCCTCAGAAATCAGGCGAAGAATTTGCCTTCGCTATTGAGGCGGTTGGCTTCTTAAGTTTGTTAGAACTTATGCAAGAGATTGCGGGACGCAATCCTCTTCACGCTCTCTGGGCTTTAGGGGCAGCATTGATTGGACGTTGGGAGGATTCACGAACAATCCTACGCAACGAACTCGCCGGTTGGCCGCTAGCGAAATATGATACTTGGCGTAATGACCACAAACGCAGTTTCGGTGACGCCAATTTTGATCGCATGCCCACTTCCAGTACGCGCATGGTCCTTGCAACTAGCTTACCGGCAGGTCAGGCGGTGGTTGATTGTCCGCTTTATCAATCAGCTTTAGATTTACAATGTGAAGACTGGCAACTTCTTGTATTGTCTTCTGATATTCAGAGTTCTTGTCCCGACCGAGTGGTTTTTCTACCTGAATCGAAAACACTCAAGGATATGCTGGTAGATGCAGGAGACGGTTTGTTCGCCGTTTTGCCATCGGGTGCCCGCATAGATCCCGATATGTTTCCGGCATTGAAGAGGGCCGCGGAGCAGTTTCCAGATTATGAAGCCTTCATGGGTGACGAGGAGCATGTTGGGCAGGACGGCATACCAATAGGAGCCTGGTTCAAGCCGGCCTACGATATGCTTCTTTTTGGCAATGCGCCGCATCTCGGACATTGTGTCTTTTGGCGGCTTTCAGCCCTGCGCGAGCGATTAGCGGGGAGCGCCAGTGATATGCGTATTAAGGCCCTGCGCCGCCCAATCATTTCTCTGCCGGCAGGAAAGAGAGAGTTTGGAGAGATCGAAAAGGCAATAGCGACCAGTTTGCCGCAGCCTGGCTTGCGGGCGGATCCCTGTTTTTTTAGCATTATTGTTCCAACAAAAAACAAAAAAGAGCTACTGAAGGCGTGTGTAGATAGTATTTATCGGCGCAAAAAGTCAAAATACGAATTAATAATCGTAGACAATGGAAGTGATGAATTGGATTGTTTGCGTTATTTTGATTCTTTATCAAAAATTGATTCAATAAAAATTATCAAAGATTGTGCAAAATTTAATTTCTCAAGTCTGTGCAACAAAGGTTTTTTAAGTTCTAGTGGAGATGTTGTTGTTTTTTTGAACAATGACACTGAGATTTTAGAGCCGGATTGGCTAGAGAAGCTGGCGTCCTTGGCGCGTAACGCTAATGTTGGCGCCGTAGGTGCGCGGCTTCTCTATCCTTCTGGGAGAGTTCAGCACGGGAACATGACGCTAGGACTTGGCGGTAGAGCCGACCATTTTGAGATTGGAGCCCTCCGCTCCGACGCAGGTGTATTTGGACGGGCGTCGATTCCGCATTTGGTGTCAGCGGTGACAGGCGCTTGCCTAGCATTGGAGAGAGCAAAGTTCGAGGCAGTGGGAGGCTTTGATGCACTTAATCTGCCGGTCGACCTAAGTGATGTCGATCTTTGTCTTCGCCTTCGCGAGAAGGGTTGGCACAGCGCGTTGGCAGGAAATGTTGAGATTATTCACAAGGAATCAGCAACGCGTGGCAGGCGCAGCGACACTTCTACGCTTCACCTAGAAGAGCGCCGCTATTTTCTCAACCGATGGGGTGACCAGTTACGAGACGATCCTCGATTTCATCCAGTCTATTCACTTGCGGATTGTCGAGCGCGGCTTGGCTGACGCCGAATAGAATTGGCTCGGTTTGTTTGAACAGTTTCGGGGCTGTCGATAAGTGACTTTTGCCGTTGGGACGCTGCTGCCGGGATTTGCGGCCGTGATACGATGAAGGCCTTTTCGAGCATCGTCTTATGTTCGGCGACAGACCGGTCTTTGTGAGCGCACCTTCCAAAAAATCCTTCTCCAGCGTTTATCTGGCCGATCTTGGCGTGAAGCTCCTTCAGGTCGATCCCTGGCGCAGGCTCGGCCTTACTCTCGCTGCCGAACACCCCGGCAACCCCGTCCAGAAGCTAGCCCTTCCACTTCTTGATCTGGCCGACATGCACGTCGAGCAGCTGCGTCAGTTCGTTCAGCGTTTTCTCGCCCCGGGCGCAGTCAGCGCAACTTTCGCCTTGAAGACCGGCGTGTGGTTCCGCCTTACTCGTCTCGCCATGGTCTCTCCTGTTCTCGGCAGAATGCCGCGCTCAGGCGAAAACCCACCTATCGGCGCTGTTCAATTTTCCCGAGCCATTCTGATCCCGTTGATCACCAGCCGGTTATCAACCCGAGCCTTGTCGCGCGTGTCTGTCGGCAAATGCGGAAAATCAGCGCAAACTTGGCTTCGCTCAGCCAGAATTGCCCCGATCCATCCATACCCCTTTCGGAAGTCGTGAATCATACGATGTCGATCATGCCTGCCTTTTTATGGGGCTGGCCCCTGAAAAGAAAAAAGACTCGACACTTGTGCCAGATTCTTGCAGTCCATTCCTCCATAGACGCTGGAATCGAGGCGTTTAATGGTTCGGAATTGGGGCTGTTCTCAGATGAAGCATGCTTTAGTCACTGGTGGCGCTGGCTTCCTTGGAAGCCATATTTGCCGCCGGCTTCTCATCGAGGGGTACAAGGTTTTGTGCCTCGATAACCTCCAAACAGGCCGCCTTAAGAACATCGCGCCTCTGCTCGATGATCCCAGCTTTAGCTATATTACGTCGGACGTTCGAGCCTCCCTTCCCGTCGGAGATTATACCGAGATCTGGAATCTAGCTTGCCCTGCTTCTCCTCCTCGTTATCAGGCCGACCCAGTTGGGACAATGATGACCAATGTATTGGGAATGAAAAACGTCCTTGACCTGGCTCTAAAAACGGGTGCCCGCGTTTTTCAGGCGTCAACGAGTGAGATTTATGGAGATCCAGAAGTTCACCCTCAGACTGAAAGCTATCGCGGGGCAGTTAATACTATCGGTCCTCGCTCGTGCTACGATGAAGGGAAGCGTGCAGCGGAAACCCTATGCTTCGATTATCATCGGGAGCACGGCGTAGAGGTTAAGGTTGCGCGTATCTTTAATACGTATGGCCCAAATATGGACCCCCATGATGGGCGGGTGGTATCCAATTTTATTATAAAGGCTTTGACCGGAGCCCCCTTAGAGCTCTTTGGGGGAGGCTTTCAAACGCGGTCATTCTGTTATGTTGATGACCTGATCAATGGCTTTTTTTCCTTCATGCGTGCCCCGGCTAGCATCACTGGTCCTCTAAACATTGGGAATCCTGAAGAGTTTAAGGTCAGCCAACTTGCCGCTATCGTGTTAGAAATGACGGGAAGTCGCTCACGATTAATAGACAGCCCTCTGCCCAAAGATGATCCTCAACAACGCAAGCCGGATATAAGCGCAGCGCAACACCAGTTGGGATGGGCGCCCAAGATTGCTCTGAGTGAAGGGCTTGCCCGTACCATTGCCTATTTTCGTTCGGAGATAGAATTGGATTCAGCTCTCGCACTCAAGCGAGTAGGTGAATAATGTCGAAGCGGGTTCTCGTTGTGGGCGGGGCTGGCTACATCGGCAGCCATGCCTGCAAAATCCTTAAGCGTGCTGGATATACACCGATTGTGTTTGATAATTTGGTGTATGGTCATGAAGACGCTATAAAGTGGGGCGCTTTCGAGCAGGGGGATATCCGTAGCCGAGATGATCTGGATCGTGCTTTTTCTCAGCATAATCCAGAATACGTTATGCACTTTGCTGCTTTCGCCTATGTTGGGGAATCAGTTTTAGAGCCTTCCAAGTATTATGAGAATAATCTTGTTGGCTCCATATCTCTTATTGAAGCCATGCGGCGGCACGGCGTAGAAAAAATTGTTTTTTCATCAACATGCGCGACGTATGGGGAGGTGGCGACGCTTCCGATTCATGAAGCGACCCCCCAGAATCCTGTCAATCCGTATGGCTTTACAAAGCTCGCGGTGGAAAATGTACTGCGAGATTATGGTCGTGCTTATGGCATTCGCTCCGTAGCATTACGCTATTTTAATGCAGCTGGCTGCGATCCTGAAGGTGAGCTTGGCGAGCGGCATACGCCCGAAACACACGCCGTCCCGCTTGCTATTCTGGCAGCGCTTGGTCACGGTGTATTCAATATCTTCGGCACCGATTATCCAACTCCAGATGGAACGGCTATTCGAGACTACGTCCATGTTAATGACCTTGCTGATGCCCATGTAAGAGCTCTTGCATATCTTGATCGTTGCTCTGGCAGTGCGGCAATGAACCTTGCTACGGGGCAGGGAACTTCCGTGAAGCAACTGATCAAGGCTGTAGAACGCGCGACAGGGTGTACTGTGCCAGTGCGCTATATGCCGAGGCGGGCGGGAGATCCTCCCGTGCTTTATGCTTCGTCAGAGCAAGCTGCTGAGCTGCTCGGCTGGCAACCCAGCTTTACAGATGTTAACCTAATTGTCGAAACGGCGGCGCGTTGGTTCATGCGTCGCTCGGCAAGCTTTGGCTCGAGGTAGTGCCATGACTGTAAGAATCGCGATTATAGGAACTGGCTATGTAGGCCTCGTCAGCGGTGCGTGCTTTGCCGAGTTGGGACACGACGTGGTGTGTGTCGACAAAGTTGCAAGTAAAATTGATATGCTCAATAGCGGAGGAATCCCTATATATGAGCCTGGCTTAGAAGAAATTGTCCGGCGGAATTCAGCGGCTGGTCGGTTGCGCTTCACCACGAGCGTGACAGAAGCGGTGCAGCGGTGTGATGCGGTTTTTATTGCAGTAGGAACCCCAACAAAATCTGATTCTGACCATGCGGATCTAAGCTATGTTTACGCCGCTGCGGAAGAAATAGCTAAATCCATCACAGGATTTACCGTTGTCGTATCGAAGTCCACAGTCCCTGTTGGAACCAATAGACGCGTCTTGGAAATCTGCCGAGCCAATATTGGCGAGAACGCGCAGGTTGCGGTTGCCTCCAACCCAGAGTTTTTGCGGGAAGGGGCAGCCATCAACGATTTCATGTGCCCAGATCGGATAGTGGTAGGTGCTGATGATCAGCGCGCCCAGGAAGTTATGGAGCGCATCTACTCTCCGCTAACAATCAGCCGTAATGTACCGCTGATCAGTACGAGTACAGAGACAGCGGAATTGACGAAATACGCTGCGAACGCTTTTCTTGCCGCCAAGATCAGCTTCATAAATGAGATGGCAGATCTTTGCGAGGCTGTAGGCGCTAACATCAACGACGTATCGCTCGGAATTGGCCTAGATAGTCGTATCGGTCGTCGATTCCTTAATACCGGCCCAGGATGGGGAGGGTCCTGCTTTCCCAAGGATACCCGTGCCCTGCTAGCAACAGCTGAACAGAATAATGTAAACTGTAAGATCGTCCAGGCAGCATTAGAGGCCAATGAGGACCGAAAGCGCCTAATGATTGAAAAGGTTATACATGCCTGCGGCGGGGCAGTGAATGGAAAGCGCATCGCAGTATTTGGCTTAACTTTCAAAGGCCAGACAGATGATATGCGCGAAAGTACTAGCCTTGTTCTTCTCCCCGCACTTGCGCAACTGGGGGCGCAAATCTGCGCCTTTGATCCATCTGACCCTCATGAAGCTTCAGAATTGATCGGCAATATTAATACTTGTAAAACGCCAGAACAGGCAGCCGAAGGTGCAGATCTGCTTGTTATACTCACTGACTGGATGATTTTTAAAACTTACGACTTGAAGCAACTCGCTGCGCAAATGCGGAGAGCGCATATGCTCGATTTACGAAATATGTATTCAAGCACTGAAGCGCTGGCAGCTGGCTTCACTAATTATACAGGGCTTGGAATGCCCCCGACGAAGAGGCCTGCTCTTTTGGCTGTTGCTGAGTAATTGGAAGGCGCATGGGGGGTACTTCAGTCCGGCCTAGTTCTATGCATCACTGTATTGTTACACCTGATATCGTTGGGCCTGTTCGTAACGGAGGCATAGGTACTCATGTCTATTGGGTAGCACAGGCACTTGTTTCAGCCGGCGAGCGTGTATCTATTCTATTTACGGGGCCGGTAGAGGTTAAAGATGCCGATTATTGGCGAAAGCATTATGCTAGCTTAGACATTGAATGGATCGCGCTAGATGAAGTCAGCCGTGGCACTCATGGTAACTTGCACGCAACTCCACTACATCGCCGATCTATTCACATCTACGAAGCGCTACAAGCGCGCTGTTTTGATGCGATACACTTTCAAGAGTGGCAAGCAAATGGCTTCATGGTAGCTCGCGCTCGCGCTGTGCTTGGTGCCTTTAGTAGTCAGTTCCTAACGCTCACCCTCCACTCCAACACCCAGTGGATCGCGGAGGGTAGTCTGAAATGGCACAATGATCCTGTAGACGACTCAATTACGTGTTGGGCGGAGGCGTATGTCGCTCGACACGTAGATCGAGTTATTAGCCCATCCCATCACATGGTGGAGTGGTGTGAGAGAGCTGGATGGACTTTCTCTTCTCCTGTTAGGATCGAACCTTATTACATAGGGAAAAGTAATTTTGATGCCCCAATAGAGGCTCGGCAAGGCGTGCTAGCTTTTTTTGGCCGCTTGGAAACGCGCAAAGGGCTAGATTTGTTTCTGAGGGCCCTTCGCCGCCTCTCGCAGGACGTGCGCAAGCGGATTAAAGAAGTCCATTTTGTCGGAAAAGTAGGGGAAGTTGGCGGCGAGGCTGGAGACGAGATTATTCGCCGTGAAATGGCTCAGCTGGGGTTAAACTTCCATATCCAGACAGAGCTCGATGCTTCTCAAGCGATAGATTACTTGAAGGGCATCCGTGCTACCGTCATCGTTCCTTCTCTAATGGACAACTACCCCTTTACTGTTCTGGAGACAATTTCGGTCGGTTTGCCAGTTCAAGCTTCAGCTGTTGGCGGAATCCCTGAAATACTTGGCGAAGAAAATACATTCAGAGCTGATCAAGTTGCTCTAGCCTCTAGGATCGAAAGACTGCTTGATGGACAACTTGCTCCGGTTCATTGTCGCTATAGTCCTGAAGGGCGCGAGAAAGCTTGGGTGGATGCGCTGCGCGGGATCCCTGCTCCCAACATGAATACTCTACCTAGCGACAACCTGCCGCTTGTCTCTATATGCATCCCCCACTTCAACTATGGAGCCTATTTGCCGGCAATGCTGCACAGTATTGAGGGCCAAAATTATTACAACATTGAGGTTATTGTTGTCGATGATGGCAGCACAGACTCGGAATCTTTGAATGCGTTTAATGCCCTGTCGGCTAGAAACACAAAAACAAAATGGCGTTTTATTAATCAAAAAAACCAAGGCATTGGTTCTGCTCGCAATGCTGCAGCTAAAGAGGCAAGTGGAGAGTACATTATTTTTGTAGACGCTGATAATTTGGTTCGGGCGGAAATGGTATCTACATTTGTAGAGGGTATGATAAGGACTGATGCTGCAATATTAACATGCCATTTCTGTGCATTTTCTGAGGATGTCACCCCTAAAAGTGCCAAAGACATTATCTATACGTACGCCCCTGTTGGGCCAGCGATAGCAGCAGGCTGGCGTCGGAACGTTTTTGGAGATGCAAATTTTTGTATCAAAAAATCAGTGTTCGAGAGCTTAGGTGGCTTTTCCACGCAGCGTGACGCATCATGGGAAGACTGGGAATTTCTCGCTCGTGCCGCGCTTGCAGGGTATAAAATGGACGTCATACCAGAGCCGCTTTTTTGGTATCGACACACCCTTGCGGGAGCTAGTCGCAACACTAATCTGGTAAAGAACCAACGAAGGGTTATGGATGCGTACTTAAGTGCTGCGCCTGCGCTCTATCGCCCAATTATCGCCTGTATGTCGCAGGTTGGCTTCACTGCTGATTTGCACACTCGGACACCTGCAGGAGAAATTGCGGGCAAAATCGCTGATCGCATCTATGCTGCATTTGGCTCCCCCACTGGTCCTGTTGCGCGGTGGCTCGAACGCTTTTTCCAGCGAGTGCTCAGGTAAATTAGTTGTTCAGAAAAGTGGAACTCTTATCAATGTCCCAGGCTTCTTCTAAGCGCATCTGCATTGTAACGCCGGACATTATCGGCCCCATTAGAAATGGCGGTATTGGCACGCACGCATACCATCTATCAAATGCGCTGGTAAAAGCAGGGCACGCCGTAACAGTTGTCTTCACTGGCCCTGTCGAGCACGAAGATGAAGCACACTGGGTAAAGGTCTACGCGGAGCGCGGAATTACTTTTGAAGTCATCAATGAGAGAAACAATTCCTCTTTAGTATCAGACGCGGATTGGTTTATTAAAAGATCTCTTATTATTTTTTGGCATTTAAGGGGAAAGGATTTTGACTATATACACTTCCAAGACTGGCAGGCAAATGGATTTTGCTGCATACAAGCTAAGAGGTCGACTGAATATTTTCAGAATACAACTCTTACGGTGACTATGCATTCCAGCACCGATTGGATTAATGAGGGGATGTGCAAGTGGAATGATTGGCCGCTACCAGACACGAAACTTAGCTGGTGCGAGAGATATTGTTGTGAGCACGCAGATATTATTTTGAGCCCGTCTCAATACATGTGTAAATATACAGAAGAGAGCGGGTGGTCTCTTGCTGAAAATAGGAAGATAATTCCTTATTGTTTTGATGTTGATGATCTTCCTGTACCTTATAGCCCGGAACCTGGCGTATTTGCATTCTTTGGGCGGTTAGAAACTCGCAAAGGTCTTGAAATCTTCCTTGGCTCTTTAATGCGCCTCAGCCTTGAAGAAAAAAATAAATTGCAGAAGGTGTTTTTCTTTGGGAAAAACGGTAAAATTACCGGTTCTGATTTTGATGGAGTAGAATTTATTAATAACTCTCTCAAAGGAGCATGCATAAAATATGAAATAGCAGAGAATTTGTCTGCATTTGACGCCTTGAATGCTATAAGGGAGCGCAGGGCCATCGCTGTCATGCCTTCTTTACTGGATAATTTTCCTTTTACAGTTATCGAGTGCCTTGCGTATGGCATTCCAATGATTGCCGCATCGACGGGCGGCATTCCCGAAATGTTGGAGGAGGATTGTCTCTTTGGAGCAAGTGAGCGGGAGCTATGCGCTAAAATTTCTGGCATTTTGGCTGGCCGCTTGCCCTCTTTCAGAAGCAAGTATAGCCCCCCCAGAGCCAAGAATTTGTGGCTGAGTTTGCACGATTCGCCTCCGTTATCCGGGAGGCGGACAGAAGCAATAAGTAAACTGAAGAACCAGTCGCCGCTTGTGAGTGTTTGCATCCCGTACTTCAATTGCGGGAGTTATATTGATGCTACGATTCAAGCGCTAAAGGAACAAGCGTATCCAAATTTCGAAGTTATTATTGTAAATGATGGAAGCACAGATATCTTATCTGTTCAAAAATTTGACGAATTAGTACAGAATAATAGTGATCCCCGATTTAATTTCTTCTCCAAGGAGAATGGAGGGGTTGGGGCTGCACGCAATTTTGCGGCAAAGAAAGCTAAGGGGAGTTTTTTGCTATTCTGCGATGCAGATAATGTCTCAATGCCCGACATGATTGGGGAGTTTGTTGCTGCAGCCTTCCAAACTGGTGCTGACATCGTCTCTTCATATTTTGCAGCTTTTGATCAGGAGATTGAACGTCCGGGGAACGAAACGCCAATAAGGTATCGTTACCTGCCGATTGGCGCTGCACTGGAGGCAGGGATAATCCAGAATGTTTTTGGTGACGCTAATAGCTTGTTTCGGAGGGCGGCATTCGAAGCTGTTGGAGGCTTTCAGGAAGAAAGGCATACATCTTGGGAGGATTGGGATCTTCATGTGCGGTGCATCCTCTCTGGATTCCGACTTGAAGTGTGCCCCAAAGAGCTATTTTGGTACAGGCATACTGATGCGGGGTTTAGCCGCAATACCAACCTGTATCACAATCAACTTCGGGTTCTGCGTGCATATGCGGATCACTGCCCTCCCTTCATGCGCCCTTTGTTGAAAAATTTGCTCCTCCCTTACCATTTTGGTTTTGTTCGGCAACACGAGCAAGCCAATAGTCTGACAAAGCACCCGGGTCAGCCGGCTATCGGTGCTTCTATGTGGGCTCTTCTGACGGAACGCATTCGGCGTTGGTTGGCTGGGCTGTAATTTTTCTACACCGCCATCGGGACGAAAATGAAGAAGCACTATGATTGGTTGATTGTTGGAGCTGGGTTCACAGGGGCGATCCTTGCAGAGCGTTTGTCTTCACAGATGGGAAAGCGATGTTTGGTTATAGATAGTAGAGATCATATTGCTGGAAATGCTTTTGATACTCGAAACGAAGCTGGAATCCTCTTTCACCAGTATGGACCTCACATATTCCATACCAACGCTCCTTCTGTTGTTGAATACCTTTCGAATTTTACAACCTGGCGCCCCTATGAGCATCGCGTCGTGGGATTTGTCGATAACCGCCTAATTCCGATTCCGTTCAATTTGACATCATTGGAAATCCTTTTTCCAAAAATGGAAGCCGATCGTTTGAAAGGATTGCTTATCGGTGCCTATGGAATGGAGCAGAAAGTGCCAATTCTTAAAATGCGCCAGTCTTCAATTCAAGGTATTCGAGACTTAGCAAGCTTTATATATGACAAAGTCTTCTATGGGTATACGACTAAGCAGTGGGGTCTTGAGCCAGAAGAACTGTCGCCATCTGTTACAGCTCGAGTTCCAGTACATATATCTTATGATGATAGGTACTTCCAGGATCGCTTTCAAGAGATGCCTGCCGAGGGTTATACAAAAATGTTTGAGCGCATTCTACTAAATCGGGAAGGAGTCGACGTTTCTCTTGGGACCTCTTTTTTAGACATTGGGGGCCAAGTCTCGTACGATAATATGATATTCAGCGGAGCAATCGATGAATTCTTCTCGTATTCCCTAGGAGAGTTACCTTATCGTTCTCTAAGATTCGACTTTCAGACATACCAGCAACATCGTCACCAACCGGCAGGGCAGGTGAATTATCCTGTAAGTGAGGATTTTACGCGCATTTCTGAAATGAACTATCTTACAGGAGAATTTAGTAATTGCACCACAGTTGCTGTAGAATATCCTCAATCCCATGTTCCAGGAAGCACAGTTCCCTATTACCCAATTCCCCGAGATCAAAACCAGGAACTTCATAATCGCTACGTCGCGCTTGCAGCCAAAGAAGCTAAGAATATTACTTTCTGTGGCAGGTTGGGTGATTACAAATATTACAACATGGATCAAGCAGTTGCACGCGCGCTGAGTGTATTTCAGCAAATTGCAGCAAATCCCACATAGCCAAGCTGAGCTCAACCCAAAAGGCGCACACTGACGGCAACTACAATCTGATGTCTGCTGATTTCCAAGAATGAACCGCTCCGGGTTTGCCGGAGGCTCCAACTTACAAATAGGATGGAGCCATGACGAGCAAAACGAGGAACAAGTTTTCACCCGAAGTCCGCGCCCGTGCCGTG